>JAABUW010000067.1_pt1 | contig 215794 bp, 218 predicted proteins | sample 5560081 | NCBI WGS metagenome assembly JAABUW01 (sample SAMN10711882, study PRJNA513363) | rock metagenome | isolation source: Antarctica rocks | place: Antarctica: Victoria Land, Knobhead sud
ATTCTTACCCCTATATGCTATATATAGCTAATGCCAAGAGGCTAGTCCAAATCAGGCATAAGGCTTGGCGCTTCTTAACCGCTTTCCTAATTGTCCTAATCTTTGTACCACTTAATGGAGCATGCATGCGCGCATACATGGGCCACATGGGAGCAGCAATAGGGCATGCATACGCGCATACATGGGCCATATATGGGGGCACACATGGGTCACATGGGAGCAGCAATGGGGCATGCATGCGCGCATACATGGGCCATATATGGGGGCAGCAATGGGGCATACATGCGCGCATACTCCGTACATAGGCCATATATAGGGGCAGCCCTATAGGGAGAGTAGGGAGGAAGGGAACAGCAGGGAATCCCTTCCCTTCCCTGGATCAGGGAAGGGAATTGCCCCGGGCCTATCCCTTCCCTTCCCTGCCCCTTCCTCCAGGGAAGGGAAGGGAAGGGAAGGTAATCTCTACCCTATTCCGCAGCGTAATATAAATACCTCTAGTATTAATTATAAATTCAAGGAATTCGACCGATTTCTTATAAAATTCGTATTTCTCTAGTTTAAAGAGAAGTCTAGCTAATAATAAGTAGATTAAGATATCCTATATATATTAAATATATTCTTCCTTATTAGTAGAGTAAATTAATATATTATCGAGGTATATTATTACCGTTATATTTAAATATACTCGTATAATATTATTAATTAGTATTTAGTAGGTTACTAGTATATTAATAAATCCAAAGGGTATTACTAGGTATTCGTAATAACTATATTTAATTCTAAAAATAATCTTCTACTCCTCGCCTTCTTTTATCCGAATTAGATTATACGCGCCTCGAAGGTTTAATTATATAAAGATTTTTATTATTATAAATTAATCCTATAACTCGTTAATATTTAATAGAGGGTACCGATTCTTTACTATAATATCGTTTAACTTTTAATAATTTATATAAAGTCGTAGACTTTTATCCTTCTTTACTATAAAGAGAATTAAATAACCTATTAATAATTTAGATTCTCGAATAAATCCTTTTTTAAGATTCTTGTCGATATACCCGCGAAGTACTCCGAGTTCTTTTTCTAATAAAATATAAATAGATTTAAATATCGATATTTTACTAGGTTCGAGTTCGATTTTATAATCCTATAACTAATATTTAAGTAATACTTTTATAGTTATCTCTTTTTAAAAGAGGTATTTTTATTATTAATACTCTTTAAGGATATTAAGAGGTTCGGTTTTATTTTTAGAAACTTTAATTTATTCGCCCTATTAACCTCTTTAGCTAGTATATATCAAGTCGGACTCTTATACGAGGTTATTTTTATATAAAAATAAAGTATTATAGGCTTCGACCGGGCTACGGTTTAATTTCTTATTTATAATTATCCTTTATAAGTATATAAGTATTATACTAGCGACGTCTTTAATACGCGGAAATATAAGTACTCCTCTCGTTTAATTTATTATTAAATTATATTTCTTTAATTAAGGTATTCCTAGAATAATATAGTAAATAGTTATTTTTATTATATCGAAGGTAATTTCCTTATAGTTACGCTTCGGATTGGCGTGGGGTGGGGTAGGGATCGAGGTATAATCTCTATACTAGCTTGGCGTGGGGATTTATTAACGTGGGGCGTGGGTTAAAATAGAGTAAAGTAGGGATTTACTAAAAGATCCCTAAACGCCAAGACGGATTTCTAATAATCATTATAATAACCGTCTTAGTGATAGAGTTATAGAATAGAAGTAGAAGAATATTCCATTCTTCGACGGTAATAGAAGTTATTAAGAGATGAAATAATACGAAAGTTATACCTACCGCCTATTCCCTTCCTTATTATACCCTACTCCTATTAAGTATTACGATATTAAGTACTAGAAATATTAATATTAATTTATATCCCTTTATAGAATGAATTTACAGCCCTTAATTATCTGCGTTAATTAAATATCTTTATTTTAGATAGTTATATACTTAACGTAGATTACGTAGAGGTTAGTATTTTATATTATTAATATAGATAGCGAAAGATTAGGATAGAACTTACTCTTAAATAATATTATTAATATCGCTTTAACTACTTCTTATATAGTTATAATTATAGACGATTACTAACGTATACCTAACGACTCCGACGTAGCCGAGAATATTATTTTACGTATAAGCCGTTAGAAAGGGAGCTTGGGAATAAGTAATTCGGTAGTTTTCTAATAACGCTTGATTTCGCGTAGAGCGACGGCTAAATCATTTAGATTAATCTTAATTATTATAATAATTATTAGAATTCAATTTATTACCCTTCTTCTATACTTTACGCTTACGTGTTTATCTAGTTATACTACGTAGAGTTAAAGTACTAGGAATAGTCTTCCTCGCTCTAGCCGTTAATAGTTTTCTAGGGGCCTTCCCCCCCGTAGTATTTCTAACTTTAAATATAATTCTAGTTCTACCTCTATTAGTACGCGCTATATTTAATTACTTAAGAAGCGGTGTTTTAGTTAGTTAAGAAGCGGTATTTTGATTAGTTAAGAAACGGTATTTATAATAACCTAAAACAACGAAGAAACTAGTAACGATAGTGAAACTAGTGATAATAGTGATAATTACGAGGTTAAAGTTACTAGTATCGATAATTATTACTTTATAGACGATAGAATTCACCTAAATTATATAAGAGTATAATTATTATTATCCACTTTATTTATTCTATTTAGGATATTTATCTATTCTACCTTAATAAATTTAGAATATTACGAACTAGGTATAATTCAATCTAGTGTAAAGAGTAAAATACTCGGGTACTTTATTAATTATTATTATAGATTAATTATAATAATCTTTCTAATAGTCGTATAATTAAATAAGACTTTTAGTAGGTTTTAGGGTCTGCGTTAAATACGGGAGCGAGTACTCTTTTAGGTATAGCGTCCTACTTCCCGTAGTTAAATCCTTAACGTTAACGAAGTCTTCGGCGATCTTCCCCCTACTTTTATCGCTTAGTTTATAATTAATAACTATTTCGTAAAGTATACTTTAGTCTTCTTTAATATTTATTATTTAATAACTAAAGCGCGTTATTCTCGCCGCTAGTTTATATTAACTTTATATATATTAAAAAGTTAGAATTCTTACTATACCGAAACGAATTAATCCTTTCGCAGATTAACCGCGTAGTAAATCTATTCGGTAATAAATTATTAGAAAGATATTTATAATTCCCGTTTCCTAGTTAAAAAAGACCCTGAGATTAAAGCCGAGTAGATACTATATAACTTAACGAATTTCCTATATAATACGGAAATCATCGTTGGATAATATAGATTCAGCACTAATAATAATAATAATATCGATAATCTAGTTATTACGCCTTCTCGGTTACAAGGACGGCCGAAGGGACCCTAAAGACCTAAGAAGAAACTAAAGGAGTACTCGACTAATATATCGATAATAAAAGTAAGGGCTCGTCTTACCTAAACCTTATTATTCGAAAAGTAATATATAGACTATTAAAGAAATAATATAACTACGGTATTAATAGTATAGAAGAAACTCCGTGTTATTAAAGAGTTCTAAAAAGTATTAAAGGCCTACTAGGTTACTACTTTAGTTTAAGCGAAGTAGGAGATCCTTCTAAAGAGATATAATCTAGGATATCTATTATTCTAATAATTATTATAATAATTATTTTCCGATTAGAACTACCTAAGTTAATAATATTATATATTTCGTAGAGAAAACTAGTATAACCTTACGAGGTTAAGATATATTAATTTAAAATAATAGTAATATCGTATAAGAGGATCTAAACGAGTTAGAGGTATATTAAAGTAATATTTAAGTTCTAACTATTAAGGGATTATATTAAGGGATTATATTAATAATAGCCTAATCTAAACCTAGCCTAAACCGTATTCTAATAAATCGTAGATAAGGAGACCGAAGGGCTATTACTAACTATCGATTAATATATATTAATTCAGGAAGCCTAGAAAAGGGTAGATATAATAGTATATACTATTAAGATTAACGAATTCCGCTTTAGGCGAGCTATATAGCGTAAACCTATTTAAAGTCTACTTCGTAAAATTAATTATCTTAAGCGTTACGACCTAGGGACGTATAGATATACTACTTTCGCCTAGTATAATTACCTTAATTAAAATACGGTATAGATTTCTAATAATTATTCTAATAATTAGGCTAGTTAACTATTATTAAGGTTTACTAATTTTATAGATAAAGCCGTACTAGTATTTTACGAAGGAAGAGATCGCTATATAGCGGAATATAACTTCCTACTTTTAGGTAGAGGAGGAGGACGAGTAGATTTCTTTACCGGGACCTACTTGGTAATAGGAGGGGTATAATCTATTTTATTATAATTAAATCCCGGATAAAGACTCTAGAAATGTTAAAAAGGCGTTTATTTTAGTTTTTAAAGAGTTTAATATAGAGTTACCTCCTAATTAAAAGCGTATTACGTCGTCGTTAATACGTTTATATATATTCGACGAGGAGCTATCGAACTTCCTAGCGCCTAATTTCTAACTTCTTAATATAATTATATACTTCGATATTAACTAGTCTCCCTTCGTAATTATTAGAATAATTATTATAAATATACTTATTATTAGATATAAATATACTTATTATTAGATATAAATGAATTAAAATATATTCTTGTATCTAAAATCGCGTAGAAACTTAAAATCCTTTGGAAGTATTATTATACGTTTATAATAATAAACTACTAGCTAAAGAACTAGATAATATTAATAATAATTTATAGAATAATATACTATAACCTTATATTTAAACTTTAATATTAAATAAGCTTCTACCGCCTCTCAAAGAGTAGTTATTATAACGGATTAAATACGTCTAGAAAACCCGATATCTATATAAAGCTCTTTAACTACTCGATAAAAAGTAAATTTCGGAAGTAAAAGTTCGGTCGATTTCTAGTACTTCTTAATTTACCTTAAAGTTATTATTATTTTTTATTAATCAAAGGCTTCGACTTATTATTAATTAGAAAATAACTTACTACTACGCTTAAATTTACGACGTTTAGGATTTTTTAGAATTAGGTCCTAGGTACTAGGTACCTTCTTAGGCGCCTTCTAGACCTTTATTCTTCGAGGTATCCTCGTTTCTTTTCGATAGTAAACCTTCTAAAAAATAATAATATAATCTCGCCGCTCGGACATATAATCGTCCGAGTTAAGATTAAGCCTAGAGTATTTTAGTAGATAATCTCGCCGCTCGCCGCTCGGACGTATAATCGTCCGAGTTAACTTTAAGCCTAGAGTTAGATTATAGGTAGGTTTTATTAAAGACGTAACTTAATTAAATTATATTACGTTAAGCGGACTCTTAGTATACTCTAGAATTTAGAGTATAATCTTTTTCGATATCTATTACGAGATTAGCTTTATCTACTACTACGTTTTAATATTAATATTCTCCTGCGATTATCCTACTACCTTTTAAGAATATATCGATTCGATATCGGTAAAGGGTAAAGTATAAATATATATATATATAGATATATTAGATCTTAATTCTAATAATCTTTCTAATAATTAGTTATTTATTATATAATATTAGTTAAACTCCTTATTATATCCTTTGGAACCTATATTAAACTAACTAGGTAGAGATAACTTAGATAGTGTCTTCGATAATATATCTTCTCTTAGTATTAAAAGTTTTATAAGTTATTACTTTAAACCACCTCTTAATATTATAATAAAAGGAAAGCGATATAAATATTATATCTTCTCTAACGCTAAGAAGGATATATTCTTAAATTAATAGAAGTAAACTATATAGTATAAATATCCCGATAATAAGAATTGGCGTAAGAAGATTAATTTTAATAAGATATAATCCCGAAAGTCTAAAATATGGACGTCTTTCGAAGAAGGAGTAATAGTAGGCTCCGGAAAACTATCGATAATTTATCTACGATATAACGATATATTAACTTATCCCTATATAAATTAAGGTACTGGGTTAAGGATAAACTATTTAAAGAAGAAAAGTTATAAAGACTCGGCGAGTATATATAATATAACTTAGTTAATTCTTAGAGAAATTATCCCTGCGTAGGTAAGAGTCTAGATTATTATAATAATTATTAGAATTCCCTAGCTAATTCGAACGTAGCGCCGCGAAGTTAAAAGTACTAAAGCTAAGATTAACGGTCTTATACCTTAACGATTAGACTTTAAAGATATATTCCTATAAATAATTACTATAGTAGGAATATTATATAACTCTTTTAATAACGTCCTAGTTTAATATCCGTTCCTTTACTTAGACCCTACCGCTATATTACCGAGTTCTTTAACGATTAAAAATAAACTCTTATAACGATTTAAGAAGATTAAAGAGAAACTATTTAATACTTTACCCGACGATAAATTAAAGGTATCTCTTACTTTAGATAGATAATTACCCTACGATATATCTTTATACATAGCTATTATTACCTACTTTATTAACACCGAGTAGAAATATTATAAAGTTATTATTAACTTTAAGTATATTAAAGGGAAATATACTAGTAAAAGGCTAGCGGACGTTTTAACTAAGGTCGTCCGTAAATACGGGATCGAGTATCGGATCTACACTATTATAAGCGATAATACTAATAATATATAAATAATATTCGATAGTACTATTCTTATATTTATATAGAGGAATAAAAAGGTTAAACGGATATCTATTAAATAGTCGTCTAAGTATATACCGTACCTTATATATATAATTCAGTTTACCGTTAAGGTATTATTAGGTACGATTTACTTTTCGCCTACGAACGAATAACTTTAAAGGGGTTAGGATAAATAATAAAACTCTCGCGATATCTAGACTAGCGCGTAAAAGAGTTTACCGCTAATACTAGCTAAGGTAAGAGAATTCTAATAATCTTTATAATAATCTAACCCTATTAGATACGGAAAACTACGGTATTTATTAATACGACTCAGTAGGGAGGTCTCTTAACCGATATATTAATATATTAAATTTACTACCTTCTTTACCGGGCCGGTAAATAATCTTATAATTAAAACGGGATAGGAATTTACTTTATCTTATTTAACGGCGAGATAATACCTTAAATAAGGTAAAATATTTAAGAGTCTTATAATTAGATATTACCTCGATAAAGAGAGTAGATTCCTTTAATTTAAGGCGCTATTCCTCGAATATACGGATAATTACTATAAGCTCTTTATTATAGATCTTATAATTATACTCGGTAGGGTTATATTTCTTTAAAAAGTAAATAATAAGACGAAGGACGTTTTAATCGTCGTATTAAGATAGGACCCCCCTAGATATGTAATTAAACGTATTTATTTCTATTATAATCTTACGGTCGGGGTCGAAATAAATTAAAATAATATTAAAGATAAAAGTCTTCTTTAAGGTATTAAAAGTTATTTAATATCGAGTACTCTACTCGAAGATAATACCTTTTTTAATTAAGGCTATAAATAATATAATAAATTTATTAAACTTATAAATAAAGCGCCGATAAAAGTTAACGAACCCTAGGAAACTTTAAATATCCTTAATATTAATTAATTATAATTAATTTAAAATCGTATTAATCTTCTTTAGATTTATTTTAATCTTTTAAATAATAATAATTAATCTTAAATATATAATTTTCTTAACGTAGAAATTATATTTAATAATATTTATTTAAAGCCCCGCCTCGCGGAGCTTCTAAAGAATATATTTAACGTAGATTTTATACTCTTCCTCGATATTACTATAAATTAAAATATCGTCGAGATATACGGTATAAATCTTATCGAGAAATTTATAAAGAGTATTATTAATATAATACTAGAACGAGGTAGGGTTATTATATAATTTAAATAATATAATAAAGTATTCGAATAAACCGAATCGGGTACGGAACGCGGTAAATTCTTCGTCGCCCTCCTTAACGCGGAGGCGATTAAAAGTAGATATAATATTTAATTTAGAAAATACCTTAATACGATTTAATTAATTTAAGGTTTCTGATATTAGGGGTAAAGAGTACCTATTCTTTATAATAATAATATTCAGCCTTTAATAATTAATATAGAAACGTAGGCCTCTATTAAATTTTTTTACGAATAAGATAAAGGACGCGGTATAGGACCGACTAGCTCGAATAAAACCTTTATTAAGATTTTTATTTAAATAACGGCGGAGTTTTAAGATCTCGTTACGATTTATATTATATAAACTAGATAACGGAGGTTATAGCCCTTCTTTAAATTTAATAATATAATTATATAACCAATACGGGGGTAAAGTATTAATATCTTTTTTTAAAAAGATATCTAAGAATTTATAATACCGCGTAGGTAGGATTATAATTAAGTTAATATTCTTATTATCTCGGTAGGCTTAAAGCTTTTCTTAAATAACGGCGGAGGTAAAGTAAAACTCCCTATTTATTTTAAATATAGCTCGGTTTTAAATTTAATCTTAAATATTTAATTTAAGGTTTTAATTAAGGCGGGGCTTAAGTTTATAATATTTAAGTTCGTAACGAGGCTAGGTATTTAGGGTCGAGATTTCTTCTAAAATACCTAAAAATCGATCGATTTCTATAAATAATAAATTAAACGCGGTTTATTCGTTAGGCCTAACGAGCCGGGTAAATAATCGAGATCTTATCTCGTATATATTAAGAGTAACTAGGTATTAAGTTCGTTATTTTTAATATTAAGACTTAAAACGAAGCGAGGCTAGGCTACGATATTTAATTTTAAACGTCTTTCTTTATTTAACGGTAGTAACGATATAATTATATTTATTATTATAACTAGTTTCTATAAGAATAAATAATTAGGATTAAGGCGGGGAAGATTCTTTTTAAATTTAAATTTATTATTAATAAATCTAAAACTAAGATAATTTCTTTTAAATTCTAGGTTACTTTATACGAGTATTAAGCTAGACTAAAAACTAGGTTTACTTTTAATAAATTTAAGATTAAATTAACTCTTCTTAAATCGAGGTTTATTTTTTATAAACTTAGGATTAGGTATATTATTAATAAACCTAAAATTAAAATAACTTCTCTCGAGTCGGAATTAATTATTTAATAATAACGTTATCGTTTATAAATAATAACGGCTTTTTATATACTAGCGACTCCTTTTAAATCAGAGTTTATTTTATACGGGTATCGGATAAAATTAAAAACTAGGATTCTTAGGTCTAAAAACTTTCTTAAGGTATAAAAAAGAATTTATCTTCCGCGAAGATTTTTACGGGATTTAAGATATAATTTCTTAAATAAAAATATAAAACGAAGGTTAAGGAATTATCTAAGAAATTAGTAGTAATTTTATAATAATAAAGGTATAATAAGCCGATTACGACGGGGTATTAATTAAGTTTAATAATAAAGAAAACTATTCGTTCTTAATAGTTATAAATATTTAAAATCGTTTCTACGATATAAATAATACGTCCTATAACGGTAGGTACGTTATTAAAGGGTCGGACGATATAAGGATAACGAAGAAGACGAAGGGGTAGACGTTAAATATATATAAAATTATAATCGATAAAAAGGTAGCCGGATATACTAGTATTAATTAAAACTTTAATTTAAATTCGGGACTAATTATTCCGTAGTTAATAAGAAATAATTATATATTTATTACGAAAAATAAAGTCGGTCTTAAAAAGCTATATAGTAGATTTAAACGAAAGTTTAGTTAGTAACGAAAGTAAATTAAATAATATAACCGATAAATAAAAAGGTATATATAGGGTTCTAGGTACTTATAGTCCTAATATACGACTTTATACCGGGATTATTCTTTTCCTACGTTTAGGGTAACTCCTTTTATAACGCTCTCGTCGTTATTAATAATAATTATAATACTAGATCGGAGACTAGCTAGCTTAATTAAATAAGCTTTTATATTATACCTAAATAATTTATAATAAAAGTAAAATCTTTATTTCTCGTAGATAATTTTAATAACCGGGGTTCTCGTTAATTTACCTTTAATAGTAGTTTAAATAGAATCGAGGTTTATTAACTCCCTAAATAAAAGAGTTAAAGTTACGGTAACGGGGATAAAAATACTCGTTATAATAAAACGGGCTATAAGAGTAGAAGTTAATAAAGATATAATAAACCTCCTTAAGGTTTATTTTAATTTAATAGGAGTAGTATTTTAACGAGGTAGATAATATTTAATTTACCGGAGTTCTTAGTCGATTTCGGAGTATATACGGACGTATTTATCGAAGGTATATAATTATTAATTATTAACTTTCCTCTAAAAGATAGAGGCCTATTAAGTAATATAATTAATATTATATTTTATAACGTTAATTAAGGATTCGTCCTTTATTTAAGAATATTTTTTCTTTTAAATAACGAGGTTAAAATACTCGTTAAAAAGTATAAAGCTTTATTTAAATTCCCGGATATAATTCTAAATATCCTCCTATTTAAACGGGTTATTATATATTTCCCGTAACTTCTTTCGTTAATCGGTAAAGTTAATTAAAGTATAAAAATCTTTTTTTCAGTAACGGTTTATTAAATTAAAGGCCTTTTTACCGATAATTAATTTAAGTTTTATATAAGCGATCTTATTATTATTAATAAAGTAACGATTATAATTAATATATATTTATTATATTAATATTTATTCTTAAATATTTAATTTATTTTAGTCCCCTTTATATTCCGAGATATCTAAAAACTTTTCGGATCTAGGAGGCGTTCGAGATCGGGAGAGGGTAGGTTATTAGGTATTTAAAGGGGAAGACGAGCGTAGGCCTATAATAATAATATTATTAAAAATATTCTTATCGAATATTTAAAGCGGGGGCTAAGGTATAATTTAAGTTATAATAAATACGGCTTAAGTTATTATTTAAATAATAGTATAAACTAGGGATTACGTATCTAGCGTAGGAGGAGGAGGAGGTATAAACGAGGATAAAATATTAAATAAAGAATTACTCTCGACCTAAATATATAAGTAATCGAAGGTATTTAAGAAACTATATCGGTAAAGCGGTGAGCCCGTATTCTACCGAAAAAGGCGGAAAAGGCGCTTAAATCTATTTAGCTCATGTACTAGCCCAAGAGATCGATTTAATACTAGAGTTACTAAATACGTATTTAATACCTCGACTTATTTTGAATAATTTTGAATAAATCGGAATAAGCTAGTCTAAGTAGTACCGGTAGATAGTTAGATATATATAGTAATAAGTGAATTATTTAGTCTATAATACCGCGCCAGCTTAGGGGGTATTACGCGCGTATATAATTTTCGTGAATCGACGTAATTTAAAATCGAAATTAGATTAGCGTAGTTATAGCGCTCTATATAGCCTTAGCGAGCTACCCGGCGCTAGTAGAAAATCACGGATTTAAAATCTTAAATCCGAAGTTACTATTTTTACGTTTTTTAGTTGAATTTTTTTTTTTTTTTTTTTCTTTTTTTTAACGTTCTCTTTTCGTTATTTTTCCGCCTAAATTAGCAAAATACGTATTTAGTACCTCGATTTTCTTATGCGGGCTGCCGCTTTACCGATGTAGTAGGGTTATTCTAAACTTCGGCGAGGAATTATCGTACGCGGTCTTCGGGGTCAGGGGGTTAATCCCCTATAATAACTATCCTAGTACTAGGGAGTATTAACTAGGTAATTAATCTTTTATAATATTAAAGAACGGGATTAATATCTAGATATTTATTAAATTAACGGTTAGGTTTATTAAATTATAACCTAGTTATAATATAAAAGTAGGTTAAAATAAAAGATAAAGGATAAAAACTAAGGTAAGACTAGCTACTATTTAAATAAGAGTTAATATATAGAGTATTTATTTATTTCTTATCCCGGCTATATTAAGATAGAAATAAGGAAACTAGTTTAGACTTAAATTAAATCTAAAGTAGGTTAGACTAGGCTAGGTTAATAAGGTCATACTATAACAAAATATTATATAATATTAAAACTATACCGAGTAATCGGATATAGACCTTCGTTATATTAAGTATTGAATAATACGAACTACTATACTACTTTCGTTGGATAGTTTAAATATACGGCGAATCTCGGCTTTAAACCTAGAGAAGTTCTTTATCTAAAACTTTATTAATAAGTTATTAATATCGTTTACTACTTTTATATAACGCTTTAGGAATAATTTAATTTATTTCTATATATTACCTCTTATATAGATTATTATAAAGATTATTTATTTAATAACTAGTATAGTATTCTCGTTGAATACGAAGAATAACTAAAGTTATAATAACTAGTCGTTAAGTTTCTCGCGCTCTCTATAATAGTAATTTAGGCGGGTAACCTTAATACGGTTCTTTTCTTCTATAGTATTACGTCTTCTAGTACCGTTTTAAGTATTTAAAGTTAAGGCCTTTATTAATCTTAAGATATTTATCCTAAAAGTATTTAAAGTATTAAAGCTCTCCGTTTAATACCGTAGTATAATATTAATAGGACCTAGGTTAGTACTCGTAGAGAGGAGTATTAAGGATTAAAGGATAGTAGGCTTTATATTAATATAAGATAAAATTAAATAAATTTAATAAACGTCTATATTTAGAATTTATAATTAAAAATCTTAAGGGAAGTTAAATACGAAGCTCCTATTTATTAGGAAAGTATATAGTTTATATAAAAGAAAGAAACTACGCTATTTATTCGTTTACTCGCTTATTTTAATATCGAGTAAATAAACGGTCGAGCGTTTATCTACTTATTAGTTTATATACTACGTCGAGTAGTGAGTAGACTCTTAACGTACTAAGTATACTAAGTCTATTAAGATTCTCAGCGAACCTTAATCGTAACAATTAATAAGTAAATAAATAACTTTAAGAAAAACTTTATAAAACTTTATCGTAGATATAGCGGAAGAGTCGAGAATATTAACCCTCCCGTTATTAACGATTATATTAATAATACCGAGATTATTAATACGATATTTATAGCCGCTGGAAATTAATCGAAGTCGCGTCTTTAAATACTTCTAGTTATTTTTAATAATAAGAGCGCCGATATTTATAATCGGATTAAATATAATTATAATATTTATTTCGAAGTTATATCGTAATACGTCTAGGCGAGTAACGTTATTAAAAATACTCTTTAATATTATTTTAATATATTTATAAAATTTAATTATAAACTCGGGGGTATTATCTCTATAATTAAATCGAAGATTAAATACTTTAAAAAGCCTACGATAATTATCGGTATTAAAATCTTTTATATAATACCCGATTTAAAGTAAATTTTTATAACTACTATAATTATCTTTATCGATCGAATTATCTCTCGTTATATTATTATAATCGAGACGAATAACTCCCGTATTAAGATAATTACCTTTAATAATATTAACTCTATACTTCGTTCTTTAGTAGATTAATAATAGAAGAATATTAACGAGAATAATCTACCTAAATATATTTACTATTTTTGTAATAGTATTTCTAAAAGTTAATTTAGTCTATTTTTAAAGTATAAAATTATTAATATAAAGTATTTATTTACGGATTTAGGCTAGAATTATCCTAGTAATAAAATTAAATTCATTATCGTAGTTACCGAGAAATATTATTATATTTATTTCTTCTCTTTTATAGATCCTATAACTAATAAAAATAATAATCCTATATTTAATATAATTATTAATTATAATATTATTTACCCTTTCGAGAATAATATTTATCTTTACTCGTATATAGTTATCTAGAGTACTACTCGACCTATTTATTATTATATATTAATAAATAAGATTAATATTCTACTAGATCGATTCTAGATAATACTTTATAAATATTATTATTAATATTAATATATAACTACTCCCGTATCTCTTTATAAATTTAGTTTTAAATTTATAAAAATATATTAAATTAATAAAAAATAGTCCCCGTAGTATATTATATTTATTTAATAATTAAATATAGTAAAGTTTATATCGATATAACTACCGCCGAAAGAGTTACGTTTTAAAAGAAACGACGGAAACTAAATAAAAAAATATAATCTTATTTTAATAAAATAAAGTTATAAACCGAGTAATTTAAACTTTAACTAGTCGAGCCTTAAGACTAGATAAATTTTAATATATAATATATTTAAATTTATAAAATTGTATAAAAACGTTCATTAAATATCGTAGGTAATAAATACGTTTAATAAATATAATAAATTAATAATATTAATATATAATACTTATATAAATACGCGAGTAAATACGCGATTAATATTACTATATATTATATCTAACTTATAATTTAAACTATATAAATTAGATAATTAAATAAATTATTTACGGGCTTAAGCCAGTTTAATATATAATTTACTAGTAAATAGTAATAAGACGTTTAATAAACCTGCTCGGAGCTGTAGATAGCGGAATATACGGGTATTACACTTGGAAAAAGCTTGTGCGGTCTCCCGCTTTGCCGAGGAAGATAAAGGCGACTGGTATATTAGAAGGATAGAGGTGGAGGTTAAAAACATCTATATGGGGCAAATGGCGGTCACCGATAGCGACGATAGTGGGGTATGAATAGGTACTTATATTTTGATGAGAGCCCTATATAAATCTAAGTACCGAGCTGTGCGCCCCTATTAAGCGAACTGTGCGCCCCGAGCTGTTTGTGCGCCCCCAGGACTTCCCGGATGTCTTGCAAGTCGTGAATCTTAAACTTTGAGGCAGAATTTAGAAACAGGCCTTGCAAGAATTGTGATCCTAGAACAGCTTCGCAAAATGGGAAAGATTAAGATGACGCGCCAGGCATTATGTATTGTTGGGCTTGGGAATGAAAGTTGTGTTGGTGCCAAGCATTTTGAATTTTGTTTATATCTCTAATTATGAACCCTTCCCCATCGACAAAGGCCACATAGCTCCGATTTCACCGTTCGAATTTACAAGACTAACGTCCCGTCGTAGAAGGCGATCACATCGGGTGATTTGGATCAAACTACAACCGACGTCCGACCCCCGAGTTCTCCCAAAATCGAACAACGTCCTATTGTAGCAGGCGATCAGAGCGGCTGATTCAGGTCAAACTTCAATCGATGTTCGACCCGCGAATTCGAAAAAAAATCCCGCGGGGGGTTTTCTCAGACTGATCTGAGTTTTTGCAATGTTTGTTCCCTGGGTTCGATACCCATGTGCCGCGGAATATTTTTCTTGCTTTGTGTTGTGCTACGCTTATCAGCAACCGAAAGCGGAAATCGGCATCCTGCTTTCTACTTTCGCCATCAACGCTTTTGAACTTCAATAACCATATATCACGGTCAAGCGTAGATCCAAATTTCTCGTTCTTTACAAAAAAAGAGTCGACAGACTCCCACACAAGAATTGCCACCGGAACATCTGCATGCTGTAAACTAGCTTGATTCACCCAACTCATGTAAAAACGAGATCGTGCCTCTACACGCCCCTGCTAGCATCAACTCGACTCGGTTACACAGGATGTACTATTCTCGTATACATCTATCTATGTGGCGTCTTACCCATCCTAAATCTGCCTCAATGTTTTCTAACAGGTAAAATTGGAGTCATCACTACCTGCGAAAGACGAGAATAGAGTATTTGGACATGTTGTGCAATTGTCTTGGAGCAGAGACACGTATCCCCGCCACCGCGACATCTTTTGCGACTCCACAAAGGGAGTGGAACAGAAGATGAGAGATTCAGAAAATGTCTTACCATCCATTTCATATATTTGCAATCAATTTCGCGTAGCTCAGGCACAGTACTTATATCTCATTCGCAATTCCATACCTGTCTTCATTCCAACCAACTATCAATACCCAAAACCATCCCACAATTCACCTTCCCTCACCACCCTTCAACCCATCAAAACCGCCGCAATGCGCTTCGACTACCACGTCAACTACGCTTGCGGACATGCATGTCCTAGCGTCAACGGCAAAGCTCGCCCACCTAGGAGAACCATAAACTCCGGTACCAACAATCTTTTCACCCGCTGGGTAAAAGTCCATCGAAATGATTTCAGCAGCGACAACGTGTGCCCTGACTGTCTGTCGAATCTTCGGACCTTGGCCGCGGGCGTGCCAGGGAATGTTCCGTTCCTAGCTTGGGTTAGGAGCCAGGCGCTGAAGAGGGAGAGGGAAGCAACGGGGCGATTCTTGCTTTGGTGGGCTATTTTGGGCGAAGAGAATCGACGTTCGCGGAGGCTGCGTGAGCTATGGAAGGAGCAAATACGAGGTGCACGCGATTGATGTGGCGACGCGATAGTAGACACTTTGCGGCACTGATAACTGTACAGATGTGGCATTTTGCTCAACGTCTTCATATGTAACCCCCGTTGTTGGAAGAAAATGAATGGTATATTTTGTCAATGATGCTTCAAGAGACCATTCCTGTTCTCGTAGAAGTGGTACTAAAGCAACCCATTCGAAGGCCCGTACGAAATCTGCGGCACCCCCATGTCAAACCCTACAAAATGATACGAAAAGAACGCGGCCTCCATATTCCCCACATAATCATTCGAAGCCTGCGATGCTGAGCCTAGAGAACCAGTGCACACTAACACCCCTCGCCGTCAGCTCCCACTTATGATCCCAAAAACCTTTGCCGTAGGGAAAGGAGACTTACTGCCTGTGGTGGGCGGAGGGTTGCAAAAATTCAATACACTGGCCCTCAGAGTCACAGTCCCATTTCCCATACTCATCGAGAAATCTGGGAGTGTGGCATTGCAGAAGAATTGGTAGGTTATGCCCGCCGCTGTCGTCTTTCTGGGCAACAGAGCCGCTGACGTTCTTGTAGTACGCACTGCTGGGTCTCAATAAGTGTATCAACATCTCCTCCCAGTCCTGGCTGGTAAATTGTATTTGCGTTGGAGGGATTTTCACGGGCGTGGCAGTGGCCGTCGGTACAGGTACGGTTTTAGCTATTTCCAGTTGGGATTGGCCCTGTCTTATATACAGCACCAAGGCAAGTAGCAAGCCTGATGCCCAAGAGGCGACTATTTTGGAGACAAGGATTGGACTGGCTCAGTGCCACAAGATCAGATGATGAAGTATGAAGATTCGAGACACATCAAGATCTTATATGGGCTATCGACATGCAGCTGCTCACGACGATAAGTTCTTTCCGCCAATTCATGGTGCTTCATACGAAGAAACAAATTGGGACGGGATATTTTCCCGTCAGGTCAAGGAGCCATTCAAAGATCGTGTGAAGCGCCCAGCGTTGTAAGGCCTTTGAATGCAGACGGGGCGGCACCTGGCTTATTGAGCCTGACGAAAATCGACTGAATTAGAAGTTTACACCAATATATAGCCGTAAATGAAAGGGTAGACCGTTGATGAAGATTCTCGAGGCAACATATGCAATGGTTGAGCCTGTGTTGCTAAGAGCATGCATTATTCAGCGTTCATATTACGGAGAAGAGACGAGGAGACAGGCCGCGACGGGACATCGTCAATTGGATCATTTCGAACACTGTCGAGCTATCAACCGAATGCTCGCGTCTACGAATTACAGGCCATTTAGGAATGACAAGGCTGGTGTAGTCATGTATCTGTCATTCCGAACGCGGGCCGTCCGGCTGCACGATGGAGGCTGATATATGTGCTGCAGCGTCAAAGATCTAGTTTTGCCATTAATAGCAACAGAAATGAATGGCAAGCTCATATGCGCTGCACGCCAGCGTCGGATCGTGTAAGATCAGAGATTAAGTCGCATCATCCATACCCTCAATTGCGCGTAATGCAAATGGTACGGCTCTGGAATAGAACCTCATAGTGAGACGATCTTGATTGGATGACGGCTCATGTCGAGTCCAACCTCTGCGTGGGATGCACACTCATGCTAGATTATTGTGCGATGTGTAATTTCCTTGTGATTTGGCCAGCGCACAATTCATTGAGAGAGACCTTTCAAATAACTAAAGGCATTCCCGTTGTCAACCGTATGTCGTCAAGTGTCCACTATCCTGTCATTTACGTCTCTCTTTCTCTTTTCCCAGTAAACTCCTGGCCGGCTCACGTAGCCAGATCTCAGGTCCCATGGCTCCTGAGCCTTCCTTCTCCACAATACCTTCGATCTGTTTGGCTACTGTCCGATTGGAACTTACTGTAGTCACCCCTTTCATCCATCCGTACATGAAGACGCTACGATTGATGTCGGTCATTTGCTCAGCCACCCGCCGTGCTACTGTTGGTAGACGATCTGCTTCAATCGCAGAGCTTATATCCGAACCTGAGCATTCGGAGGGAACTATTCGGATAGGTATCTGCCAGGTGGGTGGTATAGGATAGTCGCTGTACTTTGCAAATGCTTGCCTCAACTCAGCCCCCTTCTTCTTGTTATCTTCTTCATCGTTTCCACCAAGCAATAGCTCTGTTCTTGACTTTTCCTTGGGCATGCCGATTGTGTCCACGATCTCTACCATTCTTTTTGCTGCCTCCTTAGTGCATACAAGCCTTTTATCCGTCATCGCCGGCCAGAGACTTGTAGGAAGTAGATGCTTCTTGCTTTCCAATTCTATTTGGCGCGTGATCGCTACATTGTAGGTCTCTGAGATTGGATGATTGGCCGAATGAGACAGGTCAGAGACCAGAGCAAGGAGAATGGTACAGTCGATGTTCAAGGTATCGGTCAAGGGTGGATGTGCGGAGGGCAGAAGTCGAGGGAAGACGTTGGTCTGGAGGTGCTCTATCGAGTCGGCTGAAGTCTCTGAAGGCCCGAAATCAACAGTTGCACCAGTTGAACGAATACGATCCAGGACAGTCAGTATTTCTGGAGCAGGCTTTGATGAGATCTTAGGGAGGACGAAACGTATTCGAGGATGCTGATAGTGGATGCGGTGAGCTTTCGAGGCACGTTGAAGATCGTCAGCGATTTTGACTAGCTCAGTTCTGTCCGAATCTTCTTCCTCTGCTTTTCTCCTGCCATTGGCGCGGTCATTTAAACCAGTTTCATCATCTTCTTCGTCTTCACTGAATGAAGAGTCCGCTGCTTCCCATTGTGCTTTGGCAATTTCGAACGCCAGACGGCTTTCGGTGATAGTAGATACCTTGATCCATTCCTCCCCATCATAGGCTGCAATATCTACTAATGCACACCTCTTCTGCGCTGCTCTTTTCGAGTCTCGCGTCGGTCGATGATCCCAGTAGTAGCGTTTATGAAATGTCACCAGACTCTTGCTGGCCTTAGCAGCGTCCCAGATGGCTGAGTAGAAGGGCAGGTTAGAAGAACGTAATGTGTGAATAGTTTTCTCGGCGGTCAAGTCAGCGCCTGCAAGCTGGAAATTCGTCAACGAATGCTTGGAGATGAGAAAGCAGCGCTGGGCTCCTGTACCTTTTGTAATGACTTCAGCTCGGTTGCTACAGAGTTCTGGAACTTTCGAGTTTCTGCCGCAGGATCTTGCTCCAGCTTCTGCTCTGTAACGAAAGTACTGAAGGCCTCAAGCTCATTGAGTAGGGTCTGACACTTCGTCAGGAGATACTCAGCCAGAGCAGTGCCACCTGTGGGGGTAGATTCTATGTTCATTATTCCCTCTGCTGCGCCACTTCCGATACAAACATCCCCTTCCATAGCCATGATAGAGAAGACGCTCGCCTGGAACAATGCTGGAGGGGACTTGTGGGGGAAAAACGTACTGGAAATTATTCTGTTTGGCAAATAATGTGCTTGGTCTATCCACTTAGATTAAGTCCGGCGTATCTCCAGCGCCCATAATTATCAGCAAGAGAAGTTACAGCTGATACAACGCACCTGCGGTGTCCATGCCTTACCTACCAGACGCCAAATCGTTCTTAGTACAGTCAAGTCTATTGATCTCAGCCCGCCCCACCACCGTAAGACCCTATCAATCCTCTCTGTATGGCACAACCCTTGACTAATTCTGGACTAGACACGAATAACGACCAAGTACACCCTCCCCAAGACCCCAAAGCCCGAATCCTCGACCTCCAAAGCCAAATCGCAATCCACATCCTCGTCAGTGCCTTCCTCCGAGCCTTCGCAATCCCATCAATCACAACCCCCCAAAGCCACCCTTACACTCAAAACCTACGACCCAGTCTCAGGCACATGTCTCAAATACCAAACCGACAAGCAGGCGGAGGTTGGGCGGCTGATAGCTGCACTAGGTAGCTGCGGGCGTCTGATGGCTGCGTTGCCCCCGAAAGAAGAGGGGGCGGATGAGGGGGCTATGGATGTGGACGCGCCTGTGAAGGAGGAGCCTGAGGTGAAGGCTAAGGCGGGGCCGAAAGAGGCGCTGAAGGGTGGGCAAGGGCAGGGGAAGGGAGGGGAGAAAGGTGGAAATGGAGGTGGCGGTGGGAAGAAGAAGAAGGGGAAACGGTGATTTTATGGTCTATGATAGTCTACGATTGCATAATTGGGCCATGGAAACGGCTGCGTTGGGTTTGGTGGAACTTCGATGGATATACCGACCTAAAGATACCCATATACCACGCCTCGCTCAATGCAGGATATCCGTAACGCGCCATGTCACAACTTAACATCCAAATCAACGTTCTACCGGACCAGAGGTCTTCGGTGCAGAGACATGTGATCAATCATTTACCCGTCAGCCTCGTCTTCTCAGCCGAGTTACGTCGGGACTCGTCATCATCAGACCACTTGTCCTGATCTTCCCCAACTGCAAATATAGTCTCACCATCTAGTGATTGCCTTGCCGCGTGGCTTTCGTTCACTGGCTTGGGCGGGACAGGTGAAAGTTGGCCGCCATCATGCATTGCATCTGGAGAACGAGCATCTTCTTCGTCGAGGGAGCCGCCAAAGGAGGCAATTTCGAAGCCTTCATCGTCTTGAGCGAGCTAGAAGCGGATTAGCGTGAATAAACAATAATGGGAGAGTGAAGCATACCTCATCGCTCATAGCAAATCTTCGGTTGTTGGCCGTTGGCCGCCAGAGATACGCGACATATGCAATGTCGACCAAATACACCAGGTTCAACCAGCCATCAAGTATGAACCATCTTGTCTTCCAGTGATCTGGCACAAAGTCTGGGTCTCTCCTTCCAGCAAAGGCGAATGAGTTGAAAAAAAAGAATCCGAAAATGACAACGATGCTGCCCAGTATGCACCACCATAACTTCTTGTACATCATTGCCTTGACGCTTTGTTTCCGCTCCAGTAGATCTTTCATCGTGAGGTTTAGAGAATTCAGAGTCCACACGTAGAAGGCTGTTAGTGTTGCCGCAAGAGGTAGGATGACCAAAAGGACGAGAGGCCCTGCGTTATCCGGTGTGATAGTCAAGCTGGCCACTGCGTATATGACTCCGAATACGAAATGGCACAGGGCGAGGATCCGAACGTACCACATCGTCTTGCCGAGACTGGGTTTGACGACACCATAGCCCATGCAGACAATGAGGAGCAAGAAGAATGAGAACGAGTTTCGTCCAGCATTGAGTATGGCCACTGTTATCATCAAGAATTTCGCGAGAGCATTGTTCCCATGGTTGTTCGAATAGTCATAGAAGCCCCATGTCATCAGCTGTTCTACAATGAGGAACACGATGATCGCCGTAATGTAATTTTGAACGGGCAATATGTCGGAGCGGTTCTGCACGTAGAGGAAGCCCCAGAAGATTCCCATCACAGCGTAGACGATTGTGAGGCCTCCGTAAAATGGGAGCTTGGCGATCTGAGCAGCCTGAAGTTCGCCATATGCGTTCCTAAACTCCACGACTGCTTTGTATTCGTTCGCAGAGAAGCCATATGTTCCGACACAATAGTATCCCGTCCTTTTGATCGGGTAGTTTAATGGCTCGGGGTCCTTTAGATGTACTGATTTGGTGATGACGGGATTCTTAGACGCTTCGGATGCGTTCGGACTCAGTATGAATTCCCCAATTTGAGATGAATCGCAGAAGCTAGACTTGGCGCCATTGTCATCGCAGATGAAAGCTTTCTGTATACCACTTGTCAATACAAGGAAGCTGTATAACCCAGGTATTTTCGGACCTTCGGAGCATCTTCTGACGGCCACACGCCCACTAGATCTTCATCCCTCCATTCGAACACCACAAGGCTGACTAATGGGTCTTCATCTCCTTCTGGCGTGGTCTTAATGAATTTGGTGAGGATGAATGGATCTACGGCGCCGCCCCATGCGCTTTTGCTGTACATTCCATTGCATTGCTGTCTATCTTGTTCATTCTGTGTCTGAGACGTGTCAGACTTATGAATAGGATTAGGCTTCGTGAACGTACAATTTGAACCTCCCCAGCGAGAACATAGGACGTTAATAGCGCCAGTCCAAGGCCTATTCGATGCCACGTGCCCATATTTGGAGGGTCCCTCCACGGCTTGAAGAATTATTCAGATAGAATGCGTGAATATAGGTATCATGCCGCCATACAATCAAGAGGGTATATGAGGCTAGAAAATTGACAGTCGCATGCAGAGTGAAGCATAGCCTGTACAGCCAGGCTGTTCCGCTAAGAGCCACTGCCAAGACTTCAGCCTTACCAAGCCTCGGTTTTCTTGCGTGTTTTTCGCCGCTTTTCATTGTCATTGGTACAACTTCCATCGCATCCACGTTGCAGCCTCAAGCAGTAAGGTTGTCTCTGATCAAAATGCCTGTAGCCACCTCCGATGCTGACCTAGAGGACAAGTCCACAGCATGTGCTGAATGTCATGCTGGGGAGGCTACTCTAGTGGTACGAACAAGGCACCTTTGCAGGTTCGTCCGGAAAGAATATCATGTATTGCAGTGACGGTAAGCTTATATGCTGTAGAGACTGCTTCATGAGGTATATCGCGACAAAGGTCTTGAAGAGGCTCGAAACCAATAGAATCCGTGGTGGCTTCAACGATGAACAAAAGACTGTCTTGGTGCCAGTATCATTTGGAGTATCTTCAATTTGTCTACTTCATCTCCTTGACCAGCAGCTACGCAACCGAGCGGAGCAAGGTCGGCACGCAGGGTACAGCCTACATATTCTCTTCGTTGATCAATATGCCATTGTCGGGCCAATATCTGCCGAGCAGTTGGTGAACTGTCTCACGCAGAGATTCCCCTCTCATGCATACACAAGCATCTCCCTTGAGGAGTGTAATAAGTACGGCATCAGCTTCGAAGAAGTAAGTAATGGCGGACAAAAAGATCTGAAACACATATTGTCTTCTTTGCCCTCGCCCACCTCGAGAGTAGACTTCGTCGAGATCGCGCGGCGTCGGCTTATTCTTGCATTCGCAAAGAAACATGGTTGTAATAGCATACTTTTTGGAGATTCTACGACTCGACTAGCAGAGAGGGCCCTTTCTGAAACCGCAAAGGGCAGAGGTGGTGTCCTACCGTGGCTCACCACAGACTCGCCATACACTGATGCCATTCCCTGCATCTATCCGATGAGGGACCTCCTAAGAAAAGAACTTTCAGCATACGCAGGAGTGACTTCGCCTCCATTGACGTCCCTGGTTCTAGAAGACTCGAAGCAAGCTCCTGCGTCTTCTAAGGATGTCACAATCGATGGTCTGATGAGTCAATACTTTGAGTCTGTCGAGCAGAACTACCCAAGTATTGTCGCCAATGTGGTCCGGACCTCAGGCAAATTAGTCCCACAGATGGTAGCTGGAGGAACTCGGACATGTCCCATGTGTGAACATCCTATCTTAACCGAGTTGTGGGGTGGGGAGCAGCACGCCGTCGGCTCTCTGCAGCCCGCAGAGGACGTGGGCGGTCCTCGGAATAACAGACCTCTATGTTATGGGTGCGCAAGAACTGTCCCAAAACCATGATTATCTTCATTCAAGAACGTTCGCGCATTTTGTCTCTATCAAGTGGGCTCCTATTGCCTCTCCACCACTATAATGTTGGTCCCAAGCGCAGGGATCGCACGCAAATCCTCAGCCACCATGCAGGACGGAAATATTATACCCATGACAACCGCCAGCTACCAGGCTTCTTGACAAATCTGGTGGGTACTCTGCGAGGCACCTTGAAATCGCGATAATCTAATGATGTTGGCGTCAATGTGTGCGGTTGTTGCGTGAGTTGACGCATGTATTCTCTTCTCTTTTTTCTCTGACTGCGATAATGTAACCCTGATTTTCAAAGCGAAAAATGATGTCTAATACTATCTTCCTTACCTACCTGGGCGGTCTTGCTACCAAGACCTTCTTGTCATGTCAAACCGCTTTCTCTAAAGCATCGGTACATCGATTCTAGCGCTAACGTCGCACGAAAGAAGCGTGATCTCTGATTAGATGTTGAAGCGGATGCATTACAGTCCCTGAAAAAAGCGAAACGAGCTGGAGTTTTCCCACTCCCTGGCAAGACCTAGGGGCCCCGCGCCGGGTATTCACGACACCGTTGGTTGGACCTCATTTATACCGCATTTCCCATGAAGAGGTTTTGGATCATGTCGTGTCGTATTGAGAATAGAGAGCAATACCTTGGAATTGGAAAGCAATTTAAGCCAATGGAAGGACTCCAAACCAGATTGGCAGTAGTGGGTAGTCACTTTGCGGATGGGACATATGATAGTGTTGAGTGGGTACGTATCAATGGTTCCTTTACATCGTACTGGCCATGTACTCCATGCGAAGATAGTAGTCCATCTGGGTCTATTGAATCAATGCTTAGCCCATGGAGTCTATTAGTAGGACCATCCGAACCCTATTGCCGATGTGGTCTGAAGCTCGAGAGCATCAGTGCCTGCTCCAGTATCCGAACGAAATCCTATGCCCTCTGGCTGTGGGTACCCGATATTCAGCAATCCTGAGACGGGGAGCAGCAGCAGCTTTGCGCGCAAATCAACTTCCAGAGATAGTTCCTAGACGGACTTCGACTTCTGCTATAGGTTTCTAAAGAAAGACATTCGAGTCCTGGACATTGCACGCAATTGTTCAGATGATGCCAAAATACTGCAATGGCTGAGTCAAAGACGAAGTTAGCCGCTGAGATACACCAAAATAGACTAGCTCGCGAAGCCCAATCACAGCACACCACATTTCAGCTAGGGACGGCTTCCGATTGGAAGCTCGAACGAGAAAGATCATGATCCCTGAAAATTCGAGACGGTCAACCCCGACGTGCATCGAAAAGCACTGCGCCATGTTGATGCACTACAATGGAACCAATAGAGCACAACGCGATTCCTACACAGCCCTCGGGCTTGTCAGAAAGTGCCTGAAAAAGCCTCGAACCTGTTATATAGAAGGTAGAGATCGCCATGGTTTCAATACGAGTAGCCGGCTCCTCGATCGATTTTTGCAATTATCTATAACATGCTTTGGGCTGCTTTACAAGTACTTGCTTCCTTTTCCTTCCTTTGTACCGCCTCTACCTCTCCTGTACTCGACTACAATCCCTTGTCCGCAAGGACGACGAACACTACATCTCATATATCGTCAGAATGGGTGAGCGGACCAGATGGCCGTGGCACATATTCATTGTTATTCTCTTGTTTCAGCACACTGTTTCTATGTGCATGGACCGCCTTCCACCCGAATATACCTTCCAGCCATTCCGACGCAAGAAACATGCTTGAGCGAGTCAAATGGATGATGATTGCCATATTTGTACCAGAGGCTGTGCTTTATTGCGCGTGGAGTCAATGGTGGGCGGCCAGGGACCTGAAAGACGAAATCAATCGGCTGGGGCGACATTATGGTAGGCAGAAACTTAGGACTACATTTACGAAGCGAGACCGCAAGGACTGTGAGGATTGTATGAAACAGCAAAGTCAGAGTGATCGAAGGCAGAGCTCCGAGAGCAATCCTAACCACAGCACCCACTCTGAAGACAGTGCGTGCCCATCCGACGATGCTAATGGCAATCCGACGCCCAGCGACGATATTTGTCAACTTGGAGTCCAAGATGGGCTTTCGGAGCCCACTAAAGACTTCGTCTCTTGGACTTCCGGGCAAGCCTTCTTCGCTATTAGTGGAGGTCTGGCAGTCGATACGAGCGGCTTTTCGGATAGGCCCTGGAGAGCGTTGAATCCTAACGGCATTGTCTTACTCGCTGAAATTGGCCTTCTTCCTCACCTCTCGAAGCAAGACGTCGACTCTAGAAGCCAGGCCGACGCCATTGCTAAGTCTCTGTCCTGTTTACAAGCCTCATGGTTCTTTGTTCAGACTATTGCGAGGCGTTTTGCTGGTCTACCAATCACGCTTCTCGAGATCCACACCTTAATACATATCGCCTGCGCGCTCCTTCTGTATGGTCTTTGGTTCAAGAAGCCTTACGGCGTGTCGTCGCCGATAGTACTCTCCGATCCAGCCACAATCAACATTACTACCCTAATGGCGATGCAGGTGGCCGGCGCTACCTCCAGAAAAATGTGTTGTCCGATGCAACAAGATGCAGGCATAAGTCGGGAACACTGGGAGGAGCAGCGCGCTGAATACTACGATACTTTCTTTTCAGCTGAACAGCTTAGAAATCACGCGCATCTAGATGCCGCTGACAAAGCCCTGGATTATTTGCATCAACGCAAGATTCACATCGGATATGGCAACCTCTATTGGCGCGATTTCTTCACCAAACGAACGTCAAATCGAGTAGTGAGAGGGCGATTTGACAATGGCGTTAAAAAGATGGACACTCCCATGGTCAGAATCATCACCTTCCTATTCATGGTTCTCTACGGCGGCAGCCACATGAGCGCATGGAATTCCCACTTTCCAACAATCGTCGAAATGTGGATCTGGAGAGCAGGTAGCATTACTATGGTAGTATCGCCTTTTTTGATGGCCATCGTCATGTTATTTGAAATGCTTAACGAAAAGGCGGCGGCAAAGGTCCCAATGCTTGACACGTTCGAGGCTTCGATGCAGGCAACGACCGCAAGTAGACTCTGGTGCTGGATCATTGTTGACCTTTTGTACAAGTTCAGTCTAGGGATGTCTAATCTCCTTTTCAAGCGGGTTTATGCTTATGTCAGGCTTTATTTTTTGGTTGAAGCGCTTATAAGCCTGAGGAGTCCGCCAAGTGGGACATATCAGACTGTCAATTGGACGTCATTTATACCGCATTTTTCATAGGTTTCTTACCATCAGAAGTGCGAGAGAGGCGTGCTGGTATTCAAAGAACATTGCGTTTGAATGCCTTGAATCCTTCAACATTGAAGGCATGACTCCATGTATTAGACTAAACGAAGATTTGGTATCTTGGGATTCCGGAATTCCCTCGCTATGCCACGTACGTCACGAATTCGCTCAAACGCTGGGTATGGTATGCAACGCTGATTGTACGTTTTCAATGAGGCCCACTATTCTGCTATCCTGCGGTGTCTGGTCTCAGTGGACGAGCTGGGACTGAATCCTTAACTTGTGCCATCTCTCGGCCGCGAGTGCCATTCGCACCTTGTGCTACCGCAGCTCCTTTGCGCTTCTTGCGTCCGCTAAACCAGCTACCACCACTTCTTGATGGAAGAGCCGTTCTGGCTGGGCTCGCTACTGTCCTTCCGAGGCGTTCGTGAACGCCGCCATGTCGCTCATCGATGCTTCTCGGAGGCAAGGCAGGCGTAGGGCCTGAATCATGGTATTCGTTCACCAGGGTGTGACCGCGTCTTGGTGGAGTAGGCTCAGGCTCGTAGTAGCCGTCGGTCTGTGCATGGTGGCGTAATCTGGGTGCAGGTTCAGGATTCGGGTATCGATCAGTCTGTGCGCGGTTGCGACTTGAAGCTCTGCCTGTTTTTTCTTCCTTCATCGCCTCCTCGTTCGCTTCGAAACGAGCAACAATAAACTTTTCGAACAACAGCGCGTTTCTGGTGTTAGCTTTGTACAACCCATCTCCGAGAGCCCCAAATATGGGCATGAGTCCAAGGGCAAAATCAATTCCGGCGTTCGCAGTCATTTTTGCATAGATCATTTTATCCATACCCCCAGACACATCCTTCGATGCAACGACAATCAAGAGCATGGCCAGGCCATAGTCGACGACAGCGCCACCACTAGAATGGTATTCAGCACGTTGGTTGAGACCGGATTGTGTGAACTTACACAGGAAGGCATTCGGCAATGATTGATGTCAGGCCAAATCTGAAGGGTCCGATACGTTTGCCGTCCAATTTCTTGGCTCGAGAGAAGATTTTGTACGCTAGTAATGCGTCTTTGTTTTTGTTCTTTTGCTTTGGGGGGTGATTCCGATCATATGGGAGTCCAATAATATGGTGGAAGTATGCTTCATCTTTCTTTCTCTTCTTTGGTTCCCCTTTACGATCAAGATCCTCGGTATCATAAAATCTGTATGCATCCTGCACAGACATTAACAAAAAGAAATCCGTGAGATATTGTATCCGCATTGAGAACTTACGCTTGGGGCCTTATTGCGGTCGCCTAACACCTCGTTCAGCTTCTCGTTCAGCTTTTTCCCCACGAGTTTCTTCCCTACGCCGATTGCGATCTTTTCTGCCATGATCTTCTTCGTAGATGTTGGGTGGGTGAGCGAGTGTGATTCTGGTGTGTGGAGTCTAGGAGAGCGAAGAAGGAAAGGGTTTGTTGAGACAAAGTAGATGTCACCAGTGACAAAAAAGGGATTCCCTTTAGAACAACGACTGTGATCTCACTGGCAAACCAATCGTCGTCGACGAAGGCGGGGCGCGTATGAGAGATCTGTTATAGGATCGAATGATATGTAGGGAAGATGTAGCATCTTGAATTTTAGGGGTTTGCGGCGGTAAATACTTTCGTCTGAGATCTTGTTTATAAAATGACGGCGATTCGTCTTCACATTTTTGGCAATTTTTAGCTCCCGCGGTTAGAGCCAACGCCACATTTCAACACAGCCACTTCTCTTGGCATTCAGCCTCTATGCGAGTCCAACCGCATATGGAGTCTTGCTCTGTACATCGACCTTACCCGACCATATTCATTCCTATCCTTACTTCACTACATATCGTTAATTCACGACAGTCTTCACTTCTAGACTCGTCTATACTTGCATATAGATCAATCTCCTTACGTCAGTCTGGAGGCTGTACACAGCTATCACATCCAGTTTGCCTCTGCCATATTTGTGTCGCAGTGACTAGTCAGCTGTCATCTCACCCGTCCAAACTGATTTGAGTTCTATCCGAGCGAGCGATAGATATGCTTGGACGACGAGATCGGGATGATAGAGAAAAAGATGCAGCTAGTCGATTGTAAGTATACGTGGTCATTATTCTGATCTGGCACGCTGCTTTCGCAATGCTTGCACGAGAACGAAGCGCTGCAAAGATGATCGCACCTAATCATCCGCTACCTTTAGAGTGTCGAGCTTTCTTTATCATGCACTAATAATCAATTTTCTCAGGGCTGGATGACCTTTGCGTACGCTTCGTAATAAACCTCCCTGTAGAAGAGCTCCGATCCGTCGAGCGAATATGTTTTCAGATCGAGGAAGCACAATGGTTCTACGAGGACTTTATCCGTCCTCTGGACCCAGACCTCCCATCTCTCAACCTACGGAACTTTGCTCTCCTCATATTCCAGCATTGCCCCATGTTCTCATCCTTTTCGGTATATCAGCATGCGCAGGCATTCTCGGACTTTCTAGCATACAAAACGCGGGTACCCGTCAGGGGAGCTATCATGCTCAATGAGGCTATGGACCAGGTTGTATTAGTGAAGGGCTGGAAGAAGGGCGCCAATTGGAGCTTCCCCCGAGGCAAGATCAATCAAAATGAACCAGATCTCGATTGTGCCGTAAGAGAAGTATACGAAGAAACGGGTTACGACATCATGGAAGCCGATCTGGTTGGAACGGAGAAAGAGAAGTACATTGAAATGAACCTACGAGAGCAGGAGATGCGCCTATACATCTTTCGAGGCATACCAATGGAGACCTATTTTGAACCTCGTACGAGGAAGGAGATTAGCAAAATCCAATGGTGGAGGTTGGCAGACTTACCAACACTAAAGAAGAAGAGACAACAATCAGAAGGTAAAGGGGACGATCTCGCCATCAACGCGAACAAGTTCTACATGGTTGCACCTTTCCTGCCGCAATTGAAGAAGTGGATTAATGGGCAAAAGAAGCTCGACAAAGCTAGACAGAGTAGCCAGACTGCGGCTATTAGTAACATTGAGGAGGAAGAGCCGATGCAAGAGGAAATACCAGATTTCAACATGGACATCAACGAAGCTCCATCGAGCAATGACTTCATGAGCGTGTTGGACAAATTGCGGCAATCTGCTGGATCCACCAAGACTAGCGATCTACCCGAAATCTCTGAGCAGCTGGCAGGCAGGAAGGATCTTTCTAATCAACTCATGGCATTGTTGAAAGTCCCAACCGCGCCGACCCCAGAGCCCACACAACAAGCGGCAGCAAATGACTTGGCTACAGCTGGGATACTCGATAACACGAATACGGATGGTCTTCTTGCCCTGCTTCAAGGCAAAGCTCCCACACAAGTAGTGGACCCGCCACAAACGCCGGCAGAACAGGTGATCGAGCATCTCATTCAGCCAAAATCGCCTCCGCACCCTCATCACCAGCCACCCTGCTTCTCCACTTTACCTCCACCACCTACATTCCCGCTCCCCACACTGCAAAACCAAGGACCGCCCACGCAACCTCAGCCTCCTCAAGTCAGGTCTATTCCACCCCCACAGCAACCAGCCCAACTTACTCCTCGAGCCATTTACCCACAACAACAGAGGCCTCCTCCCAGAGCGAATCTCAACCAACAGACCATTACCCCTTACCAACGTACAGGCGATCCTCGGTTTGCCCAATATGCCCAAGTACCTGGCAAGCAACCTCCTTCAATACCTCCAGCAAGCAAGCTTCCGCCACCAAAGCTAAATGCACAGTCGTCGACGTTGCTCAATCTCTTCAAGGCTGGACCAGCTGCGAAAGAAATAAGCACTAGCAACAACGCCGAACCGCCTACGAATCCAGTCGCTGAAGCGGCGGCAGCAGCAAGTCTACCGAGCTTTAGTAAGAAGCTCGAAGCTATACTGGGTAATGGCAAAGCTCCACAGGCCCCAGAACTAGAGCAGCAGCGCGTTGCAAATGCTACTACGAAGATCCCGCCACCTCAAGCAACACCAATGATGCAGGCATCGAAGGCTACCGAAGGCGGTAGGCCAAAGTCCGAGCATCATGACAAGCTGTTGAACTTGTTTCGAAGCCCCTCTATCGTCGAAACACTACCAGCAAAAGTCGAAGCGCCCTCTTTCCTGCAGCTACCCTCTACTCCAGTGGAGCTCTCAGCGTTGCCATCGACACCTGGTCACTCAAGAGCGCCGTCTAAGAAAAACGAGTCTGCACACATCAAGGCCGCGGAGATGTCCCAGAATACGCCAGTCAAGATAGAGAAGCGTCCCCGACAGTACTCTGCTAAGCTCCCTCGACCGTCGGTTTCTGCCACTGTCAATGGCCCATTGAATGTGCCTCAATTCGATATGCTCGCAAAAGCTATGCGAGATGCTAAGCAAGCAGCGAAAGAAAATGGCCATACGCAACCGCCAAAGCGCTTACCAATCACGATCCTTGCTCGGCCAGGGAGTTCAAGTGGTCCACCACCTGCTACGGCTCCTCAGGCACAGATCGCAGCGGCACCGCAACCGATGCAGCAACAAGTCGCTGCGCCAAAATTACAGACCTTCGCTACCCCTACCAAAATTCCACCCCCCACACCAGATCTCAAAGGTCAAAAAATGCCCACTAAGGCCTTCCAACCGCAGATCCTCCGCCGTCCAGCACAAATGGAAGATCTGAGCGAGCCTTCCCCAATTCAACCACTGCCTTCACCAAAGCACAAAGCCCTCGCAGACCCCCGCCCCACGCAGCCTGCAGACCATAGGAAGTCGCTTCTCTCATTGTCCAGCAAACCGTCACCTATCGTCTCTCCATCATCAGCGACCCCGGCTCCGGCGAGGGCCATTGACCCAGTGTCCTTCTTAAGCCCATTAGTTGCGAGTCCAACTCCGCAAGAGCAGGCAGAAGCTGCTTTCGAGAGACTCACGAAATCCGTTGGCGCAATAGGCTCAAGTTTTAACGAGGATAAGATTGACTTTACTCCTCGACAGCCGGTACTATCAAGGATAGGCAGCGCTAACGACAAAGTCGCCGACGGGGCAATGTCTGGGAGAAGCAGCGGCAAGCATGCTCCTACTTCTAAGACGACCACGCCGATAGACAAGAGCTTTTTGCTTGGGTATCTAGAGGGTGTTGCGAAAGGTGGGAGATAAGATGCACTGTTACCAACCGTGCGAGATTAAGACGGATGAGAGTTTATCTATGAAGGATTCTGATGAATGAGATACAGAAGGACTATCAATCTTTTTGAGTTGAAACATTCAACACATCTTGACTTGCGATCTATCTCCTTTGTAATCAGAGCTGATGAGATACAGCAAGCCTTGTTCTACCCTTTTGGTCAGTCTACATAGATAGGCGTGCATGCGGTCTGCGATCAATTCGCATCTAGCGATAGGATCATCGATTGATATCTCAAACCAACGATCCAGTCCACCCTGCCCAATGCGTGTATTGTCTGAAGTAATAAAAATGCAGCAAATTGCTTGAAAGACGTCTTGGCCATCACTGCAAATACCTCCGAACGAATTCGCCTCCAGACGAAACAGCAGCCTTCAGAATAACCGTATGTCACCCTAAAGCGCAAGTTCATTGCCCACCCATGCTCATGATCATTAGCCATAATATTCTGCTAAAGCGTACAACACTAGAATCGACAATAATCTCACAGGCCAACTTTTCACTCGGGGTAGAATGCTTGAGCAGGTAAAGGAATTGACCAACAGCCCACTTCAAAGTAGAGTACACCTCTATCTCGTAAAACCTACCATATTACCATCCCAACCATACGCCAGCAATCTCCTACTATCCCCTGACCACAGAAACTAACTCCATACCTACTTCTTACTCTTCTTACCTTTCTTGCCTGCCCTCCTTCCGGTGCCCGTCCCCCTCGTCCTCCGCGCCCTCCTAGCCCTCTCCCTCTCATTCCTAGCCTCTTCCCTCTCATCTTCCCGCTCCTGCTCCCACCCAGCAACCCCGTACTGATGACCACTACGCCCTAGAGTCTGATACCTAGTATTCCTAGCCGGATTGCCCCGCTGGTCTGGTATACCGCTCGGCCGTCCACGAAGGCGAGCGGTACCGTCGATACGGAGTTGGTCTGCGAGACGCTCAGCTGCGGTGCGACGGCGGCGGGGGCGGCTCGGAGGCGGGCTTGGTGCTTGGCTACGCTGTCGTCGACCACCTCCACCACGGTCGCCATTGCCACGGCGACCGCGTTGAGTCCCTCGACCACCGCGACCTCGCCTGGAGGGTGGTGTTGGTGAATCCGGTATACGCTGTCTGTCATCAGGTTTCTGGCTCTCTTCCGATCCATGCCCAGGCGTTGGGGATGGCCGCGTAGGTCCCTGACGCCTGGTCAGGCCAAAGTCATTCCCAGGAGACGCGGAGCCTCGAGGTGGTGAGAGCTTGATTGACACTGCCGGGGGTGAAGGGGTCTGTTCCGGTCCTGCAGAGCTCGGGGGACCGTAATCTGGGGAGTCGTTGTTGGGATTTGGGGTGCGTTGGCGCGGTGGTGTCCGTCCGGCGGATCCTGAGCCTGAGCCTCTGCCACCGCTGGATTGGCCGTTACTGATTCTTTGACTGCTTTGTCGACTTGAATTTGGACCAGCAGATCCTGAGCCCGAATTTCTCACACTACGAGGTGTGCCCCCGTTGTTTCTTGAGTTGTCTTGTCGATTAGAACTCGGTGGAGGGATCGGTATGTCTCTGAAAGCCCCGAGTGAAATCGAACCAACACCGGCATCGGCACTCTCGTCTTCGTTGTTGTCGGGGCTGCCTTGTCGATGCCTCCAGTTATAGACTGACGTGAGATGACCTGCTCCTCTGCCAGGCTGCAGATTGCCGCCTTGATTTTGGCTGTTTATTGGAGGGCTGTCGGAAGGTGTTCGGCGCCGCGCGGATCCTAGGGCAGGGTCAACTTACTCTCGAAAAGATATTCAACGGGGCTGTGATTACTTTGCGGTCTGCCTCCTTCCTCTTCATCATCGTCGTCCGAGTCGGAAGGATAGCCGATTTGTTTTTGTGTGGGATCGCGATATGTTCCGTTGAATTTTTCAAGATGCTTCTGGTTACCATCTTCGTCCGACATGTTGCAAATAGGAAATCTGCCAGGTGTATAGAGGGAAAAAACGAAACAGACGGATTGAGGTGCTCGCACCCATTTTGCATAAAGTTACAACAAAGGCAAAGACGTTTCCGGAAACGGTCTGGATTGCAAGACTTAAGAGAGAACAATGACAGGTAGCTTGTGCGGCACATTATCTAGACAAATGCAGACTTCAGTAACAAAGAGACATATGTAGCTTGTACCTAGGATTGACCAAATGCGGAAGGGGATAGAGAAATAGGATGATCTACTAGACAACTTTCGCAATCTAATTTCTGCTGAAGTGATGTCTTTCTTTATTAGTTTCCATGATCGCAAGGAACAAACGCTGTCCTTCGAGGGCATAACATCTCAATCCTGGTGTTTAAGTCAGCTTGACCTGAACTTCGATACCCTCGATAGGCATTGGAGAGCGAGCCCTGATGATATCGCTTCTTGGCGGTGGAAAATGAAACGTAGGCTCATTCGTTCAACTAGATCTGCAAAGTTGCAATAGATTTCGCTCAAGTATTGCTTTCCTAGGTCACAACTATTGTCCAGACGTGTTGGAATAGGAGGGACCACTGGTTGTTATACTCATTCGGCCAATCCATAGGGCTGAGTATCCAAAACACATTTACGGCGAATATATAACGCTCCGCTGTAATATTACCCCCCGCTAAATCCGCTATCAGTATCAAAAAGGATTTCGCTGCCTCCATATTTGCGACGAATTCAACAACGCAATGCAACCCTTCAGAACTCCCTTTCTTTCGAGAAAGGCTGCTCGCCGCCTTCAAGCCTACTGCCCATCCTGCCGCCGCCACCTATCAACCTCCACCAATCCACCAATCCCCCCTCCCTCCGCGTACGCCCGCCTTTCAACTCGCCGTCTTATTTCCCTCCATGGCCACGATGCAAGCCATTTCCTCCAAGGCTTGACCACTCGGAACATACCAGCTTCACATCTCACAAATGGCTTCTATTCCGCCTTCCTCAATGCCTCAGGCCGAGTCCTGCACGATGTATTTATTTACCCGGCTGCGCACTCCGAAGCCTACAGAGAGTCTATGCTTAGGGATAACGACAAAGAGGATCCGGGACTACTCATTGAAGTCGACGCGAATGAGGTCGATGCCTTAGCGAAACATCTCAAGCGGTACAAGCTTCGTGCGAAAGTGGGAATCAGGGTTCTAGAGACGGGCGAATGGAGTGTCTGGTCAGCATGGGGCAGCAACGCGCAGAATCACAAGGTGATTAGTGGAATAGGATGTCTAGACAAACGAGCGCCGGATATGGGGTATAGAGTGGTACTTCCAGAAAGCGAGCAGATCTCAGATTTCGACCAAGAAGTTGCGGCTGAGAGCTATGATGTGAGAAGGATGACGATGGGTGTGGCTGAGGGACAAGGGGAGATACTCAAAGAGGCGGCACTGCCGCAGGAGAGTAATCTCGATTATATGGGTGGGATTGATTTTAGAAAGGGGTGCTATGTGGGACAGGAGTTGACGATTAGGACACATCATACAGGCGTTGTGAGAAAGAGGATATTGCCTGTGCAGATATACGACCCTGGAGAAGACGTGAGATCACCAGATGGTCTTTCGTACGATCGACGTTCGATGCTCATCCTACCGCCAAAGGGGGCGAATATCAGCAGAGTGGATAAGAAAGGGAGAAGTGCAGGTAGATGGCTGGGTGGAGTGGGTAACATTGGATTGGCGCTGTGTCGATTGGAGGTTTTGACAGACACGGTTCTGACTGGGGAGGGTAGTCAGTGGAGCCCAGAGCATGAGTTCAAGGTGGCGTGGGAGCCGGAAGAGGGAAGAGAAGGAGGTGAGGTGAGGATAAAGGCATTTGTGCCTGATTGGCATAAGGAAAGAGCTGAGGCTCAGAAATTGCAAAGAAGGTAGTCCATACGCCAGCAACAATGAATTTCTTGGTAGATAAAATGTTTCTTGGTCCAATATGACGGTTTCATGCTCTAGCTAGTGCGAGCTGGGTATCTTTCCAAGGCCTAAACGCCAACGTAAAGGGCAAAAGATGCCTTCTTAGATCATGCCTCATCCCTCATGTGCCATTTCTGCTTCAGCAGCATCTGCCTCCCTATCCTGCCTTTCTATATCAGCTGCCAAACGTTTCTTCTCTGCATTCTTCAGCCGTATCATAGTCATCTCCTCTAGACTTGGGCTGTTGACCCCAAGCTTACTGCCAAATGGCGAAGCCTTCGGCGTATTGAAGGCTGCGGGTGAAAAGGATGCAAACGAGGGCTTCTTCTTGAGGCCCTCGCCAAACACTGGCGAGGCTCCCGCAGGTGTGGAAGGCTGGCTTTCAAGACCGGAAAAGGCGAAGGTAGTTCTGCTCCGACCACTTGGAGTAGGCGTCGAAGGTGGAGAAATCGTGCTAGCCCTACTTTCCTGGTGTGCGTTGATAAATTCGGGCTCTTTGTTCGCAGCCCAGAATACCGAGTCGAATGCGTTCCACTCTGGACTATCATGCTTCGGAAAGTCTTCAACAGCAGCGTGAGCGCCTACAACTGACTTGTACTGTATCATGCAGACCACTGCAAGCTGTTTCTTTTTCTTCTCGCCCAGACGAAGCATCTTGGGGTTTAGTAGGTCCGCGCTCTCGATCGGACCAAATCTCGAGAAGAGCGTCTTGACCTGGTCCGCTGTTACAGAGCCTCCAGTACCTCCAACTGACCAGCGTACTTTGACTGTCCGATCGATCTCTGATACCCCTGTCGGAGACGGCGCAGCTCCAGCCCCGTTTGGTGTACTCGATCCAGGCGTGTGGGCCGCACTCGCACCGCCCTCGGCTTCCCTCTGTATATCATTCCTCAGTGCATCCTCCCTCTCCTTCCTCCTCCTCTTCCCATCCTCCGCCAACCTTCGAATTTCCCTCTCTAACTTTTCCTCATCACCGGTCTCTTCCTCTCTCGGCCTCTTCACACCTCGTTCTCTCGCTTCCAAATCATCTTTCATCTGCCTCCGCCTCCCCTCAAATGCCTCATTCTGCCTCTTCCTCTGTAGCTTCGCAGTCCTCGCATTATCGTAGAGCGCTTTGCTTGCGGGGTCGGATAGGAGGTCGTAGCCTATTTGTGCGAGGTGGAACTTCTCTTTGGCTACGGGGTCGTTTCCCACTTTATCGGGATGGTATTTGAGGGCTGTTTTTCGCCATGCTCGGTCGATGTCCTTTTGGGAGGTTTCGAAGGTGACGCCGAGCAGGGTATAGAAATCGGTATCTGAGGTGGCATAGATTTTGAGATCGTCGCCAGGCATGTTGCGACCGCTTTACTTATATGCCAGTGGGACTGGGTCCTGGGTGTGGAGGTTGCTACGCAGTTCAATGTAAGGAAAGGTTGAGAGCCAAAATTACCGTATTTTACGTCACTTTCAGCCCTACCCTTCAAGGTATCTGAGATTCACTACGATCACGTCGACCTTATGTCTACTCAATCGTCCGAAGAATTATTAAAGACTAACACTGGCGTTGGGATAGGTGAGCTGAGTCCCGGATCAGGCAGTGTGCTTGTGTACTCTACGTGTGGTCGACATGATTCTCAATCTCGGCTCGCACAGAAGATTTAGTCTACGAAGGAAAACAGGAAGTCCAGAGCCTAAGCCATTGCACTAAAGACCTTCTTCGCAGGACAATACACCTATCTCCAACAGAGGCTCCCAAATCGACGCGGGCGCCTTGATCTTAATTCCTTATCCATCCTGCGCTGCTGAAAGAGAGTGTGCCTACGATGATGAAAGTTGAGCAAAGAACTCAGAGCTATAAGTACTCTCTATATCTGTTCACTTGCCATCCGTATATACTACTCATGGACGAAATCGTTGCGCGGTGAATTTGGGGATTCAACGAACCGCTGTTCTGCACCAAACGCTTCACCTTTCGCCGCCAATTCGTGCGATATTTTGTGAATCAGCCTTTCAATGGAAGCTCATAAAATCTCTGTCCTCTCTATTCCTAGCTGTGGAGCCTTTCCCTTGACAAGTTTCATGAACAATGGCACTCTCGTCACACACAATTAACCCTAGGGAATGGGATCCCTCCCTGAAACAACTCCAACATGCCAGTGTCACTTAGATACGTCTACCAAGAATTAATGTCTGTGAGATTATTGGACCCAGATGGCACAAATCTTCCTAGAAGTAAGCTGCAAAAGAAGTCCACGGATGGAGACTGGGCCCAGTCAATCTGCAGCCAGAGAATTGATCAATGCAGGTTGTTCTGATATGCCACCTTCTAGCCAGTCATTCCCTACGTAATGTGACTATGACGCTGACCACTTCGATGTCTGTTGGCCAGCTACTAGATGGCAGTGGTTCCTTCGGCGTCGGCCCCCTCCTTTTCAAACTTTGTCGGTTCAGACCTGAAAAACCCTTCGATTGGGAAAATCTTATTAAGTCAATGAACTACCACTCCCCTCTGTTGCAAATTCATCGGTCTTCTTGGATCCTCTCAGCCTTTCAGTAAGCATGGTTGCTGTACTGCAACTAATGGGAATAATCATTCAGAATCTCAACACTGTCAAAGGAGCCCGAAGGATCGGAACAAGCTTCTAGTAGAGCCAGCTAGTGTGAACGGCATCCTTTTCATTCCACAAGAGCGAGCAGACGAATTCGAATGTTGTGACCAGTGGGATTTAACGCTAAAAGCGTTGAGCCCCCGCTCGCCCAATTCAAGTTATCATTAGACACTCTAGCTTCCAAGCTGGCGCCTGGTGAGGGGTGGAAAGAAATTGGCAAAGTCCTTACATGGCCGTTCGTTGAAAAAGGTGCTCTTCAATCTTGCGCGGCAGAACGATCACATCGCTTTATCGAAGGCCACCAAACATGATATAGAGGCTATACAACTTAGACTTGATCGGATAAGCGAGAACTTAGTTCAAGTACAATTGAATGTTGCTGATGAAAAGTCTCGTTGATCGCTTCGGGCGCCGGATCCTTCACTGAATTACAACAAAGCACAAGGAGACCGACATCCTGAGATTGGTGCTTGGTTTACTGCTAGTGAGGCTTTTGAGATATGGAAGACAGGGCCAAAGCCATTCCTCGGGCTTTACGGGATTCTTGGCTGCGGTACGTCCCTTTCCGAGGGATATCCCATCTCATTAAAGGGTGCGATGAGCTGTATGATTCAATTCCGAAATGCTAAATTTGGATTGATCAGAGGTAAGACGATATTAAGCTCTACTGTGCTGGAAAATGTTCTCTGCTATCCTCACACCAGGAAGAACTCCGCTGTACTGTACTTCTTCTTCGACTTCAATGATGCTGGGAAGCAGCGCCATGAAAATTGACTCGTTCACGCATCATTCGCCTTTTAATACATCGCGGCAACGAGCCCAACTACTTGGAATCTCTCTACTCGTCATGCATGGCTGGGGAGCGGCAACCGACCTATCGAGCACTTGTAGCAACACTACGACGAATGATGAGCACCTTCGAGGAGACATTTATTGTCTTGGATGCTCTTGATGAATGGAGTGACGCCATGGAACTTTTGAACGGTGTTGAGGAAATACATGGATTGGAGGAAGTTTGCGCACGCGTATTGACTACCAGTCGAAAAGAGAAAACCATCGAGGAAATAATGCAACAGTTGACCAGTGAGCGGGAAAGGATCTGCCTCTGGAATGAGCACGTCAATGCTGATATCAGTGCCTACATCACTGATCGGCTTCAGTCTGATGGAAGTCTTAAGAGATGGCAGAAAGAGCCTGTAATACGGACTGAGATTGAGACTACTCTTATGAGCAAAGCGGATGGCATCTGAAATCAGCCCCCGCACTGCAAACCAGTGGGGCGAAGGAAATCTCTCTCACCTCGTACTGGGTTTCGGTTGGTAGCATGCCAGCTGGATGGGTTTGTTCATTGTCTCAACGCTCCCAGTATTCGGAAAGCATTGACGTCGTTGCCAAAGACTCTGGACGGGACGTATGTGCGGATCCTCTACAACAGTGATGAGGACAACATCCAATCCGTGTATAAGATGCTCCAGTGTCTGACGTCTTCTCCCAGATCACTGTATCTCGATGAGTTGGTAGACACCGTTACTATTGATCTCGGGCAGCAACCCCGTTTTAATCCTCGGAGACGGTGTCCGGACATGCACGATCTGTTACAGCCATGTTCGAGTCTGGTATCAATTACCGAAACTATTCAGATTGACACTCCCTTAATGACATGGCTCGTGGAAAGAGGACCAACGTACAGGGAATTCACTGGAATGGATACTCCTGAATCGAGAATCTCGGCTCAAGTTGGACTCGATGACGCCGCGTGGGACAGTAATCCACATGTGAGACTTGCACGTTTCTCCGTGAAGGAGTATCTAGTTTCGAAGAGGATACAGAGTGGGAGAGCCAGACTATACAGCCTTGAAGGAGTCGATGCGAACGGCGCGATTGCCGACGAGTGCCTGCCATATCTCCTGGAAAATGACAGGACCGACTCATCGAGCCTGAGACCATTTAGGGACTACACACTGGCTCCATATGCACCAAGCAATTGGTTTAAACACGTGGGCTTTGCTGGAGAAGGTACTCGCAGGATTGCTGCACTAAGCAAAGAGCTTCTTACAGAGAACAAAGATGCGATGACCAATTGGTTTCGCCTTTATTGTCCCGATTACCCCTCACAGCGGTGTCTCCTACATGATGACTATCCTCGTCTGAGGGTCGAAACACCACTATACTATGCATCAATACCCGGCTTGAGCGAGCTACTGAAGTCGCTCATCGCCGAAGGTTTTGACGTTAATGCTGATGGTGCTCATAAAGACAACCAGGACAGTTGGGGCACTGCAACATGTGCCGCAATATGGGCGGGTCACGAGCAAGTAATACAATCGCTGCTCCAAGCAGGAGCTTTTTTCAAGCCATCGGGCGAGAAGCTGCTGGGAACGGCATCCCTTTGGGGGAGGGCAGACGTCATTCGATCGCTTCTTGACCCCGGGGTCGATGTACTACTAGAGGCAAGTGGAATGAGATAGCACTAATAGAAGCTGTTTCTAATCACGGTCATGATGCAGTGCGACTATTGACTAGCTAAGGCGCTGACGTTGAGCTACGGCACTCATACACGCTGCCAGATCTGCCGATGAGGATACAGCACGACTATTACTTGAGTGTCGGGCTGAGGTCCATGTGCAAACCGACCGGGGCGAGACAGCCCTTACAGTAGCCGTACGATCAGGTTCAGAGGGCATGGTACTTCTTCTGCTCAAGCATGAGGCTAAGACTGCCGTCCACAGTGATACTGACACCCAACACCAACGTCGACTCGGCGAAGTGACAGCTACAGAAGCTGGCGATCAACATAAGATGAGTCAAGTTTCACTAGATAGAAAGACTGACCCGTAGCATCAAGATAGTAACGGTAGGACCGTACTTCGTTTCGCGTCTGCGGAAGCACACGTTCAAATAATGGAAAGTTGGTTGGGGCACGGAGCCGACCTTCTGGCTCTGGATGAGCAGGGACGAAACTGCCTCCACCATGCGGCGTCGAAAGGATCCAACATAGCAGTCCATGGGCTTCTTGGAAAATACAAATTCTATCCCAATGGGATTGATTGGGATGGCTGGATGGCCTTGCATTGGGCTGCCAAGAGCTTGCGTGGTGGGACAATGGCGAGGATTGCGAGGATCTCGAGGACATCGAGGACATCGAGAACATCGCGAATACTCGCCTGGATGATCGTTGGTGCGAAGGGTGCAGTCATGTGAGCGTGTCCTCGCCCAAGCTCTGGCTTCCTCTCTCGGCTAATGAACATAGACTTTATGGGGTGCGGTATACGCTTGCTGCGACGGCCAAGAATTCGCCTACTGTTATAAGTCCAAAATATCTTCCGACGAAACCCATTCGCGCCATGAATTTGACGAGAACCCTTCTCAAGCCCAGATCGAGTTCATCGCAAAGAAGCATTGGCCTCTACCACCGATTGATTTCCAGGAAGTCTGATCAAATTCAAGACTAGTCCTTCGTCTGGCTCAGCGGTACCGCATGATTCCGACCTTGGAGTCAATACCATAACTTTGGACCGTCCGATCTTATCTACTCAAACCAAATACGGGCCAAGTTCCCCAAAAACAAGCAGCCAAACACCCAAGGGCCTACCCTCCACCACCCGCCCACCACACTTTGCCCCCTTCACCCTATTCACCCTCGCAATACTGGACATCAACCCTAAACACCCCCCTCGGCCCTACCTTTCTTGTCCCACCTAAGATCGATCTTCAGTCAGCAGTTACGCTCTTCTGTCACCATTAAACACATATCTTGAGCACAGAGCTCCCCAAAAACATCTCAGGTAGCTAAGAAAAGACCCACCAATCCTCCCACCCCTCTCCTCCACACACTCCGCCACAACCAAAGCAGCCGCAGTCGCCACATCCACCAGCGTAAAGGTATCCTCACTCCTGACTGTAAAGGGTTGGAAGTCGACGTAGCATGTCCCCAACGTCCAGGCTTTGGTTATTCTGAAGGGATCGCCGGACCAAGTGTGAGGGAGTATCATGCCGGGTTCTGAGCTAGGGGATTGTGATCGTGGGGAGGAGAAGGAAGGGGAGGGATAAGAATCGTGCGGGTCGGGAAGTACAGTATATCGGTGACGATGGCGCGGCAGTCGGCTTTGGTGGGTTCGCCTTGGGTTATGCCTGAGGGGGCTTTGTAGCAGTGGTCGCTGGTTGTGTTTAGGAGGTTGGGGAGGGTGCCGGGAGCGAGGGGTTCGAGGCGTTGAAGGTTGGTGAACGGGGAGGTGAGGGGCCATACGGTGAGAGCCGTGGTGAGGAGGGTGGTTAGGAGGATTGGGGTGGTATAATGCATTTGAAATCTTGAGGCAAGCTGAGCATGCAGAAAGATATTTTTTCTTCCAAGATCGCAGAGTCTCATGCGGTGGTGAAGAGACGAACAAGGAGTTCATGAGTGCACATTTATTTCTCCATCCAACGGCATGCGCCTACGAACCTCGCATTGTCCAGTAAATCAACTTCCGTTCCGCGACTCCAGTCGCTTGTATTAGGCCAATAAGAGTTGTAGCGGGTGATGCATCCAGGAAGTGCCGTATGTGGATGTAGAGTCGTAAAGAGGGAAATGTGGATTTGTTCTGCAGAAGGAGAGGCTCAATTTGTATTTAGATGTTAGCACGTGTACCAGAGCAGACTTGTCGCCAACAGTAAAGAACAAATCCTGAAGATGCCTTCTATTCAGAGAATATCCTATGCTATGCCCTTTTCCACTTTCCAATCTACGCCTTTTTTCCCAACGCCAGCAATCTAATGCATGCATCTATCAAATAGCCTCCTATACCTTATTTGCACTAGATTAAGGAAAAGGGTAATGTACAGTCGTCCACAGCATTCACCATTAGCAACTTTGCGTCTAGAAATCCTCATCAAAGTTGAAGTCGCCTCCATTGCCGTTGTTCTTGATTTCTTCGCCTTCTTCCTTCTTATTAGTGCTAGCCATGACACCAGCCTTCTGGTAGTCACCTACGCGCTTCTCGAAGAAGTTCGTCTTACCAGCGAGTGAGATCGATTCCATGAAGTCGAATGGATTGGCAACTTTGTAGTATTTGGTATTGCCGAGAGCGAGGAGTAGACGATCAGCGACGAACTCAATGTATTGCTTCATCAAATCCGCGTTCATGCCCAGCAACGCGCACGGGAGTGCCTCAGTCAGAAACTCTTGCTCGATGGTAACGGCCTCGGTGATGACGTCTTGGACAGCTTGCTTGCTTGGGCGGTTGTTCAGATGAGAGAAGAGGAGGCAGGCAAAATCGGTGTGCATGCCCTCGTCGCGTGAGATGAGCTCGTTCGAGAATGTGAGGCCGGGCATGAGGCCGCGCTTTTTGAGCCAGAAGATGGAGGCGAAGGACCCGCTGAAGAAGATACCTTCGACGGCAGCGAAGGCGACCAGACGTTGTGCAAAAGTGGAATTCTTGTCCGAAATCCACTTGAGAGCCCAGTCGGCTTTCTTGCGGATGCAGGGGACTGTGACGCGTAAGCTTGATTGACTCGTGTGACAGCTCAGACAGAGCGCAGCTCACTGGTGTCAATGGCGTCAAAGAGGTATTTGCGTTGTTTCTGCTCCTTGATGTACGTGTCGATGAGGAGGGAGTATGTCTCGGAGTGGATGTTCTCCATCATGATCTGGAAACCATAGAAGCAGCGTGCTTCCGGTATTTGCACTTCACCGCTGAAACGTTCTAATAGATTCTCATTGACAATGCCGTCTGAGGCAGCGAAAAATGCCAGGACGTGGGAGATGAAATAGCGCTCGTCATCGTTCAGTTGGTTGTTCCAATCGTGTAGATCTTTGGAGAGATCGATTTCTTCGGCGGTCCAGAACGAGGCTTCCGCTTTCTTGTACATTTGCCAGATCTGCAGAGGACAAGGACATTAGCTGATTTGAATGCGAAGCACTTTACGCGTGTGGCGTGTGTCGACACGTACCTCGTGGTATTTGATAGGGAACAGCACAAAGCGGTGAGGGTTTTCTTGTAGTAGAGGCTCAAATGCTTCTTCAGGCTTAATGGTGGGAGCAACGAGTGGTGCGTCTTTCTTCTTGTCGTCGAAGCCTTCGAGGATGGACTTTTTGCTGGTGATGTCTTCGGCAATGGGAGCAGGGATGTGGGCTGGGATGTTCTCCTTGCCCAAGATCTCGAAGTCGAGCTTCTTTGCCGGCGAGTCACCCATCTTGAGGTTCTCAATGGCTGAAGACGCCTGCATCGGTCGAGTCAATATTGTGTAACAACGAAGAGGGGCGTGGCGACGGAGTCATACCTGCTTTGAAGGCGTGATCTGTGTTGCCATAGTGTATGATGTTAGTAATGAAGGCGATTGTGGTGAGTGGGAGGTATACAAATAATTGTTGTGAGTGATGAGAATGTTGAGTGCTGCACAAGGACAAAGAAGTACGCGGGTCAATATATCTAAAGTTTTTGGCGCGTCGATTGTTTTTGTCACGTTACACACTGTGCCCGAGATTATGCACGTCATTATTCGAGCCCTGAAGCTAGTATGTTTCAGGAAAATCTCACAACACGCAGCCTTGGTGTCAACGAGAAGATACTACATAAAAGTGGATGGCATAAAATAGGCTAATGACATAGGCAGAAGATATGTAGAAGTAGCGAAGCATTATGTTGTGCGAGAGAAGCCCATCTCAGGCCCTTTCTAATCTAATGTTGAAACATTTGCTTCAAATAATGAATTAAGCGCCTCTTTCCCACTAACATTCTCCGTGCAGCGCTGAAGAAGTCTCCAAGTCTTGAGCGCCACCCACAGGTCGCAACCCCTCCCCCAGCACAGAGTCAAGCCCAGCCCAAGCACACTCCACAGTCAGCCCCCAGTAGAAAGATAAACCCCAGTTGGGTTTTCTTTACCACCCACCCGGGTTGGGTTTCTTTTGCCCTTTTGGAATCCTGATGCAGAGAAACATTCTGGTGTGGATTGGTGTAACGGCGCAGTGGTAGGCGGAGGAATTGCTTATCGATAGTGAATGTTGTGTTGACAATTAACCGCGGGTTCGAATCGGAGTCTTTCGCTCCAGTTTGATTTTAAACATTTTCTCATTGCATACGATGCTTTCGAACGCCAGTCTTATGCGAGTAACTCTTCCCCTACGCTGATGCAAGAATGGTTCGAGTCTATGTTAATACAAGTCTATATCTTCTCTTTTATGCTACCTGGAAGCACCCTGTCTTCGAACTTCCGCATGAGCTTGTTGGTCTGCTCCGCCAAACTTAGTGTTAAGATCGTGTGCGGGAGGATCCTTGCTAAGTGCGCGAAATAACCTTTATATATGGCTAGAATGCCTTCCGTCTTGATTGTCTTCAGGAAGCAGTCGAAGATGCCACTATACAAAGTTCCAGTTTGGTTATACATTCGCGACATAATGGTGTCTTTACAACGCTCTATCAGCATCGGTAATCAATATTATCAGGGATTGGATTACCTGGTGGATGCATCACACAACACACAACGAAACCACTGGCCGTGCTGCTTGCCAAATGCAGCGCTGGTCCTTCCTCCATCCCCAGGTGTCGCACGAGCCTCCGCTTCGCGAAGAAATATGTCGGCAGCTGCACACTACTCCCAAATCCTGTCCGCACCATCGCCGCACCAACACCTCGATATAGACCTTGTACACCCTCATTGTGATTGATCTTTCGCATACCGTCCAGTGCATTAGTATACCCATGCTGAGTGCCGACCGGCAGGAAGGGAGAGTATGACTGTAAGCGTGTCTTGACTAGGAAGAAGGGCGATCCTGCTGCAGCGCCGAGGATACCAGATGCTGCGCCCGAGAAGATGTTGATACCGAGTGATTGGACGTTGGCGTCCCTGAAAATGGCTGTTGTCATCCCTTTCCGCAGGGGCTCATAAAATCCTAGCCGGCAGCCATTGAGGATCATTTGGTATATGTACTGTAACTCTATTCAGTCTTCGTGCCAATGTATCCAAGTGTTGCGCAAAGCATACCGCTGCCCCAATTCCTCGGAACAACCCCTTCGGACCTTCATTCTTCACGATGACGCTAACACCGTGGAAGGCTCCTTTGTAGAGTCGCGGTGTGTCCGCTTTCGATTGCAGTTCTCCTTGCAATTGTAGTCTATTCGAGCTTCACATCAGCGCCCTCCGGCCTTTGCGGTGCGATAGTCTAATCTACCGGATCTTGACGGTTTCGAAGGGATGTGTGACTGTGACAGCGCCACAGGCAGCAATACCCCCAGCGAGGAATGCCCTGAAGGCTATCAGCAACCAATGCCTCCTTGTTCTTCCACTGAGAGCCTCACCCAAGGGTAGTAGACATTGATCTGGGGCGCGGACTCTATCTAAGAGCTGGTTGGAGTATTATGATACTTCAAACGTGGGGAACATTCTGACTGTTATTGCGAATCCCAAAATATCATTCATACGATTTCTAAGCTGGAAAACGAATTGCTGTCAGCTCTAGAGAGTGCCGATAATGGTGCATGAAGTCGGCATCCTTCGCATAAAATTCTGGTCCAATCGGCAAGGCCCGGTCAATCATCCGAGGACCCTTAGCGTAGAACTAGTCATCGGTACCGCCGCATGTCTCAACGTTTTCACATTCTTACTTTCCATCAGCGTTGGTTGGGCACGAGAAGAGCTGTGGAGATAGCTGCTGACAGCGCGGGTAATGGTCTGCGTGATCCCACCTGATCGCAGTCTTCATCCTGTAACCAAGATGACGATGATTGTTTTCCAATTATAGTTCTCCATGGTATGGTTGAAGAAGTGTCATCCTTCAAAATGCTGTGCTCGACTTGCAAGAGCATTTTACATGGGCCTTTGGAATTTAGCCAATATCCTTACGAGCACACTGTGGCTTTGCACAGAGATTCAGCTATGTGAGAAAATTGCTACTTGTGTGGATTCATTTGGCTAAGTTGCCTTAGTAATGATGAGAATGTTACATCGACTGACGCAGACAATTACAAGAGCGACTATAGGCTGCTTGACCAGTCTCGTGGCAAGCCAGGTTTGGTAGCACTGAAAGTAGATTTGACTCACAAGTCTGGTATTCAGATTCAAACTAGGCGGTAATATCCCGCTTTTGTTATCAACCAGTCTCGGAGGATGATGGCAGTCTCGAACCGAGTCGCAATTGCTTTAGTCTCACCACTGACTCCACGGCTACTTGCACGCTCGTCGAACGTTGGCTGGCACACTGCATCCAGGGACACAAACGATGCAACGAGAGCCAATCGTCGACTGTGGTCAGGTTGCCAGCTCGACTGATCGAGATTGGAAGCACGACTGATCAGCTTCATCTAACCATCTCAAACAGGCTTCTATTGGGAGAGCGGTATGTAACCCTTAGTCACTGCTGGGGCTCAGGTCAGTACCTCAAGCTTACCACGGCGACTAATGATCGGTTAAGAGCCGGTTTCGACATAACATTGTTACCTCAAACGTTCAGAGATGCCGTGAGGATTGCGCGCCGACTTGGGGTACGATATCTCTGGATTGTTCCATTGTGTATACTGCTGGACTCGCCCTCTGACTGGGACAAAGAAACACTTGCCATGGCGGATATCTATCGAGGAGCCTACTGCAATATTGCCGCTACCGGTGCCACTGATGGCAATGTAGGGCTTTCTTACGACGGCAATGTCCATTTTGTTGAGCGATCGTTTGTCCAAGTTCAATGGCCCGATAGCTCACTGGAGAAATTCAGGGCAAAGCCCAAAAGGAGAGATTAGAGAAAGGGGTTATACGAAATCCGGTCGGACGAATACTGGTCTTTCGAGCTCCAGAGAGCCCCTCTGATTCTACGTGCGTGGGTTTTGCAAGAACCTCTCCTCTTACTTAAATCTTCTTGAAAGCCCCACGCTCCACAGGTCATTCACTTTGGCGCCGGGCAAACCCATTGGGAGTGCCTAGATCTTGGAGCTTGCGAGCCACATCCTCAAGGCCTCCCATATGAGAACGCTGCCGGGCGTTTCAAGGGACTGGACCCTGCTGTGGATCGCACAAGATTATGTTGCAACTATGGGCAACTGTATATAAACACAAGCCGGTTCGATGCATACTCTCTTAGGGACAACATCATTGCAGCATATTCGGAAGCATCGTTGACATATGGAAAGGATGAACTTATCGCATTGTCTGGCATGGCAAAGTACATGCGCGCAATCCTACAAGATACATACCTTGCAGGCCATTGGCAGCGCTACCTATTTTCTCAGCTTCTATGGACCTACGAAGCCCCAGGCAGGCGGCCGAACGAGTACCGTGCTCCATCCTGGTCCTGGGCGTCGATCGATGCACCTCCGAGCCGCGCACTGAGCCCAGGCCGCACTCATGACCAGGATATAGTAGCAGTGATCATTGATATGAATATCGAGACTCCAACTCAAGACACTACCGGTCAGGTTACTGGCGGCTACATACGAGGTGGTGGCAGTCTGTGTACTGCTCATTTCCACCGGAGTAAGGACAAGGATAAAAGATTGCTGCCTCGGATGGACGTAACGAATGCTGGGTCAGTGCAAGATGGAGCAGTGTATGAGGATGCTGTAGACGAGCTCTGCGAGTCGGATGAATCTACTGACGGCCACGAGTATCACTTGTCGATGATACAACAAAGGAATGATGCCCTGAGAGGCCTTGACGGGCTTGTACTTCAACCGACAGGGCTACAAAGAGGTCAATTTCGGCGCTGTAGTCTGCTTCAATTGAATTATGACGACAGTGAGACCACCATTCGAGGGGCTGAACAGGAATCTTGGCTTCAGTATGAGAAAAACCATGGCTAAGACAGTTATACAATTACCATCCTTTGATTGAGCAACCGTCATAAGCCTGCCTCGTCATGTGTTGATCAAAAGCTCTAGCAAATCAATTATGCTGGAAAGCATGTACCAGATCGCCTTCCAAATGCCGTCACCATTGCTCTTTCCTTCGCGCGCCCAGCTCGCCGGTTGAGTGGAGGGATACAGAATGTGAGATACAGCGAGGGCTGCCTCCCTCTTTCCATTTTCGGATAAAGAAAGCACTGCCTGATCCTGCAGGTCTGGAACATCCTAAAGACTTATTACTTCCACGACTCCAATACATTCTAAGACCATTGTTACCATTCTTATCATCATAAATCTCTAGGAAGGCCAAATATAAAGCAATTACCGGCGCACCCACTATCGCTATTCTGCACTACGTCTGCTCGACGCAGCCAGAGCCAATGCGCACTGCACCCAGAGTTCTCAGAGTCGTACAATGATCCACTTCGGATAACGCAAACCGGAAGCATATCCTCGCCAAGCAGCATGAAACCAATCCTCCAATACGAACGATACAACTGGGTGCAAGGTTCCAACGTGCCTTACCGCATATTTCGCTGTACCAAAGTGATACTCTACGATGACAAAAGTGATTTTTATATCGCCCGCGCCTCTCGGCGGATGTGGGACTCCATCCATGACATTGACATTTCTCAGCTTAAGATCAGCGCACAGCCAATTCCTTACGGCGATATGTGGCCTGAATATCAAGAAGAGTTTACTCTAGCGCCTTCTCCTACACCAAACGGTTGTCACAAGAAGGTAGTTCAATTGTCGGAGCACAGGAGCCAGTATTTGCTGCAAGAGATCAAGGTCTGCGAGATACTCAAGAAACATCCACACCCCAACGTTGCAGAATATAGAGGATGCATGGCTGAGCACGGTTTAATCACTGGCCTTTGTTTCGCCGCCTACCACCAGACTCTTTCCGATCGCATGTATCACGACACCCGCCCCTTCAACATTCAGGCTTGCCTCCGCCAAATCGGGAAAGGCCTCGCACATCTTCACAGCCTCCGCCTGGCCCACAACGACGTGAAGCCTGCGAACATCATGCTCGACAAGAACGACAACGTTTTTATCATCGATTTCAACTCGTGCTGCGAGATAGGTAGTACGGAAGGCGTTCGTGGCACACCTTTGTGGATCGATGACAGCTATAATTCCAAGCGTGCGAGACGGGAAAACGACTACTGCGGCCTAAGGAAGATTGGTGAATGGATCCGTGATCCTCGGCCTTTCTTTTTGATGCCTTCACACGACAAGAAAAATCACGAAAGGCTGGGACACCATGGTCAGTATACTGCGAGAGAATGCCCTATCTGTCAGCAGGACGCTATCGAGTAGGACATTACCTCCAAACCCAAGCTAGCTGAAAGGAGACTTCTTCAAAGAAATTGCACTGGTAGGAGGGATAAGAGCTGGAGGGGAATATGGAATTCTGTATTCCGATCTTCTAGGCTGCTCAATGCTACTGGCGATACATATTGTAGGTGTGGGTGACAATTTGTATTGCCACAATGAGTGCTTGAGTTAATTCATAGAGCTTCGATTACGAAGCAGATTTTATTCTACTTCGCTCAAGAGCTTTATGGACCCTACTCAATTGTGTCTAACAAGTCGGATTGTACATCCCCAGTGCTCATCCAAAGCAAGCGAACGTCTGTATTTTAGGGCTAGGGCAAAGTCACGTCGTGTACCTGTGAAGCCCATCTCACTTCATTGTCCCCGGGCCATAGGCTCTGGCTTCCAGTACATCTATAGAAAGGCATCCTTTGATTGTGATAATGGGGTAACCTCCATCGACAACAGGAATTCTGTTACAGATCTCATCTAGTTGCGGTGATCCAGAGGACGTCCGCAATGGCAGGACCTCTTGTCGTCCCCCCTCCACCGCCAGGAGGACCACCAGGTACCCAAAAGACCTCAGAGGTTATTGGGACATTCAGACCCACCAAAGTAGGTCCAACCTACACTCTCCCCTCGCGACCCAAAGAGCTAACGTCCTCAGCAATTCAAACTCTCCAAATCCGAAGCCAGCGTAACATCCCTCGACTTTGACGACCACGGCGAATTCCTCCTCGCCGCCTGCTCGGACGACTCCATCCAACTCTATAACGCCAAGGAAGGCAAACACCTCAAGACCCTCCTCTCCCAAAAATATGGCGCCCACCTAGCGCGCTTCACCCACCACGCAACCTCCATAATCTACGCCTCCACAAAAGAAGACGATTGCATCCGCTACCTCTCAACCCACGACAACGCCTTCCTCCGCTACTTCAAAGGGCACACCGCGCCCGTCACAACCCTCGCCCTCTGTCCCGCAGCCGACACCTTCCTCTCCTGCTCTCTTGACTCCACAGTCCGAATCTGGAACCTCTCCTCCCCATCCCCCCAAGCGCGTCTCAACCTCGCAACCCCCTACCTAGCCGCCTACGACCCCTCAGCAACAGTAATAGCCATCGCCTCCGCCTCCACGCACAGCATCCTCCTCTACGACCTGCGAAACTACGACAAAGCCCCCTTCGCAACCTTCGACATGCGCCCCTCCATGACCCCCCAAGAAATCGCCTCCCAAAAACCAGACTGGACACGCATCTCTTTCTCCAACGACGGCAAATCGCTCCTCCTCGCGTCCTCCCACCCCCAAGGCCACCTCCTCCTCGACGCTTTCGACGGCTCCCTCCGCGCCCGCCTCCCACGCACCACCACCTCGCCCACCAGCCTCTCAAACCTCCGCGCCGCGCCAGGAGCACCCGGTCAATTAGGGCAGGGAGATGTATGCTTCAGCGCTGATGGGCGATATGTGATTGGTGGCAGTGGGGGGGAGAGGGATGCGGTCGTGTGGGATACGCAGGGGCAGGTGGAGGTGGAGACGGGGCAGTTGAGGGCAATGTGTACGTTGCCTTGTAAGGGGAGAGTGGGGCTTGTGGAGTGGAATCCGAGGTTTAATATGTGTGCGACGGCGGATAGGGAGGTGGTGTTTTGGTTGCCGGATGAGCATGCTGCTGGGGTGGTGTGAGTTGGGAGGTTTGATTGGAGAGTAAAAGTGGGAGGAAAGGGAGCATAGCGTGGAGATGATGCGTTGAGATATATACCCAATATTTTGTGCAGCCAGCAGCCTGGCTTGCACGTTATAGATAGTACGAATGGATCTACAAATAGTACGAAGTTTAAGAACACGAATTATATATCGCGAAAGGAGTGGGAGAATTTGGTGCCTTTCCCATCCATTGTACTGATCTTGGTCTACAACAGACGAGTGATAGCATGCTAGTATCGTAGCTACACAAGCACAAAAGAAAGTGGCGATTTGAATATATTGTCTCAGTTCCGCTCGCAGTCTAGATGGCTAGCGGATTCTGGAGAAGAGCGGTCCCTTGGATATTGGGGGCTCCGGGGACGAGAGAACTCTTGCATGAGGACAAGCTTCGGAAGCAGACGACGCTGCTATTTAGAAAACTCAGATCATCTTGTAAACCTGGTGTACATAAATTCCATTTCTCGGACATCTTCCGACGAATTGCTTTTGCATATCCTATCATATCATAACGATATGCGTCTACCCCTTATCATAAAAAGGGCCCCCTAATTCTCTGAGGACACCTGCTAATAAAATACGTGTAATCGTGCGCTTCTTGTCTTGCTGCTGAGAAAGGAAAATGCTTGAACGGGCTGACTGAAGTGTGTTTTACATCCAGCACAAGTAGTAAAGGAGAACAGTAGACTGGGTATATAGAAGTGTATTATTGCGACCATGTTGCGTGTGCCTGTCGAAGCGCCTGGAGAAGTCCAGCTTGGCCCTGGGGGTGCTCGCAGGCGCATTGGAGTGTACTGCCGTCGATGAAGTCGAGGATCACGCTGTTGGGGAGCTCTTGGCGATCTTGATCTGGAATGTAGGGGGTGCGGAATTGGGAGAGTGCGTAGCGTTTTGTTATGACTTTCGAGTTCTGTGGGGTTTTGTTAGCCAAAGAATGGAAAGTCGCGTTGAGCATTGCTTACATTATCTGACTTCGAGGCCGCGAGGACCAAGATGCCTTGTTCATCGATGAGCATGTGCCGTCTTCTCCAGAGCTGTAATGTCACTTAGCGAAATTTTCTGATAGACAGACTCTGAAAACTTACCAGTGTATCAGGAAATTGAACGTTCACATCTCCCACTTCCACAGACGAAGACACCGGAGGCACGTCAACTACAGGCTCCTGGATTTCCAGAATCGGGCCATCCTTGGGACCGGGGCTCAGAGCATGGGCAATGCTTCTTCGGGACATAGACGAGATACTCGACATGCGCTTCAGAAGCCGGTTCCGCTTCGAGTCTTTCTTGTCGTCTTTGCTGCCATCTGGACTGCCAGCGCTACCAAGCGAAGAATCACTAATGGAACGCAGTAACTCGGGTTCGCTTCCTGCACGGCTAGATTTCGAGCGTATGCTGGCGAAAGAATCTCGTCGTGAGTTTGGCAGCTTCTCCGTTTTCTGAGTTTGGTCGGTACTTGACGATGAACCAGAGCGTGCAGAAGAGTATCTAGCATATCTTGGCCTAGGTGGCTTAAGTGGGGAAAGTGGTGGAGGGGGAGGCTTCATTTTCTGATGCTCTACCACAAGTGGACTTTGATGGAGATCCATAGCACGCGGCTCGGATGGATTTACTGGCATCTCAGGTGACTTATTTCTTGCATCTCGAACAATTGTTGCAGTCACAGAAACAGACTCTGGTCGCGCAGCGCTAGTCTTCTTTGACTGACTAAACGGGTTCGATTTGATGTAGTCGGGGGATGGTGAAGGCGAGGGATAGGCAGTACTTGGGCGATTTTGGGTGCTCACATTGCGGTTGAGAGTAGAAGCTGAAGACGGACTTTGCTGCGCATTCTTTCGTAGATTTACAAACGTAGAGGGATTAGGTGGTGTAGTCTGTGATTGCGGGCTCGTAGGGCGGTTGGTTTGTCGAGACTGTTCAAGCGCCTTTATCCGTTGCGAAATGCCAGATGAAACCCCAATCTTCTTAGGCATGGGTGGTGGCTGATCATCAGGCAGGGGAGCATGGGACGCTGAGAATGATCGAATAGACGTAGCTGTGGGTGGCCGCCGTGAAGGCGATGTTTCCTCGTTGTTGCGTGGTTGATTCATAGGGCTTGACACACTCCGCGATGTTCTTGTGTCAACAATACGTTGTTGGCTTTCAGACCTTGGAAAAAAAGGTTTGATTGGTGACTTCGAGACAGACACTGGCTTGGCTTCTTGCACTGTAGCGCTGTTAAGCTCTTCCATGAAGGAGTCGTCTGAGAGGAATTGCTCGTCGGACTGTTCGGCGCTGGACATCCTCTCGATAGGATTGATAACTCCTTGCCTTCTTACTGACCGCTCACTCTGCGGCTCGTGGACAGTGACTGAAGACAGAGGCTGGGTAGCAGTACCGTCGCTAGCCTGGGACTGACGCTTAGTCTCGATTGATGGCGGCGAAAGCTCTGGCTCATCCGTTAAGGGAACTTGAGCAACAGATGCTGCCGGAGGTAGATCCTCTGCCTGTTCAATGCTTCCTTGCCCTTCTCCGCTGAAAGCCGGCAGTGACACCTCAGTGGAGGACGCCGTCACTCGCGAAGGTTGCTGAGGCTTGAAACGGGGTTTCTCTGCTTTACCTACAGGCGGTAGAGGTGGTTCTGTTTCGGTTTTTGCAGAAGCTGGAGCTTGTGAAGGCTTAAGACTGACTTTTCCGTCTTGATTGACCACTGGAAGTGGTACTTCAGGGGTAGTGACTTCATCGCTGGGGGTAATAAATTCAGTAGGCATTGAGGGTTGTGTCTGCATGGGCTTAGTGGATAGAACCTGGCTGTCTTCAAGGGCAGTCGCGTCCAAGGCCTGTACATTCTGCTTGGGCGATAGATCCTGCTCTTGTGCGGACGCGCTCGGAGAGACTGCTCTTTCCTTAAGGCTGTCTTTAGCAATGCTGTCATATGTGACCACTTTGGGTGATCGATCTGAGCCTACTGCTGATGTGCTCTGCGGCAATGCTGCTTGCTCGTTGTCGATGTCTGAACTCCCTTCGTTCTCCTGCTCTAATGGTGAAGTGATGGTGGCCGTAGATCGATCGTTTACTGTGAAGGGCTGTGTCTCTGTTCCAAGAAATTTCTGCTTTGTTTGAACTTGAATCTCTGACAATGTGGGATTGAAAGGTTGGGTCGCATGATTCAAAACTCCGCCCACAGGTTTGTCGCTCGTGGTGCTAGTTTCATAGCCTTCCTCGGAAACCCTGATGGTCTCAGTGCCACTTGAATGATGTGAAAGGTCATGGCCTGCTTGTTGGGGTGGATCCTCAATTTCTGGCGTTGTGGGCTTGAGATCCAGGCCGTGAAGTTTTACTTTCTGAGTTGGAATATCTTCCACGTCGGTAATGGACGAAGCCTGTGTCGAGGGTCCCTCAGAGGTCTCCGCGTTTGATATCGGCGAAGAGTCGACGTCGCCAGGCTCTTCTTTGCTAAGATCGCTGCTCGCAACATGCACGCCATCTGGCTTTACTCTGGGACTTTCAACACAAACCATCGTACTTAGGACCGCGTTGTCTAGCTCTGGTTTGATAACGCCTGGCCCTTGGTCTTCAGGCGATACTTCAATCCCAAGGCCGTTGACCGGCTTCTGCGCTGCCAATTGTTTCTGTCTAAGCTGTAGAGCCTTCATCAACCTCCTCTTTTCAGGGGTCATCTTCGGCGCAATTGAGTCTGGTGTCTTGAGTGGCGTAGGGAGCCCTGTGCTTTGTACCGAAAGCTTGTGGTCAGGTGTTTGAATAGGGGTGATTGGCGTTTTAGGCGGAGGAGGGGGCATCTCTTTCGATGATATTCTTTCAGGGGAAGTGGTCTGAGATTGTCGGGACACTGGCCTCCCCAACACTGCTTTTCGGCTGGGCATTCGCAAGCCCGCAGGCAGCGATGCAATAGGGCGAAAGTCACTCTGCCGATGCGAGCCATCTGGGGTTCGTTGTGAGTCCATTGAAGGACGTGGACCTAGTTTAACCTTTGATTTGTACTCGTAGGCGTCGTTCAAATCCCGCGCCCGTGGTCTTGCGGACTGAGACGAGTATCGCTCGTCCACACTAGGTCTCGTGTTATAGTCACCGTAATTGCGAATTGACCTGGAATTGGCATCTTCAAGAGTGTAATCTTCAGGAGGTGGTGGGAGTGCTTTGTTGGTGTCGCTCATGGTACGCGGGCGGTAAGTGGTCTGCGTCGTGATAGACGATGATCTATCGTGAGAATTTTCCGCGCTAATCCTCGCATTCACTTTTTCGGGTCGTCTTTGGGGATCTTCCGGAGTCCTGGGAATGGAGACGTCGCTCTTTCTAAGACCTTCCGGACTTCTGCCACCTTGATCATTCTCAGTCCGTGACTCGGACGAGTCTTCTGTAATCCCAGCCAGTCCTCGATGTGGGGAAGAATCTTTCGAGTTGATCGATGCCGAGGCAGTATGTAAGGAGCATGCAGAAGAGAGTGTTGCTTCTTGCAGCTCAGACGATTTGGAAAAGGCAAAGACGGTGTCGTGAGGCGTTAACTTTTCCGCAACGGACTGGAATTGCACTGACACTCGAGCTGTCCCCATATTAGTATACCGTAGAGACGTGTCTGACAGTGAATGGAAAGATACCTTGTAGCAACCGAGACGTGCCTTCCGGCACATATTTGAGTATCACCTTCCTCCTTCGATACTGTATAAAACCGAACAAGGGCGACTGTTCCTCATAGCGATTGACTGCCTCCTGCACCTCCGAAAGACCGCCATTCCCCCCTTCAAGCAGGCCCGCCTCATCTCGACTTATGTATTTGAGCAGGAACCTGCGTCAAGGGCTATTAGCTCAAGCTTTCCATCTTGGCAGCTGCCAAAATCAACATACCACCCTCCACCCTCTCCAAGCGCAGACTGGTAAGCTTCATTCACCTCCACTGCCTCCAAGCCATTGAGTGACATGCTGCCTCCTCATGGAAATTGCAGGACTCTTTGACGTCCCCTGTACTTTCGGAGTATGCAGATGTTTCAAGGTTTGGTCGCTTATACAGTAATCATTTCTGGACCCTGCGGAGATCAAGTTCAGGGGCCGAAGCTAGCGCCAGATTATCTAAAGTTCTCATAGCATATCTGGAGGGGCATCATGAACATCTTCTACTCTTCAACACACAATGTTGAGTGAAGCTGAAAGAACGAATGCCGATGAGTAACGAGTAAGCTGAATAGGGGCCTATAGGGGAACATCGCTTCCGCTCTCTGAACCTTCTACCATGAGGCACAAATCTTGGAGATAGCGAGCCGGTTCCTGCACCCTCTACCCGCCCCAACTTAAACCACGTTCCTCTGCCGCCCAATAGCTTCCACGCGGTCAAGCCTCATCGCTGGTCTGATTTGTGCAAAGGGCCTGCTCACATTTACTCTATCCGGAAGATCGAGTGCGTCTACAACCAGCGCCAGAACAACAATGGGCGACTACAAACTCCCATCGATATCATTAGTACCCTCACTGTCGACCCCTGAGCTCGCTGCCATCCTCGACCACCTCTTCGAAACGTGTGTGCCGCTCCATACCCTCTCCGTGAATCTCCTACGCGACGAGAATTTCTCCTCATACGATTATTTGATTGCCAGCGTTGGTGTGCAGCTTTCAGATCTGGCAGAATCGTCATCTACAAGCGATACACAATGGCTTGAAAGTATACTGGCCGCCCATCCAAGATTGGGCGAGAAGAAGATCGAAAGTGCTCAGAGCAAAGGTGAACAGGCTCAGCTTGCATCAGAAGGGGATTCTGATGTGGACAAGCTGGCGGGTTTGAACGCGACATATGAACGTAACTTTCCCGGGCTACGATACGTTGTTTTCGTGAATGGCAGAGACAGGACTACTATCATGGACGACATGGCCGCGCGAATTAGTCGTGGGGATATTGCTCTTGAGAAATCTGAGGCAATCAAGGTAAGGAGCTGAGATAGACTTTGAATCTCGAAAGTTAGACATAAGCGTGTGCTCATTGATGAATATAGGCGATGTGCCAGATTGCTGCCGATCGAGCCCGAAAACTGATGGCCTAGGACATAATGTGTACGCCTAAAAGAAGCTGGATGTATCCGTTTCCATGCGTGTCAATATTACGCCTTACGCCGTTCGCCCACCAATCATCGTCAATTTCGAAACCATATGTGGTAAACTTATGCAACTCGTAGGCGCCACTGAGACCTCATCCTGCCTCTCTGTTTCCATAATGAGGTCGATCGCCTTTCCACCCGGGTCAACAGCAGGCTGATAACCCGTGTTGAGTGTGTCGAATGAATAAGTAGCATCACAAAACTCGCCGTCATCGGAATCCGACGATGCTAACATGTGGAAATCGCTGTGAACTTGTTGACCATCGTCGAGATCGTCGAGATCACCTTCATCTTCGTCATCATCGACGTCCTCTTCGAAATAATCCTCTTCATAGTCGAAAGCATCGTAATCCTCCGTACCCATAAATCGGGCAGGAGTATCCGTTTCTCGCGCAGAAGTCGAACGAGGTCTGTCATCATCAGCAGGCGGTTCATTGAAATCCAACCCCATCGACGACATACAAGCTGCTCGGATTTACAACCTCTCTCGAGTCTCGTTTCCTCTTCATCGCAACCGAATTCAAGAGGGCGGCCTTCCGAAGGAGCTTTCCTCCAGCAAGCCTCTGTCTTGCCCAAACACCAATGCGCCCAGCTCTCGTGCCTACAATGTGCGTAGTAGGAATTGCATACGGTCGACTTAGCCATGATGTCACCAACTCGAGCCGGATTCTTCGCTTTTTTCTCGGTACGTGCTTGCGCTCTTCACTTTCCGAGTCGTCTAGTATCCTCGGTCGTTTGCAAAGTTTTCGTGGACTCGGATCGGAAGGATGGGACGAGTTGAAGGACTGATTGAGTGCTGTGGGACCTGAGGAGGGCTTCGTAGTCCGCACAGGCTGTCGAGAGTCCTCGTTTGTTGAACTCGCCTTACTGGACTGAGAATGATTCGTGCCTATCCACGGCGCCTTGAGAAGCATGTCAACTTTTTGAGGCACCCGCCATAGCACTCCCTCAAGGTGGAATTCATGAAAATGATGGCAATGTTGATCGATATGAGGAAAGAGGATTTAAGAATAGGAAAGATCTAAGGGTGAGCATAATCAACTAAGAATGAAGCCGTCTTACGATCCAGTACCCCGGAGAGAGTTGACTAAGGCGGGGATCCCAAGATGGGCGGTCTTTGCGGAGAACCCTGTGGCACCAACGGGCTGTTTGACGAATAGGCCCCTGCCGAAGCGCCTCAGCTAGGGGCTTTAGGCCGCCATAGCCTGAGGACGTAGGCCGTAGATTCTTGGGCCAGTTGTAAGCGGAGAAAGGGTCTACGTTTGCCTCTTCCAAATACTGTGGATGTGAACCTGGTTACGTTTGCTGGCGATGATTTTGACTTTGGGATGATTGACCTCGATTCTGATGTGGAGATATTCCACGAGATTGTTTGGAAGGAGCACTGCACAAGGTCTCCAGACAGCATGAGAGGAGAAGCAGATCAGGTCGCAAATCCTCCAACGTAATAGCCCCATCTGACGTGCGAAGAAACGCACAGATAGGGTAATCGTTCCCAAGTTTACCAACGACGTCTAATATCAATGATGCCCACTGGATCTCTGGTTCCGAGTGTCAGAAATGCGTAGATCTCCGCCCTCAACCCAATCGCAGCTGAAAGTAGGAGACTATCCGTATGAAACTTTCATGATCTACGGATTTTACAAGCATCTTCCTACTCGCATTCTCTCTGTTTCCGCCTCATTATCCATGTCTGGGCATGGAAGTCTCCGCTTCTCCGCAAAATTATATTAAACGTCCTGTATCCTGCAGCGCACGAGCCTCTGTCGATCATTCGTTTCTTGGGCCCATGTTAAGCGTGATGCTTCAGTGAAAGGCGGAGGACTTTTTCCAAAATACCCCTGCGGACAGGTGAACTGGCGGCCAGTTAGAGGGGATTCCGATGCTGGGTTCATGGAGTGCAGTAGCCTCCATGCAATACTAATATGATGCTGCCGAGGCAAGACGAATATGAGGAGAGCTATGGAGAAAACTCGGTAGAATGATGAGTCGAACATTGGAGTGGATAGAAAACATTCATATTGACGCCATCAGTCAGTCCTTTTTGGTGGTATATATTCTCACTAGTATTGTATGCTTTGAATGTGCCATTCTATGCTTCCCAGTGTATCCCAACTTTCAGATATACCATCATGTTCTTGCGTGGAAATTGCTTCGTAGGCAAGTTCCATTAATCACGGCTTACAAGAAGGTTGGGCTAATGCCTGTACTCAGCTTTGGTTATAAGGTAACATTCAAAGCACATGGCAAACGCGTGAAGTTATGCACTTCCATGTATCTGCACAAGCCCGGGTAAGGCTGCAGCGGCTAGTACGAAAGTCCGAGCCTCCGGGCCCATGCCATTGTTGCTCTGATGCAAGTCAACAAGCAAATTGCGGAGCAAGCGCATGCAATATCTTACAGCATATTGAATTTATCACTCTATGCATCCAGTCAAGTGAGATATATATGGCCGTCTCTTTGAATCTGCGACCACCGGACTGCTATACTAGCCCACGAAGACACGGGCACTTCTCGAAGGTACAATTGCAGATACCTTACCCCAGATTAGGGTGAGGGCGGATACGCAGTCACGAAGTGCGAGCTCGAAGATGGAGGTGCAGAGCAGTCTTCCATTGAGAGATCCTGCGCATGGTACTAGCAATGGAGGACCAATGTCTCCTGACAACGTGGAAGGTACGGTAACAAACACTAGGATTCGCAAAGCGCAGTCAGCAATCCACATCCGCGAAGTACAAACACTGACACGGCCACTCCAGCGCGCGCGTTGTCAAACGGAAGAAGCTATCCAAGCAAATTCATTCCTACCCTTACAGGCACCCAGCCCAGTGCTGCGAGCAAATCCGCCTCGGTGTTAGGACGGAGAGATTCGCCAGGAATCGATCCTTTGTCTCATGTAAAATTCCATTCGCTCAAAGAGCTTCATATAGCGGTCTGACGTGGCATTCGCCAATAGCAAATACTCAAGCGAACAAACACTCAAAATGTTCCACCACCAAAGATGCGTACTGGAGCGCCTTCAGAAGAAGACCAAAGCACATCAGAAACTGGCGCATCAGTCGCGGCAGTCCGGGCCTCCTCGGATGTAGCGAGTGGAAGAACAGAGAATACTGTTTCCGGACAAAAAGACAAGAGGTAAGAATCCTATCGAATTGTTGTCAGCATTCCAGTCATGATTAGGCTATTCGCGGCATTTCCCTAAGAGCGCACCCATGCTGACATCGCCCACTGAGTCAGAAACCGAGGCTCGTTTTTCAGCCGCTTTGCGCCGAAGAAGAAGGATGCGCTACCCGACATCATCGACAATGAATCCGAAGCAGGCGGCGATAGGAGAACAGAGGGGATGGATGCAGACGTTTTCTCGCAGCCGATTGGATATATACCGCAATTCCCCTCTCCGCCGAAGTACATGAAGGTTCGGTCGCATGGCAGGAAAGAGAAGGACTTCAATAGACTGTTTCTTGCCCAGGAGCTGAGGGGAAGGACAGGCGTGGAGATTGCGCAGTCTGGTGGAAGACTGGTTAAGAATGCGGCTTATAAACATGGAGATAAGGATGGCAATGCGATATGGGCCATGGAAATCTCGAAAGATGGGAAGCATCTGGCTGCTGGAGGGAAAGACTACGTGGTCCGAGTTTGGGCAGTCATATCCACGAAGGAAGAGCGCATGGCTCACGAAGCGGAGGAAGAAGCTGCAGGAAAAGAAGGTCAGCGCTTGAGTGCGCCAGTGTTCAAGACGAAAACAGTGCAGGAATATGGAGGTCACACGGCAAGCATCTTAGATCTAAGTTGGAGTAAAGTACGTGAACATTGTAGCTATGAAAGACCGGGTCTGACAATGGCTAGAACAACTTCCTCTTATCGTCCTCGATGGACAAGACGGTCCGGCTTTGGCATGTAAGCAGAGATCAATGCCTGTGCTGCTTCAAACACAGTGATTTCGTCACGTCCATCACATTCCACCCTACAGACGACCGATTCTTCCTGGCTGGATCATTGGATTCAAAGCTTCGGCTGTGGAGCATACCAGAAAAGAGCGTCGCATACTGGAATCAAGTACCAGACCTAATCACTGCAGTGGCTTTCTCACCCGACGGCAAGACCGCTATTGCAGGCTGTCTCAGCGGGCTGTGTCTGTTCTATGAAACGGATGGGCTGAAATATCAGACCCAAATCCACGTGCGGTCTGCGTATGGGAAGAATGCCAAGGGAAGCAAAGTCACGGGCATACAAGCGATTAACTACCCACCAGGCGATCCTAATGCCGAAGTTAAACTGCTCATCACCAGTAACGATTCTCGAATACGAGTATACAATCTTCGGGATAAGGGACTCGAGCTCAAGCTCAAAGGCAATGAGAATTCTTGCAGCCAGATACATGCTTCATTTAGCGATGACGCGAAGTACATAATATGCGGCAGCGAAGACCGCAAAGCATATATATGGCCTACCGTTCAACACGAGATGGAAAAAGATAAGAAACCAATGGAGATGTTCGAAGTTTCTTCAGCCATCGTCACTAATGCTATAATGGCTCCTACGAAAACACGACAGCTTCTTAGCGCATCACAAGACCCGCTTTACGACTTATGCAACCCACCGCCTGTGACGCTGATCAGTCGAACGCAATCACAAACATCCTCATTACCCCCTACAGAAGATGGCCGGCAACCTGACGCCACCTTCCCACCTACACCCGCAACACCAGACTTCTCCAAAACCACCAAACCCGAGGAATCACCTGCCTACCTCGCTCGCTGTGCTCATCCAGGTGGCAACATCATCATTACGGCCGACTTCATGGGTCACATCAAAGTATTCCGCCAAGACTGCGCCTACCAAAACCGCGTCCGAAACAACGATAGCAGTTTCTCCAGAAAGATGCTAGGCCGCACAAACTCAGTCGCGACCAAGCACAGTAATCGCTCTCGCCGCGACTCCCTACAAATAGGCCACCCATCCTCCGAACGCATCCTCTCGTGGCGACAATCCATCTCCAGTAACAACGGAAGCCATGATAATTTCCGCGCTCACAACCACAGAAGTACCTCACCGCGCAAATCTCTCGGCCAAGCCTCCGCCCAATCAAGCTACCGCTACCCCAGCCAACCAAGCATACCCTCCCCCTCCATCCCCACAGACTCGAAACGAACTTCCCCCCACGGCTCCTCCTTCGAATTAAAACCCCCAAACCCCTCCACCAGCACACCACAAAACCCCTACCCCACCATCCTCAAAACCAATCCCCATGAATACAACCCCCTCATGCTCCATGGTGAACAAAGCTACATGTTCTGGAACCAATCCACCTACGCCGCCCAACCAGCCGCCGCTTCTCATCTCGATCCAAACTCTCACATGTATCATAGGGAGCATCATGGGAATGGGTATTCGGCGAATACGAGCACGGCGGGGAGTAGTAGTGCGAGTGTGAATGGGAGGCTGGCGCCGGTAGGGAAGGAGGCGACGAACGTCAGTAGGCTGAGTAGTGAGGAGGAGAGTGTGGGTGAGGGAGCGCAGGGTGGGGAGGAGGGCGAGGTTGTGTGTAGGGGGTGTAATGGGTGTAAGGGGAAGCGTTTTAGGGTTAGGATTGCGGGGGGTGTGGGGAGGAGTCAGGTTTTGGAGTGTGTTGATTGTGGAGAGGCTGTGTAGATTATTGGGGCAAGGGATATGAGGCGTTTTGGGAACGTGGCGGCGCTGGTACATATTTGAATAGGTGGATGCATGGTAGATGTTTGAGCAGAGGGATGACGAGGATGTATAGCGAAGAAGAGGAAGTGTCGGTGGGAATATTGTCTTATTGCTCGGAAGAGGACCCGGAGAAGTACAACACCTTGTCAAATACCACCACTCGAAAGGAGATCCTTATGGGTCAATTTGTGAATTGTTAAACTCAAAGCGCTCGGTCAGTGTCCTGACGCGGTTAACGTTGCTCGCGGGTAGTAAAAAGGTGGGCACTATATCCTCATTAATTTGACCGTTTGATATTTGGAGTCGAAAGGTTTTCAACAAATATCTGACAAGATTTGAGGCCTTTTCGCTGATGCTCGTCCTGCCATTTTCCTCTGCCGCAGATCATCCTTGTTCCTCAGCACCGGCGCTGTTTCTCAGGTTCTTGATCTCGAGTGTGAATGCCTTGAAGACGCTTGCTTTCTTTGGAAGGTGCCCCATTGGAGCAAAAGTGGACCCCTTCATCGGGAGCATCAGCGGCGTTGCATTATAGAACTAGAGCAATGCAAGATTCAGCGGTCGGGCTGCATTCTGGCGCCCCATTTAGTAGCTATGTGCTTTCCTCCATGTATTCATCGTGGCATTCTTGATCCGCGGTTTTTAGGTGTTCCCTCTACTTTATGGTTGTTTATACATGGGAAGACCGGGTTTGATTTTGGACATACATTGTCCTCTTGAAACTCGCAACAACTTCTTAAGCTCTTTACAAGCATGGCCGTCTCTTTCGCAGCAGGATCTATGACTCTCGTCAATTGGGAATTTGGAGCTGGCGATATCGCCGTCATGGCTGGCGCCGGGCGTGCAGCTGGAACTTGGGTGATGGCGCAGATGAAATACCGAGCTCTCGTTGGATTCCTATCCCTGGACACCGACGCTATCATGGGCCGCAGAGGCCTTCTTGATATCACTACCCTGCATCAAAGGTGGGACAGAAAATTTACATTGCTTCAAAATGGAAACCCTATCTCAATCGAGCATCCATCAGACAAATTAACTACAGTTGTTAACAACATGGATAGGTTCACCTGGTTTATGGTCCCGGTAACTAGTACCATGGATGCGGCAGTCACTATGCAAGGGCTAAATATCATCACCTCTCGCTCTCTTACAGAATTACTCGAAGAGAGTCCCATTGGAGTTGAGTATCTGCAACATGAATTGTATCAACATATCCAGGGCTGGCGGTTTTCAGCATGTGTACGAGGGATTGTGCATAAAGCTAGGAACGTTTGGGAGATTTTAGGCAGAGAAAAGAGACATCCACTAGGCTATATACCTGCTGGAGATTATCAAGAAGTGCATCGCTTACTTTTGTCGCTGGCCAAAGAAAAAGAAACCAGCTTCGCGACAGCCTCTTCCGACGTGTTCTGCGTCACGCTGATTCTACAACGAATTGGTATCGAGAGCCTTTGTTGCGGCGAGAAGGCGCAGGGATTCGACGAATCCAGGCTAAGGGTATATGTGCTTCGATAGCAGCCTGGCAATTCACCAAATGAGCACAAAGCCACGCCCCCGGTGGGGAATGCGCATCCTGATGGACCTCCCACAAGAGTGCGTGTCTATCTGGCCAGGTGACCAAGGGAATAACAATCATCTGCGTATGCATTTTTAAGACGGGATGAACACTGTTAGAGATGATGGTGCGTATATACTATGTATGTTAAAGTATGGCGTGCTACACTATTCTATCGAGACGAGGTACGATCGAAAAGGACGTCTTGGCCAACGCGAGGCTCGTTCGGCTACAGTACTACTTCCAAAAGATACGTATAAGACGGCGGAAAGACTAGGAGCTGTAGTAATGGTCTGGAGTCTAAGAGACCGCATTGTTTTTGATTCGTTCCTCCAAGATCTTTCTAGGAGGTTGGACAAGCTTTCTGGGCTTGAGTACCGAATTTCTGACAGGGGACTGACCGAGCTTTAAGTCTCTCTTAATTGGGTTCTACTATCAATTGCTCCTTCCTATCTTGGATCTCAATCGCCTCTTGAAATCCGAAGCATTCGGCTCTTGGGAATACTGTGACCTGGTGTTCTTCTAGCGAGTCGATCACTTCCTATCGTTTTAGCCTGCCGAAATTAGCCGAGTCGTCATGCTGGCATTCATTGCTTACATGTTCGCTGGCGCAGAGCAAAGCTCCGTTGACGACCTGAGCCTCGATGCTCTGGAATCCTGGCTAAGCTCGCAGTGATGACTAGCACCGTTCTAGGGACCATCATTTCGTCAAACGACGTGGGAAGATTTTGTTTACTGGATATTGATGCTTCGTGTGTTCCGAAAAATGCGCATGGCATTGTGAGGCACGGTACATCGTACTTCTCGAATATGTTGCCTATAAATGAGCACGGGGAGGAGCTTGCTAACTGTGCACTTACTGATAGTGATGGCGATGACTAGTCCGTACATACTGAACCTGACTGGGATCATGATACGCAAACTTCTGTAATGGCATATCGCCATCATTGGGTTGATGTCTTCTCAAGGTGAAAGTGACACGAGAACAAACACTGATGAGCAGACCTGTAACGCCGATTTTCGTATGATCACAATCGACGTGGCCCGCTGCCAGGGAAGCAAGATCTCTAAGCATAAGCATCCAGACGCTGCAGTCTTGTACCAGACGCGGCATTTGCCCAAGGCGCGGAATTGCATATTAAGTATATACGAGTTCTCTATACTACTTGCGTCGCTCGACGAGTTTGCTAATCTCGCCGACCCTGATTGCAAGCGGGAGCAAGATTTTCTGGAGGTATCGAATATGGAGGACCTCATAGATTGCTGGCGTCTGGATACCGGTAGTTTTTTTGCAATTAAGGCACACTTCCTGCTCTGAAATGCAGCCTCAATACCCACTGGTCTAATTTCGATGATTTGCAGTCTAGGAGATTGATAATCAAGGGGCTACCTGCGCAGGATCGAGTTGAGGCTTAGGACTAGGAAGCACATGGAGAGTACGGTGATCAGACATAAAATTGAAGGATCACGGAGAGGTTGCGAATACCACGCTAATCAGACAAGGTAGGAGTTACATCCACTCTTCATAAACATCTCCTCTTTGGATGGCCTCAGTGTCGTGGAGTAAGCCGCGTAGCGGACAGGCCTCTGTAGTCTCGGCTGGATCCGGGCGATCTGGCGCCCCAAACAAGCTTACCTACTCGGAGCTCTGTCAATTTTGATTCGCCTGCTCGTATATTGACTCGAAGTTGCACTGCTATTTCATTCTCGTCTCATATAAGGTAGCCCAGGGTCCTTTTCTAGCAAGCAAGAACATTCATTGACCATGTGTTTTCTCCGGCATCTGCTGCCTATCCGGAAAAGTGGCGCAACCAGGAACCAACATGCCACCATAACATGCCGTCTCTTTACGCATCTGCTTTATTGATCCTGTATAGAACCCTGCCTCTGCATGGCTATATCGAGAAGTAATGTTAGTTGTCCTGGTGTCTTGATGTCTTGCGTTGGATAATCCTCAAACTGTACTGCCTACGTTCTTACCGCCATCATGATTCTCGACTCCTGGCCTTTCACCTTCTACCAGACCCTTTACAATACCTTTCTTGTTTCAATCGCAGCGTATGCTACATACTACACATACTGGCAGTGCACCTCAGGTGCGTCTCACCGCCGCTTCATATCCCACCATGGCTGCCAACCTGCAAGAAAAATGCGCCACTATGACCCCATCCTCGGCCTAGACTTCCTATGGAGGATGTACCGCGCCCTCAAATCTCAGAAAGCTCTTGAAACGACAAAAGCGGGGTTTGACCGGGTCGGAGCTAAGACGTGCCAGTTGACTATATTAGGACAAACTATGTTCGCGACTATTGAGCCCGAGAACCTCAAGAGTGTCATGAGTCTGGATTTCAAGAATTGGAGTCTGGGTGAGGAGAGGAAGAAACATATGATACCATTCTTGGGAGAGGGCATTCTGGAAACAGACGGCGAGAAATGGCATCAGAGCCGCGAAATGCTCCGGCCGAATTTTGTAAGGAAAGAGATCGGTGACTTAGAGCTGTTCGAGCGACATGTGCAGAATCTCATTCAAGCCATTCCACGCGATGGGCAAATGGTCGACTTGCAACCGCTGTTTTTCGCATTCACTCTCGACGCTGCGACCGAGTTTCTGTTCGGAGAGAGCGTGATTACGCTCAAACCCAACGAAGGAAATCCAGACGCTGCGGAGTTCGTACGGGCTTTTACGTACTGCCAGCACGCTGCGGAAGGGCAGAGTGAGGATTGGGGTATGCTGGCCATTTTCATGAACAGTCCGAGATTGAAGGGGCAGTATAAGATCGTACACGCCTTCGTAGATTCGCTCATCGCGAAAGCTATACAAAGCCGCCATAAATACGAGATCGAGAAAGAGCACAGCAACCGCCGCATCTTCATCCAAGAATTTCTCAAACAAACGACAAACGCAGCCAAACTCCGTGCCGAATCCCTCAATATCCTCCTTGCAGGTCGTGACACCACGGCCTCCCTCCTCTCGAACGTTTGGTTCGAGCTCTCACGCCGTCCGGCTATCTACTCCCGCCTACGCTCCGAGATCGACACCCTCGGCTACGAAATCCCGAGCTACGAGGAATTGAAGCAGCTGAAATACCTCCGCGCCCTCCTCAACGAATCCCTACGCCTTTATCCCGTCGTGCCTGAAAACAGTCGGCAGGCTGAAGCCGATACGTGTTTACCTGTTGGCGGTGGACCGGATGGGAAGAGTCCTGTTTTAGTGAAGAAAGGGCAGTATGTATTATGGAGTTGTTATGCTATGCATCGCCGAAGGGATCTTTATGGGCAGGATGCGGAGGATTTTAGGGTATGTAGTCGTTCATGTCTCAACCCATACTTCTTTCCGAACATACTACTAATACAGAATACCGCGATAGCCTGAGCGGTGGCTGGATGATCCGGGATCTGGGGAGAAGGGGCTGAGGGTTGGTTGGGAGTATTTGCCGTTCAACGGGGGCCCGAGGATTTGTATTGGTCGTGAGCAGTTCCTTCTCAATTGCAGTCAGCCAAAGCTGACGAAAGGCCAGAGCAATTCGCACTTGCAGAAGTCTCTTATGTGACCGTAAGGCTGATGCAGACATTTTCGGGCATTGAAAGCAGAGACTCGGAACCGTGGAGGGAGAAGATGGCCCTTACTTGCACTGGTTTCGGTGGGTGTAAGGTTGTGCTAACACCAAGTGATTAGGGCTGGGAAATCAATGTCGCCGCTCTGTGTACAACAAGGTATGTACGATACTACGGGAAGGAAGATAGCTGGATATGCTCCTCTCCATACTATCCTCATGACTTGGGCAAGATGCCATATATAATTCCACAATCATATCATTGAGACCTGGTAATAGCATTTGTGCTTATTAGAAAACCCTCTCTGGTCGAGGTGGGGCTCCTAAGTATCACGTTGAACGCCTAATCTTGGAACCAATCTTCAGTGCCAAACGAGATGAGCGATTAACCTATTTGAGCCCTCCAACACATAACTTTCCACATCTCACGACGAGCGTCTGAGTTGAGAGGTCTTGTAGCATCAAAATACAAAACGCGAGACCTATTGAAATAAGCACTGATAGCTGTCATCATGAGTGGTATACACATACAAATTGACTAAAATGTGAACGATGATCCGCGTCAAGTACGGTTGTAGGTTGTTTTCCCGAGCACCCTCCGGATTGGCCACGTACGCCGATGTCAATCGAAAAAGCCTTCCATTTCATGAAGGTCGACTTCGATGAAATTAATGTACTAGCGGAGTGAGTGTTAGTACTGTGCAATTGTTGATGAACCGGTGTTTGAGTTGTCAGACTTGCTGGATACTACTCCTAATGGCGACGTGTATTTGTAGGGTATATAGAAGGGTTGTAAGAGTTACTCCGTCATACGTTAAGCTGCGAATAGGCCTGAGGTACTAGAGGACGAGTGAGCGGAGTAGCAAATCTATTGAGGTTTGTGGGTTGTTTACAGTAAGAAATTTTATTTACTAAGACATAAGGGGAGTATCTAAAGCGTTGCTCGTGCAATGGAGAACTGAAGAGAAGATGGGAAGTGAACAGGTTCTAATTTCAAGATTTGCGGAAATAAGAGGAAGTCGAGGAGAAAATACCGGATGAAATCGAAGAGAGTGCACGTAGCGGGGTGGTGGAGGGGCTACGTATATACAGATGATAGTTTGACACTGCTTGATGACATGGGACGCCCTGTCCGGCAACCAGGGCTAAACTAATTGAGTGAATATTTATTTTCGTCAACTTGAACCTCGCCCGTTTCATTAGGTCCCCACTCGACGAAAACACATCAGGGTCCGCTTGGCCAATTCGGAAGGTACTTCATGAAGTAGGTTTTCCGATCGGCCACTCTAGCGTACTTGATGAATCTGGCGTAGCCTCCCCAAGTCCATCATCAACCCTCTCTTGCCATTACCATCTAAACTACTCGGGTATACTCCATGCAAGAGCAACCCATTTATCCATCCCGCTCTGCTCTGTCCCGCTATCCAACCTTTCCAGCAACGGTGTATGGAACCTCATTACCCGCTTGATCTCATCAATAGATTCCTGCCCATAATCCCCACATTCTAGAAAATTCGCATCTTTCAGCTTCGGGAACAGGCATTCGGCATCTATGCTCAAACCCTGAATTGTGAAACTCCCACGCACCATAAGCGTCTCAAGCGTGCGACGATTTAGCCCAAAAGTTCGAAGTGAGGCTTCGGTCAGCTCGCTTTGAATGTCGAGATGGCAGATTCTGAGGCCAGGGAGCGCTTTCGTGAAGCGCTCCACATCGCTGTCATTGAATTTTACACGCATATCAGCGGGTCCATTGCCCCATGCCGATTGGTTGATCTCGAGGATTTGTAGGGCTTTGCATCGTTCCGCGATGGCAAAGAGCCCACCGCCGTCACAGCGGGAGTTAGGTCCATATTCGTCAATAACGAGATATTGCAGAAACGGACACTTTGCGGCGATAGTAGAGAACATGTCAGTGGAAGCGTTGGATAGCGATAGTTTTAGCCCTCGTAAGCCAGAGAGGTATGAGAGTAGAGGACCAATGGCAGCACTCTCAGGCCGGCATTCCAAGCTCGTCAGCGATGGAAAAGGTTGCGCTACTATCTGCCTAATTCTCGAGCTGAGCTCTTGTGTGAGTAGATTTGAGAGAAGCGAAAATCTCTGAAGTGAGGGTCTGGCGGCGAAGTGGAGCCAAACACGTTCATTGATGGCGTTTTCGAGGCCGGACCAGGAGCAGAAGTTGGAAATTGAGGGCGTCGAGGTGAGGAAGTTGAGAAGGCCGGCTGATGTTATTGTTTCGCGAGGATCCTCGAGGAGGAAAGTGTGGATTTTGGGGCAGTGGGAGCTTATTCGCATGAGAAAGGCGTCTGTTGTTGGTCCGCCGTAAAGGTGAAAACGTAGGAGGCGAGGTTGCAGGTATTGTGAGAGGACGGCTGGGATGTTGTCATCGCTCTGTCATCGGATTAGTCTTGCTTGCTCAACATCCGCGGAGGGATGGTAACATGGATATTGATAGTCTGACGCTCGAAGATACTCTACTGCTCCGAATCATCACGCGACGACCTGTTGTGTAGTTTTCCCCAACGAAAGCATCGCGCAGGCGGCCTGGAGCCAAGGCTATGTATTATCAACATACAGTTTTATGGTACCCGAAAATTTTGTTCCATCCACGCTGTGGTTCGGAAAAGAAATAACAATGCTCGAGAAACCACATACCGCGTCAATGTTTACGCTGGTTAGGCGCGGGAAAGACACGTCCACCAATGCGGCCTGTTTCACACAATTATTAATGCTTAAATCCTGTTGCGAATTCAGGAGGTTAGCTCAACCTCGCTCTACCATCAGAATCCAGGTAATGTTTCGAGTCTTGGCATTAGAAATCAGAAAGGACCAGCAATCTTAGAATAGAACGAGGATCTGCGGTATAAATACCAAGTTACAGCTTTGCGTTTCGAAGTGTAGAAGCATACGTACTACCACAAGATTGGTAAGTCAGTACCACATTTGAGAGACATAGGGTAGTGAGGCAAGCAGAAGCAGGTCGGATGTGCGACTTAGTAGTTCGTACACTGCAGCTAGCTGTTGAAGCGCCCAAATGTACGTACCAAGTGAGACGATCATGTTGGCATAGTACTGCAATCTGTCTGGAAGATCAAGAGCAAGAGCAAGTAGAGCACTGATGGGCGGATCAGCACGCCAGTGGCAAGGTATGGCTTCTTCAGCCCACAATCTGTTGACTTGGGCGCACGATGCCAGGGTTTTCGTATCGTCAATTACGTTTACAATGTTTGCAACGATCTCTGGCAATTCGAGAGCCTTCGGGCCAGTCGGCTTGTTGAACTTGAGAGAAACAGAGTGTGTTTTGATGGGGTGGCTGAGATATAGTGTTGGATTTAAGCTTGCTCTCTCGTAGACACGGCTAGAAGGTGTCTATATAAGACCTTTGACTCCAAATTGGTTCGGAAAATGTTCCCCGCTGGAAGGACCCTAAGGATCCTAATACGTATTAGACACTTACTATATTCCAGTATCATGTAGCAGACCCTGTCGCCCACAATAGCCGAGAGGATGGGAATAGCGGAAGCCAGCTGTTGCGGATGAGGAGTCGAGAACAAATTAGGGTCGAGAGAAATTGTCACGTGACCTTGTTAGCACTAATATAATTAGCGCATGTTTTTCCCAAAGACCGCAGGCTTCAATTCCCTATGAACCCATTTAACATACATTCGTTTGCATACTGTAATATCAGTTCCTCAATTGTTGACACTTTATGCGCGCCGTGACTGGACTCCGAAAGTACAATGATAAGGCTTCGTTCTCGATCAATTCTATTGATTTCTATAAACCCCAATGAACAACGCAATGCTAGAACAGCCGATGATTACTCCGACCCCTGCTGGAAGCTAAGAATATGAAGCCAGGGCGTACACTATCTAAAATTATGGTATATACTATCCAGGTTCGCAGACCACTTGACAAAATCTGCTGAGGCCTGCTATACCTTGGCCTTACTGCTGTACAAAGAGTGCAAGTAATAGAGTCCAAGAGCCCAAGACTCAATGCTCCCGCCAGGCAACTGCAGGCTACCCCACCATCGATCCATGAACAATAAGTTCGGGGCTTGCTCTCAACTTAGATCGTTCAGTATGCTCTTCAAGTACTCGCCTCTCGAAAAAGGTCAATTTTGCCTCCTCAGTATAATCGATGTCGAGGACAACATCAATTGCAAGCTCGAAGACTTCGCTCTGGACAGGGCACCTGAATACGATGCCAATTCCTACGCGTGGGTTCCAAACATGGCGATGTCGCGGTCACTTGCAATGGCCACCACTGGACCATCTCGCCTTCTGAACCCAGTATTCTAAGGCATCTTCACTTGTACCGAGGCCTACCTGCAGACCGCAGGGTATAGGTTGATGCTATGTGTATCGATCAGAAGAATGATGCCGAAAAAAGAGACAAATACCCCATAGGGGAGCCACATATCTCAAAGCCCACAGAGTGATCATCTAGCTAGGCGAACATGAAGATCACAGTGAATTGGCAATGAAGTCTTTGCCTGATATCAGTCAAAAGCTACTGGGCTTCGACATATATAGCGAACCCTCAAATGCCTTGAGTTTGTCAAAGAACGAGCTACCACTCGAGAACGATCTCGTATGTCGAGCTATTCGGAATATAATGGAGCGACCATTTTCAATCGGCTTTGGATCCTCCACGAGGCCGCGGTCGCACACCATTCATTCGTTGTATATAGTAATTCGTCAATCAATCAGGACGTACTTACAATGTTCGCTCAAGCAATCTACGATGCACGAGCGGGACATCCGGTTCGATCTCGGCAGACATTGGGCGAAAACAGAACTGCAAAAGACGGTGGCTACCTCGTGCAGCTTCTCGAATATTATAGGTCTCGCCGCGGACTCCCTTCATTGGCATTTGTAATAAGTCATGCACGTAATCAAAGGTGTAGCTTGCCTGTAGATGGTATTTACGGTCTTCTGGCTTTGATGACGCCCTAGACCCAGAAACATATAGCGGAATTGAAAACGGTCGATTATAATCAGCCCTTTTGGCGCACCTATATTGATGTTGGCAAATGGTTCGTACAAAGAGACCCGACTCTTGAGTTTCTTTTCATGGCACAGTCCGACGGGAAGCATACACGCATTCCTTCCTAGTAAGCAAACTTATGTCTCTGCTTCCACGTCCTTTTCGACTCTTCAAGAATGCACGGTAGTCAGCTCCATAACAATAGGACTAACTTGGAAATGATTGTAGGTTTCCAGATTAAGGGACGGTAAATGTGATGGACTCCTTCCGTTACTACCGCAGTCATGCAGCTGGCTACCAAGTTATACCGAAAAAGGCACCTCTAGATTACGAAATAAAGTACAGCGATCAAAATGAAGTCAAGGGTTTCCGAACCGATGAAGTAGCCAAAACTTTAGCGTCCTAAATTGGGTATGGAGATACTGGCCAGTGGGAGCCAAGAGAAATAGATCAACTGATTGCATGGGAAGGCAATCGCCTGCAAGCATCTCTATCAATGCTAGGGTAAGGTTCAAGTACTCTACCAGTAGAGCACTATCGTACTCTAGTCGGTAACAAGATTGATGAAAGACATTGTGGTGACGAGGCTCGAACAGCATTACGGCGCCATGAAATCGAAATTTCAAAGCCGTAGAAGGATTGCCGAAAATTCACCTCATGAGGGGGAAGCTGGGCGGCAGTACTCACGTGCGGTGAGTAGGGCAATTCGCGCTCGAAAGTTCTTTAGCACGAAAAAGGTGGGGCGATCGAACGGGTTCTCTCCAGGGTTTTCTCCTCTGCAGAACAATGCGCAAGCGTCCACCAGAACTCCCAGTCAAAACTTCAATATTAATTACAAACAAAAGAGAAGGGAAAGATTCGAAGAGCTGAGTTTCTTGGTTCTGCGACTGCGCAACGGTCTGTCGCTCGCAACACTGCCACAACCAACGTGTCAGCATTAGGCGCCCACTACCTCGGCTCAAATCGACAGCACAGCATTGTTACCTTAAGCATCCTCCTTTTGCCAAGACTATCGTGGCAGAGCATTGTTGTCCTTCATCAATTGCAGGCAGAAGGGCCTGCAAGGTGGCTTGGAGTCCAGGTCTTACCAAAAGGAGTGCAATCTATTGTTTCGAATAGCGTCGTCAGCGTTGGTTTGCGATATTCTTTGCTAAAAATTTTGCTCTGTTCGTATCTGACGGAACGGCTGAGGATGTTGATTTTTGTGAACGGGTATTTGTGGGCGAAATGAACAGACTTTAGAGAGTAGCGGAACGGCTGACTGCAGGGTCACTACGAGGTCGTCCAAGTCAAAATATCAGGTATCATATTATGCCACCGCACTTTCGCAACTCCATTTTTCTGTATTCATCGACTGGCAAAGCCACTCTCACATTTTTACTACAATTTTACTCGATAACATCCGCACACATCATCGCGCACAATCAAAATCGATTTCACGGTTTGCTACCCTGCAACCAGAATTATGCCGATGTTTGAGTAAGTCACCGCCTTGCCTGCCGGAATAAACATCTTTCTGATTCAGACTGCAGACTTTGCATGATGGGCATGGCCGCCGCCGCGTTCTTTGGCATCTTTGAACCCATCGACTCCAAGCCAATGCACTCTTCAGATCCCGTCAAGACAATCGTGGTCGCCGGCAACGTCTTCCTCGCCCATCGCCAAAGTATAGACGCCTTGTTCGACAGCATTGGTACCGACGCGACTAAATCCGCCAAGGAGGAGGCGATTGCCTCAGTCTCATTCGACGACGATGTGGAGAAGCTGCTGGATCATGGGTGGTGATGAAGGAGGAGGAAGATGATGATTTTATTTGACCATGACGATCACGACCTTGATACCATTACTACCTCAGACATGATCATAACCAGAGAACATCGAGCCGCCTGCTGATACGTGGATCATCTCAAGCGACCTTGACTAAGCTCCCAGCTACCGAATTGAGCCAGGCGGACAAGCATATCGCTGCGAGCGCAAGCCTCTCTTCAGCCCGCCACCTGATGTGGATGCGCGCAGCACACTCAAGCCTCAAATTTCACGCATATGAACTGGCTGGAAAGTTGGTCTCGGAGCATCACAAGTCCCGCCAGTGTGCGGTGGGCCCATAGCACGTTGGAGGAAGATGACGTTGGCACCTCATGATAGAGTTGAATGTGCTGCATATGATAATGAGCTTCGATAATGAAGATAATTCCTTTTTTGGTGACGATTGTGCTACCATCTCGAACCTCTGTACTGGATCCCCCAGGTAAACACTATCCAACGAGCTTTAGACATGCTGGTCGATGTTGATCTATTTCCTTGAAACTCGTACAAAACATGTGACTGCAGTCCCATCGATGTAATCTGTACCATAAATCTTAGTAATTGGGGTTCGGAGGAAGATTGGTAGCGGTGCAGCATAGATGGCCTCCTTGGTAGCCAATGCCTTCCTACTACTCGCCAGATTTCCCCGCAGACCGCATCCTCTAGGGTCCTGTGGCATTGCTCTCTCTATCGTACCCCAAAATTTTCTGCTCCAATTGGTGGCATCTCGCCTTACTAGAAAGACGCAGCGGGAAACAATCACACCGTACTAGGAACTTGAAGTCCAATGGTCTTGTTGCGCGATACCACTCCGAGGATCAGAGCTGAGAACAATTGCGTCAATTCGTTGTTTCAAGACGTGTGTACTCTCGACACGGGATGATGCTGCAGAGCCTCCGAAATCTCTTCCACCTTTAATCGCGGCGATGCAGTCTTGGCAATCTTCGGCAAGGCTAATGTATTTCGATGCCGAATTCGCACCCATCATTCCTCACACGTTCAAGGATCTTTGTGTAGGTGCGAAGTGCGGAACATCATCTAGCGAGGCCCACTGGATGAGGCTCTGTTGCTGAAAGAAATCCTTTAGGTCCGCCGGATGAGGCTTTATCGCCAAAAGAAATCCTTCCGGTGACCCTACGCCTTGCATTTGCGATGTCCTTCTGGCCTCCACCTGACAAAAGCTCCGCCTTGTCATTTCATCAATTGCCCCTTACCTACTCGATGGTTCAGGACAAGGCATGGAAAGAATAATAAGGCTGCGTATTGAGCGGCGATTGATGAATCTGGTGGCCAAGTTGGCACTGTCTGCATGATTACATTTTCAGTACCCGATCTCCTTCGGCTCGCCAAAGACCTGGTCAGCTTCTGCAGGGTCTCAAAGTTGCATACTCCATTGGACAATGGTTGAGGCTCGATCAGCAGGCCCCTGCACCGACGGTACGATTTTCGCCGCAGAACTCCCAATAAGTTCCAAACATTCTTGGAATCGATGGCCGCTGTAACGTAGCAGACTGCGAGTGAGCCAACAAGTCTCGCTGGTAAATTTGGTCAAACGTCGCCGTACACAATGGCCAGTCAAAACCCTCAGCAACCGTATCTACTGGCAAGCCATTGTTGCTCTTTTTCGAAAACGATTTCATGAAGACGTTCTTTCCGAATGCTGTATGGTTCTCTATGTAGCTTGGTCCTCGTGCAGGTGAGGATCAACAAATGCCCGTTAAACGGCCCCCACGAGCCTCATGAATTAGCCAGCCTTCAATTGGTCGCAAGTCTCGCTGTCAGTGAGCAGTGCGTCTCCATTGCAGGCTAGTGACCTCGCGCCCGTCGCCCGGCCGCATCCCATCTAAAACATCAAAGCTTGAAACCTTCTCAGTCTTGTAATCTTGGCAAGATCTGGCAGTGGTCCCAGGATTTTCGGCCCAGAAGGCGGACTGCACGAATCCTCTGAATTGTCTTCCAGGACCGCCATTATATCTGGACGATCGTCAACTTGACGAGAATTCAGTTCATGGCCCGCTGGCTAAAGGCAAAGCCAGTCCCCAGTCAGGAATAGCCCTTTGACAATCGGAAGGAACTATCTTTCCGTCCCTTGATCAGCTTTCAGGTTGATGTTCTTGACGGCACAGCTGCCACTTTGCACGCGACAGCCTATGTTGACGTACCGAAGGTTGGCTTGGAGGTGACGCAAGCCCATAACGTCGCCCCAACCTGCGATCCTGCCCCAGCGTCCATACTAGCCGACCAGATCTTCGTAAATCCTACTAAGCTTGTGTCCTCGCTCGGTTTCGACGCGTTCGCTGTCGGTACAGAGACGGAATTCTTCGAGCTCGAGCAGCAACATGAGGGTTTCAATAAGAGCTGGACTGTTCACAACTTCCCAACTGCTTGTACGAGCTTCAATCCTGCCCAGAAGAAGTTGGACCGAGCATTTAAGACTGGTTCTACAAAAGGTGGATCTGCGACGAGTCATCGTGGATCTGTTGCTGGAGTTCTGCTGGCCATGATTTTGACAACCTTCATGATTGTGTGAATGCTGGATCAACAAGGCCGCTCCGAGGATAAGGTGGTGGGATGACAATTTGAAGGTCTAGGAGACATGAGATATTTGGTCTTTTTTATCTCTGGTTTCTGAGTATCCTATTGCATATGCACAGCCGCTACCTATGTACTTAGCTTGTCAGTCTTTGGAAGTCAGTCAATGCGAAGAGGTAGTTCTGGTGGGATATATCGGGAGAAGCTATGATTTTGGACATGAAATGAGAGGACGATTGATCGATGTAATAAATTGTAACTTTATATATGCTAAGACAAGATGGGTGAACACTCTCACGCTGGTTTTCTCGAAAGCTAGGGTTAGCCCTAACGCGTTCCTTGTCTTGGCACGCGTAATACTCGTCATGATTGCTCGAAGATATTGCTCTCTCAAAAGTCTTCCTACCTGCTATTGCTACATCATGAACAATGACTGAGGTCAAGGAAGAGAAATTACGGACCCTACTAGTAGCGTCAAGTGCCTGAAATCCAAGTTACCCGTGCACCTCTACATGATGGATTTCATGAGAACGCTCTGTAACTTCGCGCATCGGATTTGTGAATAACATTCGCGCCATGCATATTTTACCAACAAGATACAGGGTTTTTGATTCCTTGTGCAAGTTGACCAGAGTACAGCGCCAGCTGCGGCGTTGTTATACTGCCCCAAGCTACAGTATGCCTGCCCCAGTACGCCCATCAGAAGCGGAGGTCCAAACCGCCAGAGACTACTGCTCTAGCCTTGTCCAGTATTTATAGAGCCCGAATCAAAAGCAAAGTTATCTGCCACTAATTCATACTAGAAAATTCGACTCCCCATCCCACACCCTCCTCGCTTTCATCACACCCTCCGCTCAACCGGCCTACCTCGCTCTCCGCGCATTCAACATCGAAGTAGCCCGGATAGCAGATGTTGCCTCTACTCCTACAGTTGGTGCTATGCGTCTGCAATTCTGGCGCGACAACATCAATCGGGCCTTCGCAGGTTCGCCTCCAAAACAGCCCGTCTCGATCCTGCTCGCCTCCGCACTATCAGCCCTCGATACTCGCTCTGCTGGCACAGCGAAATTGAGTAAAAGTTGGTTTATGAGAATCATTTCCGAGAGGGAGAAATACATCAGCAACGCGCCATACCCCACACTTGAGAGTCTGGAGAGATATGCGGAAAATACCTACAGCACGCTGCTGTACTTGACGTTGCAAGCGCTGCCGATGGGTAGCGTAACGGCTGACCACGTTGCTTCGCATATTGGGAAAGCTACTGGTATCACGGCTGTGCTGCGTGGGTTGCCACTCGTCGCTTTCCCACCACCGCCAAATCATCATAGTAATTCGAGCCCGCTGGGTGGGACGTTGGATAGTCAGCGCCGGACTCAAGGAAGCGTGACACTACCCCTCGACGTTATGGCACGGGCAGGGGTTAGGGATGAAGATGTGCTGAGGAAAGGGGCTGACGCCGCGGGGTTACGAGATGCGGTCTTCGAGGTCGCGACAAGGGCGAGCGATCATCTGATTACAGCCAGACAGATGCTGAAGAATGTGTATGCCGGACAAGATGTCGGGCATGCCTTTGAGCATGAAGGTGAAGAAGAGCATCAATATGATAGAGGCGCTGGGAAGAGTGCGCAGCAGAAAGAAGAAGTAGAGAGAGCCTTTGGGGTGTTCATGCCAGCTGTGGCGACAGAATTGTGGTTGAATAAGCTGCAGAAGTACGACTTTGATGTTTTTCGTGAAGAGCTAAGGAGGAGGGATTGGAGATTGCCATGGAAAGCATACTTTGCGCACAGAAGGAAAATGTTCTGAATAAATCCCTGAAAGTTTCCGCTACTAAGCGGAGCCATGTTATCAGATGCCTTGACCCGGAGCTCTTGTGCAGAGCTCTAAGTGGAAGTCACACCGAAACGGACCATGTTGCCCATCAGAGATTACTCCCAAAGCCTCAATTCAGCGCCGGATTGTTCCCTTCTACTTCACTAGATCAATCAGGACATTGTAACGCTCTGTTTCAACGGCCTGCATATCGATGTGTCCGAGCCAAGCCTGGACGCTCTCGTCCAATTTACCTTGGCTTTCCTTGCTCCAATTGAAAGCATGAGCGTTCATATCGGCCGTCCAAGCTCTCGTTGCCAAGCTCTCGTTGCAGGACCGAGATGTTCAAGAAGGTGCCGGAAACCATCTTTGCCGCCGCCACCTCCCGGAATGTTGCACATGTAAGGTCCAGTCACGGCCCATCTCAAGCCTACACCAGTAGACACTGTTGTATCTGAAGAGCGAAGATTTGCACACGTTTCAGTCGATTTGTCTACGATTCATACGAACCTAGTTCCTCGGCAGTCACGACACCCCTTTGGACCAGACTGTAGGCTTCACTACAGATGGCGGCCTGGAGAATGTTTGCAACGTATCTGGGGCACTCTTTCTTGACCACGATAGGCTTCTTGTCCGTTGCCTGATAGAATTGGAGAGCTTGGTCTGTGTACTTGATTTCCCGTCCCGGATGCAGCACGATCTCTACAAGCGGCATCAGATGGGGAGGGTTGAACGGATGCCCAATCAGGATTCGACTGGAATTCTTCTTGCAGTCTGACATGAATTCCGATGACGGCAGGCCCGAGGACAACGAGGCGATGATCACGTTGGGACGAGTTTTGGCGTCCATGGTTGCGAAGAGAGAGCGTTTGATGTCGAGTCGCTCCGGTGCGTTCTGTCTATATGTTAATAACAAATTACAAGAGAAGTAGCGAGCAATCATCATATCTCTTACACGAACTCGACCTCGCCGAAATGATCGTCGAGATTGGGCCCAACGAATTTGTAGTGGGACGAAGAAGCGTCTGCTAGACCGATACGCTCAAGGACTGTCCAATTCTCACTGAGATACGTGTCCAGCTTATCTTTGGCTCCAGGAGCGGGATCCGAGACCAAGACGTTCATTCCCTTCGCCAGGAAAAGCGCGGTCCACGATGCTCCGATAACGCCCTCTTCCGGGGCCACCTACAGTCTTGATGTTGGAAGCCATTGTCCGCGAATTTTTAAATTTTGAGAAATAGATTTCCTTGTGGGAGCAGCTTCTCGCGCAAGAGTGTTCAAATTCGTCAGGGTTATATCGATAACTTTAACCGCGCCTCCCTCTAACATCCTTTGTGAGATAGATCGAAGACGATGATCGATAGCACGCCTACTCACTGCTTTGAGCATGCCTGATGACCTTTTCCTTATTGGGAGATCGCGGGTGGTGGTTCTGCGGCTGCAGACACTTTATGCAACGATCCTTGTGGCTTGGAATTTGCATCAAGCTGCACCATCTCAAGAATTACACAAGTCCAATGGTTAAACGCACCACTGATTGGTCCCATGTGGTCGATGAGAGGTAGGGGACGCGAATACGAATTCCACTGGCGCGCGTTTAGCTCATTAATATGCGCTTTAGATCTTTCCATACTAATAGCCTTAAGTCGACGCATTTTGTATCCTTGGTTCGGTACAACAGGGTATCTTAGCGGCGTTATCTAAGCAGCCTTTGGGGAGCGTAAGGCTTTCTTTGTCATGATCTGCTTTCTAAGCATCTTAACCTAAAGCTTAGGGTATGCACGTGCTTCTCATGATCCTATAAGCATGGGGATATTCTAGCTCATAGCCTTGTGGCCCACTTTGCTACCCAAATGTCGCTGCGAGATCTGCGGAATGCGCAGCGGGCTCGCAAGGATCACTAGATGCTACTGATACTACGAGTAGAGAGTAGCTTGTCATCTATGCCGACAGATGAACTTGGACCGCGAGATGCCATGCATCATCTGCTAAACCGCAGACCACTAGTTGAGCTCAGTCAGCGCTTTCCTACATAGCACTCAGATTTTTCATCATAGCTTACAGAATGTTTCTCTGGCTGCCCACCATAGTCAGCGTTTAGTCCCCTAGATCTCTCAACACGGGCGAGATGAACCCACCCAGAACTCTTGGCGATGGATTGGAGCCACCTTCGCAAAAGCTTGCATCCCCATTTTCCGCGCGCTTCACTACTTTGCTGCATTCACAGAGCTCCTTACCTGATGATGGCGCTCATGACTGCCATGATCAATGGTACAGATTGGGCAGGATGGACTCTCGCACGAAACTTGGACGACAAGAAGTTCAACGTCGTAACCATCTCGCCACAATCAACATCGCCATACACGCCACTGCTCGCGAATGCTGCTTGCGGCCTGTTCGATTTCTCATTTGCAGAAGAGCCCGTTCGCCGGATAAGCCAGAATTTTCGTTACATTAAAGCTCTGGTTGACAATGTTGATTTTGAGAAGAACTATGCTCCTGCAGCCCAGCTTTTGAGTCGCTAGCAGCCCAGAAATTCGATGTTTTCTCTGATTACGTTGTGATCGCTCCAGAATGCACGAGCCAGACCTTCGGCACGCCTGGTGTCATGGAAAACGCACTCTCCGTGAATAACGTAGGTCCGGCTATTCCGGACATGCTTAGACCGACTTTCAGTTGATTTATATACGTCACTGAAGGTTTTATCTTCTGTACTTTGAAACAAAGAAAGGTATTATCGCAATGGAGAAAGACGTTCAACTCTTCTTCCTTGACGTGGGGCTCTCCACAGCAAAAAGCGGCATTCATCAAGGCCATATTTTACATGCCGTCACGACGGGCTCAGATCTCAAAACCCTTGTCGAGAACATCGGAACCGCACCAGACGGACTGGCAATCGACCCAGAAAATCAGCACATATATTACAGGAATACGGCCGTGCCATCAACAAATTCGGGATTCATCTCCAGAATCGATCTGGACGGCAAGGATGAAACTATTGTCATACCACCAGGCGTTACGTAGACTCCTAAACAATTGACTCTAGAGCCCAAGACGAGGCAGTTGTATTAGTGTGATCGTAAGGTGACGACATCTGCTCAAATTATGACGAACGTACTCTTGCTGACTTGTGAAGCATACGAATTTTCCTCGCGAACCTAGATGGGTCGGAGGTAGAGGTGTTGATTCGTACTACTGAGGGAGATGAGGCTTGCAATGATGCCCTTAACCATTGTGTGGGGATTGCTGTTGAGGTTGATCGGGGCCTCTTCAACTGGACTCAAGAGGGTCCATCGAAGGGTAAATTATTTTTTTCATTTTTGAATGAAGACACCGGCTTTACTGATTCCTTGTATTCTTCAGATAATGCTGGCCGGCTCTTCTGTACAGGCTTGGATGTCCCCATGGGTGAAACGCCCGACAAACCCTCCGACAAGAGGCTGCTGCTCGATCACCTGTCATAGCCAATTGACCTAGATACTGTTCTGAAGTAAAACGTAATGTACATGGGTGACAGAAGGATCCGTGAGTCTGCTTTGACAAGAAAGCATTGGAAAAAAGATTTAATCATGTGAAAAAAGACCATTCGGCAACACAATCAACTAAACAGACTTCAACAATCACGAGAAAGCCAAGAAAAAAATCTTGGTAAAAAAGCAATACGAAGCTATCTGTTTGACTCTAAATATTGAGAACAAGCAGATGTACTTCACGGACTTTTTGGGAGCAGTCTACACGGCCAAGATGGATGGTAGTGACGAAAAAGTCCTTTCCCCTAATGTGGGCGACTTGACAGGCCTAGTTTGCTGTCGTCTTTGATGATTGTGGTACTACTTTTAGCGTACCATAGGCCCATCTCCTTTGGAAGAGCCACATGCAATGAAAATGTGCTGATGAGTCATCGGCGTGTACAGAGCCCATTGGGGCCAATGGAACAAACAATTGTTGAGTAGGATGAGTTCCATATCATGTTTGCGAAGAGATAGCGAGGTCTCGCTCCAAGTCAGCCCAGTTGTTGTTAGTCCAATCAATAGTGTTGAGCCACTCGAGCCACTCGGTATCACTCTCTAGCGGAAAATCAGACGGTACGTGCGTATCCGTTGTCTCGCTTGGATGGAGATCGACATAGCTGTGGTTCGTGGAAGGCGTCAAGATTTGGTCCATCATATAATATGGCTGATAATCTTATGCATATGTCAGCAGAAATCAACTTTCGTCATTAGGGCGAGCCCACTCCAAGCAGCTGATAAAGATACTGAGCTTTCGAATAATTTCAGCTCGTGGCATATGTATCTGGGAAGCTTTTGGAGACTTGGTTGCTTTCAGGAGCTCGACGCAGAACACGCCAGCTGATGGGACACCGTACATGGTGAACTATGCTAGTCGATCAGCTGGTGTCCAATTTATTACAGTCGAGAGGGGTTTGACTCACAATGAAATCGAACATATATTGGACGTCCACAAGCCAATCTCGCTTCGCCCAGAGCGTCAAGACGTCATCCAACATCTGGGTTGCTAAGTCAACTAGACGCTGCGCGCTAGCTTTGGTGCGAGAGATACGAAGCCGTGCTAGAAGGAATAAAAGTGGAGGTAAATTAGATGAAGGCCCATCCATCGCGGGAAGAGGTGGGCTGTCGTTGGTAAATGTTGTTTGGCATTGAATCGAATGCTCTGAGGAAAGCGGGTATATACCGCGTCACATCGCCGTATGATGTCAGCGCAGCGATCCTGGATGTGTGACCGCTTGGATTCTCGATACATATACTCTTTGATTAGCTCTGAGCTGTCATTAGATGTGCTCAGCGAGGTTTCCTGGATGTCATCCCGGACCAGATTCATCAATAAGAAGGCTCGGGCCCCGGTTGATACGTAAACCTCTCCTGAAGTGTTCCATCCATGGGTGTCCAATCTGCTCTTAATTTGTCCAGCTCCGGCTCCTCGGTCATGAGTTGATCGTCGCTCGAGTTAAGCGGCAGCAGACATGTGTTGTATCGGTAGCCAAGAAGAAGCGATCTCCTAGTCATGGCTGAGAGAGTCTTGTCGTAACAGGAAACTGCGATGCATTGCCGCCTGCGAAGTTCGGACACAATGAACGCTTTTCCGCGGCTAAGTCAGGTTCTCGGTGACGACCAAGAGTAGTGACACTAGAGACGAGGCTTCCGTGTATCTTCCATAGCAGGTAGCCTATGTTCGTCAAAACGTGATCTCAAAACTCTGAGGACAATGTTTTGACTGACTGGTCTTGCCAGTCTCACAATAACTCTGCAACTCGGCCAAGAATTGAAGAATATAGATAGGCAGAACGCTCACGTTGCCCGTATGATCACTAAGCAATAGACATGCTTCCACAAGATCTCTCATACTACAAGCAAACTTCCTCCTGTCATTGCGATGCTCACTTTGTGACTCCCATTAAATCCGATCGAAAGTCATGGCCTGTTACCCATATCATCCACTCTTGTTGATTCTTCGGGAGCTCGCCACCCAGGATGAACCAAGCATTGCGGCACATTTCTCCAGGAGGGATGGAGAGATTTGCCGGATCTTTTGGCTTTGGGGGGTATTGTCCGTATGTGTCCCAGAATGACTTGTGGTTGATTCTGATCGAGGGCTTGTGTGAGACAATATGCTCGAACACATCGTAGCGCTCGATGAGTCGCTCGCAGATATATAGTTGGGGTAGAGCATTGAGGATTTGAATCCCTAGTTGAATGGCCGCGACGTTCGGTGGATGACTAGCTACTTCATGCGGGATACTGTTATCACGTGAAGAAGCACATGGGCCGGCATCATCCGTATGTTTATGATAGCTCTTGCATGGATCTAAGAGGCCCAGGTCAAGCTTACCCTGCTGCTTTAAGAAGATGGAGGAGCATGCCGTCGGGCCTAAGAATCCTTTAGGACAATTCTGCGCATGTTGAGAGCCTGCTGCAAAGATTGCATAGTCATCATGATTCTCTAGGTTTAGTGGTGCGTTTGTCTTTCGAATGTTTGTGCTCGTAGGAGACACAGGCAGCGGAGTGCCAATAGTTGGCCCAAACTTCTTGCTGGGCGAAGCCTCATATTTGCACTCCGAGACGACTTTACGCCGCTTGCAGCGCCCGCAAACTGGCAAGCTGTGATCGCACCTTAGCTGCGAATTTCTGTGAGGCTCGTATGCTTGCTATGTTCCGTTTCCCCTGCGATTTGGAACGGCACCTTCGGCCGTGGACATCTCCGTGCCAAGCGCTGAAGTTTTAGAGGGAATCCTTATTCGAGCGATGATCAAACATGGTCATCGGCTCTCGATGAGATTGCAATGAAAGAGTCATGTACGGAATGCTTTCTTGTGAGGAGATAACACTAGGTTGCGCTATTTCTACTCGCGGGGACGTTCTATGACGATAGTATCGACAACAACGGCTATCCTAGGACAACTAAAACAGCGAACATGCAGGGGAGCAGACTCAGAGTGAAATAGAAGAAGAAGAAGAAGAAGAAGAAGAAGAAGAAGAGAGAACAGAGTGCAATTGGTAACCTATGTTTCGACGATGAGTCAGTCAGTGGAGAGAGGTCGAGACGTAAACCGAGAAAAAAGTCGTAGTAATTATAGGCGACCGGTTCTCGCTTACAGTTTACTCCGATTCTCGTAATGCCAACAACAGCAAAGTTTTGCGGGGTAGTTGGTAGTGCTTACGAAATTTTGTGCGAATGACTGCTGCCTCGCGAGCCTGACATTAGCATGCTACCAATAAGGTATTCCGATGCTTCGGTATTGCAGCGAGAGCCTTATCTATGACTCAGAGACTCAGTGACTCAGTCCTGCCGCCTACACTCGTTGCAGCCTTTCGGAATAAAGACGCAAAGTTTCCCCTTTGAGTCTTCCTGATTTGGCGTGTCTGTTTTATGTATATAAGGAGGCTTCATGTCCTCCATATCTTCATTCTCTTCCAGACATCCAAAGCAATTGAACAGTCACAAGCACTTTGCCAAACCTAAGAATCTTTCACCGCCTTCAGCATTTTCCACACGCCATACTACCTTCACCACTCCCCGTCTAAACAACACCAACCCTCACAATGCCTAACGGATTCCCAGCCTTCCGCCACGACCCCACCACCGCTCCCCGCTACATCATCAGGTCGAGCCCCTCCTCTTCAGATTCGCAGCCACGCTACCAGGACTCTGCAAGTAAACCTGCGGAGAGCACTAAGCTCTCGAAGTACCAATATCCCACCGAAAGAGGTATGCATCAACCCTCATCCTTAGCGTCCAAACACTATGACATATGAGACTGACATCTTTATAGATCCAAAGCCGAAGAAGCAATCGCATCCCAAGCCGAAAGGAGAGTTCGAGAAGCTGTGATGCGAGACCAAGCCGACTGCGACTTTATGACGATACTAGGTGTTTATTAGGACGTCTTTTCTAGCAACTGAAGTGGGAAAAGTTTCGGAGGCTTGAAGGGTTTTCTTACTTCAAGAAGCCAACGAGTTTGAGAAGTCATGATGCCAGAGATCGAACATGATCTCGCAAGACCATGAAGGAACTCGGAGAAAGGACGGATATCAAGCACCTGGATACTTATTACTCAAAGTTGTTGGAATCAGAATTACCTCGATCCGTTTGAGAAGCAAAGACTGTGAAAATCTAAACAAAATCTCAAATTTGGAATCTTGACCTCTTGACTAGGAAAAGGCTTCCCCAATTGCAGTCATACAACCGTTTCGGGAGTATTGACTGCATATGTGCCTCGTCTGATCTCACCTTCTGTATGATATTCTGTTTCGCTTTTCGTGGCCCATCTTCTGGCCCTCCCGGTAATGTTCGAATGATTCTCAGTAATCTGCTTATGACAAGAGGACATCGCCGAATGCACGTCCAAGTGTGCAGTTGCTCTCTCACATTACAATCTTTGTGTAGAATGCTACTACTTTCTTACCAAGGCACCAATTACCGTATCGCTTCACAACGCACTGGTAACGTGCACTTCAAATATCCCTTATCGAGCATCATGGTACTAGTAAAGGTCGAAACAGATGGTGACAGTTGGACTGATTTTATTCCAGGCCAGGCTTGGTGTCACAACAAATGGCAGAATGGATGCCAGTGCAGTCGACTCAAGCGCCGCGTTGAGCAGCAAACTAGGTATTCGCATCCATTTTAGAACTCATCTTGAGTGCTGATAAGGAAATTTACATCCTCTTCCCGAGTTCCATTGCGAAATTAAGGGTTTGACACTAAACCTGACGCCAATCCACTTCGGAGATACTATCACTAGTCAAGTCTAGCGCCCGGACCTCGTTCTTGGCAAAACATTGACGCGTGCCCGAGGGCCTATTTCAATTTCTCTTTATGCTCAATCTACAGATCAAGCCTGAAAGAGCTGTCGGAGCTTATGTGAATCTACACGGAGTACTCCTCACAACAATAGTGCGCAAGAAACCAGAGAGGTTCTAAGTGCTGCTCTTCGCCGCAGGACGAATTCCAAGAAAAGAAGGCCCAACAAACTAAAGTGCTTACGGAGTAGTAGTTTACGAGTAGTCTATTTTCCAGTCTCACGCTACAACTTCTACGCGCCGAGGGCTCTACTACGAATGCGGGGAGTCCGTCAGTCTTTTATGGATCATCGTCTCAGACCTTTGCTTCCCCAGCTAGCTCCGAATCTGTCATCAATTATGGCTTTTCGTCCCCGTCAGGTCCATATGGATCCTCCGCTATTACCTCCGGTATCACGAGCTCCCCCGCTCGCCCTACAACGCCTTCCACCATTACCTCAAGCCCCTTCAACCGCTTCAATAAGGCCGTCGGTTCAGGCTTCCTCCCTGCCTCAGGCTCTCCTCCAGGGTCGGGCTATTTCAATGGTTCTGCTCCCTTCAACTCTGCAAATGCTTCTATAGAAGTGCCGTACATAGGCTTTGAATGTACAACAGTTTCCACAGATCCATGGCAAGTACCATTGGGAGTCATTAACTCCCTGATTCGCCCCACTTCTTGAATCGAAAGATATGTCTTGGGAGTCTTCTATCAATGGCAGCTCCCCGAACATGTCTCAGGACTTAAATCCTAGCCGCAAAGAGTACTGCTGACTCTGAAAATTGCGATAGGCATGATGAAAGGTCTTGTCAGTGTCAAAGTCAAGTATCCACCTGGTATGCTACCCAATCAACAGGTGAGCAGACGACGACGACGTGCCGCACAACTGCAGAGACCACTATGGACAGGTCTTTCCCTCAGGCTGCTCGGTTACGACGGAAGTCCAGCTAGCAACCTCGTGGACTGCACCAGCGAGCTGTTGCGGTTATTGTGCGATCGCAATGCCAACAGTGCGCCTCGTCTTTTGGGCGCCAGAGACGGCTCCGTCAAACCTGTCCACAGCCACTGCGAATTTCTCACTGTCTACGGCATCAACAGTGGTAGATAATGGCTTTACGTTGTCAGTATTCCACGCCTTCGTTCTACATAGCTCTCTCACTAACATGAATCAAGTACATCTCCCTCGGTATACGTAATCTACACCGGCGCTGCTGCAACAGCGTCTTGTGTCGCCGCGACCCAAACGTATCATCAAGTTGGAGGAATCCATACTGTGACGCTGCCTTACAACTCAGCTGATCTATCCTCTGTCGCCTGCATAAATAGTCTTGGCAGCGGGAATGGGTCACCTATCAAGTGGGCACCTATCAATTACAACGACCTTTACTATCCAATTCCGATGTCAGAGTCTTTAGCTAGAGTTTCTCGCTGCTTCACCGAGCCTAGTCAGAATGGAATGTGGGGTGACTACATGCAAAATCCGTTCATTTCTATACCACAAGACATTTCCAATGTTGACCCCGCATGGGCTCCGGCAACATGCACAGCCGGATTCCTAGGAGCAATGGACCCGCCGCGAGCTCTTCACCCAGCGGTCTCCATGGCACCTGTCGGAGGCCCTGCAGCGGCAATGCCAGAATCACAACTGGTTGCCAATCCATCAGCGACAGCTCTTCCTGGGCAGCCAATCCCTGCTCCAGTCGTTACTCCTACAGCAGCGCCTACAGTAATAACAGGCAGTTCTTCTCCTGAAAGCAGCGCTACCGACCCTGGAAAGAGTGCTGACCCGGGGTCTGATCCCTCAAATAATTCAGCCCCTGCAGGCAACAAGCCACTGGGAGCAGCGCCCCATAGACAGAACCCTCCAGCAAATGACCCAGCTCCAAACCAATCAATCCCAGTTCCTAGTACGGGTGACAAACCTCCGGCTTTCCAGTTTGGATCAGGCCAAGGCAGTCCAGATCCGAACAATATGTCGCCAGCACAGCTCTCGGCATTGCACCAGGCGCTCCAACCATCCCAGGCTCCTGCTGCTGCTGATCCGGCAAGCGATCCGGGTTCCAATCTAGTGGGGAACAATGTGGGTGGCTCTTCGACTGGTTCAAGTCCTGATCCTCAGCCGAACGCGAGTCCAGGGGCGCCCGCAGGGGCTTCTAACAATCAACCTGTGGACGTTCAGCTCCAGTCTATTTCTTCCGCAATCTTCAACAATCCGGCGTGGGGTTCGAGTGGGGGACAGCAAGATCCTGAGAGCGCAGGTTCTGGAAGCGGCCGGTCTGGAAGTGGAGACTCGCCAATGAACGCCCTTGTCAACGTACCTCAGGCGAAAGACTCTCCTCAGGGTAACGATGCGCCCCAAAATGCACGACCTACCAATGCAGGTCAAGGCGCTACTGCTGGAGCCGCCAATCAGCCTGCACTCTTCCGAGCCTCCAACGGGAACCTCATTGTCGGAAGCAGCACGATCATGCCAGGTCAAGCAGCGACCATTAACAGCCATCAAGTCTCCGTCGGCAGCATTAACGTCGCCATCGACGGCAATACCTATGCTTTTGCAGCTCCTACACCGTCTACGCCAACTCCCATTACTGTGGGTGGGTTAGCAATGCAAGCAGCTCCGGACGGTGGAGCTATCATAGCAGGCTCAGCATATACCCCAGGTGCCCGAATGATGACAGCTGGGCACGCGATATCCGTAGGCTCTGGCACTGTTGTGGTTGACGGAACCACTCAAGCGCTTCCAAGTATTGGCCCGGGAGTCGCTCCTCCGGTTATGATAGGTGGATCACCTATGCAGAGGGCTTCAAATGGTGCTGTGGTAATTGGTGGCTCGACTCTTCCTGTAGGCGCTCAAACGACAATGGCCGGCCATTTCATATCCGTCGGAGCTGCCAATGTCATAGTTGATGGTACCACAAACGCTCTGCCAACTCCAGCTCCAACACCTGCATCCTCTCCTGTCCTAATCGATGGGCAACAGATGCAACGAGCACCTAATGGCGGCCTCGCGATAGGAAGCATCACTCTTGCGCCAGGAGCACAGACAACAATAGCCGGTCACTCCATATCCGTTGGCCCCAGTGCCGTCTTTATAGATAGCAGTACTCATGCTTTCCCATCCGCAGCCGGCGCTGTGATCCTCTCAACAACTCCTTCCGGGCCGCAACGAAGCGTCGTCACGCTTCCGGGCGGCTCAGTTCTCAGCGCTGGCCGTGTTGCTACCATTTCTGGGCAAATCGTCTCCGTCCTCCCAAATGATCAAGGAGCAGTAATTGGTGGCTCTACAATCGCCTTTGCCCCGACTTCAGTTTTCACAGTAGGCGACCAGACTTTCACGGCAGCACCAACGGGTTTTGCAGTTGCTGGCACAAGTGTGACCCCTGATGGCCCAGCCGTCACCATCAACGGGACGATCGTTTCTCTAGGACCATCGGGTCTGCACATTGGTTCGAGTACTGTGCTGCTGACCTCGGCGAGTGCGACTGGACTGGCAGGATTGATTCTGAGTGCCTTTGCGCCCGGTGCTACGAATACGGCTGTTGCTGGGGCTAGTGTAACGGGTGTCACGCCTTTCACTGGACCGGGCTCTAAGCTGAAAGTTGAGCTGTGGGTTGTCAGCATCAGCTTCTTGATTTGTACAGCAGTAGGTGGTTTGGCGATCTAATTGTGCTTGAACGATGTCTTGATGTACAACATCTTATAATTAATCGATGTGAAGGCAAAAGTGATTTTTGAAAGCACTCAAACATATATTTCTTGTAAAGTCCTTGTTGCCAACGCCCAAACGTTGAGTGAAACGAAGCTCGCACCATGCGCTCGTGAGCACAACTAGCCATGAGCAGCTGATGCTGAGTTTGCTTCATACCTCTAATTTTGATGTCGCACAGTGCAGATGAAAAGCGTCTAAGCCTTGTTGCCGTTTTCCAATTGCTTCGATCGCTTTCGCGCAAAGTTCCGAACTCCCCTGGTTTCTTTCTCTCCTGTTTGTTGCCGTTCTCCTTCTCTGGAAAGAAGTACCCATGATAGGGCGACACTGAGTGAGACCAAGACGAGGAAGACCCCGTCACGCGAATGGTGGCTCTTTTCCTTGGTGGAGGCTCTTGCCAGAATCCATATATGAAGCTCTATCTGCATAGTTGACATAGCTCATCGTAGAACCTCCAACTTCAATTTTAGGTATATCTTTATGGAAAGTCATTGAGTGCGACGCCTTTGGAAGTAAGGGTGATTCTTGTCCTTATCAGAAATCAAGGGGATCACAGCAGCGAATGGCTTCGATTGTATATTTTCCCCTCTTTCTTTTCCTCATTGTTTCTTCTCGAGGTTCGACAAATCGACTAGCCAGTACTATCCAAGTCTATAGATGACCCACTACACCAAAACCGTCTCCCAGTGACTCGGAAGCCCTCTTGCAAACCATCAACAACGACCAGTAAGCCTTCCCCTTACCTTCCGTCCATCTTGAGAGAATACTGATCAGCATCCGCAGCTTCCGCTCAGATGGATTCTTCAACAGGTAAGAGATACACATCAAGATCCATCTCAGAAGGCAGCATAGCTATGGCGAGCGGAAGCGTAGGTCTGCAGTTACCCAGCTTCCACCAACAGCTTAGTGATTTTTCACCAAACCACACAAAAGGCCACCGAGCAGTCACTAATACCTTTCCAAGCGCCCACTCAAATTCTCATGATCTGGGTGGTTTGCTGTTGTTGAAAAGAATCAAGAGTGGTACTAATTGTCCGCTACGCAAGCATCACGGGTGCGAATGGTGTATGGCCGCGGAGAAGTGTGCCAGCTTTGAAGTTCCGCAGTGCTTACTATTACCCTTTTAGGATCTAGTTGTTGAGCTTTTCCAGGATCATTGTATCGTTCTAGTGTTTATGTTGGTATCATCGCCGCTGTGCACACTGCACCGGCAGGTGTATCATAATGATTATTGATGCGCCAGCTCCGAGCTCCGACTCTGGTGATGGTAGCAGTGCGAGAGTGTGGGCGGGAGCCACAGATATTCAGCCTGTTAGTTGGCGCAAGAAACAATGATGGGAGGCAACTTTTTTGGAATGAATCATGGATGTTGTTTATCTGGTGCCGTATGAACTTTTGATGGCGCTACAGTGCTCATATCTAACAAATAAGTCGTGACGTGACTGAAACCGCCGGGGTCCTCCCATTCTCGTGAACGTCTCCATCACTCCCACTTAAATGGTTCGCACACCACTTAGCCTCACGACGAGCCCTCAACGCCAGTCCAAGGATATCCAAATGCCGAAGCAGAGATGCAAGCGCCAGGGCCTTTCCCATTTGGCGAAATCTGGTTGACTTGGACCCCGTCAACATGATAGAAATAGACCCAATTAACCTGATTTTGGTGTGTGCCGAAATAGATCCCCACATTGTCGGTGCCATCGAGTGTCGTGAAGTTTTTCATGATAGCATTGAAATCCCAGGTCCAAGTTAATGTTGGGCGGGTTTGATCGCTGTCGCCGTCGGTGCCGTTGAGCCAAGGCCCCCTGCAGTCGTGGTCATTGGGGGCGTAGGATGCTATCCAGGCTGTGTGGCCTGTGCGGTGAGTGCCTCTGCGGTGGTTTGGGAACGAGGAAGACGCGGGTTGAGCTAAGACGCCAGCGCCTAGGATGGTGAGGAAGAGGATGAGGGATTGCATGATCGTTGCTTTTTAGAGGCTAGATGATGAGATCGGAAGGAGAGTCTAGAGTGGTTGGAATACAGAGAAGGTCTTGCAATCTGGTTTGAGGACTTTGTTATGATGGTAGGGAGATTTCTTGCTGATGGCTTGTCTTCTTAAAGTGTATGCGCTTGCGCTAGAGCTCGATGACTGGCAAGAACAAATGATGGAATATTAGTAATTCTCCTGCTGAAACAAGCGATGAAACACAAAGCTAAGGAATTTTGGTAATGCAACAATGCCCCTGTCAAGGTTTGCGTAATAATAGGATACCTCGTTTGAGATACTGCGGAAACAATTTTCTTTGTTTATTCGACAAGAGATCAACCTGGTTTCATTGTTGGTGACGATAGTATCATCCCATTCTTGGAACGTCATAGGGACTCTTAGAGCCATCATTGCGTCGCTGCCACGAATTGTAAGGCATTCAATCTGCAGAGAAAATCTCTTTCTGAGAGCGGGGCACCGTACGGACTAGCAACATTACGTTATCTACATCCATTGAATCATGCTATGTGGGTCATATTCGATGGCACTGTACCAAAGGCATGCAAAGGCAAGAGTTTGATGCGACCACTGATGCGACCATTGTGAAACTCCTTTGTAAATGTGCCCTTCACTTATGTTCGACTTCGAGTCACTCCGTTGTTTGAGGGCAGAGATTCAATCATGTTAGCAGGGTTTTTCAGTAGCATGCCTTTATTAGTACCTTCCTGCTTGTAATGTCAGGGAGGTATGGTGGTGCTGGCTTGAGTTGTAAGAGCGTATCGTTTCATGGCGTTCCGGAGGCGGAAGTTGAACAAAAAAAAATTGCCCTGGGGCAGATGAGAATGCCTTCTCGGTACAGCTGCGAGTGGTGAACATAGCCTTCAAGATAGGTCTTTCGCGAACGAGTTAACTTATTCTTCCATACTGCAAAATTTGCAAACATGAGAAGAGTAAAGTTCCTTATATTGGCAATATAGTCACGTGACCCACGCGTCCCATAAGATTACGCCATAACAGCACGTTCGAATAGAAGGGGAGGTAGACACCAATGTGTAAAGCTGGGTGAATGTCAGTGGGATAAGCTTCCGCTTTTCTCCGTTGGTGACTCATTTTTGGGTCTCGAAACCTGAAGCCTTAAGACGCAACCTTGTCTGTAGAATCTTCCCTCAACTCGATCTGCTCCTGGAACGTCGATTAATCTGCTATTTTGTCAAGCTTGACAGTCATGTCTGAACAATATACTTTCGAGCAGGCCTGCAAAGATATCTCAGCCTCGGCGGACGCACACTTCGCAGAAGGTATCGATGCATGGGAAGCGTTCATAGCTGCAGAATTCGATTGGTACAAGAATGCGTATGCGTGTATGATTGATAAGACACTCCTTGACTACTATACCTACCACGCTGCACGGCAAAGCCAGACCAAACAAATGGCAGCGACAGCAGAATCGCTTAACGCTACTGATCTCTGGGATGCTGTCGAGCAAATGAAATCAACGAAGGCCGTCTGGACTCGTCCAAATCGACTCCGGGACCTGCTAGCCTCAGGGCGTTTCGACCCCATTCTTCTAGGCAAAGTGTTCGGCACTGATAAGCTATGGCTCATACCTACCAACGGAGCTTTGCCCGAGTCTGATGACGCGAATCATCCACAATTGGGAACTGCGTTCACGAATTGTTGCGCTATCATGTATCCTGATGGTCATCCGTCAGAAGCATATATTGCAACTCAAGGCCAAAACAATGAGCAATTACGTCGGTGGACAGGCCTTGGATGGATCGCAACAGGAGAGGGGACCAGAAACGATTGGAGAAAGACTGGTCATGCTCTCGTGATAGATATGGAACCTGGCCGTGACCTTAATCCATGGATTGTGCTGACTTCTCATTACCCGAACGATGGCCAACCAACTGCGGATGGCGATGATACTGTCTACGTACCCGAGGAAGTGGATCGGGACGACGATGATCAGCCTGGTGTATTACCATCAGATAAGAATCGGACACCTGTTGCCAAGCTCATCGCAAATGATCCGTCAATCAAAGGGTCCATCTTTCGGCTTTTTTGTCCGGATTTCGAGTTCACGGTCATTAGACGTGGATCTGGTCGAGAATATGTGAGGACTGGCCGTGGGCCCGGTCTGGCTCACGTTATGTGCTGGTACTGGGACCCAGAAGCGAAGGACGAAGTCTGCTTCACAAAAGAAGGCGAGGTGTATATGCGTTTCAACCCAGAGACAGAGGAAATCACTTATTCAGAGCGAGCAAATCAGTCCTTTGTGGGAGAAGTCGGCTTGTTTGGGGAGCTTGCCAATGAGACTGCTTTCGTAACTCTCGCAAAGCGCCAATCAATTTCAGTATCGCGTTCAGGCCTACCAACGGTCTCAAGGCGAGATATCTCGACAACATCAGACTTTTGATACTGTGTCTTGCAACCACATCACCCAACTCTCGAGGATAGATCAGAAGTTAAGGGATTGAGGGGCAATGTACATGGGCTTGAAGGGGTACGATCTGGGAGAAGGGGTAGCCGCTTGCACAATGGAGCATGGGGAGATCGATTTGGATGCTGTTGAGAAATGTCAACCTCGAGGATGTGCGTGCACGCATGTATGTAAAAATAAATTGGATTTACATCTGCAGAGCTTGCTTAGCAGTCGTACTTTAGCGATCGTAGATATTGACTTGTAGGACAGATCTTGCTTCTGGTTTACCAAATGGTTGAACAGAGGACGCACAGGCATGGTAACATGGCATCAGTACAAAACATCAAGATCCTGTGATTGTTGCAAACATTTGCCGCTTTTCTAGCATAATGTGGATACTTGGACAATGTCAATATACTTCCCTTCTGTAAGTGCCCCGATACTCCCTTGGATCGAAGGATTGGCTACTTTCCGGAGGCGGAATTTGAACGAAACTTTTTGCCTCGGGCCAGATAAGATATATGTTCACAGTACAGCTGCCAGTCGTGGATATAGACTTCAACATAGGTATTTCGCGAACGATTTGACTTATTCTCCCATGCTGTAGAAATGCAAACATAAGAAGGAGGAAATTCCTTATATTGCCAATATATTAGACGCGCGAGTCATGTGACCCACGCGTCCCATAAATTCGCTGGCGTCATGCTTACCCCTTGAAATGCACGCAACAATGGAATCACAATGAATGTCGACATTGACCAGCGGCCGACCAAGAAGCGGCGATTCTTCGTCGAAGAGAGTCCTGTAGCCGACACGAGTTCTCCCTCCCACGAATCTCCCAACAACAACGCCGTCGCACTCTCAACATCGCCCAATACGACCCCAGAAGAAACATGGCCAGACGGCGTGCAGCCTAGATCGAGCCAGACCGATCTCAGCATACACGATGAGGACAAGAGAGCTATCCAGGATGTTCCTCCTGGCTTTGACAGGGAGACCTTCGAAGCTTTCGTGGGCGACAAAGTGGCGTCAACGACGTTCGACAAGATACGGGAGGTGTCTGGAGGCAATATGGAGCGTGCAATAAACATGTATCTGGATGGATCATGGAACAGTGTGTCGACGGTTGTAGCACAGCCAACAAGACCATCTTCAAGCTCCATGATGGAAGCCTTCAGCTCGAGGCTGCCGGAGCGAAGTGTCAAGGTAACCAATCCAGAGGAGAGAAGGCCGTCTAAAGCCCAAGAGCAACGGGAGACTCTAGGTACCATGCCAGACTACAGATACATAGGAGCTTTTGGCGTTGGAGCATGGGCTACGCGTAGTGGAATTGGCCTAATAAAGATCGGAGAGCCTATTAAGATTGAGCGAACAAAGATCAAGCCACCTACGAAGGTAGGTAGAGGCGGGAAGGTCATCCAAGCGCCCAATACCGCTAGATCGAGGATTGATGTTATCGCACGGTTCACGAATGCTAGAGGCGAGGAAGTGGGAAGGCTGCCGAAAGAAATCGCCAATTGGGTATCTCCGTTGATAGACCAGAAGGTCTGCAGATTCGACGGTGTCTGTTTTCTTGCGCCGGACAGGATCAGGGTCAATGATACCATTGAACTGCAGTTGAAATGCTCATTGCTGCGGAAGGCGTTCGAGCCGAGCGGTTTTAAGAGACCGGAGGACAACAATCGGACTACGGGCATCTTCGAGGAGAAAGAAACATCGGAAGAAAAGGACCTGCGGCTGAGGCAGGTAGCTTTGGTGAAGCTATTCAACGAGATCAATTTACGTCCAACGAATGCCAATGATACAACGGCCGAGCACAAGAGGCAAGATATACTGCAAGCCGCGGAAATATCCGAGCAAAACGACAAGGATAATGAGAGCAAGAAACCCAAGTCGACTCAAGATGATCGCTCCACGCCTCCTGATGACGAAGCTGAAGAAGGCAAGGAGCTAGAGCAAGACCAGCTTGATAGCCTATATAAGAAAGCGCAGTCCTTCGACTTCGACACGCCAACCAGGGAGCCCGCCGACACATTTGTGATGGATCTGAGAAAGTACCAGAAGCAGGCGCTCCATTGGATGGTAGGCAAAGAGAAGGACGAAAAGTCCGACAAAGTGGAGGTATCGATGCATCCATTGTGGGAAGAGTACTCTTGGCCGACGAAAGACGTGGAAGACCAGGATATGGCTATTGTAGTTAATCAGAGCAACTTCTATGTCAATCCCTACTCAGGAGAATTGTCCCTGGACTTCCCTGCCCAAGAGCAAAATTGCTTGGGCGGGATCTTGGCAGATGAGATGGGTCTCGGAAAGACGATCGAGATGCTCAGCCTGATGCATTCGCACAGGTCGGAAGTTGCAATTCAAGCCTCGGAGGCTGGTCCAACCTCCGTGTCTAACTTACCAAGATTACCCAAGAACTCTTCATCTGTCGAAGCGGCGCCATGTACTACGCTCGTCGTTGCACCCATGTCGTTGTTAGCCCAATGGGAAAGTGAAGCAGCCAAGGCATCGAAACCAGGAACGATGAAGACGTTGGTCTACTATGGTAGCGACAAGATCGCCAATTTGCAGAACCTTTGTTGCGAAGCAAATGCCGCAGCCGCTCCTAATCTAATTATTACCAGCTACGGTGTCATACTCTCAGAGTTCAACCAGGTAGCAGCTCGCGGAGGTGACCGTGGCTCACACGGCGGTCTTTTCTCTTTGGACTTCTTCCGTGTTATCCTTGACGAAGCACATTTCATCAAAAATAGGCAGTCCAAGACAGCAAAAGCTTGCTACGAGATCTCTGCTCAGCATCGGTGGGTCCTGACTGGCACACCGATCGTCAATCGACTGGAGGATCTGTTCAGCTTGGTTCACTTCCTACGTGTGGAACCATGGTCGAATTTCTCATTCTGGAAGACTTTCATTACGATGCCGTTTGAGTCGAAAGACTTCATCCGTGCTCTTGATGTAGTGCAGACGGTCCTCGAACCTCTTGTCATGCGTCGAACGAAGGATATGCACACTCCGGATGGTCAAGCTCTAGTACCTTTACCGCCTAAGACCATTGAAATCGAGGAGCTCGAGTTGTCGAAACAGGAGCGAGAAGTCTACGATTACATCTTTACTCGCGCTAAGCGGACATTCAACGCTACCATGGAAGCTGGCACCCTGTTGAAATCTTACACGACCATCTTCGCTCAAATTTTAAGGCTTCGTCAATCGTGCTGTCATCCGGTGTTGACCCGCAATAAGGCCATAGCTGCAGAGGAAGAGGAAGCTGCTGCCGCCTCAGACGTCGCGAATGGGCTTGCGGATGACATGGACTTGCAGGAGCTTATTGAACGATTTACTTCTGACTCTGACTCTGGGGAGCAAGACATAGTGAATAGATTCGGCGCCCATGTCCTTCAAGAGATCCAATCACAAGCCAACAACGAGTGCCCCATATGCTCAGAAGAGCCAATGATCGAACCTGCAGTCACTGGATGCTGGCACAGCGCTTGCAAGAAATGCCTTCTTGACTACATTGAGCACCAGAAGGAAAAGCACACTCTACCTTTGTGCTTCAATTGTAGACTACCCATCAATCAGCGCGATATCTTCGAAGTGGTCCACCATGAGAACGACAATGATGATGACATGTATGATGCAACTCAGCCAGGTGAAGCCTCCACACCTCCGCGTATTACACTCCGACGAATTGGTACTGCTTCATCCGCCAAAATCGCCGCCCTAATCTCCCATCTCAAAGCACTCCGCAAAACCAAACCAGGCACCAAATCCGTCGTCTTCTCCCAATTCACTTCCTTTCTCGACCTTATCTCTCCTGCCCTTACCCAGGCCAATATCCCTTTCCTCCGCTTCGATGGTGCCATGTCGCAGAAAGCTAGAGCTGCGGTACTTATCGAATTCGCTAGCGCAACAGCCAAGAAGAGCGGTCATGGTATGGTCTTATTGTTGAGTCTGAGGGCTGGAGGTGTGGGACTGAACTTGACTGCCGCTAAGAGGGTGTTCATGATGGATCCGTGGTGGAGTTTCGCGGTTGAGGCACAGGCCATTGATCGTGTGCATAGGATGGGGCAGGATGAGGAGGTTAAAGTTATTAGGTTCATCGTTGCGGGGAGCATTGAAGGGAGGATGTTGAAGATTCAGGAGAGGAAGAAGTTTATGTAAGTGCCCCGTTGCAACCCGTTCATATGAATCGTAGTGGCTGATATCTTGTGCAGTGCAAGTTCGCTTGGCATGATGAGCGAAGAGGAAAAGAAGATGCAACGGATAGAGGATATCAAGGAGCTCCTCAGCTAAGAATCGTAAAGGGCGTGTATGAATAAAAGGCATGAAGCTGAGGTGGGCTAGAGGGTTCTACATCGCATCGGCTCGCATTGGAGGGCTTTGCATTCGAGAGCAATTGCTTGCCCGATTTGGTGTCTCAAAAGATTAGCTCTATACAGACACATCAAAAGCTTTTCAAGATCACATTTGAGAGACCCAAGCTCACTCATCATGTCTCTGCTTCAATTGTCTCTACTGACGGCTAAGCTCTTCACCATATTTAACAATTACTTCCTCTCACAGACTCTGTCCAGCCGCTGCATCAGACGCAGTTTTCTTCGTATCCTCCAGCGCCTCACCCATGCCTTCTTTTGGTCCTGCCCCTTCCTTTCCTATGTAATAGCAGCAGTCAGCGTCTCGATCTTTCTCTCTTCTCTCTCAATGAAGACCCACCTTCTGCATTGCCCTGATCAAACGGTTGTGTAGCAGTCCCCGCACCTTCCTCGCCAGAGACTGGCTCTTGGCCTGATTGCTGGGATGTAGTGCTTGTACCGACATTGGTTGCGTTTTTGAGGGCGTCCATTGTATTTGTGTGTGTTGTTAAGTGCGCGAATTGATAGAGTGGGGTAAGTGGTACTGGGGTGGATGTAGTTGGAGTAGTGTGTCTGACCGTAGAAGATGATTAAGTAGCGGGAAGAATTGAAGTTGGCTCTTCTCGAAACGATATAATGAAGCCAACATGGAAAAAGACCAAAACGCATCATTCATTACCCCACTAGCGGGGCAAGCTCCGCTGTGAATCCCGGCGCAACTTCACTTTCTGAAAGTCAACAAATCAACAAACAAACCATTACATCTTATACAAGCCCGAAACACTTTTCATACCTTGTTTCATCTCCACCGCACTTCGGGATCCCAAGATGGTAGGTCTCAATCGCCCTTCCATTGAGTCACGCTAATCGACTGCCTTGCCCTCAGTCCAAAGATTCCTCCCACACCTACATCCACTTCAACGCCCCCCGCCACGCCGACCTCTTCGAAGTACGTCTTCCCCCATGAGACCTTCCCATCTTCCTCTCCCTCCCTCCCACAAACCTGCCCTCATTCAAACCCCCCACTAACCCCCTACCCCCTACCAACAGGAATTCAACCGCCCCCCCCACCTCCCCAACGAGCTCATTTATGTGCCTCCGCAGCACCAACCGCCCAACCCAGAAGACGAAGATGACGTGGTACCGGACCAGCACGCCGCATTTGGGATAACGCGCGCGACGCAAGCGAAGCGGGAGGCGGCGTGGAAGGATTTGGGGTTGGAGGAATTGGTTGGGAAGGGGCCGACTGTCCCGTTAGGTGGGGGTATGAGGAAGCAGGGGAGTGGTTTGCCGAGATGACGGACTTGAGATTGCACATGGGATAAAGTTTGGCTGTGAGATTGCTATGAGCAAGGATAGAATATACATGCCTACGAAGCGGGGTTGAGAATGACGATCCATTGAGGAAGCTGGGTGGAAGGTTGATGAGTGCAGACCCGGCTAAGGATAATGCATTACGATTCATGAGATATACTCTATACGAGAAGAAGAGAAGTGACGCGCTATATCCTGATGATATCTGCTCTCGCTCGATCGAAAAGATGATGCCCAATCATTGCCCCCTCTGTTCGTTCCCGGTCGCGCTCCTCTTCTGTTACCCTTCTTGGATGGACTGACAGCTGTGCGTAACTACCCGCTCCTTTGCGCTTGGACAAGGGTCCAGGATTGACTACGAGGACGCTTTCGACGACCTGTAGCAGAGTGATGTCAGCATACCGTGTGGAGGAGGTCCTGGGGGTAAAGATCAAAGGTGCTGGCTTCCTTACCTTCGCAAACGGCGACAGAGCGCTCGGAGTGATGAGCATATCTGGTCGAACATTCAACCACTCCCCAAGTTTTAAGTAAGCCACGTCAAGTGGCATGCCAGTCGCAACGCCTTCTTCTGTGCCCGTCTTTGGCAGAATCGTCCGATCAGCTGGCGGGAAAATGGGGGAGAAATGCCGTTGTTGGACCAGATGTCGCGGTAGCCTTGCCATTATGTTGCGCTCCTTTGGTTGGCCAACAACGACCTCTTCTCGTCGAAGATTATTGAGAACATCTTGGGCCGAGATGCCTACTACGATCTCGTTCAGAGAGACCGTTACTGGGTTCGTGACGACCTTGGCTTGCTTCGGGAGACCCAATGGTTTCTTGTCCAATGGTTCTTGAGGCCACGATACGTGCTTGTTGACCGCGTCACGGACTGATGGGACTAGTAGGATGATGATGCTAGGAACCTGCAGTGCGAGTTGACGGAGTGGCTTGCCAATGAGGATCCGGAATACATCGTTCATTGTGGCCTTGTCTGGTTCAATGCTGGGATCATCTGGAATGTCGAAATCGCCAGACGCGATGAGGGGATGTTCCAGGTCGAGGATTGGTCCAACCATGATGAGAACGTCTGCGCATGCCTCAGCGGCTTTCTCGCATAACGCTTGCAGTGGCTCGTATGCTAGATTATCGTCCGCTGTATACGGTCCTGAGGTAACGAGGACGTTTAGAGCATGTGCCGCGCTCTCAGAGCTCTCGTCGTCCAGATCCAATCGCTCATTCAGACCGTCCACTGTCGAAGGCAAAGAAGCAGCTGGCGGCAGAAGAGGCATCTCCAGGACCTCATTAACTGAGAAATAAAGTCCGGAAGCATTGATACCGCGGACTGCAACAATTTGCCCAGGAAAGAACTCATGCGACGTCGTTTCGACTTTCAGTGGTATACGCAATCCAGCGCCCGTCCGTCTTGATGTCTCAAGCATAAGCGAAGAAGCATTGAGCTTTCCCTCGAGACTTTCCGAAGCAACTCTTCCTACAGCAATGATCTCGCTCGTTGCCTGATTCGATGCATTGCCAAAAGCAGAGTCTTCCAGGTTGTGATGGGCTTGAACCAGCGATTGGAATTCGTCTATTCGATCGTCCAGGACTTCGGATGCTTCTGAGAGATGCATTGCCATTGGCTTGTAGGAGAACTTCTTGAGATCGGTATTTGCTGTCAACTTGACACGAGATTCGGCCGGCGGGGCAATTGGTGCTTCGCATACGCTTAAATGGTCGTTCAGGGTCTCGACGATTTGGCCTGCGTTCTGACGCTCGGAGAATGGGATGCTACTGGAAGGATTGTCAATTGCTGTTTCCCGGCCAGAATCTGGACTACCCACTGAGCGCCGTTGGCCATGCCATTATTTCTCGCATCGCTGGGAGAGCTCATACCATTCGATTTGCTAAACTTTGGGACTGCTGGCGTTTCAAAAGCAGACTTCCGTTTCGCGGAGCTATTCGATGAGCGTTGTCGAACTGGAGTATTCGGTACAACGCCATCCATCCTATACTCTCATCAGCACCCCTCTAGGACTCTGTGACTACTGTACATACATGCTCAAGAGATCATCGCTCTTCACAGCGCTCCTTGGTGTAGTATATGCGCCCCTCTTGTCCACGCTACGAACGTGGGCTTTCCCTCGCGATTCGCGCTCCAGCATCTCTTGTATGTCCTTCTTGAATGCTCTGCTCGTATCTAGATCTAACTTCGTCTGCTCCGAGCCCATCTTCATGCTGTAGGACTCCCATTTGTACGATAACTCTTGGGGGGAGATTGAGTGGAGGCGTAGTATTGATTGGAGCTCGCCAAGGATGTCGGGAGGAAGCTCGCTTACGGGTTGAATAGCGAATAGCTCATTGAGCTCTACTTTCGTGTCGGCCATGGTTGTCGTCAGGGTATTAAAGGAAGCGATCGTAAGAATTAGAAGAGTAAGGAAAGCAAGTATAGTGGCACGGTGGTAGTCGAGCGAACGCGTTGAAAGTCGCGTCGGCGATTGGCGCACCTTATCGCCGATAGTACGAGACTAGTAGAAAATTACTATGCAGTCAGATTACCGTACCTCTTTCGACATCTATATTTGCAATGCCTTGCAGTGAGGCTGTATTACTGGGAGGCCTCTTAAAGACAATCTTATAATACACTGCTAACACACAAAGCAGTCAATTCGATTTAAGTCCTTCTCATGACCAGATATATTTCACGTGGAAAGCACGCACGTCAGGAATCTCAGCAAAGCATGCCAAAATGACCGATACCAACCACCCCCCTCGCAAACATGTTTGAGGCAACCGTACACGAAGCACTTGATCAGATATTTTGCATGATACCTGGTTCAATACGCTCGAGCTTTTCCGCCAATTCTGCCCAAACTTTCTTCTGGACCTGCTGACCTTCCTCATTGATGAGTAGAGGAGCTCGTCTGATTGTGTAAAACCGTTAGTTGCGGCTATCAATCTATCTCCATTGTGAAGATGACTCACTGTCCTGGCTGGCAATCGTTCATGTACTGCCCATGCGTCTCGGGCCCACCTTCGGCAGCATTCACAGTCGTCCTAGCACCGACTTCCGTCGTACGAGCCATGAGAGCTCTGAATATCTTAAATACGAAAAGCTTCATGCCTGTCCATTCACGCATGACTTCCGTAACAACCCAGCCGGGATTAGTAAAGTTGATGACGACTTTGCCCTCCTTTGATGATTTGCTGGTGAGCTCGGCAAGCTCTTGCACTTCGTACATCTCGAGAAGCTTGGAGACATGGTATCTGGAAATGATTCAGTCGGTGAAAAAGGTACTACAGGCCCAGAAAGGAACCAATGAAAGCGTATGGGATACCCACCTGTCGTCCATTCGGGCCTTCTTCTCATCCGCGAGAGCTTCAAAGATGTTTTCCTCGTTGCGTTCCGGGAAGTTGGTCCTAAACAGCTTCCGGGTCAGTTTTGCTCTTGCTGGATGGAAAACAAGCCGTGGAACTTTGTCAAGAGCAATTTGCCTTTGGAACATGCCCTCCATGTGGTAATGATAGCCCCGAAAACATAACTCACATCCAGTGAACGAAGGATCCCACAAACACAAGTCGAGGGAGAGTATTGAATTTGACAGCGGTCTCTCGCAGCTTCGGAAGAAGTAACAGCGCGTGGAGAATTGGGGTGACAACGTTGGTCTGGATGGTTGACTCGTTGTCTTCCATCATGGACCATTTAAAGGTAACCTGCGCACATCTCGGAGTCAGCATTACTTCTTTGGGCGGATTTTAGGTAATAAACTTGTCTCGGGAGTAACTTTGAGGTGTGAACCCACAATCCCACCCCACAGACTGTTTTAAAACTTCGAAAATAGTGTCAAAGGGAGGAAAATACTCCGAAAAATGCCTTACAATGCCGGCGTTCTCTACGAGAATGTCCATTCTCTTAAGGTTTTGAGCTTTCTTTGCAAAGTCCTTGACAGACTGGAAGCTTGAGAGATCCAGCTTCCAAACCTCGACGACATCCTCAGTCTTCTTCTCTGACCTGAGGATCGATTCCTTGGCGGCGGCTCCTTTTTCGAGGTTTCTCACAGCTAAGATGACTTTCGCGGCATCAAGACGAACGAAATGACGAGCTGTTTCGAGTCCAAGGCCGACATTTGCACCGGTAATGATCACTACTCGTCCAGTATACTTCTTCGTGGGGTAAGGGGGAGTGTAGATGAGCTGCGAGTAAAGATACGCGCCCGGAGGAGGTCCCGACATTATGAGTGGTGGGAATTGGAGTTGTAGTCTGTACTCTTTCTATACGTGGAAACGTGGATAGAAAAGACAGTCCAATTACTTCATCTAACTCGAGCTGCGGAATATGGACTACGAAGTGGACGAGAATGATTAGGATGAAACTTCAAATCCCTCATCCCTTCCTTTATAGATCTCTTAGCCCTAGGGTATCATGAAAGATGTTTACGAATCAGCAAATTGAGCTAACAGTAATTTGGCTAAATAAGGTAAGGCTGAGACATCGGACTTTATAATCGCCGAAATAACAGATTGGGAGGCCTAAGGATAGTCCTTTTACGTTGGATCGATTGTCTACTCATCTTCAAGTCTTCCGGCGTTACTTCTTTTGCATAATACTGCACTAGACTTCAATCGAGCTTCTAGCTACGAGGAACTCTATCAATCATGGCGGATGCCCTCCAAGAAGCCATTACAAGCGGGCCCGCGTCCGAAAGTCTCGCAAACGCAGACACCAAAACGCCAACTGCACCCACAACGATTACAGAGGTTCAACCGGAAGCCCGCTCCACAAACCAAACTGCTATCCCTCCCACCGCCGATAACGCCACAGTCGACGGCACAGTCCGCACCCCCTTCATCAGCCCAAGCTCCACCTCCACCCTCCCCCCGCCTCGCACCTACACCCCCGACCAACAAACAAAATACTACACGCTCCTCAACAAAGTCCAATTGTGGACCAATCTCCCCACCACCTCTGCTCCTAATGGGCCCAAAATCCCCATCACAGACTCCGAGCGCATGTGGCTAACGCGCGAATGCATATATCGCTACCTACGCGCCTCAAAATGGAATGAAGCTGCCGCGGCAACCCGCTTACAGGCAACGTTGGTCTGGAGAAGGGAGTATGGTGTCGAGAGCCACACAGCTGATTATATCAGCGAGGAGAATGAGACGGGGAAGCAGTTTATACTTGGGTATGACAATGAGGGCCGGCCTTGTTTGTATCTGAGCCCTCATAAACAAAATACGAAGAAAAGCGACAAGCAAATCCAACACCTCGTCTACATGCTCGAACGCAGCATCGACCTCATGCCCCCGGGTCAAGAAACCCTCGCCATCCTCGTCAACTTCAAAGACACTCGCAAAGGCGACGGCGCCACAGTCGGGCAGGGCCGTCAAACAATCAACATTTTGCAAAACCACTACCCCGAGCGGCTGGGGAGGTCGTGTGTGCAAGATACGCCGTGGATCATATGGGGGTTCTTTAAACTGATCAATCCGTTCATTGACCCCCTGACGAGAGAGAAGATGAAATTTGATGCGGATTTAAGGCAAGTGGTCCCGCCGGAGCAGTTGTTGAAGCGGTTTGGGGGTGAGGTGGAGTTTGAGTATCAACATAATCCTTACTGGCCTGCCATGAATGGGTTGGTGGAGACGAGGAAGAGGGAGATGAGGGAGCGGTGGGAGAAGGCGGGGAAAAGGGTTGGTGAGAGTGAATTGTATCTGAAAGGAGTCGGTGGGCCAGTTGCTGCTGCAGAGGAGAAGAAGGGGAGTGCGGGAAGTGCGAAGGAGGGGAATGGGATTGTGAAGGGGGTGGAATTTGGGGAGGGTAAGGCTGAGAAGGCTATTATAGCGCAGGAGGAGGTTGAAGGTCAGAAGGTTTGATTGAGGGCTCAGTGTGTTAGGGTGATGGGATTATAGATGGGTTGACTAGACATAGACTTTTAGTTTTAGATGCGATCGAGCGAGTGTGTTGCATTGGCATGAGATACTACACATACACTGCACTTTTACTGCTGCAAATACACAATCGCTTCAAATGTAGGCTGTCCTTAGCTTCAAAGACTTTTGTCACCTCTACACTATCTATACATGCATAACTGTCAAGGCATCTCAACAACCAGATGGCGTCAGTCCCTGAACCGCCGTGCTGTAGGATGACGCTTCCAATAGCTTATGGAAATCTGGGTCGACGCCGCCAACTCAACTCGAGGCCCTTTCAGCGTCCTTGTAAACAGCAAAATCATGCATGTCACACTGACAAGCCGTAGCGAAATCTGTAAACGTGAAGATATGGGCTTGAGCAACAGCGTTGAACGACTGTCCATTTGGGTTGCGCACAGAGATCCTCAACGCCGCTGAAGGATCTCGGTAGTGGTAGACTTTTGTCCTATCGTTGGGAGTGACTGATGGGCCGTACGTCAGTTGGAAGCAAGGTATGTGTTCCTAAAACGCTGTACATTCGAGGATGTGGGTTTAGCGAGAGCCCTTGCTCTTCGAATTCCCTGATTATTTGGATTGTGCGATTGATAGGCACTAAGCAAGGTTGTCTTCAGGTGTTCGTGCTCAAGCGATGCATGAACGGTATTGAGCTGGGTGGCAGATACCCAGTCTCATCTATCACCATGGTGATGTAATTCGCTGGCGTGAGGTCGTACATCAGATTTAGAAGCTGCAGATTTGGTACGTCCAACCACTTTGCCAACCGTGAGGGCGTCTCCTGCTGGGGGATCAGTTCCTCCGGTGGCGCAATTTCGTTATGCACGAAGCTATCCAGGGCCACGCGATCAGTGTACTTGATACTTTCGCAGCAGACAATGACGGGAATGTCGGCTTCCCTAGCGGTCATAGCCACAAGCGCCGTGCCAACCCTCGAATAAAGCCTTCCGTCGCTCATCATGGCATGGGCACCCAGGAAGATCTTTGTAGCATCCTTGATAACGTGGCTAAGACCATGGGTGAGCGAATACTGCACTTCGAGTCCGAGGTCTGATAGCGCACGTGCGAGGTTCTTTCCTTCAAACAGCGGCCGCGAGTCAACGATGATGACTCTGAATTGTTTGCCTTGTCGGTAGGCTTGCACCAAGGCTTGTTGCACAATGTTGCTTTTCGCATATGTCAAGATGACATCGCCATCCTGTATCTTCTCGATGGCTCTCCTTGCAATGACATGGTCGGCGACTATAATCTTTTCCATGATGAAGTTGTTTATAGCGTCGCATAGATCAGCTTTGGCTTTCGATTCTTCCGTGCTGACGTCGACTTCGGAGATTTTTACTTTAAGCCATCGTATGGCATTTCCCATAGATATGGAAAGCGGTCGACAAGAAACAATGTATTCAATTTGAGAAGACAAATGTGTAAGCAAGTGGCGTTGTAGAGAATTTTGTGGAGGTGTAACGTATGATTCGATAACCTGAGAACCCGTTAGCGACGATACCTTCGAGCATTCGAAACCTCACTGACCCTCTTGAATGCTAGCGTCATAGCAACACAGCGTGCGCTGCTCCCGCATATCACGTAGTTTCTCATCTGTAGTCCTAGAGCAAGTACAGCAGGGTGTACGTCTTTGCTCGCCCCCGCAATAGTGGTCCGTCTTGGGTTGCCATACAAATGGTCAAAAAGAGCGACGTTCTTATTCTCTTTCTTTGGTTCCTCAGCAATTGGCTGCGCGTGTTGTGCAGGTCGAAGGGGCAGCCCCTTCCGAATGTTCATACTGCTTGAGCCGGTCCTCTTGTGCTGGCCTTCAAAGGAAGGTGGAACAGCACCTGCTGTCGATGGTCTTCTTGGGGTCTTCTCTCCCTGCTTGTTCGGTCCTAAATCTACCGCGGGTTGACCTTGCTGGCCTGCCTTATCCTTCGCCCTTCGCGCAGCTTTCTCTGCTTTGGCCTTTTCTTTCATTTCCTTGCCTGATAGCTTTCGATCTTCTGGCCCTTCCGCTGGCTTACCCTTCTGCTGGAGCGGTTTGGGGGCTTTTGCCTTGCCATTCGGTGCGGGTGCGTTCGCTGTCGTGGGATTTGCAGCTTGTTCTTCGACCCCGTTCTCAGCTGGATTCTTCGCTGATTCGGCAGTCTTGGCAGAAATTGATTCTGCTCCCGAATCTGCAGAGGATGCCATAATTGCGGTAGTTATCATTAGGGGGAGGATGAGTCGAGATCATTTGGTCGGAGGACTCAAAGTGTCACAAAGAAACACGAGTCAAGCAGAATATTCCGAGAAGCGTCGCGTAAAATTGCCGCGGCCGAGGGCGCAAATATTCCGCCCGCCAAATTACATCCCTGCCCAATATCAAGATCAACTTCACGAATGAACATACAATTCAAACATGGCTGACGCGGGGGATGCAGACGCCGCAACTGTGTCAGAGCCCTTGGACTTGGTGCGGTTGTCGTTGGACGAAACTGTGTTCGTCAAACTAAGGGGAGACCGCGAGCTCAAAGGACGGTTACACGTACGTTTACTTTCATAACTCGAAATGTATACTACCACGTACTGAGCCTCTACAGGCATACGATAGCCATTGCAATCTTGTGCTCGGCGATGTGGAGGAGACCATTTACGTAATTGAAGACGATGATGATGAGGACGAGCCTGTGAAGGTTGGTAAATCGAATGCAAGCAGCGAAATTAGCTTATTCGGTATCTAGACTCTTAAGAAGCAGTCGGAGATGTTGTTCGTTCGAGGTTCGTTGACTCTCCATCATGTCATGTCTTCCGCAACTGCTCAAAATGACCGATATCGCAGGAGACTCAGTCGTGCTCATCTCACCACAAGCTGCAAGCTGAATGCGGGGCTCCGATTTCAGAGGCAGAGATTAAAGAGACGTGCTTTTCTAGGCTCGTGGTACAGCGCAGAGACCGTATCAATGGTAGCCTCGAGAGGGACTTGAAAGCAATGGATTCCTGGTTGGAGTGCTCATGGCAGACTAACTGTGAGACGAAAAGCAGAGATGGATCAGAAACTCTTTCAGATTGACCATATTCGCGACTAGAGCTTATAGCACAAAATTGATGCCAATATCTCGTCCAAGACCAAAGTGATGTTTTCGAGTCAGCCTTCTAGTGGATGGACTCTTAGTGTGAGTCAGAGGCAACTTTATGCGTCATTCTTATCGATTAGGGTCTACCCCATATATTCATCTCCATCCACGTTCAATGTTCAATCTGTGAACATAGATACCTTTACCTTTACGCTTTACTTGCCCATGAATTAACTCCCGCTGTCATCCTCTTTGATGCTCTCCAAGAACATATGCAGATTAGCCACATAAAGCAGAGCATTGATTCGCGCCTTTGGCACTAAGACTAAGGACATCATGACTCCAGGAGTCCAGAAACAGACGTTCCATGAGCGGCGAAAGGGTGAGACGGTAGGCACTGTAATACCAAGCCAATCCCAAGCCTCTGACAATTTTTTGTCCTAGGCACTGAGTGAATTCGCCGACTACGTCGAGAAGCAGCAAGCAAGGGGGCGAAGTAGCTCTGTCGCCCCGAGCGATAGTGGCTATTCTACTCAGAGCACGCAATACCAAGAGCACGCAGAGCTAGATATTCTGGACTCCCTAGATCTTGCCGAGACCTCAACCCAAGTCAAATTGAAGGAGCTGCTCCTGGACACAAGCGACGATAAAGAGGTCACCCTACAACAGCTAAGCAATGTCCTGCAAAAACGAATGATCGAGGGACATGGTGAGACCCTGTTCGATGTTGGGCAGGAAGACAATGGAGAATCAATGGCATTCTCGAAAGAGCAGTGGGACGTTGCTTTGGACAGGATACGGCGTGCTGCAAGCTTTCTACAGGCCGATTGCCGAGTGCTCATGACACGCAATGTTGGTGGCGAAGTCGAGGTGGAGACGCCGAAGGAGAAAGACAAGAGTTCTACTGGCAAAGTCATGGTACGGCAGGCCCCCGAAACTCCTGAGGATGTCATTGAGACGCGGATAGCGGTGGTTGGCAATGGTATGAGATACCATCTTACGGGAAAGTGTCATGGCTGACAAGAATTGTAAGTCGATGCTGGAAAAAGTACCATGCTTGGAGTGCTTGTCAAAGGAGGTCTCGACGACGGCCGTGGCAAAGCCCGAGTCAACCTCTTCCGGCACAAGCACGAAGTCGAGAGCGGGCGAACCAGCTCAGTAGGCATGGAAATCATGGGCTTCGATACAAAAGGGGACATTGTGACTTCGAAAGTGCCAGGCCGGAAATTGTCGTGGGAAGAGATCGGCAAACAATCAGTATGCCAATTGACTATGCACGGCTAAAGCCAAGCTAATTGGAATAGGCCAAAGTCATCAGCTTCACCGACCTCGCTGGCCACGAGCGGTATCTACGGACAACCGTTTTTGGTCTGCTCAGTAGCAGTCCTAATTATTGCCTGCTCATGGTCGCTGCTAACAATGGTCTGATTGGCATGAGCAAGTATGTGTCTGAATCAACTGCCGTGTCGCCAAGACTAACTTAGTCGTAAGGGAGCACTTAGGGATTACTCTCGCTCTAAATGTGCCAGTCATGGTCGTCATAACCAAAATCGACATCTGCCCTCCGCAAATTCTACAGCAAACTATCACCCAGCTAACTCGCATACTAAAATCCCCAAGTGCTCGCAAAATCCCCATCTTCATAAGAAACCGCGAAGACACCATCGAGACTGCAAGTCAATTCGTCAGCCAGCGAATATGCCCCGTCTTCCAAGTCTCAAACGTTACGGGCGAAAGTCTAGACCTAGTCCGAACATTCCTCAACATCCTACCTCACCACGGCAACTACGATGCCGAAGCTCCTTTCGAGTTCCACGTTAACGACACTTTCTCCGTGCCCTTTGTTGGGACCGTAGTCTCAGGCGTAGTAAAAAGTGGTGTCATTCATGCTGGTGACGCGGTCATGATAGGGCCAGACTCATTAGGTCATTTCGCAACTACCAACATTCGCTCGATCGAGAGAAAACGAATACCAGTCCCCGTCTGCTCCGCGGGCCAGTCTGCGTCCTTCGCTCTCAAGCGTGTACGGCGAAAGGAAGTACGCAAAGGGATGGTCGTGCTCCCAAAGCTAGACCATCCTCCAAAAGTCTACCGCGAATTTGTTGCGGAAGTACTGATTCTCTCACACGCGACAACTATTAAGACGAAATACCAGGCTATGCTACACGTTGGCCCAATAAGTCAAACATGTGCGATCATCGACATCGACCGTGCATACATTCGAACAGGAGACCGAGCAACCGTGGCTTTTCGCTTTGTACAAAGACCTGAATATCTGAGTGTGGGTGAGCGAATACTGTTCCGCGAGGGCAGGACGAAAGGGTTAGGAATAGTCAAAGCTGTGGGGTACGATAAAGATAAACCCCTGAATCCTGATGCGGGCAAAGAAGCGATTGAGGACGGTGCTTGAGATACTGGAAGGGCTGCAGATGGGCTGCACCAGGGTTACACATGCTATGAAAATGTCACATGTGAGTTCTATGGCTGCGTGAAGCATGAAGCGATGGTTTGATTGGGTCTGTGCTTAGGCCAGACTGGCTTCGCTTACGTATCATACATACCTTGCCGTTCAAGACCGACAGTATTGATCTTGATTGGGTTAAACTTGCGAGCGCTTCGACCTATCACGGTTTCAGGAATCGATCGTTAGGCGGCTGAGCTACTGAGAAAGTACTTTTGGGAAGATACGATTGGCTCATTTTCGGGTCCCTGACTCCGAGGCCTTGCCTTCTCAGGTAATCCTTACGACCTGTGGTGAGGCCGATATTGCAATCAGACCATTACGCAAACTCTCTACTCAATGCCTCGGGGTTTTCCTTTTTATCCTATGCTTCCACCTTTTCGCTTGCATCGTTGGAAATGATAGCCGATATTCTGTTCTTCTCCGGAAAGTACTGTTTATATTCTTGGAATGGTGGAAATTCTACTCGAAGCGACGACAGCATTGTGGGACTGGTGGACGGTCACCAATCGCATTTTTTTCAAGCAGCTTTGGTCTTACCGACGCCAGGATTCAGGAGTCGTAAGCATTACCCTTACAGAGTCCGACGTAAGCGAAGACGGATCAATTATTATGTCAACAATGATGTCTACGCGTGCGGATGCAATGTCAGCAATGAAAATTTGTTATTTAAATCTCACTTTCTCCAATGAACAGGTTCCAGCGTGGAACTCCATCAAGAATAGATGTGATTCGGTAAGTGTATATACAATTCATGAAAGGCTCCATCATATACAAACTCCATGGGAGTAAGGCATCCAATACCCAATACACCTAGCCGTAACAGTACGTTGGGTGAGACTAAGCTCGCGTTGCGATCGCAACCACATCATTTCCCATTCACCTCCTCGAGGATACACACCCTCTTGGCGCTCATATCCTCTCCAGGCCCCAGATTATCCGACAAAAACTCCCCCACCGATTTATACGTCAATTTCTGCTTCGTCCAATTATACACCACATTCAGCACCGGCCCAACAAGCGGTAACCTCCCCACAAGCCACGGCTCCTGCCACAAAGGCACGCTGTCGATAGCCCTGACAACATGACCGGCGGGCTGGAGGAGGTCCCAAGTTAGCCCCAATACCGAATAACTATGATGATATAGACACCATCTTCAGCGTATGTTGTACAGCAGGACCCTCACCTCCCCAGCGTCCAGCCGCCCCGGACATAAGAGCGACCAGTCCACATCCTTAGCATCCTTCTGCAGAAATTCGTAATTCTTGTAGTGTTCAGGATGAATCGGAAAAACATCCCCTTCGATCTTGCCCCCGTAGGCCGGTATATCCATCAATACCTGCCCACTCATAACCCACAATCTTATCGGCCTCCTCCCTTTCTGTACCTCCTTTATCGCGTCGATGACATACCGCACCACTTTCTCGCTCTCACTTGTTCCGTATGGCGAGTTGGAGCCGTAAACGGCGGCTTGGATGACGGTGTCTTGGTCTTTGATAGCTTCGACGAGAGAGGCGTGGGAGGTCGCGTCGCCTTGGTGGACTATGAGGCGGGGGTGAGAGAGGAGTTCGGGGGGGAGTTTGGAGGGGTTGCGCAGGTAGGCGGTGCAGGTGTGGTTTTTGAAGAGACAGGCTGCTAGGGCGGCGGAACCGACTCGGCCTATGGAGAGGGTTAGCGATTGCTGGGAAATATATATGAGTGGTGTAGATTATACCTGCTGCGCCGATGATGAGGACTCTCCAATGATAGATAGTGGTTGTACACCGCACGTGCCGCCAGGTTGACTTCAATTGCTCAAGAGCGCAGCGCCGACAAGGTCGATAGGAAGAGAAAGGTGGTGTGATGTTAGTAAGCTTTCAATGGCTCAAAAGCCGGATAATACCAAGAGCTCAGGGTGGTCGGCGTGGCCGAACAGCACGCAAGACGAAGGCCATGCCTCTTTTATATCCCATCATGAGCTGTGCTCGCTCGTCTACACGAATCATCTTGCCCAATCGCATCCCACCACCCCAATCCAGTCGAAGTTGCAAAACCCAACGGGACGCTTCTTGAATCCGTCTCGTCTGATGTTGATTAGTAAAGTCAGCCCAATTCTTGTCGTGAGAGTGCGAGGGGTCGCGCAAACGTGACCCGATTTGGTCTCAAGCGCGGCCGGTTCTGAGACCGCTTCTGCAGGCGAGACGTCAGACTTCAAATATGTAACCAATCGTTTCCCTACCTGCATGAAAGGGCTAGAACAGTCTCTGCCTTACTAGCACGCGCATTGAAGCTACAGCTTGATTACCACATATTGCGCCATTTCACCGCCATCCTTACCTCCCAGCGCAACGCTTGCGAAGACATATCACGCTATGGTAAGCCCATTCATTCCCATTAACGCAAATGTTTCGAAGCCCCCGCCATCGCTGACCGCAATTTGTGGTAATTGAAGCCGCCCAAACGACGCGCTCCCGCTCCCTCCACCACCACCCCTCCAAAGGCAAAAGCACCCCGCCAATCCGCCATTGCAAAGGAAAACAACATCAGCGCCGCCACCGAAGCCGAGATCAAAGAAGCCTTCTCCATCTTCGCCAACGGCTCCAAAGACCTGCCCTCCACCTCCCTCCGCCGCGCCCTCACTGCCCTCGGCGTTCCCCCAACCACAAAGGAGGAACTAGCCGACCTCCTCGAAGCGGCCGACCCAGAGGAGGAGGGTAGCATTGAGTATAAGAATTTTGTGGCGGTTGCAGCATTGAAACTCGGCAGTCAGAGCGAGGAAAGCCAGCAAAGAGAGGTTGTAGATGCGTTCAAGTTGTTTCTTGGGATGGGGGGCGAGGATGGGAAGATTACGTTGGGGTGTTTGAAGAGAGTGGCGAGGGAGTTGAAGGAGGATATGCCGGATCAAGTGCTGAAAGATATGTTGTTGGAAGCCAATGGTGGGAGCGGAGTAGGAAGGGGGGTGGGGATGCAGGATTTTGAGGGGGTGATGAGGAGGGCGGGGGTCTTTAGGTGAGGGGAAGAGGGGAGTGTGTTGTTCGTCGGGAGGTGAGATTTGGGTTGAGGTTGGCTGGCATGATATCGCTATCGTCACTGCGGCTACTTGGCATATTTTCATTGTGCCTGTGTAGCCAGACTACGTACGCGGAAGTTTTGAAGCGCCTTTTTTTTATGTGGAATGGTGGCAGAGAGTAAGATACCGGGCGTAGGTGAGATCTTTGATGTTCTAAGATGCTAATGCTGTGCAGGGTATACATTTTCCGTATCCATGATCGCCGACTAGGTATTCGATCCAGGTCCAGCGATTCCAATATTGTTTATAAATTATTCTTGTGGTGTTGCATTAAGATTTATGAACACGACTATGGTCTTGTTGGCGAGACGAATAGAATTGGGCCCGGTTGCCCAAGCCCAATTTTACGCTGAGAGTCTTGGGGATAAATTGGCACAGAACGTAATCACGTGGATAACACCTGCTAAAACTACATATGTTCTCACCAAACATGAGGTGAATAGGAGGCTTACAAAATTGGAGCTAAATCGTCAACATGTAGCCTGGGGTAGTGGGTTTGCGGGCAATTTGACATGCATACAGTCTACGAAAGCGAGTCGACGACTCGGAGAAGAGCTGCTGGATTGGCTTTGTAAGGCGGCAGACGTGCTGTCTATACAGCCATGGTCCCTGAACTCTGAATACTGCCTACCTAAAGACACTAGCAAATCCATCGCATCAGCCGCGAAAATGAAAGTTCGCTTAGAAGCCCGTAGGAGTTTGACCGACTTCAAGCTCCGCTCTTTCGACTGTTTCGGCACCCTCGTGGATTACGACTGTGAGTGTTCTCTACATCCCTGCTTCGGAATACCAGACCCAGTAATAATGACAAGCTGGCATTTACAGTACCTACTCTCCCGCCTCCTCTCCACGCACCTCTCAACCAAGACCGTGCCCTAGCCGTGAAAATCTTCGACGATATCGAGGGCGACTTCTTGCAAGCAGTCTTGACAAAAACGTAGCGATCCAGGTACGTGCGCAACACTTTTGTTCTACTCCATATTATCAACTCATAACCTCTCTCGCAGTTGCACCCGCACGTAGACGTCTCCAAACTTTTGGGAGGAAAGACCCTCCATTCACTGTTTCAAATTCGTTCAAAAACTTCAGTCCTCGTGGAGGAAGACCCGGATCTAATCACTCATTTGTCTATTTGTCTATTTGTCTAAGTTTTCATGACTCGAAGTAGATACTGACACCTAACTGGTCACAGAAGCCCTTGTGGCACGGCTTGGCTGTTACCCTTTGGCTCTCGGTCAAGCTCGCCGGTACATAAACGAGGAGCAATTCCATTGTGTCAAATACCCAGAGCGGTATGAAGCCCGCTTGAAGACCCTTCTCGTACAGAAGCCTAGTGCACGAGAGTAGCAGAACGGTTCTATATCCGCAGCTTGGGGATTGTCTTACATAGCTCTTAAGGCAAGAGATCCAGTGGCTGCCGCGTTTCTGGCCTTCTGTGGTTGCCTGGATAACTCTAAAATACACTGGGACCAATTCCACTGGGGCTAATCCACCCAGATACTTTCCTCTTTCCTCCTGTAAGCGCCCCAATGAGCCCTTGGATTGAAGGGTTAGCTACAAATTGGTTCCAGAAGATCCAGGATGACGAGGAGCAGTACGACAATACCATACAGTGCCTGCTCAATTTTTCGGCTGTCAGGCGTGATGCAGAGTCTTATGGTGTTTCTATCCATCCCATAGTTCATCGATGCGTCCTGTCTTTGTCCGATTTGGAGGTTCAGCACCAATTCTGCGAAATTCTGGCTGATCGAGCTGGGCGGCCATTTTTATTCATGGCACGATGGCTGCTTATTGTTTAGTGAGCAGTGGCACATTCTCGGAAGGCGATGAGATGCGACTCCATGGTGGTAGCTATGATGTACAATGATTGGAACGAGCCCTACCGGGATGTTTCCGCCAATTCCCAGGCCTCTCAGAGCTTACTTGAAGCGTCCGATTGGCGAGACAAAGAGCAAGCGTTTCGCTATGACTTCGTCTTGACTGGTTTTCTCACCGAGAATTTATCAGCTCAAGGCAAATTAGACGAAGCTCTTCAGGTAATCGATGACATTGCTGAGCGTTGTACGACGCAGGGCTATGGTCTCGCTGCTATCTACATTACCTGTACACCGAGATTCATAATCTTGTTCGCAATGGGCAGGTACACAGAGGTTCGAAGTGAAGGAGAAGAACTCATGAAGGAATGGGAGAAATTGCTGCTCTCCATTGATCCTTTGCCAGTGGAGCTAACCTACGGTCTTACATCGCTGATGGGGTTGACGGGTGCAGCATGTTCGAACCTAGGTAAGCTCGACAAGGCAGAAGATTACATTCATTATGCACTAATCGAATGGGAGTAAATATTCGGTCCTAGTAGGATTGATACCTTGGCGTACGCAAGAAACTACCTTTCGGTACAACGGCGAAAAGCTTAGAAGGAAGTTGTTCGTTCTTCAAAGCGAAAGTGTGCTGCTTTTCTGAAGAAAACAATGCCGTCACTAATCTGAAGCAAGCCCACTATACGGGGTCCTCCGATACCGAATCGACCATAGAGACCGCTCAAGACGAAGAGATTTTAGTGTGGCTGGAAAGGATGAAGAGGCCACCAGCGCGGATGATCAAGATGAAAAAAGTATCAGCATGGAGTCTGACAGAGAGGAGGATCGGCCCGCACAAATGTGGGGAATTTGTACTTAATATTGTTCGCGTAGCTGTACGGCATCGACCTGGGACTACTCTGCTTCACGATCGCATGTCCGACCAAGTGAGACCGAGGACCTTAACAATGCTCGCCTTCTAGGTGTGGAGTCTGCTATTGAAAGCAGGTCAAAGGAGCACTGCGCTCATTGACTAAGTTGATGCGATAATATATTATGACATTGTCTCCTTGACCGATTCCGGCGAGTCCTTATGCTGCTAGAGCGGCTTGAATGAGATCAATTTCAATTTCTGGGCAAGGTCAAATAGTTCCTGTACACCACATCCTAAGTACTATGTGATCACTGCATCTCGAAGCGCGATCATACACTAGGGGCTCGCTTAGGGTAAGGGCAAATCCCTTGGCGAAGCGTCATTGCTCAGCCAATACGCGACCTCATTCCTTCATCCGGCGACAGTCTGAGCCACAATGCTCCTAAGCGTGATGATTGTAAGTTGGTTGGTTTCCCTTTACAAAGCTCTGTTTTTAGTATGGACTGACCATATCTCCTACTCTGCGTAAAGTCAGTACTTCACAGAGCAACGACATGTTGGATGTGATTCGGGATTTCTCAAAGCTTTTTGCCAGTCTTCTCCATATCTGTCTCGTTGGTCCAATTGTTAGATTCTGTAGGTACGAGTAGACAGTCCGCCCTCTCCATCCTTGAGAAGAAAAGCAAGAAAACCGCATGGGGTCCACCCAAGTCCCCAACGATCACGCTCTCCGATCCCTCGCGAGCGAAGGCTATCTCCCCCTCGCCCTCGCCGACATGCCAGGAATGGTAGAAGCCTACAGCGCCCTCTTCACCAAATCCCACCAATTTTTCGCCCTCCCTGCCGACTCCCCTCAAAAAACAACCTACCAAGCCGTCTCCGGTCCCGCAGCAAGCGAAGAAGGCTACTCCAAAATCCCCAGCGAGAAAAGTATCCTAACAACACGCACCTCCACCCGCTGCCCAGAGATCCTGCACTCCGATCTCAAAACCGCCTGGGATCTCACCGGCGCCTTCATGTCCAAAATCATTTCCGCCATCGCCCAAACCCTGGATCTCGATGCATCCGTCTTCGACCCGTTCGTTATGCCTTGCACCACGCTGACGGAAATGAAAACACCGACTCAGTTTCGCATGTTCCGCTATGACCGCCCTCAAGGCACCGAACCTACCATCAATGCCGAGAAGCACAAAGATCTCGGCCTGCTCTCGCTCGTCATCGGCCACTCGCCGGGTTTGCAGGTCCTGGATATGAATACCAGCGCCTGGATCCCCATCGAAAGCGACACCGCCCTCCCACCCGGCTACCGCACCCGCTCCGGCGGCCTTACAGCCACGCTCCTCGGCGGCGAAACCCTGTCTTTCCTCACGCGCGGGAACTATAAAGCTGGCGTCCACCGCGTTGTTTGCGATCCCGTGTCCGTGGCTGGGGATCCATTCAGGTTCAGTATCGTATACACGCTTCGCCCGGCTGTGGCGCCATTGTTTACGAAAGTGTTTGAGAGCGGGATTACGGGGGTGTTTGATCCGCAGGAGAGGTGTGAGGGGGAGAGTAGTGCGGTGTTGTTTGATCGGATTATGAGGAGTCATTGGAATATTAATGCGGCGAAAGAGGTTAGGGAGAGGCAGCGGGAGGATCAGATGCGGGTGGCAGAGGAGGGGAGGGCGAAGGATGGGGTGAGTGTGGGGGTGGTGGAGCAGGTTGGGAAGCCGTTGAGTGGGTGATGAGGGAGGGGGTGGGTAGGGAAGGTTAGCAAGACGTGCGGACATGACTGATTTGTGTATTTAGGAGTGAGTTTGGAGAATCATCTCCTCTTTTAAGCTAGTAGAGTCGCAAAGGAAGGGTAAGTAGCCATACAATTGACCACCTGACGACAAAAATTGCCGGAATATGAGGCTTTTCATGCTCGCATAAGCTGGCGAAATACATGTTGGGGATCAATCTGCCGTAAAAACCGTCATTCACAGCGTATACTTGAGCAAAAGATCTACCATAACTCATGAATCATGCTCGCTAACGTCAAGAAGTCCGTACATCTCGCTCCGCTACGCTTCAAATGACACAAGCACACGCTCCCAAACTCCTCAACTTCTCCCATTTCTACTTCTAATTCCCCCTATCAGCCTTCTTCTGCGCCACCAAGCTGCTGAAGGTGGCGTGGTCGTTGTGCGCTTTGTAGTAGATAGCGCGCTCTTCTGGCTTCAAGTCTGGTGAAATCTTGTCAAGCACGGCGGTGAGAAGCCCTTCTTTTGACTTTTCGTCGGCGGCGTTACGGTGCCAGATGCTAAGAAGGTGGCTGTTGAAACGCGCCGAGTAGGAGAGGCCGCAGAGATCGTCACCTGAGTATGTGTGAGCTGATGGGTGATTACACCTGATGACTGGCATACAGAAAAGAGAGACATACCCTTCTGAATCGCATCCGCAAATTGCTCCCCAACCGCCATCATCAAAATCTCCTTCCAGAAGTCCTCTGCCTTGTCCTTAGAGATGCGGAAGTACCAGGCGCCGCCCTTGACATTCCTTGGATCTTCCCATATCGGTCTGACTCCTTGCTTGAAGAAGTGTACCGAGTCTCTCATCTGTAGCTTGCTGAGAGGGAAGGAGTTGAGAACCTGCCAAAATGTCTTGATCGTTGCGATCTCGTCCTGCATGAGGGTCAAACGCTTCTCGTAGTCTTCTCCAGCTGCGTGGCTGTCATGATAGAAATTCCATTTGTAGGGAAGTTGGAAGTCGGAGGGAGAGGAAGCTGGGGGCGAGAGGTCGAGAGCGGTAGGATTGGAAGGAGAGTCGGGGGAGAAGATTTGGGGGCGTCGGGCGCGAAGCGTGGTGAAGAGCGACGCTTTACGCTGAGCTTTGGGTGAGTCGGTCTCGGATGTAAGGCTGCTGATGCCGTTTTTGGCGAGGGGAGACGAGTTGGAGGGAGAGAATGCCATGTTTCGCTGGCGCTCGACCTGCGCGATGTGGTGTGTAAGCAAATTTTTGCCGTTTGGGCCACGGTTTGAAGCCATGATAGTTGTGATTTAGGAATATGATGTTGAAGTTGAACAGGATATGATGATGATAGAACTTGTATGACACGCTTTTGTGGGCAATATCCCCCTTTTTATACCATAACTTTGAAGCAGTACGCATGTATTTCTAGAAGAAAAAATGGTAGTGAGACGATAAAAGTAGTACAATTCTATTCATAGTGATGATTCATACCACGGTGGACTACCTTTGAAAGGGGTGAAACATGAAGTCATTCAAAGTCGCACAACGGCCAAGTGATGGGAGGAACCCGAAACAATGTTTCATCTCTACTTTCACCAAAGGAAAGTCTGACTCACCGAGATGGGTATACTACCTGAGATTTTAAAACAGCAGTACTCGCGGAAGCTCTTTGTTTTTGCACTCCGAACAGCTTGTGGTCCTCTTTACGCGTATATATCGGCTCAAGTAGTCAATTCAATAGAGCATCCGTTGGGGTATGAAGCCAATATTGTAATAGGATCCGCACTGGTCCGATCATAGAACAGATGTTCACAGATGCGTTGTTGCTCTTATTGATACAATACGTCAGCTTCACCGCTGTCAATGGTACATCGTTTAGAGTCATCTGGGAGCACTGGTAGGCAGGAGTATGGGGTAAGCCCCCCCTCTGAAACGTACTTTTACAGCCCAACTAGAGTCACAAAAAGTAGATTTTGGCTTAGATAAGGACTTAGATGTTTGTCTTTCTTGAGGAAACATATCGAAGGAACAAGCTGAATGGGAGATTCTGCCTCAAACAAATACGAGACACGATGCAGCCCTATCACCATCACGAAAGTCCGGCGCTAGCGCCACGCTAATTCGGAAGGGAGATCGTCATTGCCGCCGTCAAATCTTGCCAACTCAGATCTCACGTTTTGCTCCTGCAAAAGCTGCAGCTGGAGATATCCATCTACATTCCTTTTCATACATACTATCCTTAACTAGAAGCTGGTCTTCTAGCGCAGCTCGCCCAACACCTCAATATGCCATCCCAAAACAAGCGATCTTGCGCCGACCTCTCGTCCCTCCCATCCTCTCCCACCGCCAAAAAGCAGCGCGGGGACGTCTCTTCAATCCCTCAACATCCGGCCGTTGAAGGGCATTTAGAGCTCTCAATGTCTTCAGATGCCTCTACACCTACGCTCATCGGATCGTCCCCACCCTCATCACCTTCCAGGACTCTCCATCCTGTGCGCTCATTCGATACAAGCCGCAACGGCAGCTCTCAAAACGAAGAGTCTGAGAGCAGCTCTAACAGCGGAAATTTAGACTCGGACTCAGCATCAACCACAGAACCGGATTCAGACCGCACGAGTGATTTCTCACTGCGGAACCCCAGAACGCTGCCGCTTGAGGAGCGGCTTATGAGTGCGATTATAGCTGGCATAACAGATACGAGTTCAGACTCGGAAGGAGACTCGATAAGCTCGACGTCAGCTTTTGTCTCTGATGAGGTTTCGGAGTCTTCCTCTTCCTCTTCCTCTTCCTCTTCCTCTTCCTCTTCCTCTTCCTCTTCCTCTTCCTCTTCCTCTTCCTTGTCAGCTTCAGCCTCTGGAGAAGATCCATCGTCCTCATCGTCCTCCTCATCCTCATCCGCAATATCTGGCGCCTCATCCTCATCAGCTTCGCTCTCCTCCCACAACATAAGCTCGAACAACTCGCGCAGGATAACAATAAGCTCGTTGACAGCCTCAAACCTGTCAAACCTACAACCGCGCCTGAAAGCGCTTATTCCGAGAATACGAAATGCAAATAATGAGCTTGAGGTCATGAGGGAAGAAGGAAGGTTGGGGGAGAGAGATATTGAGAACATCGACAACGAGGAAAAAGGGGAGGGGAAAGGGTATATTGAGATGAATTTGGGTTTGGGTCTGCTTGAGGAGAACCGAAAGGAGCACGAAGAAGAGGGTAGCACCGGCAGTAAGAGCAAAGAGGACCAGAGCGAAGATGGGGAAAGAGACGTCCTGGGAAAATTGATGGGGAGGCAGAAACAAAAGCGGACGGACAAGGTCGATATCCAGGAGCTCGGTAGTGGATAAACAATCCGGAATAACGTGGACAGAACACACGGAATGGTTTGAGAAAGTTGTTTAGCAAGCAGTCTCAAAGCACCAGGTCCAGATTCACCATGCTTGAAGCAATTGAGCGCAGCAGAGCTTATTTTGGCAACATCGCAGGAGTTCAGACCCGAACAAGTGCATTTTTGAACTTCACCTACCTCTATAATGGAGTCATGGCAACTCACATGAGGTAGGCAGCGACCACGCGGTTCCGCGCTTCAAACCCGCCGAGATCGGAGCACATCGCAGCTTCGTAGAGCTTCGAACGTTATCACTCTTCCAGTACTTCACGATAATTCTGCCAGACCGTGGGCTCTACTTGAGCATCAAGCAGACCAGACGACAACGTGGAAGTGCAGAGGAGCGAATAGTGTCTAGAAGTTCCTCACCGTTAAATTCGAAGACCTCAGTTGGGAATAGTGGCTAACTTCTTGGCTCCCACAATACTTATTTGAATTAATCCCAAACAAAGGTCATGATTCCAAGCTCGGTGTATTTTATTCTCGATTTGCAGCCAAGTATTCGATTAGCTCAATTCAAAGTCATATTAGAGTGAGGCAGTGCTGCATAAGCGCTTGCCAGCCTTGCGTATGCATACGGCGGACGATAGCTGAAGATAGGACAAAACCAAAAACCGAAAAACGAAAAACTAAAGAATGATCTACGGCCTTACCGCGCAGGCTTTAAACCTCCTAACCTTTTTACCTTTTAACTATATAAACGGCGTATTTAATTATATAATACCTCCCCTAATCTATTTATATAATTTAAATATTAATTTTTATATTAAATACCTAAATACGGTTAAGGTAATCGTTTAATTATATAATTTAATAATCTTTAAAAAAAAAATTTATCGCCTTTATATAGGGAAAGAAATATAACTAGATATTATATAATAATTTTAGGATAAAAAAGATATCGGTATTAATTCTTATATACTTCGCCGCCGATTTAAAAAGTAGGGTTATAAATAAATCATTTATATATATAATTCTTTTAAATTATAAAAGTATATCTAGTATATAATTTATTAACTCGGAGTTTAAAATAAAGAAATATATTTATAATTTAAAAATAAAGACTTTAAAATAATTAAAGTTAATTTTATATAAATTTAAAAAGAAATAAACTTATAATAAAAAGAAAATAACCGGGAGGCTTTAAAATAAATAAATAATATAATATATTAATTTATATAATAAAAGTTTAGGAATAATACTATATAAAATATAAAACGAGGGTATTTAATAAAATATTTCTAGAAAAAAAGTTAGTTAATCTCTAGATATATTATATAATAAAGTTTTACTCTTTTCTTATATTATATAATAAAACTTTACTCTCTTTTTATATCGTATATTAATAATCTTAGAGATCGATTATTTAAATAATATTAAAATCTATTTCTAACTATCGTAGAATAATAATTATAAAATATATAATAAAAGAGGGGAGAATTTATTATTCTTAATTTAAATCTTATATAATTAATTAATAACTATAATAAATTAATTAATTTTAGAATTAAAATTTATATTAAAATTAATATTTATATATATTATATCCCCTAGTTTTAATACGGTATTACGAACTATATATAAATTAATATTTTACAAGGTTATTTTAATACTATTTTTAACCTTAAATTATAATTTTACTTTATATAATTTTACTATAAATTAGAAATAAAAGTAATAACCTATATATATATTATATTATAATAAATATTCGAACTAGACCTCGAATTCAAATAATATTATATATATAATATAAATACTTCGAATTAACGGATTAAATCGTAATAGGCTTAATTAACTAAAACTATAATTAAGATATAAATTTAATTCTTCGGAAATCTTTATATAATATACTAATTCTTAAAGGATAAAAACGCGGATATAATTACTCTCTTTATAATTTACTTTCCCGTTATCCGTCTATAGGTCGAGTAATTCGTAGATAATTAAAATACCTATTAAATTCATAAATAACCCTACCGCCTAAAAACAATTTCGGGGAGATTATATAATTTATTTTAATAATTAAAAATAAAGATTAAAAACTATAATCTTAAAATAAATACCGAGAAACTTAAAAAACTTCGGCGGGATATTATTAATTAGGGTAAATCAATTCCTTCCTATTTAAATATCTATATTATATAATAACGGTGAAGCCTTTTATTTTTAAAACCTATATTATATAATAATATCTAACCCTTTTTATCTTTATATATATATTATATAATTACGATCGAGCCCTTTCGTCTCGAAGATTTATATTATATAATAATATCTAACTCTTTTTATCTTTATATATATATTATATAATAAGCGCTAAACCTTTTCTATTTAAGTATTTAAATTATATAATTAATAATTATAAAGATTTTTATTATTCTAAATTAATAGTACGAAGCTAACTTTCTTATATAAATAAGGATATATATCTTCTATTATCTACTCTTATATAGTATAATAGTTTTTTATATAATCGAGGCTTTAATCCCTATTTACTACTAGTAATTTTTAAATATTAACGCGAATTACTCTAGTTTAAATACTATTAAACTCTTTATATAGTAATTAATAACTATGAAATTCATAGATATAAATTTAAATTAGAATAATATTCGAAGTTAAAAAATAGATTTAATTAAAATAAACTAAATTAGCGACCGATTTATAATATATTATTAAGGAATTTATTATATAAAGAAATTTTATTTAAATTCTTCGAGGCCTAGTTATAGACTCTAATAAATATTATATAAATATTTTCTTATATAATAATTTATTTAGTCTCTCGTTTTATCTTTAAAGTTTTTTATATAGTAGTATTTAGACCTTCTTATATAGTAGCCTTTAAACTTTCTCGTATAGTAGTCTTTAAATCTTTTTATATAATAGTCTTTAAATCTTTTTATATAGTAGTTTTTAAACCTTTTTATATAATAGTCTTTAAAGTTTAGATTTTATTATATAATAATCTATCTTCTCTTTAATTTCTTCTTAATTTTATTTTATAATAGAATTAAATAAAGACGAGCCTTGGATATAAATATATATATATCTTTATTTTTAATAAATATATACCCGGGATCTTCGATATTATAAAGCCTACGATATTATAAATCCTCGATTAATATAAACTTTATTCTTATTTTTTTATTATTATATAATTAAATTTATTAAGTAATTAATATTAATAATTTATTTAAACTAAATTATATTTAATTTACTTTATTACTAGCCGACTTTTTTATTTATAAAATTAAGCGCTATATAAACGAGTCTTTTATTTATATACGATAATTAAAGTCGGTTCTATTTAAATTCGAATAAATTAGGTAGCGAATATATTAACTAAAATTACCCCTAGCCGATTAGAATAACGGACGGAGTATTAATTCTTAGTAATTATTTATATTCTTTTATATATATAAGAGGCTAAAGTAAAAGAAAAGATTCGTATTATATAATTAAAATTATATTATTAAATTAAAATAATAAATTATCTTTACTCGGTACCCTCTACTAAATTAAGAAATAAAGACTTTATTAATTAATTAAAAAACTTGGGTTAATATATAAATATAATTATATAAAGTATAACCTACTTTAATCGGAGGTATCCTAAATAATAATATTATATATTAACTCGATATTAAATATTTAGGTATTAGGCTCTTTAATTTCTTAATTATATAATATATTTATATTATATATTTTTTAGATTCGGTAACTATCTATATCTTATAGCGCGAAATTCAAAATTATTTCGATTTTATCGAGAATATTTTTCTATTAAAGCGAATATACCTTCGGAAATTATATTACGACTATTAAATTCCTATTAATAAATAGTTCTTTACTTAAGTAATTAAAAATAAAATCTTATATAAATTATTTAAAAGTACTTTATATATTTATATAATAAAATAACTCTTCGAGGGTAATTAATTTAAAAAGATAAATAAAGATAAAGAGTATATAGTTATTCTAGTTTATTAAAAACTAGTATCTCTTAGATAATTTAATTTATCGAAAATTAAACCGGAATTTTAATTTAAAAAAGAAGATAAACGGCCTATTAAATAAGAACCTAATCTTTATATAATAAAGAAACTTTATTATTATATAATAAAACCTAAACCTAAGCCTTTTATAGTAATTAAGAATAAACTTTATATAATAATTAAGAATAAACCTTATATAATAATTAAAAATAAGTTTTATATAATAATTAAAAACGAGCCTTATATAATAATTAAAAATAAACCTCGTATAATAATTAAAGGTATATTTTATATATAAAATCTAGAGCTAGAACTAAAGCCCTAAACGCTAGCCCGGAAACGATTTTATATAAAGTTTTTTTAAGGCGATAATAAACTTCCTAAAGATCTAGTTCGCTATTACCTCGATTATATAATATTATCTTCGGTACCTCTCTCGTTAAATAATCGGATTTATATAATATTACGAGATCGAAGTTTAGAGTTTATTGTAAACGAAATAAATATAATTATCCTTATTAAAAAATCCTTATTAAGAAATTCTTATTAAGAAATTCTTTTTTAATATTATTTTATAGTAAACTTTAAGGCCTATATTATAATAAATCGAGACTACTATTATTGTCTTTTATATAAAAATCGATAAAACTATACTTATTATTTATATAACGGTAGGTATTTAATAATTTAATTATATAATAACTAAAAATACTCGGTAATTTAATTATATAATAACTAGGAATACTCGCTAACTTAATTATATAGAAATAGATAATACTTCGCTACCTAGTTATATAAGAAATTAGACGAAAATAATAAAGAAAATTATAGTTTAAGGTAGTAAAAAGGGCGAGGGAAATAAAAAATAATAATAGAGTAATATATTCTAAAAGCTTAATATTTTATATAATAAATAAATTTAGATAAAAGTATTATTCGAGAGTTTAACCTCTCGTATATTAAATTAATTTAGATAAAAATATTATTCGAGAGTTTAACCTTTTATATAATAAATAGGTTTAAATAAAAATATTATTCGAGAGTTTAACCTCTCGTATAATAAGTAGGTTTAGATAAAAATATTATTCGAGAGCTTAACCTCTTATATAGTAAATAAATTTAGATAATTAAAGAAGTACTTTTTAAAAACTTAATCTCTTATATAATAAATAAATTAAGATTATTTAATTAAATAAAATATATATTAATTTATCCTCACTTTAGTTATATAAGTAATTTATTAAAATATTATTAACTCGTATAACCTACTAATTTTAATTATTATATAAAAGTATAAGTTATAATTAAGCCCGCCTAGGTAGTATATTTATATATATCTTTATTTAAATACTTTATTATACTAACCTATACGCTTTTTAGAGGCTCGAAAAAAATTAAATTATTTATTATATAAAAATTACTACGGAGATTACCCTACTCGATAAATTAATAATAGTATTTTTATTATTTTTAATACCCGCCGATTTTAACTCCGACTCCCCGTAGTTTTTTTATAACTCTTTACTCTCTTTATTTTTATTATTATTTAATAATTTATCCGATAGCGCTTTAAACGTACCGTTATATATAAAGTAACGAACTATATAATCTTATTATTTATAATTATTATACGACTCGCTAAAGTAATTAAATAGGTATTAATATTTAAAGAATATTTTCCCCCTACTAGGGTTAATTTATTTTAATATAAAATATACTATATAAGGCCCGACTACTCGGCGGAGAATAAAAGTAATAAAAAAAAGATATTTATAACTTTATATTAAAATCGTATTAATATATAACGAGTAGTTTATATAAATTCGCGCTATTATTATAATTAAAGATTAAGCGGCGATATTTCGCCGTAGAAGGCCGAGTACGATTTAATTTAATACAGAGTATATAAAAGGGCCGAGATTTTAATTAGTAATATTAAATTAAATATAATCGCTAGTATAGTTAAGATAATAAAAAATAACTATATTTATTTAAGATATTTATACGATAATTAATTATTATATAATAAGATTAAAGAGTTATACGAAGAAGAGTTAAAAAATAAAAAATATATATAATAAAAAATAAATATATATAGTAAAGAGGAAAAAAGAAGAAGAGGAAGAAATTATATAAAAGATATTTAATATAGACTCTTAACCCTACTATCTATATTATATAAATCGGTTACGCTATTATCCTCGGATATACTTTATAATCGATTACGATATAGTTTATATTAAGGATAATTTATTATATAATTCTTTAAGGCTAGTTAGGTAGGAGTTTTATTATATATTTAATTTTAAATACTTTTTAAATTACGGTTTCTTAATTAATTCTAGGTAATTATATAATAAATCTTTAATATATTAAGAAAAATAATCTTTTCGTATATAACCTAAAGTTATATTATATTTTTAAAGTATTATTATATAATTCTTAAAAGCTAGTTAAATAGGAGTTATTATATATAATTTATTTTAAATATTAATTAAACCCTAATTTTTTAATTAACTTTAGGATATTATATAATAAATCGTTTAAATACTAGGAATAATAGTCTTTTCGTATATAACTTATAATTATATTATATTTTTAAAATATTATTATATAATCTCTTAAAGCTAGTTAAGGAATCGTAGTTTAAAAAGTATTTAAAATTAAATAAATAAAATAATTTCTATTAATAACTTAATAGCGATTTATATTTATACGAGAAATAATTAAAATAAATTTATACTCGTACGTAATTTATATTCTAAACGATTTATTATATAATTACCGCGTTATCGTTAACGGATTATCTAGTTTTAAAGCCTACGCGGTAGGGCCGTAGATTATTTTTTAGTTTTTCATTTTTCGATTTTTAGTTTTGTTCTATCTTTAGCTATCGTCCGCCGTAATACAGAATACTCGGTTATTTAAAAGACTTTGATCGACTTGACCCATAGTTTAACGTATATAAAACTCATGATAATTCTTAGTAATATCGATTACTATAATATATACTTAATCTAATTATTCAAAGATTCAAAAATAATTAACTCAATGGATATAATACTTATTTAGTTTACTATAATATATTTAGAATATATTTATATATAAGGTATTATTTAATACGGGCTATTTTCGTGAACTTAGAAATCTACGATACCTATCGTAGTTTTATACTAAAGATCGTTTTCTATAGGATTCTTTTTATCCTACTATAATTTAGTTACCCTTTAACTAATTCTTATATTATATACACCGTTATAATCGCAGTAATTATATTTACCTTTTATATATATAAAAGATCTATCTAAAGGTAATAATTACTATATCTGATTTTTGGATCAGGTGTGTGTTGCAGTGGTCGACATTGCCAAGAATTATCATGAGTTTTGCATACGCTAAAGTGGTGAGCAGGCACTGCGTATCGTAAATTATACCGCTTTAACATCTGCCTTGCAGTCTTACCTTCTTTATCTCTACCAAGGCTTCTATTTCCACTCTTACCTTCGAAATCATTCTATCTCCATCAGGCTCGGGATTCTGAACCTTACGCCATCATGTTTTCGCCTGGCTCTCCGGGCGCTCCGAATATCGCTCTCGTTACACTCGTATGCGGCTGGGTGTTCGCCTCGGTGGCAATGCTAGCCATCGGCCTTCTTGTCTGGTCTCGAAAAATCCAGCGCCGCAACCTCGGACGGAAGGACTTCATAATCTTTGTTGCTTTCGCAATCACCATCGTGCTGGTGGTACAAACAACATGGGCTATCGTCGATGATGGCGATGACAAGAATGTTGGAGAACTGTCATACAAGGAGCGTGCCCTGATTGTCAGAATCTGTATTTGGGATGCCGGCTAGAGTGCTGCTTGCTGACAAGACTTTAAGCTGCTTTTGGCAAATGAGACGCTATGGGGACTAGTAAACACATTATTCCGAATCGTCACCGTGGTGCTCATCCGCAAAATGCGGAATCGAGCAGCGCATGTCTACAGCTTGGCCATCCTGCTCGACATATTCCTGATTTGCCGTCCCCTGGAAGCTGCTTGGGACACAAGCATCCAGGGCGAATTTGGGAATCAGGTCCTGTCATACCTTCTTCTCGAAATTTTTGGACTTCTCATCGACCTTGCGATCCTGGCAATGCCATCTTTTCTAATTTACAAACTGGATAAGCCCTGGAAAGTGAAGGCATCGGTTTCGGGTATGCTTTCACTTCGTGATTTGTAAGTATCATCTGCGTTATATAGAGATCACTACTCTCGATTGATCGGGCAGTAGGCTCTTTATCATTACTGGAATGCCTATCCAAGCTCTTCACTTGGTAAGTTCCCCGGATTTTACCTACTCCGGTGCCTACCACAGTTTGCTCTCTGTGCTAGGAGCGTTGCTCGGCATCATCCTCTGCTGTGTTCCAAGTGCAGGCCCTATACTGAACACGCCACGAAAGGCGAAACCTCGCTTCAGCTTGCGTGTTGTGAACGAAGCCACAGTTCGGACCTGCATCCAAGAAAATCTCCCGAAACATTGACCATCCCAACCATGAAGTATAGACTCTTAAATGCACCGAAGGTAGGACGAAGGCCTGTGCCGGTATACCGGAATCTGTGGGAGGTTTTAGTCATTGCGACTGATGAACCCACTTATCAATGTTGCAATATGAACGAGTGCACGCTCTTAAAAACCATCAGTGTAGAACCGAGGACAGGTGTGAGGATCCCGCACTTCCAAGACCATCGTTGACTGGGCCATTGTCAGTATATCCTTCAGCTTCAATCGCACGAAGAATGAACTCAGCTGCGACTTCCTGGTGTGGAGAATGCCGTGATTGTCTAGCCTCTGGACCAGGACACGGTCATCTCTCGGCTGCTTGGCACACAGAGCAGAAAGTCCGACAGTGTTATAGTGTAGGAACACGGATTAACGTCTAGACGTTCGTCCTTGGACTTGATGGGTTTATGAAACCTTTGATAGGACTAGTGTTAAATTTCTTCACATGGATACGGATGTGTGAGTAGTAAATATGGCCAAATGCCGCTTCTAGAGGTATGAAAGCTGGCAATTTCTGGGGTAACATACCATCCTTTGGGTCAATTCTGGGCTCAAGTCGGGCAGGGGGTTAGAAGCAACGATGGTGTCGATGAGCATAGCACGTTCCTAAGACTCGGCATGCTACGAAATCTTATTTAAGACTGGCGCTCAAGTCAAAAAGATTTTCTGTATATTTCCGTGGTCTATTGACACAATGCTTCTATGCTATAAAGTTAGGATCTCGAGCCCGGTATATCTTTCTATCCTCCCAAAACGCCGTCGAGCAATTATAAGGGTGTATGATGTTTTTCAGACTCGTACCTCGTTTGTACTGACCAGCAATCATTGCGCTACCTCACTGAACTTACACGTCCATCCCGATTCCTGACTTAGCAGTGGCAGACTGGTCAATGGTTAGCACTAAACCCGAGCATTGAGACTTGGGCCCGACTTACCTAGCACCTAAACACCACCCCAGCTCGTTGCCCTTGATCTTCTTCGCAATCTTCACCTCCCTCTGCAACCCCATATCGTACCCAGTATGCAACAAGCCCACCATGAAGCTCAAATCCAAACAATACTCCGGCCTGTCCCTCAACTCCTCCAGCGCTCCTGGCACAGCGCCAAATACATCCCAGGCCTTCTCGCCCTCACAGACCTTTGAGGTAAGGTTCTTCATTTCTTCGATAGTAAAGGACTCGGGCATACCAAGAGGTTGCGTGCGGTCATAGAAATAGCTGAAGATGTAGACGTCCTCACGCGCGAATGTTTTTTCGAGCGAGGGCTGATGCACGCCGCCAAAGGAGCAGGGTGCGAGGGCGCACTCGGCTTCTTTGAGGAGCATCTTCTCTGCGATGCCACGGCATTGAGCTGGCGCGCCATCCGTGGGGCCAACCATTTTTGTGGTAATGGTTTTGCCACCGACTTCGACTTCTACTTCGCGAGTCATGCCGGGGATAATGCATGGGTTTGTTATGGGCTGGGACGTCCAGGAGGAGTCATTGGGAGAGGCGTCGTGTTTGGCTTGTACGATGGCTTTGTGTATTGATTTTCGAGCTTCCATGAGGCCATAGCCGAGATGGGAGTGCTGATAGAGCTCGTATGTTGTCCCGCCGGTTTTAAAGATATACTTGTGGTCGCCTTCTTGAAGCTTTTCGGGCATGCCGCCTGATGGGGACTTGAAGGTGGGCTCGAAGACGATTTGGGTGGAGCCACCGCCCAGGTCGAAGACGGCTGCTGTAGGAGATTTGTCTGGGCCGCCGATCTTGCCGAGGAGGTAGTTGGTTGTGATCCAGGCGTATACTCCCTCGTCTTTACCATCCATGACTTCGACGCCACCGTTTGCGGCGGAGACCACGGGGAAGGGGTAATGGGTCTCGAGACGAGTGCGTACAGTGGCAAGGATGTTCTTGCTGGCGTTGGGGCCGATGGTCTGGTCGAGCTTGCGGAGACCAGCGGTCGCTTTGACAGCGATTGGGGAGCAGGACTTGAACTTGTCTGGGACCGTCTTCATGGCGACTTCGAGGAGAACGTCGAGACTCTTTGCAGCTCCCTCGGCATCTGTACCATAGGAGCTGAGACCCGAACCACCTTCCCTCTTCTCGGTCATCATGAACTCCTCGTTTTCGAGTTCAGGCGTCGTGCCACAGTTGTTGAATTTGTAGACATGGATTCGGGAGCCAGTGCTACCAGCATCAATCATTAATGCATATTGAATTAAAGGTTTATCTTTCAAGCTGGACTTCGAGCACTTCGTCGTCCCAAGTGCAGGGTCTGTCTTCCCATCGCTTCCTGATATATTTGCCCGGCCTCCTGCATAACAATCAGCGGAGTCAATGCCGCCTGTAGTGGCCGAAGTATACCTGACGGCCCCTTTACAATCTCCCTAACGCCCTCGCTATTCCTTGACCCAAATAAGTATAGTAAAAAAAGTAATAATGCAATGATCCCCCCGGTCTTCAAATATCGTGATCTTTGACCGCCCGTCATGGACGGCTCTCTGTATCCCTCCAGTGTGCCTGCGCGTGCTCTGCTCCACTTGTCCTTCTGAGGGGTGCCCTCCTTCCCTAACGGATCCAGCTCTTGGTGATCAGGTGATGAGATGGTCCGTCTATGGGCAGTAGAACCGAAGCTGAAGTAAGACAATAGGCCTGGACGTCGGCGGTCGTCAAGCGCTGTTGACATAGGAAAGGACTGTAAAGGTCAGCAGTGTCGCTGGACACCACTTGTTCCGCTGCGAAAATATACAAAGGATAAGGAATACTCTGAGGCTACCTAGTCAAAGCTCGTAAGGCGTGGAATTGTCGTATTTTCGTACACTCGTCCTCCCCAAGCTTATAAACAATCGACTTGTTCTCTACCCCTGCGTTCATCAAGAAAAATTAGAGTTGCTAATATCTTGGCACTTCTGACCCCTGTGTCGATCATTTTTCCATTGCCGGCATCTTGCACCTTTCTAAGACATCAAGAATTCTACTAAGCAGCCATCCTGTATTACTCTTACCAGTTGACTACCTATAAGAAAACCAATCTATTTGAAAGCACCGTAAAAGTATCCACAAGTATAAAGTCTTGCTGGAATCCTTTGTTCATCAACGATTTCCTGTATCTTAAAGGTGTACATTTCTACACTGTCAGATCCATAAAGCCACATCTACGAAGATCATTTCGAAAGAAGGAGCATTGTGTATTTCCTTTCCCATCGATTCACACTATCGTGAAATCAGAATTTATTGATCTTAGACTTCTCTCGCCATGTCGTCTTTAGAAGCAAGAAACCTTTTCAATATCAAAGGTCTAGTAGCGGTCATTACCGGCGGTGGCAGTGGTATAGGCCTCATGATGACCAAAGCACTCGCTCTCAATGGTGCCAGTAAAATCTATATCATTGGCCGCCGAAAGGAAGTACTCGATGCCGCAGCAAAACAATCTCCTCATGGCAACATCATCCCCTTAGTCGGCGACGTAACATCGAAAGAGACCCTCCGATCCATTGTCACCCACATTGAAAAGGAAGTCGGCTACATCAATGTACTCATCGCCAACAGCGGCATAGCCGGGCCCCAGGCCACGTCGATCACACCGGAGAGCTCGCTCGAGGAATTTCAGTCCGCACTTTGGGACCAGTCGTCTGATGAGTACAACAAAACGTTCGCCGTCAATGTCTCGGCAGTCTTCTTTTCTATCGTGGCATTCCTAAAGCTTCTGGATGCGGGTAACAAGAATGCCAACGTGGAGCAGGCCAGCCAGGTAATCGCCACGAGCAGCATCGGCGGCTTCAATCGCAAAACCCCGGGAGGTTATGCATACGGACAAAGTAAAGCAGGGACGACGTTATTGATGAAGCACATGGCCACAAATCTGGTGCCATATGGAATTCGATCTAATGTCATTGCTCCAGGACGTGGGTTCCACTTGTCCCTTGTCGGCCCTGAGGCTATTTTCGGCTAATATAAACCCAGTCTATCCGTCGGACATGGCTGCAGGCCTCATTGGTGATGGCGTCTTTCCCAAAGAGAAGATCCCTGCACAGAGGTCGGGCACTCCAGAAGATATGGCTGGTGTCATCCTTTTCCTGACGAGCCGGGCTGGTGCTTATTGTAATGGTAATGTGGTCGTTACCGATGGTGGGAGGTTAAGTGTTATGCCCGCTGTTTACTAAACAGTCTTCCGAGCGGGGAAGCGAGGGTTCATTTCTTTCAGCTCTCGGATTGGGTACGTACAAATCCCTTCCCATCGGGATACAGCGTACTATTCCAAAAGCCGAACATATCATAGTATGCATCCTCCGCCTTCGCCTGTGTCGCATCAACCGGCTTCTCCATTTCCCAATACTTCCCCAATATCCACCTTCCTCTCCTCCTTCCACATCAACAGCTGCCCAAAATCCCTACACATCCTCTCAAGATCAAAACCCACAACAGGGTGAGCTTGCGTATCCATCGACCGATACGTCAGCACCTCCGCGTCCGCCACGGCACATGATATCCTGCGCCAACACATCCACACAATGACGCAGATGTATCCACCACAACTCCCCATCCCGTTCTTTGATGGGCTCTCTTCACCAACGTCTTCGAAAGCCATTTTGCGCACTTTGTTCGGGCAGTGCAGTCTGTGCAGCGAGTCGAGGGATGCGACATAGGCGTCCGAGCCGTGGCCGAAGATTCCGTCGGGGAATAGAGCTATTGTGTCGGGGTCCTTCCTAAGCGCCAGGACATCGGCACGTGTGATGGTGAAGAGGTCTGGAGCTTGGTTTTGTAGAAGTCCCAAGCTTCGTCGGCTTCGGGGCCGGGTTCCATACGACTTAACGACGGGTTTGCGGGTGGGAAGAGTGTGCCGTTCATGTGGGTCGTGATAGCATATTGGTGATGTTTCGATTATGGGTGCTTGGACCATCAGCATCATTGAAGGATAGTTGATACCGGGAGGCTTATAGTAAGAGGAGGTTGCTTTCGCTGCGTCGTTCCTATCGCATGGGTTCTTCGCGAGCAAGCGCGTGCCATTCAAGAGAACAAAAACTGTAAAGATCAAAATGTTTATGACTGTCAACGATAGGAAGCGAAAAGATGTTCACGCTGGCGCTGAGTCCCGTAGGTCTACGTCTCCTAGTATTTGTCTATTTGGTAGAAAGCTCTCTTCCTCTACATCATCTGAACGATCCCCTGGCAAGAGATCGCATGATCTCCAAGGACGCCGCGCTGTAGACAAGTACATGGCGACTTTCAAACATTTTACAAGGTTGAAGAGAACATCAAGAGAAAGACACGGATTCGAGTCTGCTTGGCGATGAGACTGTTCCTCAACCTCGACTTGTCCCTACAAAGTGGCAGAGCCTGTCTACTACATACTTGGCTTCAATTTTTGCAGGCCTCCTCGAGAGTATATCGTTCCGACATTACTATCAAGCTTGGAACAGGAGCAGATTGATCAATATTACTGGAGCACATCGACTAGTAAGCAGCTCTTACGGATAAGACTGGGTCTTAAGGCTTTGGGTTTTAAGTAGTGAAGGAGATTCATCGGCGGAGAAACGCCGAAGGTTATCTCACTGATATTTACCACAATTCTACACAATAATTTGTATCTTCCCTTGTACTGTATCACAGAAGAGCCGAGATGTTGTCCCTCGGCGCTAAGATAAATCGCGGTCCCGTAGTTACCAGCTCTACATGAGCTTGATAATCGAACTCGGTGCTCACATTGACCGTAATTGATTCCAAGACTGTCACCTTATATATACGTCTTCATTTTCTAGCAAATCGGTACTACACGGGCAGTCAGATTTGCGTGTGGAACACTATGTCTTGAAGGTTTGCGCTCCCAAGACATCCCACTCAACCACAGACCTTGCCACCCGTTATTCAACGCCTGTACTCGTCCCTCTTACTTTTCCTGTACTCCTATCCCACCCCTTCCTGAACCCAGAATTTCCCACTCCACCTCCCTAGGCCGCGGCCACCAATTTTCACTAGGCCTCCTGATCCATGGGACACGTACTCGTCACCACAACCACATCCACAAGCGCCCTAAACGTCACATTACCCCCCCTCCCCACTCGTGGGCTTCCGAAAAACAATCTTCCCATCACCCTGCACACCTACATTTATAGATAAATTCAACGGCGCCGGCGCTGTTTTTGGCCACACCACTTCAATCCCACCCAACTTCATCAGCACTGTGGAGTAATTCTCCTCACAACTAGCACGCCACCCCTCCACTTCCATTTTCTCGTACCGGCGTGGGTTGCACGCAGCGATGAGGGTGTCATGAGCGCCGGGCGTTGTGTCGTTGGTGAAGGAAAGCATGGGATGAGATGTGCTATCGTAGAGCGTGTCGCCTACGACTGGAGTGAGTTTGCGAAGGATGGCGTGGGTGTGGCACTTCAAGAGGTAGGTGGGGTTTTGGGTAGGGGAGGGGGAGGGGGAGGGGGAGAGGTTGAGGGCCCCAAGGTCGACCTGAGTTCTGGCGGTTAGCGGTTGCTTAGGTGCAAAGAGGCTAGAGTTGCTGATTAGAGGAGTTTCAAACTTTCTCTGAGACTTTAAGACGGGCGTAGTTGGTTGATTGGAGAGATGATGTGCTGGAGAGAATAAAGTACGACTTGGGTGCCATTGGTATTTGTTATCTTGATTTTTGGTTGGCGTGGAGGGGAACGGCGATGCCGGTGCTGGCTGGGAGGGTTTGGGAGGTGGAAATTGCAGGGCCGGGAGGTGTTTGGACTGTTTTAGGGTCGAAAAGAGTGAGGCCTGCTTTGTAATCTGGCATGGATTTGAAGAATCTGGTGAATCACATTTGATCCCATAATCGCGGGATTAAGGTTGGTAAGTCCAATAAATTCGTCGAGGCCATCGGGCACGCGAGTCGCTCGTGGTGGAGACGATTAGCGCTGTATCAAGGGTGGTCAGCTCGAGGAAAACGTAGAATGCATTAAACATGTGGGGCAGCTCTTTGCATCTGGAACGTTTTTTTGAAAACCTTTTCGCTAGAGCTTTTGATTTGTTTTCGCTCCTTCGCTACCAGAGCGGGTTTCATGCCTGCTATCGGCATCTTCGTTCTCTTCTTCCCAGGGGTATCTCCGAACTCCTTATATTCTCCACACCTGTTATAGTCATCCATGAAACAAGTCTGACCCTCGAACGAGACATTCGGCGCGACAAGCCTGGAAATAACCATCTCGTCCAATCCTGCATCCGTGGGAACAAGTATGTTGGCTCTATTGTAATCGTCGTGCATATTCGCTGTTTTGTCTGTAATTGCCAACGCGCGCCGAACTTTCATCGTGATTGGGCTAACCCTTCATGCTGAAGGCAGTCACACAATACTGTCTGTCCGCCGTTCCACCTGATCCGAGGGGCTTCTCTCGTCCAGAAGTCCGTGGGTTTTCAAGCTGCTATGTGTGACTGTCAGCGGCTGCCTCAGGCTAGGTCGCTGTAGGGACGACGCTCACAAATTGTATTTCTCGTTGTACAAAGCTCCTGCATTAAATTTTTGGAAGGATACATCTGAGGTATCTTCTTCGGACTTTGCGTCATCGAAATGTATAGTAGGTATGTTGACACTGCGTAGCTTCCTCACAAAAGCAGTCGAAGATGCCGCTGGGAACAATGGTCGTAATAATGGTAGGCACGCCCCGACGATACCGAGCGAAGACTCTACCATAGGCCAGTAGATCGATGGTGTCAATATATAGGTCACGTCCGGTGGACCATCACCGCTAGTCTCTAGGGCTACGAAGTGGAAGACAACGAGCTTTGCAGCGCCCGCTGCAGCTGTCAATAATCCGAGAAGGAAGATGCAGCTCACACCGATCCTGTGTCTCACGGGCAGTTGCAAGGCCCAGATACAAGGGAGCGGGATTGCAAGGATCATTAAATCTGTGAGGACGTCCGAGTAGGCCTGCCCAAGGTACATTTCGGTCGCTTGTATGCAGGCATCCGTTGCGGTACCCCCTTGAGAGTTCCAATTGGTGTCTATAGGCCAGCACTGGAGTAAATTTGAGAAAAAGAATCCAACAGTCCAGAAGAATATGATAGCGAACATAGCATATGTTACCCTGCGGAAGGTTTCGCCCTGGAAGACCCTTTTATAGAAAAAGAGTACTGATAGTTTAGTCAGAGCAAATGTCAATGTTGTTGTGAGTTGCGTTGCATAGGTAATCTGTTCGAAGACTTCCGTGCGATGGGTAAATACTGGGACTTGTGAATGGCCTGTGATGCTTTCGACAGGTGGGGGGGCTTGTTGCAATTTTGTGTGTCTTCCCAGATCTCCGACGGCAGCGCCCACTATCATGCACATTGCCGTTGCAATAGTCAATAGCTGCGGAATATCAGTCCCATGAGAAGGCCAAGACGCAGCTGGGGCTAAGCATTTGACATACCATCGCTGGCAGAATCATATAATCGTCCCACGATAACTTGGCCTGCTTGATACGCCGAGCGTACAGCCGCAGTGCAGTTGCTGTAAGAGCGAACAAGGTCAAAATCATAGCCAGAGCGTACATCTTGCCAGGTGATTCAGCCATATTGATAGCGAGGGGAAGGCCGCAACAACGCTCGTTATGTGCCAAAAGTATGTAGTCAAAGATGATTGTTATTTACTTGGCTGAAGGAAGGAAATGAAGACAACCAATTTTTCAAGATCTTGGATATGTTTGAGAAGCCGCGGGCTAGAAGCAGTGATCCAAGTTTCAAGGGCAGTGCAAGTTCTATACTCACGAAGAACTCATACTTCATACCTTGGTAGAGACATCTTGGCTCCATAGCGTTCATTACGCGCAGTCTTTGGCCCTCGTTAACTTGGGATAAGATCCACGTTGATATGCGACATAATTGCTTTTCCTCACTAGACGAGGGGCGAAATTACATGCTCCGAAGCTAGATCATCTCGAATTAGATTGGTTCCCCAGTCTGCCTCAATATGGAACATGCAGGTCCTTGGAAATCAGAGAGTTGTTTGAGGAGGAATTGAGGTAGAGGTACGAGTACAACATATAGGCGGCATAGGCGACAAGCGCTCCCATCACAAGAACACCCGTCGCCGAAAATCAACCACCCCTCTCAGCTCTCCGACTCTAATCCTGCAAGTCCCCTTCCACCTATTTAGAAATCAAACGAACCTGTCTACTAATCTTCACTTCCATAGAGTTGGCGGCAATACGTGGGGAGTTCACCCGCAACCTTGCATACCAAAGGATGGCAAGCAGATGGTTCCAAAATTCGAAGAACCGTGGTCTTGTCCCATTGAGAACAAGTTAGGCATGTTTCTGTGAACAGATTATCAACATCGCATTGGCAAGAGTGTCCTCGTACTTACTGTCTTCATGGTAATCGATGAAACATGTCATGGCGACACCATCGAGAGCATGGCTAAGTATAGACATACCGATCTATGCGATGCACGCTTACACCTTTCCATGCACTGTTCCTGCGTCACTCAAAATTCCGAAACCCACAAAAACAAGCCTCGCAATAGCCGCACGAACGGATTGAAGCGACCATATGGCAAAGTCTTAGCCCGACGCACTTCCTTGGAAAATACGTGGGAGAATATGCAAGGCCTATCACCTGCAGTCCATTCCAAGCAGTTCTGTACCTCTACTGGTTAGCTGCAGGAGGCTTTTTTGCTCATAAACCTTTGCCATTGGCCATAAAACAGCTCTGACTTTTACTTGGTCGATCTTCATGAAGCTGCGCCGCACATTCTAAAGACGGCACGCTTCTGGCAGATGGTGTGCATAAGGGTGAGCATCGTTTCAGTTCACACATAGTGAATAGATGGCCTGTTGGCTATCAAAAGGAGTCGAACATTCATCCCGTGTCCAACAAAGTCCATGATCTAAGTTTCATTACCGCCCTGCGAACATGCTTCAGCTCATCTTCTAAATACCCGCATCAATCCTCCTCTTCCTCTTTCCTACCCAGTCACTCTTCGGTACGAAAGGGAGACCTCTATCAAGCCATTATCGGAAAACAACCGACCAAATATCTTTCTTACGCTACTCCAAGCATACTCCAAGGAGTATTACCACTTCCACCGACAAGACATTCCGAGCCATCAGGATGCATCTTGTCACCCTCTTCTACACCGTCTTCCTCCTCTTCATCTCACAAGCCATCACCAGGCCATTGGCACAAACGGCACCGGTCGATAATAGCCCCGTTACCTTAGGTAAACCCAAGCCTAGTATCTTAAATACCAGGAAATCAATACTGATTCTTGCCAGACCCCAACGCAGCCGCAGGCAACACCATTCCATCGTCCAGTACTGGCGAAGTATCGGCCCAGAGCCAAGACACTACCACAAGTCAACTCAATACACACGCATCAGGTTCTGCAACACCACCAAGTGGCACTGGTGAAACCAAGCCCCAATCCTCCGGATGCTCCCCTCCTCCTGCTTCAGGTTACACTGCTTCAAATACGGGTTGGACATGGAGTTTCGCACTTGCATGTGTCACTCCGGCCGGCGGATGAGGTTGACAAAGAGATTGTTTCATACTTGGTCGGGGCTTGGACAGGACTCTATTTTTCTTCACCGCTATAGGAAGCGTAGATATTACTTGTGAATACTTATCAATTCATCTTCAAATGGCTTGACTATGTGCAATTGCTACCTGATACTCGACTGGATGATGCTAAGCTATCTCGCATTCGTACATTCGGTCAGAGGTTGAGTAAAGCCGATCACGTCACTTTTTATTCACTCACCCAAGACGTCTCAGTGAACGCCCGCCTTCAGAAAATTTTCACCCAACAACCACTGATCTGTCCTTCTCATTCGTATCCTTTCGAAACCCTCAGACTAGAATTGTGTCTACAAACCTACACAATCCGCCGATCCTGAAGCCACCTACTCTCACTATGACATATTGATCTAGCTCACCCCCTCAAAACCCCCATTTGAAGTCAAAGTGAGCCTTGTCATCCCTGTTCCAATAACGAGATTTCCGAGCTCATTGCGCTGAACCCACTTATCACTCATCTCGCCGTCCTCCTTCGCCTCAACGACCTCAAAAGCCCATCTGTACCAGCTGGAGAGGGTTGGATAAACTCAATAGCACTCCATCCCGAATCACACGCCCACATGAGTCTCGACGATCTCTCGATGACGGACCTCACTTCGCAACCTGGAGTCATGACACCTAACTTGCGCCCCCTCGACTTCGAGGCTTTTCCCGCAGAGATACGATTGAAGATCTACCGACTTCTCTTACTCAAGATCTCTAATCTTGAAGGCGAGGACGAATACGAAGCAGATTCCGGCAGAATTAATAACGAACTCATCCTCGACCGTTTCGAGGAGGGCGCTGGCCTCTACCCGGTGATCATGCGCCTGAACAAGAGAATCCACTCCGAAGCTGCTCCCGTGTTCTGGGGCGAGAACTACTTTACTTGGTCCATCTATGGCGATAAGTGTAGACCGATGTGGCATTATGACCTTTACGGGGAGAAGAGCGAAGAGAAGACACAGGTTACTCGAAAGTACAGTCGGCTTATCACAAGAATGCGCATCGTCGTCAATTTGGGTGGGGATGACAATGATCCGACTCAGAAAGATGCGGTGTACATGACAAGGAAGAATCTCAACGATGCTTGCGCGAAGCTATCGCTGAATGACCTGAAATTTTTGGAAGTGAGATTCTGCAATGGTCTCACTGGCCATCCGTCTGGGCGATTTCGGGGGGTGTTGTACTATGGCCAAACGTGTTTGGAGCCGCTGAAGAAGCTTCGGGCCGAGAAGGTAAAAGGAAGTCTTCTTTGTTGCTCAAGATCCTGCTGATCATCACGCCAGTTCATCATCAACTAGTTCGCTTCACCATCTTATGCAGCTGAGCTAAGAGCTGTGATTGAAGGGCCCAAAGATGCAAATTTCCTGGCAGGACGTCAAGCGAAGGAGGATGATGAAGAGACCGACTATGATTTTTGGACCGAGGGCGAAGGCGAAGAAGAGGAAGATGGAGGACACCAATGGGCTTAGCATGGAGGGTATAGCGCCCGAGGGTCATGTGTATTAAGCAGAAAGCGTGGACAGGGAGATTGCTTCCGGTTCTAGATGATGGTGATAATGCGTTTCTTTGAGGCGGCCAGAGAAAGTACGGGGCTGGCCTGAATATGGCGCTGAGATGGCCGGATTTTCGATTGGGGGTATCTGAAATACTGCGAGACCAAGGCATGTGTGCTCGTTGGACAGCATGAATAACATTAGCGACAAACCAACGTGTCCCAGAAGTCAGATACCATACCCTCGGTCCGCTAGAATACGCGGGATCCTATAAGCCCACGCAGATTTCGGAAGCCATAGCTACTATGTCTGACTGGATAGACCACTATCATCTAAGCCTCTCCGTAGGTCTAGGCTTCCATCCGCATCCACTCTTCAATAGGAGTCCTGCAACCAGGAGCTAACACCGTCTTATCCTCGCTCCAAACCTCCACCATCGCTACTCTCTCAGCTATCTCAATACTGTCATTCGTTCCCATCATAAGCGATGGACGCCACTGTAGAGTACAGCGATCACATTTGCAAATCCATCGATGCCCTTCTGATCAGGCACACCTCGGCGCCAGCCACGCTCTCTTCCCCATTCAAAAGGCTCCTGTAAGTATTGCGAAGCTCGTATCACGATGAAGCTGAGTCTGACTTTTTGAGGTTGTTGTTGCCGCCAGCTGGACATGAGGCGGATCTTGACTTTTATGGGGGATGATTTGGGTAGGTAAATTTGCTAATCTTGCAACTCGTCTAAGCTGATGTTACATTTGTCGCCCCCGATGGGGCTATTACTGATTTCAATCTCGGTATAGGATGTCGTGAACAAAAGCGAGTCCCTGTTTTTCAAGATTCCATCGCCATTGAGGTCAATGTTAGGATGCTTGAGATAATGGTCGCGCACGTCTGCCTTAAAGAGAACCAATGGCACCACCTGGATTCCATATCTTTCAAGGGCCCATTGATAGATGTCGTCGCCACCGAGCAATGCGCTATCGTAGAGCGACTCGGTGACAAATGTTGCAACCTACACTCCGGCGTGGTGACGCTCTTCTCCAAGATTGAATGACAAAAGGCCTTCCCAACCCACCCAAGTCCTGCTCATAAATTCAGGGCGTCGCTTCAACGTAATACCCGAAGGCTTCAAATATACAGCGTAGTCGAAAGCCGCGCTGGAAGTCCGTGAACCATCTTGTTTGGTCTATTGTCAATTTCAGGACAGTACCGTCCAATGAGACCAGAAATTGCGAAGATAGCATCACTTTCGTAGGTCAGCCGTCTTTGGGTATAGCGTTGATGATGGAAGAATAAGTCATCAAGCTCGAATGCGGTACCAACCTGTTCCAAGGTGTAGTCCCAGGACGACTCGTCGGCTGAACGGTAGCGCCACGCACTGAATGCGATCATCAGGATGCTCAAGTATAACATCTTCACGTCCAACCTCGAGTCTCCCATGTGGAATTCTTCAATGCATTCCGTAGCGGAGGCCTTTGTGTCATTATCAGCTGATGAGACCCGATATGCTCTACATGCTGCGAGACAATGCGTGATCCTGGAGATAAACCACATAAAGGATCATTGGCGCTGGCTTTCGGGTCGGTATTCGCATTGACCAGGGTCATAGCGGACGAGGAGTATATGTGTTCCATACGACTAATCTGACGGACCATGTCTTGTGCGACTGTACGAGAGATTTCTGCCCCGAAGGTTTGGCAGGACGAAGATGCTCCACTAGGGAGAATAATGCCTCTTTGTTGCAAGCATTAAGCTCTAGCCGGTTGACGCCTCCCCAGACGTAGCTCAAAGTCAAGTATCTCCAACCTGTATCTGCTTCCGTTATTCGACCCTTTCGAACAATGATGAGCCGAATCGACGCAACTTTGCTCACAGGATTCGGGTTTGGATCTTGCCACTTGTTATACAGTAATTATTATAGTCCAAAAGCCATGTTCGCAGAAGGGCAAAATCAGCTAAGGGCTGCATTATTCGGCCGCATAAAGAACGACGATCAGCAGCAACAAAGGGATGGAGTCCAACTTGATTGTCATCAGGCAGGAATGAAATTCTAAGAGTTGCTGATGTATGAGCCTCATCATACACAGATATTGAGCCCAGATTCTGCTCGTGCAAAACTAAGCTTATCTTGATGATCGGTCGAGGATAAAACTCTTTTGCATCTGCAACATGCGAACCGCAAGTCAAAAACTCGACGAAACGCTTACGAAGCTAAATTCATACGAGACTTTCGACGACGCCGTTGACTATCCCCATGAATGGTCCCTATTCTTTTGTCCTTCACATGAGGTGTTGCTATCTGTGTGGGAGAGCCACAACTCACATAAAGCTCACATGACTTCGCTTTAAACTCAGGATTACCTTTGAATGCTGCAACTATCAAGCGACAGAAAGGACATGATACCGCTTGGTTGATGCGGGACTGAGCGAGGTGGGCCTCAGTACCCAATCCAATCAAACTCTGCTTCTTGCTCAAAGAACTTTCCAAATACAACTCCTCGACAGATTGAGCAAGACTCACTAATACTGAGCTGCTTTGAGCTACTACTCCCCCTTTCATCTCGTTGTAGAAGACACTTTTGGGCGCTTCTCGGCGGTCTATGTTCACCTAGCCTGCTAATAATGTAGATCGAAAACGCCAGAAAGACCGCTCGCGATGAGAATTTCTCACTGAAGACGTAAGTCGCAAAAGGCGTAACTTCGTAAAAGACCATGTGGTGATTGTTCTTGATACCCTGGAATTCTGGATGCCCCACTAAATCCAAAATCTGAAAATCATAATTCAGACTACCACGTCACGACCACTTGTTATAAAGCTGTTAGAATTTTAAAATTAACTATTTAAATATAGCTCTAGTACATTTCAATCTCTTTAATTATCAAAACCGGTAGTGATCTATCGCGCTGATTTGTGCGAAGGCTTAGCGTAGGTCGGCGGGAATTCTACGCTAAGGCTTCGCACTAAAATCAACGAAACCTTATACACCCTAATAAGGTACTTTAATTCTGAGGATTGAGTTTGGTAGAAACATAATGGAATAATAAGTCTTGGCGGATTTTCCAAAAACTGAAAAACTGGCCTATCTTTATTGGAATAGGGGTAGCGCTAAGGAGCGGAAGTTCGACCGCGTTCCGCCGCCTCTACTCCAACTGCATGGCACGGAAGGCAACCATAAGGCTGTCGTCATCAACAAATTGGGCAGCGTGCGCCAGCTTCGACCGTTCTGTAATTGCTCATGATGTTTCTTTGAGTCTGTTCCTACACATCTTTGAACGACCACTTGAAACGCAGCGACTCCATCCCGCGGTACTCGAGATGGATGTTCAATTGTACGTTTATGATCTCTCCAAGGTTGGACTCTTGCCCAAACCGCTATACGTTCGCTGGCTGACTGTTGATGATAGGGACTCGCCAGACAAGTACGTCACCCAGCCTGCCATTAAGGTTCAACGGAACTCACAGAGGATCAATAGATGTCTGGCTCCTTCTTGGGCGTACAGATTGACGCGGTGTATCATACAGCTCTTGTTCTCGGAGGAATAGAGTATTTCTTCGGAGGGGGCGTTCAGACATCATATCCTGGGGCTACCCACCATGGCAAGCCGATGGAGGTTATACCGATGGGTATTACGCATTTACCTATCGAGGTAATTCTGGAATACCTCGATTCCTTGAAGGCAATATATACGATGGAGGTGAGACTTCTTCAGAGGAGTAAAATGAGCTTCTGCTGATTCTAAGATAACAGTCTTACGACCTCTTTCTTCACAATTGCAACAACTTCTCGAATGACTTCGCCATGTTCCTGGTGGGCAAGGGCATCCCAGATCACATTACCTCCCTGCCCCAGACCGTTTTGAATACGCCATTCGGCCAGATGCTAAAGCCACAACTCGACGAAGCAATGCGTGGAATCACACAGGCACCCGTTCCGGCCATCAGCATTCCCCAGCCGAACGGCGAATCTCAATCTACGTCAAATGGCCGTTCTTCACAATCTCAAATGAACGGTTTCATATCGAAAGAGCATATACCTGGCGTGGTATATAAGCCTACGCGGGTGAGTCAGCTGGACGAATTATTAGCATCGGCCAAGGAAACCTGTGCTGTTATCTTCTTCACATCTGCCACTTGCCCGCCTTGCAAGATCGTCTATCCAGCATACGACGAGCTGGCAGCAGATGCGGGTAATAAGGCTGTCTTGGTGAAAGTGGATCTCTCGGAGGCCTACGAAATTGGGGCAAGTTATCAGGTCCGCGCGACACCCACATTCATAACCTTTCTTAGGGGCGAGAAAGAAAATGAGTGGTCCGGTGCAAACGAGAGCCAGCTACGTGGCAATGTCGAGTTACTGCTCCACATGGCGCATCCTGCGCACCCGCATACGCTGCTCAGTCTGCCAACATTACGCAGGCCGCACAAAACACCTGTCACTTACACCAAGATACCGCCAATTGATAAGCTCATCAACAAGATGGGACCCATGGGCAAAGACCCTGCAGTGAGCGCACTAAAGGAGTTCGTCACATCTCGCCAGCAGTCTGGGGCAGTGGACGCCCCGCTTCCAGCGCTTCCAGACCTGAGTGCGTTCATACTAAACTCTATGGAGATTTCGCCTCCGGAGAATCTCTTCCCTATAATAGACCTCTTTCGAGTCTCTCTTGTCGATCCTCGTCTAAGTGGCTACTTCGCCGAGGATTCGGCTCATACGGTACTCGCCATCCTTTTGAAAGTCACGGAGCTTGATGCCCGCTGTCCGTATCAACTAAGAATTGTCACATTGCACATGGCCTGCAACCTCTTCACGTCTTCGCTTTTCTCTCCAAAGCTCCTTTCCGAGCAAAGCTTGTCGACAGCCCTTCTCCAGCTAGTCACATCTTCTCTTCTAGACCCCGAGCATCCTGCTGTCCGTGTTGCTGCAGCGTCGCTGGCCTTCAACATCGCAACTACTAACCACCAGCGGCGTCTTGCGAAGCAAGAGGATCTCCTACCTGAAGACAGCCAAGTTGAGCTCTTAGCCAGTCTTCTGGAAGCAATGGGTAGGGAAAGGGGGAGCAAAGACGGGCTACGAGGATTACTTCTGGCGGTTGGCCTTCTGAAGTACATGTCTTCGAAAGGCGGTGAGGTTGATGATCTATGTAAGGCAGTAGGCGCCAAAGATGTTGTAACAGAAGCAAAGGAGGCTTTTGGAGATCTGAAGGAGCTGGTGAAGGAAGTCGAACTTGTCATGAAATGAGCTGTATTAGATGAGCTTTATGCCTGCATAGCGAAGGGATGTTAGTTAGCGATAGACTTGCAATTTCTGTAGAATAAGGAGTCTTCTTATCAATGTTCCCCTCTATTGTATAATTAGCAAGGACATAACAGCTTCATACCTAGGTAACTTACCATATCTGACACTGTCGTGTAGCGTTTCCTCTCCATTAAAAGTTTAGGGCTTGAATTCAGGGCTTCTCACCTTTTGGCAGTCGCGCATCGCGTCACTTTCCATCAGATCAACCACTTTTTCTTCAACTGATTGCTTCTTGCTCACTTTTGTCCTTATTGTATCTTAATAACGTACCCCAAAAAGATGTCAGGCCTTCGCAAATCCACCCGCAAGAAGCGTCAAACGCAGCTCAGCTTTAGTCCTTTACCGTCATCATCACCGGCTACGTCTCAGTATCCAGATCAGATTCAGCGGCGAGCTGCTGCCGTGCGGTACGTCTTTTCGGTATTTCTCTTGTCTGTTGAGACATACCTGGGGTTGCAAGGCATGAGTTGGGAGCAAGTAAAGGGTTCTTACCCCTTATATACTCCCTAATCATCTTTCCTGGCCTCATCATCATCCATTGAAAGGGTTACTGATCGGAATGTTGAATAGATACGATAGCGATTTCTCAACTCCTACAAAGAAGCGCCGGTCAGTGGACTCAGTTACAGTCAGCCCGGCTGCCAGCGTTGCGCCAATGCTTGGCCAGCAGAGGATACAGGTCGTGGTGGAGTCGCCTGATGGCAAGGCCCAATTGCCCACGCCAGCTGTTTCATCGCAGCCAGAACCAAAGAAGCCGATAGCTACCGCCGGTAAGATACTTTTTGGGAGAGCACATATTGGCAAGCTGACCTGTTCTTTGTTACTAGAGAGCAGCGAGGATGAGCCCTCGCCTAGGCGCAAGTCACTGCATAAGTTCAGCGCAAGACAAGCCAAGCCAATTCTCAGCGCTACAACTGCTATACGGGATGGGCACACTGCCTTGGGTTCTGACAGCGAAGAGGATATCGTACCAGCTCACGCCCGAAGGCCTAGGGCCGCACCCATTGGATTGAGCAGTGAGGCGGGATCGCAGGCTCCTCCAGATCCAGTGACGCCAAAGAGGAAGAAGACATCGAAAACTCCCAAGGGTCGGGTAATAATTGTGAATGAGTCTTCTGATGAAGGTAATACAGATGTTCCAACTAAGAGACTGCGGCAGAAGCTGTCAACCTCGCCCAAAGCATCGAAAGATCTGTTTGTTGCCTCGGACGAAGGCGATGCTATCTCAAGTGAAGATGATGTGGTGACTCCGATTCGTAGACGAAGGAATACAGCATCTCTGCGGTCTCCTCCTAAAGAGCCTGAACAAGTGGTGGAGATAGACTCTGAAGATTTGCCGGATGAGGTGGAGGACTTGCGAGGCTCAAATGATATAGAGATCAAGGAGACCAGGACCCGTGGCAGGCAACACAATTCTGCGCGCAGCATTCGGCAACAACAGCTGGAGGAGCTCCGACGACGGCGCGCTGGTGTGAGACAGGACAGCGAGGAAGAGGAAGCAGAGGACGGGGAAGATCCCAGTGATGAAGGCGAGGGGTATGATCCAGAGCCAAGTGAAGATTTCATCCGTCGAGGAGATAATCTCGATGAGTACGAAGAGGACTTTGTGGACGACGAGAACGATAACATCGGCGTGGATCTTGGACGTGCTGGTGTACCGCTGGAGTTCACCTACCATGCCAACAAGAAAACCATTGACCATTTCACTACCGAAATCGAATGGATGGTGCACAACAAGATCAATCCAGCATTTGATAGGTATGACGAGATCTATCTCTTAGCCCACGACAAGCTGGACCACGAATTCAAAGGCTATGCAGGCTCCAAGTTCGTATCGTCAGTCTGGAGACCTAACTTTGATAAAGCTCTTAAGGCGAGACCTGAGTTCTCCAGGTTGGACATTCCGGCTATACTGGAGCAGAAATGCGAGGCATGCAACAGGTCAAATCATCCGCCCAAACACAAAGTCACTTTCACCGGAAAGCCGTACAATAAGAATACGCTTGAGGCGATCGAAGATGATGAAGATGACAGCAGCGATGATGAGTCAGAGGAGAAAACAATCAACACTGAAGATGAGGAGAGCTTCTTCCTCGGCAGGTAAGATAGACCGGAACCCTATCCTAGCACCCATGAAATGGGTAGCTGCAACTGCGAATTTGCTGATCATTTAAGATTTTGCTGCGCAAATGCGGAAATTGCCCACGCATTGTACCACTGGCGGTATGCATTGAACCAAAACGTACTCCAATGGCTTGCAAACGAAGGACATCTCACCGCTGAAAAGATCATCGAACGCGAGAAGAAGCCGCAGAAGAAGCGACAGAAAATTGCTAATAAGATTGTGGACGGCATGGAGTCGACGGGGGTGATGAGGGAACTGTATAAGCAGTTCAAGGAGAATCTGGCAGCGGCGAGGGATTCTAAGCCTGTCCACTTTTTGAACAGACGGTAAGATACCCCGTGAATGTCAACTCCTCTTCTTCATTTGGCTCGAACGAAGGTTGGTCTATGGTATTCGTTAGGTATCTGGAGGCTGGAAAGCGATATTTGTGGTATCAAGCCCGGCTCCCATCAGACTGAGCGATTGGATACCCTTGAACTAGTCAAACTGTTACCAACAATGAAGCTGCCCGGACTTAGCCAGCGGTCCTTCCCACATCAATGAGTCCACGGCCATAGAGCTAGCAATGCAGCGAAGTCCACATTCAAGGGCATGAACCCATTCATTAGCATCGTTTCTATAGGCTCAGCCCTCTTACAACGGTCTCCACGTAGCTGAATGATGCATTTTCATGTACAATGTAGGCACTAACCCGCTATATGCACCTTAACGAAGAGCAGAGAATATCGTACACCCTTCCCTTTATGCCACGCCTTTCCCCCCTCTCCTCCACTGCTCCCTCACCCAACTTCCCCCCCCCCTTTCCCCCCTATTTCCCACTACAAACCCTTTCCAGGTGTATTTGGCGTCAGAATATCGCTCGCCCCCTCCCTCGCCTTAAACTCCTTCTCCTGCTCCACAATCTGCTGCTCCTCGACCAGCGCGATCGCAAACGGCACCATTAGCATCAGAGCGCCGGTAGTGATGACCCAAAGGCCTTTGCCGCCCAGCCAGGCGGCGGTCTTGCCGGCGGACGTGGTGGTGGAGAGGGCGGAGGTGAGGGAGCGCCGGGTCGAGGGGGGGAGGATGTCGCGGAGGGCGAGGATTCTGATGGAGAGGTCAGCATCGCTTCGGAAGGATTGAGAGTTGGACGGAGAAGTGGGAGGACAGCAAGTAGAGGGTGCGGTTTGATTGAATGGCTCGGGAAGAGGGTGAGCTTACCGGTCTGAGACTGATTCCTTGGGCGCTGCTAGTATTTCATCGTCGTCTGATAGCTCTGACTCTATAATGGAAATCTTTTGTCAGCAACATAGCACAGAGTTATCGAAGTTTGGATCGGTTCCTAGAAGCTCCAGAATGAGACAAGGTCATTCTTACCAGTGTCCTCGAAGTCTGCGGAATCGTATGCGTCGTCGGGAATGGGACCTGGTTGCGCTTGATCGAGCTCCTGATCTTGGACTTCTTCGAGTTGCACCATCTTGATCAAGGTATCTAGGACAGGGGAGATAAATGGGTCATAAATGGGAAACAAGGCGTCGATCTGTGATGTGTTGTAATTTTTGGAGCTTTGTTTGAGCTGCCCCTAGGTTAGTCGAAGCTCGCCCGGGGACTGCCGCTTTAGCGAGGGAGCTAGGTAAGTGGGGGTAAGACGATACCCAAACCTAAGGTACCTTAACAATATAGTGCCCTGATAGGGTAATAAATACTTTACGCTTACCCTCCTACTCATTAAACTTATTATATTCGAGTACCTTATACTTTAGAGCTCTTCTTATAAAGTTTTTTTTCTATAACGTACCCGTCCTCTTTAAGAAAAGGTAGATTATGATATAACAATAAAGGCGTTTATTGTATTTATATTCTCGTGAGACTATAACGATCTCTATGGACCGCGTCGCGAGGCTAGATAAAATATAGCGTAGCATAAGGTAGCTCTTAAGAGGTTCCGCCCCTTTATAAACGAGCTTCGCTAGTCGCGTTTTCAAATATTATAATTATCAGACATTCCATTTTCGATGCGCGGCGATAACAAAGGCCGGCCTTCGCATTCAGCCTTGGTTATATACCAGAGAGTATGAACGGTTTCTGAAATTGATTGGTGTTGTATTCACATATTATATAGCTTATCAGCGCTACCGCCTCCCCAAGCGCCACCTCGCTATCTGGTCCTGAATTCTATCCCAGCCCATATCTAACCATGAATTCGCCGTCGAACCTTCCTGAAGAACAACAGTCGGGGCGCCGCTTCCTTTTCCAACGTTCAATACCTGCCCACCGAAAACTTGTCTTGCCACTCGCTTCAGATCCTTTGCAGTCAGAGCGTCAATTTTCGCGCACATCTCTCTCACACCGACTTTCCGGCCATGGACTTGTACCTGCCGGCCAAGGTCTTCAAGCTCGACCATTCGGCTCTCGAGATTCATTAGTAGAGCGCTCCTTAGTTGGTTTTTCGCTCTGTTAACTTCCACAGTCTGGAGAGATGAGAAACCACTCTCTAGTGTCAGGTTCTGCATTTCTCTGCACATGACTTCAAGCATATTCCATGCTCGTCGGGGGTTGCAGCTTGCGCTGATGCCGAAGAGTCCGGAATCCGTATATGAGTGGTTGAATGCGACGCAGGATTCGACCCAACCGTGTTGGTTCAATACATTGGTGTACAAACGTGAGTACATGCCCTTCCCTGGTCCCCCAGCACTGAAGGAGCCGCCACCACCGAGTAGTGTCTGTAATGTTGCCAGAGCGTAGATATCCTCTGATCCGATTGGAACGGCCTCGAAGGCGAGGTGAATATAGGTGAGGTCGGGAAGAGTGGGTTGTGCTGGTGGTGGTAGTGGAGGTAGTGAAAGGAAGCCACCAGTGTAGTGAGACGGCATGTCGAGGCTCAATCGTTGTCCCTGTTGGGAAAGGTCTAATGAGGATACTGATGCTTGTGCTGAAGCGGAGGTTGACAGATTCTTGAGGAAGGGTATATGTGAGGTCAATCTTGATGTTTGCTGAGGTGATGGCGGAGACGAAGAGGGTGCTGAATAGCTGGTGGATAGTGTGGAAGACGAGGAGTTGGAGAATATAGAGGCGGACGAGGAGGTGGAAGATGAGGATCCGGTCGAAGAAGGAATGTTTGATAGTGACACGTCCGAGCCATACTGCGATAGACTTGGCCCCTGCGCCTTTTGCATGTCACCGAAATACTTCCCCGTCAATTTCAGAGCTTCTTCGTGTGCGACACCAGCGAAAGCTATTACCATTCTCTCCGGGTGGAAGAAGGTGCTTCGGTACTTCCCCACCACATTCCGGTCGATAAGCGGGAGGCGCTCTTCAGGGCAAAGCAGAGGATTCCCCAAAGTATTATCTTTGTATGCGGCCATATGCACCAATTCAGGAAGAATAAGATCTGGTTTTGCCCATATTTCCCTAAGCTCGTACTCTGCAGTTTCGAGCTGTTGCTGGATTTCCAATTCCGTGATCAGAGGATCGCGAACAGTCTCGGCGAGTAAGCCTAGTGTCGTAGGAACCGCAGAGTTAAAGCTGGCAGACTGGTACATGAGTGACTCCCTCGACGATGCGCATTGTATGTTTCCGCCAAGGCTTTCCATCGATTCGAGAAATTCATCAGAAGTTCTGTTGCTGGTGGACTTGAAAGCGAGCCGATCTACTATATGACTGACGCCTTCCAGCTCTTTGCTCTCATATCGCGATCCTGCGTCGACATACACGCCAACGGCTGAAAAGGGGCCTGGGAGAGCTTCTGTGGCCACGCGGACGCCATTTGGTAAGATGGTGACTTGATCCCATTCGGTTGGATCCTGGAATTGATCAGTATAGAGTCGGAATGCGAGGTAAGTGGTCTCGATTTTACCTTTTGCGCTGGATCATCAACAGCAGTAGCAAGTCGTCTAATGGCTCTTGGGGATCGAATCAAAGCTGCGCGAGAACCTCTTGAAGTCAGGCGCGCCAGCACCTGAGAAGAGGAGAACTGCATTCAAAGTGGTGTGCCAACTTCCGGTAGTTGCAGGGTAATCGAATCCTCGAATGTTGAAAGATATTCAGTTGAAGTATCTTCAAAGCCTGAAGAAATTGCGGACGTCGACGCCAAGCCCGCCTCCATCGTCCGGCTAAAAGTCGGGCTGGTGAGTGATCTATTGTAAGGTATTTCAGTTCTTGCAGCGGGCTTGATGGCGCACTTAGGATATCCTCTTGGAGAGCTGGTATAGACTAACGATGGAGTATTCGTGTCTTCGATGGAGTCCTCCCGAGTAGCCCTGGTGATCTTCCTATTGCTGTTCCTCTTCTTCTCCCCAGATTCGCAGGCGCCATCGCTCTCACAGCAGCGCGAGCTAGACTATGCAATCATAAATGAGAGAACTGCGTTGGATGTTCTCAATACTTCAGAACATGGGGGCCTCGAGGCATCACAAAATCGATGGTTGAATGTGACTGGTCTCCGACGAGGCGATGGCTACGCTTGGGAGTCACTACCAAAAGTCCAGAACAGAGCGAAAGAGCAGCTACAAACAATCCTTGATGGCTTTGGATCATCCAGCAGATTCAATAATGTTTCGGCGGAGACTGACATCTCAGGAGGTTTCCCGAAGCAGAACACTTCAGAAGAGGCGCTGTCTTCGATGGCACCCTTCACTGAACCCACTCCTCTGTATCGGAACGTTTCAGGCATACACCATGGGCAGTGGGTTCGCTCAAAGATAGAAGAATCGATTGCCACTCCGTCGCTTAATCTTAGCGAATTAGCCCCCAGGGTTTATTACACCTCTAAAGTGTACAATCGAAATATTACAGGACCGACTGGGGACCTACGGGTTCAAATTGAAGAGAGAACAGGCGAATACGATCCCGATCCTGAAGTTTCCTTCGTCAAAGCGCAGGTAACCATGAAGGACGAGACCTCGTCAGGCGATGGCTGGGAAGCAACACTCTTCGGTCTGCATTATTCACAGCAAGGAGGTATCGTACTGTCAACGACTTCCGAGAAATTCGCTGGCATTTTTGCCCTGCCACACTTTACCCTGTCGAAACATGCGTATTCCCTTGCTCAACGGCTTCTGAACACTTCACTTTCATATACTATCACAAAGCAAGAGGAGGATTTCACCAGCGCGTCGAATCCATGGACTTCATCTCCTGGGAATCCTTCGGAGGCCATGTTCCCGATCCCACACTGTGAATACATTGTCTACCTTCAGCAGCATCCAATGGACGATGTAAGTGTTGATCTTGAAGCAACGGAGCTTGAGCTACGATACCCTACTGGCGCTTCTATGCCAGCCGCACCCTTGATTAGAATGTCTGCTCTGATTTTCTCCCCTGATTGTGGTTTTGTGCTCGAATCCAAAGGTCCCCCTGACTTCGCACCTCAGCATGGACTGCACTTGAATGGTCAGAAAAAAGAAGCACACATGCGAGATGCAAGACGCTGTATACTAGCATTTGCTGCTATTGTCTGTGCTCAGATTTCTCTGTTAATGAGACAGATGAAAGACGCATCAACCCCGTCTACCAAAAGCAGGATCAGCTTCTACACCATTGCAATGATGGCCTTAGGTGATGGTTTTGCATGCATGGGTACTATGGTGACCAGCATGCTCGTCGATGCGGTCTTTCTGCCTTTGATCACAACAGCGTTTCTTTCCTTCCTTTGCGTCAGCTTTTTTGGCATGAAATTCTTGATGGACATTTGGACAGTCCAAGCTCCAGAACGGGAGAAAAGGGAGAGAGAAAGGCAGAGAGAAAGGGACCGCCGAAACGCCGTATCAAATGCATCCCGACCAGCCTCAACGGCGGCGACGGCCACGCCTGCTCCTATCATCACAGCTGCCGGAACAGACACGCTACCGTTACCTGTCACAGCCCGCCGGCCAGCAGATACGGGCGCTGGCCTCGTCATTGTTACACCGGATCAAGACCTCGAAGCCGCACAAGCCGACGATAATGCTGCAGCTCAAAACACAACCCAGACCACTGTCGGCACCGCTCGGCGAGAATTGTCTGCTCTTTACTCCAAGTTCTACTTCCTCCTACTGGGCATTCTCTTCCTCTCTTTGCACGCGACAACCTGGCCCACCGATCTTCGCAGCATCTACAGCAACGTCCTAGCCTTCATCTACCTATCCTTTTGGCTTCCGCAAATCTATCGCAACGTAATCCGTAACTGCCGCAAAGCCCTCCGCTGGGAATTCGTAGTTGGTGAAAGCATCCTGCGTCTAGCCCCAATCGTCTACTTCTACACCGTAAACGACAACATCGTCTTTGTCGACAACGACACCAACGCCGCCTACGTCCTCATTGGTTGGGTCTGGATCCAGATATGGGCCCTCATCAGCCAAGAGATCCTCGGCCCTCGCTTCTTCGTTCCAAACGGCTACGCACCGCCAGCGTATGACTACCACCCCATTCTCCGCGAAGACGATGAGGAATCCGGTTCGACAATGCCAATAGGCTTCTCGCAAGCTACTGCTGACCCGTCATCGCCAACTGCACCTCGACCTGGGGAGAGCAAGGAGAAAGGGAAAAAGGTGTGGGACTGTGCTATTTGTACTGAGAATATTGAGGTGCCTGTTCTGCCTGCGGCTGGGAGTGGGGGTGGAGAGAGTACTGCGGCGGTTACTGCTACTACTATCTTCAGCCGGAGGGTGTACATGGTTACGCCTTGTAGGCATATCTTTCATAGTCAGTGCTTGGAGGGTTGGATGCGCTATAGGTTGCAGTGTCCGATTTGTCGTGAGAATCTGCCGCCGCTTTGAGCAATGAGATTGGTAGAAAACGCGAGGTTATAATATGCCGAAAGACTCATTTCTTCGCCATCACGCTGTGTCCCTGAGTGATGGACATACTAGAAACAGACTGCGAAGAGCACCCGACGGTAGCACTCGTACGGGTTGTTGTCTACCAACAATGGCGTTTTGTGAGCCAGATGAGCGCCATCTTTGCTTGTTTCCTGGGCCTACAGCCAGCTAAGTGCTTCGTATATCATCCTCTATGTATGACTCATTACCCAGTTGTCTCGTGCTATCTCGTGGGTGTGTTAGATGTGCAACAGTCTTGTGAGCACCGTGTTGAGCCACAAAGGCTTTGTAACACCAATACGAGACACAGACTCCTCAACCCAGATGTCTCGCGCAGCACAAAGTGATGGTTTTGTACCTGCTCTCCATTTACAAAGTTGAACGTCTACTACCACAATCAGCCCATCATGGACAGCCCCCGCTCCGATGAGCAAGAAAGCAACCCTAAGCCACAAAGGCCATCACCTCCACTTCCAACAAATTTCACATTCCAGGAGGCGAAACCTGGCCCTTTCTTACGGTCAGTAACCCACCGTCCAGCCAGGGTCAAGTGAAAAGAAGCACGCGGCGAACGGAATAAATGGCAAGCTGTCACGAACGCATGGGAGAAGCGGCGACTTGACGCCGAAGTGGCATGGTTTGAGCGACAGATGGAGCAAGCGAACGAGGAGTGAGTAGTGGTATGGAGTGGTACAATTGTAGGGTAGCGAATGTATTCCGTTTACGAGCTAGATGGTGGTGGAATGCTGCAACATGTCACAAGGCTGCCAATCGGTTTGCGGTTGTTGGTGTCCAAGAATGGTCTAACGATATTGGGGCATGAGATGTCGTTGCTAGCGCCCGTAGATGTTCGTGCAAAGATTTGAGAACATGGCTCGAATAGGAATGGTGCTTCATCGTTGTGTTATGATGACTGCAGGTAGAGAGTTTTTGGTGCTAGTGATATCAGATTCTTATCGGCAATATTAGATTCTTATCGCAGAGAAGAGGCTGGCTTGGCTGGAGAGTATGTCGGAAGATTAGGACGAGAACGGGCCTCGCGATTGCTGTTTGTAATGAAGCAACTGGTCTGGTTGATGGGAGTGTTGAATTCGGAGTGTATTTTGTAATGAGGGTGTTGCGATACCACACATCTCTACAAGTACCATGTTGGCGAGAAACGGCGAGACATTTGGTTGAAGATTCTTAGATATCTTATTTGAGGCATGAAATTATATATTTTGCACAGTATGAACTACTGCTACCAAGCGAGCAATTCATAGCGAAGACGAATCGGTAGAGACGCTCTTTTAGCAATGAAATTGCTTTTACATCGTGCGACTCTATCTTCAACGGCGCATCGAAGGTTATTTTACAGGTTGCTTGGTATCCTGACCAGCACACATAAAGCATGAACATTGAACGCGCCTTTTCTCCTCCAGCACCTTGCTGCCTGTGAACAATGCATGGAATTGGGTCAGTGAATCCTAGCCGTAAGCCATATCTCGTTTTGATCATTGCGTTTCAGTTGTATACCGCGCGGGCTAAGCAACGTTCTGATAGATCAGCAGGGGCTCGCCAGTACCTTCAATCTCTGGTAAAGTACACTTGAGATCGAAGGCTTTTGACAGCACAATCTTGAAAATCTAGAAGGACTGTTAGAGAAGCTATTCATTGGTTCAAAGGTAGTCGATTTGTTACCTTTTGCACATTGATGCTGTGGCTTGTGCTGCTGAAGATCAAGCTTGCCCGCATGGCTTTTGCGAATCGGCGTGCCTATAGTCTATGTCAGAAGGGAGTCTTAGTACAATCGCAGGTTGGCCTCCGTACTTGGGTTGAGATCTCCTCTTGCTCTTCCCTTGGGAAATTGATGAAGTGATCGTACTTGGTACCGACAAGGAAAGGGATAGCAGTTTTGTTAAAACCTCGGCCTTGGCGGTACCATTCTTTGATTGAGTTGAGAGTGCTCTTTCGAGTCAGGTCAAACATGAATAGGATCGCGACTGCATCATTGCAGACCAGTGGTAGCATGTTGACAAACTCCCGTTGACCTCCGAGATCCCATATTGAGAAGGTAATTTCCGTGTTGCGGATCGAGATGGTCTTTTCCATGAAGTTGACACCTGAATTGTCAGCTTCATCTCCAGAATACGGTGTTTCTCTGAAGGTTTTGTCTCACCTAACGTCTGGATGTAGTCCTCATCCCAACTCCCTTCGACGTACTTAACCATCAGGCTGGTCTTCCCGATCTGTGCATCTCCCACCATCCCCACTTTGATCACGACATTATTCTGAGTCCTCCCAGCATCCTGATGTGCCGGCCTCTGATTCTGCTCTTGATATGTTTGCGAGTACCCATACCCCCCACTGCCTGACATCCCTGAGCCCGGTCTCGAGTAAGCTTGTGGCTGATGTTGATATCCAGAGTTAGAACGAGTATTGGGGTCTGAGTCGAGGCTGGGTGAAAATGAGCCATTGGCAGGTGGGTAGTTCTCTGACTGGGCTGATTGACGTCGTGGGGGTTCTTGGTAGCCATTGTTGTAGCCGCCTGTGGGTGTCATGCTCATGTTGTCGTCGACGTTACCCATGACTTCGTCGTCATTGGTTCTGAATGTATTGTTGGCGAAATTCGATGCTATCGGATCTTGTTGATATTGAGGATCCATGGCCGAGCTCATGCGGTGGTGAGAAATCTGCTCAAATCACTGCTCTCAGGGCGATAATGCGGCTGCCGGGCGAGAGACTTCTTCACTGTAGATTGTAGATGATGTAGTCGTAAATTCGAGTCTCGGTCGTCAAGGGAGGCTTTGGTGGCTGTGGTGTCCAGTGCGTTAAAAGAGTAGGAAGTGAGGTTGAGGCTTCCGGGTTTCAGCGCGTAGAATTCTACCGTTCACACGCGTTCACACGCATGGATGGTGGGCGAAGGGCTTGAGCCTTGCCTCACAGTATTTGGTTTGTGATCAGAGTCTTTGAAGGACACCAATGGCAGTAGTAGAAGGAGTGGTAGCTTATAGCCAGAAACTTGAACTTGTGGAGGGGAAGAAGAGCCGGGGTGCAGCTTAAGGTAAGGTAGACAGGCTTAGAAGGATTCACCCCTCAACCGGCCACTCTACTATAACTCCATAAACAGCCGTTTTGATATCAGGACTCCGCATACAAACTTGTAGCAATAACCAATTGCTATGATTTTCGTACCATGATATTTGTTCATACTTGTGTTGTTCGTAAAGTAGAGTGATTATTCGCCACCCCCTAAGAGATCTCTAGAGCTAGAGCCCGGAGTAAGAAAACCAAGGATTCCCAGGTACCTAGCCTTACAGGGTGGCCGACCGAGGGTTGTGGCCGGTTGAGGAGTGAATCCTTCTAGCGCCCGTTCGGAATTACCAAAAAAAGTTGTTATAAAGTTGCACAACTCGAAAGTCGAGAATCAATCCGTATCTCTTTTGCTTGTAATATCTACATCTACAGATATGGCAAAAAGACCGGCAGATGAGATTGGGGACGAAGGGGGTTCCTTGAAAGCAGGGGAGCGACCTTTGAAAGCAGAACATGGTGAAGAGATGGAATTCGAGGACGAGTTTGAAGATGAGTTCGAGAGTGAGGATGAAATATTCGAGGCAGGGGTAGACGGGCGACCAGATAGGGAACGAGAGGCGGAGGAGCGAAGGGGTACGTGGATCACGCCGAAAGTACTGTGCGAACATCTGCTAATCGAAGCGTCTCGCATGTATTAACTTTGCTTAGACGTTATGGACGTGGACCAGCAGACATTCATACCCGGCCGTCATCAATTGGAGAAGGGGCAGACGCTGTCACCAGATTTATCTGCCTATGATATGCTACACACTCTCAGCACGACATGGCCCTGTCTGTCGTTCGACATTTTGAAGGATTCACTGGGGAATGACCGTAAGACGTACCCAGCTACTGTATATGCGGTCGCAGGGACACAGGCGGAGAGTAGGAAAACAAAGGATAACGAGTTGCTTGTGATGAAGCTTAGCGGGCTGAGTCGAATGGACCGAGAGAGGGACGAAGATTCTGATGAAGACGATGATGACGACGAGAATACGGACCCTATCCTCGAGACCAAGTCGATACCACTATCCTCGACCACAAATCGGATACGTGCCCATCAAGTCCCGCCGACGGATTCCTCGAAGCCCCCTACGACCCTCACAGCTACAATGACTGAGGATGCCAGCGTTCTCATACACGATGTTACCCCTCATCTTTCTTCCTTTGATACCCCAGGCATCACAATAACTTCACAACAGAATAGCCCCGTCGCCACGCTGCGGATGCACAGGACAGAAGGCTATGCTCTAGACTGGTCACCGCTTGCGCCCCAAGGCAAGCTCCTCACAGGCGACAATGACGGCAAAATCTTTCTCACCACCTACGGCGACAGCGGAAACTGGCTGGCCGACAACAGACCATTTTCTGGTCACCAAGGAAGCGTAGAAGACATCCAATGGTCCCCGACTGAAAGCAATGTATTTGCCTCAGCGAGCAGCGATGGCACAGTAAAAGTCTGGGACGTTCGCTCAAAATCGCGGAAATCTCAACTAAGCGTCAAAATCAGCACTACAGACGTCAATGTGCTGTCTTGGTCGCGTCAAAATTCTTTCCTCCTTGCCACAGGCGCCGACGACGGCCAATGGGCTGTCTGGGATCTGCGGCAGTGGAAACAATCTGTTGGGGGGGCAGCACCAACTCCGAAACCCGTAGCATCTTTTGACTTCCACAAAGAGCAAATCACGAGTGTCGAATGGCACCCTACTGATGACAGCGTCGTAGCAGTCGCAGCAGGCGACAATACGCTAACGTTGTGGGACTTGGCGGTTGAATTTGATGATCAAGAGAGCAAGGATACCGCGGACGCGAAAGACGTGCCGCCACAGCTGCTCTTTGTTCATTACATGGAATTAGTAAAGGAATGTCATTGGCATCCGCAAATACCTGGTGTAGTGATGGGAACTGGAGAAGGGGGGTTCGGGTGAGTCTTCATCGTTTGCTTTGTTCGTTGAAGTTTCAAGGCTGATGCAAAGGCTGTCTAGGGTTTTCAAGACCGTAAGTGTATGAAAGGCATATATGAAATGCTAGCGAATGCTACTCGTTAGAAATTTTCTATTCTAGTGGTCATACTAGTTACTACATCCCAAAAACCACCTGCGTCGCTCCTTTCTTTTACATGAATTCACCCATTTCCAAACATTGAGAAACCTATCAACTTTTTTATTCGCTTTGACAGCACTTTGAAAAGTCTGGCAATACTTAATCTGCTGATCAAGACCCACTTCAAAATTCAAAACTGTCTGAAATCACTCCTCCTGATGTGCTTCATGTACACCTCACAAGCACAAGACAAGACCCGATTCGATATTCATAACTTTCTGAGATCACTCCTCCTGATGTGCTTCATGGACACTCCACAAGCACAACACCCAACACTCCTATCAACCAACAAGATGCTGTAATTTGCCATCCCCCTTACCCCTAAATATATTTATATATTTATTCCTAGCACCACGAAAAGGTTCCGCAAACTACAAGCTCGAACTCAAAAGCGTTCCTAGTGCTACCGAATACGAGAGCTTGGCTTGAGATGGCAGCTAAAGCTGCTGCCATACGACTCCAAGAGAAAGATCTGCTGGCCATGAGCCTTGTCCAACTCCAATACTCGCTGACACTAGTATGTCGATGTACGAGTACCTGGAGAGGACAAAACTCGATGAAAATATGGTCTGTATATTCTTCGCTCACTCTAAACTCATTGAAGCGAGCTAATGATTCACGCAATTGAAGCAGGACAGGAAAACCCTGGGTGACAATCTAATCCGATGTGAAGCGGATCAAGTGAATGCTCAATTGGAGAACAAGGATTTCCAAGGATGAATGAAGCGGATGGAGGAGGAACGCAGAGCGGATCAGGAGAAAACGAGAGCCATCATACAAAGACTTGACCAAATTGAGGAGGAACGCGTCGTGGAAAAGGTAGAGAGTAAGGAGATGGAAGCAACCCTAGCCGCAAACAATAAAAAGGAACTCAAAGCATGGGCTGGAAACCTTCTCATCAAAGTTGTGGAGAAACTACAGCGAGAGCAAGGGATCGAAGTTGAAGGACCAGGCAATGACCCGAAAGCATCGCAGAAAAGACTTGTCAATGCAGCACAAGCCATTTGGGATAAGCATGGGACGATTCAGAAGAACAAGTGGATTGAGGAAACGAAAGAAGAGGCGGATGAAAGATGGAAGAAGGAGACTTGTCTGAAGTCGAAGTTCCGTCATTTTTTGATGGATTTGCGGACAAGATTGATGCTCGTAATGTATTGGCTCGTGAGACTTCGAGAGACTTTGCTAAGCTTCTGTTGAGAGCCCAGTTCTACGAGAAGCATGAATACATATACTAAGGGGAGTTGCTCTTCTACGTCGAGGGGAAAACGGCTGAGGAGCTTGCTCATTACATTGTAGCACACAAAGACTTTGGACAAAGACACACTGCAATGATCGTCTTCGTGCTACTTTCGGGTTCTCTTTTTCAGGAATCCACATGCGATGAAAGACATATCCACTCCTAGAGTTTTGTGGACTACCCGCATGTTCTTTTGCTTTCCTACGACAACGATAGATTCTGGTGCAACCGCTCTTGTCATTTGCACCTACAATACTCTGTTTTTCCATCTCACATGCATCTACACCATCTCAAGACTTTCTAGCCTGGTCACAACCACAGCTCCACCACTCCCTCCAAGAGATGGGCTGCAACCAAACGAAACCCGTCATTTCCAACGCTACCTACTTCAGAGCTACCGCGGGCCCTGATCTCCGCGCTGAGTATGAAGAGCGCGTGCGGCGAAAATACAATCCAGACGCCAAACCACGCAGGGATTTAGAATCAGTTGGCCTTCATATTGGAAAATCGACAAAACGCGACAAACATGGAAGACAAAGAAATGCTTTTGTCTACATACGGCCTCAGAATGAGAGGAGGGGAGATGGGGAGCGGCTCGGGGGAGGAGTTAGTGGTGGTGGTGGTGGTGGTAATGGTGGAGAGGCTGTCTATCCTCCTGACGAGAGGGTATCGGTGCTGGGTGGAAGTCGAAGGCAATCCCCGGCTTCCCCTAGTGCTGGAGGTGGTGAGCGAGAGGCTCCACGTGGATCTGATGCTGGAGCGTCATCAGCTGCTTCCAGTCCTCGTCAACATCATGGAACCCAGTATCGTGATCCTGAGCGTCCGCTAGCTCCTATGCCGCGGTTTGGCAATTCGCGCGGAGGGCAAGCGGCAGGAAGACAAGGTAGAGGGAGAGGAGGTGGGGTGGGAGGAAGTTTTGTTGGTGGTGGGAGTAGAAGGCAAGGAAGAGGGCGAGCAGAAGGCTCGGTTGCTTCGTCTTCGACAGGTAAGTCGCAACTGTGGCTGATGATGCAAGGCTGTTAAGAGGCTAATTCTCATTACGCAGCGAGGTCCGGACTACGTCCTCAAGGGCAGGCAGGCGCTTGATGAAGAATCTGACCGCCTGAAAGGTGTAGTTAGGAGCGGAATTTGAGCAGGCGCTATAATGCATGCACTCTTCAAAGCTGTATGCAAGATGTAGACTCTAACAACTGATAGCCAGTATTGTTCTCTGACATGAAAAATGGTACGACCTCATCCTGTATGTAACCTTCATTCTCCTCTCCTTTGCTCCGACCTAATTTGGAAGCAAGCTGATAACGGTGCTACCATCGACAGCTGCCAGCTGATCTCTTTCCTGCCACTGATTCTTGGTGTGACTGGATCTAGCCTAAGACTTCCATGCTCTCCGAAGGTAAGGGTTCTCGCTTATCTTCATTAGCCTCACCATGTTACACCTCAGGACCTACTAAGTGCCAACCCTTTCCACGTCCACTATCCTCTCACCAGCAAACAACACTGACTCTACACTCGTTCCATAGTCTATTTGAAAGAACACTCACGAGAGTACAGAATCCACAGACACTGCCAACACGATAGTCCACGATGGGAAACGGTTCTTCAAGGCCCTCAAGGCCTCCGCGTTACCCACACATGGCAGATCCCTACAATCACCCCAGCTCTTATGGAAGCTACAGACCCAGTTGCCACGCTCCACGTCGTGGGACCTACGAAGCCCAGCACACCCAAGCACAAGCTTTCGACCAACCTCCCGGCGGTCGTCAATACATGAACGCTAGGGGACGGCCAGCACCTCCACCACAAGGAGGCGAAGAGAACCCAGATGTGCGTGATCCAGTTCCAGAACAATCACCACACCATTCGATGCATCACGGAGCCAGAAGGAGAGGAGATGGCAGAGCCGTGTATGGTGAGCCGCAAGGCCGACGAAGGCGGGAGCCTGATTGGGCGGGTATCACCAACCGAGAGATGGGACAGTTGGCTGCGCTGCAGTACTCGCCGGCAGGACAGAGCCCACAGATGCAGGCAAATATTGCTAGGCATATGCAGGAGCTGAACTTGAGAGAGCAGGGAAGGCTTGGTATGGTACCTGGGGCAGGGCAAGGGGGCGGAGCTCCTACTGGAGACGGTGGTGGAGGCGGTGGTGTGGGGCCACACCCGGGAGGTGGAAGAGGAGGTCAGGCGGGTGGAAGTCAAGCGAGTGGTTCTAGCCGTGGTAGTCGAAGGGGAAATTACCCAGACGACCATGGACAAGGTGGTGACGGACTCGGTGCGATGCCCGAAGAAGTATTCGCCCAGCCTGGTGAGCCTCTGATGTCTGGTGGAAGATCTCAAGGACCACCGTCTGCACGGGGAGTACGAGGAAACATGTCAAGTGGACGTGGGAATGGGCGAGCTAGAAGCAGGGCTTCTCATTATTCTGAGGCACCTACTATACCTAACAGCAGGAGGTAGGCTGGCGATGATAGCTAAGTGAGATGGAATAGATTAGGAGCTTGCAATTCATATTGTGAGAGCTTTTGCTCCTCGACCTTCCACCAAGGTATTTCTAAATTCAAGACTTGATATGGACGACCCATTTTTTCCCATCGATCCAGCAGCGGAGCAGGAATATTTCGACAAGTATTAAACTCTCGTGGTCTTCCAGGCTCGGTGCTAGGATAAGCTACATTTACGAGGACTACAGAGACCAGAGTTAGCAGCATAAATTCTCTCTATAGCAAGCTATCACCCTATCAACGCTTGAGAGAAGTAGCGGCTTTGCAATTTTAGGCTCTTAAGTGGACATCCCGCCCTACGACCCCAATGCACGACCACCTTCGGCTGTCCAATCTGTTCTCGCCGAACGAGGTCTTCGCCTCGAAGTCGACAAGCGACGGAAGGTCGCTGCTGAACGTGCCGAGAACAAAGCCAAAGGCACGTGCCTCCAGACTAATCTTCTACTTCTCATCCCGTATTCCAGACCAAGAGAAACATGTGGAGAGTATTTGCTACAAATATACGTTGTGCAAGTATTTACATATCGTCACATTGCAATGCTGATTTCAAGCAACCGACAGCCAGTATTCGTAAAGAAACCATTGCGCTCGAACCCGACTCAGCCAGGGCCATCTAAGTCAGACATGCTATCGGAGTGAAAGAACAACGAGCAGAGAAAAGGTGCTAGCAAGAATTGGGGGAGATAAACTTGCGAGAAGGGAGAAGGAGAGAGTGGAGAGGGAAAGCGGAAAGAGAGAGGGTAGGAGGAGAGGGTGTTAAACGCGATCCTAAAGTATACGCCTGAGGGTAAGGCAGCAAGACGGTGATCCTTCTAAGACTCGTGTAGCTTGATTGCAGAATCTCGGATGATAGGGGCGTGGCTGGTTCGGCTGGCTAGCAGGCTGCCAATCAACGGAAACCTCATATCATGTATCAGTGGTGTCACTAAGAGAAAGGTGTTATCTATGAGGGATGCCTTACGTCGTTAATTCGATGATCGAGGGTTTGTGTTTCTTTCATGTTTCATAAGATCAGCTTGTGTTGCTCGAGCCAAATCCCCTAGCTTTGGAAAAAGCCATAATGCAATGATCGCCTCTTTGTGTTTTATTTGCGAACGTACCACGCGCTTAGACGAGTCACAAGATCGTCTTCGGATTACATTCGAGTTCTCCTTCAGCCTGATGACGACGGCGTACTACGTGTGACAAGCTACAGAGATGGGTATCACATTACACAGGGAGTATTATTTATCAGAAAATCGTGGTAGATCTTCCTCTTCCTTTCTCCATATCTCTCCTACACGCAACAAGACTCATCTCAGATCTATCAATATCAACATCAACATCAACATCAATACTCATACTCTTCGTCAAAAGGGGGCGCAGCTGTAAGCATTCCTACTGTTAGGATTACACTATTCTTCAACGTTGCTAGATAGAGCACGCTTACTCTGATACTAGCATTACTCAACTACAAAACCGCTCAATATGCCAGACCCTTTCAACTACCCCGCGTACTCCCACAACCAACGTCTCGAAAACTTCGTTCCCGGCTATGGTGGCTTTGTACCCGATAAAATGCTGAGGGATCCAAGATACAACGGCGATCCACAGATTGATCGTATCCGTCACATCCAAGGGATACCTCGACCCGAGAGAGGTCCAGGACGTCATGATCCATATGGCCAAGCACCACCTATGCCAGAAGAACATAGAAATCCACATCCAGACTACCAGGAGGGCGACGAAGACTACCACAAAGGAGAAGAACAATCTGCTCAATCAGTACATGGTTCCAGACACGGCGCAAGCGCGCGACGTGGCGGTAGACTTCCACACGGTTACACTCACCCCGGTTTTGATATCGATGGACGGCCAATACGACCACTCGGACCGCGCGACAACAGGTACGAAGGCGGCGCACAAGGCCCCTGGTACGACCGCAACGACGGCTTAGGCCCACGTCCCTTGCCACCTAATGCCGATCATCCTTTCTATCACGACCGGCACCGAAACAAACACGGGCCCAAAGCTCCACCAGGTATGGCGCCGCCTGCAGAAGTTGCACTTCCCGGAGGAGTACTGCCTGGACACCCTAATTTTCGAGGTCCAGAGCATAGTATAGGGTATGATTACGTGGCGCTGCCTACCCAGCAGGGCCTGCGATATTACCCTACCCGGCGCCAATGAGGGAACACCGGGTCTATGGGGAGACATCGCCTGGGTTTGTAGCGGGGAGTAGGAGCAGGAAGGGAAGGAAAGGTAAAGTTGGTGGTACTCTGGCGTTCTGGTGATATTGAGAGAAGGCTAGGTACGGCGGTGGAGTGAAGGATATGGGAGACGGGTTGTAGTTGCCTGCGAAATGGAATTCTGAGGGGATTCCTACGATTCTTGTAGGAAGTTTTTGGGGATTTGTGTGTATGCATTAGTATTTAGTCAAATTGGTTAGCATGTGAAACGGAAAAGGATTTATCTTACTTTGTATCTGTATTGTAGTGACTGTGAATGTGGACCTATTGGATGATCTGCTGCTGCTTGTGCATTCGTTTGTTGGTAGTAGCAGATCCATGACAAGTTCTCTCGTCGCCCAGTAATTGGTATCAGAGCGCGTGTCTGGGTATGTTGAACATCTTTGTTCAAATGACTGACCAGTGCAAAGTTTCACGAGAAATTACCCCTGCTCCGCAGCAGTTCGTGTCACTTTTAATGAGTCATTCTTTCATGTAATGACGCAAACTATCGTGCCTAATTGGCATAAAAACATGTGATACAATGACTCAAGCAACTTGAAATTTCAAAAAGGAATCTTCTGGTCCGGTTTGTTCTTTCTTCTTTATCACTAAACCTCCAACGTTTGATCCCTCCACCTCAATACGAGCGACATACCCTTATAACACCAGTATTCCTCACGTCAAAAGGAAAGATCCCTAAGCCCAAGATGCCACTCTTCGGCTCTCGCTCATCAAGGCGACCCAAAGCACCAGACCCTTTCAACTATCCCGCCGCTCATAGAAACCAACGCCTGGACAATTTCGTTCCTGGCAACGGAGGTTTCCTTCCCGACCGTATGCTGAACGACCCCAGATACGCCAACGATCACCAAGTCCAGCACGTCCGACGCATCCAAGGAATGCCTCCTCTCAGAGGCCAGGGAAATCATGGACGTCATGACCCTCGTGGACCACCACGGGAGGGCTTCCGCGATGACGACATGCATCCTCGTGGGGAGGCAGGAGCTGCGGATGCGTATCATCGCGGAGCTCGACAAGGCTATGGAGCACCAGCGTCTGCTCATGGAGGAAGCCGAGGACGATCTGCCCAACATGCCAGTCACGCACGAGGGCCACATAGCCATGGAAGTCAAGGACAGTATCCCCACGATCCACGCGATCAAGGAGTGCCACTCCATCACCAACGACACCCTGATGGGAGAATGAAGACGACGCCGGATGGGGTGCGGTATGATCGGCTTTTTGGAGATGCGATGGAGAGGGAGTTGAGGAGGATTGAGCGGATGAATGGGCATGATGGTGGGCCTGTTCCTCGGTATAGTCATCCGTACCGCTGAGATCGATCGACAGAGAAGGGCAATTGGTAGGATGTATTTGGAGAGGCGTGTGGTTGCTTGCGACATAGATATTGAGGACATAGTTTGAAGTAGTTTTCAAAAATGCGAGAAGATGATTTACTAGGCGAATCAATTGCCCTTCCTGTTGATTTGTGCTATAGTAAGCGCATGAACCACTCACAGGATTATTGTGTCTCCTGATGATTTAAGCGTTTTCCTCAGCCTGATGACGACGGAATCCACTGTGTGGTTGGCTATCAAGATAAGTATCACACGACCTTGAGTAACCCGCAATACCGTAAAAATAAACCTTTGTTTCTCTTCTGTCCCCTCTTCTTTCATTCTCAACTGCCAACATCCAAACACTTAAATCAATCAATCCATCAATCCAAAATGGGACTCTTCAGCTCTTCTCGTTCCTCAAGGGGATCCCGTGGTCCAGATCCATTCAACTACCCAGCATACCATCACAACCAACGTGTCGACAACTTCATCCCAGGCCATGGCGGCTTTCTTCCCGACCGCATGCTCCATGATCCCCAATACCAAGATCCTCAGACGCGGCACATTCGTCGCGTGCAAGGGCTCCCTGCAGATGGGAGACCTCGTGCACCACCTCCAGGGCCAAGACAAGGACAGCAGCCTACGGCGGAAGATGTAGACCCGCATTATGACGACGGTAGCGAAGAAGAGGGAGCACCACAACATGCTCTTCGAAGCAGACACGGCGCGTCAAGTCACGGAACCCGAAGCCACGCCTCTCACGCCTCAAGAGTTCCACCAGCAGCTTCCCGTACACGCCACAGCCAGCATCAAGGTCAGCTTCCGGGATGGATCGATCCCGTAAACGGACATGCCGGCCTTCCAAGCACGGGACTATACCCTGCTGCGCACCGAGGACCACCTAGTCACGGCGCTCAAGCGCGAGGTCCTGGTGTCGCTGCTGCTCACGTACCGCAGCGTGGAATACCCGCACACGTATGCCCACAGGAACGCCCGGTATATGGGGAGCCATCACCTGGGTTTGTATCAGGAAGCAGGAGCAGGAAAGGGAGGAAAGGTAAAGTTGGTGGGACGCTTCCCTGGCCGTTTTAGTGGTATTGAGGGAAGGTTAGGAAGGGTGGGATTATACTGATATGGTAAGGGGTGTGTTTGCTTGCGAAATGAATTTTATGGAGATTGGTCAGGTTGTACCTGAGATGATTCAAGGAGGGTGCATGCATTAATGAAATCAGGCTGAAATAGCTAGGATATGGAATGAATTGAATTGCTTGCGAAACATCTCATCTTGTATCTGTGCTGTAGTGCTTCTAAGTCCGGATCTGTCTTTTCTCGAATCTTCTCACAAGGGTGTCAAGCTCATAGCTAGATCACAACCGAAAGTGGTGGACTGTTGCACAGCGTTTTCGTAGTTCAGATTACACCGATAGCTACACATAGAATTAGCTATGGTTTGACAACAGCATCGTTCTTTCTCACATGATCACTACGATTTTCTGTACCACAGTAGACCAGAGTCAGCATCGCTCATGGGGTATTCATCATCTTTTTGTCTCTCACCATATATACTTCTCTATTAGATTATTAAAGAGAAATATCCAAAGTCGTGTCAACGGTTTCCCTCTAGTACACCCAGAATATTCCAGCAAGCTTCTAATCCTCACTTTAGTCAAAGAAACATCGACAGACTACGAATCTGCGATATAATCATTGAAGACTAATACACATACCACCCAACACCAATAAATCCCACATCCTCTCATCAACCACAATGCCACGCCAAATCCGCAACGCCTTCGTCCGCGACTCCAGCGGCACCCACATCATTGGCCCTCGCAGCGCCTACCTCGAAGACCCACACCACACGATAGCAGAATACCACTCTAGACAGCACCCCCAACATGGCCAAATGCGAGCTGGACCGCGCTACGCATGCCGATCTGGTCCTGTGGCTTACAACCCTGGCTATGAGTTTCTCAACCGTAGCGGAGGATATGGAGGTAGGTACGAAGACTACGGGCTCACACCACCTGGACCGATACCACATCCAGATGTCGCAGCACCTCCGCGGTATAACAATGGAGGTGCGGTTTTTCCAGGCGGCCATCAACATCAGATGCCGGACCCGTATGGTCAAACCCCACGGGGTTCTGGAGGTGGAAGGCGCCAGCAGCCTGGGATAAATGTGGCTAAAGTACCTGGATATCGCTTCAATGGCGAGGGCGAGGGCGGCGGTAATGGTCATAGATCCGGAGAAGGCAGACAGAAAGGAACTAGAGGTGGTGGGACAGTCAGAGCTGAGGGGGCCATAGCTCCGACTGAAGATGAGAGGGCTAGTACACGGTATGGAGACGAGGGTGAGATGAATGATCAGGGCGTGCCGTTTGGTTCTATCGTTAACGGCAATATTATTAACGTGGAAGAGGGAGAGCAGGAATTTGTTGAGGAGGAAGAGGAGGAAGTAGAAGGAGAGGAGGAGGATGGTTCCATAGGTGGTTACGGTGGTATCAGCGAAGAGCGAGCAGAGCAGATTGAACGTTGGGCTCAAGTTGTGGGAAATTCGGCTGGTGGGAGCGTGGCCGGTGGAGGTAGCGTTGCAGTCAGCGTTGCTGGTAGTAGAGCTAGTAGAAGGTGATGACTGGATGATGTGGTGCCTAACTTACGTAGGAGTTGGTAGCGATTGCTGTTACACAGTAAGCGATCAAACTTTTTGAGACAGCATACTTTTCTTTCTCGGCCCCTCTCTCATACGGCATCTTGGGTAGCACGAATTCAGTATGGCAAACCCTCTTGCCAAACTTACCAATCTTCATCGATCCAGCAAAATTCAGAGGGCCAGAGAAGACTACCACCTACCTTCTCTGCATAAGCTCACTCGCCCTCCTCTCCGTCAAAACACCCACAACTCGCACATCTCTCTAAGCATTAATACCTTGACCTCTCAAACATGGGCTGCTTCCCCTGGTCCAAATCGCGTTCCCTAACCGCCGACGAAAGGATGATGATATACGAAATGCACCACGGCATTCAAGACGGTGGTCCTGCACAGTTGATACCAGCATACCGCGGCGGACGACAATGGGACCCTGCTCCAACACGTACCTACCAAGAGATAAAGGGCCATGATCCACCTCTGCACCCAATACCGCCCAGGCCCCTTGATCAGAGGATGATTGATAGGTATTACCCAAATCATCCGTGCGCTAGGCTACCGCGGCAGGTAGCAGCTTATGGTCATGGTAGGAGACTTTGTGGTGCAACACCACCGGTGCATATGAGGAATCCGCCGCCAAGAGGTCGACGTGGGACACATGAAGCACCCCTGCCGCCGCAACGAGGACGAGATGGGCAGCGTAGACGCCATTTTTCCTTGTCCACATCCCCTGCCTCTCTACATATAAGGGATCAGGATCAGGGTATGAACGTGGTTGCTGAACCAGGATATTTATTTGGTGGTAGCGGCGGAAATCGGAAGACGGCTGCGAAGGCCAAGTCGAGGAAAGCTGAGTTGCTGTTTCCTCCGTCAGAGGATGATTTAGCGGAAACGATCTATGGGGGCAAGGCGAGGCCACTGGATCGTGGGGTCCCGTTTGGGTTCCCGATCCATGAGGAGGGTGGGGATGGTGACGAGGAGGAGGAAGAAGAAAAGAGGGAAGGGGCAAGGACGGTGAGAGGTGCTAGTGATGATGGAGGTCGGATTGAGCGTTGGATCAGCGCTGTTGAGGTTGGAGGAAGTATTATAGGGGAAGAAAGGAGAGCTGAAAGGAGCAGGTTTGTTGGCGACGTTAATGATGCGGACCAGGACGACGAGAACAACAAAGAAGAAGAAGAAGAGGGAACAGCGAAGGCCCGGAGTGATGAAGATGGTGGAATTGAACGTTGGATCAGAAACGTCGAAGGTAGCCGAGCCAACGAAGGGAGCGAGGCCAACGAAGGGAATATAGGCAGAGGAGGAAGTAGAGCAGCTACACACGGAGCGGGTCGAGCCGAAAGGAGCATTGACGAAGAGAGTATAGCCAACGGGAGCAGAGCAGGAAGAGCAAGCGCAGCAACTGGCAGTAGAGCTGTAGGCAGCAGCTATGGAGGGACCACAGTCGCGGTAAGCAAAGCCGAAAGAGTCAGAGCGCCAAGTGTGGAAGACCTTCCGCGATGGGGCAGAGAAGATCATTTTGGAGCCGGCGCACGCTGAGATGCAAGGAACAGCGCAAGAGCTCAGCTTTGAACAGAAGAAGTGGAGAAGGATGAATATGAAGAGCTTCTGAAGTTGTGAAGGGGGAATATTGATTGGGGATATCGTTGGCCGTAGGCCATATCAGAACTAGTGGCTCGCGACCGTGAGAGACAGGATCTCAATGAGGCAGATCAAAAAGACTTATCCACAATTTCTTCTCAGACAAGTGAAATAGATATCGCAAGAGACTCGCAACGCTCAGACGCTCCGGAACGAGTGCAAGAAGTAAATCGACTTAGAATGTAACAGCAACAGAATCAACGTACCTGATCTCTCTAATAAGTTCGGCTGCAGGAAAAGAGCCGGAAGGTACGGGAGCACAGCGAGTGACCTATCCCGGTATTCTGACATACATCTCCTACAGACCGACTGGATTGCAATATACGTCCTCTAGAAATGAATTCTTTGCTCTTAAGGAAAGGACCTTTTACATCGGACAACCTGCCACAACATAATCCTAATAATGCGCGAAGTGGGATGAAATCGCACCAAGTGGGGCAATGTCGAGGCCAGTGCAACACACTGCATTATCTACATCACGTGCAGTAGTAAATGTATTGTTGAGAAGGTGGACATTACCTATCAGTCTCCACGGAACGGATATAAGTCGTCTGGTCCAACGTTGTACTCCGCCGAGCGAAGCCACAACAGGACCGCGGACCTTAGCGTAGTTAGTGTCGTGCATTGTTAGGTTAAATTGGTATAAGCAGTTGAACCTAAGTGACTGAGGTGGCCGAAAATGAGGCGCATTGACTTTTGGCAAATATTCGCGGAAGACCCATAACGGCTCGCTCAAGGCTGAACACTGCAAGCTGGTTGGAGATTAAATAAAAGAGATCAAAGCCTCATCGTTGATTGTGAGTGAAGATCTTCTTGGTTCTCGGGAGACAGAATCTGTATACGAAGGTAGGTAGGCCTTGGCGCAAAGCATCGGCACGATCGTTCTTTCCAAGCTCTCATTTCTGTCTTGCTTGAGTGTCGCAAAGAAAAGTTCTCTTTCATAAGAATAATGCAGACCGTACCCGGTGCATTGTGTGAAGCTGTGGCAAGTCAGCTGTTCTGGAACCTGGATAAATCGGCTCGAATCCTAGAGGGGTGGCTTTAAGCAGGACCAAGGGTCTGGACTAACCTTCAATAGATTCTGACCATAGAGAATTCATCGCGACCCGTTGCTATGGCCACCCACCCAAGCTAGGGGATTTAATTCTTGGATCAGAAGTGTAAAACTCAAAGTGTAAAATTTTACCCCCAGGTAACTTGAAAAAGGGTCATGTGTTTGATTAATAATGACACACGTAAGCCAGGAAAGATACGAAGACTTGGTGCAAGCGCTGGGAGAGTGATCACTCCCAAGAGTGATTTCGCAGTGGCGTGATGAAATGCACCAATCGAGCGATTCCATGGACGGTTCAACGCTCGAGGAAAATGTCTTCAATCACCAGGTACTACTTCGATTTCAGAGCAGGGACTTTCGTCTGTAAGGCGACCAAGCAGAATGGTGTCCTCAGTGGTCCAAAGACCATCGTCAGGGATCCGCCCTCGAACCATGAATCATGAATGAAGCTCTCATAACATAGGTACGTGCGTTGGCCTCGTGGTTGACGCTTAGGAGCGGTGCGAAAGTCTTAGCTGGTCGCGGATGCAAGACGGGAATTGTCGTCAATTGAAGATGCCGCTAGACCCCGGATTTCGGTTGCATTAGGTTAGTGATGTTCGAGACGAAGAAGCAGCGACTCGCTTGGCCAGAAGTCGACTGGTATAGCCAGCGGTGGCAGTCTTAAGCACCTTGAAGTGGTGTGCTGGATTCCAGGATACAGTAAGACTCCACAATGTAATTCCGTGTTAATGAACAAGGCACTTTGGCTCTCTGTCAGAAGGTGATCGTGATGGCCTCGCGTCCGGGGAAATCTCAGAATCCCATTGTCAATTCGTTCGAAAATGCTGATCAGAAGTCTTTTGTTGCGAACTTTCTTCCCGAGCTCGAAGGCGCAAGTCCCGTGTTCATCAATGGTTTTCACTAGTAAGTTTGGAGCCTCTGCCGCTGCTTTTTCGCCTGCTTATTGGTTAGCCCGCCACTTGGGAATGGCCATCCTCCGATCACGAGCTGATCCTTGTGCCTTCGGGGCCTAGTTCCTGCAAAGAATATGGTGACCCATGCTTAGATGAAGTACCTTTGCAGCATATCAAGCGTTTTGACTGGCATCAATTGTGGAAGGGGTCCATGAAGAAAGATTCATGTTCAGGGTCGCTTGGCGAATGCTGAGCGCTTCCGAACTTCCAATTCCTGTGCGTGTCAACGATCCGCCTTCCACCTATCTACACACTATTTTGTCCATCTCCCTGGAGCTCAGTCGTACCTCCGACAGAGCATGATTCATTCATACCTCATTCAACGCCCGAACACCCACCACCACCCACCAACCAGATTCCTGCAACTAGTTAAATTGTGCCAATGCGCATGACGGCCGATCTGCAACCAGACCACATCCAGCCGTCGGCATTTGCCTCCTTTCCGCCAATCAACTCTACGCGGTAGAGAAGTGCCTCCGTGACGTCGAATTGACCCACGCCTTTGCTTTTACACTCCTCAGCATACTCACGCCAGAATCAATTGATTGCAGTACATACACTTTCACATAGTCTTCTACCTTGCGACCCAATCCACGCCTCAGAAGGCGGCTTTGCGACCTACAACGTACACACCTAGCCTCTGCAAATACACAAAGTAGAGAGGCTATCGACCTGCGTGTGGATCTCTAGCAATTGTACAGCGGTACCAATTCTAAGCCCGACAAAAACCACCGAGACCACATACAGTATCTGCCCCAGCTACTGCAATTGTTGGAGCCCCTGCAGAATTTCGAAACAAAGCTTACGGCAAGCCGAGCGCTTCGCGAACTTGGCTGGAAATCGAGGGCATTCACACTACTTTCCTTCAAACAGCCTACGGTGCTGCACCAAATCGAAAACCTTCACTAAGCACATACACATTCTGTAATACTACTCGAGCAGCCTGGAGCAGCTTTGTCTATTCATTGCGAAGTCGGAAGTTGGATGACGGCTGGCTGCATCTGCACAACACCGTTTATCCGCACGGGTCTGATCTGATAGGGTAAGCCTCGAGATTCGACTTCCACCTCTGCTTGCCCTTCACTGATTCGCATGCTAATGTGCTCATAATGGCAGTACGCATCGAGGCCTCATCATCTCGCAATTCACCTCTCAAACTAAACTGCCCACACTGAAGCTTGGGTCGAATAGTCAAACATCCACCAATTGATGTTAGCCTATGCCTCTGGAAGACTGAGTGGTTAGAAGTGAAGGGCCTGAACATTGGAACTACTGAATACGTTATCGTCAATTGGATGGAAAGTAGGTCGAATTGACCACCTTCAAGATAACTTTGACCTGTGATGAAAATGCTCTCGGACATGATAGGAGGCCGTGATTCTACCACGACTGTGCCATCTACCGGTGCGGGCATCACGGGTGGAGCCTCGGGCATTGAGGGCAATACCACTGTTGGGACTGGTATGTATTCAATGTGCCTAAGCTTGCCGACCCGTCATCTTCTCTGCACGATCCAAGAGCCTATTATCAGACTAACGGCAGAATTAGGTCATCCACATGCAAAGTCGTTGAACAGCGGTCAGAATGCCAACCCCAATTTCCCTCCTCCAAAGACAGACAAGCCCAGGCCACACATTTGTGCTACATGCTCACGTTCGTTTGCACGTCTTGAGCATCTGAAACGGCATGAACGGTCACATACCAAAGAGAAGCCCTTTGCCTGTCCCGAATGTACACGATGTTTTGCGAGGCGAGATCTACTGCTACGGCACCAGCAAAAGCTACACATGACGGCGCTGCCTGCGTCTCGGCAAAGAGGGCAACGCCGAGAAAGCACAAGTAGTGCTGCCACAGGTGGATCTGCAAGAGTGCGCAAGAACTCAATGGCGAATAATGTTCCTGGAAGTTCAGGAGCCGGCTCCATGCGCCCAAGAGCGAACACAATAAGCCATGTAGATAATTCAACGCTTGGGTTGATTGCAGCTGCCAACTCTTCGGTCTCTCGGAACGATGGACTTGGTCTTGGGCTAAACAGTTATTCTGGCGTGGGTGGCCTTCCTGGTGTTGGGAGCTATCACCCTAGAGGAATGGCATCGGCGGCGGGACACCACGGGAACCCACACGTCTTGCCAAAATTGGAGACCAAACATCATGGCATTGATGTTGGTGCAAGTTTACGTACCGCTCCCCCGTTTGGAGGATTTGGAGGCGAGATGGATATGGACAGTCTATGGTTCGGACCGGGATCGTCAACGATAAATCCTGCGCAGCTTCATTTCTCGACTTCTCCGCAAATAGAAACCTTGGAGGATCAGTCATCATACCACCAAAGCTTTCCTGGGGGCGCACAAATTCACGATATGATGGATAGCGAGAGCACCTTTGGCTGGGTAAACACTTTTGACAACCAGATGTCATTCAACAACTTCAATGAACAGGCTATTGACCGCTCCTCACCATCAGCAGGTAGCACCGGCAGTCCTGGTGCCATGAGCGAGGTCATGCTTGATGGGTCCAATAAACCTATAAGCACATCTGGAGCTTGGCAGAATGGGATGACTTCTCAAGCACGTTTTGCATCTGTTTACGCCATGAACTTGTCCGGGATGCCCTTCCCTGAGCAGTATCCTCCAGGCCAGTTGTCTCCAAGATCTCTAGACGCTCAATTGGGGAACGGCGATCAGTACTTCTCTTCGCCTCCACCCCTGCCCTCCCAAACACCATTGTCAATAATGCCAGGCATGGCAAACTCCTACTTTCATTCACCAATGGCTGCGAAGTCAGAAACTCTAAGCAATTCTGCCGCATCGATAAGCAGCAGCAACCGCCAGAGCTCTGTCACTTCCGTTTCGACAGATTCTATCACCGACGCTACTCGGCAAGCTCTTATCACAAGCCTTTCTCAGCCATCTCTGTATGCACACATGAAGACGGCCCAGCCCCAGATATCTTCACCCCTGTCACCAGGATTCCCAGTAACGTCACGAAGCATGAGCATCGTGCCAATGCCGAGTACCTACGATCTCCAGCGATATGTGGCCGCTTACATTCAATATTTTCATCCTCACATGCCTTTCTTGCATATTCCTTCTTTATCTTTCGACCTCCCTGCGTTTACTACCAGCCTTCGAGCGTCTAGTGGACAATTTACTTACGGCCAATCGGGGATTGCGGGAGGCGGAGGCTCCCTTATTCTTGCCATGGCCGCGATTGGTGCTCTTTACGAATACGATTTCACTGCTTCAATGGAGTTGTTCGAGATGGCCAAGAAGATGATACAGCTTTATCTAGAGGAGCGACGCAAGGCAGATATGTCAGCAGCTCTGACGAGCAACCACAATGCTGGCGAAAGCGCTGCTTATAATACACCTCTTTGGCTTGTTCAGGCTATGCTGCTGAATGTCATCTATGGCCATAATTGCGGAGATAAAACACTTGCAGGTATCGCAAGTACTCATTGCGCGGCTCTTGTGAACCTGGCTCGTGCAGCTGGTCTTGCCAAACCTCTGCCAGACTCCTCCACTGGACATGATTCTTTCCAACGCATGAAGCAAGAGGACCTGCAGATGGGAGGTCATGACATCAGCTCCGTACAATGGAGTGGTGCCGAGTATAATGGTATCCTTGACGCTCAAAGCGAATGGTATCATTGGAAGTCTGGTGAAGAACGCAAGCGAACGCTTTACGCTGTATTCATCCTGTCGAGCGTCTGTGTCTCTGCTTACAATCACGCTCCAGCATTGATGAATTCCGAGATAGGACTGGATCTCCCATGTGACGAGAATCTGTGGGCTGCGGATTCTGCTGAGGCTTGGCGATCGCATGGTGGTGCTGTCATGGATCACCATAGAGCAACGTCCTTCGCTTCGGCGCTAAGCAACTTACTTACAGCCAGTCAAAGACCGCAATATATGCAGGGCCAAATGTCTCAGCCTTTCGGTCATTTGGCAAGGAACTTCGATGGTCTTCCAGAGTGCGACGTTAAGCCAAGCACTTTTGGCTGTCTTGTCCTCATCAATGCCCTCCACAATTATATCTGGGAAACACGACAACGACACGCGGGCAGGCAATGGACCACTCAGGAGACCGAAGCGATGCTTGCTCACATCGAACCAGCTCTGCGAGCGTGGCAGGCAGCTTGGAGGAGCAATCCTGAGCACAGCAATGAACGGCCAAACCCTTTTGGTGCGAGCTCGCTCTCTGCAGACTGCACACCGTATCTGGACCTTGCATACGTTCGGCTATTTGTCAATCTTGGACGATCAAAAGAGGCCTTCTTCAAGCGTGACTTCGATGCAATGGCTGATGAATTAGCTCAAGGCATGGAGATTGTACAGCATGCTGATTACTCTCCCGGTTATAACTCCGGTGATCTGAATAGCGTGTCCAACACCACTAGCAGTTCCCCTGGGAATGATACTACGCAGGTCAAGCTTGAAGATGGTCAACTATCCGGCACCATGATCTCGGAGCCGGATCCCAATTCTGGCCAGTGCTCTAAGAGAGAAAGGCACTTGCGAAAAGCGGGCTTCTATGCGGTTGATGCTCTGGATATGTCTGACAAGCTCGGCGTAACTTTCGCAGACCATAGCTCTCGAGAGCTGCCTATTCAATCCGCCCTTTGCGCTTTTGACTGTGCTCAAGTGCTCGCTGAATGGGTGTCAACGGTGCAACGGCGCGTGGGTCGATATCTTGGCATACTTGGCAAGGATGAAATAGACTACACTCAGGTCCCAGCAATCATGCTACTAGAAGAGGACGACTGCAAGTTATTAGATAAGATCCACGGCGTCATCACAAGTGCCGCGTTGAAGTTGGCTGATAGCGGGAGCATAGGCATGTCATCGATGGCAGCTGCGAGTGGCCCTTATATGGAAGACTGTGGGTATGGAGGCAAGATTCTCCTGATACATGCTCGTATGTTCGAGCGGGCTGCTGTCTGGCCTGGTAAGCTATAAGCCCATCTCCATTCCTTAAGAAATATTTGCTAATTGATACCAGTCACTCGAGAAATGTCACAATCACTTCGAACACAAGCGGCACATATTAGAGAGCGAGAAGAAGCTTCCATCAACATGTCGACGTAAATATACGCAATTACGACTACGATACTGGAATTCGCATACGGCACAACATGCATATCAAGGTGCTACGAGCAAGACCGAACTTTACTGTCGCTACGATGCCCAAAGCGTCTGTATCATATATGGCGTGAGACGCCTGAAAGACATGATTTGGAAAGAGGAAAAAGTGCTTGGTTCCATATTGATGACTTACATTCTTGTACAGCCTTTACGATCTTGAAAGGTATCGTGCTTTCAAAAAATTCCAAATTCAAGATGTTTATATTCTCTTCGGTTTCGTTCTTGAATGGGATGGATATGTTCACGAGTCACGAAATATAGCGCTGGTGGTATTCATTGCTTGCAACGCTCTGTGGACACTAGTGCTATTGTTTTTATAGGGAGGGGGGGGGGGTGGCTTTCTGGATCTGGAGTAAAGCGTGCGCAGAATTTTCATATAGTAAGGGAGAAAAGTAAATATCGAGTCAATGATGATCGTTTCTAATGGTATATATAAGGTGTGATATCTCATTTCTGCTTGTCTCTCACGATCTGTACAGCCTGGCACACATTCAGCTCATGGGAATAGATCAGGTCGAACAAAGCTTACTAGATTCCATATCAAGACCAAATGTATTGGGCGTCTCGGTAGACAACGACCTAGGTAATGCATAGTCCCCTAGAACTGCGAGAAACAGAATTTGTTTTCTTTCGGGGGTACCTCCTCGTAGAAGGTTTCAGCCCCGAGTATACCCCTTGAATCGGCCACCCTGCTATAACTCCACAAATGTCGGTTTTGATGTTATGATTCCGTATGTAGAGTTATAGTAATTATGAACTCATACAACATTCGTACCAAGGCCTTTGTTTATACTAGTATGGTTTAAAAGTTATAGTATTCGCTACCGCAAGCAGCCAATAGCAGTCCTAATCACCGAAACGAGTTCCTCATCATCTCGCCATAGTAAGCAGTTACCTTCTCCTCTTTCGGTCTGCCTCTAGACGCTGTGAATTAGTAGCGCAGGCTGAACAACATGCACGAAGCCTTTCATGCGTGCACAGCCTCCTACGATACGAAAGTACCATGAATGAAACGCCAAGGCTTTTCCATCAACAACGATCCCACCACATCTACTCAAGTCGCAGGGCGCAGATCTTTACTTGGCAGTATCTATCATATGCTATATATCTAATAATGGCGGAAGACGGCCAACCACAGTCCATCCAAGCACGAATAGCAGCGCTCAAGCTGGGGCAAGTTGGTAGAGCCCCAGTGACCGCTGACGGAAGTTCACCAGAAAAGCCTCAGCTATATATCAGAAGCCACTCTACAACTGTCCCCCAAAATCTAGGCATCAATCATAGCAGGAACACCTCCACCAATGGCATTGGCAACGAGCCCAACGGGCCAATAAGGGATGGAGTACTCCCACCACCTGCGGGTATCATACGAACTGGTCAAGCGGTCAATCGGCCTGCAAAGCCAGCGACAATACCCCCTCCAAGACTGCCAGCGAGGAAACAGTCTATGCAGCCTTCACCAGCTCTACCACCCAGAAGACCCTCTGAACAGCAGCTGAGCAGAAGGGATTCGAACGAGTCGATATCGTCCACAATTTCTACAGTGTCTGCCCTGTCCAGTGGGACTAGGACTCCAGGCTCGAGAACACCTTCGATGGACTCGAGCAGGATCGTGGCCCCGGTCTTCGACCTCTCTACTCTCCCGCCACTGCCTCCAAAGAGGACGAAGGTCGATGTTGAGAAGCGATATCAGGATATTGAGAAGTCGAAGGCTTTTCCTGGGTATAAAGATGCAGAGAGGGCAAGGATGCCATTGAAGGCTACAAAGTCGACTCCTAGTATTGCTACGGTAGAAGTGGCGCCTCCAACTACCACGCCAGCCCTTCCCCCTAGGAGATCAGCACGGCCTACGAGTCAGATCACTTCAGAGCAGCCGCCTCCAAAGCCCGCTAGATCAGCTCTGTCTTATGGCATGAATAAGCCCGAGGATCCAGCTGTTACACATGGAGTCAATGGCAGAGACCCAAGCCCCACACCCCCCAAACACGGAGCTCCGCCACCAATCCCCCTCTCATCTCGTCCAGACATCGCAAAGTTCCAGTCCAGCAAGCCCAAGCCCCAAGTGCATTCGCACACCCAAGTCCAACCCTTATCCACCCATAGTACTGGCCCCCCATGCCTCGTCTGCCGCGACTTCACGGCCCCAGACACCCACGCTGCCAAGTTCCCCCGGCAATCAGTCCCCTCCCTCGACTGGCTTGCCACCCAATTGACTGCTTCCTTCCAATCCCACACTGACCAAGCCCGTGCCATCTTCACCTGGTTGCACCAAAACATCTCCTACGATGTCGTCGCGTTCTTCAGTAACAACGTGCAACCATCCACCCCAGCATCAACCTTGCATTCCGGCCTCGCAGTCTGCGAAGGCTATGCCGGGCTTTTTACTGCCCTCGCTACCAAAGCCGGGTTGGAAAGCATAGTCATCGGCGGCCACGGCAAAGGCTTCGGTTTCTCTACCCTGAAGCCAGGGGACCCGTTGCCGGCGGAGAGTACAGGCCACGCCTGGAACGCCGTCAAAATCGACAACGGCTACTGGAAACTCATCGACCCCTGCTGGGGCGCTGGAAACGTGGGTGGGAAGGGAAAACCATACAACAAACATTTTTCACCCAGGCAATTCACGATGTCCAATGAGGAATTCGGCATGCGCCACTATCCTGCTAATAAAAGCCATTTCTTTCGCGATGATGGGAGGAGGGTGAGTTGGGAGGGATATATCGTTGGTGATGCGGGCGGAGAGTTGGTGCAAGTCTACTCTGGTGTCGCGGAGAAAGAGGGCATTTCAGAAACAGGATTCCTGCCCAAGTACAAGAAAATCAGTATCTCACCCTCCGCGCACCCGGGCCCGACGATTCGCTTCCAATTCTCGAGGGTGTGTGAGCATTGGGATCCAATGCGCAATGGAGCCGGGAAACCATTTTTGTTAATTCTCAAAATTCATGGGATTGATGGGAGAGAGGATGACTATGTTTTCTTTGAGACGAATGGCACGTTTTGGTGGGCGGATGTTGAACCGAGACGGCTTGGGGCTAGGGGGCAAACGGTCAGTGCGTATACGGTTGATTCTGTTGGCGGACAGAGTGGCAGGGGTTTGACGAAGGAGGAGTGGCGGGCGGCGTTGATGAAGGGGGTTGGGTTTGGGGGTTTGGCTGCTTGGGAATTGGTGTAGAGGATGAGATGGATAATATAGTGGATGGTGCAGGGAGATAGGTCAGCAAATACCCATTCATGACAATCATGACTTTTCGTTTGCAAAAAGAACGGCCAGATTATGATCTATATATACCCCAAAACCACACGATACGAGTATCTTCTCTAAACATGCCGCATGCCCCTGCTCGAACCCACGCCCAAACTCCCCACCACCTGGGTCTCTTCCCCCAATATATTGCAATTCCCTGCCCAAAAAAGCCTCCAAACTCCCCACAGTTTGGGTATCTCCCCTTCACGTGCCGCACTTCCTACTCAATATCCCCAGATCTCCATACTTGCCGCGAGAATTCTAGCACAACCACAATCCCCTATGTGGGTATTTCCCCCAACATACCACATTATCCTGCTTAATATTACCCAAAACCCAAGCACACCATGGAGATTTCGAGCGTGGTGTAGCCCGCGTGAGACAAATGTACTTGTCTAGGCGTTGGCGATGGGCGATTTGACTCTGAACGAGCAATGTTGGCGTTGCGGGTTGAAATTTTTCCTCCCTTTCGAAACTTCTCTTCCGTACCAGCTTTATCGGTAATACTAAAGCCAACGAAGGAAAAGTCATCTGTCGGTTTTACGCATAAGATCCGAGCTTGATGCCAAAAATGATGTTTGCCGCAGCGAAGGAGGATCCTCGGCGTCGTCCGGTTGACTTCATCATCGCTTCTGATGATACATAGCGTGCAAGAACTCCTGTTTCGGGGTAGCGGTTGTACGTACTCGCTCTGTTGTTCCATGACTCATCTCGCGAGGAGAGCTGCTAATCCTGATTCCAATAATAGCGCGACCGTATGGCATATCAGATGATAATGGGAATACTGTGTTGCATTATTCTTTGGTACCAGGTGCGATTTTCTTCTGCCTGATGTTCATTTCACCTCTCGCTTACCTTCCGTAGAACAAGGTAATGTGGAACTGATCGTTAGCGGTGCTGATACTGATGGAAACGGTTTCCTAAAGACTCAAGGCAGCCAGGGAGGCTCTGTTCGGGACTGCCTGTGACCCCCCAAAGACTGCCTAACACTGCAGCAAACCTAGGCAAGAGTCAAATTGGGACAAGTCAAGTTGGGACAAATAGTGCGCTGGCATGAAGAGACGACCAGTGGTCTCGTTGATGATATTTGCAATTCTAGCTATAGTCATTCTTCGATGATAAATTTCCATATGTCAAGGGAAGAGCAGATTCTGCTTCAGCCCGCGTGCAAGAGGCAATTAGGTATACTGGCTTGTATTTGAAAAAACAAAAATGTAGTAGCCCAATTAATCATCGCCGAGTCGCAACTTCGCTATCGCTGGGTAGGATGGCGCCAAGGAAAAAGCGTTACTGTCTGACAAAAGCCTCCAGCTGCGTGTTTTATACTACGTCGCGTATCCAGGTGAGCTGTTGAATTACATGTGCTCTCAACAACAAAATGCTTCTTCGGCCCTATTCATGCGATCAAAAACTTCCGGCGGCTCTGGAAAGGTTAAGCCATGCGACGCATCTCATGCAGGTCGTCACAGCAGATGGCAATTAGTCCTCGTGGATTAATCTTCAAGCGATTAGGCATGCGCCTATTGATGCAAGTCTCCAAGTGTTCTTCTCCATCTCTGCCACTTTCGGCCTTTCTCGGTTCATGATATAGAGTCTTGATTCAAGATGCAGCTCCACCTGATTCGTCACCTGTCAGCTCAGGATCTTGGCCAGCGTTTCAAGCGAGAAGAGAATAGACCTCCAGACTTGAGACCTCCAGATCATCCATGGCGTCGTGATTCTCGACCTACACGGCAAGCCCAGTAACCTAGGGCATCCGTTCCCTTCCAGAATGTATTGTTGTATACCCAGCACCAATACTGGTCCGTAGTGCAGAATGGCTCGCTCGTTTGCCCATCGAACCAGCGTGATCCTCTTCTTGAGCATTTCTTACCTCGTCGGTGCGCTGTCTTGACACATTCCACAATCGCTCGTGAAACCGAATATATTCCCCTTTTCTGCGCCACGCTTCTCTTCCAAAACCCTCTCAACATCCCCGTAATAAAAGCATCTCCCCAGCATACCGCACTTTCCTGCTCGAAACCATGCCCAAACTCCACCCAATGTGGGTTTTCTCCATCCACAAGCCGCAATTGCCTGCTCGACAGTCCCTCCCATTGGCACCTTCTTGCATCCATGCCAGCTTCAGCAACCTTGCACAATAAATTCGGCCCCCTCCTATGTGAAATTTTTCTCCTCCTCAGGACTTCACCACCGCTCCTTCGTATCAAGCATATCCAACTTTCTTAGCCTCTTTCGCTCACTTGAACGCGCGTCTGCAAAAATTCCGCCCTGTGCTTCTTTCTCTGCCTCCAATGATTCCATGTAGCGCTTCCTCTGTGCAACTACTGGTGCTGATTTGCGCTCGAATTATCAGCGGTACGGTGCCGGTTTTTCGTCGTACATATGCTTGAAGAAATCTAGACGATAAGCGGTTGAGGAAAATGAGGATGGGTACTTAGGTAGTTGGAGTGCGAATTATTCGGTTTTGAGGAAAAGTGCTGTTTAGCCTCTTTCGCTCACTTGAACGAGCGTCTGCAAGAATTTCGCCCTGTGCTTCTTTCTCCGCCTCCAATGCTTCCATGTAGCGCTTCCTCTGTGCAGTCACTGCTGCTGGTTTACGCTCAACCTATCCGCGGTACGTTGCCGGTTTTTTGTCGTATATATGCTTGAAGAAATGTAGACGATAAGCACTTGAGGAAAATGAGGATGGGTACTTAGGTAGTTGGAGTGCGAATTGCTCTGTTTTGGAGAAAAGTGCTGTAACAGTCGGTGGAGACGGGTAGTGTCAACGTTGATTGCATCTAGGGCAACGGTATCTGCCAGGGTACGCGCCACGGTTCGTTGACTTGGGCTTGAGGATTCGGCCATTGGGATTTGAGTTGGTCGGGTAGCCTCCACAGACTCGTGAGAGCGCTGGTACTCTTGAAGAGCGTGCTGCTTGTTGCTTTGTATACCTTACCTTATGGGACAATCCCTGAAGACAGTGGTATACGCCCGCTCTGAATAGCAACAAGGTATCGTCGTTGAACACCTTCTTGGAAGACATGGCGAATATGACGTACAAGCCCTCTCTGATAATGACTGCACTCATTGCAACGCTTGCTCATCTTCTCCCACGAACCTCGTCTTCCTGGCTCAAGGTTGAGCTGGTGCATGAACTCGAAGAGGAAGGATCCCGGTTTTCGATCACCCCAGCAAGGGTTTGAACGTAGACTGAGGCTGGTTGTACGCTCAAGAAAGCAAGGATTTTGGTCAGATGAACCCTTCGTGTGGGCGCAGGTGACGACTTTGGTGCAGAAAAGGGTGAAGTCGAGGCCCGTTTATGGGAAACAGAGACTGAAAAGTCAGCAGCAGGAACAATCTGCGACAGTCTTGCTGGCTTTGAACGGTTTCATCTTCAAAATTGTGTGCACGCCTAGCTTTTGAGTCAATCTTTGGCTCATATCCGAGGTGTGAATACGAGAGGTGAGAGTGGTGACAGCTCGTGGTAGTGGGTGGGGATGTGCTTGAGCACGTCAAGGAAGATCTCGGCACGAGATGTCGCTGTGCGTGTGTGAGTATATTTCAAGTGCAAGGCGTACAGGCTTCCCTGTTAGTTGTCTGTATCTCTTTTTGGCCCTTCCACCGCAAGCTGTATACTTCAATTCGAAGAAAGTGAGGGTATATCTCTACCGGTCGGAGCGGCAAATGTGCCATAGGTTGGCATCAAATTCGATTCACACTGCTCATTCTTGCAGCAGTGGCGAAGGTTCGGAAACTCTTGGTGACGAGCTTGGTCGCGAGGAGTGAGGGCGCTTTAGATGAGGTATTAAGCCTTTCTTCGTTGCCAGCTGATCTGATTCGAATAGTTCTTTCTCGAATTTGAAGCACACAGCTCGTCCTTACGGCAGTAGCCAAGGTCTGAAAGCTCCTGGTGATAAGCTTGGTCGCGAGGAGTGATGGTGTTTTGGATGAGGTATCAAGCCCTTTCTTCGTTTGCCAGCCGATCTGCTTCGAGTGTTTTTTTCTCAAATCCGATGCACACAGCTTGTCCTTGCGGCAGTAGCCAACATTTGGAAGCTCCTGGTGACAAGCTTGGCGGCAAGGTGTGAGGAAGCGGAGATGCTTTAGCAAGAACTGACATAGTCATGTGCACATTGTGCGATGAGTTTTTGTCATCAAGCCTGCTAAGATGGTTAGCCACCGGTATATCGACGACAGAATTATAGGTTGCTTACTCTCAATCAGTACTTGTCGTAAATGCCATCAGAATGAGTAAGCGCCAACGTGTTGTTGACGATCACGAACTCGCGAATTCTTGCTCCATCTTTCACTCAAAGTCTGCTCTTTTCTATCGCTCTCCAGCGGTATATTGCCGGCAAGAAGGTGAACTTCTCGGGTAATGAAAGAAGAAGTGGTAACCATTCTGAGGAGTGGACGTATTTGTGGCCACGTGTTTCTACTCAAGACTGGGTACTTTGTTGTCAGAACAGGGTATGGTACCAGTGAATAAGGCTTGGAATGGTTGAGATCAGTTGTCGGGAGACTGTCGTTGATGAGATTGGGCGTGAAGCAAACGTTGTGGTGATAGTGGAGTCGAAATGACGAGAACAGATTTTCCCGACCGTGCAAAACAATCACCAAAGGATCAAGAAAGGATGTGTTGTATCTTATATATGATGTATGATAGTGTAAAATGATGTGTGATGATGCATAATGATACATGGTGATGATACATGATGATGTTGTGGTTGATGCTTGATGTAGATGGTTGGTGGAGGAGGAGACTTGATGTGTTGTATGAGAAAGAAAAAGAAAGGAAAAGAAGGAGGGAGGAGGCAGGTTATATACCCCACCACCGCCGAGCCCGTGACTAAAGTACCGTTCACTGTTTCCTTCTCCGGCGCCGGCGAGGTTGGTTCACTGTGGAATTTTGTTGTGATAGTGGCGTTCTTTCACTCACCATCACCGTGGTCTATTTTCATGCATTCGCTTACAAGGATCAAGCATCTGTCACAACAAGCAGGTATAAGTTAAGGCATTCAACGTGATTTGATCGTTGTTTGTGGGAACAAGTGAGTTTAGCGAGTGAAGTCTGCCCGGAATGCCTCACTTTGCTTTTCCGGTTCAAGCAATTTCCCAAAGAAAGCACTAGAAGCCCCAAACCTAAGATTTCCCCAGCCCTCCATGCAACGAATAGATGATCATTTTGACTAATCATCTAAGCTATATTGCAACTAGCAGTAGGAAATAAGTTGCTAAAGCAGCGGTATGCTACCCAAAGCACGTTCACGAGTATGAGAGGTCAGCGCTTCTGTCTAACACAATTAATGGCAGAGTATCAACGTTATTATTAGAAGAGAGACTTGGATACCCTGTCAAGGCAGAAGTACCCACCATGCCAAAGGGCCATGCCAAAGGCAAGCACCCAGGGCATACCATGCCATGTCATGATGTTGTAGAAGAGACGGAGGAAGCGGGAGGATTGAGGTTTATATAGCAGAGGATGCAGCAATGAATCATGTTTCTCTCTGCGCGGGTGAATGGAGACGGAATTACGATCAGTGTGGGGAGGTATCACTTTTGGGACTCACACTTCAGGAACTTTCACTGTGGGAGCTTTCACTCAAGTTGATGGTGGCTCGTGAATATAGGCGTGACTCGCAGAGCTGCCTTCATTACCTTATTGGTCATGGTTGCAAGTAATGCGTATTCATGGATGTTGGCCATGAGAATGGTATGAAGAGGAGTTGGTTGAAGTTGAGCTGTGCGTATGATTAGCTTTGTCGATGGCTAGAATTCAATAGATTGATTGATACTTCTTCCGCTCTTACTATTGTAGTTCCACAGGAAAGACTTGCGTGCTTAAAAGAAGATTGATGGATAAAACCTTAGCTTATGAGCAAGCAGGTATGAAAGTCCATACTGTGGTATCTAGCACTCATCACATATGGTCTCAAACGCCAGGATAGTCACCAGAAGCATCCCATATGTGTTTTTCTGCCTCTCATTTGCCCTCATATGTCCAGCGAATCCATCCTCCAAATATCAATCCCCTCCACCATCTTAAACGGCCTCTTCGCCACCTTCCTCCTCCACCCCGTCCTCCCGTCCCTCTCCCTCAACTCCCTCTTCCCCGACTCCCTCTTCCCAACTTCAAAGATCAAATCATCCGCCCCTAATTCCATCCAACTCAGTTTACTCCATTGTCCATTCACAGTCTCCTCGCCAATTTTCTCCTCATGTATACCCAAATCATCCATCTCCCTCATCTTGTTCACGAAAGATGCGTCATCGGGGTTTCCAAGCAACCTCATACTGGTTAGATTGGAGAGGAATGGTACTAGGAGGCGCAGATTTTTGAAATTGCTGAAATCGGCACCGATGCCGAGTTGTTCTAGATTCGGGCATTGGCGGACTATGGTCGCTATGTCCTCGTCTGTGAGACGCCATTGGGGCAGGAGGAGGAGGTGTCTGAGAGTTTTGCCGTGGTATTGGGTTATGGCTTCGATGTAGTCGTCTTTGAGAGACACGATGTGGTTAATGTCGATACTCCCAGATGAGGAATTTGTAGAGTCAGGAGAGCAGGGCAGTGGAGTGGTATCGTTCGATTGGTCTTTACTGCTGCTGCGGTGAGGGTGCGGTTGCGGTCCGATCAAGTAGAGTTTCTCGAGGCCGGTGATGTGGGTTAGAAATTCGCATAGTTGGTGAGAGACCCTGTCTACGCGCAGGCTTTTTAGAACGGTTAGCACCATTCCCTCGGGCTTTCGGTAGGTGCCGTCCATGAATGCTGTGCTTCCATCGTTTCCGAGGCCGCTGGTGCTGTTTATAAGGGTGAGCTCTTCAATGGTGTCTAGACTTAGCATGCAAGATTCACCGTGATGAATGTAAAGGTTTTGTATGGAGAGGCTTTTTAAAGGCATCACGTAGTTGCTTGCCATCATTCTTCCGAATAGTTGGCCTGAGTGGACACTAGGCTCGCGGTTATCGCGCATGCGTGAGCTCCAGTGCAGCTTTAGATGGCGAAGATTCTTTGATCCGAGCAGTAGCAAAGACACATCGTCTGGATAGCAAAGCGGATCTATCTCCGTGATCTTAAGATACTGCAAATTGAGTAGTGGTGGCGCCGTAGCAATAGGTCGAGGCGTTCGATCATTAGGGAACTTGATGGTGAGTTTAGTAAGAGTAGGCTTTTGTGCGAGTCCTTGCCATGTCGTTCGCAGCATCTTTGTGTTTAACTGCCAGCTGCATCACATCAAGTTAGCTGTCTATTTTCTCTGAGATGGGTAGAAACCATACCTGAAGCTGTCTAGCACCGCCATTCTCTCCACCGCAACTCTGACCAAGGTATTCAACATCATGCTCTCGTCCGGCACTCTTCCCAACTTAGCATGCTCTTGCAGTTCATACTCCTTCCATTCCCCATACAGCTCAAAGTTCTTCACGTAGCCAGCTACATTCCTCGATACCAGCCCATTAAGCCCCATTGTGAATGGACTCGCCATGCCACATCCTTGGGCGCGCCCGTCCCGGTCACTGTATCGTATATAGTCATAAGATCGTAGTGAGACATTGGTGTAGAGTTGAGGTAGGGTCATGTAGTGGAAGATGCGACAGGTTCGGCACATGCGTGCGAGGTCTGAAGGGCGGTCGAGCTATGATGCTTATTAGTCAAGCAGCGTACGCATAAATGGGGTAATCTACGTAGGATATGATGAGGGCAATGAGGTTCAATGGCAGGGGCAGGACTGAGGCGCCGTTTTCGTGCCTATTTGGGATTATTCCGCCATTGAACATGTTGGCCATCATGCGAGGGTCCGACATTGTGGAGGGGATGAAAGTACGGTTTCTGCTGTTGAAGCAGATCACAATTTGATCAGATCTGTTGTGATGGGTATTGAGGGGGCTTCAAAATGAGAATACGGTAGATGGTGCGCGCCATAGGATTTCTTTGCGACAGACGTTGCATGCTGGTGCCTTACAACTGGGCACCTGGGTCAATATTGTCGATCCAGGTGCCAAGACTTATCCTGGTCAGATTCGTCCAACCAATTGAGACCGAGCTGATGAACAAAGTCAACGGCATGTACTGTTTTATCAAAGATATGAACTTATCATATCTGCTAAGCTATACAGATATTTAAGGATTACCAGAACGTTGTGAATCCACTCCAAGTCGTGATCCATTGGTATTTTGGAAGGCCGTCAGCCATGAGAATGTCACGAAACCCCAACGCCTCGCTTATATATGTCACTGAGTATAATCGACGCCACCCTACCAGGACCCCCCTCCTCCCTTACGACATTGGCGATCCACCAATATTCAATGTGTCTGCTCGCTAGAATTTGGGTGAGCATGAGGCGTTGATGCAGGACCCGAGTGCATCGTCTTTCTGGATGCAGGAGGCGTCGGTGGCGTTGTGAGGGAAGGCGTGGCCCTTTGAGCCGCTGATTGTACCACAGAACCAGCCCCTTGGGATGGAAAGGGAAGCCCCGATTGAGGAGAAGGATGGCTCGCAAATGAGTTGTTTATCGAAGGACTAATCGAACACTAATTCCGAATAGCGTTCAAAACAGCCTCTGGAGGCTGATCCACGTCCATCATCGCTGCATCTCCGCTGGAGGTGGACTGACTTCTTTCCGCAGGGCACTCGTTTCCGTTTACACTAGAGTCGTCGTAGTCATCTTCGCTAGACGATCTCCTTCTGCGAGGTTGAGCAGGGATGACGATCACAGGCCTTTCAGCTTCTGCTGTTTTAGGCGCCTTTTTCAGGCGCAACCTCTCAAGAATAGTGGTATTGTTGTTCTTTTTTTGTACAGGTGTGGCCTCTTGGCCACGAGCTGCAAGAGCTCGCACCACTTCCGGAGGCGGTGTCTCTCGCTGGCGCCTAAAGGGGTTTGGTATTCTTTGCAGACCTTCCATCAAGTTCCTCCGTCGAGAGGCGTTTTCTGTGTTCTCTACAATCTGGACCGCAGGCTTCATAGGCTGCTGAGGTCGATGTTGTTGCTGATCGGTATCTTCTGATTCCAATTCGACGTCTTCTGGAATTGGTGGGGTAGGCCCGCTGGTAGGGTGATAGTGCACCACATAGACAGTGCTTCCAGCACTAGTAGTATCTGCTCTACTCACTGGCGAGGCCACTGGAAGAGGCAGCACAGGAAGATGGGCGGTACCGTTGCCTTCAGCGTTCGTTGTCGAGGATGGTGCCTTGTTGGCCATATTGATGGCTGCTTCGGGCTCAGATTGATTCCTTTGTAGCAATGGTATCCGTGATCGCCCTACTCTTCTCGCGCGAGCAGTCATGGTGGTCCAATTGGTGTTCATTCCGCTGCCGAAACTCCTGCCTCCTTTACCGGCTTTCGATTTCCGCCGTGAGCTCGGCCAGCTGCCATCTGAGGAAGGAGTTGCGTCAAGCATCTCATCGCCATCGAAGATTTCACGTCCTAGAATGCCATCTTTCTTCTCGTCTCGCTCCAATGCTTCTATTCTCTCCACCCATTCCCAAACAACCACGCTCGCAGCCGCTGCGCCAACCCAACGGACATAGCTACCCCAGCCTGCAATGTTCGGCTGCGAAAGATCTAGAACAAAGAATACGACAGGTATGAGTACAGCCGTTAGGGATAGCAAGGCGACCAAAGGCATGTTCCGCATATGAGGATGGTAGAAAGCGAATCGCCGTTTCTGTAGAGCATAGAAGATGATGAAACCTCCATAGCAAAGGTTGAGTGTGAGAGCGAACAGGTAGTTCATAGCCGGAATCGCGTCGACAAATCTCTTGGGTCGATGCGTCGACTCTTCAACAAAGAAGTGGTTCAGAGCGCTGAATATCAGCTCCAATACAATCAGCGCGAACGCGATCCACTTGATCATCAACTTCTCCTTGTGCCTTGGAAAAAGTCGTATAAGAGTCTGAGCCTGCGCAAGCCAAAGACAAGTTTCCGATAATGTTCTCACTATACGGACTTCCAAACCGCTAATGACCTTTTCGGTCAACTCGTTTGCGTCTTGGTATCCAGCATTGTACTGCAGCTCTGCCCACTTGAAGGTGTCTGCCGTGACAATCGTCAAAGAAATTGCGACCGTCAAAGCTGCGAGTTTCTGGAGCCATGGTCTGCTTCCTATTCCAATAACAGAGTTGCTTCCATAGGCCCCACTGATCATGCCCCTTTGTCCAAGAAAGCCGCCTCCGCCTCCAGCGCCACCCACGAAGAAGGTCCTGGGTGTGATGAAGAGTATGATAAGTAGCATGTAGCTGACTATTGTGACTGCCGAAATTGCGTATAGCTGTGGACTCGTCGAAGAATAGAATGGGTCTTGGTGGTCAAGTACAGAAAGGTCTGCGTCAGGCTGGAGTGGATCAACTGGCAGAGGGACTGGCGTGCTGCCGCATATTGGCTGAAATCCAGCATCTTGTGTAAGCGTGATGATTGTGCCTCCTCCAATGTTTATCTCGCCACCTGAAGGTAGTCTGAAGGGTTTGCAGATGTGCGGTAGAATGCCGCTGATAGAGGTGGGATCGACCCATATTTGGCGTGCCAATAATGTGGTCGGTGTAGGCGCGAGGTCCATCGTTCTAGGGGAGAGGAGGAAGTTTGGGGGTGTCATCGCGAGCAACGTCTCCTATCTCTTGACTTTTTTTCCATCTTCACGCTGGCCACGCGATCTCATGGGCGGATTCGTATGAATGGTGGCAAGGCTGGGATAAGGTGTCTGACAGTCTATAAATACACAAGGAATGTTCAATTGATAGCACGGAGGATTAGTTCGATATCCAGTTGAGACGTACGCTGTGCAGGTAACGGTGGGTCCTCTCGGTCAAGGGTCAATGCAGCCCTGCGATTAAGCCTTTTGAACAGGACTTGGCCGAAGCTTGGCATTGGACCCTAAAGAAACAAGCATTGATTCGATTGTTAACCTAGCGTCTATGGCAAGCATCTAACAAGACAAGCGTACTCAGAGAAAGAGATAGAGGTACCTATTTCAAATCAATAAGAACTCTCTCCGAGATCAACAGACGGTCTTTTCCTCTACCTTTCGTATACTAGTACTAGCTAAACGATGATTTCATCTTCTTTCACACCCAGCCACCACAGCGGCGGAAAGATTTTAGCGAGCGCTGGGTACCTCTATATCCGTACCAGCAGGGGCCTTCGACTCACTCTTCAGCCGCACCCTTTCCTTCTCACGATCCGCAGCTACAATATTGAGGTTAAACCACCGCATCCCTCATGCAACAGGCAACCTATACAAGTCAGAACTAGGGCAAAAATCATTATGCGGTCAATCGTTTTCGCGTAGGCTTTTTTATAATGCCCTCAAAACGACCGGTGATGTAGTCAGGGAGGAGAGGTCCAGGGCCCCAGCGCCAAGTACGGTGAAGGGTGGAATGAAAGGAGTCAGGAGCCGAGTGAAATGGGCGAGGGGATTGTTTGGAATAGTGGAGCCGATTGATATGGCGAGGGAACTGTGGGAGGTGGAGGTTAGTGACTTCTTTGGCAGGAATTGAAGATGACCGAAGGTTGTAAGAGGAAAACGAGGAAAGCGCACCCGCGGAGTAAGGCGATGAAGGTTGTAATTCCGTTGCCTATGAAAACTTCTTCTCCTCTGCAAGCCAAAATACGTCAGCATGCCCGAACAATCGATTCCTGAATGATGTGAGCGTTGGAAAGGTATGTACCTCTCAATGGCAGCTTGAATCGCGATATAAGGTGTATTCTCTCCCATTCCGGTTCCCTACCCTGCAAGAACCATAGACGTTGCCCATAGCGCGGTTGGTGTTGAGGGGCCAAGGGTTACAAGGAAACCAGTTCCAGCGGCGCCGATAAGTTGTCCAAGGAGGATGAACGGGATCTAGACCTGAAGTTAGTATTGAGATGAGGGTCTGATGAAAGGGGAACTCACGTAATAGCCGGTATAGGTTACCAGGCCGCTAGTAACTAGTGAGGAGACCATTTGAGGGAGGGCAAGGAGAGGAATTGGACCCCTGGTTTGATGGCTGAGGGGGAGCGGACAGCTTGAAAGTAGAAAGCGACGTAGTAGAGTTTCTAGTAATGAGGTGAACAACATTACCCTCCTCACGCTCCTCAAAGCAGTAAGGAGTCTTGTGGTGCGGATCACTTACTACATAGCTAGAAGCGTTACTCAAAGCCAAGAACAACGAACCCGTAAGGACTGTCCGATCTTTCAGAAGGCGAAGCGATATGGTAGCTCTTTCGCCAAGCTTGCATTGCATGATTCCAAACAAGGCCCTCAGGATAGCAAACGTGCAAAGCAGTCCAATTATCTTGCCTGATCTCTAAGACCAGGCGTTTCTGCCTCGCTAGAGCACAAGGTAGAGAGAGCAGATGGCCCTCAGCAAGAGGAGAATCCTCAGAGGATCCATGCTGGATAAGTTGATTCGAAGTCCCAGGTTTTCGCTTACAGGTATGAGTAATCCTTAGTTTGAAGGTTTACGAAAGTCGAATCTCCCAAGTTGCCTTTGAGGTCCGTTGGATGCACAGTTTTTCTGTCTTTGACGAATGACTGACAATAACGGATAGGCTTATATTGGTATCTTCCATGGCCAGGCCATAATCACAGCATCAAATCGCTCGACACTGTAGCAAACACTCATCGTCGTCTATACCTATTTTAAGGTTTTTCTCATATTCTCTTGCGTCTATCTTACTGTGGGTACAACACTAGGCTATCCTACTGTGGGATCTCTCTACTAAAATCAGGAACTCAATTTCAATTCAACGCAATTTTACTTCCTCCTCGCCGAACTCGTTGACATTGCTGCCCACATGATTGCGAATGAGCAACTACACTACAGCTACCCAGCCCTAAGGAATACGAACAATACCACAACACCATTGTGCTGGCGCCATTAAGAATCGAACCTAATATGATAGAGTATTGAAACCTAGCAAACGACTGGTGATGAGGGTGGGAATTATGGATGTCCATTTTGGTCGTAAAATCTGCCTACCTAGCTTTCTTCTGACGCCTGATCGAACGAATTAGACCCTTGGTCCTCTACTGGCGAGTCATCGTCTAAATCACCGTCATCTCTTTTCCCGCCTGCATTGCATCCATCTATGTGGCATGTATGAACTAGAAATTACAAGCTGGTAAGCACATTGTTGTGCATTCTCTCTTACTGGACTGACCTCCTGAACTAGCAACCTGCCTCCAACCTGTCTGCTTTCACCGTTCCCTTGGCCTGGCCATCTTCGACATCATGCTGGACGTTGGTACGGACTTGCTACTTATCGGTATCCCCATCTGTCTGCTTTGGTCCACACGAATCAAGCCACGTCAGAAAATCAGCCTCGGAGTTTTTCTGTCGTTCATGGCAATCACCGCCTCCGTCCGAGCATTCGGCCTCAAATACCGCGGGCACATTTGATAAAATTTGGCTCTTTCTCTGCCAGGAATTTGAGCCTTGCGTCGCTGTCTCCATGATGTCCTTCACGGCCTTTCGATCTGCCTTCGTTGCCTCAGAAACTTCGCGCGCCCGTAGGGAGGAGGCTAATAAGCCTTGGTACTCCAGCACTATTAATGTGATTGAGCGTAGTAAACAACGGCAACGCAATGATGAGGAAACCGATCATGGACTGCCTAGAATCTCATCTGCAACACTGACAGGTATGCGAACCTTCATTCACAGTGGACGGCATACTTGGATGAGTCAACAGAGTACCGATCTAAGCTCGCCATTTAACGGGGAGAACGAGGAGAGGCTCCTTTACGATGGCCGTCACGAGCAAAAACGAACTAGAGCATGAAGGTATCACAGGCTAATTCAAAAGTAGACTATTAGTAGACGGAAGTCAATTTGTATGGAAGGCTGATATAGGAGATGAGAAGACCATTATATAGGGGCTGAATGCGCGAGCCTTCTGTTATACCTGTTGTAAATCTTCTGTCTAGTTGGATTGGTCTCATTCTGGCGCGCACCCCGAGATCCATTACTGAACTCAATACGTGAGGTTTGGTAAATCATGATTCAGTAAATTTACCTATTATCTAAGCGATATTTTCCATGTCGTAGAAACGAACAGCGTTCTCTATATCAGCGCTCTTGATCGAACCATCGTTTAGGTCTATTATAATCTGAGCTGCCAAGAAAACATTTCATGGGATTACGTACTCTACCTATAGAAGATAGTAGCGAAGAGCATAGCGGTATGGGGTTGAGGTTAGTCTCTCATAATCCGCTGTGCTACGGACGCCTCTTCTTTGATGACAGAACGATTCTCAAGGGGAGCAACCCCCAGACGAGCTTCGCACAAGCACGTTAATTCATACTCTAGACATCCGTGTAATTGCAAGGATATTGATGCTCTGCGCTTCGCTGCCGCCTGTGCTTAAGAGACCAGGCTCCGCGGCCTAGCACTTACCCTTATAATCTCCCCCACGGTACCCACACTTTTAAGAGATATAGTACTGCTGTACAGCGCACAAGTTACTCAAAAATAAACAATCGAAGTAAAGTCACGAAAAACGCAATCATCATCTACTCACCACCAATTCTCGTAACCGACAAGGCAAGAACGCACTCGGTTCCCCCTTACCCACTTGATACGCCCTCTCCCCATCAACTCTTCTCACCCTCCCTACCTTCCCCTTACTATCCACCTCAGCATCCATCTCGTCATACGCCGCACTTATCTCAAAACGCCTCACTACCAAACATACCACAATCTTCAACTCCACCAAGCTTAATTCTTTCCCAATACATGCTCGCGGGCCCAGCTCAAACGGTCTCCAGGCACCTTGCTTGGGACACAATTCCTCGCCCTCTTTCGCCAGCCAGCGCTCGGGCAGGAATTCATTCGCACGGGGCCAGAAGGCGGGATCGTGGTGACAGGCGTGAGAGACGAGCCAGACTAACGTGCTTGGCTCGGCCGGGTAATGCAAGCCACTCGTGTGATCGGTGATTGTGAAAGAAGGCTCGCCGCTGCGGGTGGTGGATGCGGCGGGGAAGAGGCGCATGGATTCTTTAATGGCGGCTGTGGTGTAGGGGAGTTTATTTAGCAGATATGGATCCGAGGAGATTTGACTTGTAGCTTGAGAGGGATCTGGTCCAAGGACGTCATCGTGTTCAGCGCGGATACGGGAAAGGACGGAAGGGTAGGCGTAGAGGAGGTAGAGGATATAGCAGACTGTGCTACTGGTGGTATCATGACCGGAGAAGAGAAATAGTTTCATTTGGTTGATGGCTATTTCCTTGAAGATTGGATCAATACCCCTTGAGCTACTAATATTGGGGTTGTCCTTGAGGTAAGCAGTTAAAGCGAGGTCAATGACCGATTTACTGCGCGTAATTGAGGCCGAGGTATTTTCGGACTTCGAGGCGTTTCTGTGCATTTCGAAGCGTGCGTCGACATCAGGGGCGATGTACCGATTCATTTGATATGTGTTGTACCGATGAACGAACGGACGGAAGGGGTGGTACTGTTGGAACGGGTTTCCTTCGCCACCAAAGGCCATCCAGCGCATCTGCCGGCGAAGCGCGGTCACCATAGGATTGCTTTTGCGTTGGCAGTCGAGGTTTGAGTTCCTACGAGCGGCACGTAAGCTTCAGCTCGCAGTGATCCTTCGTGATGGCCTTACAGGACGACTCTGCCGATAACGTCCATGGCAAGGTTGTCCGTCAAAGTCTTCATCTGAATGATGTCCTGCTCTCTAGCATGGACCTGCAAGATATCACAAAACACCATCGTCTCCCTCACAATATCCGGCACTAATGTCATTAGGTGACTAGCGCTGAAGCCAGGATTGAAGATGCTCCTCCAGTATTTCCATTCTCGTCCGTCCATTGATACGAGGTCTTTCCCGTTCGCCAGCGGATACAAGAAATCCTTGATTGCTGGGAATTTGGGCAAAACATGCTCGGTGGTGATTTGCGCTAAGGTACCAGGGGAAGCAACCACGAGAGTCAAAGTGATAAAAGGCCAGGCATCGAGATAGAAGATGGGGCCCATTTCAGGGTAAGCTTGCCGGAGCTGGTCTGGAAGATAGTGCGGATGGGCGTCTCTAGGGAGCTTGGACATAACACGGGCTAGGACGAACAGATGCCCAAATATGGGATGATGGGGTGGCATCGCCTTCGAGAAATTTCAGGATTCTTTTCAGAAAAGGGTCCTAGACTACTCACAAAGCCTTGCTTCTTTAATTTGATGGCTCTGCTCCGCTCTCGATAGCCTTTCAGGAGGAACACCGCCATTGAACCCGCAAAGATGGACGTGAGAATAGACGACCACGACGTAAATTGAACGCTTCCCATAACGGCCATTCTTGGTTACGTTACTAGTTGGGAAAGTCTTGGAAGTTTAGATGTCAGTAGGGAGGCTTATGAGTTGTTTATCAGTCACATTCAGTAACTGGTGAGGTCGATAGGAGTTGGCATTGTGGCAGAGTCTCTGCTACAGTCTAGCTTCAATAGGCTTAGCGTGACTTATGAAGCCAGCCCGCGCACTAAGTAGCAACACCATAGATAATTAGTCAACTGTTCAACCTCCACCACTGCCTATTAACAGGCGTATATTCCAACGGGCTGCGAAGAAGTAAAGTACAGTATGGAGAATAGATTCATGCTTCATGGTTCGCAGAAAGTGCTGGAGAGTCCGGTAATCAGGAATGGGTTCAAGCCTATGGAGGGGCATGATGAGGCGAAGAAGGGCCAAGAGACTAGAGGGGAACGGGTAAGTGAGCATGGTGAGGTGCAGATGAAGAGGGAGAGGGAAGAAGGGTCCGCGAGCATTGAGGTCGCTGCGCATTAGGGGGCTCAGCGTAGTCGTTAGGGTTGTTGAGAGTGGGTAATTTGGTGGGCACGATAGATGATAGACGAATGGCACTCGTGTTTATGCTGTGAGAAGAGTAAGATTTAGGGTTCCACAGAAGGTAGATTCTTGCAGAAGCATTGAATGAACATCATTTAGTTTTGAATTTCTTGCTAACCAATCTATTCTTGATCTATTCTATGCTCTTCTCGTATGATACCGGCCTCCGACCTTTATGTTACTGCATGCATCTTTCGTGTCATCGCCCTCCTCTCCGTCCCCCATCCCCCCTCCCTACAAATCGTGCGTCGCCATCTTACTCGCCCCTCTAATCCTCCTCCCATAGAAATACAACACAAACGGAATCGGAATAAACGCCACACTCAAAAACCCCAACAGACTACTCGCCCACCCAACCCCCAACTTATGATACATAGCATCCGCAAACAGCGGAAACGCCGCCCCGAACGAGCTCCTCATCAGATCATTCCCCGCAAACACACTGGCAATATACTTCGGATACGCATCACCGAGGTAAGCCAGAACGGCCATGAACAGGAGGAAACTCCCCATACCGAAGAAGGAGGAACCGATGATGGGCATGATCCAGTGAACCGAGGCGCGAGCCGACCATCCGAACCAGAAGAGGCAGACGGGGATCAGGAAGGCGCCGAACATGGCGGGCTGAAGGCGGATTTCGGGACGCAGACGACCGTCGGAGTTGAATTGGGGTTCGACGTATTTGTGGGTGTACCAGAAGAAGGGGGCCATGATTATGAAGGAGCCCAGGAGGATACCCAAGAAGGCGAGACCTTCGGTGCCAAGGGAGAAATGGTAGATGTCTAGGAAGACGATGGGGAAACTCTCGAACCAGAGATAGAGCAAGCCGTAGATGAGTGCGATGTAAAGATTCAGGAGAAAGCAAATCGGTTCGGTGAAGGAGAGCGTAAACGGCCGGATAAAGACCATCATGCCGATTTCCTTCCCTGACATACCTTCAGCTTCGATTTCTGGCTCGCATTTTACTCGTGGGTTGTTGGTGAGGGCTCGGATGCGCACGGTGCGGCGGTAGAGGATGTTGCTGCTGCTTGTTTCTGGTAGAAAGAAGAAGAGGAAGACGAAGCAGAAGCCTGAGAGCCACATTAATTCCCAAATCGTCCATTTCCATCCCTTGTTTTCTGCTGCGAATCCCCCAACGAGCGGACCCATAGCTGGACCGAAAACGGCTGCTATACCCCAGACTCCGATACCATAGGCCTGCTTTTTGGGCTCATAGATATCGGCGATCGTGGCACCGCCGGTAGCGAGCACTGGACTGCCGACGAAACCAGTGATGAAGCGGAAGGCCAGGAGCATGCTACTGTTGGAGGCGTAGATGACTGGTAATTGGAGCAAGACGAAGGCAAAAAGCGTGCCAACGTAGACAGGGTTGCGGCCTATGTACGGTATTTCGGACATTGGTGCCTGCAAAGAAGATTAGGGTCAGCGAAAATCAACAAGCGAGCGGTTCTTGGGTATGGAGAAGGCAGCCGAAATTTAGGAAGGGACATACCCAAACCATAGGACCAAGCGCATAGCCGAGGACGAAGAGGGTGAGCCCAAGGAGGGCTTTTACAGGAGACATATGGAACTGTTCCTCAATACCCTGGAGGCCTGCCGTGTAGATTGCGGAGCCGATGTAGACGGAAGTGGTGAGGAGGCATATTTGAAATGTGACGAAGAGCTTTCTGGGAGTGGACCAATTGCGTGGGTTATCAGGGTCGTTGGGGGTCCAGGTGACGAGGAGGTTGTCGCCGCCTTTCTCCTGGTCAATCGAAGCAGGATTCACTTGGTCTACAGCAGGGGGACTCTCTTTCTCTTCATCTGAGGGGTTTCCATCTTTTTGGTCTGTTTGCTTGCCCTCAATGTTGAGTGATGTTGATGATGATGATTCCGAGTCGACTGGCTGATATTTCTGGAGGATCGCTGGTTCTAGTTCCTCTTTGTAGGCGAAAAGCTTTCCTCCTGATGCTAGACGGACGATGCGTCCGAAGACGGTCTCACGGAAGAGGTCCTTCATGGAGCGTGACTTGTTGGTGAAAGCGGTGAGGAAAGGAAAGAGAGAGGGAGCTGTGTTTGTGTGGAATGAACAGAATTAAGGAATGAATCAACAGAAATGGTGGCTAAGATCTAGATTTATAGTAGAGAGGCTGCAAGGCTGCACGCACGCACAGATGCGAGAGCCGCTTGCAAACAAACTTTACCCTTTTCGGCATCACAAAGGAATGCCGAGCGCCGAGCGCTAGTCAGCCAATCCAAGGGCTGCACACCAATTTATGCACTAAAATCAACAGATGGATATGTAATGTATCACATCGCGTTTCGAATTCATCAATACCATGGTGGGATCTCGCATTCCTTCCACATATGCACCTACAGGACATCACGCTGCAGTAGCTGCATGGCTAGCTTACCCTTGGCAAGCTAACGAAGGATTTCGCCGGGAGCTTGCATGCCAAGACTGTTCAAAGCCAATCGGGATGGCGTATAGTATCAAGATGCGAGATCGACACTAGGCGTTTGATTCATTTGAGCTCCAACCACCGACGGGACGGGACCGAAAATCAAGTACCGACAGGCCAAACATCAACGCCCTACCTTAGCTCATATTTCCGATGACCGTTGTATTAATTTGCACTATCCCCCCATGCCGTGAGCCCGTGTCAGATCGGAGTCATCTCGATGCACTTCCAGGAGGATCGCAGTCGCATACCTGATCCTGCCAGCCTTACACTCTGCAAAGGGCAAGATTAGTGTCAAGACTTGAGGGGGGTGACGAATACCGGGCGAGCGAGCAGGCAGCGTCGCACGTAAGGATTTTGGCAGTTGTAATCGTGATTGAACATTCAAACCATTAGCAATTGATACAGTAATCAGCCATGATCATTGCGAATTGTCGCAGATTGCTGTTACATCATCTTCCAGTCCTTTTTGTAGAAGTTCTCCATTCATCCTCACGGCCTGATTCGCAATCATAATTCGTCGTCATCGAATCCATCGTCAGCTGTATGCCCTCTGGGGAAATGGAGGAGTAATTGGCGCCTTTTTTTATTGCACCTCGCCCAACGTGCTAGACCACCCAGGTCATATTATCTTCCACCGAGATCGTAGATACTAGTCTGCACTTCTGATGTTGAGCAGTGTGACGAAACTTCAGCTAGCCCAAAGGCTCGGATACCCGGCTGTTTCGCCATCTGGCCTGGATATCATAACCTCATCCTGTCCTTGAAAATCGGTCACGAAATTTTCCCAGTTGGCCCATGCCGTCCGATTCATGTCGTCGTTGTACTGGTTCTGCACTGATGGCTGCATCGACGTCGATGCTGCAGCCAGCCAGGGATCCCAGTCGAAGGGAGCAGGGCCTGCAATGGAAGTGGCAACTTGGGCTCCTTCTATGGGCGACGTGACACCCTCCACCGCGTCTTGCACGTTGTTGTTCACATCAAACATGGCGGAACCTTCGATTCCAACTTGATGATTGCCTCCGTCAGAATTTCTCCAATCTGCCATGTTTGCTGATAAGTCAGCATTTGCTGAGTGTGAGTCGAGATACTCCTGTCTCAACCCTTGAGCCCTATTCATCAACTTCTTGATTGGACGCCACAACATGCCCTCGCTGGAGTCTGCTACATGCTGCGAAGCTTCTCTAAAAATGGGTATAACGATCGCCCAAGCTCTTTCGACCATTGGACCTTCGAACTTGACACACAATTCTGCAACTGCCACTGCCAAAGGATGCCATTGCACATAGGTCTGAGACAGCCATCTATACGGGCTTCCTACTGGATCAGTATTCAATTGGTGAGACCTTTCAAGAACCTCGACTGAGAGACCAAGAATGCCTGGATCCGCCAGATGGGAGGAAGCAGTATTGTTTGGACGTCTTTGTAGAGGTCTGTACACTATGAGCCACATGAGGCTAATGATAACGTCCGCAACTTTCCTTGTCGCCCAGTGAAACGGACGAGCTAAGTTCAGATGGCGCAGATGTCGCTCTTCAATACGTCGTTGTACATTGATGACGGCGTCGATGCGTTGGGGCATTCTCTCCGGAGAGCCTCTCTGGGGTTGACTAAGTTCTCTTATAGGCACATAGTTTAGCTGTCTTATTGTATCCATAATTTCGTGACAGACTAGGCAAAATGTCATATCAGTGAAGCCCTGCCGTTCCTCCATTTCGTTTGAATCAAGGTGTAAATCCTCATCATTGATTCGTAAGGGCAGGGTAGTATTGAAGGAGTCGGCATAAATCACAGGGTTCGTAGCACGGTCGTCGGCCGCGTGGGCATCGAGAATGCATATCTGCCACCACAAGCGTCGCCGCATTTCCCTTACGAAAGGTCGAAGTGATGTCGAAGGATTTTCATGGTGCAGACCCATAGCCTGAGAGATACGCACCACGAGGCTGGTGAGCGTCCACATTAGGCGACGAGTATCGTTTACACGAACTGTGGCCTGGTACTCATCGATCAGCATCATCGATAAAATTTCAACGTTAAGAATAGTGAAGCGAAGGACTTACCAGATAGATGGTCATTGCCTGCAAAGTCGACATCTCAATTGTATTCACGAAGTCTGCCTTGGCCAGCGCTAGCTCTGTTCCCACTCGGTATTTGGTCATCAGGACTGCCCTATCTTCACCAATTCGATTTCTGCACTCCCCATCAGTTATACTTACTGTAGCGGCATAGCAGATAGCGAGCTTCAACGCTTCGAGTCCTCTGGAGCCAGGACTGCAATCAAGTTCCGCTGCCCCTTCTTGTAGATATTTGCGCAAGGATGGTGCGTGTAGAATTTTGAAGACCGGATCGACATTATTCAGATAGATTTCACAGAAAGTGTAAAGCTGGTGGGGCGTCGGAGTACCAGAGCTCTCTACAGGAGTCGTCGGCGAGATGATAAACCCAGAATCACTACCCTGCTGTTGCTGCTGTCGCGCTGAACTCAATAGGCTCGACGCCGGAGTCTGTCCTTCCTCAGCTTCATCTTCTTTATCCGATGAACCATTCAAGACGTCTCTTAGTCCGTTAATCTCGTCGCTAAGCGTCATCCAAAACGAGCTTCCTAGGTATCGATCCAGCCCTGACCCAGGATCATCACTTCGGTAACCGCTAGTTCCAATGCTACTCTCTTTCGACCGATCGTAACTATCAGCGACAACATATTGCGAGGACTCTTCCCTCACACCGACTGCAGGAGTACTGTTCATGCGCCGTGGCGTCATGCCGTGCTCATCCGAATCTCCTCCGACGTTTTTGACCAATCCTTCTAATTTGGCGATTCGTTCCAATAACTCATCGTCCACCTTTCGTTTTCTTCCTCCTTGTCTTCCCCGTGGCGCTTGAGAAGTAATAGACGGCACACATTCCACTCCCGCGCGCGCGCAACTGCCACAAGGAAAGGCGCGGTCACATTTCACTTTGCGGCGCCGGCAGAGGGTGCAGCTTGCTGGGGTTTGGCTGTGCTGGTTCCTCCTAGCTGATAGACGTTGGCCGACTTTCTGGCTTGGAGGTGTTGTCTGGTTCGGTGCCTTTGCGGCAGAAGCATCCATGAATAGGTGTGGAGGAAAATGGTTCTGCGGCAATTGCAATGGTCCCAGGCTCTCAGCAAAGCCATTTTGAATATCCATTGTATTGTTTTGTGGATCCATGTTGTCACAATCTTGATGTCACAGTCTCCTCTCTATTTCCACAGCCTGTCCTTCTTCGTCCTCCTAGAGGGTAAGCATGGGTTACATAATTGGTGTTGATGTCTATTTGTCTATTGATTGTCGTGAAGGTGACGCGTTGAAATTTGATTTGTCCAATTAAGTTACCTGCTTTGAATTAGCGCGGAATTGTCTTGGCAAAACCGCGTAGACCCAAGATGGCTTCAAGAGCTCTAGCGATTATCTCAACTTCAACCCAAACGACAGCTAAGTCAGAAAGCCTTGACCAACATCTCAAGCAAATTGACAGGATTCCTCTTCGCCTAAGTGTCGCGCAAGCATGAACCATTTCCCGCAAGCACGGGGCCGTGTAAGCCCAAAGCTACTCTATTCTGGAATGAGCTTTAACTGATCTCTCAACATGTCGCAGCTTGCCCCGCCTCTTTTGCATTACACTAAAATACCAAAGTTCTCTTCTTCTTCGACGACCATTGAATACTGATAAGTACGATCCTGCCCCCCTTGCCTCACCTACTCGTTGGGCAGATCTCTTCCATACAATAGAGTCAATTGAGACACCTAATGCCTTGACGTTGGTACACAGAGACTACTGTCGAGGATTATGAATATGGAGAGCGCTGTTTGGGTGGCAGGCAGTGGCGAGGACATGTATGATTACCTACGGCTTCAGACAATCGAATTCGACTGCACTGCCGCCAATCATAGGGCTACAGCTCGACGATCACCATCGCCAGCTTCCTGCGAAGGAAACTCTTCCCACGGCTCTCCACCCAGTCAAAATGCGCTGTTCGACTCTGGTAACACTGGCGATATCGAAGACCACTGTTCAGAGCCTGAGATGCGATTGCAGTCAGAGACCAGTCCAGAACCTAAAATATTATTGCAGCTAAAGACCAGGCCGATCAGTTATTGGCAACTCGAGATTAAGATCGAGGGTATCTGCTCGCGCTGTTCGGTCGGATTACTCTCGGAGTCCTGCCCATGGTAGCTTGTCTGTGAAATGGGCAGAGCGTTCCCAGCGGGCGAAGATGAGAGCGATGTCCCATTACACTATGACAGGGCCTACAAGGAGAATTGCCGAAAATTTCCATAGTGAGTCCATGTAAATTCTGTTCGACTTGAATAGGTGAACAACGATTTGCTGTCTGTGGAGTATTGGAAGGAAATTCAGGAGTGGAAAAGAAGAAAGAAGGGGAGAAAGAGAGAATACGTATTGGGAAAGTAGAGTGACACAGAAAATTCTTAGTCCCGCTCTTGTTACCTACGAAGTGTCACCCTCATTAACATGTGGGGCGATTGAGTAGTAGACTGACACGAATGGGAACTCTAGCCTCTCCAGACGTCGGATCTGCAGAACACCCAGAACAGGCTCTGACATAATCTTCTAAGCTAAGTGAAGAGGCTGGGCCTGTTGGCCAGTCTTGTCTTGCGGTCCAAAGTTAGGGACAGATCGGGAAAGTGAAGAGGATCTGCTCGGCCATCAATTTGGTCAGTAGCCGCTCTCTGTAGATCTGATCTGTGTGGCGTTTGGTGTTGTCGAGATTGAGTGGCGAACCGCATCAACTATATCTGCAATATCAACGATATCCCAGGTTACTCAATCGATAAAGCTGCGTATCCGCCGTCCATACCAAGCTTCTTCCCCCTTGCCTTGATAGATCTCCACTGATCTTCCACCAGCTCCATATACCAAATTTGATGATCATGTCTGGGATCGCTCTGACAAAGTGTGTGTGCTTTTTGAGTAGCTGTGTATGCTTCAGCCCTTTCATGGCTCGGCCTAGTCAGGAGTCCAATTAGCTCAGATTTCTGGTCACAAGGGCTACCGCTGCTGAAACTTACCATAAGTCTCAGTACTAAAGTGGCTTTGGGTGTGATAATCGTGCACAATATATGCCAGTCCAGCGCTCATGACTGTGATGGGGAGGGCTGTGGCAGCGCCCCAGTAGACGAAAAGGCCGCTTGCAACGTAGTAGGCGTATATTTGGAAGTCGATGTAGCCGCCAGTCTTGGCCCAATTACTAGCCATGCAATAGTAGATCTGGTAAGCGCCAAATGTTTGGGCGAAGATGGTGTAGGTTAGCCAGCCTGTGTTGATGACCCTAAGTTATGGAAATTTAGCAAAAATTCTATCAAGCGTGCATCTCGTGTGAGCTGATGAAATAGGACGCACTCCCTGGGTCTAAGCACAAAGTTCCTTATGACATCCCTGAATGTCCTTGAGGCGAACCATGATAGAATGCGATGACCTCTTCCTTGCTCCGAGTCCACTTTCTCTTACTTGCTATCTTGGGTCATGCGCCGTTCGAATCTTGTACGCACCCGAGCCAAAAGGTCTTTTGCCCTATCTATAGTCTCATGCGTGAGCCACCAGACCAGGGATCCTATTGTCAGTAAGCCCAAAGCAAACACCATGTAGACTACATGTCCTCCACTTCGGCAGCCGAGCCCGATTGTTGGGATCAAGTTTGAGGATAATTTCTCAGCGAACGCGCTTAAGTGAGCCTAAGATGCAGAACCACTGCTTACAGGATAAGATAAAGGCCCCGCCAACAGAGCCACGTACAATGAGCAGAGAGCTTGTCACCTGCGAAGCCATTCGAGGATCGAACATCTTGAGACCGTTGACGTTTCAGGAGCCGACGACGATAGCGAGTCTGGCAGCGTGTGGGTGTAGTAGCCGGTCCCGGTCGTAGTCAGCCATAATTTTGGCTTCAATGCCTGCCAGAAGTGGACGGGCGATTAGACTGGTCAGTAGAGATTCTAGACCCGAAAAAAAGGGTTACTATTCTATCTCCGTAGTGCCAATGAGTACGGCCTTGGCCTGCAATGCCTTCGCAGAATTCTCCGCTGAAAAGCTTTTCGTCACTAAGACTTACTGAGACTTTTGCACCACGCGAAACCTTCCTCTGTCGATCGGGTATCTCTCATATACGCTGATGCAATCTCTGGGTCCATGAGGGCCTATTTCGTGTATGGTATCTGTGGAGATAAGGTTCCGATCTATAGTGCTTCTGAGAATCTAGGATATATTAAATTGATCAAAACATGGTAGGTCGGGACATTTATTGATACCAATATTGGGAGCCATCCGGCCAGCAGTCCAAGCGCTAGATTTTGAGCTGTCTCGTTGCCGCCAGTATTACCGTAGGCCAGTTGAATCGGTAATGCCAGCGCGAACACAAACCAAAGGAAAGAGATGAAGGATGGTACAACACCCTTCTGTAGACCCTCACGGAAATTTTGAGCTAATAAGTACGTCTCTTGACTATGCTACGGCCGTCCTCGGAGCCGTCGAGTGGCAAGAGGTTGCTGAACAATGCAATCGCAAGAGCCGTTCTGCCTTGTGAGCCGAAATAGCGGCACAGCGACAGGAAAGTCTGCCAAGCTTGATTGCTGTCGTATGGGGCTTGTACCAACGGGCCTAGGGTTGGCAACATCTGTGAGCATAGCGTCAGTCGTTGTTTTGTAGTTTTAGCGAAATATCTGGTACCCAAGTGGTGATTGTGTTGTTTGAGTCCTGCCAGCTCTAATATTCGATTCCTGTTCCACACGTTTGTCTACATCCTTCGACAGTGATAAATACCAGTCTTGCAGCGTTCAAGATGCCCTGTACAGAGCCGTTGTAAACGTATTGGCTGTAAACACTGCTTGAGCCATGGATGAAATCCGTTCCACAGGCAGCAAAATCAGGACGCATTGCGAGTAACAAGAACCAAAGCAGACGCAGCGACGGGAGTGAAACGAGTTTTACAACATTTTTGAGACGAGAACGAGCTCCAAAAATCTATAGATTAGTACTGCAGCGCATCTTGACATCAAGCTTGGTTTGCCCAATGAGGCATGTCTTTGATGCCGAAAGCCATATTTGGTATAATCGTAGCACCTAACTAAGCCAAGCTTAGTAGTGGCCACCCGAGTGTCGCGACTAGCCGAGTGTCGCGGAAATCATGAATCTGTATATAAACAGCTACTGTGAGACGAGTATACACCGATTAGGTTTTAAAATCTGAATGACTGACAAGGGGTCAATATAATAGTATGTGGTGTGAAAGATGTTGATTATTCTATCGAGGATTTGGCCCTGATATGCCAGAATCCTAGAGTCACCCTAGTCCCGATAAGGCTAGCGGTAGGGCTTAGCCCGCTATCTTAGCAGATATCTATGGTAATACTCCTGCCAAAGTCCACCCCGTAACAGATCGCCTAATTTAAAAGAAAGAAGTTAACGCCCTCGTTAACACGCTTATATAGGTAATAACGTAAGTGGCGTCTATATATAGAAGTAAATAAGCAAATAGTATATATTCTAAACTATCGACCGATTACGGGTAGGCCCGTAGAGCCTTAAAGCTTAACGTAGAGCCGTAAAGCTTAGTATTAAAATCGCGATAACGAGGTAAGACGATAGGGCGGTATAGGGATAACGTAGGTAGTTAACGATAAAAGCTATAATATTAATAAAATAAGGGCGTATATATATAGCGTTATAAAAGTATTAATATTAAAGGACTAGGGCCTTAAATATATATTAATAAAATAAAATCTTAATGTAAATCTAGGCTAGATCTAGGCCAGATCTAGATAAAAGTCGTTTAACGGTGCTTTTAGAATTAAAATTATTTTAACGCGGAGCTAGTCCCGATTCGGCTGAATAATTATATAATTCTTATATTATCCGAAGTTTTTTCCTATATAAGTATACTATTTAGTTAAGAAGTAGCGATAACGAGGGGTATATACCTAAGTTTATATAAAGAAGTATATAAGTAATACTATACTAGGATATTCGGGTTATATAACTCTACGTGCGACTAAACGAATAATTTAAAATTATTAAAGAGTAGTTTTACTAGTTCTCGGTATAATACCCCTTTAATATTATCGTAGTGCCCGTACTCTAAATAAAGCTCGATAAGTAGATTTAATATAACGGTTATTTCCTAGTAAAAGTAGGTAAAGGGCGATAATATAAAAAAGAAATATAGTTATACTTCTAGAGTTATCGACCCTAGAAGAAGAATTTAGTTTAGTATTTAACCTATTATTTATATTCCTTAATAAATTCGCCCGCGAAAACGTTTTTAGTATTTATCTAACGGTCCTATATAGATCCTTAACCTTTTTAGGATAGGAGGTATTCGGTAGCGTAACCCTTCCCCTTTTTAATAACGCGTTTATCGAGGATATACTTTAGTTCTTATTCTAGCTTTAAGTCGTCTCGCTCGGTTTCTACTACTTTAGAGTTAATAGGCCGTAGATATTTAAAAGAGTCCTTATTTAATAGTAGGTACTACTCTAGTTATACTATTAAAAATACGTTATAAATCTTCTAATTTTCCGGGATATTAAGGCGGTATATAAGCCTACCGATACAGTTAAGAACCTTAAATGGCCTAATTATTTACTAACCGTATTTATAACTAGTGAGTTTATTTACCGGAATATTATAATCTTTATATAGGCGTAATAAGGCCTAGTCCCTTTAACGGAAGTAATAAAAATAATAAATATAATTATAATACTCTTTATCGTATATTTAAATATAAGTAATTATATCCGAAGTTTAAATACGTACTAGCTTCTTTAATAAAACGTTATTCTCTTAACTTCCTAGGTTTAACGCGTTATTAACGGTAAAACCGAAAGCTACTTTATTTAGAGTATAGTTAATAGGCTAGGAGAATATATTATTATATTATATAGTTATAAAAAGTAGTATCTCTTCCTAGGCTTTAGAGTTTTATAAAGTAACGATCTAGAATCGTAATGTAATTTTAATAATTTAATTTATACGCTCGCTTAATTTATCCGTTTATAGATAATAGGTAGTAGAAAATATTAAATTTATTTTAAACTTATTAAATAGAGCCTTTTATAGAGTATTTATAAACTTCCGGTCGCGGTCGGAAAGAATAACCTTCGGAATACCCTAGTCCACTAAGTATAGGCGACGTAAAAGTATATATATTTATTACTCTATTTTCTATATTAATTTTCCTAGAATCGCGGTTACCTTTCAGGAAAATTTATATATAATAGTTATAATATTATCGAATCCTTCCTACGAAAGAGGTAAGGCTAGGATAAAATCGATAAAAATTATATAAAAAGAAGAGGGCGGTATAAAAATAAACTATAATACTCTATAAGGTTTATACCTAGGAGTACTAAATAACTAGTATTATAAATAATATCGTAAATACTCCCCTAGCTTTTTATCTAGTTTATATATATACTAGTACCTAGTTATTATTTTATAGTACTTATATCATCTACAAAAGTATAAGCGACTCTGAGAATCCTAGTTTACTCGGAGCGCTTAGGCCCGCTTGCGAGCGCTAAAATAGCTTAGAGCTAGGTAAGAATTCTTAGGCCCGCTTAGGCCCGCTTAGGCTCGCTTAGGCTCGCTCAGGATTATTTAGGATTCTTAATACCGGCTTAATATTCTTAGGGCCGCTCAGGGCCGCTCAGGGCCGCTCAGGATTATTTATTTACATGGCCATTACTACTACTATAGATATACGCGCATACATGGCCATTACTGCTGCCATAGATACGCGCATACATGGCCCATAGATATGCGCATACATGGCCATTGCTGCTGCCATAGATATGCGCATACATGGCCATTGCTGCTGCCATAGATACGCGCATACATGGCCATTGCTGCTGCCATAGATACGCGCATACATGGCCACTGCTGCTGCCATAGATA
>JAABUW010000070.1_pt1 | contig 213780 bp, 379 predicted proteins | sample 5560081 | NCBI WGS metagenome assembly JAABUW01 (sample SAMN10711882, study PRJNA513363) | rock metagenome | isolation source: Antarctica rocks | place: Antarctica: Victoria Land, Knobhead sud
CAGGAGCCCTGCTGGGCGGGGTGGTCGCAAGTTGGCCTAAACGATGTTGCTGGGCTGCGATGGCTGTGCAACATGGTTCCGACACAGCGCGTTTCCGAGTACGGTGTACATATCAAGAGCTTCCAGAATCTATTCTAGGGCTTCCATCCGCTGCCCGCATGCCAGGTCGCACCCTGCAGGGCGTGATCGCCACTTCCTTACCAGCGCAGTCGTCGACGTGGTGAGCTCTGACGCTGAGCGGGCCGGATTTGCCGACGGACGGGTTTAAGCGGAAACGAACGATCAACCACGGGGGCCCCGCCTCGGGGCAAAAAGCAGTAGATGTGCACTCCAAAGGGCTCGAACTGAGTCAGTAAAGTTCATAGTCAGACCAGTCGTCCGGGACAAGGACTCCAATCGAAAGCTCCCCGATCAAAGCGGCATATTGTTCATCACATTCTGTTTGCATTGCCCTTCGCCTCGTAAAGTGGCACTCGCATACTTTCTCAGCACAAGGTCAGCGCACCTGGGAGCACTTGACGCAAGTGCGAAGGCTTGACGTCGTCACTTGCCCATCGGCTGCAGCTGCTTGGTTTCGACAGGAGTCCGTGGTAGACGTGAGCCTGCTAGGAACCACAAACAGCTCCTGGAAACTGTATCTGTGTCAGGGTCGCGAAGAACATGAGCGCCGACAGGTGAGCCATGGGCACTGTGGCATGCGGCTGTCGCACGCCTCTCATCTCAACTTATCTAACTGGACCAACCGTTCTGTGAAACTTCGCAGGCAGCTGGTATGCGAGATAGGGCTGCTGACGCGGGCTAGCGGGTCGGTGCGCTGGAAACAGGGCGGCACAGAGGTTCTCGCCGCCCTGCACGGTCCGCTGCCGGCGCTGCAGCGCAAGGCGCAGGCAGATCGTGCGGTGGTGGAGGTGACTCTGCGGCCGCGTTTCGGCCTACCGGGTGAGCGGCGAGTCAAGCGATGCCGCATGCAGCACATGGCCCAACTTCACATGGCTGCATTCCGTCTCCGCTGTCGATACCGCTGGGGAATCGACATTCGGCGCATGCATGCAGGCAACGTGGAGAAATTGCACGAGACGATCGTCCGGCAGACGGTGGAGGCATGCGCCGTCCTGTCGTCGTTGCCACAGAGCACGCTCTCCATCGTGCTGCAGGTGTGTTTGCCGTATCCGGCGTGTTGGATTTCGCGTGTGAGCGAGCGCACTGCGCAAGACATGGGCATGTCCCGCCGTGCATGATTGTATTCTGATGATACCATCGTGGTTGGTCACAGGTTGTCAGCAGTGACGGCGGCGTGCTGGCTTGCGCACTGAACGCGGCATGTGCAGCCCTCATGGACGCTGGAGTTCCGCTGCACTGCCCTTTTGGTAAGCAATAAGCAACCTGGCGGACAGCAGACTTCGGGTGGGAAACTCTGACAGTGACCTTGATTGCCGAAAACGTGTGAGAAAGTCACCTGAAAACCTTCGTGTGCAGCGGCGGTGGTGTGCGCCATCAACGACAACGGCCAGATACAGCTGCATCCGAATGCCGCGGCAGAGCAGGCGAGTGATTGTGCGTCCAGAGTTGGCTGTGCGCACGCATGATGCAAGTGAGTCTGCACGACACCACTGCAATGCCGCCACTGATACCACAAGCTGCTTGCCCTGCAGGCCGCTGACGCAATCCTCACAGCGTCGTTCACATCGCAGCCCTCACACACAGACTCGAGAGAGGAGCCGCTCGGTCTGATCAGCTCGCAGCTCGATGGCAGGGCCAGCCCCACAGATTACATGGGGGCGATTGAAGTGTGCCAGGGCGCCTGCGGTGCAGTGCTTGACCTCCATCGCAGAGCAATCCAGCAGACGTTTGGAGTGCACTAATGAGGATTGTATGTCAGCAGATACAGTGTCTAGTGGTAGTGTCCTATCGGTTCAGCGTTGTTCCGCATGAGGCCGCAGCATTGTAGAAAACAGAATGTACTCTGAGAGCAGACCGTTGCCAGCACTCCTTTCAATGAAGCTGACCCACTTGTCCATGAAGCACTTTGCATGGACACACCCACCCAATAAGCAGTGCATGGAGCGTCAGACCCAATGTTCACGACCAAGAGCATGTGCACCAGCACAACAGACGCCCAGACCGCGTCACCGGCTGAGCGACCCCACGCCCGTGGAGCCAAAGCCGCCTGCGCCACGCACAGTGGCTTCCAGGTCCTCCACCTCCACCACCTCCGGCGTCATGATGCGCTCCAGGATCAGCTGCGCGATGCGGTCGCCCCGCTTCACTGCAGGACAGCAGGCCAGGGCGTCAGGTGCCTGTCGCGTCTGCTCGGCGGTGTTTTCAGGCCCCAACACGTTCAAAGCTATATGTGGGACGTCAGGGGGCAGCAGACCCCATCGCAGCTGGTCACCACATGCAGTAAGCAAGCTTTCCTTGGCCGTCATCAACAGCTCTTGTTGGCGAACTCATCCACGCAGTGGGAATGCGCCGTAAAACCGCCGCACCCTGGTAATTAGCCTCGCTGTGGTTGAACATCACTACGCCGACGGTGCCGCGGTAGTCCTCGTCCACGACACCGGCGCCCGTGTCGATGAAGTGCTTCACCGCCAGGCCGGAGCGCGGCGCCACGCGCGCGTAGGTGCCGCTGGGGATGGCGATCGACAGGTCTGTGCTGACAACGGCGCGCCCCCGCGCCGGGATGGTGCAGTCGACGGCGCTGCACGGCATGCACAGAAGCGTTCAGCGGTGGAGGCGTGAAAGCATCAGGATCCATGCAGTGGAGACGGCAAATGGGATATGTCAAAATCCGCAAAATTTATATTTAATTTGTGGCAGCATCGTGTGCATGCGCTCGTGCAGCGTCACCTGGACAGGTCGTAGCCGGCGGCACCAGTGGATCCGCGCGTGGGAAGCACCGCATGCTTGGACAGCCGCTTGACCAGCAGCGCGGTGGCGGCCTGCGCGGCCTTGGTGGCCATAGCCACCTTCTGCATTTTGTGCGCGGGCTCGCCGGTGCTGGTCTGGTTCTCCTGGCCGCTGGCTGCCAGAACCTGGCTCATATTGCGCCTCACAGTCACACGCTGAGGTAGCCTTGCCGCAAGGACTTGAAAATCGCTGGCGCGGTGTCTCGCTCCGATGACCGACTGGCAACGACAGGCAAACGCTAGCTCGCTTGCAGGGTCAGTACGCAAGTATAACCTGTGGTTCGCGTCGACAGTGAAGTAGCAAGTAGGCGACTGATGCAGTGATTGATGCTGGCGATTGCCAAGCTTCCCGATTCAAACATGCGTACGGCGTACTGGCCACCAGCTGAGCGTATGATACTCCGTCATCATAGGGTTTAGCCAGGCTGGTTTCTGCAGATGGTTTGGCGCCGAGTGCAGACTACACTTGTCAGGCTGAATAGTGGCATAATTGTACAGTTGTACGCGTGCGTGGGTCTGGTGCCGCTATGTGCCTGGCTATTTAGCGTTCCAGCCTGTCGCCAATCCGTTACGGAACTTTGATTGGAGATCATGTCGCGGCGCCAGTGCCTGCGCCTGGCCCGTTTGACGTCGTGCCTGACGGTGCGCATGCTGTTTTGAGCCCTCCTCCGATGCATGCAGTCGCTGATGACTGCCTGTGGGCCTGGCTGACTCATACCTCTGTGAAATCATGCAGAACCTATCGGGCTCGAGGACGCTAATAGCCTGCGGCAGCTCGCACTTCCATGCTGGTAATCTGCAGTATCACTGGCGTATCACAATCTCACAATGTGCCATTCTGTCCGAAATTGCGACTTACGAAAATGCATTGATCGAAATGCTGCTTCGTTGCAGGAGCAGCGGCGAGGCCTGTAGATCCTGCTCGGTGCGTCATGTGCATTGCTGCAGATACGCTCGTCGCATGCAAGGTGGCCACGATCGGCAGATCAAACTCGACCTAAAGTGTCCCGCTGCCCAGGTTTTGCGGGCCAGCAGCCGCGGCGCTGGCCTTCTCCTTGCAACACCGGTGCCTGCAGACGGCGAGGCCGCTGTGGAGGGATGTCAGCATTGCCGTGCCGTCCATGGTGAGACCGCATGTTTTAAAAGAGAAAAAAGGAAACTGTGCCAACACTGTACTGAGCGCCAGAGACATAAGCGGTCTCCAGCATCGTGCCCCAGCGTCCGTCATAGCAAAACGCGTTCGGTCAGCGCCAAGAGACAACAGAAGTACAAAACAGGGTTCAAACATGCAACGGCCCACCTTTCAGGCTGGTCTGTACAGCCACCCTGAGAGCTGCCTGTGGTCTGCAGGGGGACTCGATTACGGAGGGCACAATTGCGACCATCGACAAGCAGCCAGGTGCTGCTCCCCTAGACTTTGCTCCGACTTGACTGCGCCAGGTCGCACACCACCGACAAATTCTCAGGAGGCTGCCGTGTACGTTTCCGCCTGCGAGCTTGATTGGGTCCAACGTAATTGACATGCATCCGCAGGTGACGCTGTGAAGGACGGCGACGTGCTGGCTCAGATCGAGACCGACAAGGTCACCGTCGACATAAGGTACACAGAGGCGCAGCCCGGCGTGGTCAGCAAGGTGCTCGTCGGCGTGGAGGACCAGGTGGAGGTCGGCCAGCAGATCTTCGTCTGCGACGTGGGCGCGACAGGCGGCAAGGAGGCGGCGGCACCCAAAGAAGAGGCAGCGCCACAAGAGGAGGCGGCCCCGCCGGCGCCGAAGGAGGAGAAGAAGGCCGAGTCGCAGCCAAAGGAGGCGGCAAAGCCGCCGCCGGCTCCGGAGAAGCCAAAGCCGCCGCCGGCACCAGCTCCGCCCAAGGGCGAGGTGGGTACATTAAGCGATTGATGTCTGCGGCATGAGCTTTCGAGGCGCACACCTGCGCGTTCAGCAGTTGATGAAGCATGAGACTATGACGGTCTGTCGATGATGCAAAAGGCACTGACAAGCCCTACTGTTTCCAACCTGCAGACCACAGGCAGCGCTCAGGGTGGCCGCGCAGACCGGCCTGAACGGTGGGCCGCTGCATGCTTGCTGGCATCATGGTGCAAACCCTGGCGCTCAGCGAGTCGTTTGCCTTAAAGATGTGCATGCTCTGACTTCCAAATGTGAACCTCCTGTCCGTGTGTGCTCCAGCATGCTCTTTGCTGCTGCCAAGCGCTGCCGCCTTCCACTCATCTCTTCAGCAGCACGGTCTCAACGCACGACAGTCAGGCGGTTGCTGTGCCTTTCTAACAATCGACACGCGTGCATTGTGTTTCTGCCCAACAGGCGGGTGAAGATGACGCGGCTGCGGATGCGCGTGGCGGACCGCCTGAAGGGCGCGCAGAACACGTACGCTATGCTCAGCACGTTCAACGAGGTCGACATGACCGGCCTCATGCAGCTGCGGTCAGACTACAAGGTGAGCTCTGCGGTTGTTCCTCCCCCTCACATCCTGCAGACATGGCTAGATCACATCGCTCTGCAGGTTCCTATTGTCGAGCTGCTGGCGCTGTGTTGCTGAGCTGCGCACACATCCGTGTGCAGGACGCGTTCCTGGAGAAGCACGGCGTGAAGCTGGGCTTCATGTCGGCCTTCGTCAAGGCCAGCGCGGAGGCGCTGATGGCCATCCCCGCGGTCAACGGCGTGATCGACGGCACCGATATCATCTACCGCGACTACTGCGACATCAGCATCGCGGTGGCGACGCCCAAGGGCCTCGTCGTGCCCGTGCTGCGCGACGCCGACAAGCTCGACTTTGCCGGCGTCGAGCGGGTGCGCGCCCCTGCTTGGAGACTCCCCCGCGGCTGTGTGATGACGCTGGGTTTCTTCGGTGACGCGACGCATCCTTGTGTTGATGGATGGGCAGCTCACAATGGCGTCCCTGACATCGACTCGAGGACGGCAGCACCTTCCTTCAGTTCTGTGGAGACGACATCGGCTCCTGGAACCACCGACATTCTCGTCTCTTTAGCTTGAGCTTGCAACCGGCGCCACACCGCAGGGCATCGCGGCGCTGGGCAAGAAGGCGCGGGACGGCACCATCTCCATTGACGACATGGCGGGCGGCACCTTCACCATCTCCAACGGCGGCGTGTACGGCAGCATGCTGTCGACGCCCATCATCAACCCGCCGCAGTCCGCCATCCTGGGCATGCACGCCATCACGCCGCGCGCCACCGTGGTTGGCAAGGAGATCCTGCCGCGCCCCATCATGAACGTGGCGCTCACCTACGACCACCGCCTCATCGACGGCCGCGAGGTGCGCTACCTCTTGGTGCCTGATGCCCTTGTTGACCTGCATGCGGCTGTGGCCCGTCACAGTGGCGTTCGCGGAAGCAAAAGCAAATGGGACGGCTGCACATGACCGCAAGCGCATCGTTGCAAATTTTTGCTGTGATGATGGATCAAATAGAAGCTGAGGTAAGTTTCACATCTGCACAGGCGGTCACCTTTCTGAAGCGGCTTAAGGAGGTCATCGAGGACCCGCGCCGCATGCTGCTGGGCGTCTGATAAACCTGTGGCGCATGCTGCTGGGCGTCTGGTTTCTTTTGAACTGCTAGAGGCTCGTGTGGGCGGGGGTTTGTGCTTGAACTTTCAGATAGGGTGTTCGGAAGTCGCACGGCGAAGCACACACTCATCACTTGATTGCCTTGTGAAGGCTGGCCCTGTAAACTAGAGCACGGCTTGTCCATGCAGCATTGTGGCGCCGCCGACGTCTCAGGGCATCTCACCAATCATGTTGCGGCCCCACCCCCGGCATTGCAGCACCTTTCATCACTGCTGACTGCATCATGCGTGTATCATGAAAATGCTCCGTCAACTTCTTGCTCCAGGTCTGCCAGCTGACTGAAATGTCACTGCATACGGCCAGCGCACAAAACTACGGCAGATTCATCGCAGGGGGGATGCGAAGCTGGAGACGAGGAGGACGAGGATCCTACCCTGCGGGATAAGGAGCTGCTGCTGTTTCGGCCTTCAGAACAGCACCCGCACTGCCTCCGCCCGCACAGGTCTTGTCAGCTCCTGTCACCATGGCGGCTCTCATGATGCAGAACTCGCGCGTGCTCGCCGGCAACAAGGTGGGACACGCCTTGAGCCGGCTGCCCGGGCTGCACCGACGGCAATCAACACCCGTGCCATGTCCATACGCCTGTCGCCAGCGATTCCAGCATCTTGCCGTGCCACTGCACATGCAGCGGCTGCAGCCTGGGGCGCAGGTCTGCGTCGCTGCACCCGCGCCTTACCCTCTTCTGCGCGTATCGACACTTTTGCCCTTTTGCTGCCGCAGGAGGCGCTGCGGGGCAAGCCCGTGACAGCACAGCCAGCCCGTCTGGCGCCCCGCGTGGCGCGGCAGGCGGTGTGCAGCGCCCAGCAGGAGCGCCCAGCCCTGGCGTCCACCCTCGCGGCCGCAGCTCTGGCAGCAGCCGTGACGCTGGGCCAGGTCGATGCAGCGCAGGCCGATGTGTCGGGCCTCACCCCCTGCTCGGAGAGCAAGCAATTCGCCAAGCGGCAGAAGAATGAGCTGAAGGCGCTCGACAAGCGCCTGAAGCTGGTGAGCGATTGGATTCTATTCAGTCGAGCCTTTGCCTGATCGGCAAGGGGTGTCTTCCGTGACGCACCGATGCTTGCTATCCGCATACAGACGGTGTGCATCGGTGCCATCAACCGAGCCAAATGTAGGTCTGGGCTGTGAAAATGGGGTGGGAAACACTATCTGAACATTTGTAGCGCACATGCACGCCGCAGCTTCAAATACTGACCGTGCGGTGCCGCCTGCTTTGCTGCACAGTACGAGGAGGGCTCGGCGCCGGCGCTGGCACTGCAGGCCACCAAGCAGCGCACAGAGAAGCGGTTCGCCAACTACGCCGGCTCCGGCCTGCTGTGCGGCACCGACGGCCTGCCGCACCTGATCGCCGACCCTGGGCTGGCACTGCGCTACGGCCATGCCGGCGAGGTTTTCGTGAGTATCTTATCCATCTGTTGCACCCTGCTCTCCTGCTGCTTGGCTGAGTTTGGAGATCTGTTTGATGGTCTAACATTGCGGAGGCCTCGCGGAGCTCTCTCCAACCACCTGACCTAATAGGGCGCAGGCTGCTGGATGCACAAGAAGCTTGTCCTTGACTACGAACCCTCACCTGCTGCTCATGCTGCTGCCGCAGATCCCGACCTTCGGCTTCCTGTATGTCGCGGGCTGGATCGGCTACGTCGGCCGCGAGTATCTGATCCGCGTGCGCTCCGAGGCCAAGCCGCGCGACAAGGAGATCATCATTGACGTGCCGCTGGCCGCCAAGGTGTGCCTGGGCGGCTTCGGCTGGCCCGCCAAGGCCATCGCCGAGCTGCGCAACGGCACCCTCCTGGAATCCGACTCGAAGATCACCGTGTCCCCCCGCTAAGCGGCGAGGCGCTTTTCGTGGCGAGAGTCAACAAAAGCACCACCCACAAAAACCTGATGCGAGTGCGGGCTGGTATGGCCCGGCCGCTGGGGGCAGCGCCGCGCGGCTGATCATCGGCATACCGTTGCCATAAGAAGCATGCCGTGAACACTCGCGTCGCCGTGTCCAGTCCCGCTCGCACAGTTGTGTTGTTCGTTTCTGCAAGCATTCTTTGTGACTTGCAGCGGCAAGCAAGATTTGTACTTTGCGCACTACGAGGAGAACATAAGAGTGTCGTTGGAATCTCTGTAAAGAGCACTGTTGACAGCGTTTTGACATACCTGGACAGTCACCTATCATCTTGAGTCCGCTCTGTCTTCCCATTTCGCAAATTGTGCTCATCTCGGCGTGCCATCTCTGCTTCACCGTGCGAATGCACAGTTGCTCATACTCCATTCCAGACATCTGACGGGCTGAAACTAGCGATGCGTCCAGGTCTGACATTATCATCAGCTGCGGCTGCGAATGCAGCCGAATCATGCAGAGCTGCTGCCCATCAGTTCCGACATCAGCACTGGGCGCTTGACAGCATTCGTGTACCCCTCGTTGAACTTGAATAGCACCATCGCGGTCGACTTCACAGGCTCTGCAAACACAAAGGCGAAGGCTCTTCTTGACTTGTGCAGATGCTGTCCGTGTGACGCAGCAATGCTCATGACGGCAGCTGGCAAAGCGCATCTGCGAAATGGTGCATTCACTTGCACAGTTGCATTCACTCGCTCCCAAAGGCTGCCAGCGCATGACCCAATGGAGAAAAGCGCACCGCCGTCGGCGCCCAGCTTGGGCTTGATGGCGCCCACGTGCCCCTTCTTGGCCCGCAGCTGCTCCAGCCAGTTGGTCTTGCGCGCCTTGCCTGGCATGTTGCCTGCGACGGCGCCGCTGTCACTCAGTACCCAGGACAATGCAGGATTGCTCTTCCGCAGGTGGTGAGCATGTGGCAGTCATGAATGCTGAAACTGGATAGAGCCAATATGCGTATCCGATCGATCTGGTCACCGACCTTTGTTGAGCGTCAGCTTGGCTCGCTGCGCCACCGTCAGCGGCAGCACGCCGCTGGGCCTGGCCGCAGGCTGCGCCGCCCTGGCGTCCGCCTGTGCGGATGGCGACAGCGGCGAGTCCACCTCGACGCCCTGCGCCTGTAGCAGGAAGCGCGTGTGTCAGCGCCTAGTGACGAAGATATGGGACCGAGGTGTGAACAAACGCAGTAATGAAGCACCAGTACCGCTTCGATGTGTCCTTTCGAAGAGTCAAAAGCTGTGCAGGGCGACGTGATGTGCATGCGTGCTGTTCGAGAGCTCGTCAGACATACCGCCATGCGGCGGCGGATGACTTCCGCCTGCAGCGCGGCCACGATGACCTGCTGCTGCGCTGCAGACAGTTGCTTCGTTGCCGGCGGCACCCCCTGCGGCATCCATGGATGCATGGATTAGGACCATGCGTTCTGCAGTAGGTCCATTGCCTGCCGTGTGTGAAAAGCTGCGTCCGGAGCTTGCCTCTGCACAGATCAGGTCACCAGCTCAGCAAATGCCAGATTGCCGGTCGAACAGCCAGCATCAAACAAGCCAAGCTCTCAGGCTCTTACCTGGAAGGCGCATAGCTTGTCGACGGCGGGCTGCAGCGGCGTCGCGGCGGGCGCGGCGCCGAACGCCGCCGCGGCCGCGCCGCCGCCGCCGCCCTCGTAGCGCAGGTTGTAGGCCAGCATGGTGTCCACTAGGGCGGCCAGGCCATCACGCTCGTCCACGCTCTGCAGGTGCGCCGCCACCGGCCGCAGCGCCGGCACCAGCAGCTGCATCAGCGCCGGCAACACCATCTGCGCAAGGCGGCAGATGTGGCTCGCTTTGCAAGTTGGTGAAGCTTCAGCGGAGCGCTGGGAACGAAGCGGTGCCTGAAGGCTCTGTGCAGCTGAGGTGTAGCATTGATCGTACACTCAGCATTCAAATGAAGCCCGTGTTTTCACAACACCATTGTGGAATGGGCGTCAAATGACGAAACGCCGTCGCACCTGTGCGGCTGTGTGCACGGTGAGGGAGGCCAGCACGGCCGCGGCGGTGTCGTGCACCCAGGACTGCAGCAGTGCCTGGTTGGCCGCGCGGCTACGCCGCGCCTCCCCCTGCACCTTGGGCCACTGCAGCTGCACCCTGCGCGGCAGCAGGTGCGCGCTGCTCAACATTCAAATATTCATATGGGGATGTGCGTCAGAGCCTGCCATCGTGCGACGACAAGATTCTATGCACGTCTGGGTTCAGGTGCGCCGTGTGCAGCTGCAGCAGCGTTCTGTGCCAGTGTCAGTCATCGTGCTGTGCGCTGATGGCGGACTGAATCCAACGGTCGCAGGCTGCAAAGATAGGGTTTATCGGGTTTCTGCACCGCTCGGGGCCGGCGGCGACGCTGGTGACGGACAGCGTGGCGGCGGGCAGGAACTTGAGCAGGCTGAAGTCGCCGGTTCGGCGCATGGCGGCGTGCAGCATGTCCGCATCCCCCATCGCCTGGATCATGCCCGACGTCTTGATCTGGCAAGCAGGGGCAGTGGGCAGAGTCAAGCGCCGTGTTTCGACTGGAGTCACACGAAGCGGGACGCCAACAGCAACAGCGATGCATGCATGACAGCTTCTGGAGTGTGCAGCCAAGCACACAGCATGTAACACAAGGTGGCTCTGATTGTCATCAACAGAGTCTGCAGTGGCTGTCATATCATCTTGATCACACCAAACGCCCAAGTACTCTGATGCTAGGAAGACTAGGTCGATGATGGGGACGCGAGATGGCGGCGTCGCGGAAGCGCATGCCCAGCACGTTCTCTTAGCAATTTGGACAGGGACTGCAGGCGCTCTCATGCTGGGCGTCGCAGCAGATGATCGGGGCGCACCATTGCGGCGTCGCGGAAGCGCATGCCCAGCACGTTCTCGTGGCAGCCGGCCATGATGAGCTCGTGCTCCCCAAAGTCCGACAGCAGGCCCAGCAGGCGGTTGCTGCGCGCGCCCGCGCTCTCCGACTTGGCCACCTTGTGACCCTGCGTCCGCCGCACGCTTTGCATTTGAGCATCTGGCAACGACACCGGTTGCCAAAGGATTCGCAGGTGGACGACAGCGGCCCGAGCGATGTTATTGAGCACCGACAGCGGCTCTGCCGTGATGATGCATGGGTTCAACTGACGGCTTCCTGCTGCCCTCACTCGTACATTTGAAGTTATCTACAAGAACACGTGACACAGTTCACGTGCGCATTCTGCGCGGAGATTCGGGTTACTTGGCGGCTGGTCAGGAGTGGTCAGGAGGTGGGCCCACCCGCTGCCAGAAGAGCTGCTGCCAGATGGAGAAGGCGGAGGTGGCGATGTCCTTGTGGCCGGCGCAGGCGGTGGCCACATCGGCGGAGCGCACCGCGCCCTTCTGCCGCCCCAGGAACTGCAAGGTGTTGAGGCAGCACCGCACGTCGCCCTCGGTGCGCTCCGCCAGCGTCGCCAGCGCCTGCAGGGTTTTGGATCAGAATTTGAGAGCAGGGTCTTCGAGCAGGTCAGCCGGGCTTGCAATTAGTTTTGTCGACTGCACGAACTTCTGACTCAAAGTCGTCATTGAATGTCGTCAAGACAGGTCATATTTCTGCAAGTTCTGAGTGTGTTCAGGGTGCAGAGCCAGGGTGGCACCTGGCGGTCGGCGCCCAGGCGCTCGGCGCTGCAGATGAGCTTCATGCGGCCCACCAGCCTCTCCATCTGCAGAGGAGGCCATGAAAACCCTCAGCATGCATGTGCCCATGCAGTCCCAGGCACGCCCAGCCAGGCGTCAGGCATGTTCGATATTCGAACACAATCGGAAACCTCGCATCAAGCCTCTGTGCCCCAAAAGTGTGTGGACCGCACCGAGGGCTGCTTGAACTGGAAGACGGCTGCGCGGGACCGCAGCGGCCGCATGACGGGCGCGTACAGGTCGTTGCAGATGCAGATGACCGGCCGCGCCAGCTGCCGCTGCTTGCCCGTCCTCCTGCCGGTCGCGGCACCCGGCTCTGCCGCCGCCCCTGCTCCTGTGCAAGGAGCTCGCGCGCATCAGCCAATCACTCTCAACAGCTTGAAAAGACTGCTGACAGCTGATTGCACCACGCTGACAGATTTGAAGTCATCATCAATGGCCATGAGGTGTCACAATGCCGCGCAGCAGCTGTCGGCATATGACAGGTTCACGCGGCAGTCCACCTGCGCCGCCGTACACCAGCTTGAGCAGCGCCTGGACGGCGCTCTTCGAGTCGTTGCCGCCTGTAGCAGGAGTTGAGGTACGGTCACATCTAGAGCACTGCACGGTGGTCTTCGACGAGGTCACCACCAGCCGCATGGCTGACAAGTCGCAGCGAGGCAAGTTCAGAAGGTAGCCAAATTCGTGCGACTGTGGTTTTCGCAGCAAGCGGATAGGCAGCAGGCCGGGCGCACCGGCGGTGCCATCGATCTCGTCGACGATGATGCAGTTGGGGCGGCGGGAGCCCATCACGGACTGCATCTGGGCGGCATCCTGGGGAAAAGGAGAGAAGGCATCACATCATGCCCAGAGCAGGGGCTCCAGTATGAGCTATGCAACAAATAGAACGCAGCCAACAACAGCGCTAGATGAACAAACCAAAGCTACATGCAATTGCGCGCCTGGATGCGCGCCACCAGCGACGCCGCCGTGCGGTCGTCGCTGGCGTTGATCTCGTACGGCTGGTAGCCGCAGTGCCGCGCCGCCACATGGGCCAGCGTCGTCTTGCCCAGGCCTGCACAGTGGATCGTGCATTGCATCACGCTGCAATGGCTGTGTGTGAAGATTTTGCATGATGTGCTTGGTGGAGCGCAAACACTGACCGACTGCCAAATGAATTAATTAGAGGGACAGGGAGATAGCAATGTCATCAGGTGAACCCCTGCCTCGTCACTACACAGGGAACCGTGGTGAGAGCGCTGTCAGCAGCCAGGACGAGGCGTCACCTGGCGGGCCGGACATGAGCAGGATGCGGTGCTCCGGGCGTGCGTCGGCGCCCTTGCCGGAGCGCCCAAACACGGAGGCGTCCCAGGAGCGCAGCCAGCGCACCACGCTGCGGTTGGTCTGCTCCTCGCTGAGCAGGTCCAGGAAGGTGCGCGGTCGGTACTTGTCCACCCATGGGGCCTGCGGCACCGCCCCTGCGCAGTGCGCATGCATTGCAACCGGATCAGAGGGCCAGCAGGTGCAGCCCTATGGGGCACAGTGCTGCATGCGGCTGAAGAGGAGTCGGTAGTCTGTTGCTCAGTGAGGCGCGTGCGGCAGGAAACAGAAGTCTGCAAAGGCGCAACAGCACGCATCATCCTGCGAAATCGGAACACACAGAATCTTGCGCAGACAGGGAGGGCCTGCATGATGCAACACCAGTCTCCTCGGCATCGCAATGCTCGGCGGTGGAGCGCGCCAACGCCTTTGCGAACGCCTCGTCGTCCACCTGCCGCATGAGCTGCGCGATGGGCTTTGACAGCAGGCTTTGACAGCCGGCGGCGGCAGCGCTCGCCGCCGCGGGCCGCTCCGCCGCGGCGGGCGCCTCCAGCATGCGGCAGTATGCCCGCAGCCCGGTGTCCAGCGTCACGGGCATGACCTCGCCGTCCAGGGTGTGCGCGTCGAAGGCCGGCGGCGTGTACGCGGCCGCCGCGGCGGCCTCGGCGGCAGACGCCTCCAGCGCCGCGGCGATGGCAGCGGCCTCCGCCGCCTCAGCGGCCGCGGCGCGCCGGAGGTCGGCGGGTTGCCCCCGCCCGCCGCCCGGCTCGTCGGCGTACGCGTCCTGCAGCAGCGCGTCCATGTCGTCCTCCTGGCTGTCGCGCAGCTGGACTGAGGGTCCTGCCGCAGCTGCTGCGCCCGCCGCCCCGCAGCTCGCTGCCGGTCGAGCAGGTGCCGCAGCTGCCGGCGCTGCTGGCGCGCCATCCTCTGCCTCGAACTGCTCCGCCATGGCCTGCAGAAACTCGTCGTCGTCGATGTCGTCCTCAGCCTGCTGCCGGGCTGGCTGGCACGTTGCCGCCGCCGCTGCTCCGACATGACCGAGGCGCGGCTGGGCGCCGCTGCCGTCATCACGGCTCTGTCGTGCTGGAGCGGCCTGCGGCCCCGCCGAATGGCTGGCTGCTGCGACGCTGCTGCCGTGTTGCCGAGCTGTGTCTGCGCCTGGCTGCGGCTTCAGCCTCTTGGCCAGCGGTCCTGTGCGCAATGTTACAAAGCCTCAACTGTCAGGCGCAGGGTCTGAACTTTATCTCGAGCACATGGTGTTGATTTAAACTCTAAGTAACTGATCCTTATGATGCAGCAGCAGGCCACCTGAGTTGCTGTACGCCTGCAGGCTCTGGTGTGGCTGGATCTCTGTCAGCGGCCGCTTGGCCTGCGGCGGCGCCGGCGCGCCTGCGAACACGACACATGTGCCTCCGTCAGATTCAGGCATAGAGACAGCGTTGAATCCGATGTAACGCTTCAGGCGTGAGCTCATTTGAGCCCAGGCAGCAAGCACCATCCTCGGCGCGACCCGCCGCAGCGACAGCGCACCAAAGAGCTCAAACTCGTCCTCGAGCAGATCGTCCAAGTCGTCCATATCTCACAAGGCAGGGGCGCTGTGTCCTGTCAAATTTTACAGTGCACGCGTCAGCGATCGAGGGAGCGACTTGCACGTGGGATGCCAAGCTGGTCAGAAGGCTGTGCTCATTAGGCTGGCGCTGCGAGCCTGCTGCAACACACAGAGGATGATGAACTCATCACTTAGCAAGTTGTTGTTACCACTCTGCCACACGGTGCAGCACGAAAACATTGGCTGCATGTTCAACTTTGAAAAAGAGACAATTGAAGCTTGGCAAGGGAATCCACACGACTGCGTGCAGTGAGTCCGCTGCAGCATGGCAAGTCGGGCAGGCCTGTACAGCGGCAGAACATGCCCAACCGCAACGAAAATCATTCAGTCCAGCAAGAAAAAGCAGATCAGCGTTGAAAATGTCGAGCCCACCGAGGGAGAGGAAGCGCTTGAACCTGAAGCCTCGCGATGAGAGCGCAGTCAAGGCAGCCGAAATCGACCGTGCAAACAGCGGTCGCTCGGTGAGCAAACATGAAACTGAGATGACATATGTAGTGCCTGATGCGTGATCGACGCTGCCTGCGTGTCGTTCAGCGCCCCCAGCTTGGGCTTGCAGTCTTTTGTCAGTCACGGAGGCTTCGCTCGAGTCTTGATGCATCAGTGAGCATGGCAAGTCCGGCTGGAGCTGCTGTATCCCATTTGGAGATCACGAAAACATGCTGCACCTGCATCCGGCACGTCTTCGCCAAAGCTCCAATCTGCTGTTGATCACACGGATGCTGGCCTGCTGACAGAACCCCTTCGGCGCCGCCAAGCCGCGCGAGGCAGTGCTCGCCACTAGGAGCGGCAAGACTGAGAGCGAGATCTTGCAGGACGAGGTCAACAAGGAGAAGCTGAAGGTGCGCTGCAGTCTGTGCTCTGCCGCGCAGCCGCTCGGCAACTGCTGTAGCGCCTTTGCCCCGTGCAGAACACCAGCAGCGCAGCAGCCTGACGTGTGACTTTCGCTTGTTGCCGCAGCTACGGCTGACGTCGGAGCAGGCACAGGAGAAGGAGGGCATCGAGGCCAGCATCTCGGAGCTGAAGGAGGGCATCTCGCTCGAGGAGGATGACGAGAAGAAGGCCACGCTTGAGGAGGAGCTCAAGGCGGGCCAGGAGAAGCTCGACGCCCTGATGGACAGCGTCAGGGTGAGTCGCTCCCTGTGCTTCCTGCGTCTGCATGCGGCCGATGGCGGGCCGCTGCGGAAGTATCTGAAAATATCTGCGTTGCGGTACCGGCAATTGGTGTCTGATGTTCTTGCTGATTTCCTGTGCTCGCAGAAGCTGACACTGGAGGCAGCCGCCAGGGGCGAGATCCAGCGGCCCAGCGAGCGGCGTGCCGCCCTGGAACAGCAGCAGCAGGTGCGGCTTTGCCTGGTAGTGCAGATGGCTGACTATGCATCCAGGAATGCGCTCTTGCCGGCCCTGGAAAGCGCGGCTGTAAGCCGCACTGCCGAACGTGGATCATTCTTGACGATCTTCAGCTTGGGGTTGATCGTCTGGGCCTGCGGCATGGCCACACTTGCCAAATCTGTTGCACTGTGCTGAAGCAGGGCGGCGGCGGCCAGTATGGCGGGCCGCCGGGCGGCGACCAGGGCGGCTACGATAATTACGGTGGCGGCGGTGGTGGCGGCTTTGGCGGCCAGCAGGGCGGCCGTGGCGGTGGCGGCGGTGGCGGGTGGGCCCCGTTTGCATGCCAGCAATGGCCGCTGCTCACAGCCCCTGCCTGCCTGGCCTGTTGAGGCGTTCCGTGGATTGGCAATGATGTGGAAGTGGGGAAACTGCGCAGCTACCAAGGCCGCGGCAGCGGCGGTGGCCGGGGGAGAGGCGGCTATGAGCAGTATGGGGACGGCGGCTACGGCGGCGGGGGCCAGGGCCAGGGCGGCTACAATCAGGGCAGCGGATACAACGGGCAGCAGCAAGGGTACGGCGGCCTGCTCAGGCCGCCTTCTCCCCCCGGGCTGCTTCAGAAGGCTGTCGTGCTCTGGCTGCCACATCGTGCCAATTCACTGTCGCTCCCTGAGGGACGCCCTTCCCTGTGCAGGTTTGGCGGTGGAGGATATGGCGGCGGTGGTGGCTACCAGGTAAGAGGCGCAGCTGATCAGTTCACTTCAGCAACGTGTGCATGGGCAGCCATACTTGTTGCTCAACACAGACATCTGGCATGCGAGACAGGCCATTCATATACCATATCACTTGCTCATGCAATGCGCAGGACCGTGGTGGCCGCGGCGGCGGCGGCGGCCGCGGCGGTGGCGGCCGCGGTGGCGGTGGCTTTGGCGGTGGCGGCGGCGGCTTTGGCGGAGGTGGGGGCTGCAACTTCTAGCGACTTGTAGCGCATGTTTGCAACAAGACCTGACCAGATAGCTGCACCGCTTCGATCTGTTGACGTCTGGACGCTTCTGTCCTGCAGACTTTGGCGGCAGCGGCGGTGGCGGGTACCAGGACGCCGGAGGTGACTGTGAGTCATTGGCAGTTGTTGTGAGCTGAATGTCGTCCTCATCTCTGCCTATGAAACTTGCAACTGTGGCAGGTATTTATTCGGCATGTTCTGATTGCAACTGAAACTGTCGTCTTCTGGTGCACAGACCAAGGCGGCGGCGGCGGCGGCTTCGGCGGACCTCCCCAGGACCGCTACTGAAATATGTGCAGCCCCAAGGGTTCTGGCATCAGGATAAGCCTGATGCAGTGATACGATTACGTCCTCGACAGGAACAGCTTCAAAATACACCTGCTGCTGTTGGACATGGAGTCTGCTGCTAGCGGAAAACTCGGTTTATATATGCTCAGCTGTGCTGTGATGGCCTGCAACATTCCAAGGTGAACGCTGCCCAAGCAGTCTCCTCTCGTGTTGCTGTGCACCTCAGTTGCGCTCACTGAACCCACATTCTCCGATAGCGATTCTGACACTGGCCAGGACAGTCCGGCGCAATTTGTGAAGGAGTTCATGCCCGTGCCAGTCTGGTACAGGAGCGACACCACGCACAGCCATCCACCTGTGCAGACAACCTGTAATGCCCGCAGGCAGGGCTCGAACCCGCCGCTCATCTGCCTTGAAAATGACGGCGGCAAATGCTTATGCCCCCAGTACACAAACGCAATGCTGTCTATCATAGCGCGTCAATTGCAAGCAATTCTCGCCAAGTAGTACAGTCGTACCACACTGCGTAGGTAGCATATCCGTGGTGGCGGTCTATGACGCTGACATTCGGGTCACTAACGTCTGGCGTGCTGATGATCAGATCAGAACGAGCGTTTCGACTCAGCTGATTGTCAGCCTAAAAAAGTTCTGAGTTGTTCGACTAGGGGGCGATAATGAGCAGCTTCGTGCAAACCGCAAGTCTGCTGCTGCTTGCAGCAGGCGGCATCTATGCAGCGTACCTCACACAGGTAATCGCCCATGATGCTGATGCGTTGTTTCAGTGCATGATAACCACCTATGACCCTAGCTTCTCCGAGAGCGTGGCGCTGAGTGTCGCCACTGCTCCATGAACAGGGCGTCGTGCAGGAGGCGCTGTCAACGAAGCGATTCGGCGTGGACCAGGAGCAGTTTCCGTACCTGAAGGCGCTGAACGGGGTGCAGAGCCTGGCATGCTTCCTGTGGGCGGGGCTACTGTTGCTCCTGGCGGGCGGCGGCAGCAAGGAAGGCAGGCGAGGCATGCCGCCGGTGTGGGCGTACTGGAAGCCGGGCGTCACCAACTCCATCGGGCCCGCGTGCGGCTTTGAAGCGCTGAAAAACATCAGCTACCCGGCCCAGGTGTGTGCTGTCACGCACGCCACAGCAGCGACTTGCACTGCAGCAATTGCTATATGATGCATCTCGAGTCAGGCACAGGTCACAACATGCTGCCGTCATCTCAATGGAAGTGCTGATTAGAACAACGCCGCCGCCGCGCAGGTGCTGGCTAAGTCGTGCAAGATGATCCCGGTCATGGTCATGGGCACGCTGGTGGGCGGCAAGCGGTACAGCCTGGCGGAGTACCTGTGCGCGGGCCTCATCGCCGGCGGCATCTCGCTCTTCGCGGCGCAGGGCTCCGGCAAGGTCGCGCAGAAGCTGGCAGCGCCCAACGCGCCGCTGGGCTATGCGCTATGCCTAATCAACCTGACATTTGACGGCTACACCAACGCCGCGCAGGACGAGATCCACCGCAAGTACCCCGCCACCACGGCGCTGCACACCATGTGCTGGATGAACTTCTGGTGCGGGCTGTATTATGCCGTGTACCTGTTTGGCGTCACTACTACTGGGCTAGACATGCTGCGCTTCTGCGTGCTGCATCGAGAGGCGGGCCTTTTCCTGCTGCTGTTCTGCCTGTGCGGCGCCATGGGGCAGCTGTTCATATTCTTCACAATCCGGCGTTTCGGGTCGCTGGTGACAACAATCGTGACGACCACGCGCAAGTTCTTCAACATCCTGCTGTCCGTGCTGTGGCTGGGCAACCCGCTGGCGGTGCAGCAGTGGGTGGCTGTGGGCATGGTGTTCAGCGGCCTGCTGAGCAGCACAATTATCAAGGCCAGGAGACGGCCACAGACAAAGCGGGAATGAGGCAGTTGAAGTCACATGAATGGAATTTTGAACAGGCATCTACATTCGCGTGTCGTAAGAGGAAGAAACCCCAAAAACAGTGCGAATCCTCATGCAGCAAATATGACACAAAACTATCCACCTTTGACTCGTCTTCTTTATGGCACAGCGCACAGTCTGCACACGAAGAACACCACAGATTGCAGCATGACAGAGCCGCTCTCAGGATGCAAAGTCAATCATCAGAGCCGCGCCAGTTGTGTAGCAGTAGCTGCGCCAGCGCCAACCACTGCACCTGTGGCTCGCTTGGCGCGTTCGCGCAGTATGCCAGATCCACCAATCACTCAAACAGCTGGTTGCCGCATATGGTCAAAGATCCTTCTCCGTGATCTGCACACGCACAGCAACAAATTAAGCTTAGAGCCGCATATCGACATCCGATGGCATCAGCAAACAGCTCAAGCGCGTCCCTTGAGCCCATCGTACCTTGCCCTCGTTCTGCGAGAAGGCCCTGTAAATCTGCTTACATAGCCTGAAGTACTGCGTCGGAATCAGTGGATTCAAGTGGGCAAACTCCCGCAGGTACACGAGCTGGACGCCCAGCGGCATGATGGCGGCCACTGTCAGCATCTGCGCGAGGCAGCATTGAGGGGTCGGTGTTGTGAGGGGGTTTCTGAGGGAAGATCGTGCAGTGTCAACGGACACATACCAAAGCAGGTGAGGCAAGCACAGAAAGAATCAAGAAAGGCCAGGGCGCCACACCCCGAACAGCGGCATCGCCTGCATGATGCCTGGGTGCACATGGATGATCTCCTTCCAATGGTGCACCAGCTGCAACAGCGCCCCGAAGATGATCGTCCTGATGCAGCAGCATTCAGTCGTTACGATAGGTAAGTTCAAGAAGGGAATGCTGGCGACACCAAAAATGCATGCGTCCAGGCGCGGGTGCATTCAACTTACACGAGGAGCAGCGTCGAGCACGCCGTGGTCCACAGCTGCGGGTTATGCTGCTTATGGGGCGAGATGATGGATGGCTGCATGGCTGCCAGGTAGTCCGCGAGCCTGTAAACCCAGGCGTTGTGTTCCGCGGCAGGTGTCAGCGGCGGAAGCTCAGCAGGTCAGGCGACGTCGGATGAAGCTGTAACGTCCGGCCAGCGCTCAATTGTCGATTAGTTCTGAATTCAGCTGCGGCTGTGTAAGCAACAGGAGTGTGTAAAAGCATGTTGTGGCATGACCTACCAAAGTACTGTGCTCGCGTGAAGTGGGCAGGGCTTTGTGGCTATGCCAAGGCGTTCGGTCAGGTCTTTTCACGCGAGGTTGCCTTGTCCATCTGTCCGGTTGCTTTGCAGCGTCACTCTCAGCTGCGAGAGCTCGACGCTTGCTCTTTCGCGCGTGCGCCTGCCGAGTGCTTGCAAGTTGTCATCAGGTTCGGGAATCTCGTAGCACCCGCTAGTCGTCTTCACAGTCACGTAGTGCTTCGGCAGCATGTTCCTCATCAACTGGTGCGCATCTCTGATACCGTTGTTGTCAGTGAATAGCACGCCTAGGCTGGCACACCGGGATCCATCCACAGCCGTTCCATCGACCTCGATGCTGGGCCTCGACGGCCGTCTGCCAATGCTCCGCTGCGTTTACATGTCTGAAACTTAGCAGTCAGCGTGCTGCTCCTGGCGTGCTGCCGATGTCAGCCCATCTCGCTAGGCAATCTTTGCTCGCGGTCCATGGCGCTTGCATGGCCCCACATCGTTCAGATGCACAGCCCCGTCCCCCGGGAGCAGGTCAGAACAGCTATCAAACGGTTCCATGGTTTAATAAGGCAGCTAGGCACGTCAGTGTAGCTTATACTTGCAAGTGCGGGCCGCGGGGCCTGTGACCCTGCAACAGTTTCAGGGATGATGTGCCGGGCTAGCAGCTGCATAGTTCGTTTTCGTACATTCCCAGGCGCTTTCCACAGGCGTGTGCATAGCTCTTCTACACGCACAGCTCAACTGCGATGTGTGTGCGCGCAGGGTGTGGGGCTTGCTCAATTCCCTAGGGCTCGCACAGAAGTCTGGAAAGAGTAAGTCACCTGCATTGTCCTCCCTGCTGGCTCCTGATGATCATATGGCTCAACATACTCCACGTTCAAAGGGGTGACATAGCACTGACCTCATGGCTCGTGCTGTATTGCAGTCCTCTTCCTGGTGAGTTGTGATGGGGGTTGTCATGGCACACCATGCCTTTGGCTGTGGCTGGAAGCACCAGCACGACTGCTCAGTGATCACTACAGTGCCTGCCGCCTGTATATTCATTAGGCTGCTCGTGGGCCTCCATGCGCTGAACACGCGCTGAAATCTGAGAGACAACCTGCTGCAGGGGCTCGATAATGCGGGCAAGACGACGCTGATGCACATGCTCAAGGATGAGCGCCTGGCGCAGCACCAGCCGACGCAGTACCCAACGTCGGAGGAGCTGCAGATGGGCGGCATCAACTTCAAGGCCTTCGACCTGGGCGGCCACGAGATCGCCAGGAGGGTGTGGAAGGACTACTACGCAAAGGTTCGTCATCATCTGCGCTCTTGTCACATCACCTGGAGACTCCCCTGAAAATTGGAGAAGGGATCTACTGTGCACCGCTTGGCTGTCTGCAATGGCGTGTGGACAGATTGACGTCGGCCTTATTCATTCTGAGCTGGATGTAGCGGGCGTTTGCCAGCTTTGCGGTAGCTGCGGATGTGCCATGTAAGCGGCATGACAGTTGTGTGCCCCTGGCGAGCCCTCGCTGAAACGTGTGGCTTGCAGGTGGATGCCATTGTGTTCCTGGTGGACGCGGTGGACAGGGAGCGCTTTGCAGAGTCCAAGAAGGAGCTGGACTCGCTGCTGTCGGACGACGCGCTCGCAGAAGTGCCCTTCCTGGTGCTGGGCAACAAGATCGACATCCCCCAGGTGTGCCTCGCCGGGCCTTGCCCCTGCTGCAGCTGTGTGCCTCAACAAAACAGGCTGCTTTGTTACAGGATGTCTCCTGCGTTGAGGTGGTACAACTCACGAAGGCTCTGCAAGCGCACAAAGCCCGGTCATTGCTGAACGGCAGCCATCATTCTGAGAGCCTGGACCCTGATTCCCCCATCCTATCACATTTTGCGCAGGCCGCCTCGGAGGACGAGCTGCGCTATGCGCTGGGCCTGTCCAGCTACACCACCGGCAAGGGCAAGGTCGACATGAAGGACACCAACATCCGCCCCATCGAGGTCTTCATGTGCAGCGTGGTGCGCATCCCCGCACCGCAAATCCTATCTTCACGCCGAGCTGTGGGACGAGCTCTCTTGCCGCTTGTACCGCTCTGTACTTCATTTCAAATTCACATTAGTCGCCCCAGCTGTAAGTTGCCTGGACTCAGTGGTTGATCAATGTACAACGCATATGGCAGGTGCGCCGCATGGGCTATGGCGATGGTTTCCGCTGGGTGGCGCAGTACATCAAGTGAGGAGATCGAGAGCGGGCGTCGTGAACCGTCTCTTGACGGCGAATCGTCAGTCGCTCAGCAGCTGTGGCCGACACTGACGAGTGAGGTGGACTAGCCACAGGATTGGGAGGGTTGCACTTGGCAGGACCTTGGAACAACAGGATAGGTAGTGTCCCAGAGTGACTGTGTGCATTTGCCGCTGTGGCTTGGGGTTATCGTTGCAGGACGCGCACCGGTTGACATTTCGAGTTTGAAACTTCGAGACACTGGCCAAGAGCTCACGACAGCAAGACGGGCATATACATCACACCTGTAGAATAACCTGCTCTGCCCCCGCTGATTCGTTCCCAGTAGCAGCTGCGCCGCATTCAGAGGCTGATGTCCCGGAGGAGTCCCGAGCATGTTGACCATGCCGGCCACGCTCACCTCGGTCTGCATCACCCAGTTGAATGTTCGTTTCCAATCTGTCAGCTCTTGGCAACTGGCCAAGCTTTGTACGGTCAGGCTGCCGCGACTACGAGTTGTTGCAACACATGCTTCTGACTGTATCATGCAAGCTGCTGAAACCAAATTCATCATCCTGCTCATCACGAACTCTCGTTGTATTAATGCGCCACCTCCCGCCGGCGGCGGCGGCGAAGTCATGCCTGGCTGCGCAGCATTTACATGCAATGGCAGTCGCAGCAAATCAGTCGCTCTCGTCATCTGTTGTGTCCGCCTTCTTGGAACCGCGCCGCCTGAATTCGGCCTTCAATTTCGGCTCCTGTTTCTTCAGCCGGTCGGTGCTCCACTCCAGGTAGTGCGGCCTCTTCGTCAGCAACTCGCCGACGTTCAGGTCAAGGCCTGCAGACGAAGAAATCCCCGAATAGATATTGTCGGTCGGTTTTTTTGTGATGTACTGCATCATGGTTGTGGGTGTGCAAATATACATGCGCCCATGCATGGACTGCCAAAACCTTGACCCGCTGCCGCTATCAGACTTAGGACCAAGAGTTCTTCACCTTCAAGGTACTCCAGCTGCGGCTGGAAGTGTTCCTTGTTGGTGGTGAACACTGCCGGCAGGCGAGCGTAGACAAAGCGCACGCGGTCCCCCTTCACGCCCAGCTGCTTCAGCCAGTCCAGGCGGTCGTCGATAGCGGCGGTGTCCATCCAGAGCGTCTGCAATCGCACACACGTGGCACAACATCATGCACGCATCTCTCGGCCTCTGTTGTCAATGCGCAGATAGATGTGCAGCAGGGCAAATGTGGATCGATGGTGGAGTGTTCTGCATTTGACGCTGTGCCACAGCAGAAGATGCAAACGCAGGGCAGCCACCTGCGGGTCCTTCTCCCACATCGCAGCGAGCTGACTCCCCATGGGGCTCGTTTCGCTCTTCATGTGCGAGATGCGCTTCCTCAGGTCCGCCGCGGAGATGTCCGTGAGGATCCGCGGCGTCGCCTCGATTAGCGTCACCACCTGTGCATTTCGGAGCAGAGTCTGTGGTGAGGCAGACAGAGTCGGGTTCTGTGCTCTGGTGCCATTATCCAGGTATGCATGACGAACAGTGCATACCACCGCAGGTGTTAACTTTCCTACTCACCCGGTTGGGCAGGAAACAGGCCTTCGCCAAGACGTCCAAGACCTCCGCCGCGCCGTCAGGCTCCAGGCGCCTCAAGATCTGCGGCTCGTTGGCCACCATGTGCTCGAGGGACGCAGCACTGAAGCGGCGGCTGGTGAACACCTCCAGCAGCGCCTCGGCATCCGCCGTCTGCGCCTGCAGGAATCGTGCATGCGCTGAGCAGATTCGGAGTACATGGATGTGTGACTGCTGTTGACAAGGTGCGGCGATCGTTCAGGTGAACGCTCATGTGCCTTCGACACGAGGTCTTTGCACTGTCAAGTACAGCCTATGTTCAGCCTATTCTCCGCGATCGCTGCTCCCCTTACAAGCAGCTGGTCCTCGGCAGGCGCGGCGGCTCCCTTGTCGCCGCCAGACAGGCGCGCTGCGATGGCATCACGCACTGGCCCCTTGCTGCCAAGACCCTTCTGACGCTTGAGCACGTCCGACGCTGCCCTTAGCGCCCAATCCGGGCTGCTGGAGGCGTCGGTGGCTGCGACCATGGTCGCGGTAGTTGCTGTTCCCGTGGGACCTGCGAGCGCATAAAAACTTTGATAAGGTTTCCAGACAAAACAGCAGCCCTCTCTGCCCGTATGTCAAGCGCAAATATGTTCAGTGAACCTTGAAACAGCATTGACAGGCTGAAACACGCCTGTGGCTCGGCGACAAGTGGTGTACCGGGCAAGACTGCTGCGTTCGTGAGATTGATAAAACAGCACCGCTCTGCTCAGTTCCAAATGACCAGGCGGCCTAGAATCTGCTGAACAACGCAAGAAAGACCTGCACGAAAGGTTCGCTGCGGGAGTCGACAGTCTCGTCGGGAGGAAGCGTAAACCGGAAGTGAGCATTCGAGTTGAGGATGGACGAATTTCAGCTTCACCAGCTCGCTTTGCTTCTGCAGCTTTCGATGTATGTGTTCCGACTCAATAACATGCATTCACAGCCGCGTATTCAGGGCACGCCCTCTGCACCACATTACTACATTCGCGGAGCCAATTGGTAGCTGAAGAAAGGTTGCGAATCAGCCTTGGACAAGCCAACCATATCTCCCAGATTGCTTGTGAGAGGCTCGCGGGTTCATGGTCAAGCATTTGTTTTTCTCGACATTACATCCCAGGCTCATCGATGCATGAACACTAGTAGGGGCAGCTATAAGGCTGAAAAGGCGAGGGAAGGCGGCAAACGGCGGTAATGCTGCGGCGTTGTCCAGCCCAATGGCCAGGGGTCCGGACCCAAGCTGAATCGCTGTATGCGCAAGGGGCAATATGCGTCACGGGCAGCGGTGCTCGGCGGGGCGGCAGGACATCACTGACAGCGAGCGCCGCCGGTGCCGCGAGGCAAGCGGCGGGCCGGGCCAGCACCCGGCTGCAGCCCACCTGTGCGGCGAGGGCGTGTGGTCCCTTGAGAAAATGGGTGGGGTGGAGCCGCCCCAGGACCACACACAAAGGGGGGGCGAGCCCCCATAACCTCAGCGAACCGCACAGGTGCTTGTCAGGAGCCCGCGGGCCCGCGGGAGCGCGCACCACAAAAGCACAAGCGATCAGTCCGTAGGGCCAATGCCAAGAAAAGCTGAACTACACCACAAAAATCAAACCACAGCCTGCAAATAAAACCAAAACCCACACCAGCATGGTCAAGCAGGTGGGATTGCCTTCCATGCCAGATTTGGAGCCATAATGCAGTGCATGCATAAAGCGTCATGAACGCCTGCAGCTGGCTGTCGGTGGCCAATTAGCATGAAGAGGGACGAATAGCAGCTTTTGTCCATGCTCAAAGAGCTCCTGACCAAGCGGCGTTCTGAACATACCACCCACTTGCATGTAGAGCTCTGTAAACCTCTAGTCCGGAAACGAATGCCAAATTCCAAAGGCGAAGCATGCACCGCCATGCTCCTTGCCCGCCACATGGGCGCACTCATTCCCATTGACCAGGGCCGTTCAAGACTTTGATCGGTTGGCCAGCATCAATGAATACACGATGCACGGGCCGAATATCATGACCAGCGCCAGGCGAAGGTCATGGGAAAACGGGATGTTGCCAAGGAGCAGCTCTCCATACTTGACTACTGCTGCGCCTGCATCGAGGCAGCGTGGTATGTCACCATTCGGCTTGAGGGTCATGCACACCACAAACGGGGTAAGCAGACATGCATTGCAGTGTTCATGCTGCCTGATGACCAGCGCCTTACCTGCAAAGGACACGGCGGCTAGCCTGAGGAGAAAATCTGCCTCGCCGTAGGTCGAGTTCTGTTCAGGTGTCTCATCTGCCGGCGAGGCCTGCTGGTCCTGCTCTGTCGCTGAAGCGCGTTGCCGCTGCCTCCCGGCCCGACACCCTGCGCGCACAAGTTGACGGCACCATCATGTCGCCGCCCTCGCCTCCTTTCAGTCATGCAGCGCCTTGCACGCGTCCATGAACAAGTCAGCATCTTACCGTTCGACTGTTGCCTCAGCCACGCCTGGCCGTGGCTGGTACTGTGGACTGTCTGCGTGCCTGCCGAGCAACGCGCATGCCGCACATGTTCAGCATATGGGCTCAGAGGGACCACGCAGCGGTGGCAGACCAAGCGGCAATCACTGCCGTATGGCGCAGACAGTTGCCTAAGCCTCACCAGGTGCTGCGCGAGAGCTGAAAGCCGGGGTCCATCGCAACCTGCAGGTGCACTCGACCGGCTGTTGCAAGCCTGACAGCGGACACGTGGCGAGCATCGTGACGTTCATGTTGAGGCTGCACGATCTGCGGAATGCACCTGAGATTGACAATGAGGAATGAGCTCCGATTCTTGCTGATCATGCACCAAGAGCATGCATTTGATCATCATCAATGCTGTGCACGCTGCGCCACTGCATTGCAGCCGACTCCAAACAGAGCTGCCGATCTGCTGACCATCAGTTGACCGGTACAGGTGCACAAGCAATAAGGCCACTTGAATTTTGAACCCAGATGGCGCTGTCTTCAGCAAGGTTGCGCTGCCAGGCGTGCGTTAGGTTGGGGTGTATATGCAGAAGTCGAGCTTTGCAATACAGTATCCATTGACTGCGGCTTGCGGCTTTGCCTGCACGACCAAGCACTGGGCGTGGCGCCGTGCGGCGTTGCGCCGCTGGCAGATGCAAGGAGGCTGGCGAAGGTACCAGGACAGGAACGGCAGGGACCCATGGAAAGCCGGGAAGAGGCCGCAAGTCAGGCGTCTGCAAGTGCCGCAAGGCTGTCGACAGAAGCTCACCCTCGGCTGTCCCGTCCTCGACCGGCTGCTGCGGGGCGGCATCCCGACAGGGCTCATTACCGAGCTCGCAGGCGCGGTTTTGACAGATCTACTCCTTCAACGCAGCATTACAGCTTGCATGCTTGAATTTGTGTCCCACTGGCGCGTGCAGGACGATGCGACCACTGCAAACAACCTTTCCAAGGGCGTTCCTTTCAAACTGCAGGCGAGGCAGCAGCAGCCAAGACGCAGACATGCCTGCAGCTGCTGCTCAACGCGCAGCTGCCGCTGCGCGAGGGCGGCTTCGACGGCAGCGCGCTGTGAGCCATTCTCATGCACTTTGCATTCGCACCTGTCGCCCTTGATCAGGACCTTTCGTGATCATGGGGTCAGGACGGCCTGTCACTCCGCGCTCCAGCTGTAAGGGTGAACACCTCCGCAATGGCGCAGGTACATCTACACAGAGGGGAATGCGCCGCTGTCCCGCCTGCAGCAGCTGGTGGACGCCCGCGGGTGGGGCGGGTGAGCATGTGGGTGTGCACTCCAAGTGTGCAGCCGGTTTCCGATTGATGTTACTTGTTTCACGTGTTGCTTGTTCCAAGATACGGACAAGGAAGCCTCGCACGTTCTTGGCCCAGTGCTGCAGTGCCTGGCCGCAGGGACCCGGAGGTGCTGCAGCGCATCATCGTCCGGCAGGACGTGCACACCGGCCGCCACCTGCTGGACGTGCTGCACCAGGTGCTTGTGCCACTCTCTGATTGCCAACTACGACACATACACCAGTTGGTTTGCCTCGAAGTGAAGGACATAGCGCCACTGCCGATGCAGCACAGGGCAGTTGAGCCTTCATTTTGGTACGCAAGACCTTGCATCGCAAATGGAAATGCTGAGTTGGCCTGCGTGACCGCAGGCGCAGCCGCTGCTGGCAGAGCCTGTTGGCGGGAAGCGGGTCCGCCTGCTGATCGTTGACTCAGTCGCCAATGTGTTCCGGGATGTGGGCGACAACGCCGGCGTGCGCCAGTATGCTGCCCGCAGCGATATGTTCTTCCAGGTGAGGGTTGTCATTGGCACCGGATTTCCCGAAGCTTCACAATTCTGTTTCCATTCCACAAGAAAACAGGCACTGGATTTGCCGGAGCTTCACCACTCTGTTCCCATTCCCCAATGCACCTGGCATGCTGTTTGAAGCAGCCCCGGCGGGTAGGCTCGCACACAGCGAATTGATACTGGGGGTCCAGACGCTTCAGCAGAGACGAGGCACACAGATGCGGCAAGGGATGCTGCCTGCCCGGCGCAGGTGTCAGCGCTGCTGCGGTCGTATGCGCACACGTACAGCCTGGCGGTGGTGGTCACCAACCAGGTGACGGACGTGTTTGACCTCGACGCGGACCTGCCCACCAAGAAGGTGGGCCTACTGAGCAGTCTCGATCTCAGAAGGCGTTCCTTGTGCCAACGGTGTAGTGCCTGGCGGCGTGCCCATGCTTGGCAGCCCGTCGAAGCTCAGCTCGGTTGGCACATAAGCCAAATCGGTCGAGAGGCACATACAGAAAGTTGCAGCAAAGGCCAGGGTCGCTCAAGCCAGAAAGAGGAGATGGGGATTCCACAGAACACAAATTGCTGATCGAAAACCAAAACGTGTGCTGCCGCAGGCGGGCGCGACGGGGGGCCTGGACTTGATGACGTCGGGGCGGGAGGTGCTGCCGGCGCTGGGCCTGGCGTGGGCCAACTGCGTCAACCAGCGCATCTTCCTGGCGCGCTGCCAGACGGCCCACAGCGGCGGCGGCGTGCTGCGCCAGATGCGCGTCGTCAACAGCCCCTACCTGCCGCAGGGCCAGCGCTACTATGTCGTGGAGCAAGCCGGCGTGCGGGGCCTCAGCAACGCGGAGCTGCAGTACGCCAGCACGGCGCCGGCCGCCGCCGCCAACGTGCCGGCGCACGTCAGCCTGCAGGCCGGCGTGCAGTGGCCCAGCGGCGCGGAGATGCAGCACTTTGGCGCAGTGGAGGTGCCGCCGGGTGTGGCGCATGCGCTGCCGCCGGACGCCGCCGCAGCCCTGCCGTTGGTGCCAGCCCCAGCCTTCAGCAACGGCGGCGTGTTTTGCAGAGAGGAGCCGGACACCACTGCCGCCGCGCACGGCTTCAGCAGCGGCGGCAGCAATGCGGGCGCGTGCTCGGAGGGCTTCGCCCACCAGCTCGTCAGCAGTGGCGGCGCAGCAGCAGCACATGGAGCACCTGAGGCTGCAGAGTCCCGCATCAGCGACGGCATCGCAGGAAAGCGGCACTGCGGCAGTCGGGGTGCTTTGGAGCCGATCCAGGGCCATGCCGCCGCTTCAGACAGACTAACGAGTGGGGGCAGCGTGTCGGTGTCGGTGCAGCCGTGCTGAATCAGCTGCGCAGGTCGTTGTGCAGTGCTCGTGGCAGATGACTTGAACAAGAGTGTTACTGTTTTGTGACCTCACATGTATGTAAGCCTGAACGCGGTTCGGACATCATTCATTCAGTGGCCGCAAGGGCTCCCTTGTCTGTTCACCTTCTAGCTAGTCACACAAACAGTTGCAAGCGTCACTGAATTTACACAACAACATCAAAGGATATGCAGCACCTTGACAGTTTCAATCTTTCTACACACAGGGGCTACAAAATTGATGAACAGGTGCATGATGGAACATCATATGAAACTCCGGCTTCCTCATGAAGGGATCGTCGGGTCCCGGATGATCTGTGGCTCGAAGTCGGGCTGCACGAATTCGTTGAGCAGCTCGGCATACATGTCGTAGCGCGCCGTCAGCCGGAAGCCCCAGCTGTCCTTCACTTGCCTGTGCACATACGAGCGATGCCGTTAATTCATGCCACTTCACACAAGTCATGCAGTCGGTGGTCTTCCAGCATGGTGCGTGCATCTGAGAGCAGCAACGCCCAGGTACAACAAAAATAACAGCGCAGCCTGGACAAAACAGGCAGGCAAATTGGCATGCATGCGAATCTGACGTAGCAGGCTTCAGTGGCGATGGAACGCGACAGCAGCAGCGCACCTGCACAGGTTCAGGTCGAGGTCTGCGACGAGCAGCCCGTCTGTCGTCCGCGCCAGCGCCGGCGTGCGGCTCGCGTCAGGCGCTGCAAAGTAGCTCGACCCGTAGAAGTGGCCGAACGACTGCAGGACAGTAGTTGCTCCATCATCAAAGGCAACAGCCCACTTCAGATGGGTCGCAGGTGACAGAGGAGCACTGCAGGTGTCTCAAAACCTTACTGTAAACCCCGCTTTGAGCTCAGCAGAGCCAGCTGGCAAGAGGTACCTTGTGGGCGGGCTTGCCATCGCCGGAGGTGAACTCGTTGGGGAAGGTCTCCGTGCCGACGCGGTTGACGGCGCCCACATAGTACGAGTTGGCGATCGCAGCGTTGCGCGCCTCCAGGCCCCACATCGGCTCGCTGAGCTCGCCCACTGTCGCCGACCTGTTCACAAGCGTCAGAATGGATTTTGTGCGTGTGTGCGTACCGATATACTCCATGCACAGGGCAACATTGCTGGGCTCTACGCACAGTGCTGCATGACGCATTGACAGGATCTTTCGCAGGGGCAGCAACACCTCTTCTCTGGGAGCGCATTTAGTGTCTCACGGGTTGAAGACGATCTCTGCGCCGTTGAGGCCGAAGGCCATCCAGTTGAGTGGGTGGTGTCGCCCGTAGCAGATGTTCACCCCGATCTTACCGAACTCCGTCTCAAAGACCGGGTGCCCGGTGTTGCCCTCCATGTAGTATGTGGACTCGTTGAAGTCCCCCACCCGCGGTACGTGGTTCTGCATGAGGTCTCATCTACAATAGTCGTGAGAAGCATGATGCGAGAACACACTGCAGAGCATCGGATGTTTTGAGGTACAGGCATGCAGTGCTCCAGCACAGAGGAGCAACTATGCAGCACCTTCCGGTGCATGCCGATGATGTTGCCGTGGTTGCCAAACACCACCGCCGTGTTCCAGATGACATCTCCATGCGCCTCGTCACGTTCCAAAATCGGGCTGACAATGACCTGCGATATGACACATAATCCGACCTGTGGGCTTAATTTGGATCTGGTGTCTGATCGCAATCAGTAACTCTCCCAGCAAGCTGTGCACTAATACGCGCAAAAGCTGACTCACCATGTTGTGCTTCTTTGCGAGCCGCTGCATAAGCACTGCCGAGGGGCCTGTTTCAGCGGGCTCTGCGAATTCGCACCACTGCCGCTCTCTGGTACAGAACGCAAAGGGCTGCATGAAAGAAGTCAAAAATTCGTGCACAAACAGGTCGGCCAGGGGTGGCTGCATGGACAGGGATTCGCCACTGCTAATGCAATGTAGCATTACACCACCATGTGGCATGCGATTCACGCAACAGCGAGCACCCACCATTGTCCAGGCCTCTTGCAGGCATAGCACGTTGACCTTTGCCTTCGCCGCCAGCTCAATCACATCTGTGATGCGTTCATGTAGCGCCTGCAAAGTGCCGGCAACACCGGAGTGAGCGCAGGGCCACCTCCGCTGCACATCAGAGGCTTTGGATGTCCAAACTCCGTCGAGGAACCCCTGCATGTGGTGCTCTGAAGTGCGTGCATCATCCAACGCATTCGCATCATGCCTGCAGCTGCTTGGCGTACGGCGCCGTAGTCGGCTCCACGATGGCATTCTGCACCAGCGCCGTCCGCACAACGCGCGGTGGCCGGAGCTGCTCCTTCGCCGCTGAGAAACCGTAGGCCTGCAGGTCCAGCTTCTGCACAGCCGCGGCGGCATACAGCACTTCCGGCAACTCCAGCTGGCGCACCAGGCCGCCCGCATTGTGGCCGTACAGCACCCGCCGCGCCTCTGCCAGCTTTTCCAGCGGCACGTATTGCTGCAAGTACCACGATGATGTCATTACACTGGTGCAGAGCGATGTGGAATGCTTCTAGGATTTGCAGCGCCGGATGCCTTGCCTGCGCAGCAGCCAAGCTCACCTCGAGCAGGCGTTCGAGGCTCTCGAATCCGGCGAGAGTCGCCTCTGGATGCGCTGCATCTCCGGCGACGCTGCCATTGCCGCTTTCACTTTTCACAGAGGTCATGCTTGGATGCTTGGATGCTTGAGTGAACTCCTCTTCTCGCAAACACCACCTTGCCGAGGTGTTTCCGGTGATTTACCTCAGTACAGTTGAACTTGCTGGGATGTACAAGGTGGTGCAATCCAGGACCTGCCTGTGCTGTGCCCGAGAACGAAGGCACACGTGCAGCTGCATGCTGACGTCAGACGTTGTCAGACAGCGCGGCTTCAGCACAGAGCGCAGCAACATTAATAGATAATTGCTCGCCACAGAGGCCTTGAGCACCATGCGGAGGTGTTGACGTGGGAAAGTGTGCGGCATGCGGTCACTGTTGGCAGCGTTCGCGCTGCTGCTCCTGGTAATTCGGACAGACTGCGACACGAAAAGCATCTTGTCACCTGTGCAGGCGCAGCAGGCTGGGCCTTGCACATTGTGTTACAGTACTCACTGCAATCTGAGCTATATTTGCTGGTGTCTGATTGCTTTGTAACACTCCCACAGGTACCGGCGGCGCGCAGCCAACTGGACGCCGAATGGAGGTGAGCGGCTGCCTCGCGCCGTTGTATGCTGGCCAACCATATTCATCGTCTGATTATTACGAAATGTGCAACATGTGATGCAGTCCTGACACGCCTGGACGGTCTGTCATGCAGTGACGCGGCGGCAGGCTGGCGGACGGAGCGGCGTGAGCAGGTGGGCAACTACCACCGCAGACGGGGTTGTTGCAATTCAAAATGACAGGAGAATGCAGCATGACTGCCGTGCGACCGCCAGACGATCACAAACCAGTCGGCGGACGATGTGCGAGTGGTGCCGTGAGCAGGGGTATTGCACGCTCTATGGAACCGCGGGCCACAGGGCAGACAAGGACGCCCTGGACCGGCCCAACAACACACGAGCGCAGCCGGTGGCGGGCGATGTGTATCGCACGCTTCAGGAGGTCTGCCCGCAGCTGACCGCTGAGAATGGCGGCGCGACCGGCCGCTACTGCTGCGATGACCGCCAGATTCACGATCTGTTCACAAAGGTGGCCTTGCTTGTATCAGAATATCCATTTGCATCTACTTGTTCTGAAAACGTGAGACATGCAGGGGCTGCGGCAGCTGGAGGCGCCTGACTCGAGACGCTTGTGCGCTGCAGATCCAGATTGGCAGCATATTCCTTGTGGGTTGCCCCGCATGCGCACACAACTTCAAGCACTTCTTCTGCGAGCTCACCTGCTCGCCAGACCAGTCGACGTTTGCAAACGTGACAGCCGTGCAGGCGGCGGCAGACACAAAAGAAACTGCAGTGGCAGAGGTGCGAAACTCCACTGCTTTGACTGACGGCTACTTTGCACGTTGCCTTGGGAGTGATAATCTCAATGACTGGCCTGCGTTTTCTGCACTTGCAGGTTGACTACTACATCAGCGACTCCTTTGGGGAGCACTTCTACAACTCTTGCAAGGCAAGTTCTGCCTTGAACTGGAGCAATGCCACAATGGAACTTTGGCACTGTGTTTGCATGCTGCACAGGTCTTGGCATAGCTGTGCAAGCAAGCAACACTGCTGTCAGATCTGTCTTTGTGTGTACAGGATGTAATTTATCCTATCATGAGCCAGAAAGCCATGACATTTGTGGGCGGAGGCGCCCGTAACTTCAGCGAGTGGTTTGCATTTTTGGGATTAGTCAAGGTACGACTACACATGTCTTCCTGAGCTGCCACTCTTGGTACCTGATCGGTTGTTCGAGTACTATGACCGGGCAACAGTAGCTCAATTCCGGCTCAACAGTGACTCAACGGCGACGGCTCATCATCTCGTTGATGCCGTGCCATGCAGGACAAACGCTTTCCCAAGACCGGGTCGCCCTTCCAGATGGACTTCCCAGGGGAGGACAGGACGCCGAGCGGCATGGCGCCGCTAAACAGCAGCATCCCCACCTGCTGGGACGCGGCGCAGCGCTGCTCCTGCGGCGACTGCCCGGACGCTCCGCGGTGCACCCCGGTGAGTTGGCTCTGGCGGGCAGTGGCTATGTCCATTCTGCCATGGTCCGTCTGCTTGTCAGTTCTGCATGTGCTGCAGGTGTGTGTCCAATCGCAGCACTTACGGCAAACGACACCCAACTTGATTGCATCGCGGTGGACAGGTGCCGCCGCTGCCAGAGCCGGAGCCGCCAGGATGCAGCGCGCTGGGGCTGCCGTTCTTGCGATGCTCGGACCTGGGCTTTGCTGCGATATGGCTGTGGACCATGGCGGCGCTGTACTGGGCCTTTGCCACGCCAAAGGTGCGGCCTGCGTTGCGACGCATGATGCAAGATATCTGATGGAGCGCATGGTCCGAGCGCCAAAGCATGTTCAGGGTTGATGTTGTTTCCTGCAGGCAGACAGCGCACGCAACTGAGCCACATGCAATCGCAAGAGCATGTTCTTCTGTCCGCTGCGTGACCGCTCAGTCCTCTTTGGCTGCAGGGCCGCAGCATCATGTTTGGGGCGCCAATGGGTGTCTCGGAGAGCGGGGCGCTGATGGAGTCGCTGCTGCCGCCCTGGGCGGTCAAAGAGGAGGGCAGCGGCAGCGGCGGCTTGTTTTCTGACGAGGAGACGAGTGCGCCGGCAGCTGTGCAGCAGCCATGGGCGCGGGCCCGCCTGAGCGCCTGGTACCGCCGGCAGGTGCAGACGGCTGGCTGCATCACTTCATGAGAAAACGTGACTAGGTTGTGGGCCACTTGCACTTGGGAGCGCTGTTTGCGGTGAGTGGCAACGCCCCTGTCGACTGCGGCTGCCTTTGAAGGTGACAAAAACGAATAACAGCCAACCCAGTATTGTCTCATCCCATCCTGCGGCAGGGGCAGTACTGCGCCGAGCGGCCTGTCAGGGTGCTGGCGGTGTGCGCGCTGGCGGTGGCGCTCGCAGCGCTGGGCCTGCTGCGGCTGCACGTGGAGACGAACCCGCAGCGCCTCTGGGTCGGCTCCCGCTCCCAGGCGCTCGCCGAGAAGCAGCACTTCGAGGTGTTCTGCAGGCTGGCTTCTGATCTTCGGTGCATTTCACTTATCTTGGCAGAACTCTTGATGCCCTGTCGAGTCGTCCACCGTACCAGAGCTCTGCGGAGTCGGGCACAGTCTGCATCCCCTGCTCATCTGCGTCCTCCTGGTTGCGCAGCAAGCCTTTGGGCCATTCTACCGCATCGAGCAGCTGCTGCTGACAACGAAGCCGGGCGGTGCGGGGCGGTATACCACCCCAGACGGGCTGCCGGCCATCCTGACGGACGCCAACATCGAGCTGCTGTTCGACCTCCAGTCCGAGGTGGACGCCCTGGTGGCTCACACGCCGGTGCGCTCCCGGCTCTGCATCCTCACGTGCTTCGTGACGTTGCTGACCTCGATGCTGGATCAGCAGCGATTGCAGCAAAGCGTATTCAACATTCTTGCATGTGTCTTCACCTGCCACATCCATAGCTTAGTGGATGCGCAATGGTGCACTAGCCCTGAACATGCCATCTGTCCTAAGAGCCCAAAGCCACCTTAGCCGCAAGGTGCCAATTTACGCAACGAACTGCTGTCTGGCGCAGGGAGGGGGCAATGCGACGCTGCAGGACGTGTGCTACAAGGCGTTTGCGGGGGGCGAGTGCGTGACGCAGAGCCTGCTGCAGTACTGGCAGATGGACAGACGCACGTACGAGAAGGGGGACGCCGCCACGCGCGCGCGCCTGTCGCCCGACTACTGCATCGGCCACTGGTCCACCGCCTGCCGCGGCGCCTACGGCGGCCCTCAGGTGTGTAGTGCTTTGGTTTTCCCAGATGTTCCAGGGACTGTATCAGGGCACAGTGACTGTCCTCCGGCCTTCGTGGTGCTGCTCATGATGCGGCCGGTCTCAGGCAGCAACTTTGCCTTGACTTGGGTATTCTTTGCGATCCCCCTCTCGGGCAGGATAGAACGCCTACAGCACAGTGTTAGCTCTTGCGCTGAGCCTCGTGGCGCGATCGTACAGGACCCCAAGACGGTGCTGGGAGGTTTCCCGACGGGCGACCGCTTCCGCAACTACACAGCCGATGCCTCCACCTTCGTGGTCACGTACCTTCTGGACAGCACCGCCGCCAACAGGTACCAACGTGCTGATTCCGGTCAAGAATCACATCTGTGCATCTGTGACCTTGCAGGATGCAGTCACCTGCTTGTTCCATATGTATGCCCCTGTCAATATCTTTCACGTCGCTCTTCGCAGGGAGGCAGCAGAGGCATGGGAGAAGGCGTTCCTGAAGCTGGCAAAGGGACGCCTGTCGCGCCTGGTGCATGAGGGCGGTCTGCGCCTGGCCTTCAGCGCTGAGCGGTCTGTGGCTGACGAGCTGGCCCGGGTGAGCGCGCTGCAGCGTTGCAGCGCATCGCCAAACCATCGTCGTGTTGCCGTGCGCTGCTTGGTCCTTTGTTGCATTGTGATGATGTGCCGACTGTGGCCCGGCAGCACCATCTGACTCGATGCGCCTGGTTACAGTCCGCTCTGGCCTGGCAGCTGGTGCTGACCTACGGAGCACCCGAGTCTTGTGTTCAGCCCCTGGCCTCCCTCCTTGTGAACCTTCTGATGTACAGCCCCTGGCCTGCGCAGGAGTCCACGGCGGACGCGCCGACGGTGGCGTGGTCCTACGCCGCGATGCTGGTGTACGTCACGGTTGCGCTGTCCGCGCTGCCAAAGGGCGCGGCGCCCGCGGCGCTGCTGGTGCACAGCCGGGCGAGCCTCGCGCTCGGCGGCGTCTCCCTGGTCGCCTGCGCCGTCGTCGGCGCCCTGGGTGCGACCTGTCTCCATGCATTGAGCGTTGTGTGATTCTATGGCATTTGCGCCTGCTGCTTTGCCAGCACGAAGTGCATTCGAGGATGTGATGTCCAAATGCTCTGTGCCTTCTGGCAATGACCATGAATCAGTAACCCTGTTTGACCTCTGCGTCACCTCTGCGCATTCATGTGGCATGCAGGGCTGTGCAGCCTGTTCGGCATGTGGGCGACGCTCATCATCATGGAGGTCATCCCCTTCCTGGCGCTGGCGGTGGGCGTCGACAACATGTTCATCCTGGCGCACGCGCTCCATCGGCAGCCGCCCACGGATGCCGCCGGGTGCGACGCCATTGACCTGCATATATTTTGCTGTAGAGTCCGCCACTCTGTGCCCGCTTTGCCAATGGCTCGATCCATGTTGCAGTCATTCCGGCTCTAAGCAACTCCTGCAAATATAGTGTTGGCTCCTCCACATCAACACGGCTGCAATGAACTGCTCGGCTGATCGCGCAGGGAGGCGGTGCCGATGCCGGAGCGGGTGGGGGCGGCGCTGGCTGAGGCGGGGCCGTCCATCACGCTGGCGGCCGCCGCTGAGACGCTGGCCTTTGCGCTGGGCGGGCTGACACCGATGCCTGCCGTGCGGAATTTCTCGCTGTGCGCCGCGCTGGCAATCCTGCTGGACTTCCTGCTCCAGGTGCGCGCACCCCTACCAGCCTGATCCCATTCGCAGCCTCAGAAGCATCATCTTGCATAGTGTCACAGGGAGCGCTCTTATGACGGGGCCGGTCTACTGACTTCCGTCTGCTTTCCCGACCACTGTTGAAGCGCTGTGCCATGGACGCTCTGTGAAAGCATGCACTTTACGCTCGCTACTGCAAGCACCTGAGGGCTAGCTGTGTAGCAGTTCCGGCCATCTGCACCCAGTATTGATGCATCATAACCTCAAGGCAACCCTTGACATATTTCCTGCAGGTCACGGCTTTTGTGGCGCTGCTGGCGCTGGACCAGCGGCGGGTCGAGGCCGGCCGCCTGGACGTCGCACCCTGCGCCCGGCTGCCGGCGCTGCTGTCCTCGCTGGCGGCAGCAAAGACGCATGTGGCAGCGGAGGCAGCGGAGGGCGATCAGCAGCCCGCAAGCGGATACCAGAGCCTCGCAGATCGGGGCTTTGGCGGCGGCGACGACCCCAGCCTGCGCGGCGGCACCCTCGGTGGGCATTCCCCACTTCTGGCGCTGCCCCTCGTGGCAGCCTTACTTCCAAGGCTGCTGAGTCAGCTGCCTCCAGCACATTGGCAGACAGATTCAGCGCAGCAGGGCTCAAAAGATGGTGTCTGCACGGCTGAGGACAGCCAAAGCAAACCATGGCCTCGATAATGTCCTCCGGCCATCAGGTGAAAGGGTGTCGACCCCCTTCTTCTGCTGTCTCGCCACAGGTGCCGACCATGCCAGCGAGTGGGGCCTGGGCGCGGCGCTGCAGGCGTACATGGCGCGGGTGCACGCGCCGGCGCTGATGCGGCGCGGCGTGCAAGGCTTCGTGCTGGCGCTGTTCGCCACCACCCTGCTGGCCGGCTTTGCCATGCTGCCCCGCATCTCCAGGTGCGCCCGCCCCTGCCTGCGGCTGCTGCTGTCCCGATCACTGAGCCGCCGCTGCAGACAATGCTGCAGTTGCGCTCCTGTGGGCCCCTGGGGCCCCATGATTTCGAAGGCGCAGCTTCCCAGCCTGAGGCAGAAGCCTCTGTTGGTGTTTGGATCCATCCTGGAGTGCACACAATATCCGTTTGTCCTTGATGAAGCTGTGGCGGCTGTAGTTTCATGCAAACCCTACAGCGTGACACAAATGCAGGGGCCTGGAGCAGCAGGTGGCGCTGCCGCGGGACTCGTACCTGCAGGACTACTTTGCGGACGTGACGAGCGTCATGCGCGTGGGGCCACCGGTGTTCTTCGTGGTGCGCGACCTCAACATGTCGCGCCACGCGCCCGACACCAATCGCGTCTGCTCCATCAGCGGCTGCGACGACAGCTCCTTGCTCAATCAGGTGCGGTCACTTGTCAGGTCTGACATGCAAGACAGCGCCGGCCCCAGCGAGGGGACTTGGTGCGGAGCCAGCAAGTGCGTCAATGGTGCAGGAAGTCTGGCACCTTCGTGGATGGCCACGCAGTGTGTTGCTGCTGATGTAATCGCACTACCTGTGCTCTGGGGCGTCTGTGCTGTGGGCGCTTGGCAAGAAAACATGATGGCCCTCGGATCTGATTGGATCAAGGATTCACCTCACGAATTACTGCTGTGTTCCGCCGTGCGCACAGATTGAGCGTGCAGCGCAGCAGCCAGTGGTGTCGCACATCGCATCGCCCGCGGCGTCATGGCTGGACGACTTCCTCTCCTGGGCCAGGTGCGAAAGACTTCAGCTGCAAGCGACAGCATCAACAAAGTTTTGAGTGCTCCACAAACAGCATGTGTGTTCGGCAATTCTGCGGATTATTGCGTTTAGGGTTTAGGGTTTAGGGTTGCGACAAAGCTGGACATACACCCCCATCATGACCTCATCCGTGTGTGTGCCGCAGCCCGGAGATCCCGCAGTGTTGCCGTGCGCACCCGGATGGCAGCCGCTGCCCGCCGCCGGATCAGGAGCCGTGCAGCAAGGACCCCAGAGCCTGCGAGGACTGCGACCCGTGCTTCCAGCCGGCGCCGCCGGACGATGATGACGGTACCGGCGGCGGCAGCCTGGCGGTGTCGCCCAAACCGCGGCGCAGCCTCGCGGCATTCGTGGCGGCGTACCTGCACCATGGCCGGCCGTCCCTGAAGCAGGTGCCTGGTGCAGAGTGCGACCTCATGCGAGCTGCCTTCTGGGCAGCAGCAAGAGACAAGAGCATGCAACCGGCATGCTTATGCCAAACATCCTATGCATCTCGCCGCGCTCAGGTGCAGACGGAGGCTGCCGTGATTCTTCAAGTCGGTGCCCGACAAGAGACACATGCATCCAAATTGTGAGCTGACGACGTCTGCACTTGCCCGCCCACAGGTGCAACGGAAGCTGCCCTGGTTCCTGCAGTCGGCGCCCAGCATGGCGTGCGCGAAGGGCGGCGCCGGCGCCTACACCGACGCCATCCAGGTGGATCCTGCAGATGACACCGGCGTGGCGGGGCTGTCGCGCGGCGTCGTCGCCGCTTCCAGCTTCCGCACGTCCTACGTGCCATTGTCGTCGCAGGACGACTTCATCAGCGCCCTGCGGGTTTGTTGCTTTCTCGACTGCCTTCGTGTTGAAAGAAGCTTTTGCTGCATCGATGTAGGCGAGACGCTGCATTGTGACTGCATTAAAAGACATTCTGACGGCTGCACGTTGGGCGCGCATACTGGCAACCCCTGTCAATTGCTGTGCAACTGCGACGCATTGTGGGTGTCGCACATCAGTGAACATCCTCGACACATGAACTGACTTTGGCTGTGCGGCGGCAGGCGGTACGGGCAATGGCGGAGAAGCTGTCGCAGGAGCTGGGGCTGGAGGTCTACACCTTCAGCGTCTTCCACATCTTCTTTGAGCAGTACCTGGGCATCGGCGCCACCAGCGTCCGCATCCTAGGTTCGCCACCTTTGATGCCTCTGCTGCCTTGCTTCACTTGCATTTGGATTGTTCCTTCACCGGGCTCGGCTCGCTGCTCCATGCTGTCACGATCTGGCAATCGTAGAGACCCGCATGAGACTTCGGAGCAGCGCTGTTGTCACAACCTTGAAAGCGACTGCGAGAGTAGAACTCAAGCCTCGACACATTCATGTGCAGGCGGCGCGCTGGTGGCGGTGCTGGCGACCGGCTGGCTGCTGATGGGCAGCCTGTGGGGCGCGGGTCTGATGGCCGGCGTCATCGCCGCGCTGCTGGTGCAGCTGGCGGGCGCGCTGCCACTGCTGGGCGTGCAGCTGAACGCCGTCAGCCTGGTCAACCTGACCATGGCGGCGGGCATCGCCGTCGAGTTCTGCGCCCACATCGTGCACGCGTTCCTGGGCGCCCCCGGGGCGCGGCCGCACCGCGCCGCCGCCGCGCTCGTGGCCGTCGGCGCCTCAGTGCTCTCCGGCATCACCCTCACCAAGCTCGTGGGTGCGCGCTCGCCGCCTTTTCGATGAGCTCTTGTGGCAGCAGCCTTGAGCGCCTCCTCACAGCTGCCCTGCGACGCGCCTTTCTCACACTTGGCGCCTGCTGGCTTCTGGACGCAAGGTCCTGCCATTTCCGCTGCATATGCCGGCAATGCTCCTCTTTCATGCCGCCGCCAAGCGCCTGCTGCGACTGGGTGCAGGCGTGGTGGTGCTGGCGTACGCGCAGACGCAGATCTTCGAGGTCTACTACTTCCGGATGTACATGGCGCTGGTCGTCGGCGCCGCGGCGCACGCCCTCGTGCTGCTGCCGGTGCTGCTAGCGCTGGCGGGCCCGCCGCCGCTGCCGGCGCGCCGCTCCTCCGACAGCAACCTGAGCCTGCAGGTGATGCATGGCGTGGTTGCATACGCTGTGCCATGTGTGAGCTGCTAATGCGGTGAGGTGCCGTCATCACCTGCATCTGTGTGCCGTTTCATCTTGGCAACTTGTGTGCGATACTCGTGAATTTGCAGGAAGAGTTCGGAAGCTCGCTGAGATAGCCAGAGAAATGCCATTAGGAAACGATCGCTAGCACTAGGAGCGTCGACCGCTGCTCGATTCGAGATGTAGCCATCTTGTCGATTGGATGCCGCACTTGGCTTGAACTACTTTGTCCAGTTGAACCATGTGGATGAGCCAGCCAGCCATTGTGAGGCAAACAGCTCGAGCTGATTTTGCAGTCGCGAACCTTCCCACCGTTTCTTCTGCCATGTATAATCGGCGGGCTGTAATCGATCAGGTTCTTTGCTGAAGTGCTGGACATCAGCTTGTACTGTTCAGCCATGATTCATTGGCTTCAAGGCACGTTGGCACGTTAGGCACGTTGACATCTGCAGCCATCATATTCGACGGCAACTTCAAGGTTGCTGAGAGACTTTCTGTTGGACTACAACCGCCGCTGCCCTCAATCCTCGTCACTGCTCAGGTTCATGTCGGTGACGCAGCTGCCGGTGCCGTCGTCCGTCTTGGCGCCGCTGTCAAAGTCGTCCTGCGGCACGCCTAGCGACAACCCGCCGTCCAAACCGCCGCGCGGGCTGAGCGGCGGCAGCAGCTGCGCCGGCACGGCGCCGTCCGCGGCCGTCAGCGTGCTCGCCTCGGGACTGGCAGACAGCCGCGCCATCTCGCTCGCGGCCGTCTTGCGCTCCTTCTCCAGCAGCGTGCGCACCGCCTGATCACACAGGGCAGCAGCGGTCAGACCGGAAACATGTAAGAGTAAAAGGTAAGAGGCAGCCAGAATCGGACAGCTTCCCAAACGGCATTGCAATGTCCAGGTGACCCCTTAGGACCGACCAGGCCAGCAGATGCGTCCGCGAGGCGCATTCAATCCCGCATGCAAGCAGCCGCACCTGCAGACCGTCGAGGCTGTTGTTGAGGATGGCCTCCAGGGGCACTTGCGCCATCGCGTCCGGCCCCTGAAGCGCTGCCCGCTGCAGCGCTGCCACCGCCCTCGCCGTGCCCGCCTGCATCATTGCAGAGTATTCTAAGATTGCTGGTCTAAGATTGGTGCTCATGCACTGAAATAGGCCCCAGGTGGCGTCTCATTCTAGATCGAAGCTGGATGCGATTTGATTGTCTCACGCTGCCCAAAAGCTCTGTCGAGAAGCGTCACCTGTAGCGCGGCGGACTGCTGGCCGGCGGGGCGCTGGCGCACGTCCAGCCAGGCGCCGATGGACTGCCGCAGCTCCTCCCACACGCCCAGCAGTACGGCGTGCGTGCCGTTGCCCAGCATGCATGCCTCCAGCGATTGCTGCACGGAACAGGACAAAGTCACATGAGCAGTTGGGACGGCGCTGTCTCTGTGCTCAGGTTGGTACGTCTCAGCTGCTCCTGTGTCGAGAGCTGATCGCTTGGCCCACGCTTCACACTCACCTCCTTGCAGACTGAGACGCCAACCTGGCAGCACATCTGCGACAAAACCCGGCGAACTGCTGCAGTTGAGTACTGGCGGCATTCCAGCGACAAAGTGCGAGGGCGCTCGCCTGCCAGGTGGGGCCGCAGCCGGCGAAGGAGGAGTCGGTGACGAGGGCATTGCGGAACTCGGAGAGGCGGTGCGCCAGGTCTGGCACCGTCTCCGCCGACTTTGTGGACTGGCGCCACTTGGCGCGCCTGCTGCGCCACATGCTGCGCACCTGCGCGCATGCATTGTGTCCCATGTCAATCAGCGAAATAATGAACGCGATCAGTGGGTCAGTCGATCCATGCCAGCTGGCCTGTGCTGATCGAGCGCCGGCAGGGCACGCTCCTGCGCATTCCCGCGGCAGCGCAACTGTCTCAGCTTCTGCATAGCATCTGGGCTTGGCAGCTATGGACTCAGGTCTCTGCATGCCTATGGCATGCCCTTTGCTGAGACAGAGACAGCCAAATCATGCCGCACTCACCGCGCTCCAGGGGACGTGCGCCTCCGCCTCCATCATGTCCGCCCGCAGTTTCCGCAGCACCTCCCGCAGCATGCTCGGCGTCGCCGCCGGCGACTTTGGCGTCGCCGCCTGCTGCGTCCCGCCGGGATCGCCGCGGGTGCTGGCCGCCGCGCCGCCGCCGGCGTCCGCGCCGCCGCCGCCCGGCGCACTGCTGGGCCGCGCATCACTCGGCGGGGCTGCAGATGCGTACATTCAGAGGTGTACCAGCACCTTACACCCTGACTGTTTTCAGTTTCTCAGTGTCGTCCACGTCTTTGGACATCAGTCAAGCGCTGGTAGCGGCTCAAAGGATGCTTGGTGGCGTCATGTGTCACGCAAAATGCGTGGTGAAGGGCGCACCGATGATGCGGACTTTCAGAGGCCTGTGGGGCAGCGCCGCGCCCGCCAGCGCCGGAGACTTTGCCAATTCAGGCGCGGCGTTTCCCAGCGCGGGTGCATCCATGGGAGCATGGCACAGATACCTGCAGTCGCCATCAAATGCTGGTGACTGTTGCTTGATTCTCGTCATCCTGGGGGAGACCAGTCGCAGTTCAGTGCTGAGGCAGTGGCTTGCCCTGTCGACAGCCACAACAAGGGCTGCACGCACCTCTGCTGGATGCGGAATGCCGGCGCATCGCCCGGCAGCTTTGCCATCACCCAGCCATTGCCCGTCAGAGCGGTGACAGTCGCGATCTGGCCCTTGATGTCCTGTGTCGTGCGCTTGTTGGTTTCCTGAATGAGCACCCTGCAAGCCACACACCACTGGCGTCACTGCGAAAAAAATTGACATGCGCACTCACGATGTGCAGAACTGCTCGAGACAGTGCAGCAGCGCACCTTTCCCCGACCCTGAAGTCCTTATGTTGTCGCTGGCTGCGGGGCTCATCAGCCGGCATACTGCGCGATCAACGGAGCGTGGGATGAGCGTCCACTAGTCAGCAATCCCCCCAGAGACGCTCCCCTGCAAACGCCGACGATAGCGCCTGCTATCAGCAAGACGCCAGCCTGGCTAGCCCGGTGCAACAAAGCGAAAATGTAGAGAATTTCTCAATGATTCGCCATCCTTGTTGCACGTCCCCCGCTCTCGGAAATGGCACACAACTTCACTCACCTCGCACACAGCAGCCGCACTCATCGACGCATCTCAAACTTCGAGTTACATCAACTCACGCCTGCACGCCCTGCAGCCTGCAGCGCTCGGCCAGTCTGTGGCCTGATGTATGGCGTGTTGCGGCACACGTGCCGAGGCGGACTGCGTTCACAGGTCACACTAGTCGAGACTTTGAGGCGACTGCCCGCCCTCCAGTGCAGAAGCAGCAGTAAGCTCGAGCCGGCGGCGCCAGGCACGGTCAAGGGCTACGACCAGCACCTTTTCATCGACTCGAGCGGTCATACGCACGAGGACTGGCCGTCAAGCGTTGAGAAGACGCCGGCGGTCCTGCAGGCTTTTGGCGCCCTGGCAAAGCTGAAGGAGCAGATCACAGGTGATGGGCGTGTGACATTGCACGTGATGCATGCAAGCGCATGATGGCTCCGCATCCGCATCAGGTCATGATTGTCATTGGGCACTGTTGTCGGACGCTGGATGCTGCCATCGATGCAGGCACCGTGAAGATCACAGCGTATTCATCGCCAGGCAACAGCGATGAAACGGCAGACAACACCTGCAATGCCCTCCTGTTTCCAGCAGGTCACAAATTTGGAGAAATCCACACCACGTCTGCATCTGCCCGCTGCGATTCCGCGTGACCACCCCACAGCAGCAAACCTGGCTTGCGCCCCCGGAGTGGTTGCAGTGGATCCGATCGGATGGTTCTAAACCTCACATGGGTTCAAACGTTCGGCTGCCAGCAGGCCTGGGCTTCTACAACCTGCGGCCGGGTGACCTGGATGCCGTGGTGCGGAACCACATGACGGATTCGCTACCGGAGGCGCGCAGCAACCACGCCGGCGCCGTGCAGGAGCTGCAGGGGCTGCACCTGTTCGTGTGCTGCCACGGGGCGCGCGACGGCCGCTGCGGGCACTGCGGCCCGCCGCTGGCGCGCCGGCTGCGGACGCTCGTCCGCGAGCGTGGCCTTACAGAGCACCTGCACGTGTACGAGTGCAGCCACGTTGGTGGCCACAAGGTGGGGCTGGCATCACCTTACTGCATCTTCAGCCCGTCCGACTGTGCCGAATGCTTGGCATGTCAATCATCATGAGACTCATGCACTGGCAGCATGGATACTGCTCGGCGCCTCCTGCCGCGGCGGCTGATGCTCACTTTGCTACACATGGCAGTATGCGGGCAACGTGCTGGTGTTTGGCGCCATCTCGCCCAATGACGGCGACTGGTATGGCGGCGTCCAGGCGGGTGACGCAGACGGGTTCCTCACTGCGCTGACCGAGATCGAGGTCTGTTTTCGCTCAAGTGTTTCTTTTGCACTTGAATGATCTGCCTTGATCATCTGTGATGTCAAAACAAGTGCAGCTCGTGAAACCACTGGCAAATTTGCGTTCGTGGGTGCAGTTTGGCACGGAGGGCGGCTTTGACCACCCAGTGCTGCGGCAGTGGTGGCGCGGCAGGATGGGGCTGTCGAAAGATCAGCAAAAGGTCGCTTTCGAGCAGGGCAGCCTGGCCGGCAGCGACGACAGCGACTTTGGCGACGAGGACTCTGATGCAGAGGTCGAGGCAGCCGTAGATGCGCGGGGTTACCGGCAATGACTGGCGCCGTTTGGCTGCGAGTGAGCGCGGCGCGTCGTCCCGTGTACATTATATGTGAGGTTGCATAACTGTTCTTGCATTTGATTGCAGAAACCGTAGGTACCTCTAGGTCTGATGGCAGATATCAACAGGCGCCACAGCTCCCGTGTGTAGGTTGTTTCTGGGACGTGGCCAAGCTCTCTCTGGACTGAACAAGGCAATTCCTCCATAGTAAACGTAATCGCAGAGAAAAACAGGTCTAGATCAACAGTGTGCGCAAATTGTGACAAGTAAACATGGAACCTCAAAAATATACGATCCTGTACACAGAAACAGGCCACATGGGGCTCTGCACACCTACTTAAACCTAAACCCATACGGCTGAGGTGCCTGGAGCAAGGGAAGCTCTCGCCCCAGTCAAATCGTTGCAGCTCACAGCTTTGACTGCGGTGGCGGCGCGGCGGCTTCGAGGATGGGGCTCTGCAAGGAGTGACCAAGTCATCAGGGCATGACAATGTCAAAGTTCAAGCAATTGGACAAAATTCTCTCTGTGCTGCATGGAAACTGAGGCACAGAACACATTCGCCGGTAACATGCTGGTAGCATGCAACAAAGGAAAACGCGCACCAGCTTCATTGCCAGCCCCATGCTCCCCTTGATCTTCAGCTTCCTTAGCAGAAACGCCTGCATGTCGAAATGAGTGCTCATCACAAGCAGGCGTGTGTTTGCCGTGCGTAATTCCTGAGATGCGTCGAAATTGCGCAGCCGCGAGTATCTGCAGGCAGTGCAGCATACCTGCTGCTGCCCGAGCTTGCCAGCCACCAGCTTGGCAAAGTTGTCGTCGTTGATCGTGAGCGTCAGGTCGGGGCTGTCTGCCGGCGGGCCCTCGCTGACGCTGGGCGTCTTGCCCTGTCGCAGGTCCAGCGTCCACTCCGAGTCTGCGGATGTGTGCATGAGAGCATGATGCACGATGACATTGCCGATGTGACCAGGCGACCTCCTGCAGTCGGAGAGCTGGACGGCTGCATGCCAGTGGCGTCATAACCACATGGTAGAGTCATGCAGCCGAGACACAGTTGCATGTCTCCCAGTTGTGATAAATGTCGCACCGTCAATCTTAAAGTTGATGAGTCCCTGCGCGTTGAGGTCACGGGCGGACAGAGCGAGTCAGAGAGAGTGGCATTTTGGCGTGTGGCATTGCACGACTCCTGCCATCGAGAAACGATCAGGACCACTGGAGTCAGCATCCATAAAGCCTGCAATCATCAACATTTGATGCAACGAACCTTGACTTTGGACGCCAGCTCCTCGCCTTCGCTCTCGATAGTCTTCTGCAGCTGTGCAAACAATGCAGGGGCCTTCTTCGCGGGTGCCATGCTGCACGGGAGCTGCTGATAGACGAAGACTGCAATCGCGTGTGAAGTGTGAATTGCAGAACGGAATGTGGGCTGCGCAATCGTGAAGCAAAAGTGCTTAGTCAGCACCTCATTTAGGGTTTCTCCCTACACCAGAATTCGCGCAACAGCCGAGGCACATTCACATTGTGCCTCACCACTTGCTCCGAGGTACTTGTCGCAGCAGGTTGCCGTCGCCGCAGCTGGCATACTTGGACCGTCCTCGTACAGTGCAAGAGCCTTCAAAAGCTTCGATACGAACCGCAGCGGTGACCGTGAAGCTTGAGTGGTGGTGCCAGCAATTCACTGTGCAGTCTGCATCGATGACTGGCCAGCTCCTGGCTGCATCCTGTGGACATCCAAATGGGATAACCTGAGAACTCCAAAGCAAGCCTTATTGACTCGTCGCTTCAGCCTCTCGTGATGTTCTCACTACCTGCGCCGAGCAATGGCGCACATGGCTCGCCGGACAGGGCTGTGCTGGCTGCTCAGATCCGGGCCAACTTCGAGTCGCTCGTGCGAGCCAGCCCCAGCCCGCTGGTAAGAAGCACTCTGTACACGGGCACCTGCCGCATGTTGCCACTGACGAAGCGTCAAATGCAGCAGGAGTGCTTATCTGGAATTCCATGCAATTCAAAGCCGTGGGAGTGCGCAACCTCGGTTTCAATCCTTTGTAAATCACGCAGGCTATGGAACGGGGAGCAGTCCTGCAGAGCTGCGAGCGGCAGAGCTCTCGGCTGCAGCCATGGGCGTGGGGCTCACCGCTCAACCAGCCCATCGCCAGGCCGCTGCCGTACGACGCCACCGGGCTGGTGCAGCAGCTCGCCTTTGCCTCGCCTCCGCAACTCGCCCCAGGGCGCCCTAGCGGCATCACGATGCCAGCCCAGGTGCCGCTGCTCGGCGAGATGCAGCAGCAGCAGCAGCAGCAACAGCAGCAGCAGACGCCATCAAGCGCGGCCGCGCTGACGCCTGCGTCTTCTGCTCAGCAGCGGCAGCAGCAGCAGCAGACGCCGTCCAGCGCGGTGGCGCTGACGCCGGCATTCTCTGGGCAGCAGCAGCAGACGCCGTCCAGCGCGGTGGCGCTGACGCCGGCCTTCTCTGGGCAGCAGCGGCGGCAGCATCAGCAGCAGCAGCAGCAGCAGACTCTGCTGCCGCCGCTTCCGCCATCGCTGCTGAATCAGGTGCAGCAGCAGGGCGTGCAGCACCAGCTCAGCCCGGAGGGCGGGTCGGCCGCCGGTGCAGCCCTGGATATCATGACAGAGACGCATTTCGGCACCGCACCTCAGCAGCAGACACCAGTTTCAGCGCTTGCGGCGCGGGAGCACCCACTGCAGGCGGCACACGCCAGCCCTGCCGTGCTGCACACGCCGCTGCAGCTCGGGGCCCAGTTGGCGGGCCAGCAGCTGACTGCGGCCGCCAAAGAGCAGCCACCTGCCCACCTGCAGCATCAGACACAGCAGCCGGAGCAGCACTTGGCGGCGTCGCCTGCAGAGTCGCCTGCGCTGGAGCCGCCGCCGGCAGGCGGAGGCCCTGCAGCCTGTCTGGCGCTTCCGCCGGCGCCCGGCTCCTGGATGCCACAGCTACCGGCCAAAGCCGACGATGCATACCTGCCGCCAGCCGCAGATGTGCCGCTGGGAGCGCCGCCAGGTGCAGAGCAGTCAGCCGCTGCAGCAGCACCGGAAGCGCAGCAGCCGGCGGCGCCGCCGCCGCCAGCACTATCCGAGGCAGCGGCACAGCAGGCCAGCCCGGCCAGGCAGCGGCACAGGCTGGTGAGCGTTGCCGTCCCCGGCGAGGAGACAGCGTACCTGCCGCTGCCGCAGGCGCGGCCCACATGCTCGTCGCCCGACCAGGAGTCTGCAGAGGAGTCCGCGCCTGCCACGGGGGACTCTGACCCAGCGGCCACTTTGGACCAGGAGGCAGCGTCGGAGCTGGACGCGGTCCCAATGCCGGACGCGGCCGACAACGGCGCTGAAAGTGGCGCCAACAGCGGCGCCTTCTGCAGCGCGGACAGCGGCGACGACGGCGGCAGCGGGGTCGCTGGCGGCGCAGGAGGCGCAGAAGGGGTGCCGGCGGCGGATGTGGTGCAGTCAGCAGGCACGACGCAGCCTGCAGCGAGGGCAAGCACGCCGCCATGTGCTGCCGGCGAGCAGCCAGACCGCATGCGGCAGCCAAGCTTGGCGCAGGCGGCAGACGCACTGTCCCCCGAGAGCCCAGCAGCAGACGGCGTCGCGGCAGCCGAGCTGGATGTCGCTGCAGCCGCGCCGCAGACCAGCCAGGTGTGCAGCTGGCTTGTGCGCGCCCTATGCACATGTGTGACTCCAGCCCTGCCTTCCTGCTGCCTTCTTTGGGATCAATATGCATGTTGAGCAGTTCTGTGCAACTTCGCCTTGCAGGGTCCTGCATCAGACTCAGAGGACGCCGCTGCGGTCGCCGGGCCTCCACCAAACAGGTAGGCAGTGTCTCAATTGCCATGTGCACAGCATGTGCTCAAGGCGGTTTGCTGGCTGGCACGCAACCGAGGCGCCCTGCATTTTGTGCTCGACCTGTGATCGTGCGGCGTGCAGGCGAGCAACAACGCGGGCGAAGGCAGCGGCCCAGCAGGCAGTGTCCCAGCGGGCGCCATCTGGTGGTGCTGCTCAGGAGGCGGCCCCAGAGCCGCCTACGTTCCAGGCGCACCGTCTTGAATTGTGTCGCAATTCTGCTGCCCCAGCTGGCTTTTACGTTCTTTTGAAAACCGCACTGGTTCAACTTGCAGATGCAATTGTGTTCTGTGTGTGCAGGCCAGGCGCAGCAGCCGGGCACGTGTGCAGCCCCTTGCGTTTTGGTGCGGCCAGAAGCGCGTCAGGGTGAGAGCTGTGCGTCTCAGTTTTGCTGTGCCAATACAGGACCAGTCTAATTCTGCAGAGCATCAATTTGTCAAGTCACACCCAGTGTCTCTAGCATCAAGGGCCCATGTCAGCAGTGCTTCGTTTAGTGGGGTGAATGAGATGATTGGTGATATGGGGATGATTTCAAGGTGGATTTCGCTTGGTTCAGGACCCTGCTGACGGGGGGTTCATTGGCGTCGACGATGGCTTCCCAGACTACCTCGGGGGTGGGTACCCTGTGGAGCTGAAGGCATCACAGCCAGCCGCCACCGGTAAGCTTGGCGAGGCGCCTGCCGGCAGCTTGCCTGGCAGGACATCTGCACAGTCGCCTGCCAGGTCTCCTGCTGGCGGGAGAGCCGCAATGCCGAAGGCAGCTGGCAAGGCGGCAGCAGCGGCGCAGTCAGCCGGCAGCGGCGGCAAGGCCGCCAAGCAGAAGCCAGCGGCCGGCGGGGACAGCCAGCAGCCGGCGGCAGGCGGCAGGGCAGGCGTTGCCGGCGCCGGCAAGGCAGCCAGGCGCAAGGCGGCAGAGAGCGAGCAGCCTGCAAAGACGCGGCACGCCGCAGCTTCATACGCTGCCGCAGCCGCAGGCACCAGTCGAGCCAGCCAGCCGGCGGCCAAAAAGGGGACTGAACCGTTGCCGGACAAACGGCGCAGTGCAGCCGCTGCAGGCAGGGGCAGAACGGCATCGCTGACGCGCCTTGCTGCGAACGCCGCCTCCGTGTCAGACCAGCGCCTGCAGGACCTCGCCATGGCGGCCGCCTCGGCCCAGCAGGCAGACAGCACGCAGCCGCGCCCAAGCGCTGCAGAGGGCAGGGATGCTGAGGGTGGCGAGCCAGTAGCGGCGGGCCGGGGGCGCAAGCGCAAGGCGGCTGCAGGTGCAATTGATCTATCCCTGCGTCACCTGTAGATTGCATTTCGAGCTCTTACACATATTTTCCGCCCAGCTTTGTGCTGTAAGCTGAGTTTCGTGCCCGAGAGTGCTCACGAGATGTTGCACTGATGTAGAAGTTGAACATCATGATGACGCTCACAGGAACTGGCGCCGACAAGCAGGCAGCGCAGCGCCATGGCACTGCTCCAGCAAAGCGCAGGGCAGCAGCTGCGGCGGAGGCGCCTGCAGCGGCGGCAGCACCAGCAGCACCGGCAGCTGAAGCGCCTTCGGCGGCAGCGGCGGCAGCAGGGCCGACAAACGCCGCTGCAGCGGCTGCAGCTGCGGGAGCGGCGAAGGCTGCCGCAGTTGTGTCGCGGCAAGCGCCGGCGGGCCGGTTGCCGGGAGTGAAGGCGTCGCTAGCGTTGCCGAGCAACCTCTTCCGGCCACCGCTGCGCCGCGGCTCCGGCGCCCCAGACGGCAGCAAGGAGGGCGCCGCGTGCGAAGGTCCAACCACGGCTCCTGCTGCGGATGGCGGCCCGCCAAAGACGCCGACGGCAGGCGCCGGCGCTCTGCCATCGCCGCGACACCCGAACGGCAAGTTCGCTAAGCGGCCGCGCGGCCGCCCACGCAAGGCTTGCAGCGCATCCACGAGCCACCTGAATGCGGCAGCGGTGGCGGCGGCGGACGCTGCACCTTCCAGTGCTCACCCAGCTGCGGCTCTCGGCGGAATGGCGGCAGTAGCGGCGGGTAACGCTGCCACCGCTGGCGCCCAGGCCAGGAAGAGCAGCAAAGCCGCACCCTCCAGCAGGGCCTCGGCAGTCGGCAGGCGGGCGGGCGCTCGAGCGGCAGATGCCGCGGGCACTGCAGTCCAGCCGCAGGCGGGTGACGGCGCTGCAGACAATAGCCCCTGGACCGGCGAGGAGGTGATTCAACGCCGGACTTCTTTCGCAGATCGGCGTGCAGTTGCCTGCGCAGTACATGACGGCCCAAAAAGTTCTGCTGTCGGCAGCCTCAGTTGGCAAATGACATTTCTGCAGCCACTGACGTTGACACTGCCCGGATGATTTCTTGATGTATTGGGCATTTCTGCATGCAGGAGAGAGTGTTCAGAAAGGTCTGCCAGGCTGAGGACCCCAGGGCCAACAACTACTGGCAGCGAGTCGCGGCATGGCTGCCTGGCAGGACTGCGGATCAGTGCTATGCCGAGGTGCCATATGTCCGCGTCATGCATAGCGTTGAATTTACATGCAATCACATTTGTACTGCAGGTCAAGTATTGCAATCAGCTCCCAGTACCTGTGCCGGCACAACCATTGCTGTACACATCCACAGCGTTGCACGGTGCACAGAGGAGACTTTCAAACATGACATGCCGGCAATTGTTCATGCTGCAACATGCTAGCTCAAGGGATGCTCATCTGTGCGACTCTAAAGCAAACTGATATGCCAATGTGCAGTCGCTGGCGCGGCACCCGACGCCCAAGGCACCCAAGCGCAGCTCGAAGCAGCGTACGGACACGGCAGTGCCGCTGCCGCTTCCCAAGGGCCGGAAAGGTGTGCACGTCCTTCACACATCCGTCCAGCCACGTGTGGCCACGTCCTGTTGCCATCTTGCGCTGCATCGCTGCGAGTGAATGCTGGGGTTTGCACTACTTGAATTCTGGGAGCTATGCTCATGGCCGGGTCCTGCTCGAATGACGCTGGGGCCTTTCTTTCGAGGGAGTCGAAGAGAGTTCGTGGATCAGCTGATGGGCTGCTCTGGTGCGCAGATGGCAAGCCGGGGGCGGCGGTGCGCAAGTATGTGCAGGAGGTGCGGCTGCAGGAGCACATGGGCAACATGCGCTCCGGCCTGTCCGTGCAAGGTGACGGGCTCTCTTCGCTATTGTGCTGCCGAAGCCCAGCTGCTGTGCCCTGACCTGTGCTCCGTGTAACCTCACCTATTTCGAAAGCTGCCACCTCGTGCTTGCCATATGCTCTGGCTGCAGCAAAGTGCGACTGCACAGAAGAGATGCTCTGCCTTGGTGAAACCTTGCTGCGGCGCGTGGACTGACTTGGCGTCCCACGACTGCAGGGTCCGAGAGCGACCAGGAGGCAGAGCTGCAGGCCGCGGAGGCGGCGAAGCGGCAGAAGCAGAAGTACGTCGACAGCTTCAAGCGCAAACATGGCGGTCTGCTCCGCCAGCCGGCCGCTGGCCGCGTGGCGGCCGCGCCCGTCTTTGCCCCCAGGCCCGCGACCTTTGCCAAGGTGGGGGCGGCAGCGGGCTCTGTATCCGCGTACTGTGCTGGCTGTGATGTTGGCGCCCGTGCAGGCGACGTGGCCGCGACGTGCACTCCAATACACTCGTGAAGTTTGTGTGGCATCATGTTGACGCCGACCGTCTGGGGTTGCAGGACAAAATCTCCGCTGCGGCACTGGTGGACATGGCCATGGGTGAGAACCAGGCCTACAATCGACCTTGACATTGGCATGTTGACGTTTGGCGCGTTGACATCATGACATGCTCTCCAGCGGTGCTTGTCCCAAGATGCAGGATGATGTATGCTGAGCCCACCGCAAACATTTGTGATCGTCTGCCCTGCAGCAAGCGAGTCGGAGCAACCGGAAGAGGACTCTGAGGAGGAGCAGGACTCGTACTTCGAGGATTCAGATGATGACCTTTGACTGCCCCACGCACGTCCTCACACCAGGGCCCCAGGGAATAAACGGGCATCGCTGCGCATAGGATAAATGAAAGAACAACTCTGCGGGTGCAGCCAACGTTGAAGACCGTATGTGCGTAAGTTCTCGGCCTCTGCAGTTTGACCTTTGTTTCAGAAGTTTGGCTACTCTCCAGTTCTTGCCCCTACTCAGATGCATGTCGCAGCAACTGCTGCCGCCGCAGCAAGATCTGCACCTCTAGCACATGTTCAGCAGCGGGCACAGAACGCGAAAGACCACCGGTAGTGATAGATCACTCTCAACTGGAACTGTGTAGAAGGCAAGCCAGAACAACACGCCCCACCACCTGATGCTTCCATCTGCTCCATTCTCTGCTTCCTCGTCATTGCACCCAGCCAGAGCCAGCAGACGCAATTGCACCACAACACTAAACTGCAGAGATTGCCCAGCATGCCGCCTAAAGCAGCATGGGCCACGCAGGTGGACGATGAGGAGGCTGAGGGCAAGCAGAGCCTCGCTCCGCTGCCCGCTGCCTTCGCATCCGAGCCCGAGGCGGCCTTCCCGTCGCTCGGCGATGCCGCCAAGGTGGTAGAGACCAAGGCGACCCGGAAGAAGAAGCAGCAGAAGATGTCGCTGGCCGACTTCAACAGGTGAGGGAAGTGCCGGAGATCCAACGCTTTCGCACGTGCTGTGCTGGCACAGCCGCCTCGCTCTCGCGGCCTGTGTGCGTCGCAGCAGGTACTTTGCGCCGCTCAGCTTGTCGAGATGGATCTAACCAGTCCTTTGCGATCAGCTGGGCAGCCTGGAGCTGTTGTGGCCATGGGACACCCGACGGGCACATCATACGAGGTGTCGCTTCCAGGAGCTCGATGATGACGCTGACAGCGCACTGCAGGACATGAAGCCTCGCCTTGCCTGATGGGAGACAGCGCCAGCTGAGCGCCGTGCCTTGACCAGCACAAAGCGAATCATTCCTGTGGTGGGGCAGCACAGTATGTACGGCCACCTGCACCGGTCCTCTCTGCGCTGCCTGGTTCAAATGAAACGCTTCGCGACAACATCTCAAACCCATTGTTAACATCTGTCTCATCGCACCCTCAGCGGCGGCGGCGGCGGCGGTGGCGGCGCTGCTTCGGGCAAATTTTCGGTCTCTGGTGCGCGGCAGCGGCTGCAGCAGAAGGATCAGGACGACATCCTGAGCAAGCTGCCGCGGGCACCGCGTGCGGACCGGCCTGCGACGGAGGAGGGTGGCAGCGGCCTGGGCGGCGGCTTCCGCGAGTATGGCGGCGACCGCAGTGAGTGCCGCCTCGAAACGCTGTGTTTTACTGCTGAGTAGGAAGGCAACGAACCATAAGGCGTCCCCATGGCCTCGTGCGCCCAGCACCTGGGCCAATTGCGCTATCGCAGCAGCAGGCAGGTTCAATTGCAACGATGTCAGTGTCACACATACTCTGTAGTCGTTGTGAAATCAGCCGAAGCATCTTGCCCTCTTCAAAGCCAGCATGCTGACAGGCGACTGTTCACATGCTGTGACCGTTTTCTTAACATGTGTCGTCTTCGCTGCAGGGGGAGGCGACCGCTTCGGTGACCGCGAAGGCGGCGACAGGGAGGGCCGCTCGGAGCGCCGCGGCGGCTGGGGCGACCGCGATCGCTCTGAGGGCGGCGGCAGCCAGGCGTCCGACGACGGCCCCTCGCGCGCCGACATGGCGGACGACTGGGGCGCCTCCCGCAAGTTCACGCCCTCCAGCGGCACCGACGACCGCCGCGTCGGCGGCGGCGGCTTTGGCGGCGGCGGCTTTGGCGACCGGGACCGGGAGCCGCGCCGCGGCGGCTTTGGCGACAGGTGGGGACACCTTTTGCTGATGTCTTCATGGCGGGCAGCGACTGCCAACCGGCTGCACACTCGCAGCACTGCGAAGCACACAGGGCTGCAAGCGCTTTGTGTCAGAGCAAGCAACATGTGCGATCCACCTGGATTGCTGTTGCAACATTGTCTTTGTCCGGCGCGGCAGGGACAGGGACGGGGACGTCGAGGATGACGGTCCATCTCGGGCAGACGCCAGCGACAACTGGGGGATGAACCGGGCGCCGCTGCCCGCGGAGCCGGCTCGCAGCGGCAGCGCCTTTGGCGAGCGCCGCTCGGGCGGCGGCTTTGCCGACCGCGACAGCTTCAGCAGCGGCAGGTGACTCCTCACATTGTCTTCCCTGGGCGCATGAGACAAGCAAGCTGCACGGTAGCAACTCCCTGTCAAGACTCCCAGTTTCAAGGTTATGATCCGTGACCCTGCCCTGTTTTGACCTGCGCAGGCGCGAGAGCGACCTGTTCTCAGGCAGTAGCCGGGCGGACGAGGGCGGCACATGGGGCCGCAGCAGCGGCGGCGGCGGCAGCGGCGGCGGCGGCGACAGCTGGGGTGCGCCGCGCCGCGCGGAGTCTGGCGACAGCGCCCCCTCCGCGGGCCGCAAGCGCCTGCAGCTGGCGCCGCGCACCAAGCCTGCTCCGGTGATCAAGGCCGACTTTCGACCCCATCGGAGTCTTTCCTTTCTTTTCTGTCAAAAGGCACTCGATTTGCTAGTCTGCGACAGCACTTTCACTCGAGGTCCTTCACATGCATCCTAGACCCCACAGTTCATGCAATGTTTGAAAGCATCAGGCCCAACTGCGACTCTAATGCACATTGTTGCCAATCTCCTGCAGCCTTCCCACACTGTTCTGCTGACGCTCCCATTTTCTTGCTGATGTGGTAGGTGATTGAGACCACACCGCCGCCAGCGGAGGAGGAGGAGGAGGCCAAGCCGGAGGCGCCGCCGCAGCCGCGGGCGCCGCGCAGCAACCCCTTTGGTGCGGCACGCCCCCGGGAGCAGGTGCTGGCCGAGATGACGACGAGCTGCGACGGCTCTGGCGCCGTCTCCGTCGAGGGCTCCGCCACGTGCGTCCTTCCAGCCTGTCTACGAGTTGTTTGCAGTGGCACATGTGCAGCGACACTAGTGTATCAAGCCGTCGATTGCACGTCAGAGCAGTGCATGCAAGCAAGCAGCAGCAGTGCAGTGTGAGAAGCTCATCGCAGCAGTGGCGCCTGAGCACAGACATGATCTTTGTCGTGGCCGTCTGTTGTCTGAATCCTTCATGTTGCTCTTTCGCAGGGAGGAGAAGCCGCAGGCAGCCGGCAGCAGCGGCGACGCCGCCGAAAGCGGCGCTGCGGACGACAGCGCAGCCGCCGCGGAGGACTTGGCGGCGGACAAGCCGGTCGAGGAGACGCTCCAGCAGGCAGAGGAGCAGCTGTCCAAGCTGTCCACGGAGGCCGACTAGACCACAATAACCCAGACCAACGACGTCACGCGGTGTTGATGGCGGCGCTCGGTCTGAGACCAGCGCCAGCTGCCGACGACACATGAGGATAATGAACCATTGGTTGACACTTGGCGCAGCGCCAGCCGCAAGCGTGCAGCACACCACGATCTTGGCTTGTGAGGCGGGCAGAGACCTTTGAATGAGAATCTGATGCTGGTTCGGGATGTGGCCCATCGGCACAATTGAACGGCGGGTCGTGGCATTGCCGACCCGGCACCAGAGCTTGGTCTGACCTGTCTTGTTTGTAAACATTTTCTGAATAGAGATGTCGTGTCAGGTTAGCCGAAATCTGAGCCCAACGAAAAGTGAAAGGACTGGCACTCGCCTTAATGGACAGGTCCACCGACGAGCGCCCTGCTTTCGACGAAAACTTAACGAGGAAATTTGTATCGAGCCTTTTGTCCATCAAGCTGATGACAAGATTGACGTCTTGCCTTTGAGCTATTTTCACTGTCTCTTGATCAGCTGCTCGTGATTGTTTGGCCTCGGCGTGTGAACCTACCTCGTCCTAGAAGTCGGCGTGGTGTTTGCGAGGATACGTCAGAAATTCCGCGGCTCTGAGCAGCCTTTTGGAACATGTGGAGTGCTAAACGTCCAGAAACAGAATGTGCAGCTGATTGCAGGTGTGTGAATGCAAAGACTAAAACTTTCACAACAGGGTTGCCGGTTCTGCGTGGCAAGCGGTTCAACCTGAAGACTCTCGCCGCACGGCGCGCCAGCGGCAAGCTATCTGTGGTAACATGCCTGGCCTGCGGTCGACTGTGCAGTGAAGACGAGTGCCTACAGCGGCACAAATGCAAGGTGATGCCTCGTACGAATGTGTTGCCGCGCTCCTGACAGGGTGGTCGTGTCTTATTTCGCCAACCCGCCGTTGCCGTCAGACTTTATTCGCCCATCATAGTTGGAGCCATCAGCCGCCCTTCTTTCTACCTACGGTGTGCTGTGTCTCACAGGGCTTCGTCGCCCTCGAGCCTGAACTGGTCAACGTGACCGTCATGGGCCCATCAGCAGCCGCACCTGCTGGCGCACAGCTGCCGCTGCCAGCTGCTGGGTCAGCACGGCAACCTGCACATACAGGAATAGAATGTGAATTCCACTGCCTTGCTACAGCCGGTGTTGACAGCGTCGTAATGCCATTAGGGTCAGTCAGTTTCAATGTACTCGAAGCGGGGCGGCAAGAAGCGGAGCTGCAAAACCAGGAAGCGGCAGCCGTTGCCTGAGGAGTCTGATGTGTAGGTTAGTACTCGACCAGTGGCGCAGCTCTCAAGGTTCACCAGCCCAAGAAATTCATCGGCAATGACTGCTGCAGCTGCAGTTGAATGCAGCGCCTGTCATGGGCAATGGCGGTAATGGCCGCATCATTCACACAAACGTCCACTGAGCAGCGCTGTCTTCAAGGCGCAGTACGGAAGCCCAAGTGCACTGGCAGCTTCACATCACACCTTTTCTCAACCAGCTGGCCTCGGTTTGTAGATGTTTTTCCACTACGGCCATGGCACTACCTCTGTATTTCCCCGTCGGACGCCGTCGGACGCCGCCCTGTGTCGAGGAGTTACTCGTCATAGCATGCTGAGCAACGAATGGTGCATCGTGCTCATCAGGGTTTGGGCGATGTATTGAGCAACCACAAGACAAAAGCAGCATGAGAGAGAGAGTAGGTTATAACGTGCGAGGAAAAACTCATGATGGTACACAGAGAGAGAAGGGGTTGATGATACATATGCACTCAGCGTGATCGGCCGCAGGAAATAAGGCTGGCGGATGTGAGGAGTGATCTTGTGACCCCTTCTGTCTCTGCTGGTGCGCTCGATTAAACACTGCAAGCGCTGTGTCAGTGCAAGTTTCGGTGTCAGCGTGGCGTTCGGGACAGGCAACATGAGCGCAAATGCCGACCTCCTGCGATAAGACCACAGCGAGTTGACGCCTGCGTTGACGAGCAGACCAAGCATGACCCAAGACCGAGACCGTTGTGAAAGATGCCCAGCGGGAGTCAAGTGCATCAACGGCAAGTCTTATCCAGCAGGCCCGGGCCGCACCCAAACCTGCGCCAGGAAGTTCAGGGTGGGTGTGAAGCGGCGCCTGACAGGCGGCGCCACAGCTTCAAAGGCGTGTCCAGACTGCGACCGGCTGTGCTGCGGGGACGATTGCATTCAACTGCATAGATGTCAGGTGAACTGTCCTGCAGCATGTCACAAGAAGAACTGTGCAAAGCAGTGGTGTTGTCGTCATGTGACCTTTGCAGCGGTGCCGTCAGGTTTTTTCTGCACCTCTTGGCTGAAGCCACTATGACTTGCTCTGCTACGTTGCAGGGCTTTGTCGCCGCTGAGCCTGAACTCATGGCTGTCACTGTCGTGCCCAGTAGCGGCAGAGGCAGTGCCTGCTGCCGCACAGCCGCCGGCGCCGGCTCTGCAGCCAGCGCAGCAGCGAGCACAGGTACTGCTACTGGCAAAGCCAGCAGCTCATCTGAAGCATTCAGGGCCAGCAGCTCGCGATCGTCAAGCACCAGCGCCAACTCCTCAGATGCAGCAGCAGCTGGCGGTCACATCCACTCTGGTGGGATGACATTATCAGCGTTCCGGTGTCCGTGATGGCTGTAACCTGTTGTTGCCCTCATCACAGTGCCAGCCATGATGCAGCCCCCGCCAGCCTCGAGTGTTGTTGCCGACATGTACTGACATCTGTCAGATATCTGCAAGAATCGATCATGTTTGATGCAGGCGGCGGCGTCCTGGTAGCCGCTGGCATCATAAGGCTGGCGGCGGCGCTGCCGTTCGGCGCGGAAAAGATGGCGATGATGACTTCGAAGCAGAGCCACGAGAAGAGGAAGCAGCAGTCGTCTTTGAGGAGTCGGATGCTTAAGTGTTTTGCAACCCGCGCTTTGGCTCTGTTCAAAGGTTCGAGGCTTTCTTGCCAAACGAGTTTCAAGGCTGCGGTGATTCAACTTGTATACAGCGATCAAAACCAGCAATGCTCAAGCAATGCACTGGCAACAAAACCCACGCGGACTGTTCGGCCCTTTGCCGACTGCCCAGTTACACAAGGCCAGCAACATCCAAATACAAAGACACAGACGTTTGGCGCCAAGCCACCCCCATGAAAAGTACACAATTTGCATCCCTTGCCTTCCTCCATATCTGCCTGCGCACAAAATGGGGCTGCAGAGGAACGAACGGCCCTTGCCAGATTTGCCCACGAAGCCGCACGCAGCTGCATGCCGCTCCTCGCCTCAAAGCTGGCTCGACAGCCAGGAGGGGTCACACTCCGGGCTGCTGCCGGGAGCCGGCGCCCCTGGCGGCCACCAGGACGGTGCGCCACCGCTGCCATTGCGCGCCGCGCTGGGCAGCGGCAGCGGCATTCTGTTGCTGTGCCGGCCATTATGGCATCTGTTGCCGTTGACGCTGCCGTTGCGGCCGCCGTGCCCGTTACCGTTGCCGCTGCCATTGCGCGCCGCAGGCTGCTGCACCCACCACGGCGCATCGCCCCAGCCGCCAACGTTGCCGCCGCCGCCGCCGCTGTTCTCCCGCAGCGTGAGGCTAATGCGCCCGTCGGCGGCCATGTCGTGCGCCCAGTCCCAGCTGGCGGCGCCGCGGCACAGCGGCTCGACGGAGATGACCGGCCAGCCGTCGGGGCCGGCGGCGACGCGCATGAGGTGGCCGTCGGGCACATCGAAGCTGCAGTCGCCGGCCAGGAGCACGTCCGCGGCCTCGAACTCGGCGTTGCCGTGCAGCGTGATGCGCGCCGCCTCCTTGCGCGACACCTATGGCAGTCCAGATATGGTACCTCAGCAATAGCAATAATTGGGCAACGACTCTCCAAAATTTCTTGTGCGACAAAGTCTGACGGCCAGAGCCCCAGCTATTGTCAGCTTTGCCGACGTGTAAACTTTGCCGGCAGCGATGAAGCCCGATAAGATGCTGAGCAGCCTCACCATGTGGCGCCAGTAGACGTTGTTGGCGTGCTCCCAGTCGATGCCGGCATTGCGCACCGTCACGTTGGTGAGCCGCACGCGGCCGCACCGGGAGCTGAACACCAGGCGCATGTCTGGCGCCGCGCTGCTGCCTGGACCGCTGTCTGCTGCGTCCGTTGGGCTGACAGCGCTGCGGGGACCTGCAGAAGTCATGTGACGGGTTCCTCAGAAAGTAGGAGACCCACCTGATCAGGCAACTGTCAAGTGACAACACACGCTGCCTGGCAGCCGCCCTTCCTGTTATAAGTGCAAGTCCTTAGACTGCAAGAACCCTGAAAACCCGCAAGCACGCACCCTGTGGCGAGGACGTGGTGTACTCAAGGGTGTTCTTGCGCGGCCGGTAGGAGTCGTCGAAGAACAGCCCCTCCAGCGAGTCATAGCTGCAGGTTACGCGCACAACCACTGCTCAGTTCCTGATCAGCTGCAGCTGCAGCTGCAGCTCCTGATGCACTCGTGGATCGCTGCTGTTCAAGGTTCGATACGGCAGGCCATTGCTGCGACAAGTTTGCACAGTACATAGCAGTCTGGCGCCAGACATACGACATATTTATCACACCTGGTCTGGCTGTAGGGCTGCTGGGGCGGCGGCGCCGGAGGCGCGGGTGTGCCCGGCGCCCCGGCGACGGCCTGCATGTGCCCAACGGGCGCCGTCGCCTTCACCAGCAGGCTGCCGTCAACGCAGACGTTGGTGAGCGCCGCCGTGGCGACTTCCAGCACCAGCTCCGACCGTGGCGCCAAGCACCCGCCGCGCACCTGCAAGCACAAGAGACACTAGGCTCAGGCGGTCAACAGCTGGTATAGCACAGGCAAGCCAAAAGCAGTGGATAACAATTGCGGTAGATGCTCCAAGTGGCACAGGAGAGGCATGAGAAACCGGCATAAGAAGCGGACCTTTTGGCCGATGACATCCCAGAGGGGCCCCAGCGCCGGGTGGTACAGGAAGATGAAGCCCGGCCCCTGCTCCAGGTACTCCGGCACCTCGCCCACCTGCCGCATGCAGCACGACATGTTGAACCGAGAAACCACGAGCTTAGGTCTACAGTCAGATGTCCAACACTGTAAGGTACACGCCTGCAGCGAGAGGAAGCTGGCTTGGAAAGGAGTGCCAGAGGCAGTGCCCTGATGGTGTTTCAAGGGTATGGTGCAAAGCAGACCTCGGGCACGGAAGAGAAGGCGCAGTGGTTGAGCAGCAGGTCGCGGGCGTTGGCCATGAGGTCCCAAAAGGAGCCATCCGGCGTCTGTGCGAGCGCGCTGCTGCCCGGTCGTCGCCGCCGTTTGGCGCTGCTGGTCACCTGCATGCAGGATGGGATATCAGTCAGCAGCCTTTGGGGCTTGCAGGCATCGCAACGCAGCGCTCGATACACGTATCAGGAGATCGCCACCTTGCGGCGGGCGTTGAACACCGCAAAGGTGTGCAAGTCGGCGTGCCGCCCTGGCGGCAGCCGCCCGGAAAAGCGCTGCACCAGCGAGTCCGCCAAGTTCTGCATGGTGCACTCCAGGCGGCCGGCGGGCACGGAAGTTGGCGGGCCGCCGGCGCCGGACAGGTCGGGCTCCTCGACACGCTTGGAGGCGTTGAAGATGAGGCCGGGCAGCGCCGCGCCGCCGCCGGCCGCCGCGCCCGCGCGGACCGCCGCCTCCGCTGCCTGCATCAGAAACATTATGAAACATCAGAACCGATTGAGCCTGCGGAGTGGGAAAACCAAGCTCCGGAGAATGAGCAGCGCTGTCCAATTCGAGCACGGCTGCAGCCTAGTCTCTACAAGGCTAACGCTCATAAGCCAGACTTGCAACGGTGCATACACAGCGCTAGCTCTCCAGTGATGGCGGAGTCAGGATACAGAAGCAGGCACCTTGAGGCTGAGGTACAGGACGTTGGTGTTGGCGGGGAAGACGGACAGCTGGCTGCCCTCGCACTGCGCCTCGTCCTGGATGCCCAGCCGCTTGAACTCCGTGTACTCTATGTTGGTGATGCCGTACTCGTAGCCGTAGCCGCCGCCTGCAGGGTATGCATGGGTGTTCTGATCACGCTGCCTCCCAGACATTGTTCACATGCCATGGCATCTCAAGGCCAGTATCTCTCGTCATGGGAACGCAACACGCTGTCAGAGCACAGGTACGTCTGCAATGCAGACCAAGAGGGACAGCTCGAGCAGGCCCGAAAGTGCAGCGGGCAAGATATTGCAGCCACGTGGTTGCGCACCTTGCTCCGGCGGCACCGGCACGCGTCGCTCGGCGAGCACGTTCATGCCCTCGGCGGCGCCCACGGCGCGCGGGCAGCTGGCGAAGCCGAACAGCTTGCCGCCCATGTGGCCGGCGCCCGACAGCGCCAGCAGCGTCGAGTCCGTGCCCGCCAGCGGGTTGCTGGTGCGCCAAAGCATCCGGTTTGAGAAACTTTGCACCAGCACAGCAATCTTGACGCCCTGGCTGACATTTGTCCTTCAGGTGAGTGCACCGCGGTGCAGTGACAGCGCGCTCACCATGCAGATGTCCTTATGCATACTTATTTGTGTGTGGCGCTTTCGACGATATCGAACAATCAGTTCGTACACACGGAGCCTGCTTTCCTCGCCAAGCACCTGATCTGGCGGACGAGGGCGGCCTCTCGGCGGTGCGCCGCCAGCCAAGCGAAGACGCCCTCGTCCAGCATGAGCTTCCAGATGGCGCCGTGGCCGCCCGGTTTCATCATCGGCGCCAGCGCCCCCGCTAGCGGCCACCGCCCCTCGTCCGCCCCCACCACCGGCACCATCGGCTGCCGGAACAGCCTGCAGTCGGGAAAAAAAGAAACAGTCTGCAGCTGGAAGGAACAAGCAGTTTCTTGAGGTGCTGTGCTGCAAGATGTCTCAAAGACGAACCCGCAGACACTCCGCTCCCCAGCATGCATCTCACGCAGCATTTCTCTCTAGTAGAACACCGACTCACCTGAAGAAGTCGGCGCCGCGGCCGAACCAGGAGAGCGACTGCAGCAGCGCGGCCAGGCGGCGGTGATTGCCCTTGGCGTCGCTGGTCATGAGCGCCACCGGCGTCGTCAGCTGCCGCCCAGTGAGCCGCCAGTGCAGGTACTCCCGCGCCTGTAACGCATCGCATTCAGGAATCACGCTCTCATGTCTCCTCAAGCTGTCAATGCAGATGGTCAACACCGTCGTCGGGGTCTGCCTGCGTGGAGGTGACAATTGGGACCAGCTGGCTGCCATAGAGGAATCTGTGAGCCTGCGTCGAGGTAACATATTGAGAGTGTCACCAGCTGGCTGCCACGGAAGCTTTTTGTAGCGTGTACCTGCAGATCGCGCAGCAGGCCCTCCAGCAGCGTGCGGCCACAGTAGGGCAGCACCGCAGTCGGCACGCTCTCCCCCGTCTTCTCGTCCACCAGCCCCAGTCGATCCCCCGCGCCTGCGAGCACGTATGCAAGTGTGTGTCACACACAGCACACATGTGGTAATGCTGTCGTTGCACTCGGCGCCCTTTTCCTCAGCAGCATGTGCTCCGCCTGCATCCCTCCTCGCTGCCCATCACATCCTGATGCCGGACTCCATGAAACTGCTCCTGGCATTGTCGACTAGGAGCGCTGGGAATGGAACTCACCGCCAATGGGGTAGATCTCCGCCATGTAGGGGAGCGCCTGCAGGCCCTGCGCCGCGGCCCGTGTCGCCGCCTCCACATCATTCTCAAGGTCCACACCCGTCGGCATGTGGAACGCCTGCTGCCCGTCGCACAGACTGGCGGCGGCGGCGCCGCAGCCGCCGGTCGCGCCGCTGTCCGAGCAGTCCAGGGCGGCGGCGGCGCTGGCGTCCGAGCCTTCCGCCTGCTCTGCCGCGTCGGCAACGAAGCGCAGGCAGCGCAGCTGGTACCAGGGCAGGCCGCCCAGGCTGCCGAAAAAATCGTCCACGCGAGCCAGCGCCTCCGCCAGGCGCAGCAGCCCGGGTTTCAGGCCCTCGTCTGCAGGGTATCGCATGATGTGTCACACAATCTGACGCTGCCGCCACAGTGCAGGCAGCCATGGCGCTTCCGTCACCGGCACAATGTACGCTCTGTCGCGCAGAGTAGGGATGGTGGCTGCCGGATGAAGCTGCCCACCTGTTGGCTGTGCCAGGAGGATGTGCTCCTGGCTCATGGCGGGCAGGCACAGGATCATGCACGCGTGCTGCGCCGAGAGCTCTCCCGCCTCCTCCACAACCATCGCCGCCGCCCTGTCCGGCGAATCTCAGCAGGCTCGGTACAAGGAATACTCGGTACAAGGAATAGACGCACCGAGAGGAGTGGTACTGGCACAGCAATACAAAGCAGAAATGGTGAAGCCGTTGCTGGAAACTTAGAGCAAATGCCGCATCATTGCCGCAAGACCTACCTGCAGCTCTGGCTGAATGCTCGGACCCGCTCATCCTGCCATAGGAGCTCCAGCTGCGCAGCAAAATTCCACCCCGTCAAGCACTTGACGCAGACAACCCAAGCCACATACAGAGCCGTACACAAAGATGCGCCTACTGCCTTGATGAAACCGCTGGAAGCTGTGCCGCACCTTGCTGTCCCAGTCGGGTGTGGCACTGAGGCGGGAGGACAGCGCCTCGAGCCGCTGGATCGACGCATCCAGCTGCTGCTGCGGAGGCTGCTCTCTGCTGGTGGCTTTGGCGGTCGAAACATGAGAATCTGCTGTCACGGACCAGATACACCTTCGGCATATTCGCCGCTGCAGCAAGCGCCGTGCCTGCTGCCGGAAGCGGCATAGGCGGAAAGTCTGATGTGCATGAGGACATGGTGCCGGCTGCGACTGTTGGCGAGCTTGAACCACTGCGCTGGAGCTCGCCAAGGTCTGCATCCTGCTGAGCGAATGACCTATACACGTTGAGTGCCTCAACAAGAAGCAACCATGATGGAAACTGCAGGCTGAAAGCTATGCTGTTGGTGCTCGCGTGACGGAACCAACGCCACTGAACACCGGCTGCACCTCGTTATTCGAGCTTGAATTATCGATATGCTACACGCCGCTCGAGGCTGATCCGAGAACGCGTGCTGGTGCAGATGAAGTGTTTGCCGTTGTGCGCACAGTTATTGCCTTCACTATTCGCACGCACCGAGTCGAAGCGGCAGGGACCAGCGCTTGGACGTGCTCACGTTTTGCTCCTGCTGATACTGCAATAACGAGGGAAAATCGATGCGGCTGAAAACAACATGTGGTGCCGCGACCGCTTGGTCATCATGCCCATAGCAATGCCAAGTAGGTACGGAAGTAGGTACGGTAAGATATCAGCATAGCTATGTCCAGCGATGCACCGACGTCGCCGTCGCCAGAGGTCCGCGTCATGAGAGTTCACCGACTTCAGAAAGGGGGACCTGGTGATGCCCTGAGATTGATCACGACTCAGAGTGTTACAATGAGTGGAGCTGACGTCCCAGCCCGGGCACCAGCCCGCCAGAAAACAACCTTGTCCAGCACGGCAGGCAAAGACCTGCGGCAGAAGTCAGCTGCCATTGTGGCGCCGTCCCTTTCCGTTTGCGGCGTTGCCGTCAAGGGAGTGGCCGTCGCCCGAAGCAGCGGGCCGGCCCTTGCCGCCGCGCTTCTTCTTGCCGCCGCGGGAGCTGCGGGGGCTGGCTGCCACAGCCGCTGCCGCGGCACCGTTGCTCGCCCGCGCCTCGGCCGGCACAGCGCGCACGGGGCTCTCCGGCGCAAGCGGGGCAGCCTCCCTCGCCGACTCTGCAACCGGCGGCGGCTGCGCTGCTGCGGGCTGCTGCGGCTGCGCAGGCAGCTGAGCCGCGGATGCGGGCGACGCCGCCGGGTGGCTGAAGCCCGGCGGCGGCCGCCGCAACGCCGCTGGCGCCGCGCCAAACCCTGGAGGTGGGCCGCCAAAGCCCGGCGGAGGGCCGGCGGCGCTGCGCGTGATGCGCGCGGCCATGATAGCGGGGTCGCCAAAGGCGGCCGCCCCGTCGTCGGCCATCCTCGCCGGCGGCTGGCCGCCGCTGCCGCCGGCAAGCACGGTGGCTGCCTGCAGCTGCCGCAGCAGCGCCGCGCCGGGCTGCAGGCCCTTTGACGCGTCGCCGGCAAGGAAGCCATTGCTGAGAGTAACGTGGTGCCTCGCATCGCCACCGTTCTCCATGGGGTCGTACGCCCGCGCAGGGCTCTCACCTCGCCGCTGCTGGAAGCCGCCGCCAAAGCCCTCGAGCCCGCCTGCCTCTGCACATGTGAGAGCGGGGCATTTGTCAGCAGGACAGTAGCAGCAAAGACCACAGATGGCAGGCACGCCTGTCAAAAGTTCTAGCAGACACTGCAAGCATTTCAAGGAGCGAGCTGCGCAGCATGTCGCATCGAACTCCTATGAGGCGACCTGCGCATGCTGCGATGATTGCCATATTGCTCTGCCAACGCAAAGCTAGGCACGGCGAGAGCACGATGCAGAAACCGCACTCGGAGCTGAAGTGTCGGCTGCTCCGTTGAGTGACGCGAGCAGGCTGCTGCCGCTGCCTTGCTGTAGCGCGCTGGCAGCGGCGGCGGCAGCGGCCGCCTCCTCAGCCTCCCGCGCAAAGGAGAAGCGTGACTGCCGCCGGCTGCTGGCGCTGGCCTCTGGCGCCGGCGGACAGCCAGCCAGGCCCCCTGGCAGGCCGCCGCCCTGCGGCTGCGGCTGCGCGTAGCTGCTGGTCGGCAGGTCCGGCATCGGCGCCAGCGGGCCGTAGCTGCCGAGGCTGCTGCCGCCTGGCGGCATCGGCTGGGCGGCCGCGCTGCTCGGGTGGCCCACCAGCGACGAGCTGCCCAGCCGCTGCATCGATGCCAGCAGCGCCTCGAAGCCGGGCGGCGGCGTCTTGCGCGCAATGGGACCAAACCCCGGCGGCGGCCCCAGCGGCTTCGGCCGCGGCGCCAGCTGCGGCTGGGAGTGCGCCGCCAGCGGCGCAGAGTCGACCGCGGGCAGCTGCACCACAGCTGGCGCTGGCGTGCTGACCAAAGCTGCCGCCGCCGAAGCCGCGGCGGGCACTGCAGGTGCCGGAACTTCAGCCTCCCCTGCTGTTGCCGCAGGCTTGGCTGCTGCTGCTGCCGCCGGCTGCACCAGCTTGACTGCGGTGCAACCCAGCTTGTCTGCAGCCGCTGGCGCCTCAGCCGCTACTTTTACCCTGGCTGCGTCCGCCGGCTTGGCTGGCTCCGCCGACTTGACTGGAGCAGTTGCTACGGCCACCTTGGCCTCCCGCTTGCTGGGCAGCGGCAGCGTCAGCTGCTGCGTGGCGTCAGGCGCCTTGCCCGCCGCCGCCGCCGCCGCCGCACTGGCTCCCGGCGGCGGCGGCGGTGGAACCAGCGTCTTGCCGGCTGCCCAGGTCCGCTGTCCCGGGCTGGTGGTCGCCGCCAGCTTCTTTCCAGACAGCGACCGCGTGAGCGCGGCGCCCGCTGGGCCGGACGGCGCCGACTTGGCCCGCGCCAGCTGCGCCGCCATCGTCTCTCCGCCTGGCTTGCCGCCCAAGGCGCCTCCAGCCACGGCCACGTCCCCTGTCCGCGCCGGTGTGCCGGGGGTATCGCCGCCTGCCGCGGGGCCACCGAGGCTGGGCCACTCCTGGTCTGCCGGCAAGCGGCTCGGCAGCTGCTGCGCAGCGGCTGTTGGCGGCGCGACGGCGGCAGCGGAGGGCGCGGCCTGCGCCGCCGCCAGGGCTGACACTTTTGCCCACGTTGCGCCGCCGTCAGCTGGCGAGGAGCTGAGCCCAGGACCGGCCGACGCGCCCGCATCGCCGCCGGGCGGCGGCCCCGCGCGCGATATTGGCAGCGTCGCCGACCGCTGCAGGGCGCCCTGGCCGGGCGCCGGCGGCGCAATCGCATGGCTGATGCTGGAGGAGGCCGTGGCAGAGTGCACCGCCCCGGCGGCGGCGGCTAAGGCCTGCCGCTGCTTGACCGCCGGCGGGTGTGTCAGCGACACGAACTGCGTGGCGGCGTCGCCGGACAGCATCTGCTCCTTCGTGAAGCTGTCCGCGTCTTCGGCTGCACGAATCAAACGATCGCGCTCTTGGTCAATTGGCCAATACGTCGCAGCACTGACATCACCGGAGTCGTGATTCACGCGCACCCAAACTAGCAAAATAGTTTCAGAGTTGAGGAGAGTTGGCTTGGAGGGCTCACCGACGGCGTGCAGGTACAGGCAGTCCATGTTGTTGCACGGCACGCCCTTCAGGAACGCATTGCAGTACTTGGTCGTGCCGAAGCACGCCCGCACCATCCTCCCTGCAAAGCAGGAACATCGGATCCGTCAGCATGCGGACAGGCTCCGAAGTACTGCTCAAAGTGTCATGCGAAATTTGCACGGCACGCTCAGACCCAGCACCAAGGCATAGCAGCATCTTGGCAGCACTCCGCACCCTGCCAGATGATGCCGTCAATGGTCTCGATGCATTGCTGCGCGTCCTGCGGCCGCCGAAAGGTGACGTACGCGCTGCCACTGGGCCCGTTCTTTGCGCCACTTACGCCGGGCGGCATCGCGCGGTTGACCGACACCTGCACGTTGAGCGCAGGAGGATCACATTAGCTGCAGACTGCTGCACTGCAAATGCAGCTAGCATGTGTTGCATCCTACTGCTGGCCATTGAGAACAGCACGAAAGAAAGAAGCTGCAGCAAAGACAGTGGCCTTCCTCATTGCCATATGTTCACGCTGGACTCGACACGCGGCAAAAATAGTTGACCTTGATGGGCTTGCCAAACTGGCCAAAGTACTCGGAGCCGCGCAGCACGTCCTCGTAGCAGATGTCCATGGCCAGCCCCACCACGTACACCAGGTTGCGCTGGACCACTCGCACGCTCTGCGAATTCCCACAGCAGCAGATTGTTTCAGCAATGAGATAAGACCTCTGCAGTGTGGCGCACATGCATGATGAAGGTTGACGCACCCCGAGGTCCTGCTTCCTGATGATGCCGCCGCCGCCGCCAGTGCTGGGTTTCCGCTCCGGCTTCCGCCGCTGCTTCTTGACCGACTCCTCCAGCCTGTCGTTGCATTGCTTGCAGATTAGCTATCTCTGAGCTGGCATGCAATCGCGGTGTTCTCATGCTCAACCTTGTCGGATGAATGCTTGATAATCAAGCTTACTCGTCTGGAGCGATGGCCTGCATCGTGATGCTGTTCGTATCGTAAATCGTGCGGCAGTTCGGGCAGCGGCCCGGCAGATTTTCCTTCGCCGCATCCTCCATGATGCGGTGGAAGCACCACAGGCACATGTAGTAGCCGCACGCGCACAGGTTGGTGGCCCTGCACGCATGCAGTACAGGTCAGAAGCAGCAGCAGACAGCACGTCTAAGATGTGCATAGGCAGGCAGGAGGTAAGGCATTCAGGTCACTCAGGAGACCCGAACGCGTAATATGGTGACCGCAAGCAACAGGCAACTCTGCAGCATGATATTCGTGTGTGAAGGCAAGAGGCTGCGGCTTGCAAGCGTCACTAGCTGTAAACAAGCCACTGGTTCGTGGCCAATCACCTGTCTGTGGCATCGAGCAGCTCCGTGCACAACGGGCAGCACGGCTGCTCTTCCGGACTGTCCATGGTGGCAGACTAACATCTGCAGACACTTTTGACACATTCGCGGCGCTGCATCACTGAGGCCGCATGAGGCGATCTCAGCACGCCAGAGAAGCTGTTTGTACTTTGGCCGCAAGCACGTGCAATGGGAAACGTGTGGATTTTAACGCGCAGCTCAGCTTTGAGCATACTCAGTCCGCGCCTGATGCCATGTGCAATGTTCTTGACATCTGGACTTCTGTGCAGAGTGACGCGCAGTCCTGATTGCACTGCGCTCGCGTGGTGCGTTGGTCACTAATGCAGAAGGGAACGAGCGCGCCGCCGCATTCCAACGGCAGAGAGGCAGGTATGTGTCACAGGAGGGATTCACACACCCATAGGTAGCACACGACGCATTTGCATGATTCTCAACCAATGTCAGCCATGAAACAAAGTGCACCCAGTTCGCACAAAACCGGTGAGGAACCGCAGCTGCGCGGCGCATGCTGCGCGGCCTCACGACTGCCACATGGGGTAGGTGTGGCCGCTGCACGGCTCTGGCTCCAGCGGCACGTCCTTATTCTTCTCTGAGCCGGAGACAAGTGCCCCGCCATCGGCATTGCCTTCACTTGAGCACATCGTCCAGCTTGCCCTCCTCCACAAGCGCCTCGAACCGTAGCAGTACGAAACCAGCAGCCAGGCCCTGCACGGGAAGGAGGCATCTCATTAGCACTATGTCGAGATAGAAAGGGCACATGCCAAACGGTCCGTCACATGTGGTGCACACCGTGCAGTATGCGGCGCACGCCCACTTCTGCGTCAGGCTCTAGTAGTTCCCACACAGTTAAGAGACTCACCACCAGGGTGATGGCGAACATCACTGTGGCGTAGCCGGTGATCTCTGCAAACTCGCTGGCGGCCACCTCCGCAATCTGCATGGGGAAGGCCTGGCAGGTGCTGCTGCTGCGGGTGTTGGGCGCGGCCAGTGACTGGCGCTCCAGGGCTGGCACGCTGCATGCACGGAGGTGCACGAGTCAGCCACCAGCCGGGAGCATCCGGGACCAGGAGCACAAGCCGTCAGTTGCTGTAGCTCGCCCACGGCTGTGTTTCAAAGGTGTCGATCGCGACTGGACATCAAGGTGTTTCAGGCTAGTTTCAGGCAGCTGATCACCAACCCCCGGCAGATCCGTGCGACAGGTTGACCGACCTGCGGATGGCTGGCACGCTGCAAATGCCTGCCGCCTGTGTGAAGGACGCTGGGCGCTGCGCCCTGCTGACCCTGCTGGCGCTCAAGCACGGGGCCCTGCTGCCGCACACTGCGCTCATGGAGGCCATGGTGCTGACGCTGGTTCCAGGTGCTTGGCGTGATCGGCTGGGCGTGTTGCTGGCGCTATGCACTTGTGCACCGTGGCCCGCAAGCACATCCTCATCCTCGCTCGGGCGTCAGGGGAACAAGGTTGCATTGTGTCCTCGACACCTTTGCGACCCTGAGCTCGCCTCTGCAAGCGCCAGTCGCGGACGCGTCAGCTCCACAGCTGAAGTCTGCTCCCTTGCAACGTCTAGTGAAAGCACTTGACTGCTGAGTGCTGTTCCGACATCCGCGGTTTCGTCGCAGACAGTTGTTGAACCAATCAGTTGATCGGCCTCCGACACACACAGCAGGCATGGCGGACGTGCAGTTTGAGCCCAACGACGATGAGATGCTCGACCTTGACGGAGCAGAGCCACAGCCGGCGCCGCGCCTGCGGTCGAAGGTCACAGCAGTGAGGAAGCAAAAGGGGCGAGGCTTCAGGGGCGAGGCAGACACAGACGAGCCACCGGACAGAAATGTCGGCCGATACGAGGCGCTGGACACAGGCAGCGGCCCAGGCCCGCAAAAATGTGAGCTGGCTGCCCCGCTGCCACTGTGTGCCCATTTCGTTTGTTGCCGCCCCCGGTGGGAGAGTGGACAGTTTTTTGTAGCCTGTCTTGCGCACGAGCTCGCTTGTCATCAAAGCTGCGACAGTGCAACAACGGAAATTAGCCGACAGTGTTGGCCGTTGTTGGAAACGCACCTTGCACGCTGGCAACGGCATCATCAGCTCGGACAGCGGCGTCTGTGACACCGCTCGCCTTCTGTCTCCAATCGCAGCGGTGGAGGGCTGGGTGGTGTTCGCCACCAACATCCACGAGGAGGCGCAGGAGGAGGACGTGCACGAGGCCTTCGCGGATTTCGGGGAGGTGAAGAACATATACCTGAACCTGGACCGGCGCACCGGCTACGTCAAGGGCTACGCTCTCGTCGAGTATACGCAGCAGCGGGAGGCCAAGGCGGCCATCGAGGGCCTGAACGGCCAGGAGCTCCTCACGCAGCCCATCAACGTGACGTGGGCCTTCAGCCAGGGCGCCGTGCGGCGGGGGCGGCCCAGCGGCGGCCGCAGCCGGAGGTGATGTGGCGGCGGCGGCGGCCGTGCAGGGCGTGTAGGGCGTCAAATGCTGCCGTCAGGAGCGGCGGCGCACGCATTAGAAACGCGCGGTTGAGAGCTGATGCGGAGGCAACGATGGATGTCAGCCCAGCACAGCGGCCTGAATACAGACGAAGGATGCGCCACAGTTGCTTGGCCGCAGCATGCACAGGCATTCCGGCAGGGCCGCACATCCATGTCCTCCCTAACGGTGGTCCGTTTTGTGCACTTCGACCGAGGATCGGGCAGCAGCTTTGGACTGTCAGAGTGCTTTAAAAAAGATCGCGTGTGACAGCCATTCCTGATTTGATGTTCCTAGAGCAGAACGCACAACCTGCACTGGCCACGCCCTCAAAGCGCCGCACTCTCAAACGACAACATAATTCTCCTCAGCTTGTCCGCTGCCTGGCTGATGTCGTCCTTGGTCGGATCCTCTGGCAGCTGGGGAACAGCGGATTGCGGCAGACCGATGACCTGAGCGTCCTGCACCGACACGGCATCGCAGTTTTCAGATTCACGACATGCACACATGCATGTGATGTTGACGTATCGCACATTAGCACGGGATTCGCACCTGTGCCTGCTGCAAATACATGTTCCTCCAGCGCTCGATAGTGCTTGCTTGCGCATCCGGCAAAATCCTGCAATGCGCAGCAGCGCAATGATCATTACCAGGGGTACGCCGGTTTGGCTATGATCCGAGACGAGAGACTCTGTAATCCTAAGGCCTCACACCTGAGCTCTACGTCTAAAGGTGTCGCAGCCTTGTCCTGGCCGCCATCAGGTGTTGCGTCGTACATGCAGCGGTACCGCCCTGCAGGAGCACCTTTGTTTGTTGCACAGGATGATGTGAAATATCACGCTCAGTCATGCGTACAAGACGTAATAGCTCGTCTCAAGCACGAGCGGGATCAGAACCAGGATACGCGCCTGAAAACCTGCCAGGGGCAGGTGGCCCTTGTGCGGCGACCAGTGGCGCAGCACGCCACAGTAAAGTGGCCGTTGCCGGTGTCCAAAAGTGCATGACTCTTCTATGAATGCACTCATGTCGTAAGGATACGACCCCAGATGCCGCATGCTGCGTTTGCATTCCTATAGCGCTTGTGTTTTGTAGCAGTGCAGTGGCTACATAGGTCGCGGTTTGGTCAACACCAGTCGCCCAGCAAATAAAAGCAGCAGAAGGCGACTTAATCGTAAGTAGAAAGTGGATGGCAGCCATACACCTTCTGAAAGCTCTTTTCGGAATTTGCCGAAGGCATCGAGCAAGGCATGACGAAGCGAGATGACGCAATTGCTGGTATTGCGGTGCGCGATAAAGTCGCGCTCTGCAGTGAGATGGAAAGCATTTGCGAGCAGATACTGCTGAACTTGCTGTCATGCAGACGCACAGTGGGTCGTCGTGCTTATCAACGCGCTGCCACCCCAACCATTGCTGCAGGAGACAGGCGGGTCGCCCCGTCGCACACTCTAGGGTGGCCAGTGACCACGCTGCAGGAGCCGAGCAGCCTGCAGCACCCCAAATGGCACAGCAGAGACTGCAGCATCTGTTCCATGGCAGAACGCCAGCAATGCTGCTAGAACGCAGCATTGGCGCGCGAGCGGGCGTCGACGCCGACTTGTGGGATGCCGTGCCATTCGCTGGCCAGATCACGCCGGACCTCCCCGTGGCGAGCAGCTGGCCAGGGCTCCTGCAGACCGCACTGCACAGGTACGTCGGAATGCGCTGCGCAGTGTTGCGGCTGCCGGCATGAGCTCAAAGCTGCATGCGGAAGCACCGCTCCGACCGGAATGCATGCGATTTTCAGGTCGCACTGTCCTGCAAATTGTGCAGGTTCGGCGGCGCCACCGCCTCAGCCCATGCGCAGCCTGCTGCTGGGCAGGTGCGCCCGCCAGCTGGTCACACGGCGGAAGTTGTGGCGTATGGACAGCCCCGCCCCTGGACCATCAGGACAGTCGCAGCGCAGGTGCCCAATTGTCTTCATTGATGTCTGGGATGCTCCTGCCGGAACCAAATTAGCCTGTTGCGTCAGCCATGCGAGCCTCACACTTCGTCCAACATGGAGCTCCTTGTCGATCGACAGGTGCGCTCACAGCGAGCAATCGAGGACAGGATGCGGCGCCTGACGGACCCCGCTCAGGCAGCTGTGGATGAGTCAGCAGCGGACGCACTGCTGTGCCTGTCGGGGAGCCATCCGGCGTGGAGATTGCCATACAGCGACAGGCGAGTAGCGGCCATAGTCGTGTGTGTACTTGTCTGGCCAAGCGCGAGCCACGCAGACATGCACCATGTGAGGGAGGTCAATCGCGCATTCAGACTATAGTGTGAATGTGCAGATGGCTTCGGGACAGCTTTCAGGTCCTCCGCACGGCAACGAGGCTCCGCAGTGAAGGGCAGCTGCCGGCGGAAACCTCGATCTGGGCTGTCGAGAACCCTCTAACAGCGAGTGCATCACGGTTTGCACAAAAGGTGCTTCTGCTGTCATTGATGCTGCTCTGCTGCAGGCCATGCACAGGCCACCGGGGGGTCTTTTGTACAACGCTTCAAATGGTGTGCAGGTGGACGCTGGGGCGGAGGTCATTGTGACGCAGCCGCCGCTGGTGTGGGGCAGGTTCGAGTCCTGGTTCGAGCAGCTCCACAGGTGACTCTTTGCGCCTCCATCGCATGGCTGCTGAATGAGCCGCCAGGCCGCAGCCAGGATCTGGTTCCTGCTGCTGTGGTGGAAGTGCTGAGGTTGCTGCGCTCCTTCCGCCTGCAGTGAGGGGCTGGCAATGGAGGCCAGGCTGGTGGTGGGCCTGCCCATGCTCACGTCGCCGGCCAACCTGGCCTTTTGGGCGACGCTGTGCAATTGCTGGGGCGTCGATGGCTTGGATGCCGTCATGGCGGACTTCAAGGCGGCCGAGGCCGCCGGCAAGCCGCAGCTGCGCCAGTTCTGCAGGGCCTGGAATGCCGACCTGCTGCAGAAGGTGTGCGTCTGGCTGCTCGTGACCAATGGTAGTGGTGGTGGTGGTTGGAGCATGGGGTGGGGCCAGCTGCGTGCCTGCTTTTCTGCACAGCCATTTCACAGCGCAGCATTGGCCGGAATGGCACTTTCAGGGGTTGGATCATGATATTCCGAAATGTCTGTGTCTGTTGTTTTGTCTGTTACAGAGTGGGCACTGATCTGCACTGGGGCAAAGCTGCAGGTGCAGCAACTGCCGGGCGTGAGTGGCCTGCACGTCATGCCGCTGACGAAGGCTGCACGCAACCTGGCCAAGGACCTGCTGGCATGAGGCCTCAGGCGGCAATCCCGGCCGCAGAATGGCGTCAAAGGACACACGGCTTCAACATCGTCTAGGTGCTGCACCTCTCTATCTTCTGGCTGCTCCCGGCTGCACATTCGATGATTTCCCACGATGCACAGCTACTGCACCCAAGCTCGTCATCAGAGGCCACACTGCAGCGCCATCATGCCGTGATGGCCGGTGAGCTGTCCTGCGGATATGCAGGAGGCGTGTATGCGGCGACGACCTCTGGCGACGGCGTGTACGGTTTCGGGCCCCACGGCGGCGGCAGCTGCGACAGCTTCAGGAGCTCTCCCTGCAAGCGCCAGGGACCGACTTCAGATCCGTGAGCACTCGCTTAACATAAGAACCCAGCAGCAGACGGCAGCCTCCCGGCATGCCATTGGAGGGTGACGCCTCGTTCGTGCACTCAGCGCGCAAAATCTGAATCCGGAATCGATGGTGCCCTGTTGACACTCGTTCCTGCACAACTTCGTTGTTTCACTTGCCTTTGCGCGTGCCTCCTGAACCGCCTTGTCCGCGTCCCTGCCCTCTGCCAGCGCTGCAGCCTTCTTGATTGCCACCCCAGGTGGCGGCGGCGCGGGTGGCATCAACTTGGCGCCCAGGTGCCACTGCGGGAAGCGGTCCAGCCAGGACAGCACGGAGAACTTCTCGAGCGTGACCTTCTTCTCGTCGACGTTTGGGTCGCCCGCAAATTGCCGTCCGATTTTGCGGTCGTTCGGGCCAAAGTACAGGAAGATGTTGTCTGCCGTCAAGCTGCCTCCGAACGCGGTCTGCAGTGTCAGAGGATAATGTGTTACAGTTGAGCGTGTAACACTCGATGGCGATGGACGGAACTGCAGGCGCTGCAAGTTGCAGCACAGGAGAACGATTCGCCTCACCGCGATCCTGGATTTGACGTCCCAGATCGAGTCGCTCGAGTCATATTCTATGCTGCACGTTCGATTGTTGTCCTCGCGCACAGTGTCGCTGAATGTGACGTGCACATCGACCTTTCGTGTGGCTGCCATCTGCGTTCCGATCCGTGTCACAACCGGTCGCGGGCTTTGTGCGCGGCTGGAATTGACTCTGAGATGTTTCAGTGGCTCCCTTTGACGCGCGCGGCGGACAGCGGCCCAGCGGTCGCGCAGGAGCTCAATCGTCAAGTCCCAGTCGTGGAAGCAGTCAAGCCAGGGTAGGAAGTACCAAGTGCACAGAGCTAACGCAGTGCACAAGGCGGTTTTCCTGGCGGCCTGTGCCAGTTGCAGGCGCATCAGCGTTTCTGCTGCTGCGATTATATCGACTCTAGCTTTTGTGCACATTTCGGCTGTCTCGAATCAATAGGATCCTGCCTGACACGTGCCAAATTCTGCCAAGCTGCGCGCCTGCTTCGTCGTGTTGTCTGTCGCAAATTTCTCGACTGCAGTGTTCAAACAGACGATCTCAGGCTTTATAGGCCTTGAACATCTTGCGAAGGTGCTCTGGCATTTGAAGCACTGCTTGAAACAAATGTTTTCAGGTCTGCCTTGAATTCATCGAGGTGGCTGAGCGCCGTCGTTATTCGATGGCACGCCGCGTGCGGATATCTAGACGAGCTACATTTCTGGGGTGCTGGGTGGCTGTGGTTTGCGTTGTGGGCATGGCGGCTCGTCAGGCGGTGCACGTCGCGCCGCCGCAGGTTGGCAGCTGGAGTGCATGAAGCAATTTGCTGCACATTGTCCAATAAGTCGTGCGTCCGGCCAATGTTCCCTCAAGTACTTGCAGGGTGCTGGTCAGCCTCATGGCGCCAGGGAGGGTGCGACCCTGCAGCATGGGCCTCTGCAGCGGGAAGGCTCAGCGGCGCAGAAGAAGCATGTGCAAATGGAACCTCGAGCCCAGAAGCCAGCCGCAGGTCGGCTGCCGCGCAAGATTGATGCGCCACCGAACATTCCTGCAGTCTGGGACGTGTTCGAGGTGAGCTTCGTTTGTTGTGCACATACTCTTGGCTGATCCTGTGGTCACTACTGTCGTGAGGAAGTACTCGTGACCATTGCAGCCGGGACACTCGGGCCGATGGGTGCTTGACACTGACACCGACTGGTGATCTTCTTCCACCAGGAGCTGACGCAGTATGAGGCGAAAATGGTGCAACACCCTGAAATGCGGGAGGAGGTGGTGAGGGCCGCGCAGCACCGCACGACAGCAGCGGAACTGGGCATCACCGCCTCTGATGACCTGAAGGACCTGGAGTCGCTGCCGACGCGCGTGGCTTTCCTCAACAGCCTGGCCGACCAGGTGGTTTTTCACAAGCTCATCTGGCATCGTTCGTGAATACGGGGTTGGTGCATGCTCGATGGCAGCCGCAACCCTGTCACAGTCAACACCGTTTCTGAGAGGCGTGCACGCGACCTCGGCACATGTAGCTCCTCCTGACATGCATCACTTTGTGCCATACCGAAGCGATTGCAACTGCAGGTGGCGGCAGCAAACGTGACGCGGCTGGCGGTGGTCACGACCTGGGGCGGCAGCATCAGCGGCGTGCGCCGTGATGTGGTGCCGTGGATGCAGCTCATGACGGAGCTCGGCGTCACACACTTTTATGTAAGTGTTGAGCTCTCTGACGCCGGTGCAACATCAACCTTGCTGCTTGGACCCATTTATCACAAATCACAAAGTGTGTCCTGGCAGGCTGTTGCACCGCTTACCTGCTGCGAGTCCTGGGGCGCAGACGACAGTAGCCATGCAGGCCCCACTCTCCTCCCAGCTGTCGATACACATACGTTCAGCATGGGCTGCAGTCTGAAAGGGAGCACCCTCGTGCCCTCTCAGGTGCTGTACGACGGCACAGACTCGGAGACGGTTGCTCAGCTGTCCAGCATCAAACACGTGACTCTGCTGTTTCTGGCGCCGCCCTTTGCGTCAGCCGGGGACATCGAGCAGTTTGCCGCCTGGCAGGGGCGCCACTGGCAGTGGGGCGGCAAGCCCGGCAACTTCAACCTGATGGTCAAGCAAGGTGAGTGCGCATGCCGCATGCCATTATGACGGGCAGCCAGGCTGCAATGCAACACACCGTCACCCAGTGACTGTTGTGGCTGGTGAGGGTTTAGGTGGCTGTCCTTCCTGGTGTGACACTGTGTGGTTTCCATCCAGGGTTTGGGATGCAGCAGGGACTGAGGCTGGCGAAGCAGCACCAGCAGGACTGGCTGATGCACATCGACCTCGACGAGGTTGTGTATACCATGGCAGAGTCCTTCAGCCTGGCCACATGTGAGCGATTTGCGGCAGAAACTGCTCAGCAGTGACGTTGCTGTAGCGCACTCACAGAGCGGCAGCTGAAAATCTGTTGGCTATCAACATCCCCACTTATTCAATTGCACAGCCTGAGATGCCTTTTCAGCCTGATACTCTTGTTCAAGCGTGCAGTGCTGCAGCGGCAGCCGGACCATGTGTCCTCTGTGCGCTTCCTGAACTTCGAGGGCCAGGCGGAGGCAGGCGACCTGGTGAGGTTATGTGTAACATATACGCATCCTTTATGCCCGCCGTCGTCGAGATTGAAAACCGAAGCTCTGCTTTGTGCAGCTGTGAGCGGCACCTGTGTGCACAATCTGTGCAGAGTTGTGCACGGGTTCTGCCGCGACGCATCGCCTAGTGTGAACGTCCTCTGACGACTGCCCTTCCTGCAGGTGAATAGGTTCGAACAGGTTACACTGTTTCGCACCCACCAGGTGCTTTGTTCAATGGGTTGAAACTGACATGCAGCGGCACCACGAGAGTCTGTGGCACACAGTGCCTCCCTGACGTTCACTGTTGCTGCGCATGGTCTATAGCACTACGCGACACCCGAGGCGTATAGGCATCGTCTCAAATTCAGGCTGGGAGATAACAGGAGCTTCTTGGTGCTGTATGCCAATGTGAGCGCAGATTCTGGTCCCGCTTACTCTGATTGATGGTCAAGAACTGAATGATAGCCTGGTATTGGACGCCTCATTCAGACGCAAAGATTGTATGTCATCGGCTTTGCAGCCTTCTGTTTCACTCTCAGTCATTTGATTTCCAGTTGTGACAACTTCGTATGCAGGGAAAGAGCGCTGTGCGTGTAGTGCCGGGTGTGCGGCAGCTGGGCCCCCATTACTTTTCTGGCAACCCGTCTCCAAGGTGTGCAATCTGCAGAGTGTTCAGTCTCATTTGATATCAGAATCTGCACGTCAGTCAGTCAAGTGTTCACAGACCGGCAAAACGAATCTTTGGACCTTGCTCAGCTGCATGATGCGACCGCGGAGATGATGATAGTACCTCGTCGCCCCCCTCCTGTCGCAGGTGGCGGACAGAAGGGAACCCACACGGCCAGTGGCAGACAATCGTCAGCGAGGATGCGGTGGTGCTGCACTACGCCTACTCTTACCTGTCAGACGTTGCTGACAAGGCCGCAAAATCGTGCCCCGGCGAGGAGTACCTGGCCGCCGCCCGCCGCGGCGACCGCAAGAAGGTTGGCTTCCTGTAGTTCGGGTTCTAGATGTAGTGCGCCAATCCATGTTGCTTGCGCAGATCGCGTATGTGCCTGTCTACTGTGTTTCCTGAATCCTCTTGACATGCCTGGACACAGGTGAAGGAGTGTTTCGTCATTGACATCGACCAGGTGAGGAGAACAATGTTACAACAAAGGTGATCAGCCCAGCGGCGTGTGGGCATACAAATCACCAGCACAAGCACGCATGTTTCGTTCGACAGTCATGGCGCGAATATTGGGGACCGCAGGACGCGTTCATGACGGCGGCGTTCGGGGATCAGGCAGCCAACTCGGACTTCTTCTTCTCGCGACTGGTCCTGAGCGAGGGTTCCCGCGTTCGCTGCCGCCGCAAATGGGTGCGCCTATCTGTTCCTCCCCATCAGTCCCACTGCTGACGTGCAAGTCGACAACGTCTGACTCGAAATAGCCGCACATGTACCTATGTGTCGGCCCAGTTCGTCTGTTGTGTGACAGGGCCAAGACGCCTGGTGCATCCTCCGTGACGTGGAGCATGCGAAGACCATGCTGATGTGAGTATGACGCCGCTGGTCCGGGCATGTGGCCTGTATCAGATGTCCATGCATGTGCTTGCTGGCTTCTTGGCGCTCGCCCTGATGTAGTGTGATCCCCTGCGACTGCTGCACATCAACACCACTTCATCGCGTCCTGTGCAGGCGGGTGAATCTGCTGAAGCGCATCCACGAGCCTTCTGTCATGCTGAAGCAGCACGAACGTGCAATCCGTATGCTGCTGTCGGCAAATGCATCAACGACCCGTGACTCGGCTGGCTGAAAAGCGTCGCCTGCAGTGTGCGAGGTGCCGTTCAGCCTGAATTGTTTGCAAGACTGTTACAAAACCTAGGCAAGTCCTGTGGGTTGCTCCATTCCTTTGGCCCGTTGCTTAAGCGCAGCAGAACAAGCCTGTGAAAGTCGCGCCGTCCGTGACCATCCACCATGTCACGAGGAGCTGCCCCCTCGAAGCGCCAGCACCTGCGCATGAGCAAGCGCATTGCTCGGATGACGGCCAGAAGCAGATGTCAGACCAGACTGCAGCCCAACGCAGCCTGATGCACAAGCACATGCCTTTACACATGCATATGCCACTGGGTGAAACGCAAAAGGCCTTACCAGGTGGAGCACCGAGCCGCCCTCGATGTTGTAGTCCTTCGCCAGCTTGTCGTCGTTCATCTGCTTGCCAGCAAAGATCAACCTGCAGCGGATGCGGCGGTCGCACATCAGTCGGCCGGTATCACGCCAAAATCAGCAGCAGCTCAGCAGCAGCCCATGCTGCCCAGCGGTCTGCGTCATGCGCATGCAATGCGAGCGAGTAGCCTCAGAAGGCTGGTGATGCTGCACGTAGCATGACACGGTGCGAGGCCCTGACAGGAGGCCAGTCAATGTGAGATAGGCGCGCGCACCGCTGCTGAATGGGGGGGATGCCCTCCTTTTCCTCGACACGCTCCTTGATGCGTTCGATGGTGTCGTTGGGCTCGATGTCGATCTCGATCTCCTTGCCCGTCAGCGTCTTCACCTTGATCATCATGCCGCCCCTGCGCGCCGCCCGACACAGGCCTAATTCTGCGTTCTTGTGTCACATGAAGCTTTGCCTGAGGCACATGCGCAATTAGCAGCTGCAGTGAATCTGCGAGACAGTTGTCATCCTCCGCTTACCTCAAGCGCGACGCGACGTGCACTTGAAGCCCTGCCAGCCAGCTGATGTTGGACACTGCGGCAGGCGCCATGCTTCCCTGTCCGCGTCCTGCGGCGCCAAGCGCGCAAGTGCCTGCAGCGAATCTGAGCACCTGCCATGATATCAATCCATGAATGATGGACAGCCTCCTGTGCATTCTATCTGCTCATGAGGCTTCTCCGGCCAGGTGCGTTGCATTCACAGCAGTGAGAATGCGATGCGCTTTCCATTTCCTGCTATTCCGAAGCAGCACCACGACATCGCCAACAGCAGCCACGCTAATTCGCACCCGAGGGTACGATGACGGGCGGATGCAGTATCGAGGCAATACTGGCCTCAGGTCCTCTTGGTAAGCCTCAGTGGATGGGGCCCTTCGGGAATTTATAAGTTGTGTTGTTGCGCCGGGGGAGCCAGCAAAGCAAGCAGCTGCGGCACCAGATGATGTCGATGAGAGCAAGAGGATATCTGTGTCCGTGATGCACTTGCCACTTGCCCTGCATGTGAGTCGCTAATCGGAGCTAATCAGACTCGGGCGAAAGCAACCGGAGGGCCGGCAGGTGCAGCGCGCACGAGGGCATTCGCATCAAAGTATCCACCGAAGGAAACCATTCAAACGATACATTGTTCCTTTCAAGAGCCGTACGGTCACTGTGAAACGGTAGAGTCAGCCGAATTTGATTCCAAGGGTGGCATCACCCTGAGCGCGTGACTGTAGGTAGTGGATTGCGGCGAGCTCTCTGCGACTGGGCGCATCTTGATGGCACGCGAGATTCAGATTCAATACAGGTACGCTGGCCTGCTTCTGCGAAGGACGCCCTTGTGTTGTTTCGAAATCGTGTTGTGTCAAGGGTCAAGCCGATGCTGACTCGCTGTTGTGTCTGGATGTGCAGCGACAAGTACTACGACGAGTGAGTTTGTGATTCATATTACGAGCATGTCTGCCTGCCCCCGCCTGCCTCGTTCCATGCATGGCTTGGCTGGCAGCGGCTTCATGTGATCGCGTCACTGCCTCCGCGCATGAGGGACGTCTTGATGCTTGAAAACGACTGTGTGGTCTGCAGCAGCCACTACGAGTACCGGCACGTCGTGCTGCCGGCCAACATCGCAGCGCACCTGCCGCCTGGGCGGCTGCTGTCTGAGCAGGAGTGGCGGCAGCTGGGCGTCCAGCAGTCCCGCGGTGCATGCTCCATCATCAGCTGGCCCATTCAACCAAGCATGCGATCTGATATGCAGCCTGATGGTCGTGTAACTTCAGCTGAACGAATGTGCCGAAAAGGGGTATGTGCAAGATGGTGTCATCTTCACGGTGTGTATCACAGTCCTTGGATCGGATATTACTGCAATCCAAGAGAGAAACGGGATCACTGATGTGAGAGCTGCTTTTGCACAGGCTGGATCCACTACCACATACACAAGCCGGAGCCGCATATTCTGCTCTTTCGGCGGGCGCTGACGCCTGAGGCAGCTTCCATCGCGCAGCAGCAGCAGCAACAGCAGGAGCTGCTACAGCAACAGCAGATTATGCAGCTGCGGATGCAGCAGCAGGCGGCGCAGCAGCAGGCGGCATACCAGCAGCAGCAGCAGCAGCTGAACCAGCAGCAGCAGCAGCAGCAGCAGCAGCAGTTCTTCGACCCAGGACAATATGTCGACAACACACAGTTTGTCGACAACACGCTTGGCAGGGTGTGATGACCGAGATCCCAAGCTCATGGCCCGCCTCGATGCCGCATGGCAGCGTGGCGGGCCTGCGTTCTAGTGGCCGGCCTGCAAGCAAGCCTGCAGGCCGCAAGCCGATCTTGAACAATAGACACGTGATGTACGTTCGCCATCGCGCCGTGTGGGTTTCGATTTTTCCCTGGCACACATGCCTGTCACTGTTCAGCACCACCTTCTGTCATGGTCGTGCATACTGGACAGTACTTGCTGTTTTGGTCTCTAGGTTGTATGCTCCTGCCATCGGTCAGGCGATGCCAATGCTTTAGATAAGAATTACAAACCGCCGTCTCCAACTCTCTGCTTCGTTGTTCAGAGGTGTGTTTCGCTGTGCACGCTACCTCTTGTTTAAAAAAATGACGCGTCATGCAGAAGGGGTTAGCCGAATGAAACCATAGGCAGGTCAACTGATACGCCGTCGTTGGGCGCTCACGATACAATGTGTGTCTTCACTCCATCCTGGCACGGCTCTCGGGCAGCCGCCTTAGTCATGTGTCAGCGAGCACACTTTCACGACGCCGGAGCTGTTGGCCGCCAGCAGGGTGTTGGTGTGCGGCTTCCAGCACACTGCGCTAATGAACTGCGAGGCGTCTGGGCCGCCGCTGGGCGTCGCAGCACCCGCGCCCACGGGGTTGGCTGAAAAGTCCTGCTGCGCGATCGGCCGCGACATGGACTTGTAGTACACGTACACCTGCGCGACACCGTCAAGCTGAGTGAGATTGGGGTCCAAACTGCAAGCAAACCAAACCAACAAACCACACTGACAGCAGTCAGCGGTGCCGGCGGTGACATTTAGACAATGTGAGCAGGTTCAGATGAACTGGCGTGGGCCTAGGCGCGTGCGAGGCAATGTCGCAGAGACAAGAACAGGCAGGGGGGCCGCACCTCGTTCTGCTCGCTGCCGCAGGCGATGAACTCGCCGTCGGCAGACAGCCCCACGAAGTTCTTCTCGTTCATGTGGCCACGGTAGGTGCGCGTGTGCGCCTCCGCCGCCGGGTCCCACAGCCGCAGCGTGCTGTCCGTCGACGCCGACACGATCTCGCCGCTGTCCATGAACCGCACGTACGCCACCGCCTTGTTGTGCCCTGCGTATGCGATTGCAGCAGCAGGCGTCGGTACAAGATCATCATGAATCAGCAGGAATCAGCGGTTGAATTGCCGGAAGCTGCCGGAGTGGGCCGTGCCAGCAGAGAATAGTGCGCATGGCCGGGCGCCCAGCCACTGTCAGCGCAGGCCTGGTTGTCAGGCTGAGGAGGCTCAGCCGTTGGACATTTGGAAAACAGCACAGTACCTACAATGCGGGTATCACAGGGCTGCCTGCAGGTTGGTAACGAAACACCGAAACTGAATCCAGGGTACCGGCGAGGACATGGACGGCGCGGTCGGCGCGGCGCAGGTCGTAGACGTGGACGCAGTGGTCCGCGGAGCCGATGGCCACCTCGTGCGACGACGCCGGGTTGTACTTGACGCAGCACACGTTGGCCTTCATGTCGATCTGCGCCAGGCTGTCCTGCTCCTTCGTCGACCAGATCTGCAGGGGTTGTGATGCGCGCACCAGAGCTGTCAGCCGCGAGGCTCTGGAGTGGGGCATCCTTGAGCAGACCACCAAGCAGCAACCCGCAGGCCACAAGTCCTCAGCGGACCTCAATGGCAGCGACTCCAGATGCACGATGTATCTGCCGCCATATTAACAGGTGGCCATTGCCTTTGCTAAGGCCAGTAGCGAAAGCACGAAGTGCATTGGAGCAGTGCTGTTCTGCAATTGTCAGCCTCCACACAAGAGTACAGCCGGGCCCGCACCTTGACCCAGCCGTCGTCGGAGCCAGAGATGAAGTGCATGGGATCGGAGTGGCAGAAGTCCACCGTCCAGATGCGCTTCTCGTGCGCCTCATACTCCGCCAGCTGCTGCCCCGTGCCCACATCCCACAGCGCCACCACGCCTGCGCTCGTCAGCCAGCCATATACTTCAAGGCGTTGGAAAAAATGATCGGGGATACGAGTACGGCAGGCAGGACCTCAGGGGTGTCAGTGCGGCAGCGCTTCTGAGGGCTTTTGAGTTCGCAGAGGTTCGACACAGCTGTACCATTGGCCAGTCGCGAGGAGTGTGCCGCAAAGCTAGCACGCAATGCACAGCAAGACATGCAGTTTGTTGATCAGCCATGCTCCTTGTGTGAAGGTGAAGGAGATGCGCACCCTCGTAGTCGGAGGAGATGAGGTGGGGGCGCACGTACTTGTTCCACGACAGGCAGCTCAGCTTGGAGCGTGTGGACAGCTCCGTGTACGGCCGGTGCTGCGTCTCCAGCGGGTTGCGCATGACGTTTGCAAAGTCGAAGACGCAGATGCGCTTGGAGACGCCGGCGGTGGCGAACAGCTGCGCGTCGCGGTCGAACTCGATGCTGGACAGGATGGCGGACGACTGGCGCGCGCTCGCACGCGGCACCTGGGCCACCACCTGCACGTTTGAGAATCCGGGAGTGTGTAATATGTCGATTGGAATGACTAATAAACTTCGGATTTAGAACTTCGGAACTAGCGGCGGCAGCAAAGTTTTGTTACAATGGAGTGTCAGATGTCTGCAGTCCATTTTGTGCCAGCGACTCGCAGAGCTGGCGGGCAGGCCGCTGCCGCCGCTGACGGGCTGTTGCGGGCATCCAGGCAGGCGTCCAGCAGTGGGTTCGGCCAAGTCATTTGATTGACACGGTTCACATTTGCCTGAAGGACGATCAGGACCGCACCTGGAGACTGCCGAAATGGGTGAAGACGGACAGCATGCGCGAGAATTCGGCCAGGCCCTGCGGCTCCCACCCGGACGTCACCATCGGCGCATTCTCAATCCGCAGCCGCTTGAGCGCCGGCCGCTCCGCCGCCACTGCGTCGCCCGCTGCAGCGTCGTTCTTCGCTGCATCGCCGGCCTGGCGGTGTGACATTGGACACCATTTGCTTCGCAAACTGCCTGCCGATGCACTGGCGCCAACGCAGGAGCTGTGAATCATTCCAGCTGTGACTCATTCCCGCAATGCAGCATCCCTGCCAGGGATGTTTCAGGAACAGGGAGCAGGGCCGAGCTGGAGCAGCGCAGCCAGTGGGCGGCGAACCTGCGGCGTTGCGGGCGCGGGCTCCAGCTCCAGCGTCCGCTGCTGCTGCCGCAGCGCCAGGTAGCACTGCTGCAGGTCCTTCAGCTGCGCCGCGACGCGCTTTCGCCGCTTCTCCCGCGCCTCGTCCGCCGCCGCCGCCATCACCGCCGCGTCCGTGCCGGCGCCAACGTGGCCCGCAGCGGCGCCTGCCGTGCCGTCGCCTCGCGCGCCGGCTGCGGCGCCGCTGGTGGCTGGCGCCGCCGTCGCCGTGCTGGCGGTGGGCGCTGCCGAGGAGTGGCTGACGCCGCTGGGCTGCTCCGTGAGGCTGCCGGTCGCCCCGCTGGCTGTTGCTGCTTGCGATCTGAAAGGGAGTGCACTCAAGGCTTGAATGGCGCAGCTAAAGGGCGCACCGCAGCCGACAAGTGCAAATACAAATGGTATGCAGATCACTGAAGGCATCTCCCACATGCACAGCCACGATGCCCACAACAAAACATTGGCGAGCGGAGCGCACGTCGCGAGCGCGTCCGTGCTGGAGGTGGTGCGCTGTGGCTCTGCCGTTCTGTGGCCCCGCTCATGGCCGCGCGGCAGCTGGCTGCTGGATGACGGCAGCTCCGACGGGAGCGCTGGGTCCGGGGAGGCGTGGGGAGACGCGTGAGCGCCGCCGTCCATGCCGCCATCGCTCGGCACCTCCGATTGAGAGGCGTGCGCCTGCGGCAACGCATTTTCCATGAGACCTGGGATACTGCAGTCCCATCAGTCCCGTGCACAGTGCTGGTCCCTTTCGATGTGACTCAGAGTCCAACAGAGCGCCTTGCACGTCCCCACAATGCCGAACACGGTATCCACATTCTGTCGTTGCAGTGCCAGTACCATACTCAGAGCACAGCCACGACGCTGGCAGCAGACAGGAGCTTGCCCACCTCAGAGGGGAGCAGCAGTCCTGGCGGCCGCGCGTGCTGCTCCAGTGCGCTGCCCTCAAGCGGAGGCACTGTGGCATGCACCGGCTGCGCTGGCAAGTCCCTGGACGCCTGCGGCAGCAGCTGCAGGGCTGGTGCCGGCTGGCTGCGCGCACCGCCTACACGACAGCAGTGCAAGATCCATGATAGAGGAGCATTGATGGATTAATGGCTGGCGACATTGTGGCGGTGACCTACAGGCAGGTTGCTCTGCTTCACAGTATTTTCTTCAGACGCTGCTCAGGCGACACTGAAGCAGACTGCCGACTGCAGCGGATGCGGCTGCTGGATGCACGGTCTGTCAGGTGCTGGAGCAGAGGAACACCTGCTGCGGCAGGCGGGCTTGCAGGGCCGCTGGCCTCCTTCAGGCGAGACTGCAGCAGCGTCGCGGGCGGCGGCAGCTGCAGCAGCCCGGCGGCCAGCTCCGCAGGCCGAGGCAGCGACTGCTCCTGCTCCTGCACCAGCGATATGTCGCCCTCCAGCATCTGCAGCTGCTGCCGCAGCTCCTCCAGCTTGTGGCGCTTTGCCTCCCTGTCGACAGCGCATGGCTTGTCAAGAGCGCCAATGACATTCAAGTACAGCATGGAGAGTGCATCCTGATGCTGATCGCCGCTGAGTACTTGCTGACCACTGAGTACTTGCACATCACGTCCCTGCCGCATGAGGAGCACTCCTTCTCATGGCTGTCAACTTCCTGCTGCAAAACACTTGCACGATGGAGTGATGCAGGTCGCCCACCTGGAGAAGTTGAGGAAGTGCAGCAGCAGCTGCAGGTTGTCGTGCGTGGATCGCTGTTGAAGTGTCTGCTTGCGCGCATACAGCGCCGAAAGCAGGCCCTCCAGGTCCGCCTCGCCCAGGCCGGCGCCGTCGGAGTCCGCCTCCCGCAGCAGATGGTGAATGCGCTCGGCCGTGGAAACCCGCTGCCGCCGATCCGCCGCCTTGACCTTCGCGGCCAGCTGCTGCAGCAGGAAGTTGGGGTACACCAGGTCGAAGGTGAGGTAGGCCGCGCAGCTGGGGCAGTTCTTGCGCTGGCCCAGGTGCTGCGACACGCACGCGTAGCAGAAGGTGTGCCCGCATGCCGTCACAAACGGGTCCCGCAGCAGCGACTTGCACACGGGGCACGTCAGGTCCTCGTGCTGCAGCTGCGCCGGGTCCGCCTGGGCCGCGTGGAAGCCGCCCGGCTGCCGTGTGCCGCCAGTGGACGCGGCGTTCATGCCGCCCTGCATCTGCGCAGCGCGCGGCGATGGGGGGGCTGCGGCGCCTTTCTCTTCATGCCGCTGTGGCCGACATGACACCTGCACGACCTCGCCTGGCGCTGGAGCGTCACCAGCGCCCGAGAAACGGTGCTGCTGCAGCTGCGATCCAAGTTGAGCTCGACCAGGATTGCGTCGTGCACCTCAGATAGAGGGTCACTGCCTCTGCTCTCGGCCAAGCAAACAGCTTGCGGGTGGCCCTCAGCTGCGCAAGCGACCTCTTGAGACTGGCTACACTTCGTTTCGCGTTGGCAACATTCAACTTTGGAAGCTGCGTGGCGCGATGCGTAAACCTGGCTTGGGAGACCGCCACGACTGTCGGTGAATCTCCTGGCGGTGTCCCGTTTGCAAGACAAGGTGCAGCAGCATCACCGTGACCCCCATCACAATCCGCACCCATCTTGAGCTCTCCGTCAATACCAGCTTGCAACTGCGTATCAGCGCACGGCCAGCCTGCGAATCGACCACTAGGTGGTGGACATTGGCCGGCCAGAGATTACCTGTCTCTGTGGCAGAGGTGTCCTCGGTTTGACGGCCTCTCGCTGGCATATGCATGACATAAAACACTATTTGCATTCCAACAAGTCGCCAGCTTGAGCACAACTTAGACACCGGTGAGCAGCAGCAGCAGCAGCAGCAGCTGCGGCCGCTGTTCGGCAGCTGCGGCCACCTGACCGCTTACCCAGCACGACGCTCGGCGTTGTCATCGAAACACCCTAGGCCCTGCTGTCTACGGCTTGCCTGCCCTCATGGCGGGCTCTTTCTCGGCGGAGGCTCGTGCTGCCAGGAAGGAGCGCAAGCGCGTGCGCAATGAGGCGGCCGTCAACAAACATGCTGGAAGCATCCCACCGAAGTTCCTGTCGAAGCACTTCATCTCGGCGTTGTTCTACTTCTGTGAGCGCCTCTTCCCGGTCTGGTTTGTTTGCATGCTGCTGTATGCGAATGCTGTCGTGCAGCGTCATTGCTCATGCTGTGTTCACCCAGCATGCACGCTGACTGCGCTTCTTGTGTCATTGGACAGGGTACACACCGCTGCTCTACCTGGGCTACAAGCGCCCTGTTCAGATGGAGGACGAGTTTGCGCTGCCGCCGCACCTCAAATGCGAGGCCACATATCCGTCTTTTGCGGCGGGCCTGCAGCGGCGCATGGACACAATGAAGGAGACAGAGCAGGTGAGAGGCTACCTCTGCCATCATTGCGGAACAGGGACCCGGTGTTTCGCTTTCACCGCTGATCTTCCATTCATATTGTCACAGGGGCGCTTGAAATTTGAACGCACTGAGGCCGGCAAAATCGCGCCGCACCTGTGGGCCTCCCTCTTCAGCCAGCACTGGCTTTGGCTGCTGGCGTCGGTGTCAATGCAGGGCATCTACAACGCCTTTAACTTCAGGCCAGTGGACTTGCGGTGTTGCTGTGCGTGACAGTGTTGAACCATGTTGCTGTGGCTTCGTCACATTGCGACGCATCCACCGACCTCCTGCATTGCCTCTTGCAGCGGCCCAGTAATCCTGGGCAAGATCGTTTCCTTCCTGCAGCAGTCTGCTGTTTACGATGCAGCGCAAACCACGCCTCTGGTGCGTCATCTCGGGTTCCTTTTCGAGCTTTCCCAAGCCTGGAGCAAGCCTTAGCGACATTCGACCTGGGCGGCCGTCGACCGCTTCTGGTCTTCCTGTCGCCTTCATGTGACATTGTGCAATCGTTCACGTGGCTGAGCCGTTGTTGTGGTTGTTGCCAGCCCCCCGGCCTCCCGCCGCCGACCAAGCCGAACGTGGGCAGAGCCTACCTGTACGCGGCGCTCATTTTCGTCTTCCCGCTGGTCGGCGCCATGGCGCTGGTGCACTCCAACAGGCTGGCCATCCAGGTCCAGATCAAGCTGCGCGCAGAGCTCACCTCTGCGGTGTACCGCAAGGCCCTGCGCCTCAGCGCGAGGTGCGGTGATGCAGCCTTGATGTGTCCGTCTTCCTGCAGCATGTGCTGCGGCATCTATAGTGTTGAAAGAAGCACTCCTGCGGCTGTGCAGGATGCTGATCTGGCTCGTTTCTCACTCCTGCAGGGCCAAGCAGCAGACAGAGACTGGGCGCATTGTCAATCTGATGTCGGCGGATGTCAACAATGTCATGGTGCGGTGCTCTGACCCCACGCCTTGTTTACCTATTCCGGCTCTGCGTTCTGCCAGTGAAACCCTTCCTTGCCTGCAGAGGCCTTTTTCCCTTCCGACCGCAGCATTTTATCTGTTCTTCGCAGCAATTCTTCTACCCCATGATGTCCCAGCTCATCGTAGCGCCCTGCATCCTCATCGCAGCCCTCATCCTGCTGTGGTTCCAGATCAGGTATGTTGCGTTCTTTTATGCATGTGCCTGAATGTTCGTTTGGCCTGTCAGCATTGCCTCCTTGAGCAGTGTGTCATGGACTACTCATGGTTGTTTCTATCAGCCCCTTCGCATGAATCAGAGGCCCATGCCGCAGGTGGGCCACATTCATCGGGCTGGCAATGCTGCTGATGAGCTCGCCCGCGACGGGCTTTTTCGTGAAGCGGCTGACGGGGCTACGGCGGCGCATGCTAATCGAGACCGACTCGCGTGTCAAGCTCATGAACCAGCTGCTGACGGGCATCCGAGTGCTCAAGTTGTACGCCTGGGAGGCCGCTCAGGAGGCTGCGGTGAGCACCATCTTCTCGCTTGTGCTGAATCATTTCCGTGAATTCATGCTGCACGTCAAGGCCCGGCCATTGCCTTGTTCTCGGTTGCTGGGTCAGTCTTTTTACATGCAACATCATGTCACCGCTCTCAAGTGCTGTCCATTCACATCCTCAGGTGCTGGAGGCACGGCGGCGGGAGTTGGGGCGGCTGCGGCAGGCCATCCCGGCGCGTGTGGGCATGCAGGTGCTGCTGTTCGCAACGCCCACGCTGGCGGCTGTGTTCAGCTTTGCCGCGTATGGCAGCGCCGAGCCCAACAACTTCACCGCGCCCCACATCTTCTCCGCCATCGCCTACTTCTCCATCATGCGCTTCCCCCTGGTGAGCGGCACTCAGACCTGGAATGCACGTTGCTGTTGATTGTGCTGTTGATTGTAACAGCAATCAGTCGGGCTAAGCTGCCAAGTCTGTTCTGTTGGGATTGTGTTCGACACTTTCTAGTTGAAGCTATTGCGATCGTTTCATTCTCTCTGTCGTGCAGGTGTTCCTGCCCTTTGCGCTGGTGCAGCTGGGCAATGCGATGGTGTCCATGCGGCGGCTGAACCAGTTCCTGGTCATGGAGGAGCGCAGCGACGAGGTGGAGAAGCTGGACACCCCTGGCGCCAACATCGATGACGCCGACTTCTTCTGGGCCGAGCCGCCCAAGCCCAAGGTGTGTGTAGTCTCGTGCATGAAGTTTATCGCGCCAAAATTCTCTGCTTTGTCGCAGCTGCCCCCATGGGAGGTGCCCTTGTGCGAGACATGCAGATCGCTGCGGCCGTCAGACGATGCTCATTGCCAATCCAGAGCCTGCTGTTCACCTGGCTCATGTCCATACCATGGGGCTTTCAATGCCGGAGGAATCGTGTTAGACCTTGATTCCTGGAACCTGCAGGAGGACCCCAAGGTGGTGAAGAAGCAGCAGCGGCGGTGGCGACGCAAGCGCGGCCTCAAGGGCAGTGAGGGCAACGAGGCTGAGGCGCTCCCCCTCACCCTCGTCAAAACGGTGAAGGCAGACGCCCAGGTGTGTGCCAGCGTCTCGGATCCTGATCCTGTGTGCACGGCCTGCAGTGCAAATCCCTGGTCGGTGCGCTGCTGAGGGTCTGTGCGCTGCTGAGGGTCTGTGTGACATCAAGTCCGCATGGCCACAGGCATGAGAAAAAGTCGTCTTTTAACCATGCGGCTCCTCTGTCGCGCAGCCGGCGGCGATCGAGGCGCTGAAGGTGGACCGCAACAGCTCGGACATGGACACAGCGATGGAGGAGGAGGCCAAAGTGGGCGGCGTGCCCAGCAGCCGCAACAGCGGCAGCGACGCCGCTGCGGGGCCGCCCAACCTGCAGGTGGCGGCGCTGCGCAACATATTGGGCACTGAGGCCGAGCAGCAGGTGCGCCGGAACCTTGCCAGTCTTGTGTTGCGTTGTCCCTCCCTGCGCTAGCCTGCACCCCATTGCCTGCCTTGTTTTGCTTGATGACACGAGCTGCAGCCGCTGACCTGCCTGCATTCGCAGCTCAGCAATGCCACCACATGTTCACCTGTGAGGGACGCATAATCATTGCTCGCCTCGACTCAAAATGGCTCGTTGCATGGCTGACGCATGCTGTATTTCCTCACAGAAGCTGGCGGAAGCGGAGGCGGCGCGCGAGGCGAAGGAGGGCGCCGCATCCTGGTGGCTGCATGACGTGAACGCGACGCTGCGGCCGGGCCAGCTGTCGGCGGTCGTCGGCCGTGTTGGCTCCGGCAAGTCCAGCCTCATCTCAGCGCTGCTGGGGGAGATGGAGCGCTCCCGGGGGCGCGTCGCGCTGGGCGGTCGCATGGCCTACGTCGCGCAGCAGGCCTGGATCCTGAACGACACGCTGAAGAACAACGTTCTGTTCGGGCAGCCCTTCGACGAGGCGCGCTGGGACATGGTCGTCGCGGTGCGCCTTTCTTTCGTCCCTCATACCTCCAGATGTTTGCCTTGGTGCAAATGCTGTTGAGTCTGATGCCTGCACGTTTTTGCTCTGCCGTCGGAAATGCAGAGAATGCGCTGGTCACACAAGAACTTTGTGCAAACTGGCTTTTGTCAGGTACAAGAGTTACTGCAGATGCTTCAGGATCGCTGCTCACGTCCGTTTGCTTGTCCAATGGGTGCAGGCGTGCAGCCTGGCGCAGGACCTTGCGGTGTTGCCGGGCGGTGCGGAGACGGAGATCGGCGAGAAGGGCATCAACCTGTCGGGCGGCCAGAAGCAGCGCATCAGCATGGCGCGCGCCGTCTATGCAGGTGGGCTGCATTCTGTGATCGCAGCAGAGTGCCGTGATTGTTGCCTTTGTGGGGCACATGAAATCATGTTGAGTGCGGGACCCGCCACCCCGACCACCAAAGTAGTCCTGCACTGGATTAATTTGCGGGATATATCCGGGATAATCTCGGGATATATCCCCGCGGCAAGCTGGAAAGAACAGTCTCGATGCTGGAATCGCTGCTGGCAGAGCAAGCAGACATCGAGCAGTGTTTCAGCCTGCTTACTACTGGAATAGTCCTCAGAATGCCGTTTAGGACCAAGCAATAAAATGAGTGCTGTTTGCGGTGCAGATGCGGACTTCGTCATCATGGACGACCCGCTGTCGGCGGTGGATGTGCACGTCGGCCGCCACATGTTCACCGCGTGCATCCGGGATGCGCTGAAGGGCAAGACCCGGCTGCTGGTGACCAACCAGCTGCAGTACCTGCCCATGTGCGATCACATCATCTTCATGAAGGAGGTGCGCGACGCTTGGTCGCCGGAGGGAATACCAGCGGGACACTGACTGACTGACTGACACTCTGCGTTGGTTTAGAGCTGCCACGCCTTTGCCTGATGCATTGCTAGAGCCACATCGCAGACGTGTCCTCGTTTCCGATCAGACGTGTGGTGCGGCTGCAGGGCCGCATCGCGGCGCAGGGCAGCTACGAGGAGGTGCAGCAGCATGCAGGCATGGTGGAGCTGCTGTCGGAATTCAATTCCACCGGCAAACGCGACGCGGTGGTGCTGGGCTCCGCATCCTCCGGCGACGCAGACGTCGAGGACTCAGACGCGGACGTGCCTGAGGTGCATTTCGAGTTTCACACGCCTGCATTCTGGTTGTAGTTTGGTTGTAGTTTGTAGCCGCGTCCCTTACTTGCATGGAGTGGCCTGCAGCCTGCTTGGTCAGGTCGAGTGTGGTTCTGCAGCCGGATTACGACGAGCTGCGGATCGAGGAGCGCGTCACGGAGGACTTTTTGGGTGCTGCGCCGCGCGCCGCCGGCCTCGTGGGCGCTGGCCTGCGCCGCCGCCCCACCTTCCGGGTGCGCTCACCTCATTTGTGGCACTTCTTGCACCTTGTTTTGGGCAAAATTGCATGTCTGGACACCCGGAAGGCATTCCAGTGCACCGCATGCTAGCCCTTCGTCTGTTCACGCCTTTTCCGCTGGGGCAGCAGTTGCACAGCGGTTCTTGCATGCGCAAAAAGGCGTGAACTGGCTGTGCGATGCATTTGCACCCAATGATCGTGCAGCGCCGCCACATGCAGGTGGACGACGATGGTCTGGGTGCAGACGGCGATGACGCCGAGGAGGCCTCGGGCCGGCTGGGCGGTCGCGCCGCCTCGGGCCAGCTGGGCGACGGTGGCAGACGAGACAGCTTGCACAGCAGCGGCGGCATGCTGTCCCTGCCCACCTTCAAAGCGCAGCGCCGCAGCGCCTCTGGCGACCTCGAGAGCGAGGTGCGCTGCACTCCGTCCTACTTCGTCCTATGTTTAGCCCCCTTTTCCAGCAACTGGTTGTCAGATGTGGATCATGAGACAGATGTGGATCATGAGACCACCACATCCCCTCTCATCCGGCGCCCCCGAAGATGTCTGGTGTCCGGCGAGTGGGATCGACACCTGTCACCCGTTGATCCAGCCGCTCCTGTTGATGCATCAATGCTTGTTTCCGCAGGAGGACAGCATCCAAGGCAGCCGGCGGTCGCTGGGGGGCAGCCGCAGGTCCTTTGCCGACGGCCGAGACCCGGCCACCGTCAGCAGGCGGTCCTTTGCCAGCGCGCGCGATCCGGCCAGCAGCCGCCGCTCGCTCGGCGCCGGCTCCGCCAAAGCAGAGGAGGTCGACCAGGTGTCCTTCTATTTCCTGGTGTACTCCAACTTGATGCACGAGCTGCCTGACATGATGCCTACCCTGAGCTGCTTGTTCATGCAGTGGGGCAAATACTCCCCTTGTCGCATTGCTCACACTTTCACCTTGAAGCGCCTGTGTGAATGTCTTGTGCCGCTGTGCCGCAGGAGCAGGGCGGCGCGCCGCAGGGCAAGGGCGAGCTGATCGTCAAGGAGGACCAAGAGCTGGGCCAGATCGGGTACAAGGTGTACTGGTACTACATGAAGGCGTACGGGCTGTCCTCCTGCGCCGCCCTGCTGGTCTGCTGGTCTGGCGAGCAGAGCATCCGTGTGCTCACCAACTGGTGGCTGTCGCAGTGGTGAGGTTCGGGCACGCTTGGCCCCCCTTGCTTGTACCGCATGATGCCTCAGCCATCATTCTGTCGTTCTGAAGTCGTTATGAAATCTGATGTTCATTCTTCAGTTTACAGCACTATCCTGTTTACAGCACTATCCTGTTTACAGCACTATCCTAGTCAAACACCTGTGACACCCGTGACACGCAGGACGGCAGCGGAGGGCCGAAACCAAATCGCACGCGAGCTGGGCCTGCCTCAGAGCAACGACCGCGCCCGCTACATTGTGCGCATTGCCTTCTCCTAGCTGGTTGTCATCGTAAGGCTGCAAAGGGAATCCTCCATCTGACGTTGATATGCTGCTGCATTCGCCTCTCGCAAGCAAGCCAGCAGCACAGTAGCTCAGGCGATGCTGTCCTGACTTCTGCCTGTCACAAATCTTGCAGGGCGGCTACCTGGGTTTCGCCGTGGCCTTCGTCGTTATGACGGCGGGGCGCTCGATTCTGAATCTGTACTCAGCGTGGGGCGCCAGCCGCTCCATCCACGCCAGCTCGCTGCACAAGCTGGTCGGCACCTTCGTCCTGTTCTTCGACACCACGCCCATCGGTCGCGTGCTCAACCGCTTCAGCAAGGTGCGGCGCCTGCCAGCCTGCTGCAAGCGGTGGGCCTGCTCGTACCGGGCAGCAATCTGGTGCAGTTCAAGGTCGTGTGCAGATCACCAGGACGACTGAACCCTGTAAGCCAGTGTTTCAGCGCTGCCGCAAGGCCCATTGACCTCTGCTGACTGAAATTTCTGCAGGACACGGACGACATGGACTACCTGCTACCGCAGTCCGTCACCGAGCTGGGCAACTGCATCATGCAGCTGCTGTCCACCATGGTGCGCTGCTGCTGCCCTCCTCCGAGATCGACGCGTCGTCATCGCCCGCCGGCCTGCACGTTGTGGACCAATGATGACGCCAACGGCAGCTACCAACAGCATGTCGAGTTCGTGCTCGCTGGCCGCAGCCCCTCGTCATCCCGCAAAGGATGCCCCATTCTTTTTCGAGTCGTCCTTGATGTCCCTGTCCCCGACATCTCTTGTGTGCTGGCGCGCGCAGATCTTCATCTCCATCATCCAGCCGTACTTCCTGGCGGGCATGTTCCCGCTCATGGTGCTGTACTTCTTCGTTCAGAAGTTCTACCGCGCCTCGTATATCGAGATGCAGCGCATTGACGCGACGACGCGCTCCCCCATCTACGCGCACTTTTCCGAGACGCTCACGGGCGTGGAGACGCTGCGCGCCTACGGCTTCCAGGAACGCTTCGCAATGTCCAACGAGGCCAAGATCGACTACAACCACAGGTCCGCGCGCCTGCCGGGTGCAATGTGGACTTTTCTTGGCAGCTGTGGGGCTGTGGTGGTGTGGCGGGCGCTATCGGCTGGGGCGCAGCCTGCCATAGCCCCCCACCATGCATTGGGCGTGTGCATCAATCGCGCATTGAATAGCGGCTGTTCAGGCCCAGCATTTGCAGCGCCACAGCGGCGTTTCTGTCAGGCTGCACCAGCTCTGGAAATATGTATATCTAAGAGTATATCGCAAGTCCAGCGTGTCTCCCTTCCGAAATGCCAACGGCTTTGCTGCGCAGGGCATACTTCTCGCTGCGCATGGCGGACCAGTGGCTGAGCTGGCGGCTGGACTGCATCTCCTCCTGCCTCATCCTCGTCGTCGCCATGCTGGCCATCGCGCAGCGCAAGAACATCTCGCCGTCGCTCACCGCCCTGTCGCTCACAGAGGTGCGCTGCTGACGCAGGTGCCCCTGGAGGCGGCGCCGCAGAACCCAGTGCGGCACATCTCTACATCTAGAATCGGTGGCAGCGAGGTGGCAGAATTCACGTTTTTCCTGTCATTTCTGCCACTTGCAGAATGCCTCCTGCCAGGGCTTTTGGCACTGGCAGAATGCTGAGATTCCCGTCTTCTGTGCGGGATTACCTCACCAGGGTGACTAACCAGCATCGGTGCGGGTTCGAACCCGGCTGGCGACCAGCAACCTTGAACTTTCACCCAACTTTGTTGCAAGCTTGCACTGAAATCAATTGAAACAATGAATCAAGCTTTCACTGTAGGTGCTGGACGTCACCGGGTTCCTCAAGTATGCGGTACAGGCGGCCGCAATGTTCGAGACGCGCTTCAACAGCGTGGAGCGCCTCATGGCCTACATACAGCTGCCGCAGGAGGCGCCCGCCACCATCGACGCCACCAAGTGCGTGCACCTGCGAACGACCTGCCTGTGGCCAGCCGATCAACTTGAGTGTCCTTATCTCAGAGGCGTACATTTCCAGGAGCACCTTCGACCTGGGAACCACAGCAGCAGATCTCCACCTCGCCCGCTCGCATCAAGCCGTTACCTTGCGTCAAGACGAGTGCTGACATGCACGGTTTTTCGCTTCTGCAGGCCGGAGGACAATTGGCCGATGGAGGCGCGGCTGTCATACCGGGGGGTGTGGATGCGGTACCGCCCCGAGCTGCCGCCGGTACTCAAGGGCGTCACCTTCAACATCGCCGCTGGCGACAAGATCGGCATCTGCGGCCGCACTGGCAGCGGCAAGTCGTCGCTCATCGTGTCGCTCTTCCGCATCGTCGAGCCCTACAAGGTGCGAACCGTTCTCTGAACTGCTTGGCTGAGTGTGTTCGTGTCGCTATGACATCGCCGCCACAGGACATTGCTGCCAGGGGACATTGCTGCCAGGGGCAGCGCATAGCGCTCTGCCATCTTGTGCGGTGCTGCAAATCCACCCCGCCTCAAGCAATAACACAACTACGTTTGGAGCCGTCTTGCGCCGCCTCATCACCTCCAGAGCTTCTTGGCAACCCCAGCTGTCTTGGCGCGCGCTTCCTGATGGACGGGGTGGACCTGTTGACGCTGGGCCTGCCTTGAGGTTTTAAGGTGTCTTGACCAACTGTTTGGCGTGCAGGGCTCCATCCTTATGGACGGGGTGGACCTGCTGACGCTGGGTCTGCAGGAGGTCCGCAGCCGCATCGCCGCCATCCCCCAGGTCCGCTGCCAATGCAGCACCAGTGCAGCACCCTGTCATCTTTCGTGAATCGCCGTCATCAGCAGGGAGCTGTTGCTGGCTGCTTCCACATGTTTCAAGGTTCCTGGCTTCAGCTGCCCTGCTAGTGCTCGAGACTGGCCACACAGAAGAGGCGGGCTTTGGTTGACCGCTCCGCAAACATATGCTCAGCTGTTTGTAGTTGCTGCAACAGGACCCGGTGCTGTTCTCCGGCAGCGTGCGCACCAACCTGGACCCCTTCAGCCGGCACACCGACCCACAGCTGTGGGAGGCGCTCGGCCACGTCAACCTCAAGGTGCCGCCACCTCTCCTACACATGTCCTTTGTGCTATGCATGTCCCGCAAGAGATGATGCTTGTCAGCTTTTTAAAAAAAAATTCGGAAATTAGCAAGGATGCACATGTCGAGCGAAGTCAATTTCCTCTGAATTTTTCTCAGGTCCTCGGAGTTCTTCCCTTGAGCACAGCTGCCAAGATGCTGAGCCAGGCGCGTGCTTACGTGTAAAGCGCCTCTGCCCCAACAGGACACAGTCAAGGATGCAGAGGGGGGCCTGGACGGTCGCGTCGCGGAGGGCGGCGAGAACTGGAGCCTGGGCCAGCGGCAGCTGCTGTGCGTGGCGCGCGCGCTGCTGCGCCGGCCGCGCGTGCTCGTCGCTGACGAGGCCACCGCCTCGGTGGACGGCCAGACGGACGCCCTCATCCAGGTGAGCTGTTGTCTTTGTCTCAGCGTCTCAGAGCTCTTGAGTGGCTCTGGCTCCAGGTGTGCAGCTTGGCCAGCCGCGCCGGCGGTGTGCTGTCGGGGTCAGCGTCATGCTTGCGGCATCAGAGCGCATTCGCCCACGCCGTCCTAGGTCCATTTAATGCTGTGTTTGACCTTTCCAACTAGTGAGACAGCACACACAGTGCGACGCGCACATCTTGGCTGACCGCTGTTGTTGGACGCGTGCAGCGCACCATCCGTGCCAACTTCCAGGACTGCACCTGCCTCACCATCGCGCACAGGTGAACCTTCTTCATTACCTTCACCAGCACATTCACCAGTACATTCACCAGCAAGACCTACCTTCTTCATTACCTTCACCAGTACATTCACCAGCAAGACACTGTTCAGCTTAAATTTGGAAGCGAATTGGCGCGCAGTGCGCATCGTCTGCGTGACAGGCCCTGCACTCCTGACGCCTTTTGCTGATATGAAACTCGGACTGAGATCTTATGTCTTCCCACACAGGATCAACACGATTCTGGACAGCAACAAGGTGTTGGTCATGGACGACGGCGTCGTTGCAGAATTTGACAGGTGCGGCATCTCATGGTTGGCGAGATTAAGCTGCTGTTTCGACAGCTCCGCCTGCGTGCTGACTCTGCACAATTTGTGCCACATGGGAAGCCCCTGGAGCTCACATGGTTTTGTCGTTCATGCTGCGCAGCGTGCCCGCCCTGATGGCGCAGCCCGCGTCCGCCTTCCGCAGCATGGTCGTTGAGGCTGGCCTGGGAGGGGCATTCGGCGCTGAGGAGCGCTCCGCGTACCGATGACCCGAAAACCGCTGGGGATTGATCTCACCACTCTAGGTAACAGTCGCATGCTGTTGTCGCAAGAGGTCGGAGAGTTGTGGTTGTCGGACATAGCTTAGAGGGGATGGAACTTTGCAGTCGATCATAGCCAGTTTTGCCTTTTTAACCTGGCACAGGTGCATGAACATTGCACGTTGCTAGACTGTCTGGTTGTCTGCGTCGGGCCTTGTACGAAGATTATTGCACGTGATTGTAATTGCGAAGCAACCCATCAAAAGCAGGAAGGCCAGATGTACAAGTGCCATCAGGCCATAACATATCTGATTAGGTAGCTCCAATTGTCGTTCGCACCAATCAAATTTTGGGCTATTTCTGTAGTTTGCGCACGCTTGCCGTCCGTCCACATGAGACAGCTCAGCAGTCTCGCAACATGGGCGCGGAGTCGATGCTAGAGCGCGAGCGCCGCATTCGCCGAAAAGTGGAGTCGATGTGCGTGGCAATTGCGCCATCAACATTCTCTGCATGCCTTCACAGGTGCAATCTGAGCCACTAGCGCCAGCAGCAGCATCACATGCGTGTGTGTTTGCAGATTCAACAAGCGGGAAGAAGATTTTGCAACAAGGGCTGGGTATGACAACTACCTGGAGGAGCGCGAAGACATTGCCTTCAATTTGATAGAAGTAATCGACGTGCCGGCAGCCACGGAGCGCCTCGCTCGATACGAGCGCGAGAATGCCGACAGCATCGTTGCAGTGGCAGCGCGCCAGGTGAGTTTAGATGAGCTGATGGGAATGCCGCTCCCAGGATGCCTTCATGGCCTGTCCGCAACTAAGCCTGCTGCGCTCCTCCCCTGCAGGCTGAGGAAACGCGGCAAGTGGAGGCAGCTGCGGCATTGCGAGACGGCGATGGGGAAGCCACGTCCTCTCTGACGGCAGCTGCGGCAGCTGCCGAGACGCAGCACGCGGAGGGGCACGGCTCAGTGCAGTATGCGGCGGCACAGCCTGGCACATCCGACATGCGGTATGGACCGTGCCTGTACTCATGTGTAGTGTGTTGCTCTTTGTATGCTGCACGAACTGACATTGCGTAGCATGCAGTGACCTTTATTGTCAGATATGGACCACAGAAAGATCTGTATTGTGCGCAGAACTGGGCCGGCAGCGCAAGTTGCGCAGGCAGACGCTAGCCACGTGTATCCAGCACGAGATAAAAACCTGGTCGACAGGCAGCTGCATGCGCTGATGGCAAAAGCGAGCGGCTGGGATCCGGGACTGGTGAATGTGCGAGCGCTACAGCAGGCTTACGGCTCATTGGCGGTCTAGTTCCTCACAGCAGTTCTGCAGCAGGCTTACAGCTCATTGGCGGTTCATATTATAAGCGCAATTCGCAACGCTTTGGACGCGATCGTATAATACATCGAGAAGGTCAAGGCAATTGCGGCAAAAAGAATCGGGCTCTAGAGTCAATCTGGACTGAAAGTTGCACTGAAACCGGTTGATTGCGACACAGAGCTTCACTGCGGAGACACGTCGGCAGCCACCTTGGCGTCAACGTCTTTGCCCCAGCCCAGCAGCTTGAACAGCGTGGCGGTGGAGCTGCCCATGAAGGGCTTCATGAAGCCGAAGATGGGGACCTGTATGAGGGAATTTAGAGCATCAATTGCACCGAATGCTGACGCCCAAGAACGGCGCACAAGAAGGCGGCCTGCAGCAGCTCGAAGCACACTGGAGTGAGGTACTCACCGACTTGTTGTGCCAGACCTCGATGTGGCTGAGGATCTTGCCGCTGTTCTTCTCGATCTCCAGCGTCGTCGTGGCCTCGATGTCCACCTTCTCCGGCATGAGGTGCTTCGAGAAGAAGCCATTCTTTGCTGTGACGTAGGCCTGCGTGTTCTGCATCGCTGCCTGTAGCGACAGAATACAGTGTCAATATCAGAGGCATGGCCGGCAGACGAGGCCTGAAGTCGCTGCGCCAGGCGAAAGGCATCCATGCTCCACACAGTGCAGGTTGAGGCAAGAGCCGCCGGCCAAGGCCGGTTGAGTCGCGAACATGGCAATGGCGCACCTCGTAGACGCCCTCCTTGCTGCCTTCTGTGACCTTCAAGTCCTTCTGCGTGATGTCGACGCTGGAAAAGATCTTGATCAGGCTGTAGAACTGCGCAACAAGGGGAAACATGAGAGCTCCCAAGGCGTCCCATGTGGCTCGCGTTGTGAGGCATCAGCATGCGGGTGACGCTGTCGGAACAGCAACGTCTATTATCAAACGTGACATGAGGCATCGTACCTCCAGCGCGATGTCCGTGTGCCCCTTCACTTTCATCAGCGGGTCCTGAAATATGGCAGTGTCGGCGTAGCGCTCCCTATTGTAGTATAAGACACGCAACGTTGCCAGGCACCCTCGCGTTGGCGCGCAGATAGCGCCAAACGTTCCATCTTGCAGACCTTGCCATCTTTGCCAGTCTTTGACAGTTTTTGGAGTGCGCTTGCAGCACACCCCACAGGTTTTGAAAGCCTGCAACTCCAGGTTGCGTGTGCGAACTCACCGGATGATGGTGCTCTGCTGCTTGACATCTCTGTTCTGGAACATGACCAGCATTTCTGACACGGCCGCCTGGACGACTTGCGGCACAGGGGTAATCGCTTGCTTTGCTGCAGCTGGAGAGGCCATGATTGCGATGATCAGGAGGAGTGCAAGGCGCAAGTTCATCGTTAACTAAAAACGCAGTTAAATCGACACAATCTGACAAGTTCACAGGCAAGTGACGCTGAAGAAATCTGTGCAGCCAGTCATCGGGAAGCTACTGCGAATTTGGAGGAGTATGTAATGTGCTGAACTAATCAAAGCCCTTGGAACTGGTCAGATGGCCCGTACGTTTCTGTACGGTGACGGGTTGATTTGGCAGAGTGCACAGCCTTCTTGTTGCAGCATTCGACATCCCCGTGTATTCCCTCAGCAGTAATCGGAAGACATCGCATGGTAGAGCGTGCCCGCGGGTAAACTGCAGCCCTCGCTGCTGATCAGATACCTCGCTTGGCAGTGTATGCACGCAACAGCAGCCAGCCTTGCACATATCGATACGCAATACCATCGCAATCAGTTTCGGTAGATTGTGGGAACTCGATTCAACTGGGAATTCAGACGACGGACACCATCGCATTCGCGGGACCCAACACAACAGGTCCGCCTGGAGCCCGGGATGGTTGCCTCCCCTTGACATGCTCAATGCTCAAGGTCAGTCACACAGTATGATGCAGTATCGGTGCAACAATCGCAGGTGGGAGCATGACGAAGTCAAGGGAGGTGGAGCGGCTGGACGTTATGATAGCACGGCGGGACACGGGCGCCAATGCCATCATGATTGTGGCAGCCTTGATCGCCCACTGTGGCGTTCACATCTGTGCTTGCGCCTCCTGCATCTCTCAACTGCCATCTGGCACAGTCATCGGCTCAGTCTGCGGCCTTGACGCCAAGCTTGGCAGCAGACATAGCGAATGCCATTGAGTCGATGTATGTCCCGCGCGCGGGGCAAGCCAAGCGTAAGTGGTGGCGGTGTGGCTGTCGTTTGGTGCGGCTGTTGCCTCTCTCATGCTTGCCCTCTCATTTTTGCCGGTGATTGCCGATGGGGAGGTGACAGGGACTGTCCATACGTTGTATGCATCGAGCGGCCACCTTTTGCTAATTTCAATATCCACGGGATCAGGGGCGTTCCTCTGTGCTGGACACATCACCCTATATCTGAATGTCGGCAAGGCGTGCTACTGGGCAATGACCACCATCGTCGTCCTGGTTCGCTTTTGATCAGCTTCAGCTTTTGGCGGTATGGTAGCTTTGAAGCCACGGCTACAGAACTCGTGTTGCGGCTGCGCTGAAACAGCAGATCAGTGAGAACGTCAATGAAGGGTAACCCCAATCAGTTGTCCGGTAGAGTGTCAGAAGACTGTTTGATCTGTTGCCGCTGCGCTGCACGCGGTACCTTCTCTGGTGTGCAGACAGGATGGTTGTTGCTGAGGTGATTTAGAATGCATGGGGGATGAGGTGGGCTCAGTTACCAATTGGTAGTTGGAATGTGTGACCTAGGAATTCAAATTTAGTGATGCGTCTACTCAGGAAGGCACAGACGTAAGCTCCCGTTCTTAGAGAGTGCATGGTCGATTCCTGCGCAGGCGCGCATGTGTTTGGCTAGCAGCTAAATACCATTTTTTTAATTGGGTGTCGCATAGCATATTGCTGGCAGGTTGCCGCCGCTAATGACAAGCGTTCACAGCCCGAGGCACTGCCAATAAAATTCGGAGCATGTCCCAATGTCATGCACACAGACTCCCTGTCCCATTGCTTTTGACAGGTCAATTGGCGATGTCGACTGAAGACAAATGGGGGCTGCGGCAGGCCTTCAAGAAAGGTCAGGGCAAAAGGGGCCGGCCTCGCATTCCTTATGCCTTACGTTTTCTTAAACCGGGCACCGGCGAGGTGCACCAAGCTTCTCGCCAGGTCTCGCCTCGCTATCTTGGGTTCGTCACGCGCCTGCCCGCATTTTCGTACCTATTCAAATTGCGTGGCGAAGGCGTCTCGCAGACAAAGGCGCACTGCTGCTGGCATCAATAACAGCCGAGTGCCGGCCCTCCCAATGACATGCACACAGACTCCCTGTCCCCTTGCTTTTGACAGGTCAATTGGCGATGTCGTCTGAAGCACATGAGGTATATGTTGTCAGCGGTCAAGTCATTTGAGTTGCCCGGAGGGTATCTCTGTCACGTCTGTCTGCTCACGGCACGCTGCAGACATGTCTGCACAGCTAAGTGCTCTTGCCGCGCGCGGCCCGCCACGCTGACCAGTCCGCGAGCGCCTGCCGCTGCCGCGCATTCAGCTTCGCCTTCGGCCGCGCCCGCTGCACGATGCGGTGCGCGACTGTGAAGTTCGATGCCGTCCCGTCGGCCACCAACGCCGCGCACAGCATAACGTTCGAGCGGCCGTGGCCATGTGCGCAGTGCACATACACGCTGCGCCCCGCCTGCTTCTGCTTCAGCGCCCACTGCACGCCCTCCTCGATCTGGGGCACCGATGGGGCTGCAAGGACACAGGAATACGGACTCAGCAAGCGATTTTTGCAGCTGGCGAAACTTCGTTGGACCTCACGATATAACCACACAGCAGACAGCTTTCGTCAATCTGCAGCTCACCTTGGGTATCCCAGCACCGGGCATTGTTGTTGTACGGCAGAGACCTGAACCGCAGACACAATACATCATCGTAAGCCAGTTCAGAACTGTGCCACACGCACAGCATACCCAAATGGGATCGTGCCGTCCATCATGTCTGCATCTGCAGCTGCGGCAGACGCTTGGCAAGACGGACCTGTGCTTGGGCCGCAGCGGCAGCTCGCACGTCAGATCTAGAATTGCCCCTGCATCAGCAGGCAGCGGCTGCTTGGCCCCCACCCAGGCGCCCAGATACCTGCGGAGCACGCATGGCAGTCATCCCTGAAGTGCGAGTACATGCACTCACAAGATGTTGTGTGCCGCAGCAGTGATTCCAACAGTTGCACCAGTTTCAGGCGTCAGTTGCACGCGCACCAGCCTGGTGCTATCTTGTTCCACGCCGGCTCCGACGATATGCGGCGCTGGATGGACAGCTTGGTCCGCAGGCCCAGGTGGTAGGGCCAGAACAGGCCCAGGCCCCACCAGCTGATCTGCCCATCCGGCCTCTGCGCGCACAGCAGACACCGCTGTTGGGTGCATGCACAGCAGACACCGCTGTTGAGTGGAAGCGACATTCAACAGAGCGGACCTGCACCGACCCAGAGCATGCACAGCAAGCAACACGCTTGTTTAACGAGGGTCTTGCAGCACCGCTCTTCACTGACCTTGCCCAGGAGCCAGGTGGTGTGCGCGGCAAACTGCGGCGACGCGGCGGTCGCCACCACGAAGCCTGCGGCGGCGGTGTGCGCCAGGGCGAACGTCAAAAGCGTGTGTTGGCGCTTGTGGGCCAGCAGAGCGAGCGTTGCGGGGAGGATAGAGACAGTAGCAACGATGCTCGAGAGAGTCAGCAACCCCATGTTGCGTATGACGCTGCCGCTGCACTCGTTCACTGCTGTGCTGCCAACCCGGATCCGTCAGCGCCACTCTGCCGGCGGAGTGAGTGCACGTATCTGGAGTGTTAGGCAAGGCGCGATCGATGCTGCGTGACCTGCTGGCCCTCTGCTGGCAGCTGCCTCGCAGGAGTGAGTATGTGTGCTCAATGCAGGCTCGAGTCCAGCATTCGGAAATCTACACGTCCCGCGCGAGCGATGGTCAATGTGCATGTGGTATCATGGAATGCGGAGCAACGACGCTGCTGGACTTGGTTGCTGACCTGGCATGCGCTGGCAACAAACTCCTAGGAGTTGCGCTGTTCTCTGGTCGCCTGGCCGGCACAGATACTGCGCCACCCTTGCCAGCTCAACGCACAAGCCACACAATCGTGCAGCGGCTTGTAGGTGACGCGGGCTCTCTCGTGGCCGGGCACGTCGTGAACCAGTCGCTGGCTGATCGCAGCTATATTGAGGCAGCCCACGTCTTGATCGGCCTTGACACCTGGCAGGGCTGCACTCGGTGGCCGCAGACCAATTTTGGAGGCCCATGGATCCCGGCGATCTCATCGAGCTGCTCTGCGACAAGTTTCCTCAGCACAGCTACGACACGGTTAAGGCAGTCCTGGCAGAGAATGACTACCGGCTCGGGCCATCAGAGCAGGCGTTGGAGGCCATGAGCGCACGGCAAGGCAGTCACGGCGCCAGCAGCTCGCAGGTCAGACTGGCCCCTGTCCACTGATCTAGACTACTCCAGCCTTGGTTTCTTCATGAGCCCTGCTGCACTGTCAGATCGGCTCCTCACACCGATCGGACTTGCGCACACCGCTTGGAGGCGTCATTGCTGAGGACCCGGCACACAAGCCAGCAGCTGTCCTCACCGGCCTCACCGCTGTACTGCCGCCGCACGTGCAGGGGTCTCACAGCCAGCAACAAGACGATAGGGAGGCGCAGATCCGGCGGGACGCCCTCCTTGCACGCTCGATGCAGGTGAGGTGCTGTTCAAGCAGTGGCCAGGCACCAGGCATGCGCGAGTACTTTGCCGTGGTATCCGTGTGGACTTTGTTGGCACTGGATTTCGAAGATGAACGCACTAATGGCAGGCTGCACCGAGGACATCGCCTGAGGCACCAACAAGCTGTGCACAATGCCTCGCAGTCGCACTCCCTGGGGGGAGGGCCGCCCATGCGCACCGCCAGCGGCGACGCTGACGACTCGTGGACGGAGACGCTCAATGTCGTCAGCACCACCCTGGAGTCGAACATGCGGACAGCGGTGAACTATGCCAGCGTTTTCAGCGGGTGGGCGTCAGACCTGATCGCCAACCTGGACCCCACGACGCTCCTATTCGAGGACGACGAGGATTACGACTACCCTGGCAGGTACTGTCACAGTTTGCCAGTAACACACACAGAAAGGATGTCTGCTGCGACCGGGAGTGGCTGCGACGCGGACCGGCCCGCACGCTTACACAGATGCAGGCCACAGTCTGAAGCCTGTAGGCACTGTCGCCTTCAGAATCCAGGCACCTGCCATGATGCTGGAATCTTGCGATCACCTGTTCATGTGGTGGGCTCACGGTGGCGCCGTCCTTCAATGCACAGCGCGCATTTGCAGTCGGATGGCTTGCTTGTATGCTTGGTCATTGATCCAGATCTACACATTGAAGATGTGGCCACTTGCGCGCAGGCCGCCGCCGGACAAGACGAAGGACAAGGAGGGGGTGTCCATCGGGCGCTCGCCGCTGAACCAGCGCAGCCGCGGCGCGCCGGAGCCGCCGCCACCGCCGCCGCACAGCGAGGAGGAGGAGGAGGAGGTGGAAGAGGAGGACGTGGACAGCCCCGCCGCCAACATCGCCTCTTGGCTGGGCGGCGACGACGACGTGTCCTACGCCAAGAAGGACAAATAATGCATGCGGCGCGAGCTAGCTAGCACACCACGGCCGAAGAAGCGGAACAACTGGTGCCGGTGAGCAGGAGTCTCATAGGGTTCGGGCGTCCTGCTCGCCTGCAAGACAAGCGCGTAATATGCACAGCTGGATGCTCGATCATCAACTAGGACGTTGCAGCTGCTATATTCATCGAAGCCGGACAGTATGGCAGATTGAGAATGCCATGCAGCCGCATCGGCAGGATGTTGCGGTTCTCAGCAGCGGCGCGGCTGATGATCAGCAGCAGCAGCAGCAGCTTGTATCAGACGAATAGATAGACGGTCGACGGAGACGAGCTGTCCAGAGTTTTGCCTCAGGACAGATTCGGAGTGGGTTTCGTGGCCGGGGTGTGTGGCTCAAGGCCACAGGTGTTGTTTGCGGGAGAACTGCATTGCGTGTCGTTTGCGTTGGCGATCGTCATGCACCACATTGCAAGAATGCTGGTGGAGAACGAGACATATGGCTAACACAGGACGCTTTTGTGCCATGGCGAACACAGATAACTGCCCCAGAATGCAGGACATGCCGGTGAAAACCGGTCGAGCACTATTGCTTGCGCTGGCACCCGCACAAGGCTGCTGTGTTGCGCCCTCACCCTCGAACAGAGGTGCAACAGACGATGCATATGCAACGGCACGCATCAATCCTTCAGATTGCCTCATGACCTGCTCAGCGGCTGTCGCCAGAGGAACTGCTGTGGGAGTCGGATGACGAGGTGCTGCCGCTGCCAGAGCTGGATGAGGTGCCGGAAGAGCTGCTGGGAGAGGCTGCCCGCGGCCGCTTGGGCAGCCGCAGCGTCACCACGTCGGACTGCTCCTCTGGCGGCGCCCTGTCACAGCAGCACAGCATTGCAAAGTCAGTCGACCTGTCAGCCAGTCAATTGAGTAAGATAGTGATGGGGACGAGCACGCTTGAAATCTCGCAAGCGTCCCACTCCCAAGATTACAGGCCATCCATATGTGCTGCCCTGAACTTGATTCGCAAGCATCAATGGAGTCACTTCAGCGCACCCGCTCTTGTCCGAGCGGCGCGCTGGTGGCGAGCGGCGGCGGGGCGACCGCGAGCGGCGACGCTCCGAGCCTCCACCCCGCTCCCGCCGCGGGCTTCGCGAGCGCCTGCGTCGCGGCGAAACGCGTGCCCGTTCGCCGTGCCGGCTGCTGCCCTCTGCGCGGCGGTCCCGGGACGGCTGGTCCTGGGGAGCCTCCCGGCGGCCGCCGTCCCTGCGGCCAGCGTCCTGGCTGTCGCAGCGCCGTGCCGCTTCTGTCGGCGGCGACGCGAACGCTGCATCCTTGCGGCGGCGCGGCGGCGGCGAGCGCCCAGCTGCGCCATTGCGCGGCGGGCTCGGCAGCCGGGGCGATGGCACGCGGCGGCGCTCTGCCGCGCCGGCGCGCGCTCGCTCCAGCGACGGCGACGGCGTGCGCGAGCGGCCGCCGCGCTCGCGGTCGGCCTCCTTCGGCGCCGGCGCCGCGCTTTTGTCTGGCGCAGCTGCTGCTCTGCGGCCGCGGGCTGTCGGCGGGGCGCCGCCCTCGGAGCCCAACGAGGAGGAGCTCGTTGATGTGCTGGAGTCCGAGTCCGAATCCGAGCTGGAGCTGGATGAGGAGCTGGAGCCGGACGCCGAGTCGTGGCGGCGGCGCGGCAGCGGTGGCGCGGCGTCCACCGCCCGCTTGGCCTTTGCCGCATCTGCGGCGGCGGCGGCCGCGACGCCGGCGGCAGCGGCGGCGGCGGGGCTGTCGGGCGTCGACGAGCGCGGCGCCCAGCGCTCTGGGGTGGGCGACGCCGCCTGGCGGCGCTTGACGGGGCGCGCCGGCTCCGGGGACGCCGAATCGTGGCGTCGGCGGCGGGACGAAGGTCGCGCCTCGTCGTTGCGCTCCTCGCGGCGATACTTGTGCCGCGCCTCCTGCTCCTCCTGCGCAGTGCAGCATTCCAGGTCACCTCCTCGCAGCGCAACGTTCCAGGAAGCAGCACAAGCTGCGACGCGCAGTGACAGGCGGGTGCTAGGAAAGCCTGCATGTCGCACTCGGCAGCACTCTGATGCAAAGAATGCTTGGACTTCTGCCTCAAAGCATCCTAATGGGTGGTGCCATTGACGACGTCAAACAGCATCGACGGTGTGAGACAGCAGCGCACCTTCTCGCGGTCCAGGGCGGTGCGCTTGACCTCCTCCAGGCGCGCCTGCCGTGTTTTGCGCTCCTCCAGCCGCCGCTCCTCCTCCTTCTCCGCCCGCCGGGCGCGCTCCTTCGCCTCCACCTCGCGCGCCGCGGCCCGCTCCTGTGTCCGGCACGACGGCTGATCAGCAGACTGTTTGAAGCCACTGCTGCACGCGGCACACTAGGGTCGTGCCGCAAGACCTATGAACGGGTGACATTTGTCACTGCCGCAGAGTGCGAAGAATGCCAGACATGCATGCTGCAGCGAGCAGGCTTGCACTCCTGCAGACGGGCCGTCCCACTGCAGGCACTCCAAGCTGCACCTGCCGTTCGGTCTCGCGCTTGGCGCGCTCGGCGTCACGAGCGGCCTTCTCCGACTGGCGCCGCGCCGCGACCGCCTCCGGGTCGAAGGCCTCTCCTTCCTTCACGTCCGACAGCCCGAAGGCGCCCTTCAGACGCTCCATCTGCCGCAGCTTGCGCTCCGCCACATCGTGCGTCTCGTGTGACAGCCTGTTGTGAGGTGAGCGGGATGTTGTTGGCTGCTGTTTGCAGACCTTGCTGTCAGGGAGTCATATTTTCAACCAACGTCTGCACAAGAGAAGTGCGACTGGAGATGTATCTGCCAGCCTGCTGTGCAGCATGTACGTAAAACCAGGCGTTTGGATCCCGAGCGAGTACATTGAAGCTCACTTGTCTGGCTGCGCCGCCGCCATGGGTTTGGGCAGGGCAGCGGCGGCAGCGGCCTGCAGCCTGGCCTTCAGGGCGGCCACCTGCGTGTCGATGGAGGCGGGATCCACCCTGCAGCAGCAATCATTTGTGGCATTAGCGAATGCTCAGAATATACAACAGGAGAAGTCTCATACCAGTGCACCGTCAGCTTCCAAGTTGTTCAGGTCTCGGGCAGGGACACCATGACTGCAACTTGGTAATACTTGGTGCTGGGACTGAACCCAACCGACATGAAGCTCACCCCTGGTCCTCCAGCTCGTCCTGCAGCTCCAGCAGCTTGAGCTCGATCTCCCGCTTCTTGGCGTGCTCCAGGATGTCCTTGTTGGGCTGCTTGTTGCTGGGTCCTACGGGGGCGGCCAGGTCCGCAGGGCGCGACGCCGCGCTCTGCGGCCCAGAGCGCATGTTGAAGCGGTTCGACTGCACATAGCCACTGGTGCCGCTGCCGCGCGCTGTGAGCAGACCGATGCCGTTGTACATGATGCCTGCAATGGAATGAACAGTTTGTGTGAGCGCACCTACGTGCGGACCCTGGCATACATATCGCCTAGTAATGTGCCTGAGCGCGATCCAGCAGCAGTCCCAATTCGTTTGGTGTGATATGAGAGAACATGCGCTGCTCAGTCACTCTGCAAGTGACCGCACTTTCTTGCAATCAGTCACCTGCTGATGTTCCGACGATGACTCGCCAGGTGGCGTGCTACCGCTACAACCTGATCCTGTGGATTCAGGGACCAATTTTGACACTGTTCAATGCCTCTGTGATTCTCTGCTGCCTGCCTCTGAGGTCTGACAGTGAGTGCAGCCAGCCATGCCAACTTCTCCAATCTCGCCCAAGCACAGCTCTCGTCGCGATGGTACTGCAGCTCGTCACGCCACAACTTCGAGGGCAAGGAAGGACGTTGTGAGGCGGAGTGTTGCCATCAGGTTCCAGCGTTTCCACGGAACCGGATTAACTACGAGTAGGCTTGAGTTAATATAGTTCAAAAATCAGACAGCACGCCAGTCCTGGATAAGCTGGTCGCGACGCTCGCTCCGTGTGCTCAAAGCGCGTAGATGATGCCTCTATGAGAGCGCCCCACTCGCTGCGGACAGCAACGCGCAATTTCAATATGACAATCGTCAACTTCAGTGGTCCCGGACTCTGGCAGGCGGTGGGTCCAATTTGCGTTCTGCTGAGTGAGATTGGCCTTTTGAACTCTTTGGATTCAACTAAGGGTGGGTGTACGCCCTGCGCCACTGACCGTGCTTGGGGATGGCCATCATCGCACCGTTCGGTGCAGACGTCTGAACTGGCCATCACGGGGCAAACAGCATCGTGCTCTCGAGTTCAAGGAACATGCAATATGAAACCGCACGTTGTCGTTACGCACGACGTGCGTCTTCACGAGCGCTTTCTTGGATGCGGCTCACAATCTGCGGCGCCCCTCCATCGCAGGCCGCATGACAGGCACGTAGAACGTCTGCACCATGGTGGCTGATGCCAACGCCACTTGTAGTATCGGCGGCGAAGCGAGGGCAGACGACGGCTCTACACGGCATCGAGCGCGCAGCGGTGCAGTGCTTGCTTCAGGCCCGGAGACCAGGAATGCGCAGCCCCTGCGGTCCGGCGAGCCGGACGGCAATGCGGCAGAGCTGGCTTCATCGACATTTCTGATGGTCAGTGGGTTGCTCTGGTTAATGTCTTCCAACTCCACGTCAATGCACTTGCTGATGCAGCCAAGCTGCAATGGCCACCAAGTAATAGTGACATTTCATGCGGACTTGGAAACCGATGATGGTTGAATTTCTATTTGAAAACATGCAAAATGCCGCCATGGCGGAGGCTGCAGGAATCGTGTCGCCTGTGAGTTGCCCTTCTTGTCTAGTGACCACGGCTGGCTGCTCGGCTCCTCCTGCAATGTGTATCCACACCCCCTGACAGCCCCTTATGTAACATAGCAACACAAGCAAATTGACGAGTGTTTGCATGCAGCCAAAGCGAAAAAGCCGGCGGGAGATGGACGCGCTGGGCGGAGCCTTCACGCTGGCAGCCTACGTGCCGCGTGCCGCAGCAGCCTCTGCCGCAGCTGCCATCAGCACGGCCATGGCGTCACCCCCCCGGCCGGCCGCGCCCTCGCCGTCAAAGCTCCGGCAGTCAGCAGCATCGCCAACAAAGGCCACACTGAAGCCGCCTTCTTCACAGGCACTGGCGCAAGCGGCTGGCGACGCTGCCGCAAAGGCGCCGGCGATGGCGCAGCAGTCCACGGCATTGCCATCGAAGCACCAGCAGTCAGCAGCGTCGCCGTCACGGGCAGCACGCAAGCAGCCTCCTCCACATGCACCGGTGCAAGCGGCCGGCGACGCTGCAGCAAAGGCGCCGCCAGTAACAGCGGCAACTCTGCCACCTGCAAGTGCACCACAGCCGGCCGCAAACGGTGTGCCGAAACCAGCTGCCAGCGGTGGTGCCACGCAAGCCAGCGACGCTGCGGCGCAGGGAGAGAAGTTATCGCAACAGCGGCCGCAACCGAAGCAGCAGCCGCGGGCCGTTGTGCCGCAGCGCCGCAGCCGCGCCGCTTTCGAGCAGCAGCAGCTCGCGGCAGAGGCGGAGGAGAGGATGTCGGGCGGCCACAAGCAGCTGCTGAAGATGCCGCGGCTCCGCAGCCAGAGCATGGCGCCCTCAGATGCAGCCGCACAGAAGCTCTCCCAGCAGCAGCAGCAGCAGCAGCAGTCCTTACAGCGTGAGCGGCTCGCTGCATCGGACCAGCCAGCGTCGGCGCAGCCCAAGGCGCGCAGCCAAAAGGTCGCTCCGGCCGTGCCAGAGCAGCTGGAGCAGCAGGCAGCCGCGCTATCAGAGGCTCCGCAGGACCGTGATCAGGTCACAGCCATCGAGCCGCCTGCGGCCAGCAACGAGTTGCGGCCGGGAGAGGCGCCGGAGGCGTCACAGCGACGAGCGACTCGCAGCACCCCGGGCGAGCAGCTGACTGCAAAAACACCGCCGGCGCCGCAGTCGAGCAAGCCGTCGGACGCGCCGCAGCGACGCAGCAGGCATGCAGCCGCCACCAAGCAGGCAGAGGCAGTGCCACAAGCACAGCCTGCGCAGCAGCCGCAGTCGTCGCGGCGGCGCAGCCAGGCCACAGGATGGCACGCAGCTTCCGGCGAGCCGCCAGCAGAGGCTGCTAAGCCGGGCAAACGGCTGCGAAGCAGCAAGCAGAACGCCGAGGCCGCGTTGAAGCTGCCAGGCGCGGACTTGCAGCCGCAGGTGTCAGCACCGGGGCAGCAGGACGCTGCCGAAGCTGCACCCGCGACAACGCCAGCAGAGCCAGCACACACGCCGCAGCACAGCAATCGGAAACTCACGGCAAGGCTGGCCAAGTCCAAGCGGTCTGTGTCGGCCGCGGAGCAGGCGCTACCGCAGCCAGAGCCGGCCCAGCAGCCAGAGCAGGGTGCTGCCCAGCACCACGCAGCAGAGCAGCCGCCGACAGAGGCGGCCTATCAGCCGCCGCAGCGGCGCAGCCAGATGGCTGCGGCTGTGCAGTCCGTCGTGCCGCAGGATCCGCCTGCTGCACCGCAGGACGCGCCAGCTGCGCCGCAGAGCCGCGGCCGAGCGTCCCGCCAGTCCTCGCCGGTGCAGGCCCCAAAGAAAGAGCAGCAGCCAGAGCAGCGCACACTGCGCTCCGCAGCGGTCCAGCCCGCGACAGACGCAGCGCCGCCGCCAGTCAGCCAGAGCTCCGAGGGCGGCATTCCGATGCCGCGCCGCAACTCGAGGCCCTTGTCGAGGCATGCGTCGCCGGCGGCGCGGCCACCGCCCGAACAGGCTACCCCGCAGGACGCTCAGCCAGCAGCAGAGGCAGGCGATCCTGCTGCAGCGGCAGACGCGGCAGGTGCCGCGCCCGCGTCCGTCAAAGCAGAGGCCGGCGGCGCCGTGCCCTCTGCGGGGCTGTCTGCGCTGGTGGAGCAGCTCGTGGCGGTGCTGAACCCCCAGCCGGGCGCCCAGGTGGGCAACACGCACAATCACCTGCATGTAGTCATGGCTGGGATGCAACTTGTGCAGTGCTGCTATGATTAGGTCAGGCCTCAGAACCGGTTCTCCCTGGCAATGCACCGTGTGTTGACAAAACATGCTTTTGTCGGCAGGTGGGCCTCCGCCAGGTCATGACCTCGGGCCTGCTGACGGGTCAGGCGCTCGCCTTCTGCGACCGCCAAAAGCAGCCGAAGATCAGCGGTGCGCCTTCTTACTCTACAAGTTAATGCTCGCTGCACTGACAACCAGTTGGAGGAAAGCTTGCAGGTTTGACTCGTTTGGATTTGCTTCAAGGTGGGTAACATCAGAAAGCATTGAGCAACGAATGCTTGTGCTGTGCTCTGCAGGCACGGTGTCGGAACGCGGCGTCATCACCTGCGGCTGCGAGGAGTGCGGCGCCGGCGTGCAGTTCAGCAGCAGCGAGTGGGAGGTGCACGCCGGCAGCCGCGAGCGCCGCCCCGCCGAGAGCATCTACATCTCCGAGCACGGCATCTCCCTGAGGGTGTGCAAATTTCCGCCTGTGTATCAGACTTGCCTTCTGGCTGCCTTCGGCTGCCTTCTAGTACCTTGCTACCTTGCGGCTGCCCCACCGCCCTTGGCGGCTGACACTCGATACAGTTCCTGCCATTTGCCATTTCAAATTTGAACTGAAGCCCCAGGGGCGATGATGTGTCTGCCCAACGCACTGACGATGTCCCGTTGGCCGCCGCAGGAGGTGTGCCTGGCGGTGCAGGCGGGCGCGGCGGGCCTGCCGCTGCAGCAGGCGCTGCAGGAGCTGCCGTCCGGCACCAGCTGCACCTCCTGCGGCCGCGCCGTCCAGGTGCCGCTGCTGCTGCTCCGCTATTGTTGCTCACGCTGCTGTGTCTCACATTGGCAAGGAAGGCTGTCAGCGTCGAGGGTCTCGGGGTGTGCATGACAGCGGCTCTGCAGTTCAGCAGCGGCCTGAGGCTTGTCAGGAGACTTCGGCGCCTCAGGCGCTGGGCTTCTCTGGCAGGGTGCTGCACCGCGGCTGTGCCGGGCCTGTGGCGCAGCTGCCAGGGCCGCTAACAAGCGCAGCCTGGGCGAGGGCGATTTGGTCAGCCGCAAGAGCAGCGGCGGCGGCGGCAGCAGCAAGGCCGGTGGTGTCAAGCGCGCCAGCAGCGCCAGCATCGTCAACATCGGCAAGGCAGCCGGCGGCGGCGGCGGCGCCGCAAAGGCGCGTACGCATATGGCACAGCCGACGGCGCGGGGCGTCACGGGGGCGCGGGCGGAGCGCAGCACACACCGCCACAAAAAGCTCTTCACCAGCGAACCCGGCGCGCTCACGGCAAGCGGCTTCCCCCTTTCAGTTGCCTCCACAGCTGTGACCCACAGTGCTTCACCTCTCGCACCTTGCCCACACATGTAGCCATCAGCCATCCAATGCCTCATTCAAACTGCTGCCCCAGATTCAAAGACAGGCGCTTTGCCAGCAGCTCGCATGGCTAGGCGCTGGCTCTTTCATCTCTGCCAGACAAGCATGTGACAAGAAAGCACGCTCATGCTGCAGAGCGGGGAGGCGGTGGAGTACAAGACTTCGGCAGGGGAGCGGCTGCTGGCCGGCGTGGTGCTCATCGACGACACACCCGGCGCCGCCTCCGGCATCCTGTGCGACTGCTGCAACGCCGTCATCAGCTGCTCCCTGTTCGAGGCGCACGCGGGTGCGCACTCGTCGTCCCTCTCCCGCCCTCTGTCACCTTGCCTGGCGCAGCAGGAAAGCATCGCCGTCATCACTCGAACAGTTCATGAGTAAGGCTTGATCCAGCCGGATTCTTTTGCGATTTTGCAGGCAAGGGCTCGCGGCGGGCGCCGTACGACAACATCTGCACCTCGGCGGGCATCTCGCTGCGGCGGCTGGCCGAGATGATGCCGTGCAACCAGGAGGAGCCCGCCGCCGCGCCACAGCCCGAGCGCCTGCCCACCAGCGCCGCCGGCATCGCCGGCAGGTGCCAGCTCCCGCCTGCCGCTTTGCATGCAACCCAGCCACTTGGTGTCAGGCTGTTGCCTCATACCGCACAGTCTCCACCTGCATCTGCTTGCCCCAACGCCACCGTCCGCCCGGCATCGTTATCAGACCGTCGCAGGCCAAAACGAGCCGACCGTGATGTGCGGTGCGGCAGGTGCGAGGAGGTGATAGCGGGGCTGGAGGAGGTGGGTGGGGGGTGCACCCTGTGCGACAGCCCCGACTTCCAGCGCGGCGCCTTTGGCGAGCGCACCATGCTGCTGTGCGACCAGTGCGAGCGCGAGTTCCACGTCGGCTGCCTGCGCTCCTCCGGCCGCTGCATCCTCGAGTCCCTGCCCGAGGGTACGCCTTGCTGCCCCCCTGTTGTTGGGCATGCTACCTGCGGCTGGCAGCCCCTTTCCAACGGCGTGCAACTCACAGAGCCTAATTGTGGAACTCACAATGCTGTGCAGCCTCTGACCTGTGCACGGTTTAGTATGCAACAACATGGCTCGTGGCTCACCTGTGCGCTTCAGCAATGCTGCCTTAAGAGGCTGCTCATTTTGCAGACTTTCTTCCCATGCACCCTGCAGGCGACTGGTTCTGTTCGGCGGCGTGCAGCGGCATCCACACGGCGCTGCGGGAGCACGTCAAGGCGGGCGTGCAGCCGCTGGTTGGCGAGCACTCCTGGCAGCTCATGCGGGTGCGCGCCTGTGGTCCTGCCGGCCTGCATATCAGGCGCCAGGCAGCCACTGGTTTCCACGCAACTCTCATGTCTCCCAACATATAAGGGACACCCTGCCGGCCACAGCGTCACTGATCGGCACCCACCCCTCCCCCCCCCCCCCCGCATGTCAGCAGGTTGCGAGTGTTTGTGAATTGTCATTCTGTTTGGCTTTCGTCACACAGGGCAAGGATGGGAGCCACGCGACGACGTGGGCGCTGAAGGCGGCGAGGGAGATCCTGAGCGAGTCCTTCGACCCCATCATCGACGTCATCACCGCGCGCGACATGCTGGCCATGATGGTGCTGGCGCAGGCCGCCGGCCCCTGGGACTACACCGGCATGCACTGCGCCCTGCTGCGCCACAAGGTGCGTGATCTTTCCAGGGAACTGATGCTTTTCGGTGTCGCACACCGCGTGCGTTGCACTACAGAGACGATTACATCGACATGGGCAGAACGCCAGCCACGAACAATGTCCGCTGCTGACCGGAGCCCCGGCCTCCTCCAGCACACGCGCTGGCCGCAAGGTCGGATCGGGCGGCGTTTTGGAGCACCCTTCAAGTTGCACATTCGTGCACCTGACAGTGGGGCTGTGGGGCATTTCGTTTGGGCACACCAATTGCGCCGCTTTGCAACCAAACTACGAACGCATCTGGCGCTCAGGGCAAGCCGGTGGCGGCGGCGCTGGTGCGGGTGTTCGGGCACCAGCTGGCGGAGCTGCCGCTGGTGGCGACGCGCTACACGATGCGGCGGCAGGGCCATGCGCACGTGCTCATCACCGCCGTCGAGGGCCTCCTCGCCGCAATGGGCGTGCAGACGCTGTGCCTGCCTGCCGCCCAGGAGACGGTGCGTGGCTCGTATAGTTTGCCGGTGATCCTGGCCGAACTGCGCCACATAATGGACAGTTGCGTGTCGCGTGCCTGCCATGGCCATCCGAGCTCCCTCCCTGCCTGCTTTCTCAGTCCACGCGGCGATGGGCTCACCTCAGATTCACATGGAGGCACGCGGAGGTGAGCACAAGAGCCTGCAAGTTCACTTTCCACGTCCATGTGGACTGATGCGCTGCGACTGCACCCCCTGGCAGGTGGGCACATGGATGCACGGCTTTGCGTTCGGCGCGATGCCGGAGGAGCAGGTGGGCAGGATGAAGAAGAGGGTGCGCATGCTGCTCTTCCCCGGCTCCACCATCCTCAGCAAGCGTCTGCCGGGCGCGCCGGCGCCGCCGCCCTCCCCCTGTCTGCCCAGGGTGCGGCGCCCTCCGGCTGCTCAGCTGTCCTGCAGTTGCCAGCCGCATGCACATTCTGTCAAGCGCCTGCCTAGCGCACTGTCATCAGCTGCGTCCAACTGCTGGCCGGTGTGCACATTGGCAGCCAGTGCGACATTTTAGTAGCGTGTTGCCAAAGAGCTGCCAAGCGACAAACGAGTTGCTGACAATGCAGGCACCGGAAGACGGCAAGCCCGCAGACGGCGCCCCCTCCTCAGCCTCGGAGCAGGCGGCGGAGCCCGTGCTGATGGAGCTCGATGCACAGCCTTCAGCCGCGGCGGACCAGGCAGGTACGGGTGCCGAACAGCGGCCGCAGCAGCCGCCAGCCGTGGCAGACCAGGCGGGTGAGGCCTCCGAACAGCCGCCGGAGCAGCCGCCACCGCAGCCGCCGCGGCCCAAGCAGCAGCCGCCCGAGCAGCAGCCGCCGGAGCAGCAGCCGCGTGGGCAGCGGCCGTCTGAGCAGCAGCAGCCTGCACAGCCCTCTTCAAGCGCGGTGGCGTCGCCGGAGCCGGGAGCAGAGGCAGCGATAGAGGCAGAAGCGGCGCCAGGGGCAGAAGCAGAAGCGGCGGCGCAGCCTCAGCCGGGCGCAGAGGCAGCGGCAGAGGCGGTGCCAGGGGCTGAGGCAGAGGCGGCGGCGGCGGACCCTGGTGCTGGCGCAAAGCGCTCTGGTGCTGGCGCAGAGGGTGGCGCCCCAGCAGTCGATCACGGCGGCAGTGCCGCAGAAAGGCCTGCCAGCACCCCAGCAGCTGCCACGGCCGATGCGGCGGTCAATGATGCGGCTAGCAGCGAGGAGCCACCAGAGCAGCGGCCTGCGGCGCCAGACAACCCCCGCCCGTGAGCCCCCTTGCTTGCGGATTCCTTGAGATTCTTATTGACAGCTGCATGTGCCATATGCTGCAGCTACTGCAGATGCTCTGAACGTTAGCTGCCTTCCGATGCACTACCTCCGATGCGCGGCTTTCTTTCGCTCTCGTCCCAGCAGTGCTGGAACCGTCTGCCATGTGCACATGCTGAAGGGAGGGCGGCGGCAAGCGGCGGCGTCTGGATCGCCTGAGGTACATGCTGGGCCTGGGCTGCGGAGAGGAGCCGCCCGCAATCATCGAGGCCGAGCCGCGGGCAAGCAAGGCCGCAGCAGATGTAGCAGCAGCCCTGCCTGCGGAGCCAGCGGCCGAGCCGCCAGATCATTAGAAACGTATTATTAGGCATTGCAAGCGCAGGCAACATCCAAGTTGGGCTTATGATTTAGAAAGGGGGAAGGGCTGATTGGTGCACGACGCATTGCAGTTGGTGTCAGCAATGCACATGGCTGTTCCTGATGGAGGTGTGGTGAGATGACGAAGCGTCTGGCGGCAAGGGCGGTGCTTCAACGCCGAAAGGTTGACTGGGGCTTTTTGCAAGCGTCCAACATGCAGTGTTGTCAACAAATGGCAGATTTTAACAGAAGTCTGATTGTGAAACTCGACAATGCCTGACTACCTACACGCGCACAGTGCAACCTGGCAACACTGCATTGCCATCTGGCATCTGCTGCGTGTGCTTGCAATGTTCTGCAGGGGTACTGAACAAGCATTCTTTCCAGTAGCTGTGTGACGCAGCTATCCGACGCGAAGCAGGCCGCTGCTCATCAGCTGCAGCAGGAAAAGCGTCAGAGCGCAGATCAAGTGGACTTGCCGCTCGACTTGCTGAACATGCTGCCGAGCAGGCTCTTGGCCTTTGCGCGGCGGCTGACCTGCCGGCTCTTGGCCAGCTTGCCGCTGCTGTTGGCTCCCCCAGCCATCTTTGCGAGCGGACCCTGTTCCTTCATCATATTGAGGAATTCCTGCACCAGGTGTCAGAAAATATATTACAAAAAAACTACAGATTAAATAAATCCACAGGTGGTGAGTCAGGCGGCTGACAGGATGTCCGACTTGACACTGCTGCAGTGCTCGACGACGGCTTGCGAGGAACAGTACCCAGAGCGCCTGCCACACATGCGATCCCATCGCAGCACCTGATAGTCGATGGCGCCGTCCTTATTGGTGTCGTGCTCGGCGATCAGCGACGCAACATCCTCCTGCGACAGCCCCTGGTCCTGCATTTCACGGATCGACAGACAACGCCGTGAATGTTGCTGCACGCGGGTCAGGTGTGATTTGTGGCGGCATGGCTGACACAAACATGATGCCGCCTGATGGCACGCCGATGCTGCACATCGGGCTGCTGGGTGTGTTTTCTTCGTTTTTAAAAATCCGTTCAAAAAATCGCACCTTCAACACCGCGGCGACCTCGTCGCTGGTGATGAGGCCCGAGTTGTCTCTGTCGAAATGCCGGAATGCCTTCGACACCTGCACACGGCACGCGCCGTCACGTCAGCTGCTGCTGCACAGGCATGTGCGATCCGGCTGCCGAGGCGCGGCCCCTGCAGCACAGCAGAGTGTTGCGCCTGCGCCGAGTCACGCTGACGCCAGCAGAGATCAAGCTCGGCAACGCAGCAGGCATTGGAAATTTACACAGAAGTTAAAACGCCTGATAAAATTGGTTCATGACAGAAAGGAGAATTAGATGGCAAGGGCGGCCCACCGCTTCCTCATTCTCCAGCTTGCCCATGTGGATGGTGGCAGCAACAAACTCCTGCCAGTCGATGTTGCCTGCACCAGCGGAGTGTTCATGTCATTCAATTTCCTCGAGCTGTGCTAAGCAAGACGGGGAAGCATTCCGACAAGCGTTGCAGCACGGCGCTACAAGACACCATGCTGTGCCAAGCTTTGCTCACCGTCGTTGTTCTGATCGGCGCTCTCCATCAGCATCTGCGCCAAAGGACAGCCACCTCAGCTGCAGCACACAGCGCCGCAGGCCTCAGCTTGCCAAGGCAGCACGAGTCTGCCTCACTACTGCAGCAGCGGCGGCGCGGGCGGCAGCCGCGGCGGCAATGGCAGCAACGGCGGCAACGGCGGCGGGGTCGTGTGCAGCTGTGCAAAGACACGCAGCTTCGCAGCCTGAGGCACCCACGGCCGCGGCGGGCGGTGCGGCGTGCGCGGCACGGGAACCTCACAAACCCTAAACCCTTGATAAACAAACTGTCGCACAAGCCCGCGCCTGCAGCTGGTCGTCGGGGATCTTGGAGCCCATGGACTGCAGCGCCTGCCGCAGCTCCGAGGCGTTGATGGTGCCGCTGTTGTCGGCGTCGATGCTCTGGAACAGGTGCTCCAGTCCCGACAGCTCCGCAGGCGACAGGCAGGTGGCCATGACGCCGATGGCCGCCTTCTTGAAGCGCGAGTTGGCGGAGAACTGCTGGATGCGCGCGATCACGACGCTGTCCATGGGCTTGTCGCTCGCGACGCCCTGCTCCCGCAGCCACGGGTGCTCCAGCGCCTGCGCCTCGGTCCAGGGCTGTCTCAGAGTTTCGCTGCTGCAGCTGACCTGTGCGCTTGGCGCGACTCCATGGGCGCAGCTCGCAGGCTGGAGCGGTGGGCTGCTGGGTGAGGGGAGTGGGGCATGCGGGAAGGGGAGGGCGGCCGTTGCGCGCCACCCGGAGCGGCAGGCGGCCAGCAGAGCGCGCACCTGCTGCGCGGTGAGGCGCGCGACGGGGTCCCGGTTGAGCAGCTTCAGCACCAGGTCCTTGGCCGGCGCGCTTATGGACGGCCACGGCGGAGTCTTCAGGTCCACCTGGAGACTCGCGACACATTCTTGCTGAGCGACATCTTGCACTGGGCCAGCGGAACCGCCGTGGCCAGCCTTGTTACCCAAACGCAGTGCGAGGCGCTGATGCGCGGCGCTGCCGACCTCGCGTAGAAAAGCAGGGCGCCGGGCACTTCGCGAGCATTCGCAGGACTCCTGCCAACCACATCGCATCAAGGAGGGACCCCCTTTGCTCATCATCTTTGCCGGCAGCACTCCTTCCGCCAGCAGCACCCCTTCCCCAGGGCCGTGACAACAGCGTCCACATACCTGGCCGCGCAGTATCATCTTGAAGATGGCTTCCTCGGTGTCGCCATAGAAGGGCGGCATGCCGCTCAGCAGGATGTACAGGATGACGCCCAGGCTCCACATCTGCGGCGGCGCACAGGAGAAGCTATCAGCACGCCAGGATCGCGAGTGCTTGAGCGCATTAGGTCGCACCCCAGGGGGGCAGGCCGCAGACTGGCACCGCAACCAGCAGGCGAGTGCATGATGTGCTGTGCTTGTGCGCAGTGGCGGGAGCAGAGGTCGGACGAGCGTCTCACGTCTGCGTGCCAGGTGTAGTTCCGCCTGAGGACCTCCGGAGCCACGTAGTAGGCGGAGCCGACGATGCTGCGAGGCACAGAGTCCGCCGTGAGAGTACTCGCCCTTGTGCGGCCGGATGCTGCTGGACGACAATACGAGACCAGCATTTGTGTATGCATGAGGCATCAAGGCAGGGCATCACCTGTCGAAGACCTCGGAGATCTTGAAGTAGGTGCACAGCCCAAAGTCAGCTGCCTTCAACTCGGCCTCGTCGCCCTTGGTGGTGAGCAGGAAGTTCTCCGGCTTGATGTCCCTGCAACATGTTCCACGAATCATGTTCGAGCTGATTGCGGCGCGGTGCTCCCACTGTGATGGGAGAGGGACAGGGCCTGCCACAGCCGGCGTGCCCACAGCAGCACAGCGCAGCGCGGCAGTGCAGTGCGGGCACAGCTTTTGGCTCAGCGTCAGGCGCCCACCTGTGGATCACCCCCAGTTGGTGGCAGTGGTGAATGACCTCCACCATGATGCGGAAGTACTGCGCGGCCTTCTTCTCCGAGAAGGTGCCCTGCCATTCAGAGGGTGACAGCTTTGATGTCATGGGCGCTGACCGAGCTTGGGAGCAGGGCGCAACAACTCACAGCGACGGGCAGTGCTGCCGGAAACTGGACCATGAAACCATTTGCCGCTATGGCGGTGATGGGAACAGGCTCGACCGACATCTCAACCAGGCAGAGGGAAGCATACCTCGGCGACGATGCGGTCGAAGAGCTCGCCGCCCTTGCACAACTCCAGGATGAAGTACACATAGTCCCGGTCCTCGAACGTCTGCTTCAGCGCGGCGATATTTTGGTGGTCGCCCACCAGCTCCAGCACCTGCGGTGTTTGCCACGGTGTTTGCCACGGAAGGCGAGGCCTAGGAAGTGCACTGCAGGATGTTCGCCTGGGTAACCATGCATGGCTGTTTCTGCGTTGTTACATGGCTTGGCAATGCTACATGTTTACATAAAGTGAGTGCCGGGTCCCGCCCATCCATGCCTTTGCAGCGGCAACCTAGCTGAAAGCGCGCCTGCATCTCCCGGCGCACATCCTCCACGTCCTCCGCGCAGGAGAGCTTCGCCTTGGAGATCTGCTTCACCGCAAAGTGCTCGCCGCTCTGGTGGTCTTCGACCTCATACACGGTGCCAAATGCGCTGCGATGCACAGGAGGGCGTCAGGCATGGGGACCCACTGCCGGGCAGCAGCAAGCATCACACCATGAGCGTGGAACACAAGGCCTGCAGTGACTGCTGAAAGGGCTTATACCGAACGAACAGACTGTCTCACCCCTTGCCGAGGATGCCCAGCCTCTTGTAGAGATCCCAGATGCTGGGACCCTGCCCAGCTGTGCCAGTGACATTGCTGATCGAAACGCCAGTCATGTTGGCTGAGTTGTCAGCTGTGCAGCGGAATGTCACTGGACTCCGGAACCGATCTGAGGGGGTTTCGAAACCGCTGCAATTTCGGCGGAGGGGACCCCCACCCGTGCTGCAGTACCCCGTAATCTTCTGGACCGAAGTGCGCTTTGCAAACGGCAGGAGTTGGCCAGAGCAAGCGATCTCGTGACGAAATAGCTGACGAGATCAGCACGGGGGTTTATTGCGACTTGGAACGAGGAATCGATTCTGTGCGCGATCTTGTGCGTGCACGACAAACCTTGCGAGTCAGCACGGCACCTGCCAATCCTGCCAATGTTGCCCGACTCACGATCCGCTGGTGGGCGGTGGCAGCTCGTCGTAGAAACTGCTGGACCGCCGTCGCCCCTGCTCCACAAACTTTCTGAACTCCTCCTGCGCGAGTGACTTGACCCGGTCTGCATGGCTGCCGCCCTCGGGCGACGAAGGCCCGGCCGCCCTGCCGCGCCGTTCGTCATGCCCTTTGGCCTCAGGTCGAGCAGCAGCCGGCCGCACGACCGGCGTGACAAGGTCTGCAAAGCGGCCTGCGGTCTGCTCGGGCGCCGCCGCCACCGGGCCCACATTGACGGCAAAGGGCTGGCTGTCCGAATAGCCAATGGTGCTTTCCAGGGCGTTGCTGCCGCTGCGCCGCTTCTCGTCCGGCCCTGCGGTGTGGAAGGGATGATGTTCAGAAGACCATCGGTATGAGTCCCTCTGATTCACACACAGCTGCAAAAAGGAGCTGCGCAGAGGGGGGAGAGGGGGAGGTGGGAACCTGCAGCATCCCCTTCGTCGGGCCACGACACGCTACGCTTCCTGCTGGAGCCAGCGGTATTGCCGCCGCTCCCGGGCCGCCGCCGCTCTAGGACATACCGCCGCGTGGATGCCCCGAACCGCATGTCCTCGCCCTCCAGGAGGTCCCGTGGCGCGTGCTGGCCACAACACAGAAGGTTGATTGGCAGAGGCTGACTGCAATGTACACTTGATTTTCAGGTCAGGGAACCTGCATGCTGCATGGGGGACTGACCGAACATCTTGGCATGCAAGCGAGCTGATCTCCCACTTTGGCCAGGCGCTCGGAGCCGACGAAGGTGCCATGCGCCGAGGCTAGGTCCATGAGCACTGCCTGACCGCCGGCGCGGAAGCACAGCACCGCGTGCTGCCTGCTGATGCTGGCGTGCTCCAGCTGCACGTCTGCGTTTGCTAGCCTGCGACGGAGGAGATGGCATGGCTGTGGTCATGCTTGGCGTGGCAGACACCGCAAGACTGATCACACCTGGCAAGCACACAACGCATGTCGACTGAGAGACGCAGGGCAATGCACAATATGCAGCTGTGTCCCACCTGCCAAAGAGCGTCGCTTTCTGCTGCAGCGGGGTCGTCTGCACGAGCACCCCGTTTTTGAATGCCTGCAGCGTGGCGCCTGCCAGAGGGTCTGCCGCCCAGGTCGGCGCCCTGAAGCCGGACGCTGATTCTGGTGCGGCAGATGTGTTACGTTGCGCTTGCGCCGCGTTCGCGGTTCGCTCTGCTACTGAGGCTGTGACGCGCGCTGCGCTTTCAGTCGCCTGCATACCGTGGGCAGACATGAGTGTGCTGCTGTTGGTACCTGCTCAAAAAACAAGGGCAGGCAATTTCCAATCACCACAGCCTCCGTCGGATCTGCAGTCGTCCCTACCTGTTGACCCTGTGCCTGCTCCCGCCGGGACAGCGTCACCGTCGCCGGCCGGAATGTGGCTGTCTCTTTGCAGCCCATGCCTGTGGCCATGTTGTGTGAGAGTATCGTGTGACAATCTGGATCTCCAGTCGCTCTCGCCGTTGCAGAGCTTCAACTGAATCACCCACCGGCAGCATGTCACACCGACCTGTGTCCGCCTTTACAAACGCGCCCAACCCAGTCCTTGCCACTTGACCCATGGGCTTCGATGCTGCGGCGCTGTCATCATCGTCGCGAGTGTCCCTTCCACTCCATCGATCCATGACGTGGGTTTGAAGCTACTGCCAGTGACAATCTTGCAGCAGCGCCCCGGGCAATGAACCGCGCTGACAGACGGCTTTTTCGAGAGTTGCGCAGGTTTCACGTTCGCGAATGGCGTGTCTTGCAAAGAACTAAAGCCATCGAGACAAGTGTCGCAAAGTGTGTCTGGCCGCAGCCCAGGACAATTCAGCTGCGTTTTGCATTGCATGCAGGGGCAGCTGCAGATGTGTATTCGAGCACGAGTTGCAATGCGTTCAGCAATTGCAGCTCTGCAGGCCGCAGCGGTGTACCATGCACGATCGTCTTTGATCCTGGCCCTGTAGTGCTGCGACCTGGGGGCTTCGCAGCGATTGATTGCGATTGCGATTGACTGCAGATCAGCTGGACAGCCTCAGCAAGAGCAAATGCCGTTTGTAGACAGCTTTTGCTCCATCAATCCCTTGCATACACATCAGGGCCGCATGATGTCGCCTGGCTGGTTCTGAAGCCCCTTGCCCCGAAGCAGCCAGGCAGCCTGCGGGATGGACGCGCCTCAGGATGAAGAGGCTCAGCTGGCCGCCACGCTGGCAGCGCTGGAAGCCAAGGCATCCCGGCACATCACTGACCTGTTCAGCAGCACGCTGGACAACCGCTCGGCCTTCAATGCGCAGCTGACGCAGATTCGGGATGACCTGGCGGCGTTGCGAGCGGCCACCCGCGACCTGGCCATCCTCACCGAGGAGCAGGACACGTACGCTGCTGCTCCACTGCCTGCATCAGTGTTTGCATTCAGGCTCATTCCCCCCACTCCCAGGCTAGTGCTCTTCTGCACATTGCGGTTCTTGCGCCGCAACCTGCTCTCACGTTGTGAATGGTGCAGAGGCAGGAACGTTGGTACTGAGCAGTGGCTGACGAGTCTCACGTCCCGTCTCGTGCAGGGAGGAGCAGGCGGCGCGGCTGGCCGAGATGCTGAAGGGGCACCAGGCGGAGTACGAGTGCCTACAGACCGCCTTCAAGCAGGCCAACGTCCAGGTCCGGCCTTGACGCTTTTCATCAATGCATTTAGCCCATTCGCAGGGGTTTTGCATTGTCGCACATAGCCCAGCGCAATTCAGCGCATGTAATCTGACACCACAGTGTGACTGCGTAGCATTTCAAAAGGCTGCATCAAGTTGGAACCACTGGCTTCGCTGCATCAAAGCAACTGGATCTTTGCAGGCGCGGCGCAACACGGAGGCTGCCGCCGCCGCGGCTCGCAAGGCGCTGCTGGCAGGCGGCGATGCGGCGGCCGCGCCCGGCCGGGCGGGCCAGGCGTCCGTCGTCGTCACGTCGCAGGGCATAACCAAGAGCCTGCTGCGCACCCGGCAGCTCATGGCTCAGGTGCGCCCGCTGCCGCCTGCCGCATTGCCCTCCCGCCAGTGATATTTCAGCTCAAACAACACGAAACATGCCTTCAAGAGCCTGTTTCACCCAACGCTGCCAGCTTGCGGACCTTCCCCCCTCGCTTCACCACTGAGCGCCTTTGCTCATCCACAGTGCCAACCTTCGAATCGTTTCCACTCAGCGCGAGTTTTGTGCTGCGCAGGAGTTGGAGCACACGAGCGCGACGCTGGCGGCGATGGACGCGTCCAACGATCGGCTGGCGGAGGGGCGCGAGGAGCTGCGCTCGCACCGGGGGCTGTTCAGCGGCTCCCGCCGCCTGCTGCGCGCGCTGTTCACCTCCTCCGTGCTGGACACCGTGTCCCTGTACGGCGGCCTCGCCGTCTTCTTCCTGGTCGTCGCCTACATCCTGCAGGTCTGCGCGAGTGCCGCATTCTGCAGCTCTTCACTCTTTCACCTTGCGCTGAGATTGTGCATGGCGTCAAGCTGACATACCCTTGACGTGCCACTTGGCGGTGCAGCCGCACCGTCACAACGCGGCACCCACTGGTGAGCAGAATTGGAGTGTGTGCAATGACCATGGCATAGACTGCTTTCATGCTGGCAAATGCAGAAACGGACGCTGTACTTTGCGCCGGTCGGCAAGTACATGGCGCCAGTGACGGGCACCGCCTGGAACGTGTCGCGCGCCGCAGCCGCGCGCGCCGGGCAGCTGCCGGGCGCCGCACTGGCGCTGCAGCGGCGGCTGCGGCAGCGGGGCGGCGGCGCTGCCAATGGCAGCCTGCCGGAGGCGCTGCAGCCGCTGCGGATGCAGGAGCCAGTTGATGCCGCCGGTCAAGCGACAGAGCAGCAGCAGTGGGAGCTGCATCGTGACGAACAGAAGCCGCACGACAGCGGCAACAACGGCGGCGCGGCAGACGGCGACGGACAGGAGTCGGAGCCGCAGCAGCCAGACACGCCGCAGCAGTGGGCGGAGGCGGAACCGGACCCCCTGGCCGACATTGAGGAGGTGCCAGAAGACGGCGAGTCAACGGCAGGAGCCCTGGTGCTGAAGGAAGAGCTGCTGGACGTGTCAGCACGGCCAGAGGCGCAGCCAGACAGCCCGCCGGATGCGCCAGACGCCACCAGCGAGCCGCCGGCGAGCGAGGCGGACGATGTGGACAGCAAACCGGCAGCCGATGCGTCAGCCGCTGGCTCAGCGGACGGCGATACAGCAGCGGCACAGTCTGATGAGGCGGCTGGCGAGGAGGCTGGGGAGCCGGCCGCGCCGCCGGCAGGCTCGAAGGATGCAGCGCCAGGGGCAGAAGCGACGGCCCCTGCAGATGAGCGGCCTCACAGCGGCATCACAGCGAAGGCGGGCAGCACGGACGCGCCGCTCTCAAACCAGACAGCTGCTGATTCGGAGGCCGTCGGCACAGGCGGCGATGCTGCCGCGGCAGACGAGCCGTCAGCAGCCAAGGGCAGCGGCGAGCAGGATGCAGCTGAAACCACTGCAGCTGATGACGGCAACAGCACGTTTGCTGCAGTGCCAGCCAAGCGAGCCGCAGATGTAGCTGCGGCGGCTGCGGAGGCACTGGAATCTCTGAAGAATGCCAGCAAGGCGATGGTGCCGGATCCTCTGCTGTCCAGCGCCAGCAAACGTGCAGGCAAGACGCCAACAAAGCCCGCCGAGCCCGCGGCAGCGGCAGAGCCGCAGCCCGGCGACGCCGACAGCTCAGCGGAGACAGCTGAAGACGGCGTGGCGGCGGATGCGGGCCCAGACGAGCCGGCAGAAGCGCCGGCTGAAGCCGGTCAGCCGCCCACCGCAGCGGCGCCACAGCCTGACGAGGCGGACCGGCCCGCCAAGGAGGCGGCAGCTGCTGAGGCGGAGACAGAGCCGGCTGTAGAGGCGGAGGCAGAGCCTGCTGCGAAATCAGCGGCCGCGCGCAAGCCGGTCGGTAGGATTGAGCTGTTGGCCGCAGACAAGGAGCAGCCGGCTGGCGGGACTGCGGCGGCGCGGCAGCCTGCCGCCGAGGACGCCGAGCAGGTGTAGCCTGTTGTCACAAGCTGTGCACTTTTTGTGCCGATGTATTGAGAGATCAGCAATTTCCAGTGGATATGGCTCGAGAAGTCCTTGCGTTCAACTGCACAGAAAAATCCGCAGAGACTACTGCTTGTTCAACACAGTCAGCACACATCAGGCGGTGTTTCTTGCATGCTCCTTTTGCTAGTGTTAAGGAAGCCGCATATTGACCTCCTTCACACCTCCGGACGCAGGCAGAGGAGGCAGCTGCAGCAGAGGATGAGCAGCAGGCGGCTGGCAGCGCTGCTGCAACAGCGCCAAGCAATGAGCCGACAGAGGAGGCCCAGGAGCCCGCTGCTGAGCAGGAAGGCGGCGCTGCCGAGCCCTCAGCGGAGGACGCCGCCCCCGAGGTGCCGCCACCCGAGAAACATGGCCTGGTGGTGCTGCCGCCTCCGGCGGCGGAGCCCGCTGCAGCTGCCGACGCGCCCGGCGGCGCGCCGGCGGCGCCGAAGGATGCGCCAGACAGTGCGGACGACGGCCTCGCCTTCATTCTGGGCAAGCCGCAGCCGGAGTCAGCAAGCTTGAATCTGGTGGAGGCCGCAGAGCTAGCGAGCGTTGCAGCAGAGCCAGGCGGCGGCGATGCGGCGCCTCCGCTGAGCGGCGCGCCAGAGCCCGACCCAGCGGCGTCGGCCGCAGGCGACCCTCTCGCGGCAGCCGAGCCGCCGCAGCCAGATGCGGCAGCTGCGCCTGGCGGCGAGCGGAGCGTGACTGCGGAGGAAGGCTTGGAGCCGCCGCTGCGAGGTGAGGCTGCTGGAGCTTGCCATGCTGTGACATGGCTCAAATCTCGGTTCCTGTTCTTGTCATCATCATCTGAATTAGGTCTTCGCTGCCTGTACAAGCTTGTAAATTGTCAATCATGGCAGCAACAAAACCTACAATGTGACGACCACTGCAGGTGCCGACAACGGCATGCCGGCGGAGGAAGGGCTGCCTGTAGAGGACGGCAATGCCGCTGAGGTGCCCGGTGGCGATGTGGACTCGGGCAAGGTGTGGGACAAGCATGGTAATGAATTCCACTGGAAGTGGAACCCGGACAAGGGGGCCCGCGGCACCTGGCAGCTCTTTGCGGCCGGCACGGATACCATTGTCCTGGAGCATGGCCCTGACGGGGCCGAGGTTGCAGAAACAGCGGCAGAGCAGGCAGTGCCGCCGGTGGCTGAGGATCCGTCCGAACAGGAAGCTGCCCACGATGAGCTTTAATGTTGTTGTGGCCAGACAGGGGAGGGCGGCGCGCTGACAGACGGCGCAGTCGCGGCAGCGATCCTTTGCATGATGATTTGGTTATCGGATTCTTGGAGTTGTAACACATGAGAAAGTCGGCCCGCCTTTGCTGCATGCTGCTCGCATAATCGTCCGAGACTATATGTGATCTTACGATGTTTGGGCCCACATGACCTTCAAGTGTGATTGAACACCTTTCCATATGGATGCATCCTCGTTAGCAATTCTCTTTTTGAAGCAGGCGAGCGTGTGGTTCGCAAAAGCCATCGAATAATCCGCGGCTGAGCTATCAGTGCACTGATGATTAATTCGATGAAGCAGCAACCCGGGTCCGTAGCATCGCTGCTATCCACAGCATCGTGAATACAATACACAATAAAAAGTATCCGAACAACGAGTGTGCAGCGGGAGCAAAGTGCGGGCACCGGCGGCAAACATGATTCGGGCAAGGTGTAGGACGGACACAGCCGCAACGGGTTCCTTCGGCAGTAAAATTCGGCCAGCGAGCCCCGCAGCAAACTGGGCACATACACTTGTGCCCTGGAGCAGGACGGGTGAGGTAGAGGCAGAGGATCTCGGTGGCGCTGCCGGCGCCGTGGAATTCGTCCGTGAAAGCAACTGCTCACCACGATGAGCTGTGATGCACCTTGCATCCAGCATGAACACGAAAGTGCTGTGACAGATGGCGCGACTGCGCAGTGATCCTGTGAAGCGCTGCAGAGCTCAACTGTCTTCGTGTTCCTGGGTAACACATCTCGCAAACATGCGGTTGACTGCCTGCATGCTCCTGTTCCTGTTGAGTGCATGTTCCTGCTTCTCAAATATGTTGCCTGCATGTTGGCGGCGGCGCTTGCAGCACATCAGAAAACAGCGGTCGACAGACTCTCTAATCAGGATTGCTCGTCAAACAAAAACACCCTTGTGGAAGCTGAAAGTCAACTGCGTAACTTCATATAGGTAGTCTGTGGTTCAGTCCCAGCTGGCTGCTCCAGCTGAATTGTGCAAACTTCTCGCATTCCTCGTATTGGCCTGTTGAGCATACTCGTGGCCTCTAGACTGAACGTGCGCAGAATCTGCTGGTCCTCTGTTCCTTTGCATCGGCCCTCGACTGTGGTGTGCTGCAGCAACTCCGCCATCAAGTTAATCCGCAGCAGCTGCCCTCTCACCATGTCGATGGCAAGAGCCGTGAAGATGTCCGGCAGGCAATCCCGACAGAGGTGTGCTGCTGGTCCAGCCTGCCTCAACAAGCTGCAAGAGCGCAGCTTCAAGCGGAACACGGTGCTGATGCGCCCCAAGCGCTTGACAGTCGGCGCGCCCTCCATCCAGTGTGGGCGCTGCATTCTCTTTGTTGTGATCAGAGCTGCATAGCCCTGCACATATGTGACAAGGTGAAAACCGTTCAACCTGTTCTTGCCAGTCAAATGCTTGCAGACTGCTTTTGGTTTCTGATAGTGCTCAGCTGTGCCGTCAGACACCTTCTGACCCTCGATAATGGCTGGACCTAAGAGCGCATTGGTTGATGTGACTTGCAGCTCGTCGACATCGTGCCCCTAGCGGCAGAGGCCGTACTTGCTGCCACACAGCCTCCACCGCCGCCAGCAGAGCCAGTGCAGCTGCACAGGCACCGATGAGTTTGAAACCCGCAATGGAGTGCTCCACTTGGTGCATGAACGGGGTCAATGCTACTGAGATCGGATTTGGTCGCAAAGATGGACTGCCACTGGGAAACAAGTACGATTACGTCAAGGTGCTGACTGCACATGTGGCAATGCAGCAGCATGGCCACTGATGCGGCAGCAGAAGGAGATGACGCTCATGCCGGTGGGTTGTAGGCTTGTGCAGCGACAATGTTGACAAGCTATCATTAGCGCAACATCAAGCGGAAGCGAGAGCACGAAGCGGAAGAGTCAGACTCTTATTTGAGTGCTCTCGTGCTGGGCCGCAAGGACTTGGGCGTTGGACGGTGCAGTCCTTGCTGCGCCGGTGCATAAATCTCAAGGGAACCTTGCATCATCTGACTCACGTAAAGCTGTGGTGGGCATGACCTCTCTTTACAACCGGTACCTATCCCTTGCAAACTCCTTTGTTCATTCAATCCGCCGGTGGCATTGGTCTTCCCACGGCAGCTGACGAAACCCTGCACAAACGCCCCTCAGAAGATGACAAAGAAGATGTGGATGAGCAGCATGTACAGGCAGACCAGGGCGCGGGCGAGCGGCCGCTGGTTGAGTGTCACAGCCAGGCGGTCCAGTTGGTGCGCCGCCGCAACCGCTAGCGGCGCATTCAGCGGCGGCCGCGCGCCGCGAATGAGTCCCGCCAGCGGCGCAAAGCCCCTGCCGCCGCCTGTGATGAAAAATCAGCACATCAGTATTGTATTCATTTTGCAGGGACACAAAATAGTCCCCCACCAAAGCGCAACTGCAAAGCACGTTCGCTGTGGCGTCCGTGAAGCCTCAAAACAGCAGGCTCTCGAGCAGGCGCTGCTTCCAGATGCCTATACCATCTTCCAGCAGCCGACCGTTCTTTCAGCAAAAAAGCGCAGCAGGGCGCACCGGTCAGCACGGCGGCCTCCACGTCGAAGGTGTCGTCCTCGTTCTTCTTGTTGCTGATGAAGCCGCCGCCCGGGCGGGAGGTGGGGCCCTGCGGCCGGCGCGACGCCTCCGCCAGCTGCTGCTGCTGCGACGACAGCTCGCTCTGCAGCGCGTGGTTCTCCGCCCGCAGCTTTGTCATGCTCAGCTCCTGCAGTCGCCAGGAACGCTGTCAGACGGAGCGTCAGCACATATGGTTTCGCCATGATTTGCCGCAAGCACCCGCCTTCTTTGGCATGCTGCCGTGCCTGTGCATGGTCTTTCAGCTGCAAGGCAGGCTCCCAAAATCACCTGCTGGGACAGCTGCTGGTGCATGTCGCGAAGGCGGGCAGCCGTCTCGCCATCGCGGGACAGCGGCTGCGGCGGCGGCCCGGCGCTGGGCGGGCCCTGCCGCGCCGCCAGCGCCCCCTGCAGCGCCTCGCCGCGCGCATGCGCCTCCTGCGCACAGAACAAGCTCGCCTTATGACACCGGCTTAACTATGAACCCTGCCCCCAAGCATCCTCAAGCTCAGGCAGCTGGACACAGCCTCGAAATGTCTTGTCGTAGCCTACAGCTCGTCAACATCAACCAGCTGCCGCAGGACATAGAGGCTGTCGCAGCACCTGCAGGGCGACCTCCAGGCGGTGCTTCTCCGCGGCCGCGCCAACGACGGTGGCGGCCGCCTGCTGCAGCTGCGATCGCAGCTGCGCCGCCTGCTGCCCGCCCGCCGTGGCTGCCGCCTGCGCGTCTGCGGCCTGCCGCTGCGCTGTGTCCGCCGCCGCTGCTGCTGCCTCGCGCTCCTGCGACAGCGCCTCGGCATGCTCCCTGCGGCAGGGCAAAATAAGGATGTAGGTCGTACTCCAAGGGCAGATAAATTGATGAAATCAAAGTAAAGTGGTTGGCATCCTGTGGACAAGGTTCTGCATAGCGGTTCATGTGCATCCCTGCAGGATGCCAGAAACAGCTAACGTGCATCCGGCGCTATTGCCACTGTAGTGTCCAAAACGATGCATCTGCACCTCCCTGGACACTGCGGTACTTACCGCAGCTGCTGCAGCTCAGCCTCGAGCTGCGCCGCATGCTCGCCGGCGCCGGCGCCCGCCTGCCGCGCTGCGCCAGCAGCATTCGCCAGCTGCTGTTGCAGCTCGGCCAGCTGCTGCATCAGCGGCGCCTGCTGCGCCTCGACCATGCGGCAGCGGGTCTCGGCCTCCGCAAAGCGCGCCTCCGCCGCAACCGCCGCCTCGTCGGCGCTGGCACTGCAGGTCAGCATGAGTGTTTTCAGGGTTGAAGGTTGGGGATTGAGGGTTTTGTCGTCACACATTGAGCAAGTAGTAGAGGGTCGAAGAATGTGTTGCATGGGACTGTCGCAGTTCTGAAGCGCAATGTGGTACAAATCAGATCCCTGTAGACAGAAGAGCTCTTGACATGCAACCATGTTGTCATGCAACCCAAACGCGGTCAAACACTGACAGTACCTTGCGGCTTGGGCGGCGTCCAGATGAGATGTTAGCTCCTCCAGGCGCTGGCTGTCGTCCTCCGCCCGCTGCCGCAGCTGCGCCAGCTCGTCCGACGCGGCCTGCGCCTCGGACTGCGACTCCGCACGCGCCTGCTGCTCGCCCGCAAGCGCCTGCTGCTGCTCCTCGAGCCGTGCCTGCAGCTGGGCCAACTCCTCCTGCATGAGGCAGCGCCGCACACAAGTTGCTGGTTTCAAGCGATGATGCTGATCTGAACCGTTACATGTATCGAGTTGGGTTAGGGACTTACAGATGGTTTTGGGATCAGCGGAAAATGGACGCCTGCCAGCTCTTCGTGGCAAAACAAGCCAGCCTGCTCATGCTTAGAACGATGCAAAACCCATCACTGCCGGGAAAAGGCACACCTCCAGGTCTGCGGCGCGCTGCGCAAAGGCGGCACCGTCCTGTGACGCCGCCTGCGCCGCCGCAAGGCGGGCCTCGGCGTTGTCGCGGGCGGCGGCCGCCGCGTCGCGCTCCGCGATGGTCGCCTCCACCTGCTCTATCAGGCTGTCCAGCTCCCGCATGAGGTCCTCCTTCTCCTGCAGTTTGCATCCAAGACCATGCGATTGAGTGTTCCATGGGTTTACGAAGAGCTTGAGTGGTCCCATCTGTACCTGTTGGGTTGGACAGCCCCGGCAGCTCGCTCTCTTGCCACACAGCATCATGTAAGGCGTGCAACGATGCCACGGTGCAAGCGACGCGCCGCGCGTTGGCAGACCCCGTGGATCAGAACGGCCGCCAGAAAGGCCCGCACCGAGGACAGCTCCTTCGCCGCGGCCGCGCTCTGTTGCGCCTGCTCGCGCAGCTCGCCGGCCTCGCCGGCGGCCGCCTGCGCCGCCGCCAGCTGCTCCCGCAGGCCGCCCGTCTCCGAGTCGAAGTATGCCTGCCACTCGCCGCCCAGCGCGTCCAGCTGCGCCCGGTCCGCCTGCGGCCGTGCCGTTGTTTGTTTAGACGTGCGACAGCACGGTGAACACAAGACCCTGCCAATGTCTCGGAACTGGTTCCTATGACCAAGTGGCCTCTGTCGGACAACATGCATTGGGTGGGAATGAGCAGGTGGGTCAAGCTGGTTGGATCTGCCGCACACCTGCTGGGCTTCCTGCGCCGCCTGCAGCAGGGTGCGCAGCTCCTCTGCCTCCGCCGCCGATGCCTCGGCCCTGCCACGATGTCACACCATCTCAGCCACGATTCTGATCAGTCGTCTGACAGAAGTGGCATTGCAGCGCCAACAGCAGGGTCCTCCTGTCACCACGACCCATTACAAGCGCAACCATGCTGCTGTCAAGCGTGCACCACCAATGCCCCAAAGCGGCACTGTACAACCAAGAAACGCACCCGTCTGCGCGCTCCCGGGCGGCTGCCAGCTCGTCCTGGGCCTGCTGTTTCTCCGCAGCCGCCGCTGCGAGCTGCGCTCCGAGCTCCTGCCGCTCCGCCTGACCCGCCTCGGCCTGCTCGGACAGCAGGTGCAGCTCCTGCTGTGCGGCTTCAGCAGCAGACTGCGCGTCCGCGGTGGCGGATTCCGCTTCCGCTAGCCGCTCCTGCAGCTGCTGCTGCGCGGACGAAAGCTCTACCGCCTCCTCCTGCGCCGCCTGCGCCTGGGCGTTGGCGGACGACAGCTGCTCCTGCAGCAGCTGGGCCTGCGAGCAACAAGACTGATCCTCATTGACCTGACCCTCACCACCTTTCAACATGAAGATACCCCCGCTCAGGCCGAATCCGAACAGCAGCAATCGAGTCTTGTGCGCAGCAACACGCTTGCTCAGATTGCGGTCCGATTTAGGGAACTCAATCAGCATCGTGATGTATCCTCAGGCCAGAAGCAGGTCAATTCACACTACAAAGAGTAAGTGTACACCTGCTGGGAGGCGTCGGCCTCGAAGCGCTCCTGCAGCTGGCCCGCCTCCTGGCAGGCGGCCTCGGCGGCGGCCTCCGCCTCCTGCAGACGGCTCCGCAGCTGCGCCGCGTCTCGCTGCGCCGCGTCCGCTGCTTCCTCCGCTTCCTGTAGTTGCTCCCGCAGCGGGCCGGCCTCCTCCTGCGCCGCCTCGGCGACCGCGATCGCTTCCTGCGCCTGCTCCTGCGCACGCGCCGAATCCTCCCGGGCGGCAGCCGCAGCCGCTTCTGCCTCCTGCAACCGATCCGCCAGCTGCTGCGAGTGTGCGCCGCCATCGGCCAGCTGCTGCTCCAGCTGCTGGCCGTGCTGCCGCGCCGCCTGCGCCCCGGCCTCTGCTTCCTGCATCCGCTCCTGCAGCTGCGCCACCTCCTGCTGCACGGCGCCGGCGGCGGCCTCCGCAGCTTCTGCGCGCTCCCCTGCCGCCGCAATCTGCTGCTCCGCGTCTGCCAGCTGCTGCTGTGCAGCAGCAAGCTGCTGCTGCGCCTCGAGTAGCTGCGCCTGCGCTGCAGCGGACGCATCGCCGGCCTCCGCAGCAACCGTCAGCTGCTGCTGCGCATCGGATAGCTGCCGCTGCGCCGCGGCGGTCGCCGCCTCCGCCTCCTCCAGACGCATGTGCAGCGCCTCCTCGGCCTGCCCATCGACCGAGTTTGAGTGTTGAGTGATGCTCAGAAACACACAGCTAGGGCCTTGCCTAGATCTCTTCTATTGCAATGCGCGTCGCCTCGGCAGATGTGCCCAGACACAAGCCCACACTTTGCAGCGCCAAGGTTGTGTCACTTGGCTCGGCCATTTTGTCAACGCTCAACCGACATCATGCAAGGCAGCCGGACCTGAAGCTCCGCCGCCAGCTGGTCGCGCAGCTCGTCGGCCTCCTGCTTCGCGGCGCCGATCTGGGAGTACACCTCCTCCGCCTGCGCTGTTGCCTCCTGCACCTCCGCCCGCAGCTGCTCCACCTCGCCCGCCGCACTCCGCAGCGCCTGCGGCCAAATGCGACCCATCAGTTGAACATGACGCTGGCTCAAGACAGCAGATGATGTTCGTGTCGCTTCAGAACCCTGTTCAAAGCACCTGTCAAGTTGGCTGCGCGTTCTCCTACCGCACGCCTCTCGCCTGACAGATGCAGGGACAGCAGCGCCACACCTCCTTCTGCACATCTGGAGATGCAGGAGAGGGAGCACGAAGAGATCATCGCCACACCTCGTTTTCGGCCTCCTGGTCGGCCAGCTGGTCCGTGAGGCGGCCCTGCGCCTGCATGACCCGCTCCAGCTGGGCGCCCCGCTCTTCCGCCTCGGTGCGCGCCGCCGCCGCCGCCTCCTCGGTAGCGCTCTGCTTCTCCTCGGCCGCCTCCAGCTCCGTGCTGGCCTCCATCAGGCGCGTCTGCGCATGCGCCGGGTGGACAAATTTCGACGACGGATTTCTCAACGGCAAGTTGGCACGACAAGAAAATGTACTCTGCAATGTCTGCTGCCGGGAACTTGCTGGCGGATCGAGCTTGCGGAGCAAGATTTGTCCTCGCTTCGCACAGCTGCATGTCATGCCGTCAAATTTGACGCTGTGCGCCGAAAGGTCGCCCACATGAGGCAGCTACACCAGATATGAGCCTGACCTTGAGGGCGGTGAGGGCGGTCTCCTTGTCGCCGACGGCCGAGCGCAGCGCGCGCAGCTCCTGGTCCAGCTGCGCGGAGCCGGCGGTGGCGTCGGCCGCGTCGCGCAGCTGCGCTTTCAGGGCTTCCGCTTCCGCCTGCAGCGCTGTGAGGCTGCCCTCCAGCCGCGTGTTGCTGTCGTCCAGCTCCAGGCTGGCCGCCTCTGTCTCCTCCAGCTGCGCCACCAAATGTCAAACGATTGTCGACGAGTTGAATTCAGAAGTGGCCTGCATCAGCAGTGCAAGCGTGTGCTTGCACGCAGGGCTGAAGTATGGTAGAATGGCGATGATGCGCCTGGATGGCATGCGACTGCCGTATGAGGATGTGCGACACTTCGAGACGCCTGCTTGTCGCGCAAAGATCCAGAGCAGCAGGTACTGGACGCATGTACCTGCTGCTGTGCCTCCTGCAGCTGCGCAGACGCTTGCGCAGCGGCGTTGCGTTCTGCATCAAGCTGTGTGCGCACCTCCTCGCTTTCCTCGACCTGCGAGACCGACCATGGTCCAGAAGGTCAGGGTGCAAGCAACAAAGTGCTCGCAGGCATACGGAACGACTCACAAAAGAGTGGCATGAACAGAGAGCTGTCAGCTGAGGTTCGTGGTCGGTTTCTCCAATATGCACCGAATGCAATAACGAATGAGCATGGGTCAACGAAGCAACGTGCGCCTACCTGCTCCTGCAGGGCGCTCAGCTCCTCCTGCTGCGCGCGCAGCTGGGCCTTGGCGCGCTCCAGGGCCTCCTGCGCCGCCTTTGCCGCATGCTCCGCCTCCGCGCGGCCGCGAGCCGCCTCCGCCAGCCGCTCACTATTGGCCTGCTCGTCGGCAGCCGCAGCGGCTGCCGCCGCCACCTTCGCCACGGTTGCCTCGGCTTCGGCGGCGTCCAGCCGGCCCTGCAGCTCCCGCTGTGTCTCGGCCGCGCTATGCGCGTCAGACTGCTGTGCGTCGGCCGCGGCCACAAGCTGTTCCCGCAGCGCGGCTATCTCCGCCTGCTGGTCGGCGGCGCGACTCTCTGCCGCCTGCAGCGCGGCTGCGGCATCCGCCTGCGCCTGCTGCCGCTGCTGCAGCTCCTGCTGCGCGGCCTGCAGCGCCGCGGCATGTTGTCGCGCCTCGGCCTGCGCGGCCTGCAGGGCTGCAGCGTCGGCGCCCCGCTGCTGCTCCAGCTGCTGCTGCAGCTCCTCCGCCCGCTCCTGCAGGTCCTCGTTCTCGGCCATCTGCAGGGTTTGGGGAGACAGACGCGGTCACCCTCTATTGAGCGCAGAGGTAGGGCAGCGGCGATTTGTATGGATCGTGTTCATGTGACACGAGCAGCATTCTCAAGGCGTGCCCCTGCCCACCTGCTGGCCGTATTCGCGCTGCAGCTGCAGAAGGTCGCTGCTGGTGCCCGCTGCAGTAGCAGGGTCAGCCCCTGGGGCGCTTGGCGGCGAGCCAAAACCGTCCTCCGCCGGCTGCACTTCGCCAAACAGCGGGTTGGTAGCCAGCGTCTGCGTGCTGGCTGCAGCATAGGCAGGGCCCGGCTGACTGCTGGCCCCGTTTGCGCGGCTGGCGCTTGCAGGATGCGGCTGGCTGCCAGTGGGGCTCGAGTGATCAGATGGTGGGTCATGGGCGCTGCTGCCGCGCGGCTGTGCCGCCAGCAGCGGCGCGGGCTGCTGCTGCGCCGGCTGCAGCCTAACTGTGGGTGCCGCTGGTATTGCAGACGGCCGTGCCACGGGCCTGGCCGGGGTGACTGGGGCCGGCTGTGCGGGCGGGGCAGCAGGCTGCGGCGGACCGGGTCTTGGAGGGCTGGCGGACGGCGGCTGAGCAGCGGCAGACGCCTTGCGGGCCGGCGCTGCCGGCGCCCCGCCGGACGCAGCCTGCTGCTTTGCGGCTGCGGCGGCGGCCTTTCTCCGCTTGAACTCCTCGAGCTGCAGGTGACGAAGCTCATGATGTTTCAGTCTCCTCGCACGGCAGCACCTGTTTGGCAGCCACAGACACAGGCTGCAAGCACGAGCCCGCCAGCTGTTGCTTGCCGCAAATCGCTTGAAGCCGCCGACACTCACCTTCTTCTTGCCAGCGTCAAGCGTCGCTTGCTTTCTAGCGTCCATGGCTCCCAAGTCCGCCGGCCTTCCAGGGCAGGTCGCTCAATGTGAGGCCAAGCCAATTCGTGTCACAAGCAGTGCAGATCGGCAAGTCTCAGCCGGCGCCTGGAGCCAAAACGGAGCTGATCGCCTCGTCAGTACCGTCACTCACAACTCCTAAGAGACATGCTGTATTGAGTGCACTGACTAGTGCCTTTCAGAGGGCCTGAAGTCCGCGATCTCTTGTGATGACATCAACCAAGGGTCGTCCGATTTCGCAGCGTCAGCGCCCCATCACAACTTTTCATTGGAACCGACTGTGGGCCGTGCTGCAGCAAACGACGACTGCAAGGCCACTTTCTGCTGCAGAGATTTGTACCCGGAAGCGGATTACATAACCCGTTCGCCCGCCCTGCGCTGAAAACTGCTCGACGAGACAAACGACGCTTCGCAGTCTGGCCGGCAACTTGTCCGACAGAGATGTTAGACTGCAGCAGCTCAGATATAGTGCGATAGTCTTGACTTGCCGGCTGCTCATTACAGCTTGAGGACGTTAAATCCTGCGGATGCGGAAGGTGCAGCGGAACAGTCCACGACGTTTCGGCGATTGAAGACAGGTGCAGCCAAAGCAGGAGGCAACCGCAGGAGATGGTTCAGTCGCCGGATGTGAAGGACCCTTGGTCACAGGTTCGATGCGGAATGAGTCCTGGTCACCCACTGCATTAAGTGCAGCAGCGCACCAACAATTGCTGTTGATTTATGCGTCATCGCTGGCTAGTATGCAAGCGACGTTTCGCCAATCACTTGAATTTTCAGGTCGAAGATCTCTACGGTGACGCGAGGTACAGGACGCTGGGCATTCGACCGACGGCGACAGCAAAAGAGATCCGGCAGGTCGGTGTGCTTGCCGAGCGTTCAACTTTATGCTACGAATTGAGACATCAAGTAAGACTTAAAAACTGTAATATGTCGCTGTGCAGGCGTACAGGAAGTTGATCAGGACGCATCATCCGGACAAGGGCGGCTCTGCGGCAGAGTTCAGAGCCATTCAAGACGCATTCGATGTGGTGTCGGATGCCTCCAAGCGGGCCGTGTACGATGCGTGGGCGAAGGAACTGCAGTTCCGCTACGTGCAGGGCGTTGCCGCCAAGGCAAGTCAATTACATTTGTCGTGCTGCAGTACGACAGCAGCGACAGTCGCTGGCAGATTGGTCGTTCACAAGGAGTTGCAGGCATCGGTTTTGGATCCACAAGTCCTTGGAAAAAAACTTCAGCTGGTGGTAACTTACAAGCTACTACTTCTCGAAATCTGCACATCCGGTTGCAGCCTGCAATGACGCATCCGCAGGCGCACGGCGGCGAGGGGATGCTGCTGGACCAGCTGGACGAGCTGGGGATGGCCTGCGACGCCAACACGCAGCTGGTGGTGGTGTGCGAGGTGTGCAGCCGGCCCGCCACCAAGGACTGCTGGACGTGCGGCATGAAGATCTGCGACTTCTGCACGCTCAAGCGCCACTGGAAGGTCCGGCGCTCGTTTACGACGAGACACAATATTGCAAATCTGTGCTGCTCGATGCTCGTCCCACTGCTTTCACGAATGTTTGCCTCGCAAATGCACAACAGGTCATGCACAACGTTTTTCGAGGGATAAAACGTGTCGATGGCCCCTCCGCAGGATGCGTTCCCGCTGCACTGGCCACTTATCAACTCAGACCACATGCGGACGCAGCTCGCAAAGCGCGAGCTGGAGAAGAAGCGCATTGAGGACGCACACAGGTGCGAAATCACAGAAAAACTGCTGCGTTCGCTGGCGCAGGCTTGCAAATTGCAGATGCAGCACAGAATTTTGCTGCGGCGGCATACCAGGTGCAGAGGCAGCACACCAAATGGCGTTGACCACGCTGAGCTTCATGCAGGCTGGAGGTGAAGGACCCGAACTTTCGAGATGCGCAGCAGCGGCGGGAGATGCGCAGCTTCCAGGATGCCGCCTGCAGGATGGCAGCCAGGCCTGACCGCCTGGTGCGTGCACTATGCCACCATCTCATGCCGGCATGGAGTAGCTCATGTATAAGATGCCGCTTGCACCCCTCCCACTGCCGCATCATCAAGTGGGCAAGTGTAGGTTGGCCCACCACTGATGGTGACTGATCACACCGTGCACAGGTGTCATACGACCATGAGCTGGGCAGGTTTTACATGTGGGCGCAGACAGACAGCACCGTCTTTCTGGTGTGCCACGTGCCGACAGGTGGGAGCTCAGCGCGCCTTGCTCAGCAACGCCACGCAGTGCGCCCATCAGTGGTGTGCTGTCAAATATCGATAGGCTGACGTGATTTGGTAGTGCCGGCTGCCAGGACACGCCGGCCAGCAGCTGCTGCTGGACCGCACGGCGGTGTCGCTCACGCTGCAGGCACTGGGCGAGGCGCTGCCCATCATCGAGCGCATGCTGGGCAGGGGTGTCGACAGCTCGCGGCACCTCGAGACCTACAGGTGTGGGTGTTGGGGCTGTGCATGAAAGTGATGAAGCTCGCCAGAGTTCGAATGAAGCTGGCATCATGTGGGTGTTGCTGCAGTGCACCGGCTGGCCGCAGTGCGGTGCACGCTGAAAATGACCTGATGCCGTGTAATTGCAGGACGCCAGACAACCGGCAATTTGCCATCTCGCTGCCAAAAGATGAGTGCGGCGTGACATGGCGGCAGCTCTTCCGCGGCGACAGCGATGGCGTGCGCTGCCTGCAGCCCATGCACACCATCACAGGTGCGTTTTGATGGGCACTGCAAACCGAGCAAGCTTTCACATGGCTTCACATGGCTTCACATGCCAAACACCTGGCCGCACTGAAGAGCATGTTGGGACATCTTTTCGCAGTCTGATATGCATCCGCTGGGAGCAGCTTGTTGAAGCAATGCATAAAAGACTTCTGATGGATGTTCACTACATCTGGTCGCAGAGACGGATGACGATGTGACGCTGGAGTTCGAGCTGCCCTTCTGGATTGACGAAGAAGACGTGGATGTGCGCATCACAGACGCAGACCTCACCGTGCTCGTGCGCAACGAGCTGGCCTTCTGCCGCACCTACTGGCGCAACAGGTGACAGATGTTACAGAGTGACCGCTGTATGTGCACATTCCTAGCCCACAAGGCATAACATACACGGCAAAGCGTGACGATCTATCTGTAGAGTAGAATGAATAGTGAATTACCATTTATGGCAGGGAAGAGGAGGAGCGGAATTCAGACTATGCCGTCGTCGACACAGTCGAGAGCCTGTGGTGCCTGGACGACGACCGCAACGCCGCTGGACAGCGGATACAGCTGCTGACGGTCAGCCTCGTGAAGCCGCCGCTCAGCGCTGACGAGGTCACATGGAAGAAAAGTGTGTCTCCTCCTCATCTACATTGCGCTCCCGAAATTTTTGCATGCTGATACCAAAGCGTCGCAACACATTCCATTGCCGTTCCAGCTGCATTTGCTGCGGCGCATTGACATCGATGCAAGAGATGCTCGACGGAAGGTCCACCGGAGTCCAAGTAGCAACTTGAAAGGGAGTGCGTCTTTGACGCAGGCAGGCGCATGGACAATCGGGCAAGGGAGCGTCCCGGCGGCATGCACCAGAAGGGCGTGCGCTTCTTCGTGGAGGACGAGGACGAGTTCGGGCTGGAGGACATGCTGCAGGCGCTGTGCTTTAGGGATTGCGGCGCCGCGTTTGTGCCGGCAAAGCCATGGCAGCAGGGCATCCCTAGCAAGCGGGTGGCTGACGCAGTGTCGCTCAGCGCCAGTGCCAAGAAGCACCTGGAGCTTCTCACAAAGTCAGGCCCGACCGCAGAGTCCTAATCGGAGAGCTGAATGTCGTAGTGTGGTTTGAATCGTCTCTGGAAGTGAAACAGGAATCACCAACATGTCCCATTACAGTAGCGCGATGCCTCTCAGCAATAAATCGTTTGGTCTCTCGTGGAACGGTGTCCCGTTGCTTTCCCCAGCAACAACGCTATGAGCGCTGGGCGACGAAAGGCAGGGCGCTGGAGGAACCAGCACGAATCACTCGTCTTCCCTCCCAGTAGCGGGCGGCACGCCGCACGGCAGCAGCATCTTCTGCAGGAACTCGTATCGCACGCGGCCTATTGACTCGTTCTGCGCAATGGCGAAGTACTCCAACATGGGCGGGTGGCCCACGTACGAGGCGTAGCTGTCGCGCGCAATGTTCACTGCAGAGAAACCACAGCAACATTTCATTCCGACAAGCATGACGATTCAAGCAACACGACGTGCATTACCAAGTGCATGACACACAGGAACAGGAACAGGCTTCGGTGCTTTTGAGCAATGCACAAGGATCGCACCTGCCCACTCGAAGCGCTGCAGATCGGCATGGCCGGTGCCCACATACTTTGCCTGCAGGTGCTCGAGCTGGCTGTTGATGTTGAAGCGGTCCTGCAGGGTCGCCATGGCGTCGCGCCTACAGGAAGCTTGGCAGGCCGGTCTGGCAGTGGGCCTGCAGGATGGCAGACATTGCTGATGAGGAACGGCAACAGCGGCGTCATCGCCTCATGTTCTTGCCGGAACGTGACGGATGCTAAGCATCAAACAAGTGCAGGCGTACCCTACTTTTGCTGTTTAAACTATGGCGCTCTTACACGCGAAACAGCACACACCCGGCGACGTTGGGAACGAGCTGCACAAATCGGATTGCCGCAGGGTTGGTTTCCGGAGGCTGCGCTGCCGGCGCGCTTGAGACAAAGGACTAGAGCAGAGTCTTGCGAGGTGAAAGGGAAGCAGCACACTGGACACTGGAGAAAGCTGTGCTACGAGGCACTAAATGTTTTGTGGCAAACAGGGGAATGAACTTTGTCCGACAGGCACACACGGGGTCCAGCCCAACACGCTTGCGCACAGGCTGCAACACAGCAGATTTGCAGTCACAGAAACTCTTCAACTCGTTGTATTGTTGTTCAGAAGTCTCGTACGTCATAACGAATCGCCACGTTGATTGTTATCGTCGAAGTGATCCGCACCAAACTGTGACGTTTCACCTCCGTTGATTTATGTATAAGAAAGCCGCAAGATTTTGTAAAGTTTGCAAGCTAGAACCTTGTAATTGCTCACACTGTAGCGCTCGCATATCGCAACACACGCCGGCATGGCATCTGAGTGCCGCTGCGGCGCCGGCGCCGCCATGCCAGCATGCCACCAATGACTGAGCAGAGCTGACCATCCGCACAAGAGAGATCAGATCTGCCGCGCTCGGAAACAACTGTACGTCCCGCACGTTGCAGCATGTCGTCTAAGCAGGGGGTCAGGATGGCTGAGGCGGACCTCCCACTGCGCTCCTCCTCCATTAACTACCGCGCTCCCAGGTCTGTGCCGCTCCTTGTACTGCACATGAAGACTTGCGTTTGCTTTCCACGGATCTCATGTAAGGCTCCCCCATCTTATGCGCATGCTTGCAGGGTGTCACTGACGCTGGCGGATTTTGACATCGTCCGCCGCATCGGCGACGGCAGCTTCTCGGAGGTCATGCAGGTACGACCGATGCATTCTCTCTGTTTGGGCAACGCCGGCTGTGCTCTAACACGTGCGCTGTCTGGGGAACGGCAGAGCTTGCCACGCCGCAGAGCTCATGACGATGATGCTCACGGAGGCACACAATCGTGGGCAGGTGCGGCACAAGAAGACGGGCATCGAGTACGCGCTGAAGATGGTGGACAAGCACCTGATCGTGCGCCACCGCATGGTGGCCCACATCAAGACGGAGCGCAACATCCTGGACGGCTGCGACTTCCCCGGCATCGCACGCCTGTACTTCACCTTCCAGGTGCTTTACCGTTCTGGGCAGTGTGGTACATGTGGCTGCGATTGCTTGGATTGCGAACTCTCCTTTTATGCGACCTGCAGCAATTGCAAAGTCACCTATTACGTGACTGCACGTTCAGCAACCGTGTGCAAGCATCTGACTCGTGTTGTTCTCTGCAGGACGAGGCCAGCCTGTACTTGGGTCTGGAGCTGTGTCCCAATGGTACGTTTTGGCAATGCAGTGCCTTGCTGTCCAGAGACCTCACCAGGTCTGTTGAAGTGCCATGGCGACATATTGCAGCCGCTGCGGCAGCAACAGCAGCAGCAGCAGCTGCTCTGCGCCGGGTCAGGAATTGAATTCATTCAGGCCATTCAGGCCCTGTGTTGACCACCATCTTAAGGAGGACCAGCGAATTATGGTCTGCCTGCAGGGGAGCTGTACGATCAGATACGAGTGGCGGGCCGTCTGCCGGTGGCGAGGGCACAGTTTTATGCCGCAGAGGTGGTCGCCATGCTAGAGTACCTGCAGGTGTTTGCTCCCAGCCTGCCCCACCAGATCGCTTCGCTTCGATGCTGTGCACTCGTCAAAGGCAGGGCAACTTTTGCCAAACGACAGGTCTTCCAATAGAGGCCATTGCAGCAGTATGCTGGCAGTCGGAAAGGACGGCAGGCTTCGAATGATACATGAAGTGTGCGTGGCTGCAGACGAAGCGGGTGGTGCACAGGGATTTGAAGCCGGAGAACCTGCTACTCGACGTCGACGGCCGCCTGAAGCTCATCGACTTTGGCAGCGCCATGCTGCTCAAGGAAGGCGGCCAGGTGCGGCATGCCCCAGCCGACCACTGCCTCACCATCATGCGCAATGACATTCAGTAGCCTGGCTGCTTGGCTGCTGCAGCAAATGGCTGCTCATTGCACCATATGTCCCTGTCTTCGCTGCATCGATGCAAATTTCAGCAGCTTTCAAGCTGTGACGAAGCGGGGATTGAAGCCGACTGTGATCTGCAGGAGGCAGAGCGTGAGGAGGGGCAGCGGAAGACGTCGCTGGTGGGCACCGCCGACTATGTCGCGCCGGAGGTGCGGCCATCTAGTTTGCGCAACTGGAGATAAATGCTGAGCATCCCTCGTCGCCTGCGGTTTGCACTTTCTTCCTCGCCGTGCAGCGCGCGCCATGGCCACGCCCCGCTGACACGGAAAATGTCAGCAAAGGCGCATCATCGCTCGCGGTGCTTGGCGTGACGCTGCAGTAGTGTCTGCCGCAGGTCCTGAGCAACGACGCGGTGACCGGCGCGGTGGACCTGTGGGCGCTTGGCTGCATAATTTTCCAGATGCTGATCGGCAAGGCGCCTTTCAAGGTGCGGATGGCTGGTCGATTGCTCTGCCGCCGTCTGCTTCTGCCAAACCTGATATGGCGCTGGCTTTATGGCTGGCAAACGCACAGACCGATTGAAAGCTCGGCATGATGCCTTCCACCTGCGCTGATCTGGCGCAATCGAAGATGAAGAGCACGAACCCAATGAAATAAGGATCCGATTCAAAACAGGCCGCCAGCGAGTACCTCACCTTTCAGCGGATCGCGGACTGCGCGTATGCCGTCCCGCCGGAGTGCGAGCTGCCGGCGGATGCCGAGGACCTCATCCGCCGGCTGCTGGTCCTGGAGCCCTCCGCACGGCTAGGTAATATGTCAGTCATCATGCAAATTGACCTAGGGTTACAAGCTCTTCGATCGCAAGCAGGCTGGACATGTTGGCACCACATGTTTCGGCGACGCAAGCACACTGGAACACTTCCTCCGGGTGCCGGGAAGCAATCACAGGACTGGTGAAGAGAGGCAGCTGCTGTGGCTGTGCACGCAGGCGCAGGCGAGGAGGGACTCCCGGAGCTGAAGAGCCACCCCTTCTTCGCCGGCGTGGACTGGGCGTCGCTGCGCGAGCAGCCGGCGCCGGCGTTTGCGCGGCCGCAGCGGCATGCGGACGTCGACGACGTCGGCCTCGACTGGGAGATGACGTCACTGATGGCGTCACTGCCGGTGCAGTACGGCCACGAAGCCGGCAGCCCGCAGCGGTGGACGCCCGGTGTTCCCATTGGCAAAGCGCCGCGGCGCAGCCGCTCCACCCTGAGCATCGCATCGCGCGACTGCGGCGGCAGCGGCGTCTCGGAGGCGTCCCTGGCGACGACAGACAGCGTCGCTAGCAGCCCGGAGCGGCAGGCGTCTGGGGGCGGCGCGCACAGCAGCGGGCTGCCGCCCCTGAAAAGCAAGTCGTGGTCGCCGGCTGTGTCGCCGTCGAAACGGAGCAGCTCTGTGCGGCGAATGAGTCCGTTTGCGACCGACTTGGCTCAGGCGGCGGCAGTGACAGACAAGGTGGCTGCCGCCGCGAAGACTGCATCATAGTATTTGCACGATGTCGTCGTTCTCAAGCCACATACTCAACTCTGGGCTGACAAAGTTGGTATGCCTCATGACATGACACGGTTGCAATGTTTGTTGGACGGTTTTGGTGCTGCCAAAATTGCCGCATAACAGACCTTCGAAACCACACTGAGGCTAGAAGAGGTTTCGATGGAGGAAACGAGGACGACAAATGCAGGGCCAGGCGCACATGGTGGATGGGGTCTCGATCACACCCCATCTACCATGTGCGCCTGGCCCTCCAGATCGACACCCACTTGCCGCAGCAGCCGCTTGCGCGCCAGGCGGTACTGCACAGCGAGCCGCACATGCATCCACGAATTCCACGCCCGTGCGTCTTCCGCAGGCGGCTCTGGGTTGCTCCGCAGCAGCTCCTCATCCTGCTCGATGCTGGTCGCCTGCCGCTGCAGCAGGGCATGCGCCTCGCCGGCGACATGCCGGCACACGCCCGCCTCGACTTCGCCGTCCAGCCGCGAGGGCGGCGCCTCCGCCGGGTGCTCAGCTTCCTCAGCTGCTGCAGAGCCGCTGCAGTCATCCTGCCGCACCACCTCCGGGCCGTACTGGCCGCCATGGCGCGAGGCGCTGCTGACGGTGTAGCACACGCTGGCGCCGTCAAAGTCGAGCAGCGAGTGGCCGCCGGGCTGCGACAGGACGTGCACCTCCTGCAGCAGGGACGCGCCGGCCGCCGCTGGCTGCGCCGCCGCCTGATGTGCTGCTGGCGGTGGCGCTTGAGCGCCCTCCGGCGCCTGCACACTGGATGCCCCGGCCGCTGCTGAGTCGCGAGCCGCTGCGCTGCCGTACTGGACGATCAGTGCCTCCTGCGGCCCGCCAAAGTCCTCAAACACCTGCGCAGCAAACACATTTCCCATTGCTTCTCATCAACTTCTAACTTCTGGGCACGTCCTGCAGCTAAGACCGAGAAACACAGATTGCCAAGTGGTACACCCAAGCACATGTGCAGTAGAGCAGATGACTCTGGGATCGATGTCCCACCTCGAAGCCCTGAGCTGGTTCAGTGGGAGTGAAGGCGTATCCGCGCAGGAAGTCCCGCAGCGGCCGGTCTCCATAGCTGATGAAGACCTCCTCCCCTGCCTCTATGAGTCTCGTCGCGACCAGCTGGATGGTGCTGCAGGCCGGGCATAGAACCTGTCGAGGCGTTTTGCACAGGCAAACGAAGACAGACAAACCCGAATTGACAAACCACCTGAACCTCAGCGGCATGCATGTGCCTGCAATGCTTCGTTACTGTCACCGCTTGATGCATAACGCGCCTTCAGAGCACAACCTGCAGCTGCCCTTGTTTCCTCACCTGTTGCCGCCGGACTTGACGCTCAGGCGGACGGTGCAGGTGGCGCCGCCGCCGCCGCGGTGGTTGGCCATGGAAATGAGCGGCAGCATGCACAGGTCCAGCTGGCGAAGGCTGCCGCCGCCTTTGCCGTCGCCTTTGCTGTCGGCGCCGTCGCCACTGGCGGGCGCTGCAGGCTCTGGCAGCCGTAGGCTCAGTCCGCGGCTGCGCACCAGGCAGTGCGCCCAGAAGAAGCTGTGCAGGCTGACAGTCGGCTCTGGACCTGCGGCCATATGAACAATGACAAAAGTCATGACAGGAGGATTCAGATGCACATAGACCTGCGAAATTCAGTATTGCAGATTACCATCCCCAACCAGATCCTGGCCAGCTGGGTCTCATCCAAAAGCGTGCTGAGAGCACACCTGGGAACAGCATGCCATGCAGCGCTGTCATGCGCAACCGCTCCCGCATGATAGACGCCTCCAGCGGCGGGCACTGCAGCTCCTGCAGCTCCTGCGCACTGCGTGCACGATGCATTGCTTTGCACCTGCTCATCACCTGTCCAGACAAGATGAACGCACAACATGCTAACGCTCGTGATCCCAGGTCTGGTGAAGCAGATGGCCGCTTCATGATCTGCATGGGATGCGGGGACAACTGCAGCATCCCGCAGTAGAAAAGACAGTCGTTTACGAAAACCCAGCACCTGAAGAGCTGTAGGTCTGTCGCCGGCACGCCCGCGGAGCACAGGCGGGCCAGCGGCGATCCGGGCGGCGCCGGCAGCAGCCGCAGTGCCGGCCGCCGCGCGGTTGCAGGGTCCCGCAGGTCCAGCAGCAGGGCCAGCGCCAGCAGCAGCACCCGGCGCGTGTCACCGGGCAGCAGCCCGGCGCACCGACTCAGCGCCACATCCATATCTTCCAGTCCCGGGCCCAGTGACCCTGCGCAATGTGCACAGGAGGGCGCAGCTGAAATCTGAATCAATCTTGACTGACAATATTTGACGATGTTCAATCAGTGAAGGTTCAAGGCATGCGTCCTGTTGGATTCAGCACACCTTTGGGGGCTGCCTGCAGGCGGGCGGTGCATGTGCTGACAGTGCGCGCGCATCTGACCGGAAGCGCCGCCGCCACCTCCCCGGGCGGTATCGAATGCGTGGCGATGAGACCCCTGTTACTGATCGAAATTACGAAAGTGAGAATCAGTACTCAGAAGATGACAGTTTCTCTTGAACCATTGCATGGGAGACATGCCGCACCTGCCGTCGGCTCCGGCGCCGAGAGTGACTTTGATGCTGGTCTCTGCATTATCACCTGCATCTGTGCCAGTCATGAGCTTCAATAATCAACGCACTGCATATGAGACACACCTGGATGCCAACGATCACTGAGCCAAAAGCTGCACACCTGGCTGCTCAATTTCCAGGCTTGAAAGCAACTCGGAAAAATGCCCGCGCAGAACCTCGGCAGACGTCTCCATCTTATCGATCTACTTCAAGACACTATTCAACACATGATACTTGTTCGTGCATAGCCGTTTTTTCGGCTGCTCAAAACTTCAGGCCAAAAGCAAGTCACGTGACGCACTCTCACGTGGCCGTCCTACGAGGCACTAGGGCGCAACTGCGGCGTTAACGCTGCCAGATGTCAGTTTCGCACCCACACAAGCCGTTACACACTCGCCCACACCATACAGACACGCTTGGAAGGCGAACGGCCCACTCACGGCTCAGTTGCTCGCGCACACCGGCAAAACAGTCTCTCGGAGCTGACTGCGCAGTTATCTGCGTGTAGGCTGTCAGCAGGTGCGGCGCACGCGTCTCGCTAGCTTGCAGCGCCAATGAAAGCCGTCGGCAGCCCCGTTTCTGTGTTGACAGTTCATCCACGGAACTGAAGTGGCATCGCTGACTATGATTAAGCCACCTCCGCCTCGCATGGGCAGGCGGTGCCACCCCGTTCACAGTGTTCGGTGTTCATTCCACATGGCCGCATCCAGCACCCGTTCATCTGCCCCCACGGACGCGTTGCCTGTGTGGTTGTGTGGGTGCTGACTGTGCACTGACAAACCTCCTGCAGGGTCAGGAAGGCAGCACCGTCGCGATGGCCATGCAGACAGCCACGACCCGGGCCCAGATGCGGCTGGCGCCGGCGGGCGTGCCCGCACAGCGCGGCACGACGCCGCAGGGCACCACGCCGCTGCTCAAGCCGCTGGGCGCATCGGCGCGCGCTATCGCCAACCTCAAGCAGTCGGCGCCCAAGCTGCAGGCGCAGCTTTTTTCCGCGGCCTCCAACCAGCTGAACGCCGCGGCACCCGGCTTCGTACGGCCTGACTGCCCGCCGGACTCTGCGGACGAGTTGGCCCGCCGCATGCCCGCCGTGCGCCCGGACGCCTCTGACAAAATCGAGTACAGTCGCGATGGCGGCTCCGTCGGCGACATCAAGCCCAGCTTCCGCAGCGCGCTGGAGCAGGCCAGCTGGATGACGGCCACGGAGCAGGCCGGCCGCGCCGACAGCCGCCGCTCTGGGAAGTTTGGCCTGGGTTTCCTGGGGCTGTGAACACAGGGCTTCACAAAGATGTGAAGTGAGCGGGAGCGCCTTTTCGTGAAGGCGCCCTCCGACCTCTCAGCAACGCGGGCCGCAGTTGCTGAAGTACGGGAGCGTGCAGCTGAATACCCTTGCGAGACTACGTCTTAATCCGGGACGGGGCCCTCCCCACACAGAATTTTCTAGGTTCGCGTGTCAGAGCATTTTGGCCCCTGTCGCGGGGCGCTCTGCACATCACCGTGTGTTTAGGACGGCCACATCTTGTGCGACATCTATCATAGTGGTTGGTATATTTTGACTGCGCTGGTCGCATTTTGGATTCGACTGGCTGGTACGTGCCAACGTGCATGTTGGCAGCCGGGGTTTTTGCAGCACCCTTCTCGGTTTTGTGTCAGGCTATATCCAACGTGCGTGCGCTGCGTTTTTGGGTCTTCATAGGACTGCTTGCTTTGAACGTTCAGTTCAAAGGACTCGCTGCGCCTGTTGCATGTTTACAGTAGGTAATCAACATCAGTATGGTTCACTCACGGCTACGAAAAAGTGCCTCCACACACATCAAACCACCTGAAAAAGGTTCTAGGTACCAGATGCCCCTTTTCACTGATAGCTTCGCCGGCATCTGTGCCTGCGACGCCGGTATGTGCACCCCGTGCACTGCGGCCAGTGCCACGCCTCAACTTGCCCAAATACGTACCAAGGTAATCTTGTTCAGTGCATGTTTTTGGCGAGCCCCACAGCCAGCATGCTGCTGGCCTCTTCCGCAGGCCGCACCGGCGACGTCAATGCCGGCCAGCACACCTTCACTGCCGTGCCTCCATTACACAACCGAACGCCGGCCCTCAGTTGTGCGGCTCCCGGCTGGGAGACGTGGCTGCCTTGCGCGAGAAGGAGAACTTCGACATGAGGGAGCCGCCGCGGTGCTTGCGCCGTGCCTCCTCGTCGCCGCCCGCCCCTGGCGAGGAGCCCATCCGCACCTGTGTCGTATAGTTTTGACATATGAGCATGGACCTAGGTGACTATCACCCGCAAACATGGACTTTTCTTTCTTTTCTTCTTGAACACACACGAAGAGAGCAAACACACGATGACAAGGCTTGAACGACCCTTCACAAGATCGTAGATGCACGTTGGGAGCGACGGATATCAAACATGCGCTCACCGCGGGGCTGGGCGTGATCTCGCCAGAGTTGCGGCTGCCGTTAGTGGCGCTGGTAGCACGCGGCGAGCGCGCCTTCCGCTCCTTGTCGACCTTCTTCAGCACCTTTGCAGTGTCGTCCAGCCGCACCTGCGTGAATCACCGTCAGTCTCGGTCAGTCTCATGCGAAGCACATGCCCCCGGCGAGGCGGAAGCAGTGTGATGCTGGTCGTTCGCGCATTGCTGCGTCACGAAGGTCCTATGGGGGTGGATGTACACGAGGCTGCAGGCCCTCGGTTGGACGCCCAGCACAGTCGGAGATGCTGGATGCTCAGCAACAGGTGGCTGGGGACAGCTTCAGGGAGGTCTCAAAGACGGATCACACACACAAACAGCACAGGCATTGTCGGCGGCGCACCTCGAAGTCGCGCTTGAACTCGGCCCAGGTGCGGGCCAGGTTGCGCAGCTCCGAGTCCGGATCCATGGGGTACAGCGTCTGCGACACCCCCTCCTTCACCTCCCTGCACACAGATGATGTTCAGCGCCAGAGCATCGGGCAGGAGTGCTTACATGCCACCGGTTTGCCGGATGCACAAGGAGTTTCAATCAGCAGTTGTCTGAATGAGCCGGGAGGGGCAGCAGCGGAAGCTGAGATGTCAGCCTCAGGTTGGCGCCGGGGACCTCTGCAGCACAGCTGACTTTTGTGCCATATGACAGGCGCACCACATGACGCTGACGGCATCAAAGACAAAACAACACAGCGCTGGACCTGATCTCATGTCGCAAAGCATGGTTGTCGTCCCGAACGCACCGGATGAAGTTGGCGTCGTCGACGAACATGGGGGCGCGCTTGCCCAGCTCCTCCTGCAGCTTGTCCACATACCGCTCGCCGGAGGCCACCGCCTCCCGATGCCCCCGCCCGGACCCCTCCTCCGCCCACTCTGCAGCAAGCAGCATAAGGTTCAGGTCTTCACAGCCCTTCACTGCACAATGGCGCACCTCACTGGTCGGGCTGCAACAGCGCGTCTGAGCCAGTCATCAGTCGCACGAAACTTGACGGCTGTGCTGAAACAGCGCGTTGGCGGCGCTGCCCAGCACCCGTTACATTGAACCAGCGCCGCTGATGATGTGGTGCGCGTAACACAGGAGTTGTCACATTCTTTCACCAGGCACGCACCTTGCCGGTTTCGTGTTGAAGCAGCGAGTATGGGCGGTGCGAATTTTCCTCATTACCACACAACCACCTCGCCCTGGCAGTATCAATGGTGGCAAACCTCCAGATTGCCGGGCGCTTGATCAATTGTGCTCGTGCTTGGCGCTTGTAGGCATTTAGCACATGGGCGAAGACCGTGCAGAGCTGCAAATATGGGCTGTGCTGGAAAACGCACCGTCGTTCAAGGGCTGCTCCGAGGCGGGGGAGGCGGAGCCGTCCACCGGCGTCAGCACCGAGCGCGTGCTCGTCGCACTGTGCGGCCTGGCGCCTGTCGGCGTGCCCTCCAGTCCTACTAGCAAAATGGGAAAACGGCGTCTCACACGTGCGATCGAATGTTTCCTCTCTTATACATGATTTGTCGCGAGCTGCCATGCTGTTGCTGCTCCCTTCCGCAGCATGCTGCCGGCTTGGCAGGTCAGCGCAGGGCCAAGCCTGCAATGAGCCGTCGTGGAACGAAGGCATATGATTGAGTGAGCGGTGCGCAAGAAGGCAGCCAGGCACTGTTAAACCAAGTCACCTGCCGCCGCGAGCGTCTCCTGCACGCCGGCAATCTGCCGCTGCAGCGAGTCGTTCTCGTGTGTGAGTGCGTGCACCCGCTGCTCCAGCTTGCAGCTGTACTCCTCCCACAGCGCTATCTGAACAGCACAGATAGAAATTCATGGCTCAAGCTGCAGTGAAGTGTGTCCCCCCCTCAATGTCCCTGCTTCGACATGTGCACGACTCACACACATATAAGCCTGCGTTGCAGGACTGCTGTCTGTCTCTCAGGGAAGTGCACCATCTTCAAGGCTGCGTCTGTGCTCTGCGCCGGGACAGAAACATGCACAGCAAGTGGACTTGGATGCTGTTGCCCCACAACGCACTGTAGGCACCTGCTCGAGGGCTGACTCCGGGACGGAGATGCTGCCCAGATCGCCGTCTGCAGCCTCCGCGGCCGGCGCTGCCTCTGCGGCTGGCTGCGGGGTGCTGGCCTGCGGGCTTTCTGCCGACGCCTCCCGCGACGACGGCTCTGCAGATGACAGATTGACGATAAAGCGATCAACCCAACAGGGCTTTGCAATCGTTTGCTCCGCCCAAACATCAAGACGCAAGCTTGGTGGTCAAGCAGTGTCCTGCACTGCACTCCAAGAGATGTGATTGCCGCGGTGGCAGTGCCATGAGGCAGATCGACAATCCATTGGTCAGTTGTCGATCCTAAACAGAAGCTCTAGGCAGCCAGCCAACCTGCTGCTGCGACCGGGCTGGGGCTGGGCAGGGAGGCTGCCACCGCTGCCGCCACCGGCACGGCCGCCATGGCGACCGCTGCGGGCGCCACCGCCGGCTCTGGCGCTGCCATGGGCTCTGGCGGCGGCGGCGGCGGAGGTGGCGCCTCTCTCCACTCCATGAACTCCTTGCCGTGCTGCTGCCATAGGTCCAGGACATTGATGATCTCGCCAGCGTCCAGGTCAAACCGTCTCTGCACCAACAGCACGAGAGCGTGTTCTCTTGCATTGCAAAAGGTACGCACATACACCGGCTTTCGACCAGATGTTCCTGGATCATCTGTTGCAGCTGGCACTGGGCCGATGGGCCTCAGTCACTCTGGAACCACGAAGAGCCCGATAGTCTCACGACAGGAGAATCGCTGGACTCGGAGGATGCAGCACATTGCTCAGGCTGTGCGCTGCCTTGCACACCTGGATGGCCTCCCACCGCTCTGCCTCTGCCTGCTTGATGGCCGCGACGCGTGCCTCCTCTGCCTCCCGCACCCTCCTCGCCTCCCGGCGCACGCCCAGCCGCTTCGACAGCTGCAGGGAGCGCAGTCGTGCCACTGGCATGCGCTGTGTACAGACGACCACTGATCCAGTTCTCGTATATATAATTATTTTTTCATTCAACACCTTACCCAGGACGAAAAACTAAATGTGTATATGAGAACTGGATCAATGGCGACAGCGTACCCAGTTCTCGGACGCGTCTCTGTGCCAGTGATCCAGTTTCTCATAACGCCCGCAAATGTGGCGGCACGAAAAAATAAATGTGTATATGAGAACTGGATCAATTATGAAAGTGTACCCAGTTCTCGGACGCGTCTCTGTGCCAGTGATCCAGTTTCTCATAACGCCCGCAAATGTGGCGGCACGAAAAATAAAGTGTAGGTCGTTGGCACAGCTTACAGAGAGGGTGGTTCGATGATGGGCAGACTGACATGGAGACTATGTAAATGCAACGAAGATGCACTGGATAGCGCTTCCTGATGATGTGAGGAGTGATGTTCACGCAGTACTCACCTGCCAGCGGCGCAGGCCCATCTGCAGGCGCACCACAGATGCGGTGCCGCGCCTGTACGCTGCCCGGGCGGCGTGGCCGCGCTGCCGAGTCTGGATGACGATCGCTGCCCTGTGCCGCCTCCGCATTTCTGTGTAGTCCTTCCTCGCCTGTCATTTGCAAACAGCGCTAGTAGAGCTCTGGCACATTTGAAACGGCTGGCTGGCGTCAAAGCACAGATTGCTGCACTTCTTGTGCTCCTCGCTCTTTGCCAGTCGCAGGGTGACTTTGAATCAGACGAGCCACCACCGAAACAACATAAGTGAGTCCCGAGGCCGCACCTGCATGCCACGGGCGCAGGCCTGGATGGCTGTGGCGGAGCGCCTCGTCTTCAGGAACGTCCGCCGCTCGCGCACCATGCGGTAGCGGCTCTGCAGGAACAGCACCGCCCTGCACGACAGCCAGCAGGTGGTTCATCAGACACCGAATGCCAGAGTGAGCCACAACCCCGTGCAGTGCCCCTGAGTAGCCCATGGCACAGCCGGCTTTCAGGCAAGGGCAGGTGCAATGCTGACACACAATGCAGGTGAGGCAGCCTGCACAACAAGCATGCAGACAAATGTGACAGGGGAAAACAGCCATCGGCGCACCGGTTGATGCGGGCGGAGGTGTCCTCCAGGTGGCCCAGCACACCGGCGCGGAAGAACAGCTTCGTGCGGCCGAGCTGGTACATGTTCTCCGGGATGCGGAACTCCGACAGCAGCTCCTTGCACACCTCCAGCGAGCTGCGCCCCTCCCAGCCTGCAGGAACAGGGCCCCAGGCCGCACACTTCAGTTCCGTGCACATGTCTGCTGACGTGCCAGGATGCAGTCACGTACGTTGAAACGTGCCTTGTGAAGCTGCCATCGGGCTCCAGGACCTCCACTGCAAAGCAGGTTTGCCAGCAACTGGCCACACGGCTGACTGCTGTCAAAGACGCGCACCTGCGCCGGCGCCGTGCAGGAGCACGTGGTAGCGCTCTGCGAACTGGCGGTGCAGGTAGCGGGTGGGGTAGCCGGCACGAGCAATGCGGGTGACCTCCAGCACGCCGCAGCAGCGCAGCTGGTGCAGCGTCAGCGGCGCGTCGAACGTCGCCGCCACCTGCAGCCCATTCGGCTTGATGCAGCGCACGAAGTGCAGCTCCGTCCTGCGCCACAGCGGGGCGACAGTCTCAAGCAACAGGCATGCGATGTTCACCATCGCGCTGGAAACCAGAGCAGCCTGGCAGTGGTGGATGCAGCGCCTTCTGCCTGGCTGCAAAGCAGCAGTGTTTCGCAGAAACAGCAGGAAATACAGAATAGCTGCATTGCTCCAGCAGCTTTCCAGGCAGGATGAGCCACAAAAGGCGCACTGGTCAAGGCGCGTGATGAGGTCCTGCAGCTGCTCCCGGAAGCGGTTGCCCACGGTCTGGCTGCCGCGCTTGTCCTGCGCCGCCGCGATGCCCACCGCCAGCTGCGCCAGCAGCGGGTGCTGACTCGCCTGCATCACCTGCACCAGGTCTGCGTGCAGCACACCACACCCACCATGTCAGTCATGGGGGATCCGTCACACTTGCTCTGCCGTGTCCTGCGGGGTCAATGAGGCTTGCACAGTCAGGCTAGCTCGCGACAGCTAGCCTCATGCAGGATTTCACAGCTGCACAGCTCACAGAATGAGATAATCATGAAGCCTGAGACAGCCACCCCATTGAGATTTCAGTGGATGGGGTTCGGCCAAGCACACGCGCACCTGGGCTGAGGGTGTCGCGGTTCTTGTCCAGGAACTTGGTGCAGGAGTACACGACGTCGCCAGCAAAGTGGTCGACAAGGAAATCGCCGCCCGTGGAGCGCTTGTCGAACCCAAAGTGCGGGTTCTTCGACAGGTTCGTCCGCAGCTTGGCGCTGAATGTCGCGTCCGTGGCCTGCGTAAGGAATTTTTTTCATCGGATCAGGGCCTCAGAAGATGCAAAAACCAGCTGATCCTCAACAGCTTCTGGGCAGAAGGGCGCCCACTGTACACATAATATTAGCGAAGAGATGATGCTAAATGGAGCCCACATCCACCCAGATAAGAATATTTGTCAGCAGAGGGACTGGAGCAGTTGAGAGCCGGTGGGCGAACCTTAGGGTAGATGCACTCCTCGTCGAGCAGGGACAGGATGCCGACGCCCTTGGGCGGGCGCGACTCAATGAGGTCCACGCACAGCTGGTTGTCCTCAAAGTCCACGTGCGTCCAGTCGATGCCCTCCGATGCGTACACCTCCTGCTCCAGCTTGAATAGGTGCCTGCACTGGCGCACACGCACCGTGACGACATTGCCGGGCACTGGCAAGCTGCTGAAGCAGTGGTGCGGTGCAGCAGCTCTATGTAGCGTGGTTGGAACATATCGATTGGACTGAAACCTAAGTTGGTGTCGCCGTACACCAGCAAATTTCGCTCTAGCACCCACTGTTTCAACAGCAGCTGTGCTGGGGATGGCCGGCCAAAACGCGGCTCCAAAAGGCAGCGAGGGCGCACCGGTTGAACTGCTGCTGCAGGCGCTCGTTGGCGTAGTTGATGCACAGCTGCTCAAAGGAGTTCTCCTTGAAGCACTCGAAGCCATAGATGTCCAGGATGGAGAGGCTGGTGCCGCTCGTGCGCTTGTTGCCCACCGCCAGCGCCGCGTTGATCTTCTCCACCAGCCACCGGAAAAGCGCCGCGTATATGGACTTGGCCAGCGCGTCCCGCGTGTCCAGCGCCGCCTCCATCTTCAGCTCCATGTCGATCGTCTCCCCGCCTGCGGGACAGTCAGTCATATCTCGAGAGAGGGTGCTTGTGCGTTGGAAGCGTCTGCTCGCCCAATAATGTCCATCGCCGCCTCCATCTTCAGCTCCGTGTCGATCGCCGCCCCGCCTGCGGGATAGTCAGTCATATCTTGAGAGGGGTGCTTGTGGGTTGGAAGCGTCTGCTCGCCCAATAATGTCCATCTCCGCCTCCATCTTCAGCTCCATGTCGATCGTCGCCCCGCCTGTGGGGACAGTGACATCCCAATCAGTTTCAAGTTCTTGAAGAAGATGTTCTGAGGGATGGTGTTCATGCTTCAAAACTCTGCTCGTCTGATAGTATCCAGCCAGCCTCCATCCAGCACCATGTCGATCGTCTCCCCGCCTGCGCAGGGTGCGTATCTTCTCAAGAAAGTCTGGGCCGAGCTCTAAGCGTACGGGTCTCAACCTAATAGGCAGAGGCGCAAAAATGAGACATTCACCGTAACTGCAAGTCCAGGCAGCACGCCACCACCAGTTGCCATGTGCAAACCACAGCTCGCGCAGCACTGTTGGTATGTCGGTGCCAGCGCGACGTGCCCATAATCCATCCTGGACCGATCACGCCCACCTGCGGTGATCTTGCGCTTGCACAGCGCCTGGACCAGCTTCATCTCAGGCACGCGCAGTAGCGAGGCGGCGGTCGTGAGCGCAGGCCCTGGCACCACCTCCACGCTGTCCGCCGTCTTGCGCCGGTACTGGATGTTGCCCAGCCACAGGACCGCCGACAGCAGCGAGAACATCAGCTCCTGCAATCAGGGGCAATGGGGTGTCGCCCTGGCCTCAAGTTGCCTGAACCTCAACAAGTGCAGCAGCTACGGCAGTGCAGTCCGCCCTGCTGCTTCGAGCACAGCATTCTGGTTGCTGCCATGTGGCTGCCATGGTCAGCGTGCTTGCAAAGTGAGAGCAATATCCTCCATCAGCGGCAGCAACGGCGCAACAGCCAGCTCGGCGCACCTGCGAGGCGTCGTCAATGCCCACGACGGACATGGAGTGCTTGACGTGCGCAAAGTCGGCGGCGTCGTCCGTGCCCGCGATCTGGCAGCAGCCGCTGGCGCTGAGGTAGGAGAACTCCTCCAGCTGGTCCGGGATGCAGAACTTCTTACGCTCCTCCGCGCTCGCGCCCTTGCACAGCTGTGGATCGAGCCACGCGCCAGCAGCTCAGCACATTGCTCAACGTCGCTTGTCTCTTGCCCCGTCTGCTTGCAGGGAACGCGCACGCCTGCTGCCTGGTGCGTTGCTGTTGCACAACAGGCAGGCGGCAAAACGCGAGTCCAGGCTCCTGCACCCTCAACCCTATATACGCTGATGCAGGGGAGGTAGGCAGACCTGGTAGAAGATGTGGTAGTTGCGCTCGCCGGGCAGCTGGTGCGTGACGCGGCTCTTCTCCAGCAGGTACGTCTGTATGAGCGCGCCGCAGATATGGCGTGCATTGTTGAAGTAGATCTGGATGAGCTTGCCGAAGCGGGAGGAGTTGTTGTTGCGCAGCGTCTTGGCGTTTCCGAAAGCCTCCAGCAGCGGGTTGGTCTCCAGCACCTGGTCCTCCACACCTGTACCGCCTGCAGCGGTGCAGGTTCCTTTAAAGCTGCAGCTTAGGCTGCTGTGCAGTGAAGTGTATCCTGCGCCTCGCTTCAACACCGGTTTCCGCATGACGGTCCACCGGTCCATGCATGGAACTCGTACAGGACATTCCGCTGCCCTCCGACCCACTAGGCAATGTGGCTGCTATCTTCCACATGGGTCTTGCGAGAGCCATGTTGCCCCACACCCTTCTATAGATGCATGCCCGCCTTTGACACCCCACCTGCGAGGCCCGCCAGGTAGCGCATCGCGATCTTGGTGGTCTCCGTCTTGCCGGCGCCCGACTCGCCATTGATGACGATGGACTGGGAGGCGCCGGCGCGGCACATCTCCTTGTATGCCTTGTCCGCCGTCAGGAAGATGTGCGGCTCGTAGCCGCCCTGCTCCCGGCCGGTGCGCGCGGTGTACTGCTGCAGCACCTCCCGCGTGTACAGCTTCTGCACGCCCTTGAAGGGGTTGACGGCGATCAGCACCGGCCCCGCGTGCGTGTAGATCTGCAGGCACACACCCGCATCCGTCTCCCTGCTTGTCATTCAAGTGTTTGAAGGCAAACCAGAAATTCAGGCCCGCTGCAGCGCTGCAGCAGCAAGCAGCGCTGCATGCAGCACAGTCACATGAGCACAGCAGAGTGCAGGTCAAGGCAGGTGTGCCAGCATGCCCACCGAGTCCTGGTCATAGCGCTGCCGCAGATCGTGCAGGATGGACGGCTCATTCAGGTAACTGAGGCTGGTCAGGTCGTTCACACCATCCAGGATCGGCGGATTCGCCGGCACCAGCAACTCTGTCTTGGTGTTGACCACCTGTCGCGATGCAGCAGAACGTGCATAAAACAACCGCAGGGCTCGAGATGCTTGTTCGATCAGCTGTGCAGCGTTCACAGCCGGCACAACAGCTCCGTCTTGGGACTGACGACCTGCCGCCATGCAGACACATCGTGCATGCACAGCTGTTCGCTCAGCAGTGCGGCGACTACAGCCAATGGCGGCTGCCTCTGCGCCGCTGGTCACAGCCCACAAGCGAAGGCGCTGTGTAAATGCAGTTGTCCTCCTTGCTCCTTGCATCAGCTGCTTCGTGCCTCTGTGTGGATGCTATGTGCCAGGAGGCAGCTTTCTGTGCTGTAGGGCATGAGCCCTGTAGGGCATGAGCCCTACCTTGCCGGTGCCTGGTCCGGCATCGGTGTCCAGTGCAATGGTACACTCCTTGCCCACGCTTTGCAGCGTTGCCGGCAGCCATTCCGTGGGGGAGCTCTTCCACCAGACCCGCGAGCCCTTGTCCAGCCCCTCCAGGCTGTCTGTCTTCCAAGCCTGCGGCGGCGGCGCGCTCGCCATGCTGTGCCGCGGGCGTTGCTGCTGTCAGACACCCGTCGATTCACCTCCTGCACGGCAAACGCACGTCAACGCAACATGACAGTGCTACACAACATGCCTACATGCGGGCAGCTCAGGAGAGCTGTCTCTGCACCACCACATGCTCGAGCGCGCAACCCAGGAAGCCTCTCATGGGCCAAGAGCGGCAAGCAGAATTCACACAGCTCATTGAAGTCCAGCGCAATCGAAACACTATCAGGCTCTGCGCGTTCACGGTGCCGACGCACGCTGGCTGCGTAGTTCAGAGGCAAGGATTCTGGTCAAAGGTTATGGTTAAATACCAGCCAGGATCGCCTAGCCCGTCCGCTCAATCCACCTGGCTCGCAACGACGTGCAGTACAGCACCCGCAATGCGTTCTCGTACTCTCCGTCCAAGCCAAGGAGTACTGCTGCAGCGTGGGTGTTGTGAGACTGTGTCTGTCCCTCAAAACAGCGCCACCAACTGCGCACTGCCGGCCATTAGCAAGTGACAATGCTACAGATGCCAGAGAACGCTATCCGGGGTGTCAGACGACTCACAGCCCGACACCAGGGCAGGCTGATCCCCAGACTTCACAATACAAAAATCGTAAACAACGATAACGCGACTTGGCCTCTGACAATCTTCAACACCCTCAACACAGTGACCTTGAGGGGCTCTGACTGGTGCAAGCGCATTCAGGCGCGTCTGCACGTTGTCCGAGTCGCACTCAATCTAACTGCCCGGACCGCCACCTCGCACAAGGCGAATTTACGGCGGAATTCGCGAGTGAGTGAGAGTCCCAACTCCTTCTGCAACAGCCCCTTGCAACTGCTCTCAACAGTGACCAAATCACCCGCCACTGTACTTATGTCACCTTGTTATACGTGAATATCTGCCAAGCAAGATGCTGGGACGTCGGCATGCGTTGCCAGAGGCCAAGAGCAGTGGGCCGCTTGCACGCCGCTCAGGGCTGCGATTTCAAATTTGAATAACGGACAAGCAAGACTCATCAGACACTGCACTCAAAATGGCTGCAATTCAGTGGGCTGCAGCTAAGAATAGTCAATGCCATCTCGGTCATAAGCCGCCCGCTCGTCACAACCCTGGGGGCCTCAGACTCGGCGGCAGCATCGATGTCGCGCCCTCTGGGCTGATAGGTAGCTTCACCAGCGACTTCAGCGGCTCGCGCATGCGCGCCTCCGTCTGCCACGCCTCGTCCCACGGCCCGCCGCCGATCTCCACAGCGGCTGCAAGAAAGACATCAATAGGGACACTTCTGGATCGCATTCAAGAGCAGTATGAGCCGTTTGCTCTGCTTGTGTCGCTGCAGGCTGCAGACCTGATTGTCAATCCAAAAACCTCCCGGTGGGGTTCAGGGCGCAGCGTGATGCGGTCGCCTGCCATGAGAAGTACTGTGCAGGGACCCATGTGAGCAGATGCAGGACCAAGTTGCGAACCTGAGGACGAGCGAACATCCAGTAGCGCCGGACCCTGCCGCTGGCCCTCCGAGTCCAGGCGCCACACCTGCAGGAAGCAGAAGAACACATCAGATGATGAGAATGTAACGGTGGAGCAGTAATCTGCAATAAGCTGAAACACCAGCAACTCTTTGCAGTATTTGCAGGCATGCTGCAGGCGTCAGGAAGGGCTACCTGCAGATGCACGCGACCGAAGAAGGAGTCGCGGCAGCGCGGCGCCAGACCGTCGTCCGCCGTTGGCGCCCGCAGCGGCGTGCCGTCGCCGTCGCAGGTGGCCTCCACCAGCGCCTCGTAGTCATCCGACTTGCCCGACACCATCCACCTGTGCAGAGTAGTGTATCATGGTCGCTGGTCAGGTGCGTGTTGTTCAGGGAAAGCAATGATAGAGCAACGCTTGGTGGTGGGTGAATGTGCGTGACGTCGTGCTGTTTGGCATATGGATTTTGTTCGCGAATGCGCACCTGCCCCAGGGCGCCACGTCCCAGGTCACGGCGCCGTTCCAGGGCACCAGCTCCACAAATTGGCCCCGGAAGTGCACGCCGATGAGGCCGACGTCCTCCTTCACGCCCGGCAGATTCAGCACGCCCCGCCTGGCGCCTGCTCATCACAGACGAAAAGTGAACCGGAAGCCCTCTCCACGCAAGCAATGGCCACCTGTCATTCTTTGAACTGTGTAATGCAACTCCATGCAGCTGCGCGGCAAGCGACACAGTGCCGACTTCAAGCACAATGACAGCATGGTCAGCATGATTGTTGCCGCACCCACGGCTGTGAGGGCTGCGTCGGCAGCGCCGCCGTCGTCCCAGCTGTTGCACTGCACCCAGAACCACTTGTCCGGGAAGCCGCCTCCCCAATTCTTCTCCCAGTACGCGGGCGCGTCCTGGAAGTCGTGACGCTTGCCGTCCCACTCGATCCACCCGCACGCTGAACCCCTCGCCATCATGATCTGCGCCGCACAGCTTTCATTCAACGCCGCGGACACTGTCTGTCAGAACTACACGCTCAAGAGGCATCGGATTCCTTTCTGCTGGTTCTGGCAGCACACCCTTTTGGCAATTTCGCAGAGATGATTGTGACTAACCTGCCAGTGCGGCTCGAAGACGGGCAGTGCCGCAAGCCAGCCGGCCGTGGACTGCTGCTTGCCGGCGGACGGGCCCCAGCCGTACTGCGGCTTGATGCTGATGGACCACCTGCAGGTCTCGGCTGTGGACGACAGGTGCCCCGGAGCACGCTCATCCTGCCTCCTGATGCTGCCTGCGGAAAGCGCTGGATGTTACTGCGATGCGTCACGCAGGTGAATTTGATGGTATAGCACTGTCATGTCAGCGAAACGTGCTCAAGCACTCACCGTGGTGTGCAGTGAGCGTCGCCTGGAAGCCCTCTGCCACAGCCGCATTGAACTGCGTCTGCACCAAGGCATGTAAATTTTCATCAGCAACAATCTTGGTGACCACCAGCAACATGTCTTGGCGACCACCGGTGCGATTCCGCAGGTATGGTGTTGACTACGAAGCCACATGCAAGCACAGTCTACCTCGGTCACTGCCACGCGCGGCGGCGCCCGCGGCCCCGCTGGCTTGAAACTGGCGCCCAGGGCCAAGCTGCCCGGGTCAGCCCAGAAGCACTTGTTGTCCTCGCTGTACTGTATCAAATATGAGTCGTCCGGCCCCATGACCTGCACCATTTTACAACTGCTAGTGAACAGTTCCGAAGAAGTTGAAACTAGTGATCGAAACAGATGGAAAGCCTGGCACTTCAGATTGCAAAAAGGCACACCTGAGCGCCGACGCCGCATTTGCCTGTTGGATCCTCTATCGAATACATCCAGGCAAAGCTCTGGCCGGGTCCCGGCAGCGCGACCTGCATCCAGCAGTTCTCGCATTCGATGTGCAGCATGCATGACGGAACGAATCAGTGTGCAAGCGGGAATGCACAAGCCAGGATGACCAAGCAGCTCCCTTACAGTCACACCTTGAAGTACCACCCCTCAAAGAACCGCCCTGTGCGGCCATCGTAATGGTAGCCGCTGTGTGGTGTGAGAGCCTCGAGGACTGCGCCTATTGAATCCGTCGCCGCTGCCGATGCCGCAAGAACTGTCGTCGACACATGTCGCCGCTCTAGTGTCCTTGCTGTTGCAGAGGGCCTGAAAGATTCAGGAAGGCGCTGCAGACGCGCAGAGCATCGATGTGAAGTGCGAAAGAAAGCGGTGCCGCCGCTGCACTGAGCCACTTGCATGCCGCGCCACGGTGTCAGTGTGGAACACAGCGCGAATGGCAACTGTAGTATGGCTCAATCGCAAATCCCGCACGCGTGTTCACATGAGCAGTCGAAATTAGCATTCCTCCTGCACATCTTTTCTTCTGTGCACAAAATGCACAAAATGCATTTTGTGCAGGTGCCACGGTGGATTTTTGGGTACCACGTGGGGGCTGAACGGCGTCAGCCAGAACAAAGTTGCGCCTTGCATGACTATTTGACCACCGCTGTCTCCAGGGACCCTGGGTCGGCGTTTTTTGCTGACCGCAGCTGCCGCAGCAGTCGGCGCTAGCCAGTGAGGCGGTGACTGAAGGCTGTGCCATATCGAGGTAACCACCAGCCACGGCGCCTGCGACAGCACGTTGTAATCACAGTTATCGTTATTATGACAAGAGCTGAGAACGGTGGAGCAGCCTAGATCGCGCCGCCCATTATGAACCCCACCATCAGCCGCGGCGCCAGGGTGATTCGAAAGCCAAACTGATGGGGACCTAGCAACAACTTGCTCTGCTGAGAACGACCGCGCCTCCTCGCAGGTGGTGTGCAACGTTTACACAGGCGCAGCGGGCATTGCCGCCGCTTGTACACACCAGAAGCCGCGCTGGCATGCCACACTGAGCAGCAGCATGTGCGATGCTGGCGCCAATAAGGCGATTGAGAGGATTTTCCACGACTGCGTCTACACGTGCGTGCGCAGCGGCTGCCGGGCGTGCTTTAAGCCAGCATACACTGAGCATCCTGCATGACATAACATCGCGGGGCCACTGCATGTGAGGGACATGCTTTACTGCAGACGATGACGGCGGCAGTGGCGGCGGCAATCGCATGAAGGCCATTGCATTGCGATGAAGTGGTTACAAACGCTCAATGACCTGCTCTGCAGAGTGCGCGATGGCGTCGGCTTTGGGTTTGGCATTGCGTCCATCTGCTTCTGGCTCTTTGCGCAGCTGCCGCAGTTTGTGCTCAACATCAAAAACCAGAGCGTGGAGGCGCTCAGCAGCTGGTTCCTGGCGCAGTGGCTCCTGGTGATCTCATGGCACTTTTCAGCATGGATGTGCCGTCTGTTTGCTCGCAAGCCACAGCAGCAAGAGTGGTGGGCGTCACTTACGCCTGAGTGTGCCAATACCTGCCGGACATTCTGTGCTGTTCAGCACAATATCAATGGAAGGTCGCACTTGACCATGATGATCATGCGTGGTGCAGGGCGACACGTGCAACCTTTTAGGATGTCTCTTGACAAACAGCCAGCTGCCGACGCAGACGTACACCGCAATGTATTTTATCCTAGCCGACATGTGAGTCTGCTTATGCTGCACTGCATGCCAAACGATCAAAGCTGCGAAGCCCCTCCAAGAAGAAAGGAAAGTGCAGTATGCTGACAGCTGCCGTGGGTGCAGGGCAATGATGATTCAGGTGACCACCTTGCGGGCATGGACGCAGCCTGTCACTCTGCATCTGCCGCATCTCGTCTGCTTGCAGATTGCTCTGCCGTCAGAGTCGTCATTGAACGATCCGGAAGACTTGTATGCGTGCAGTATGTATACTACCTGGCACTCCAGAGGCGGCAGGAGCGCGTGTATGCTCGAGACATGGTGCGGCAGCAGCGGCACCTGCACTACATGCACAGCCACGGCTTGGGCGACAGCCCGCGGGCGACAACGCCCCTTGGCGGACGCTCCTCAGACGAGGTACAATGTGATGTGTGTCAGCAGCACGCCTGGATGCAAGCGGATTGGACTCTGGCAGCGACACCTTGCGACATTGTACTTCGGCAGCAACACTTTGCGAGGGAATGCTGCCATCGGACTTATACTTTTGTTCAACAGGAGACGGGTCTCATGGGCAGCGGCAGCAGTGGACACCTGCAGACCACCAGCGCCCGGCCAGCTGCGACCAGCAAGCAGCGAGGCATCGTCATCAGGTGCGGCATCTGGCCGCCGAGACGGAGAGGCGGTGCTTGCTCGGTGCACTGCAAGCATACCTGCACACTTGCACAAGCTGTGTATGTGAACTCCCAAGCTGTTGAGTTGGGCAATGTCGGACCCGCAGGACATTCGCCTCATTGGCAGTCCTGGTGCTGCTGCACCAATCAGTCGTCGGCCTCGGCCTGAGCGGCAGCGGCGGTGAGGTGCTCGGCGGCAGCGGCGCAGGCGGGTTTGCGGGGCGGCGGCAGCTGGCGCGACACTCGGGGCTGGACCTGGGCTCGCAGCTGCCGGCCTGGGCCAGGTGAGGAGCACCCGCCCGAGCTGGGGTGCGGCTGACGAAATGGTCGACAGACTGGCTGACAGCTGCATGGCGCGCGCCTGCCTTTGCGGCGGTTGCGGCGTCAAACGCATCACTGCCCAGCCTCCTCGCCACCACCTGTTAACAGTGATTACAACATAATCGCAAACGCACTGCAGGCTGTCAGGCGTGTGGCTGGGTTACATCTCGTCGCTGTTCTACCTGTCCAGCCGGCTGTCGCAGCTGTACAAGAACTGGGCGCGGAAGTGCACGGAGGGCCTCTCCGTCGCCATGTTCCTCATGGCCATCAGCGCCAACGTGCGCGCAAACTTCAATCCTCAGTTTCCCTCTGCCAGATGATGTGAACGTTCCATGGTCTCATCGCGACGGCGTTGCCTGTGCGACTGATGCTGTTGAACTGTGCCTGGTCTGGTGGCACAACCCTGATCCGTGACTGACTGTTGCGCCTGCGCTTGTGCCCGCAGCTCAGCTACGGGCTCGGCATCCTGATCAGAACCTACAGCATGAACGAGCTCATCGACTCAGCGCCGTGGCTGCTCGGCAGCCTGGGGGTCGTCTCCCTCGATGTGCTCATCTCTCTGCAGGTAAAGGCCCCAGACTTCGCCGGTACTCACCTGGTTCCGTCATCGTGAATGAGAGACCTGCTTTCTTCCAGTACAGACCAGTCCACCAGATGCCAGACAATCTGGAGGCAGCAATCATGTGACATCTACCAACCCTGCTGTCGTCCTGGCGCAGGGCATTTTTTACCCAGCCAGCGAGAAGGACCCCAACCGGCTGCGGGCGCCGCTGCTGGTGGCCACACCAGCGGGGCGCGAGGCTTTTCCATCACTAGCAGAAGACGCGCGCCGAGAACACTAGACTGCATTTGTGTTCGTGCGCCTGATTCTTCATTCCTGAATGTACTTTTGCTTGCGACCTCTGCTCACTCCGCCGAGGACCGCAGGGGCGCTGGTAAGTGACAGCGCCACCGACCGATAGGTACCTAACCTTGTAGACGGTGCGGTTGCCAAAAGGCTGCCAGAGAAACTCAGGAAGTGCCTCAATGCCGGCGCTATTGTAACAACCTGCCATACCAACAGCACAGTCGTGCAAATCACGTCGGCGTGCTGTTGCTTTTCAAAAGCTTTTCAAAACCATTTAATCCAGCAACAAGAGACTGCTCGTTCTCCAATAAAACTGCGCTGAACCAACCCAAGCGATGCAGCATGCTGAGTTGCGGTTCCAACAAGGGTCGTCACGCCACGAGCAGCGGCTCCGCCTCCTGCGCGGCGACGCTGCCGGACTCGCGTGCCAGCTGGCAGAACAGGCCGACGTTCTCCTCGGGCGTGCCCTGCACCACCCCGTGGCCCACGTTGAGGATGTGCCGCTGCCCGCCCGCCTGCAACAGCGTCTGCTGCACGGTGCGCCGGATGGTGGCCTCGCTGCCGAAGAGCACCATGGGGTCCACGTTGCCCTGCAAAAGGAAGCAGGAACAAAGCAGTCACATCATGCCCAAGTAGGCCTACTGGCCTGCGGAGGGGGTCCAGCGAGCAGGGCATGCAGCAAACGATACAAGCTTGACGAGAAGCTGGACATGCGGCAAACAATGAAAGCTGAACCGAAAGCTGAAACAAACCTGGATGGTGCGGTGGCCGCCGAGCGCCCGCCGCGCGTCGGCGATGTCGACCGCCCAGTCGAGGCCGATCACGTCGGCGGTGCAGCCCTGCATCGACTCCAGCTTGCCGGTGCCTGCGGCAGCAAGGAGTCTCTGTTGATGAGCAGGATTGCGTTGCTATGTCTGCCCTGTGCTCAACAAACTGTTGCACCTGCTGAGGCCGAGGCAGGCGCTCCTCGGCGCTGGTAGCATGCAAGCTGCATGACAAAGCAGCGTTGTCGCAACATGGAAATATACAGAAATAAAGGGAGAGCGCACCTCCATTGGCGTGGAAGATGAGCGGCGTTGCAGGGTGGCGCGCCCGCACGCCGTCGATGACGCGCTGCGCGTACGGCAGGCTGAACTCCCGGAACTGCTCCGGCGACAGGTGGTGCGCCCACGAGTCGAACAGCTGCACCACCTGCAGGGTCGGTGTGGAGCGGCGTGAGGAACTTGGATGCGCCACCACAAAAATTGCAGACGGCATGTGCGCTCTCACGCCCCGGCGCTGATGCAATTAGAATGATGTCATGCGGCACATGCGATGCCATTGCCGGGCGATGCTGCACCGGAATGGAAACCCACCTGGGCGCCGCTGTCGATCTGGTGGCACACGTAGACGATGAGCGCATCCGTCAGCCGGTCCAGCAGCGCCTTCAGCACCTCCGGGTTGTTCATCATGATGCGCTTGGTCTGCAAGCAGTGCCTGCGCGGCGGAAACGCGCGCTGTTTGCTGGCGCCCTTGACGATATAGATTCCCTCCAGGTCTGCGCAGCCTTGGAGGTATCACATGCATCAAGCAACAAAACAGTTGCTGCTGGCTGTGTGTCCTGCCAGACATGGGCAGCTGTACGGGAGACTCAAAGTTCAATTGCGCAATCAGCGTGAGACACCGACGGAAGCCCAATGTGGAATGACTGCGACTCGCCTGTCGGCGGCGCCTTCCATGGCATAGGCGGCCAGAGTCCAGGGCGCGCCGATGAAGCCCAGCACCGTGGACTGGTTGCCCACGTTCTGCCGCAGTGTCGACAGGATCTCCCGGATGAAGGGCAGGCTGGCGTCCGGGTCGTCCAGCGTCCGCAGCTGCCGCACTGCGTCCATACTGCGCAATACATCATGCATCATTATCTGAAGCATAATGATGGAAACGAGAGTTGCATATACCATCCGCTGTGCAGGCGACGCTGTCAGCAGACGCCCTCCTCGGTACCAAAGCCGATGCTCTTGCCGTGTGGAAGGAGCGGCAAGAGCATCGGCGCAAGAGGATGCCCACCTGCGGACGGGCGTCGCGATGACCGGCCCCTTGCCCTTGATGACGTCGAACTCGATGCCGAGCGCGGGCAGCGGCGTCAGGATGTCACTGAACATGATGACGCCGTCCGGCCGGAAGGCCTCCCACGGCTGCATGGACAGCTCCACGGCGATGCTCGCCGTCTCTGACCTCTCCCTAAAGGGGATCCTGTCAGAGAACCTGCGCGGGCATGCAGGCAGGGCTCGAGTGCACAGCCTTTGTGTGGATCGCCGCATAACTTCGTGCATGGCACTGTGATGGCCGGCTGCAAAGATGTCCTGAGACGGCATTCAGCATGCGCAGACACTTGCTCACTTTCTGAAGTCTGCCATGTATCTGCCCGCCTGCCGCATGAGCCACACCGGCGTCCGCTCGGTGTCTGCGCACAGGAACGCATTTGCATTGGCATGGTCCTCATGAGCTGATCATGATTTAGCAGCGTGCAACAGGGTGACGCAGCATGCAACATGCACAACTTTTTTTGATGTGATGTTGACGAGGCTCCGATTGCAAACAGTGCTTACCCTCGCCACGCGCGACTCTGAGCAGCAGAGGATCCTGCTGGCCTGCTGCCGCCGCCGCGGATGCGCATGCTTGCCGCGGCGCTTGTGAGGATGCTCTATGACACAGCGGTGCGCCGCGTGCGCTTTGCTGGCTGGTGAACACCGTATTACAGGCCGGAGCCCGCATGTTGCCTGCCTCGTTCGGGCTGCCGTTTCGCCAAGATTGCTGTGGCTAGGAAGGATGTCTTGTCAACAAGCCGCAACCAGCGGCAGAGTATGACACAATGGTGTGTGAAAACCCCCTGATAGTAATTTGCACTTGAGTATTGCACCAGCGATTGAAGTTGTGATTAATCGCACATGCAGTGCAAGTCAGCCGTATCAAGATGGCGTTTGCTGGGTTCCAGAGATCTCAGCTGGAACAGTTTTGAGCGTCCCGGTCGAGGGGCGGGGCCGATTAAGTTTTTGCAAAAACAAAGTAGGGGGATGCAAGATAGCCGTGCACGACGTTCCTGTGCGCAAAGCTGCGCAGCCTCAGGACTCACACTGGCACACTGAGACGACGCTTTGAAGCACTCAAACGGCCCCGGCATGTGGCGCACAGGCAGCGTATGGGCAATAGCCGAGCACTGCCGTCCCTGGAATCTGTCTGACACCGGCCCAAGTCCACGACGGTAGCACAAAACTGGCGCTCACGCAATCAGTAAGGGGCATGCCGAAGCACTGTGGGGCCAGTCCAGACGCCCAGTCCAGCGAGTGCCCTTTGCTGGGTCCGTGTCGCATCCATGTTTGCACGGTCTGAAGAGGCAACCACCACTCTGGAAGCCTTCATAACATTTCTTTGAAGTACTTTAGGGGTGGCCCGCTCGTTCCTTATGCCTTCCGGCAACAGGGCAAGTCATACTAGCGAAATTCTGCATTTTTCCAAACTCCGAATTTGGATTGCGGCCGAAAAATCGGCCGCAATCCAAACCAAGACCGCTCGCCGCAGCTGTGCTGATCTGCTGTGCTGCAGTCACACTAGAACAAGGATATATCGCTGTTTGTCAGAGCCGACTGTGGACGGCCTGACCGAATCTGCCGAGGCCTTCCAATCCTGCAATCCTGATTTCTAAGTGCAAGCGAAAGAAACTCCAAAACTTGTGCGAGAGACTCTTCAATGCCTCACAATGCATCCTGTAAGTTTTCGTAGTTTCCTTCTGCTGCAACTCGGAGAACTAAGGACCCTCTGAGACATGGTCGACGGAATTGGGCCAATTCCGCCCCTCTGGGTGACTCAGCACTCGCTCGTCCATCTGCACAAGCTGTATAACACTGCTGCTCGCGCCCTGTGTGCAATCCTTGCTCAGTGCTGACGCTCATTCGTTGCCCTTCCTAGACAGCGCGCGAGCGGGGGCCAGCTGGTTGTGACCTATCTTGAGTTGATGCGCAGCGGCCAACACGAGCTCGAGCCCACGGAAAAGGGACGCTTGTGCCTGTTGCGGTTCCTGTGAATACCGCAAAGGATCCCAGAGCCAAGGACTCCGCGCCGACGCGTGCGAGGCCCCGATCAGGCAAACCCCTTCCACGAAACCATTCTGCAAGATACAGGAAATGAATCGGGCTTGATGCTGCACAGCAGATGTGTGCGAATCTCACGCGACGGCAGCGTTCCACAACCAGCTGCCCACACCGCCTTGCTGATGTCAAGCATGCTTGAGCATGCTGGCCCGATCCGGCAAGCGGCGCTGTCAGCTGAATCGGAAGCCGCGGCGCGCAGGTCGCCGTAAAGGCTCGCCATGGCGGTGTCCTCCATGGCGGGGCGACTGGCGGCGATGCGGCACAGCCTAGCAGCCACCAGCGTCAAGCTGGTGGACTCGGTGCCGCGGGAGGTGGTTGACGACATCTTCCACTGCGCCCTGAAGAAGCAGACCGGCGTCACCCTCAGGTCAGCGGCAGCGTGTTGCCATCATTGGGAAGGTCCCAGCAAGCTCCAGACAGATCCTTCAGCTTGTTCATGCCTCTGCCGCGTGGCGGCAATTGTGCTTGCCGCCGTGCCCTGTGCTTTGCCGTGCAACGCTGGAACCTTTGACGCCATGGGCCGCTGCACGAGATGCTGGCAAAGAGGAGTGCATTTATCGCAGGCACATGCTGGACTTTGGAGCCAACCCCATCGAGCGGCAACTGCTGCTGTCTGCGCAATTCTTGAGAGCGGAGCTGCCGATCCGACTCGCGCACCGCGTGGCGGAGCTGGAGAACCTGCCCTACGGCCTCAGCGCAAAGCCCCACGTCCTGAAGGTCGGTGGTTTGAATGAGAGATTGTGCCAGAAAACCCACTCACTGCGGATGCATGCTTTGGTGGCATCCAATCTGCAGCACATTCGCGAATGTTTGCCGCAGAAGCTTGGTTCAGCAAAAATCAATTCACTGCGGCTGCATCCGCTGGCGTCCACATGCACACCCAGCAATCCGACATCTGTGTATGATATGGATAGAAAACTGCTATGCACAGGTGCGGGACTGGTATGTGGACTCCTTCAAGGAGCTAAGGCAGTTCCCAGAGGTCAGGGATACGGACACCGAGCTGAAGTTCACGTCGCTGCTGAAGGTGCGCCTCCCCCGCAAGGCTTCTGCAGTGTTACTCCTACTTTTGTCGCTCCTCCACCTCATCAAGAGACAGCGAAAGCAACAGCGTGCAATTTGGAGCCCCACACCGCTCACAGCAGTAGCGGTCCAGCGCATGGCCGATAGTTGGCTCCAGTGCGTCAGCAGCGGCGGTGCAGTCGCAGCCTGCCCTCCGAGCTGGAGGCACACGAGTGGCAGACAGGACACCACCACACGCGGTACCAGCAGAAATGCTGCCACGCCCTGCCGAGCATCCCAGAGCTACAGACGCGAGCTAAGGCGCATCAACAGACTCGAATTGAGGCAATCCGGCACGCACCCTGCGGCGCAGGCCATTTACAACCGCCATCGCAATGTGGTGCCGGTCATGGCGATGGGCGTGGCGGAGCTGAAGCAGGAGCTGTCGTCGGAGGTGGGGCTGGGCGACCTGCCGGAGATCCACCAGTTCCTGGACGGCTTTTACCTGTCGCGCATCGGCATCCGCATCCTCATCGGCCAGCACATCGCGCTGCACGATGACAAGAAGGAGGACCACATCGGTGCGTGACCCTGGGGTTTTCATTGCTACCGGTCCCGGGGGTTTTGGGCGCATGCATTGCATGCTGTGCCGTGCCTGCCTGCCCAGGCTCCCGCTGGGCCGCGGCTGTCACTCCACATGGGGGTTTGTCGACAATTTGTGCAGGATATGCAGGAGACCATGTCTCACTGCAGCAATGTCAAACGCTGTTTGCCACCTCGGGCTGTCGCAGGGCTCATCTGCACAAACTGCCAGCCGCACCAGGTGGTCACCGACGCAATATACGACGCGCGCTCCATCTGCCTGCGGGAATACGGCGATGCGCCCGAGGTCGACGTCTATGGCGACCCAGGCTTCGCCTTCGCCTACGTGCCGTCACATTTGCATCACATGGTGAGCGACTGCCGCGCCAGACCCCGTTTCGATCGAAAGCTGCGTTTGCTGGACTTGGGGTGCCTTCCCGCTCATGCGCTTCAAGGAAAGGAACGAACAGGACTAAGAACCCTGTGGCCGGTCCCCAGCAGGGGCGACATGCAGCAAACGATCAAAGCTGGAAAATGAATGCTGTACACGATGAATAAAATGCAATGGGCATTGGCGTGGAGTTGTGGCGGTGTCAAGCAACTCCCGGGGGCTCTAAAGAGTGCCGCTCTGCAGCTCAGCATGACTTTATTTGACGCATCGCCTGTCCGCAGGTCTTCGAGCTGGTGAAGAACTCGCTGCGTGCGGTGAATGACAAATACGCAGACTCAGATGATCTGCCGCCGTCAATACGAGTCGTCGTGGCGGAGGGCGGCGAGGACGTCACCATTAAGGTGGTTCTGCCTACCCTGCACCGCCGCACAGTCTGCTGCCAGGTGTCTCGTGAAATGACGGCCTCAGTCGCACCTCTCATCGCTAGAGAACGACAGAGAGAGGTGGAGCCGATTGCCGCTGGGATGGCTGCATGCTGCGGCTGGGAGCTGCCTGCACTGGGGGCATTGCGGGCGGTGGTGCATTTTGGTATGTGCTTGACGCACAGCGCTGCTGCATGGCCCTGTGCAGATGTCAGACGAGGGCGGCGCCATCTCCCGTGTGCCCCCCCTTGGGCAGCCATTACTTGTCACTTGGTTCGATCCCAACTGACCCTCTGGGCAGGTGTCGGACGAGGGCGGCGGCATCCCGCGCTCCGGCCTGCCGCGTATCTGGACCTACCTGTACAGCACAGCCTCGTCGCCGATGTCGGACATGGACCCGGCGGGGGAGACGGACGGCCCGGCCGTGCTGGCCGGCTACGGCTATGGGCTCCCCATCAGCCGCCTGTACGCCCGCTACTTCGGCGGCGACCTGCAGGTGGGATCTTCCTCTTTGCTCTCCTGACAGATGAGTTGGCAACCTTCTCCTGATGGAAAGCTCTCTTTCGATGGCAGATGTACGCCCGCTACTTTGGCGGCGCACCTGCAGGTGCGCTGCGGCTGCTGCTGCTGCTGCTGCTGCTGCATGTTGCTGTCGCGGACTGCCGCTGCAGACGGCTGTCGGCTGTTTCGATTGTAGCTCCTTGCCTGAGTGTTCATCTTTGCTGGCCGCATGCACAGCGCATTCCTGCTGGCATTTGGCATGCAGGGCTTTCTGCCGTTCATATATGTGAGTGCTGGAATGCGTGGCTTTTCCGTCTGCAGATCATATCGATGGAGGGGTACGGGACAGACGCATACCTCCATCTCAACCGCCTCGGAAATGTGCAGGAGCCCCTGCCGTGAGCGGCGGCTAGGGAGGTGAGTTGGCCGCTTGCTGCATATGCGCACGGCTGTTCTTTCCTGCATGTCCTCACGAGCCTGGCTGGTTACGGCTTTGTCAAGAACAGGACCAAGCCGTTGGTTGTGTTTTGTTGAATTTTGTTATGCACGCCGCAGGTGCCAGCAGCACAAATTTTGCAGCAGAAGCAGAGGCAGCAGCGGGAGGTGCCAGCATATTCTTTTATCGCCACTGGGTATACAAGGCTGGGTATTGAGCCGTTGTCGCCGTCCGGCGGCGGAATCCGTTGAGCTCCTCTCTCCCATGGAATGTGAGGTCGCTCTGCAATGTGATGCTTGGCGAGAAAGCAGCGCTCGTTTGTGAGGTTGGGAAGCAGATTCGTTCAGAGTGCAGTTTTGCGGGAGGTTGCCTCGGAATACCTCACAACATGTCCTGTACTCGTACTTACGGTGCGCAGAGGTAGCAAGCGTCTAGGTGAATCCACTTTGCAGAGTGTCACTGCTTTGCATTCCCTTCAACCACACTGCCTACGGCTCTTAGCCAAGCGTCCACCTCAGAATTGATGCACGCACCATACCCCATACCTAGGTCCTACGAAAGCCAGAAGCTACTGCCCCAGTTGTTTCCCAGGGCTACGACAAGCATGCAGTCTAGCCAGGCCGACAAGCGCCAAGCATATCATGCAGCTGCTCGTCCGACTGAAGTTTTCATTCTGCTCGGTATCCTGACGCGCCGCTCAATCCTTGAACAGGTCGTCGAGCCCGTCATCGTCATCGTCCTCTACTGCCGGCGCCTCTGTGGCCTGTACGACAGGACACGAACATTGCACTAGGCAGTGGAAGCGCACGCTATTTGAGCATGTCTACGCGGTGGAGGCATTGCCATTCCATCGCAGGTTCCAATCGCACCACGTTGCCGGTGGCTGCGCTGTCCTCCTCATCATCAGCCTTCCGGCCGTAAACATCAATGGACAGATCCTGCGCCACACACATGATGTGCCCTTATAATCAGATCAACCACACTGAACCTGCAATGCTCATCAACCTCTGGAGAAGTCAATTCCACTACACTCATGAACAGACCCTCTCAACAGAAAGGCCGAAGGCATGTGTAGTGCAATTCTCCAGTCGTTTTGGGATTGCGCTCACCTGCAGGGTTTCAGGTCAATCCTACTGATACTGACTCACCAGGAGCCTTGCCTTTCACTAGCCCGCCATTCAGAACTTCCCCCCAACACAGCCGGAAACATCACAACACGAGGGTCCTATCCTAGTTCTGTGTGCGCAACGCCTTCTCACCTGCTTGATGTTGTCGGCGTCATCGACGACGTTCTCCATGTTCAGCACCCGCTTCTCGTCCAGGTTGTAGTTGAAATTAGACTTTGTGGATCCAAGCGGCACAATATCCCTGCGTACATTTGGGACCATGGAATCGTCAAAAGGCGCAGCAGGTGTCTACGACTGCAGCGACAGCGCCTTCTCTGCAACGCTGGATGAGGAAATGTGCTGTGCCGCAATTGACAGGAAGCAAAGCACAGGCGGTCTCCCGAGACTGCCTGTGGCACTGCAGAATGTGATTGCAGCGGCTGGGAGGCAGCCATGGTGACTCTTGTGTCTGGCACCTTCACCGGACGCATCAAAGCCTGCAGCGTCTGTAGCACGCGGCCAGCACACGTGCGTGCACCAAACCTCTGTCAAGCTGGCAGCCGGAGGGATCACATCAGTACAATGAGACATGAAGTTAAACGCTCACAGGAGGTTGTCCTGGGCGTGCGGCCGCAGCCAGGTGCGAGCGGTGGCGTCGCAGCGGAAGTCATAGTCCTCGCAGAAGGAGGCGTCCGCAAATTCCTCCGGCAGCAGCGACTTATTCCTCGCCATCGCGTCGCCGAGCTTGATGCCCACGAGCGACTTGAAGCACGTCCTGGCGCCTGCGCGGCGCCGGAGGCACGCTCGATGCATGTTTGACGCACGCCGCGCATTTGCCGCCGTCAAACAGGTGCAGGTCCTTGACGAGTCGGCAGCGTTCGACGGCATTTTTCCAACACTCGCGAAGACGCACCGGCCACCATGCACTCCAGCGAGTTTGCGGACACCGGCTCGATCACAAATGCGTCCTGCAGCTTGCCGCCATCCTCGCTGCGCTCGAAGCAGTGTGCCAGGCCCTGCGGCGCACGCAGTAATGCATTAGTGCAAAGGCCGGGCCTGCGGAGCAGGTGTCAGAAGAGGAATTGCCTTTTTCGGGGGAAAAAGGCAAGAGACAAGATTTACAGCGGACCAGCTGGACATCTGCCGCCTGCCGCTGTGAGATCAGACACACACGAATTGCAGTGTCTCACCAGCACAACGTAGGAATCTTGCGGTGTGCTCCACTCTGCTCCATAAGTGAGCGTGTCCACCTCTGTGGCTGCTGCCCTGACCGTCTGCCTCGATGCAAGGCGTGCTGCCTGCTGGCAGGGTGCTGTGTGCCAGCTGGGGCGGCTGCTCCGCCGGCCAGGGCACGGCGCCCGGCAGCTGGTAGCGCTGCTCTGCGGCATTCTGCACCGAGGCAGATGCGCTGCGTCATGCCGCGCGCATTGCTCTGTGCTGGTGCGCTGATGCGCCGAAAAGGCTGAAAGCATCTTTGGATGCGGCGCAGGTCTTTTACAGCACGATTCGACGCGATGGCTGTATGATCAACAGCAAAGAATCATTTTACGATGGCGCTGCTGAAGGAAACAAAGTTGCAATGCCGATCTGGAGCACGTGCGCAACTGATCTTGCAGCAGGGAAGCAAAAGCGAACAGCCCCCCGATAATTCTTTCATGGGCACTGCATCAACCCCCTTTCGGCAGTGAGGCGCGCGTGATGTCGAGCTCTAGTTTGTGCCTCTCTCCATGCCATTGCTTGTTCGTGCAGCACAATCTGTTTGATTCAAGTAGTTTGGCTGCGCGGGCAGTTGATCACGATCGCTGTTGTCCAATCCGGCCAGATCATCTACGAAAGCCCTGCTATTGCCTCTCCAGTATTCTGTTTCGACACAGCACTTGTAGCAGAGAGACGCTGCCACCAAGAGCTGTGATGGCTGAGATCACTGGCAGGTGTGTTCCATGACACCGCAGGCAAATATTTGACGCGCGGGCGCTGAGCACCGACTGATGCGACTGAATCGTGTCTCTGAATCGTGTTTACAGAGATGAAGTAGCGCCCTCCACATCACAGTACGCTTCGCCCGCGACGCGCATGCTGGAGCGCCGGCGCCAGATGATCGAGCTGCAGCAGGCGCTGAGCGAGCAGCAGGCGGTGTACGCGACCACGGTGCGCTTGGCATTGACAAGTCTGTGAGATACATGGTAGCACGAGCTCTGATGTACTGGCAGATACACTGGCGTGTCTTCCTGCTTCGTGGTGATGAACGTGCGCAATGCGCATCGTCCAGGACAAAGAGCTCATCGAGCGGGAGCGTGCCCTGAAGAAGAAGGACCTGGAATTCCAGCAACACCTCTGCCGCTTTGCCAGGTTCCTCCAGGTGCGGCGGAGCTCGTGGTGTGCAGAGCCTTCGAAGCTTTGCAGCGCTCGGTGTTGCTGCTTGCGACTTCCGGCAATGACCGCCGTGTCATGACCAGTCAGATGCGGAATGCAGGACAGCGACGCGAAGCAGGCCCGCGCTCACAAGAAGTCACGGGACGAGCTCAAGCTGCAGGCGAGCAAGCAGACAGCTATCGATCAGCTGGTGCGCCCCGACATAGTTGGACGCCCGCTTGGAGCTCCTGCGTCACATGCGCCTGCATTGCCCATTCATATCGCCGTTTCACCTTCTCTCCGGCATTCAGGTTGAGGACATCCAGCGTGTGAAGGTCAAGCGCAGCGAACTGAAGCTGGCAGTCGAAGACAATGTCAGGTGCGCACTGACGGGCTGACGCACGCGCCATGTCGCAGGCACCACAAGTGTGCATGCACACATGTTGTAATAAAAGCGTTTATGTCAAGCGCGGTACGGTAGCATGTTGAACTTTAGGAGAGCAAGTAGCAAAGCTTTTTCTGTTGGTAGTGATAATGCCAAGTCGTTCTTCAGGTATCGGGGCTACTTGGAAAGCTGTCTGCTAGACGAGGACAGTGGAGACAGTTTCCATGACATTGCCGGGATTTTTGCGCGACACACGGCGCTCACGACGGCGGCAGCAGATCTCGAAGAGCAGCACACGGCGTGTAGTGAGGCAAGACGACGAGAGAGGTGGGCGCACATATCTAGAGACGAAGCTGCACAGATGCTTGTGCGGCTTCTAGCATCTCACTTGCATGCCGACCTTTGACAGCGCTGACGGCTGGCTCACAACCTCGGCACAGGGACGAGCTGCAGGCGTATGTCGCTGCCCAAGACGAAAGGAAGGCAGCACTTGCCACTGGCATCGCCAGGCTGAAGGGCGAATCCGAGCCAGATGCAGCTAGTGGTGAAGGGTCAATAAGACTGAACGCGGCGGCGCTGGCGCGCCTGGAGGAGTGAGCATTGATATCGAGAGTCGGTATGGGTTGCGCTCAGCGGCTGTCTGACCATAACTGCCAGGTATGGGCATCGCAATAGCGTGTGTCATGCACGCCCGGACCTTCCTGCACTGTATGGCTTCTTACAGGAAGCGGCCTTGAGATGCTTTTGCATGCCATCCAGGATGTCCTCGGCGACACAAGTGGGATCTGGGGGATCTGGTTGGGATTTAAGTACCGGCGGATTAAACTGAGCTGCATGGTTGAAAACATGACGAAACTACCGAGATCGAAAAGCGCAAACCTGACTGTTCGCAGCTACTGCTTGAAACCAATCATGTACGTAACCCTGATATATCCGTACATTGCGAGGAAGACACAGGCTACGAGCAGCAGCGCGAGGCACGTCTTGCAGAAGCCGATGCGATTCCTGCAGAGACGGCGCAGATGTTTCAGCTTGGGCCGTGCTGACGACGCGTGCTTGGTGATGGAATTCAACACATGTGTGGCTAGCATTCATGGACGAGTGCAAGCTGCAACAAGATATGTTGGACCTTTGGCACTTATGGAAATTGAGCAGCGCGGCCCCCCTTCTGTGGAGCTCTCCAGTGACTCTTACGAGAAGCACAACCATCGTTGTCCAGCGCAACAGCAGCAATGCCCACCTGCTGTGGATCTCCTTAGCGCGCTGCTTGCCCTTGCGAGCCTGCTGCAGGCTGTGCTCCATCGCCTCCTCCGTGTCATCCAGCAGCGTCGCCCGCTGCCGCAGCTGCCCCTCCATCGCCAGCGTGTTGCTCTTCATGCCCGCCGCCATGCCCACCAGCTCATCCGTCAGCATGTCCTGCGATGACACCAGCGGCTCAGGTTTTCTTCTGGCTGGCCCATAAGAACTTTTCCTGCATATCTGGTGGCAATGATCTGAACATGCAGTGGCACACGTCTTGGCAGCGCCCGAGCATCTACTCGAGCCGCACCTGCAGCTGGTCCTGCGTGTGCAGGGTGCGGCGGGCCGCGTCTGTGAGCTGGCCTCCAGGCGCTGGCGCCTCTGCCTGGGAAGCTGTCGCATCGTCGGGCTGCAACCGCCTGCGCACCACCAGAACAGACACTCGAAACAGGTGCATTTGATTGGTGAAAGAGCAGGAAACATGCACGTGGAAACTCAATTCCCAAACTTTGGTGCTCACGAGAAGAGGGCCGCCCGTGATTCCCGCAGCTGCACGGCCTCCTGCGCCGATGACAAGGCGGCGCCGGGCTGCTGCAGCCGCTGAGAAAGGCTGTCCACTTGCTCCTTGTACAGCCGCAGCACGTCATCTGCTACTCTGCACGATCGGTAAAGGCTTGTTTGTCAAACAGCTTGTGCAGGTGCAGAATGCATCGACTGCATTGATGCATGCTGCGCAAGCGCTCACCTGTCTGTGGGGCTGTCTTTAAGGGTTTCGAGCTGCTCCGACAATATCTCCACGTACTGCGGGCACCAGCACATCATGTCAGTGCACCGAGAAAGTGGACAGTGTCTCCACTGTGAAGATACCGCTGACGAACCCCAATGGCGCATCATGGTTCCGCTCACGTGATGAAACAGCGGGCTGCCGCGCCACGCTGTCAGCTCCCTTTTGCCTTTGTTGTCACCACCCACGATCTCCCAGCAGGTCTTGAGCAGCCGGCGGAAGCTGATCTCCAGAAACTGCCCACTTGCAGGAGGCGGGAGCGGCGGTGAATTGAACATTGGGTCTGCACTGGCCGAACGCCGGTAGTTCTCGCGAACGGCACGAGCTTCAAGTGTGGCAGATGTTGACTCAACGCGAACACAGCAGAGTGAATGCAAAGCTGAAATTAGGCCATGCCGCGACATGAGTGTGCATTTTGTGTGTCCGTACAAGGGGACATGATGCAGCCGTACCAAACGACGGGGGCCGCGTCAACTTGCGAAGCCGACAGCTCAAAGAGCATCATTGCCCCTTGGACAGCTCCTGTCTTTCGGCCTGATGACCGCGTGCATAGGTAGGTTAGCGCGCGCTCCGGGATCGGTTTCTGATCAACATGCAGTTCTCAGACAGCACGCATGCCGTTCTGTGCATCGACGATCCACCAGCTCCTTTTCCCAGCGAGCGTTGGTCATCAGATCTGTTCAGCCGTGCGTCGTCCTCGATGACGCCAGCCCTCAGCCCGTGTCCCTCGGATGCGTCAGCGACCACGGCATTCTGGTCGTCGCCTGCCAGCAGCCACTCGATGCTGCTGCAGCTAGAGGACGTGGCCTCCCTCGACGGCCCGCGCGCCGACAGCCCTGCGCCGCAGCCCGATGCGGGCTACACCTGGTTGCTGAGCCGGCTGCAACGCCAGAGCGGCTCGCGCCGGACCAGCAGCACGTTCTCGGCGCCTCACCTGCATGCCGGCCGCGATGCCGACGCAGGTGGCGCATGCGACAGCTCCAGTGCATCGCCAGGGCGCCTGGAGCGGCACGCCTCAGTGGTCAGCCTGGCCACGTCCCGCCTTCAGCGAGGTGCAATTCGATACCATGAGCTGCTTCAGAGATCATGTTCAGCTCCGTCGGGCGCTCGCAGGCATGCAGATGATCTGGTCCACATGCGGACCAGCAGATATTTAATAAGCATTTCTCCAGCCACTGCTTCGGGTTGATAGCTGTGATGGGAACCTAATGCGACACGCGGTGAAGGGGATACAATAATTGCCAGTAGCTACGCTCTCAGCAAGCGCTGGTTGCAAGCGCATGACAAGCAGGCGGCTGTGGGCAGGCATACAGTTCATTGCGTCGCGCACAGGGTTTCACAGGGTACTGGAGATGTAGCCTATCCAGCCTCTCGACGTGTCCATCGCCCCACTGCTTCCGAACTGACTTTGGGCCTCCTACCTGCAGCCTCCTCGCTGTCACAGTCTTCAGCGACAACGCGGCGCATAGCAGACGTCGAGCGGCAGGGCGGCATTGACAGCGACATCGAAAACAGCTACGTCCGGTACAGGGGCGTGAGGCAGCGCGCCTGGGGCAAGTTCGCGGCGGAGATCCGGGATCCGGCGAAGAACGTCCGCATTTGGCTCGGTGCGCAACACCTCCCCTATGTGACAACAAGTGAGGCGCCTGATGCACCGGCGACCGTTCTGTAGCGTTGACTGCATGCATGAATAATCCGCTGCACTACCAGCTGAAATGATCACTCCTCGGCCTGCCACTGGGACATGTGGCTCAAGCCTGACGCTGGTCGTGCAGGGACATTCCCGACGGCGGAGGATGCTGCCAGGGTGTACGATGATGCATCCATGAAGCTGAACGGTCCGTCAGCCAAATTGAACTTCCCAATGGACGGCTGCGGCAAGCCCAGCGCGGCACGAGCGGTGAGCATTTATGGATTTTCTGCGAGCTGCGCATACGCTGAGATGCTCACATGTATTACTGCAGCGCTGATGCATCTGCACCATGCGCTGACGTGCGTGTCTCATTGCTTTCACTTCAGGGCACCGTCATGCGGTGCAACGTGCAGCGAGCTTCCAAGCTGAGAGCGCGAGAGGGACTCAAAGAGATCACACGCAACACTCTGCTGAATCGGTAGCGCCTCGGAGTTCGTGGGGATCACTGTCGTGGTTGGTTCTGCACAGCTGTGGTTTCACATTCACCTGTATCTTGTTTTGCAGCCGTGCCAAGAAACTTGTCCGTGCTGCTGGGGTGCCAGCATGTGACTCGTTGCCGGCTTCTGACACCAGAAGGCATCTGACACCAGTCAGACCAATTAATTCCGCAGCAACCCATGCCCGTGTCTAGCAATTCTTGGACGCAGTTGGAGCAATTGCACTGAATAGGTCCGCCTCTAGAGCGACAGTACAAAGCGATTGTAAACCTACCAAATGCAAGCCATATGGCCTTCCTACTCTGTACAATTGGTTCGATGCCTGACCCCTACAATTATAACGTGCAAATGTGCCGCTAGCAGGCCTTGCGGCCACAGCTCTGAAGCACAGTGACAGGGCAAGCGCGTGAGGTTCTCAGCCCACAGGCTTTGCGCCATTCGCTGCTGCCTCCGCTGCCCGCCCAGCTGTTCGCTCGTACTCCTCCAGGAACTCTGCAGACATCTGCAGGTACGGCGGCAGGTGCATCTCCCGAAATTCCTGGTGGTCCCACTCGCCGTGCAGCAGGTGCTGCTTCTCGGGCACCCAGACGTAGACCTCTGCGGCGGTGTCGGTGCCGTCCTGCATAGGTTTCCAGCAGGCACGTCAATAGCTGCGTCCTCAGCGACAACTGCGATGAATCGCCAAGTGGCGAGCTTCCTGAAGTCAAGTCACCTCAAAAAATGGGCGCTCTGTGATCCGGTAGTAGTCCACGTCTTCATATTCTGCAGCGAGTGGCCCCACAGATCAGCCTCAATTCGTGTGTGGAACGGCTACAGAGAATGGCTGCGAATGACATGAAAAGCGCACTTGGCAATGCATGTTTGCACTGCACCAGGGACGGACCGTCGAGAATGTGCATCTCCCTGCCGTTCAGTCCGCTCATCACCTGCAGGATTAATGTTCCGGCGTCAGCAATCAAACCACAAGAAACCGTTTCACGTGGGAGTTTCACCAACTGGGCAACGAGCATCCTGGCGTTCAATGAGATCTGCTGCAGGCGTACCCAGCCTCGCACTTCATCCGACGGGCCCGAAGGCGTGAGTGCTGGATACACTCGCTTCAAGATGCGGTGGCGTTTGTAGCCCCGCAGCGTTGCTGGCCGCCGGTCAGGCTGTCGCTTCAGGAGCACCTGTAACCATCAAGCATGATGTTGCATTCAGACTTTATGCCGCGTTACCATCCTGGTGCGCCACGCATCAGGCCAACGTTCCGGCCGTTACTCACCTCTACCACTTCCTCAGACATGAGTGAGCCGTAGACAAACACGACGCCGGTCATCTCTTCCAATCGTTGCCTGCAGGCTTCAAAGCATGTCACAGATGCCGCCGCAGTCCATGCGCCAGTCGATTTGAGGGATCAGTCGGATTCACGTGTGATGTGCCAATATGTTCTGTGCTGTGGATGATGCAGAAACACTGTTGTGTTCTTGCTTTGGGCTGCGAATCCTGGTCGGCAATGCTTCATCAGTCATCCTACATGAGCCCTGTCTGCAGATCTAGAGCCAGTAACTGGTTTGCGTTTGCAGGCAAAAGGTCTCCGCCCAAGGTCGGCTAAGGCTCGTACGCGCTCGGTTGCCACGCTGTGCGCGAAAGGCACGCGAGGCAGACGTTCGACACGAGGCACTCGAACCGAGGCAGCCGAGGCACCATCAGACAGAAGCTGCGATAGTTTCCCGTTGGGAGTTGCACTTACCCTCCGCGCATGTTTCCGCACGCCGCCTGCTTGCGACAATCACAGCAAGCAGCGAAGTTTCAAAACTATAAGCTGCGCGGCGGGTGCCTGGCGTCCAACTAAAAGCTGCGCGGCGGGTGCCTGGTGTCCAACATTCTACAAGTACCGGCCGGGGCATGAAATTCTGACCTGGAGCCATCAGGCGCTGGACGTAGCATGGACCAGTTCCAGTGCCAGTCCTGCCACGCGCGGCTGCAACTGACTGGTGTTGAGGCGCTGCGCGATGTCGAGGCAGCAGCGCAGGCGCCGCCAAAGCGCCGCAGCAGGGGCTCGGAGGCGGCAGGCGCATTGTCGTCGCCGCCGCCGCCGCAGCAGCAGCGCATGCCGCACGGAGGGCCCGCTGTGCAGATGGATGAGTCTTTTGTGGTGCTGGATGGCGGTCACCGCGGCGCGCCTGCACAGCACGAAGCACTCGGTGCAGGTTCGTGTTGCCTTTGGCAGATTTCTGAGGTCGTCCTCGTGCTGAAGTACCAGCTGTATGTTCGGATGCAGCTTGTTGGCACGAGTCTCTGTGACCCTTTGCTCAGAAGCAAAGGCTTCAGCAGGGTCACACGCGACAGGCGGCACAGAGCATGCACATACATACGTGATGTCCGCATTGTCACGCAGGCGGTGGCGGGCCGCGCAACCTGGAGGAGTCGTTCGTGGTGCTGACGGGCGGCGGTGGCGGGCGCGGCGGCCCGGGGGGCGTCAGCCCCGCCGTGGCGGCGCAGCAGCAGGCGCACCAGCAGGGGCTGGACGACCTGCTGGCCGCCTGCGCCCGCACCTTCGAGCTCGCCTCCTCCGCCACCCAGGTGACCTGACGTTTCGGAGTTGTTGCCTCTAGCGAATCAGTGCAGCACCTTCGAGCTCGCCTCCTCAGGCGCACTGAAATAGAAGTGCGTGCATGCATGTCATGACTCAGCACGGCACCTTCGAGCTTGCAGGTGCCTGATTGGTCGGGCAACTGCATGACCCAGCATAGCAACGTAGGCTCTTATCTAGAGACAAAAGTTTCTCCTTCTGTGGCATTCACGCTGCAGCTGTTGTTCGCACCGTGTGTCCGGGGCATTGTGTTTCCGAAGCACCCACATCCACCTGTTGTCCACAGCAGGCAATCAGGCACATTTTGCACCCGCAGGTGGACCAGCCGCTGTGCGTGGAGTGCGCGGGCAAGGTGGTGGCGGAGGTGGACGCCGCGACGCGTGCCGCGCAGAAGGAGACCGCCGCCTACGAGGCCGCGCTGCAGCGGCTGCAGGCAGAGCCGGCCGCGGCGCTGCCCGAGCCCGAGTTTGCGGCTCGCCTGGCGCAGGCGCAGGCCGAGGAGCGCGCCGAGCGGTGCGTATTTCGTTTTGTTTTCCGTCCGTGCTGCCAATACATCCCAGGCTCAGCGATGCATCCGCGCGAGTGATAAAAGTGGTGGGCACAGCGCAGGCCGAGGGGCGCCGCGAACGGTGCGCACCGGCCTGGCAGCTTGCAAGCCACATGTGTATTGCACGTTGGGTTTGAGTAGACAGGTGTGATGCCTGCAGCGCATGAGCTGCCTAGAATTTTCAAGAGTGTATCAGAGCAGCAGGCCCAGGAGCGCCGTGAACGGTGCGCTGGCTTTTGAATTTCCAGAACGTCCCATTCAAGGCTCAGCGATGCACGAGCACTGGTGAGGCTTGGCGATGCAGGCACAGCGAAGACTGGCAACCAGAAAACACCTGATGAGCTGGCCTTGCGCCTCGTGTCTTTGGTTGTGCAGGGTGCCTTGAGCACTGGTATGGCTGGTATGGCTCAATACGGACACCTCTGGCGCATCAGCTAGCAACAAAAGTTTCCGTGCATTGAAGCAGTACAGATGGGGCACGGACCTCGTGACCACACACAAAGTGTGTCTGGTCGTTGGACGCCAGTACCATCTCTGCTGCCGAAGGGCGGACGGCCACTTGCAATGGCAATTTCACAGGCACGTCATTGACTGAGCACTGCTGTGCTACTGCTGCAGGGAGCGGGCGGAGCAGCTGGAGGCTGAGGTGGCGGACGCCGAGCGCGAGCTGTCTGGCCTGCAGGTGCTGCACCTTACTCGTGAAATGTTCTCCCGTTGGAAGACAAGTGCTGCACCTTGCTTTTGGCATCCTTGCCTGTTGTGTTGCTGTGTTTGCCCGGGGCCCTGATGTCCAACCGATATCTGACTGCGACAGCGCATAGAAGCAGCCGTGGCGGCGGCAGTGACAGCGGCCTGGCGATATTGCCAGTACCAAGTGCTGAGCTCAGGCATGTCTGTCGTCATCCTGAAATTTCTCGTGTGCAGGAGGCGGCGGGGGAGGTGGCGGCGGGGGAGGAGCGCTACTGGCACGCCTTCAACGACCTGGGCCTGCAGCTGGGCGCGCACCTCCAGGAGCGCGACGCCACCCTCGCCAAGGCGCGCCCCCGCCCCGCCTCCCCTGCTTGATTCCATGCTGCGGCATGCTTCTCCAGCCACAGCGCGCCATCCGCCCCCTCGCAAGGCTTTCACCAATGCGCCGTCGCGGCCGCTGGATCGGCACATCACAGCCGGCCAGATGCTTGGCCTCACGCAAGCAACAGCATCGCTGCTGTCGACTGTCGGCGGGGCTGTCCCAGGGCGTGCTACTTTCAGAGATGTCCAAGACTTGTTCGCGCTTGAAACGGACATTTGATTGTACAGATCGAGGCGGCGGACGCGCAGCTGGAGGCGCTGCGGCGGACGAGCGTGTGGAATGACGTCTTCCACATATGGCACACCAACGCCTTCGGCACCATCGGCGGCTTCCGGCTGGGGCGCACCGCCGCGGAGGCTGTGCCCTGGCAGGAGATCAACGCCGCCTGGGGCCACGCCGTGCTGCTGCTGCACACGCTCGCGCAGGTGCGAGTACTTCACCTCCTCCTCGCTGGGTCTCAATGAGTATCGTTGTGACTGAACTGCGCTTCCTTGCATACTTCTTGTGCGATTTCATGTGCAACCCAATCATCTGCGAAGTTCGAGCAGGTCTACTTCTGTGGCAGCGTCGCCTGCTGGTGGTAGTGGATGCCTTCAAGCGACGCGTTTCCGCGTGCCCCGACAGGCGTGCCAGATGACGTTCTCGCAGTACCGGCTGCTGCCGATGGGGAGCTACCCGCGGGTGGCGGATTCGCGGGCGACGCACGACCTGTACGGCCCCGTCAACCGCTTCGTGTGCACCGGCTACGACCGCGCCCAGGTCGCCCTCCTCGCCTGCCTCAAGGTGGGCTGCTTTGGGTTGTTTGCAAAAGCGGATGAGGTCCTCAAATCCGGAGAACATTCTCTGCTGAATGAATGCCTGTGCTGGAAGGAGCTTTCAATCGCCTCACCGGTGCTGCAGTTTCGCACACCAGGCTGGACACCTGAACAGTGAGGGCCGTACAGCTTTGAAAGCCTCACTGCATTCGCAAAGCCCCTGATGCCCAGGCCAGGTAGACGCTTTGCGCTGCCGACGTGCTGAGAAGTGCTGAGATGGTTTTGCTGATGTGCAGGAGTTTGCGGCGTTTGCGCGGGCGCGGGATGTAGCGGACCGGCGGAAGGAGCCCTTTGAGCTGCCGTACGCGATCGACGGCGACCGGGTGGGGGGGCTGACCATCAAGCTCATCTTCAACAAGCTGGACCGCTGGTCAAAGGCCCTCAAGTACATGGCCACCGACCTCAAGTGGGCGCTCAAGTGGGTGATCGCCGCCAATGACGGCGCTTTGGCGGCGTCTCTGAGCGGCGGCGGCAGCGCATCGCGCGCCGGCAGCGTCGCCGGCTCCTCCGTAATGGGCGGCGCCCACTGACGCGATTTGTGACACACCGTTGGCGATGCGGCGGTGGTATTGGCAGCCAGAAGCATCAACTGACAGTATCTGCCCGCCTTGTAAACTTGCAGTGTCTACCTTTTGGTCGACCCATCTCGAGAGATGCTTGGCTTCCATGCTCGATGTGTGCAGGATATGCACGTGTACACTACTCGTAGTGCCATGGACGGATGTCAGTGCTGGGCAATTTACAATAGCCATTTTTGGCCGTCGCCGTTGCGCAACGCAACTGGCGACACAAAAATGTGACGAAAAACGAAACTGGACCAGGTATTGAGGTTGGCTGCTGCCAACCTCAAATTGTAAAGAATACAAACGAGCGACGATACCACGACGAAATAACCAGTGCCCGCGCAACCCGCACTCGCCAGCCGCACAGCATCGAAAGATTCCATGAGGAGCAATATGGATTGTTTGATGCTTGCAGTCACAATCCCGGCTTTCTACCGTGTGTGACAGTCTTGCTACTGTCAGTCTTGCTACTGTGTGTGGCAGTCTTGCTACTGTGAGGCGGCGGCCTTCTTGGCGGCGGCCTCCTCAGTGACCAGCTTTTCCGCAAATGCAAAGGCGATGCCGGACATGACGTAGCAGCTGGGCACCAGCAGCATGGCATGCTGCAGTCCCACCCGCTCGCTCAGCCATGCCACGCCTAGGGATGAGTGCAAAGCTTAGTTGGAGAGGTCCTTACGGGGTATTGGCAGGCAAGATTGTATTGGAACATATCGTCTCACAAGCAAAGGCCAAGACCATGGGCGCTGGCAATCTGCGCATGCGCCTGGCGCAATGAAAAGATGCACGGAGCTTCAAGGCTGAGCACGTCGACGATGCAGCAGCAGGCCGCTGTGCACTGGGAGGTGGGACTTGGCGCCGCCAACTCACCGAGGGGGCCGCAGCCGCCGATGAAGTTGCGGATGCAGAGGTGGATGGCGGAGGCGGTGGAGCCGGCGTCGGGCGGCGACACATCGCGCACCATGATGGCGGAGGGCGCGCGCCAGCACTCCGACAGCGCAAAGCCCACCAGCAGCGCCGCAAAGGACTGCTGGTAGTCCGGCGCCAGCATGGACACCGCCAGCACCGGGCCCGCCGCGATGGAGGCGCCTGCGCCGCAACAGGAGGCGCCTGACATCTCGTGTAGACCATGCTTGAGCTCTTTCACGGAAGCACTTCGACTGAAGCTTAGCAGGGTTGGCTGGGCAGGGCCGGGCCTGCGCCTACAGGAACGCATGCACAGGCATGCTGACACATGGCAGGGCAGCGGCATCAAGGCACCGGAGCGATCCCGCCCCTCGGCCTCGTCCACGCTAAACCCGTACAGCCTGCAGGAAATCGACACATGCAGAAACGGTGCAGCCGCTCACCGACAGTGAGCCAGGCACGGCCGCCCTTGCGCGACAGCCAGTCGCCGGCGAGGCCGCCGCCGACGCCGCCGATGATGCCGCCGATGGGGATTACGGCCGCCAGCAGGGGCGCGTACACGTCCGGCCCCACCTCGAACACGCGCTGGTAGAAGGTGGCCTGCCATGCCACCAGCGCCCAGCTGCCCACATCGTTCAGCGCGCTCGCAAAGGTGACCGCCTGCGGGCCGCGCAGAATGTCCTTTGCAACAGCTCACGGGCGTTGAGGACTCAACAAAGTCCACGTCTGTATGTGGCTGTGCTGTGCAGCAGGGGTGCAGCTGCAGCAGATGGCAGCACAGCCGCAACTCACAATCCACGCCAATAGGCAGACAATGTCAAGAGACCTCGCAGGCAGCAGCGAGCATTTTGCGGAGATGATTGACTTAAGAGGCACCTCGAAGCCCGGGGACGTGAGCAGCTCCTTGATCAGCGGCCAGGTCTTCCGCTTTTCCACTGCCTGGCCTGGCGACGCCACTGCCGCCGCCGCTGCGCCACCGCTCGCGCTGGCTTTCGCTTTCCGCCCGTTGGCTTCGTGACCGGCTCCCCTGCGGACACAACAGAATGAAATCCTTATGAGCGAGATGCAAGACAGCACTGCGATCACGAGATCACATGAAATCATGCAAGTTCGTCAACCGAGGGTAGAAAGGAGCTCATGAATCAAGGGAGCTCATGCATCTGGGGCGGTCGATGGTAAAGGGTTTGGGCGACAGCAAGCGCAGGAGCTGATCAAGGTGTCGCACTTGTTGGGGGAGGGCAGGAAGCGGGAGGAGGCAGCAGGCGGGCCGGTGAAGCCCTTGCCCGGCGGCGACCGCGGCTCGTCCAGCGTCAGCAGCGCCAGCACTGCGATGGCGATGCCTGGCGGCCCCACCCACCTGCACAGTCACTTGTCACATCACGTTTAGTCATGTGTCATTGATCGAAGAGTATGTGACATGATCACAGCTGAAACGGCATTTCCGTTCAGATGCTGAATTTGGGTTGCTACTGTTGCAATTTGCACTAGATGCAAGTTGACTCATGCAGAAGCGGGCAGCGGGCAAGACAGCAGCTGCGCACCACAGAATTTCCCGCCAGGAGGATTGCTGCGCGGCGCCATACAGGATGGAGAAGTCGTAGTCGTAGATGGGCGTCACCGCCGCCTGGTCGCCCTGCGTGTACAGCAGGCTCTGCCGCGACGGGTCCACCGCCTCCAGCGGCACCTGGTGCAGCAGAGGGAGTGGTTTGCTGTGAAAGAGGGCAGCCTGGCTGTCAGTCGCCAGCAGGGTCTTGCCCTCGATGCTGCAATGGCACTGCTGCACTGCAGCTGACCGCCCCCAGCGACAAGCACACCAAGTTGGGTACCAGTCGACAGCTTGCCATCACTGATCAACAACCTGTCGAAATACATGAGCGGCGGATCCCGGATGCGCAGAAGGCGGCCGCCTGCGCTGCTGCACCGCACCATGGTGATGCCGATGCATGAAAGCGACAGCGCATTTCAATTTTGCCCCTGGCATGCCTGGTGGCTGGTCCCTGTTCCCTATTCCTCGTTTCGCACCATGGTGATGCCGATGTCGCCGGTGGGGATGCCCAGCTGGCCGGCGAGGATGACGGCGCCGAAGGAGAGGGCGCGGCCCATGTAGATGGCGGAGTTGTAGGCCGCCATCGCGGTGGTGCGATGCTGCGGGAACAGCTCCGGGATGAGGCCGAAGCACACCGGGTTCTGCGCCGCCTGCGCCACCGCAAAGCCGATGCGCAGCACGATGAGCGCAGCAAAGCTGTTCACCTGCGCAGCAGAGACTTGCGGACTTCGCGTTGGGGCGAGACGCCCTCTGTGGACCACATGCACCATGGGTCCTGATTGCAACGCGCATAGGGGCAATCTATTTGTGAGGGACACGTGACGGTCCTGACGCGCGCAGTAGTTGGAACTGTCAGCAGGGTCACCTGTGAGGCTGCCATGGTGAGGACGGACCAGGCAGCGATGCCGGCGGCCAGCAGGCGCGGCCTGTCTGCTCTATCCGCCAGCAGCCCCACCGGCACCAGCGCAGCCGCGTACAGCACCTGTTTCAGGTCATCAATGCAAAAGGGTCAGGTGGCGCAGCCATCTTTGAAAATGAGCGAAGATCGTTGGCAAAACTCAGTCGATTCCACTCTCCAATTGTCAGCCCGAGTGGCCAGCGATATGAACAGCCGTGTGCGTTGGCGTGGGGCAAGGGAACACCGCCCGGGGGTTTGATACTGCAGTAACACCCTGGCACGAGGATACAATAAGGATGGCAGAAGCCTGCGGCACCGAAAGGGCGGCGCACCGTGTAGCCGGAGGTGAGCAGCGCGCCTTGCCCGTCCGTCAGGTGCAGGTCCTCGTTGATGAGCGGCAGCAGCGCCGGCAGCGCAAAGCCCGTGGTGCTGTGGTGCACGTAGGCCAGGCCCAGCACCAGCAGCCCCCACAGCGTGCCGATGTCCGGCTGCCGCGCCTTGGCGGCGCGTCCGTCGCCGCCGCCGCCCTTGGGTTCCGGCTCCGCCTGCCCTGCCGCGATCTCCGCCGCCGCGCCCGCCGTTTGCACCGCCGCGCCGCGCCCGCCGCCCCGGCCGTTCGAGGCGGCGGACCCCGGTGATGACCCGCCGCCGGGGTCCTTTGCTGCCACTGAAAGCGCCGGCTGCGGCTCAGGCTGCCGCTGTGCGGGCGCCAGCGCCGCCGATGTGGCGTCCGCTGCCGACGTGGAGGCCGCCAGCTGCGCCGAGTTGCAGCCGCAGCGCAGCAGGTGCAGCGCCAGCAGCATTCGGCGGGCGGACGCGCCAAAGCTGTTGAGCGTGTCCGCCGCGGCGTCGCCGGCCGGCTGCCCGCCGCCCGCGTCCAGCACCGACTGCCACAGCTGCTGCACCATGGGCGCAACCAGCTCTGGGTCCATGCTGTCGCGGGAAGGCTGCGCTGGCGGCAGCGCGACCGTGACGACTGACGGCTGGCGCCGCCGAGCTGGACGACTGCTGGCTGAGCTGCAGGCAGAGCGGCCGAATGGGGAGCCGCCGCTGCTTATAGGCGCAAAGTTACCCCACGCTGGCGCCGGCCGCGCGACAGCGCTGACGCCGCCGCATTGCTGCTGAGCACCAGTGCCAGGTGCGGTGCGTGATGTGCCGGAAGCTGCAGTGTGCGCCAAGCTGCTGCTGTTTGCCGTGCATGCATGCATGGTGATGGAACGTGCAGGGCGCCCCCTGCACGGCCACACAGCGGCGGAGCAAACCCGCTCAAAATAGGGCTTGCTGGTGGCAGCTGCGCACGGAGTCGTGCCCCATCAATGATTGATCAATTCCTCAGAGGCTACGGCAGCACCCCTTTGCCAATATTCTGAGTTTGTCGATTCTGGAGGCTGAGTAGAAGTAAATGACAAGTCCACAAACGTGCAGGTGCACGAAGCGAAGCGCGTCGATAATCCTGCAAGCTGCCTTTCGGTTCGATCGCAGTGCAATGTGTTGAAAGATCGCAGGAGAAAGCTGACGGGGGACACCGCTGCTCGCTACCTGCCACCTCATCCTTTCTGGGGCATGCACAAGCCGAGGCGGGGGTAGCGACTTTAGGGACGTGCTGCGCTCTGCTCTGCTGCACTCTGTTCCTCTGCGCCTTGCTTGACAAGTGCATGTGGCATAATCTCAAAGACTACGAGCGCTGGCTGTTTGTGTTATCGAGTGCTCCATTTCATCGCATGATTTGACCTCTTTCAAATATGGCATCGGTGGAGCAGCTCCTGCGGCAGCACTGCCCGCTGATCTCCGAGGAATTCCTGCCAGATCTGCTAAGCAAGCTGCGGCAAAATGACGTTTGCACCTCCATGCTGCTGGCTTGCGAGCTCACCGACCAGGACCTGCAAGACATCGGTACGCGGCAACAATCACTCATCTCTGCGCGCATGCACATTACAGGATATTCGCTCTGACATCTCACATCAGCAGTTTCGACACTGACGAGAATCACGCCCTGCGGCAGGCGTCACGCAGCTGGGCGTGCGCCGGAAGTTCCTGAAGGTGTTTGGAGCCCGCTCCGAGTCGCCAGGTGAAGGGTGCCACTCTGCAAAACTTGATTCACGCATGCTCACAGGATGGCGGGTCGCACTTCTGCAGCGGCATGGAAAGCCTGCGTGGAAAGTCTGCACCAGCATCCAGTCCGTGCACAACAATGCTGGCGTGTGGTCAGAGGGAACACTACAATTGAACACGCTCATGCAGAGCTCGCTTCATCTCAGCCAGGGGTGCCTGCAGCAGCAGCCACAGCCTCGCGGCAGCAGTCTGCTTCCCAGCCAGCGGCGCCGCGGCAGACGTCGGCAGCCGCGCAGCCGGAGGTGAAGCCGCAGCCGCGGCGGCGCGCCGTGGTGGCACCCGCCCCGCAGCCCAAAAGTCTGCCGCTGGGCGGCTGGGCGCTGGGGCAGGGGCCGCGAGACCAGCGGCAGACGCCTGTGCCTGATTTGAGTCTCCATTACGGCAAGCCGGCATACCCGCCTGCACAGCGCAGCCTGCCGCAGCCGTCCTCGCAGCCGGCGGTGCTGACGCCGCCGCCCCAGCCGCCACAGGCAGCCCCGGCGCCAGCGTGCCCTGCGTCCTCGACGAGCATCAGCAGTGCTGAGGATGCGCCGATGCAGCGGAAGCGGCGGACCGCGCGCAGTCTCTCGGAAAAGGAGAAGAAGAAGATGACGGAGCAGCGGCGCCAGGTGGGACACCTCTGCACATGGTACATTGAAGCCAACGACAAGCTTCGAAATTTTGGTGCATGCAGTGCAAGACCTTCCTGTCGATTGTGACGGCGCTTATGACTACCAACAAGAATCGCTGAATATGCTTGGGTTCCCGCAGGAGATGCGTGCGATCGCGACCCAGGAAGGCTGGATGGGCACCATGTGGAAGGACATCACCCGCGCAGGGAGCGCGCACAGCAAGGTGTGGATACTGCCTTTACCACTGTCGCATTCACAAATTCAGGATCGTGCATACACAGCCAGAATTGCTCTGAACACCAAGCTCTTATGTGCAGGCAAGTCTGTAAAGCAGTGCGTCCTTATGACGCAGGGTCTTGCTGTGGCATCTTCTTTCGTACCACTGCCTGTCCTTGTGCTGGTAGTAACTTTTGGGCTTGCCTGCTTAACTGTAGAAGCTCAGCAAGATGGTCGCGCAGCTCGCGCGCAAGTATCCCGGCATCGATGGCAAGAACCGCACAGAGCGGGAGGCCATTCTCATCGACAAGTTCAAGAACCTCGTGCATGATTCGCGAAGGAAGAGCGGCGGCGGCGGCGCGGCGGCAGCCGCAGGCCGGGCCGCGCCAGCTGCCGCAGCCACACCGGCAGCGGTCGCGCCAGGTACAACGAACACTCCTCTCTGAAGACCTTCCTCCCTACTTGCATGGCTGTTTAAACACAGGAGGGACTTCGTGTGAGAGCTTCTGAGGCGCTTTCTGGCGTGCATGTGTACGTCAACCTGTTTTCTGTTGGTGGGTGCAGACGGCACAGGGCTGCCCCTGATGACTCGACTGGGCCCGAGCGACGTCCTGAGGGTCACCAGCGAGCCGCTCTCGCCCAACGGGATCGCCAAGATGGCGGCCCGGCGGGCGGAGCTGCGGGCCATGGCGGAGCAGCAGGGCGGCCGCGGCCGCGGCCGCTGAGCGGCAGTAATCGATGAAGGGCCGCCGCTGAGGGGTAGTCTCCACTGAGCAGCCGCTGCTGAGCAGCCAGCGCTGGGCAGCAGGGCGGCCGCAGCTGGGGTCGCTGCGCTGCGGCCACCATTGAGCGGCAATAACCTGAGCAGCCGCCGCTGAGCAGCAGGGCGGCCACGGCCAGGGCTGCGCTGTGCGCTCCAAAGCGCGCTGCATCTATGTGCTCAGGCCAGTGGTCTGGCACCGGTGTCCCATGCGGTGCAGTGTGCATTGTTGCTGACGTGCTCCTCTGCCGCACGGTTTGACGTGCACAGGAGCAGCCACGGCACCATAACGGACCTATCTGAAACCTGTGTATGAATTTCGCCGCATCTGGCGATGCGCGTCACACTTTTGGCGGTGCTTTACCTACCTCACGCAGCCCAGTACCTGGTCTGCTCCACTTTGTACGGTCCTATCAACAGCTGGCAGATGCTGGTCGTTTTGTCTGTACCGTTATATTCAGCTTTGCTTTTGTCGCTGCTGCATGACATTTTCTGTTAAAAATGTCAGGGCGGTCCTCAGGCCAATAGAATGAAGCTGACGTTCTTGCAACACACGAGTGGCGATGAGTGCAGCGGTCTCAAGTCCAGGTCTCAGAATGCGGCTCGATTCGTGCATCTGCCGATCCCAAAACCGTTGCGCCTGCCAAACTGGTGCACAAACTGACGGGTCATCAGCAATCAATTGCATTTCTCATGTGCTGTGCTCTCTTCCGTTTCATCAGCCACTCCTTGCTGCGCTCCTCGAGGTGACCCATATGCTTTTCGTAGCACGAAGCACCCTGCGCAACCAGCCCCCAAGCGCACATCAGCGGCACCGCCGCTGTGCTGCAGGCCTCAGAATCATGCGCCATTGCGCGGCGAGCGCCGCCGTCTGCCAGACTGCGGACTGTTCCAACAGAGCCGCCCTCCCAGGCTCTGTGTCTGGCGCCGTGCCCCGCAGCTGGCGTGCCTGCCGCCGGCATGCCCCGCCGCCAGCGGCATGAGCGCCGTCACCAGGCGGCCGCCTGCACCACGAGGCGCGCCTTCTCCAGCAGCACCTCCAGGTCTGCGGCCGCGGGAGTGCGCGCCAGGTGGCCGGGAAGGCGCTCCGCCGCGACGCCCAGCTCCATCCATGCCTCCTCCGCGCGGCCCGCCAGATGGTGCAATACCCCCAGCTGCAGCTGCGCCTCCCTGCGACAGAACCACAACACGGCTGGGAATGTCACTGCGTGAACAACAGAGTGGTGAGTTTTTCAGAGCAGGGTGATCCTAACCTAGCGCACTGCAGCAGGGTGCAGCAATCGCGCGGCCTGGAGCTCTGAGTGAAGTGCGTGCAGAAATGTGTACGAAGCCAGATATGCAAAGACATTTCCCATTCGCACCAGGATCGAAGCCGTGACAGGTAGTCCCCTTCCTCGGGCAGCACAATGCAGCGGCGCTCCGCGGCGGCGAGCGCCCGCGCGAGCGCGAAGGGCGCCAGGGGCCGCTGTTGCCCTGCCAGCGCCGTTGCCGGCGTCAGCGGCAGCAGCAGCGCCGGCTCCGGGCGGCTGCCGGTGGCGGCGGCCCAGTGCGCGTCGCGCAGGCCCGCCAGCAGCGCCGCCGCCATCTGCCGCCGCGTCGCCGGCTGGAAGGCCTCGTTCTCAGGCAGCTCGAAGAGCTCCCGCACCTGCAGTGCATGTGCACGGAGATGTGGCGATGATGCTCCGAATGAGTGGGCCTGCAGTAGGCAAACCTGTGCTTCAAGGTACCGGACATCATTGCAGGCTGGCACCCTTTTCATTGTTGTGAAAGGCAGCTTTCCCATGTGTGCTAAGCCAGGCAGAGGAGGATGCAAGTCAACAATGCAGCGCCCCACCTCTGCTGCACCCAGCAGGTCGCCCTTGTGGTAGGGGTCGATCAGCAGCTGCGGCGGCGGCGGCCGGCGCATTGCCCCGGAGCCGCCGGCCGCCGGCCACAGCAGGCAGTAGTGCGCGTCGTCCAGCAGCATGGCATGCAGGCGCAGCCCCGCCCGGCGCGCCACCTCCACATACAGGATTGCCATGACTACAGGGCTGCCGAGGCCGTGCTCCATGACGTTGCTCAGCTGCGACGCCCTGCGCATTCTAAAAGCCCTGACGAGGGAACACAATGGCAGCACCAATACAATGGTGCACCGTTGCAGCGATCTACGGGCACCGAGTATGCAATGCACCTGAGTATGCTAGAGGTTTGCACACTCATGGGCGCAGCAGTCGGCTGCAGTATAGTGGACAAGGGTACTCACTGTGGGGTGCCGTGCCGCACCATCCGCCTGTAGCCCTGCCGCTGGTACAGCACCGAGTTCAGCGCGCCGATCAGGGTGAAAGGAAAGCCCGAGCTGGCGTCAGCTGCTGATGTTGCGCCATTGCCGCCGTGTTGGTCCAGCTCCGCTGCGCTGTCCTGTGCTGCAGCAGTAGCGCCGGAGGCATCGCATGCTGCGCCTTCTCCAGCGGCTCTTTGGTCCCCCTCCCCCGCTCTGCTGCGCAGCTCCGCTGCCCTGGCCTCCACCGCTGCTGCTGCAGCCGCGTCGGCCGCTGCCGACGTGCGCGAGCCTGCGCCGTCCGCCTGGCTGCCAGGCTCCTGCTCTCGCGGCCTGAAGGTCGGCCGCCGAACAGGAGGCCCCGCTAGGCGTGGCACCGGGCCCTCTGCGGCGTTGCGGGCAGCACCGCCGCCCTTGCGCCTCGCGGGCAGGCTGTTGAGCACTTCATCCGCCAGCGCCTCGAACCGCGACAGGTCCCAGGTGCTGGGGCCGCCAATGCCCCTGCAGCTTCATTGCTTCTGTCAGATCCACTGGCCGCACGAGTGTCCCATCTGCAGGTGCACCCTTGCCGGTCGCGCTAGAGCAGAGCGTTCAGACTTCGCCGCAACACAACCTGCTGCTGCATGAAGCTTGACAAATATTTCCCTTGTTGGAAACATGAAGCGCAAGGCGTGCCTGGAGAACTGGGCGCGCACGGCTCGCAGGTCCCGCAGTAGCGCCGTCGGGTCGCATTCCGCGCGGTACGCCTGCGCCGCCGCCTCCTCCTCCAGCGATATCAGCAGGCCCACCTTCGCGAGGTTGATCACGTCGTCCGGCCCCGCCACCGCCGCGGCAAAGGTGGCGCGGGCCCATCTGGCCACCTCATCCGGAGGCGCATCTGGATCTGGCAGCGGAGGAGGCTGGTGTGGGCTGCCGCTGTTCAACAGGGCGCAGCAACCGGACGCGCGATCGGATCTGCGCCTGAATTTGACCTTATGCCTGCTGACGGGCACGCGATCAAGGCACGCGATCAAGGTGTTCCGGAAAGTGGGGATTGGCGATGCATGAGTCGTCACTGGCAACGCCCGACAACCTGCGCAACGTGCTGCCATGCACAACAGCCCGCTGCAGAGTGACTCTGGTTGCGTCCAAGTGCAGGACACGCGGCTGCTGCGAGCTGGTTATGAGGATGATGCTGCAGCTGCGCTGAGATGATGATGGGCGCGCATTCTCATGTTCACAACTAATAAAAATATGTGGTTGCTCTCGCGTTGCCCGTTCACAACAGCGTCAATGCCGCAAGATTGCAACTCCAGAGCTACCCAGGAGGGCTACAGCAACGCTTGCGCAGCTCCCCGGCACCTCCGGCCATGGATTGGAACGCGGCAGCGACGGCCGGCAACGAATTCAGAGCATAGGGTCGCCAGAAGATGGCCCATCCTCCTTTGGGGGATCGCCCCGCTCCATTCTCGCGAGGTCGTACACCTGCAGCACGAAGGCGAATGTGACCAACTGCCAGAAACGACCATTCGGGGCTTGGTGTTCATGCACCACTCAGCATGCGTAGTGGCACACGAGGCTTGCATGCAAGGATGAAGAAATCACCAGCGAAATTGCTGTCCAGGAAAAACGCAGGAGGATCTGGCGTCGCACCTGGCGCATGTTGCCGGAGGACAGCAGCCACTCCTTAAAGTGGGCCTGGATGACGGACTGTAGCTCCCGTTTCCGCTCCTCGTCCAGCTGCGCCTGCGTTGTGTGCCAGACTTGGCTGTCAAGAGCAGACAACAAGCCGGGACGAATCCCAACACAGCTGCAACGGATTGTCTCGATGCCAAGAATGTCGTGAATGCACAACAAGACGCATGTCAGCGGCAAGCCTCGGCACCGCAGCATCACCGCGTCGCTTCCCTGCGGGCTCGTCCCCGGACATTCACGAACCGCCATTCAGCCCGGGGCAGCCGCATTGCAAGGGAAGAAGGATGCTGCACCGTCTTGACGGCGTTGCGCAGATCGGCGACGGAGGCGACCTTGCGCTTCTTGGCCTCCTCGTACTCGGGGGGGAGGGCGAAGACGGGCGCCGCCACCGCCAGCGGGCTGCCGCTCGCGCTGCCGGGCGCGTCCGACTCGCTGCCGCCCAGCCCCACCAGGCTGCCCAGGTCCGCCGACCACCTGCACAGGACATATGTGCCTTTCTTGGTCTGAGACGGTGTGAGCCCCATACACATGTAGCTCTTGAGCAACGCGGTTGCGTGAACTGAATGTGGGTTTGGTTTCATCAGCGCGGGGTTGCAAGTGAGACATGATGTCTGCAAAGGGGTGACCATGTTATGCAAGTCTAGGTGGTGGGGAGACAGGCACCTGGTACTGGCTGCGCTGGCGGCTCCGCCGCACAGGGGCCCCGGGCCGCCGCGGAAGGGCACCATGAAAGGCAGTAGCTTGTCCGGCGGCAGCAGGCTGACCGCCGCAGGCGGCAGCGAGCCCGGCCCGTTGGTGGGGCTGCCGGGGGACTGCGGCGCGCCGCTGCCGCCGCTGCCGGCGCCCGAAGGTCCAGCCATCGGGCTGTTGCCGCTGGGGCGGCTGCCGTTGCCGCTGGCGCCGCTGCCGGCGGGCGTGTCGGGCGTTGCGCGGCCGTGCTCTCGCGCCAGCGACACAGGCGCGTCCCACAGGTTGGGCTCGGGAAACACGCCCGCCGCCTCCATGTGCGCCGCCAGCCGCTCGTACTGCGTGTTGTACGGCGCCAGCTGCGCGCAGAAGAACGGTCGGCGGGCTGCTCAGTATGCCAGTCTTGCTCACAGGCCTTCGCGTCTTGATGCACGCTGACTTTTGACATGCAAATGCAGGAGTCATTAATAGAAAATGTGACGGCTGGTGGCATTGTATCGACTATGTGGGCTTTCCCCAGGACGTGTGCATGTGGCAGCGTGTCACCTGGAGGAAGCGGTTGTCGCCAATCAGCAGCGGAGCTCTGTTGACGCCCAGGTGCAGGATGCAGTCGTGGCAGGAGCTGATGACCACGCGCGCCGCTGCCGCTATGAGCTGCACCCGCTCGCACCGCGCTATGCGCACCTGCAGGACAGCCAACACCAAAATTTGCATCACCACCCCTTCGTTGCCATGCTACAAACGGGCCACGCACTCTGCGCTGCCAGCGTGCCTCAACAGGCCATACCCTTTGCGCTGCCAGCGTGCCTTGGGAAAGCCCAAGCTCAAAACAGTTCCACAGCCGAAACTGCAAAGCAGATATTTGCGCACCATGCGGCCGACGGCGCCCAGCACAACGGTGCAGTCGGAGCAGGCGAAGACAGAGGCGAACTGCAGCGGCGCCAGCGCATACACCACAGTGCCGTGGCAGTCCGACACGCGCAGTGTGCCGCTGGGGAAGCCGTCCTCGCCGCGCACGACGGTGCTTTTGCACACCCCCTGCACATCCACCACCCCGCCTGCGCAGAGCGCGAGCAGCGCGCGCTGAGTCCTGGTCGTGCTTCCTGGTCAACTGGAAATGGAGCTGCGCCAAATATCCACATGCCTGCCTTGACACTATCTGGTGCATTTCGTTCGCAAATGTCGCTTCTTGCACATCCAAAGTGGGAAAATACGCACTTTCACTGAACTGCCCAATCATCTCCGGAGCGACGACCCACCTTGCACGATCTGGCCGGCGGGCGGCAGGCTGTCCAATGACCCCCAACTCCCCGTGGAATGCGTGGGGCTGTTGACCATGGATTCTGCAGCAATACATTTCAGATTGTCAGCCAACAGACATCAGGCACCGACCAGCTTTTGAACGATACTTACAACTGGTGGACCATGCTGATGTGCGTCCTGTGCGTCCTGTGCATTGGAACAGTGTCAAGGTCGGCCGCAGTGCCCTTCTTTACCTGGCAGGTTCGACTCGTCAACGATGTGTGCGGCAAGCCAGTCGGCGACCGCCGCAAGCGGTGCCTCTGCCTCTGACGGCTGGTCTTTGAACATGGGCATTGCCTGGCTCAGGCGCCACGTGTCCGCTGCAGTGAGCCACGCCACCAGTCAGCTTGCTTGCGATTCGCGTCCTCAGTTGACATTGGGCGGGAAGGGGAGGGGTTGCTTGGCAGCTGTTGAAATACTGGTGACGTCGCCTGCCACCATCAGCCAGGCAGGACCACCTGACGACTCAACAATCTGGCCGGATCCCGCCAAATTAAATCCTGCCAGCACACCTGTGAAGGGCGTCGGCGTCGCGTCCATGGGGCTGCCGCCGTCTTCCGGGCCGAAGTCCGCCAGCGGCGCCAGCAGCAGCGCCGCCCTGTCCACCTCAGCCGCCAAAATGACAGCGCCCTCCGGCAGCGCCTCCCCCGCGGGCGGCGGCCGGCTGAGGCACAGCGACAGCAGCGTCGCGGCGCCGCGCTGCAGGAACTCCGTGTACCCGCTCAGCAGCGCCTGCTGCTGCTGCAGGTGCGCCGCCAGCTCCTTCCGCACCACCGCGTTGCTGCGCTGCTGCAGGAAGTGCGCTGCGTGTGCGGGAGACAATGCAATGTCAGCATGGTGAGTATGTAAGCGTGCTCGCTGGAGGATCCGACTGTATAAGCTTGCTGCTGCTCACTTCTAGGCTCCATTCAGCTGCTGTGTGGAAGGCTCCCATGTAAAGAAGAGGTCTCCAGATGAGCCCCTGTAGATTGTTCTCTTTGGCGCCCACCTGTGTGATTTGTGCGGCTTTTGGGGGAGCCGGAGTCGTGGACAGCCTCCGCGGGCGAGGAGGGCGAGGGCCAGACATCCAGCACCGGCTGCTGCGCCGCAGCATGGTGCCGCCGCACGTACACCTGGGCAAACAGAAAAAGCGCCACCGCGTGCACGTCCACCGCATCCGGGTTGGCCGCGCCTGTGGACAATACGAGATGATGGCCACCTTCTCAGGTCCATGCCCGTGAGCACGCGTGGTGTGGAAACAGAGCAGCGGGGCTGCTTGGTGAGGCACACCCCGGGCATTGGATTTGATCAGCATGGGAGGTGATGTATTGTTGGGCACGCCCGCGCCTGGGCCGAGCTGCGAGACCACCGTCTGCAGGTCCTGGGTCGGCCGCACCGCCGTCAGCACATCCACCAGAGCCTGCAATGCGCCCACGCAGACTAACTCTTTGTACATATCAATACATGAAACGTCGGATGTTTTCAGAGGTCAAAATATGAGTTCATTGCTTCATCAAATGATGTGCAGCAGGGCATGAGCGCACCGAGGCATGGAGCGGCGAGACGTCCAGGCACCGAGTTAGGGTCTGGCTGTCCACGAGGTCTGCATTGGACCACATTTGTACCACTCACGGCATCGAAAGGCAATTACGATTCCAGTCAGTCATGCAGGCCAGCTGACAAGCAAAGCGCAGAAGTAACTCTGGTCGCCGAGGAACACACATTGCTTCTGGGAGTTCTGTCCTGCTGCCTCAATGAGACTTTGCAGCAGCTGCTGCACGGCAGCGGGGCCATCGTCGCCTCCCAGCCATTTGGCAATGGGTAGCGCGCCAAACTCGATGAGCTCCCTGTGAAACCTGATCCGCTGCGCCATCAGCTGCTACGCCGGCATCAACCTGACGTCTCCACGCTGTCCAGCAAACAGCTGCTGAACATGCGATCACGCCGTATCCGATTCAAGCAAGCAAGGGCCAAAATGGATGACTTCTGCAAGTCTGCACCGCGACTGCTGCACCACCCGCAAAATGCGTGCTCCACCACCAGCACAATTCGAGCGCTCGTCAGAGCTGCCCAGTCATCGAAGCAGCGGCAAGCGATGCACCCACAACCCCAGCTGCAGGATCAGAGAGCCCACTGGGTGACGGCTCTCGCAACAGGGCGCTGCACCGGTGCAGGCATCGCTTCGCAAGGCAAGGATACAACTTTGAGATCGACCCTGGCCTCTCCACAGCCGTGCTATCTGCGGCTGCGTTTGCTTCTGGGACGGACTGGACTGTGCGCAGGGGAGTAAGAAGCTTTGAATCCCACGTCAGATCTGACAGTCCCGCGTTTGTGCAGCGCGCCCCTCACCTCCGAAAAGCTGCTGTTCGGGCCGACATATACGGCTGTGCGTGTAAAGCAGGTTGCCGTCGCCTTGCAGCCGCTTTTCCAGGTCCTGAAGATTCCGTGTCACATCGAATACGCAGCTGACGCACGGGGTTGATGTTGGCAGTGCTGATGGCACGAAGGACGTGCAGAGTTGTCACTCGAGGGAGCGCACTCGGTGTGATGAAGCGCAGACCAAGTGATTCTTATCCTTGAACGTTGCCTGCACCAACCTGACGCAGACAACTTGCAGATATCAACCACATGCTGAAGGCGCGTCGTATGGCAACAGCCGCAGTGTCTGCCTTTCCAGCGAGAGCACACAGCTGACAGCTGGGTCTGGGGGCCGATGATCGAGCTCAATGATACGGCTTATTACCTATGCCGTGGCGCGATTGAAGGCTTGCGGCTGCGCGTGACATTGAGGCGCGTGAGCGGCAGCGTCACCCTTCAGCAGGTGGAGATAGATGCACGTCGAATACAGACTTTGTACGCCAGTGTGTTCCGGACGCATAATATGATTGACAAGGACTTGTTTCCCAGCGAATTTTCCCTACACTCTGCACGGCATCTTCTTGACGCAGGCTGACGGCAGGTGCTCTGCTGCGGAACCACTGCTCACCCAGGTCGTTGGATGGCAGGAGAAATTCCCCATCTGTGACGAGGCTGATGCACAGGTAGTTCTGCGTTGCAGTGATCATTCGTCTGATTGCAGCTTGCGGGTACTCATGGTGCGACGATGCACCGGACTAGCACTTCTCTCGATGTCTGCTGCAGGGTGCACATGCCGGCGACGGCGTCCGTCGCGCTGCCAGTCCAAGGACCCAGCCACAGCAACCGATATTCGATGGAAAGGGTTCACAAGTGCGGCAGAGCTGCTGCTGCCTTGCCGCAGCAGCCAGACTGCGTTGGGGGCGCCCCTGCCATCACACGCTCCTGGATGACTCGCAGCTGGTGAGCGGTGATGGCCAGCAAGAGATCTCGCCATACCGGCAGCACACCTGCTGGCTCACGTCCTCTCCAAATAGCACAGACACAACGAGGGACGAACGACCGTCCATGCTACTACTTCTTGACACAAAATATCTGTATCGCTGCAGGTGGGAGCGCCCGCAGTGCCACCGTACATCTATACCCATGTGGACGAGGAAGGGGTGCTGCAGCGGACGGAGCTGCATCGCTGCGTCACAGCCAGGCGGCCAAAGCCAGCCAAGCCCAGTTCTGTGGCGCTCGCTGTGCGAGCAGATGCGGGCGCCAGGGTGGGTCTCTTCAAACAATACTGCCTGGTGCTGAGGGCTTGCAGTCCTAGACATCGTCTAGCTTCTGCTCGAGACTTCAATGTTGTGCTGCAGATGCGGCTCGCGCAGCTGTTTGGCGTCCTGGCGGACTGCGGCCGAGCCGGCGGTCGCATGCTGCTGACCCTCGTGACATATCATGGTGACGGCAGCTTCGACATGCGCCCTGGTCTGTCGCAGCCTGGCAGCTGGTATCGCCAGCAGGACAAAGCAGGTACGTCATGTGGCAATTGTCTAGCTTCAGCAAGCGCTGGGGGGGTTCATGCTTGGATGCAGTTGATGAGCTTTCCACATGATTACTGGACGCAGGCGTGCTGTGGGAGTGGCGCATTGATTTGGAGCGTTCCGACACCGACGTCTTTGCAGCGTCAAGGCTGCAAGACTTTGGCCAGCCAGATCTCTATTGGCCCCTGGTACAGGTGCACCTGCTCGATAATGAGAGTGCAGCGCTGGCATGTTGCATGTGACTTCTGCAACCAGGAGACACAACCAGTCAGTGGGCGGGACAGTGCTGCTTGATTGCTGCATGTCGTGCAGCGTGACATGCATCCTGATCGTTGCCAAACGCAAGCAGTAGCGGTCCTCATACACTTACACTTGCTGTGCCGCCCTCATGCACGCGGCTGCATGTACCTGCAGGAGGTGCAGGAGCCGCCCAGGCCCGAGGACAGTGCGCTGCGGGTGACGCTCCTGGGCGAGCTGGTGGCAGGCTGGGGCTTTTCGCGCAGCTGGGGCTTTCCGCGCAGCCGGCTGTATGTGGAGTACCGCATCCTGTACGACCCGGGCGTCTGGCGCCTGGTACCGCCGCAGCAGGGCTTCCGCGAAGGCACCTGCCCCCGCCCAGGCATCATCCGGGTGCGCTTTTCGTCTGAGAAAGCAGCATGAGCTGCAGGAGTTGCGAGGATTTGATGGCAGTGTGTGCTGAACATTGATCTGTGCACGTTTGCAGGGTGTCACGCAAGTTGCAGAAGCACCGCTGCGCAGCTGGGCTGGCAGGGCTCATTTTGCGCAGCCGCTGGAATTTGAATTTGAGCTGCTGGTGGAGGAGCCGCCACCTCCTACTTTCTGGCCCACGCTCTACTTTCAGGTCGGAGTCGACGCCTGCCAGACTCATCTTCATGCACAATCCACCGAACTCTTTCCGGTACTCTCACCAAGCTACTGACACGCTGTTGTTGCCGACAGCAGACTCTTTGTTCGTTCTGAAGGTGTGTGCCTGGCGTCGTTTTGCGAGGCACACCACGGAGGGGTACGGCTGGCTCGGCCTGGGTGACCCCCTTCCAGCAACACAGCAGGCGCGTTGATTCTGTCCAATAATATAGTCATGCCGTGCCGTGTATGCATGTCCTGCTGTCAACATTCCACAAGGCAGCGCTCTCATGCCGCAGATCACGACATGGCGTCCCGCCCGCACTATATGCCAGGCACTGCGTGCGACGCTGTGCGGAGGGTCCCCGCAGCTAGCAGACATTGCGTGTGTGCGGGCGCCGCTGGCACACCATGCGCCTGCCCTCAGCCGCTTCGGCTTCCGTGCCCAGACTCGTGGCACGCTGCAGGTGAGGGCATGCACTTCATTGGAAGTGCGCGACACGGCTGGCAGTTTCCTTTCTGCAGGAAGTGAACGAGAGTGATGCCCATATGTGCCCACAAGGCCAGTTTGCGTCTCAGCAATGAAATTTACAGATCTCTGCATCGCAGGTCAGGATGCAGAAGGTGCAACAGTGGGTGCCACTGCCTGCGCCGCCCCAGCCCGAGCTGCAACCTCAACCGCCGCCGCCGCCGCCGCCCACTGACACTGTGCTGCAGCGCGCCCGCAGCCGGTTGCAGGAAGCAGAGGAAGCGCCACTGCCACCGCCGCGCCAGCTGCGCCCGCCGGTCCTGGTCATGCAGCCGGCCGACCTGCGGGTCATGCTGGGCCGCGTCGCCGAGTTCTGCGTGCATGCCCAGGCGAGTGATGCTCACCTTTGAAGACTTTGGCTCCATTGCGCCTCTGCCGTCTGGCGATATTCAGCACAGCATTTGATCAGATGTCCTTTGAGAGCCAAGCATGCGCGACTGCAGTGGCTATAGAGGCTGCAAGCCTCCGTGACATCTGCAGACATCCTGACAACGCATCGATATGGTTTTGCGGCAGGGTGCTGAGCCGCTGGAGTACCTTTGGTCCAAGGACGGCCAGCCGCTGGACGTTTCCACAGCCGCGAGTCGCATTCTGTGTATCAGCAGAGCCGCAATGGAGGATGCGGGCGCCTACTCGTGCCTCGTGCGCAACAGCGACGGCCAAGTTGAGTCTGAGACTGCCAGCCTGGTAGTCGACGAGCCGCCGCAGCCGCCGCCGCCGCCTGTGCCAACGGCGGTCATGGATGGCACCCAGACGGAGCAGCTTCAGACTGGAGACGAGACCCAGACGGAGCAGCTTGGCTGGGCGGTCGGTGAGGGCATGCAGACGGAGCAGGCAGACGCAGATGAAGAGACGCAGACTCTGCCGCCGCCCATTCCGTGAGACCTTCTCACCAGCACTGCATGTTCTCCATGCTGTCTGGTTGGACGCTGCGTCAGACAGACACGGCTGCTGCCAGCCGACAATGTGTGGAGGGGTGCTTCGCTTGACACTAATGCTGTGCCGTGTGTCACAGGCCGCCATGCTTCCTGCGGCATCCTGCAGACGTGGCCATGATGGAGGGTGACGCCTTTGAACTCAGCGTCGAAGCAGAAGGACAGCCGCAGCTGCGGTATCAGTGGCTGCGAGCCGGCGTGCCGCTGCGGCAGCAAACCGAGCGCTGCATGTGGGTGCCAGCAGCCGCCCTCACCGATGCAGCCACCTACACATGCCAGGTGGACATCGGCCATATTACATGGCAGCCTTGGCAGCTTGCGTTGATGGCTTTATGATCTGTGGTGCACCATGACGACTGGCTACTTCGTCATGCGCAGGTGTCAAACGAGCAGGGCAGCGCCATGTCAGATGCCGCAGCTGTTTCAGTCGAGGAGCGTGGGAAGCCTCCCGCCATCACAGGCCACCCCAGGCGCGCCAATGGCCGTTTTTGTTTGTGCACCTGGCTCTGAGACCGCATGTGCAGCCGTCTGCCTTGTGAAGAGACTTCGAATTCTGCGAGGAGCATCAGCTGCACTGGCAATCGTTTCGACTCATGCCACACATCATATAATTGTGGCTATCGATAGATGCAGTGGCGCTGTCGTGGTGGAGGGCGACTCTATCAGTCTGTCGGCAGCAGCGGAGGGGCGGCCGCCGCTGCACTACAGCTGGCGGCGCAATGGACAGGAGATGCAGCAACAGCAGGCAGCTGAGATGGTTGTGGCGGAAGCGGCACTGTCCGACGCTGGCAGCTACTTCTGCCGCATCTCAAACCCCTGGTAGGGACTGCATGCCTGCCGGCTTGATATCGATTACGCTGAAGACATGTGACTGAATGCGCTGATCTGCCGCCGCAAGAGCTCGAGCTCTGCAGCAGGTATGCAGCTGAGCACAACGGCTGGTGCAGGGGATGGACCGACAGCGACGCTGTGGAGGTGCTGGTGCTGGAGGCAGCTCCTCGCTTCGTCGAGCAACCCCAGTGCGTTGTGCTTCTTGTCTCAAGTATTTGCAGCGTCGCTGCACCGTCTCTAGATGTCATTCACTGAGCTGACTGCGTTGCATGCTGACTCAGTGCACCGGCTGAACGACCCCCTTTTGGAGAGTCCACAATGGATGGAAACAATTGTGTGCCAACAGGAAGCAGACACTGGAGGAGGGGGCATCGACGGTGCTGAGGGCTCGCGCCACCGCCCGCCGAGGCTTTGCGTACCAGTGGCTGCGCAACGGCGCGCCGGTGCTGGGCGCCGTCACAGCGCAGCTGCGCTTCGGCGGCCTGACGGCGGCGCACGGCGGCGAGTACGCCTGCAAGGCGTCCAACCGGTGGGGCACCGCAGTGTCGGAAGCGGCACTGCTGGAAGTGGAGGAGGTCGGCGGCGAGCCCTTCTTTGTGGAGCACCCCAGGTGAAACACGTCTCTTCGAAAACCCTAGCATCCACGTCCGTCTGGAATCAAATCGACACCAACAAGCACACACGCTCGACGTCCCACTCATGGATGAGGGTGGCAACATCCGACGCCCAGTAGGTAGCCTGCAGACCTGGGGGGACGGGCCTGGCGCTCGACCTCCATGGCCAGATCCGTTATACAGGCAGCGGGTAAGAAGGCCGCCCACGGGCTAGGAACGTACCGCGATGGTTCACCATGAAGCACGTGTCTGAAGCACAATTTGCTATAAGAAAAGGAGTGACTGTGCGCTTGGTAAGAAAGCTTGAACTGGAAGGGTTCAAGTGACGTCCTTGTAAGAGAGTCGTCACGACCACCCTTTTAGTTCAAGCTTTCTTACGGGGGCGTCACTTGGACCCTTCCAGTTCAAGCTTTCTCAAAAGGTCGTCGAGC